>Ga0209270_1000118_pt1 | contig 202279 bp, 164 predicted proteins | sample MTBAKSrepl1MetaG_FD_187456 | JGI IMG/M metagenome (GOLD analysis project Ga0209270, IMG submission 187456) | Enrichment culture microbial communities from Arthur Kill intertidal strait, New Jersey, USA, that are MTBE-degrading - MTBE-AKS1... | ecosystem: Environmental > Aquatic > Marine >...
GCATGCCCCGGCGAGGTGAGGGAGTAAGTTGACAGGCTAAAACGCCTCCCGACGCTCCGGCGGGCTCGAAAAACCTGCCCCAAGAACCACCAAAGCTGCTAACTTTTAATTCGTGCGTCAGCACTGTCTTTACAGATGTAGAGTGGAAAGCGCTTTGCTACTATGTCCATAAGACATCGGTGCCGCCCGAAGAGCCACCTTCGATGAAGGAAGCAGTGCACATGGTTGGAAGGCTGGGGGGACATCTGGGCAGAAAAGGTGACGGTCCTCCTGGCACCCAAAAACTGTGGCGCGGACTGCAGCGGCTGGGCACCGCAACCGAGATGTATGTTATCTTCACCCAAGAAGAACCTCCTCACCCCCTCGAGTCAGGCCCCTGAACCGCCGGTGTCAGGTGTGTATAATGACCAGCCGAGGGCGAGGGGGATGTAGGAAATCGTAGTGTGTGACCGCGCCGTGCACGGACTGTTCCAAGAAATCCGCCACGTGATTCGACTAGCGGGTAATCTTGTCCCGGTCCTGGAGCACGAAAATCCCCTCGGTCTGCCGGTTGCTTACGGTAGGGGCTTAATGACAGGCGTCCACCAGGGTTTCCAGGTGGTCCCTTGGCACCGGCTTGTCGGCAAACCGTCTCATCCTTCATCGCTGCCTGAGGAACCTGACGAAATCGCCTGTGACGAAAAGAACCCTCGGGGCGATGAGGGTGAGGTTTTCCATTTTCCTGGTCGAGACACACCCAGCTCATGCTTCACCTCCGGGCCCGTGGGGTTCCTCGACCCGACCCAGGCGCCCCCCTTTTCATCCGGTCTTTGCTTCCTTTTTCAGATGCTCCCTGATGTAGGGCCAATGAAGGAAAAGATGGATCCCGATGGCCAGCATGAATGCCAGTGCCATCCACTCGTGAACACCCATCAGAAAATGCCGCAGCGAGTAAAGAAACCTTCCTTCGCCGCGAAACCCCCTCGGAAGCACGTAGGCATTGATCAGGCCCGTGAGGGCCAACAGGCAGAACAGCCCAAAGGACACGATGTTGACCCGCCACAGCCTCCTCGCCCGCTTTTTCGAATCGCCCATCAAATCGGATCTCCATAAGGGGTCAGCAAGTTGGGGAACACATCCGCCCACGACCCACCGTTACCCTCTTTCGCCTGTTTTTACAAGAACCAGACACCAGACGGGCTTGATCACAACTCCCGCCACACGATGGGGGAACGTTGCGTTTCCACTCACAGCATGTGGAAAAGGGTCATGGTGGAACCCATAATCCCAACTGAACGTTCATGGCGTCACTCGCCGACCTCGACACCTGAAAAGGGGAACTTATTTTTGCACAAGCCCTTATGGGAAACAGTAAGGACCGATCAAGGACCGTTCCCCTCCGGGAGGAGGTGCTGCATGACAGAAAAGGAGCCGAGTATCGAGGAGCTGGAAAGGGCACTGTCCACCGACGATTCGACCAACCTTCAGGCCGATTCCTGTGCCCACACCGCTTCCTTTGCGGGTGTGGAGAAGGGACCCATGAGGGCATTACTGCCGGCCCCACAACGTGTGACTCGCATGAAAACCTTCGAAAAACTGCAACGCGGGCTCGAGGCGCCAAAGAGCGGGGCATCTTTGCCCCGTGCGAGGGGCAAGGCGTGTCGGCTCTGGCGGAAGCCCCTTGTGAGACACGGTTCCGAGGGCGCTGCGTGTCGCGACTAGCAGGCAAAAGACGGCATCTGCCGATACCACGGGCAGGGGGCCCTTCGATGGTGAAGCCCGTCGCGCAGATGAAGACGTCTTGCTTCGAATACCAGGAGACCCGTCGCTTCTTTGCCCAGGTAGGCAGGGGGCTCGAAACGATCGCCTCCGGGGAGCTTGAAGCCCTCGGGGCCCAAGGGATCGAGCCCGCAGTGGGCGGTTTCCATTTTTGCGCGGACACGCCCACCTTTTACGCCATCCATTACCGCTCCCGCCTTCTCACCAGGATCCTTGCGCCCCTCCTTACCTTTGCCTGCAGCGACCGTGACGATCTTTACCGGGCCGGACGCTCCCTCGATTGGACCGCCGTGCTGTCTATCGACCTTACCTTCTCCGTTGCGGCCCATGTGTCGGACAACAGGAACCTGCGCCATTCGAAATTCGCGGCCCTTTGCCTCAAAGACGCCGTCGCGGATTTCTTCACGGACCGATTCGGCAAGAGGCCGAACGTGGACCGGAGCAATCCGGATGCTCGGCTCAACCTCTACATCGAAAAAGAAAAGGCGGTCATCAGCCTGGACACTTCGGGAGGCTCCCTCCATCGCAGGGGCTACAGAGGCGAAACCGTGGAAGCTCCCCTTCAGGAAACCCTGGCGGCGGGCATGGTGGCCCTTGCAGGTTGGAACGGTGAGACGCCGCTTTATGACCCCATGTGCGGGTCCGGAACGTTGTTATGCGAGGCACTCATGGTCTCTTGCCGCATACCGGCAGGGCTGCTGAGAAAATCTTTCGGATTCTGCCGCCTCCCCGATTTCGACCGGATGCTGTGGGAAAGGGTCCGGAAGGAGGCGGACGGACAGATCCGCCCCCTGCCCCTGGGGCGCATCGCCGGAAGCGACAAGGACGGGGCTGCCCTGCGTGCCGCCCGGAGCAACTGCAGCCTCTTGCCGGGCGGCGACATGATCCGGCTTTCGCGGAAGGACTTCCGGCAAATCGGCGGCATCGAAAACCGGGTCATCCTGTGCAACCCCCCCTACGGCGTTCGTCTGGCCGGAGGAGAAGACCTGGGCGCGCTTTACAAGGACCTCGGGGACTTTCTCAAACACCGGTGCAAGGGCTCGCAGGCTTATGTGTACTTCGGCAACCGGGAGATGATGAAGAAGATAGGTCTCAGGGCGGCCTGGAAAAAGCCCCTGCGAAACGCAGGCCTGGACGGCCGACTGGTGCGATACGACCTGTACTGACACAAGCCTTCCCTGAAACGGGCTGCGCGCTGAAAAGGCGTTGCACCCACAGGTCCCGTTTCCCCACCAGGGTAAATTTGTTCCATGCGCGGATCAACTGTGAATCGTGTCGAATTTGGCAGGAAGTGACCCGAAGAATCGTTGTCGTTGTCGTTCGCGTTATCGTAATCGCCTTTGAGGTTCACATACTTGGATTGTTGGCTGCCCCTAACCAAAAGGCAACGAATCCCAGGGAGCAATGGTACCCATCAGCCTGGGCGCTGCCTTCGGGTTCGAGAACGATCACCGTCCCTGCGGGACTGATTAGGACAACGACAACGAACGGAAATAGCCAAGAACGCTTCTAACAGAAGTGCTTTTTCATGCAATTGCTCTCAGTATCGATTTACCCTGGTTTGCCCACAGGCGAGATTGATCGGTCACAAGAACTGTGCCATAAGCGGTGCTTGGCCATGTATAGCGCTCGCGGTCACAAATTGCGATTTCCTACATCCCCCCTGCCCTCTGGGAAGAGAGCCGGGGTGAGGGCATAAGAAGCGCGGTTTGTGACCGCGCAAGGTATATCACAGGGTTCGGCCACCGGATTGGTCGTTTCTTGTGCGATGCGTTGGCAGCCATGGAAAAGAGCAGGGTGAAACCTGTCCCTCGTGTCTTGTCTTGGGAGGGGCGGGTCCCCACCCACCATCTGCACACCCCTGCGAGCCGATGCGCCACGTCCTCTTCCTTGTGGCGGAACATAGGCCCGGGGCATCGGCTCTCCGACAGAGGCAGCAAGCAGTACCGGGCTAAAGGACAGGTTCTGGGTAACTGTTGATAGGTCGGCAGACAGCTCGATAAAGAGAAAAGCTGAAGCAGTCCTTGCAGGAGAAGGTCCCCATGCGTGAGTACACCGACAAGATGATCGCCGAAGAACAGGACGGCATCGGCTGGATAACCTTCAACAACCCTGCCCGCAGAAACGCCGTGTCCCTGGAAATGTGGGAGGCTTTGGGGGCCATCGCCGCGGATTTCGAGAAGGACCCGACCGTGCGCGTCCTGGTGATGAAGGGGGCGGGGGACAAGGCATTCGTATCCGGAGCGGACATTTCCGAGTTTGAGACAAAGCGCGATTCCGCAGCCGCGGAGGCGGAATACGCCGCAAAATCCGCTGCGGGGCTCGCCGCCCTGTACGCAGTGGAAAAGCCCCTCATAGCCATGATTCGGGGGTTTTGCCTGGGCGGGGGCCTGGCCATTGCACTGGCCGCGGATATACGCTTTGCCACCGAAGGCTCGAGGTTCGCCATCCCCGCAGCTCGACTGGGTTTGGGATACGCAGCGGCAGGCATCAAGACCCTTTGCGACCTGGTGGGGCCGTCGCGAACCCTGGACATCCTCTTTTCGGCCCGCCTGCTCGAGGCCCGGGAGGCCCTGGACATGGGTCTTGTCAATCGCCTCACCACGGACGACGCCCTGCACCTTGCGGTGCGGGACTACGCCCTTGGGGTGGCCCGCAACGCCCCCCTTACCGTCAAGACGGCAAAAGCGGCCGTGCACGAGCTGCTCAGGGACCCGGCAAAGCGCGATCTGGGGAGAGTGGAAAAGATGGTGGCCCAATGCTTCGACAGTTCCGATTACGCGGAGGGCCGCAGGGCCTTTATGGAAAAACGCAAGCCCGTCTTCACGGGCAAATGAAGCGATGTTGCCCATACCGCCGCTGCCGACACGGGTCAGATCGGTTGCCCGGATTGGAATCCCGAATCGCATCGTGGAGTTCGGGGGGCGGGCTTTCTGAGACAGGGCGCTATCCCTGCCGTTTTTTCGCCGCCGATAACACCTCCAGAACCTCCCCATCGCTCACGTCGTACCAGTTCCGGTAAGCGTCGGCCACGGCGAATACGGGGCCGCAACCCACATGGGGGCATACCAGCTCGTCGGCCAGGCGGGAAAGGCGATCGAAAGCCCGTGCGGAAGCGGTGGGAACCGCCACCACTGCACGCCGGGCCTGCATCTTCTTGACGATTCTTACGGCGGTTTCCATGGTGGCGCCCGACGCCAGACCGTCATCGACGAGGACAACCGTCTTACCTGCCAACTCGGGCAGATCAGCCTCTTCTCCGTACCGCTTCAACCTGTCCTTCACACTGGCCAGTGCCCTCTGCCTCTGGAATTCCACCACCGCCTCATCGAGCCCCAATCTGCCGATGAGGTCCTTGTCGAGCACGGAGGTCCCGTCGGCACTGACCGCTCCGAAACCGGCCTCCGTATTGCCCGGTATCTGGATTTTTCGCACGACCATCAGGTACAATGGAGCCTTGAGACGTTCGGCCACCGGAGCGGCCACCGCCACGCCGCCGTTGGGAATGGCCAGAACCACCGTTTCGGGACCCGCCCGGTCTTCCAGCTCCCGGGCCAGCACCCTGCCCGCCTCCTCCCGATTCCTGTAGATCGCCTGTCTCAACACGGGGACCTCCTTTTCCGAGCGCCTGGGTGAAAATTCCGGCATGGATCGTCGTTCCCGCCAGGCGGGTCTCGGTTTCTGCCAGCATCACGTTGGGAGACGCCGTTCCCCCATGCTTGGCTCCGCGGGGGAATTGAAGTTTATTAGGGTGGGCACTGCCCACCAAAAAAAGGAGTATACCGCATTTGATCGGATATGGTCGGAACGATGATCAAGGCCGAAAAAAAACAAAGATCAGTGACAGTGCCGGATGGCATAGAGGCTTGGGTGCACCTTCACCCCGACCCTCCCAGCGGGCGAGGGGGATGTGGGAAATCCCAATTTGTGACCGCCCACACTATAGAAGAGGGGTGGATGCAAACAGACCCGACAGGCTGGGGGAGGGTCGGGTTTCCCTGACCAGCGACAATTCACATCCTTCCGGCTCTTCCATCGTCGCAAGGTTCATCCCGGTCTTCGAACCTCGCGTGTTCGGCAAATTCAGGCGCCTTCACACACACAGGGATTTCCTTCAGCTTTTCCATCGGCGTCTCGCAACACCGGGGAACAGATTGGGAGTTTCCCCTGACCTCCCGTGCATTCCCGCATTCTTTGCATTGATACACAAAAGCCTTTTCCATTGTGAACCTCCCTACATCCTCACCTCCGCCATGTGAGCCCGCATCTTGCGATCATCGAGAAAAGACCCTCCATTATCCCCTCACATGGGGTGCGTATCCACAAACAGACTATGCCATTTCTCCGCTCGCGCCGGTTCTCACAAACCCCTCACCACGCAACAAGGCAGATGAACCGCTGTCAGCGCAAGGACTCGTAGTGGCGCTTTTCAAAATAGCAGTCGGATTTTTCATCGTACACCGCCTCGTCGACGTGAACGTACTTGGGGCTGTCCGGCCACGGACCGCAGGCCAAGACAACCGGATCGCCCAAATTGAACTTCGCGCCGCAGGCGGGGCATCCCTCCGCATTGAGGGTGTTCACCTTCTCTAGGTCCAGTATGGTGTACTTTCCCTTTTGCTTCTTTGTGCTCATGGTCACCTCGTGGGCAACAAGATCATGGGAGCGATTCTCTCTAAGCCCCATCTCGTCCTCAATACGTCAATCGGTTGAGATAACCTGACTCGACGATCGGTTCCTTTTGTGGCTCGTCGATCCCGGTCAACATCCTTTGCCGCAAAACCCCTGTGTTTCAAATTTACGCATCATATCTGCGTCGTCAAACACCATTGTATGAGAATCAGGAGGTGGCGCAAGGCGGTGCGCACCGGTCCCGGGAGCTCCCGCTCCTTGTTCCAGGTGCACCGGCGACACACTGGAGGCTGCGCGAGAGAAAGCGCATGGAAATACACGGCCTTGATCATCGTTCCGGCCGCATGGGACCACGGATGGAGTGCCGCCTTTCCGGTGGGCGGTGCCCACCCTATCGAAAACCTCAATTAAGGCTGGGCTCCATCCATGGATGCTGCGGCTTGCGTAGCGAGAGGCGGACAGAAAACAGGCCGCGCCTGGCCGGAACGATGATCAAGGCCAAATACGCCGACGACCGATGACACGGCCCTCAGGAGTCCATGGCAAAAAAAGGCCGATCTTGCGCTCAAGATCGGCCCTCGAAAGCGTGCCCGTCCCCGACCATATCTGGGTACCTGGCCCGGTGTGTGCCTCTGAATGGGTGCTTTGCCGGTTACTCGATCACCATGAGCACCTGGTTTGTGTCCACCTTGTCGTCCACCTTCACTTTGATCTCTTTTACCTTGCCTGCTGCGGGGGTGGAAATGGGGTTCTCCATCTTCATGGCCTCCAGGATGAGCACTTCCTGGTCTTCCTGAACCGCATCGCCTGCCTTGACAAGGATCTTGATGATGGTCCCCGGCATGGGGGCCATGACTTGTGCGCTCATTGATCGCCCTCCCTCCTCTGATTGTCGGTCGGCGCCTTTCGTCTCCCCACTGGCAAGAGACCCAGGCCTCGGTGTGAACATCCCTTGTAAGAAAAAGTCGTTACGGTGTCAAGCCAAAAGGCGGACGGCCGTCTATAAGCGCTTTACAAAGAAAGCCGATTCTTGTATCGTCTCCTCGCTCGTGTGGCCAAGGCAGGCCAATCGCACACCGAGGCGCTCGGACGTGTTCCAGGGAGGATGCATCGCGAACATGGGGCTTTTGGTTCCCGGTCCGAATCGGATTCACTTCTTTCACAGGTGCCCATTCACGGGTTCGGGCCGCAACAGGTTGCTCTCCTTGCCTGCGGCGCTGCGATTGATTCTCGCTCTTCTGGCCGCCGCTGCCGTCCTCCTGTGGGCCCCTTCCTGCGGCTCTTGTGCGGAGGCGGCAAAGAAGGAGCAAGGCCCTCCAACGCCGGAGTACCCCGGCATCGCGCAGGTACTGGAAGGCCTCCAAGAACGATACGCAGGAAGCAGATTCTGTGCCAGCTTCCGCCAGGAATCGACCCTCAAGGCCATGCAGATAACGGACGAGGCTTCCGGTTCGGTGTGTTTCAAGCACCCGGACAAGATGCGGTGGCAGTACACGGAGCCCGAAGAACAACTGGTTGTCAGCGACGGCAGGACCTTCTGGATCTACCGGCCCCTCGACCATCAGGTGATGGTGGGAGAGACTGCGGCCTATTTCGGAGACGGAAAAGGCGCGAGCTTTCTCAGCGACATGGGCCTTTTGGAGAGCCGCTTCACCGTGGGGTGGGCGAAGACCGGGACCCTGGCCGACCACAACCGGGAGGCGGTCCACGTACTGGAGCTGGTTCCCAAGAACGGCCTCGGGGGCATTTCCGTTCTTTATCTCGTCGTTTCCAGGAAGACTCTGGAGGTGGTGGAGACGGTCTCCTACAACCCTTTCGGGGATGAAACGAGGATCCGTTTTTCTGACTTCACCTATGATCCTCCGCTGGACGATGCGTTCTTCAGCTTCCGGGTTCCCGAGGGGGTAGACATCATACGGATGGACGAAAGGTAATGAACACCCATGGAAGGCTTTAAGGACCATGGCAAGGCCCGTGTCTTGCTTGACCGGGTCAGGCAACTGCTCGAGGAGCGAAGGGCGCTTTTGCTGGTCCACAACTACCAACCGCCGGAGATTCAGGAGCTTGCCGACATGTGCGGCGACTCCCTGGAGCTCAGCATCAAGGCCGCCCGCAGCGACGCGCAGGTGCTGGTGTTTTGCGGGGTGCATTTCATGGCCGAGACCGCTTCCATCCTGTGCCCTGAAAAGACGGTGCTTCTTCCCCGCCACGATGCCGGCTGTCCCATGGCGGACATGATAACCGTCCCTGCGCTGGAGAAACGGCTTCGGGAACTGCCCCCCATGCCCGTGGTCACCTACGTGAATTCCCCGGCTTCCGTAAAGGCCCTTTCCACCATCTGCTGCACGTCTGCCAACGCGGTCAAGGTGGTCAACAGCCTGGATGCCCCCGAACTGCTCATGACTCCCGACCGTAATCTCGGGCGGTACGCCGCGAGCCATACCGACAAGAAAGTCCACCTGTGGGAGGGATACTGCCCCATCCACGACCGCCTCACCCCCCAGGAGGTGCTGGAGGTCAAGAGGGAGCACCAGGACGCCGTGTTCATGGCCCACCCCGAGTGTCGCCCGGAGGTGCTGGCCCTTGCCGATGTTGTGCGCAGCACTTCCGGGATGCTGGCCTACCCCGGCGAGACCAGGAAAACCTCGTTTATCGTGGGCACCGAGGTGGGGCTGCTGCACCCCCTGCGCAAGGCGCACCCCCACAAGTCGTTCTATCCGGCTTCCGGGGACATGCTTTGTGTGGATATGAAAAGAATCGGGCTGGAGGATCTGGTTCGGTGCCTTGAAAAAATGGAAGGGGAGGTTCGGGTCCCGGAGGCCGTGCGCCGACCCGCCATGCAGGCGGTGCAACGCATGGTGGAGCTGGCATGACGAGGACTTGGGGCCAGGGCCTTGCGGAGCAAGCGCATCACTGGGCCACCTAACTTTTCGCCGCGGTCAGGTCCGTCGAAAACACCGATCATTGGGCACTGCCTGCCCCTTGCGCGGGCTTCCGACGTCCGGCCCCGCCAAGGGCGGGGAAGCTCTTGCGCAAGGATGTGACGTCAGGCCGCGTCTTCGATCCCCTCATAAGATATGTCTGCGTTGCTGTGCACTTTCTGGACGTCTTCCGCCTCCTCCAGGGTTTCCAGAAGGCGGATCAACTGCTCGGCCTCCTTGCCCTCCACCCGCACGGTGTTCTGAGGGATCATGGTCACTTCGGCTTCGGACCAGGCAATGGAAGCAGCCTCCAGGGCCTCCTTGACTGTCTCCAGGTCCGCGGCCGCCGTGACGACCTCGTAGGTGGTCTCTTCTTCGCGAACATCTTCTGCCCCGGCTTCGAGGGCCGCCTCCATGAGGGCCTCCTCCCCCACCGTCCCCTTCTCCACCACGAGGAGTCCCTTTTGCTGGAACATCCAGGAGACGCACCCCGCCTCGCCCAAACTTCCGGCGCACTTGCTGAACACGTGACGCACCTCGGCGGCGGCCCGCCTCTTGTTGTCCGTGAGGGCCTCCACCAGGACGGCCGCCCCCCCCGGCCCGTATCCTTCGTAGATCATCTCTTCGTAGTGGGTCCCTTCGAGCTCACCGGTTCCTTTCTTTATGGCCCGTTCCATGTTGTCTTTGGGCATGTTCTCCGCCTTGGCACTGGCGATGGCGTTTCGCAGCCTCGGGTTGGCACCGGGGTCGCCCCCGCCCATGCGGGCGGCCACCGTGATTTCCTTTATGATCTTGCTGAAGACTTTACCCCGCCTGGCATCCGCTGCCCCCTTCTTGTGTCTGATGGTGGACCACTTGCTATGCCCTGACATGGCCTCCTCCTCTTCTTAGCATCGCCACGATGTAAATCTCCCTGCTGGCCTTTCGACTGCTCAGGGGTTTGAAGATTCTCTGCTTCCCAAAACACCGTTTCACCGCTTCCAGGAAGGGATCAAAGTCCTCCCCCTGGAAAATCTTGCAGACGAAACTGCCGCCTGGCAGCAGTACGCTACGCGCCAGACCCAGCGCGGATTCGCAAAGTGCCGCCGACTTGAGTGCATCGACCCGCTTGACCCCCGATGTGTTGGGCGCCATGTCGGAAAGAACCACATCGTACCCACTGCCGATCGCAACGAGCAGCGACGGACCGGGATCGAGGATGTCTCCCTCCAGCACCTTCACGGTTGCCGGAGAATCGATCCGCACCTTCTGACTGTCCACCCCCACCACGGCACCTTGCGGCCCCACGAGCTCGGCCACATACAGGAGCCATGATCCCGGGGCGCATCCCAGATCGAGGACCCTGTGACCGGGCTTCAGGATGCGGAAGCGCTTTTGGATCTCCTGGAGCTTGTATACCGAACGGGCGGGGAACCCCTCCTTACGGGCCCGCCGCGCATAGGCATCCTCCCACCGGTTCCGGGAAACGGAGCGTGGCCTGCCAGGATCGGTTTTTCTCCCCCTTTGCTGCATGTTCGTTGACCTTTGCGCGAGAAAAAAATAGAACAAAAAATCGATTTAATCAACGGATATCCATTCTTAGAGACAGGGGTGGGCCCGAAGGCGTGGCACTCAGGGATTGCTTTCTTTGGGAAGGCCCCGTTGGCCCACAGGAAGCCGAAAGAGGCCCCGGGGGGAGCGTCCCACCTCTCTCCAAGAGCCCGAGGGCTTTTCCCCAAGACTTTCAGCGGATTAGGGCATCCTGCCGAAACACACCAGATGTAGACGCACTTTTTACTTGACATACAACATATTGTGTCTGTACAGAGACCCCACACTTCGCGGCGAAGGACAAAATCAGGTCGGCGCCCAAGTCGGACAATGGCAGAGCACCGAAGGCATGCAGGGGGAACCCATGGGACAGAAACCGAAGATACTGGTCACGGACGAGGGGAACTTCGACTTGACCGCGTACAGTTGGGACGATCATCGATTTTCCGATCTTCTCGTCAAGGAAAACCCCATCGATCCGGATCAGGCCCTTGGCATCAGTCGGGCGCTCCGTGACGAGATCGCGAGGATGGAGGTGTACACCATCACCCTGCCGCTCATGGAGCAAATCATCGAGAAAAAGCTGCGGGACTGCGGCCTGACGTGTGCGGCCCCCGTTCGCCTCGACAAGTCTCTCTTCAAGGGAAACGGACTTGTGCTGTCGGAAAACGCGAAAAGGGTTCTTCACAGAAGGTATCTGAAGAAGGACAAGCAGGGACGGGTCATGGAAACCCCCGCGGAGATGTTCCGCAGGGTGGCCCGACACATCGCCCGCGCGGAAGCCAAGTACGGAGACGAGACCCATGTGGCCAGGATGGAGGAGGTCTTTTACGGGCTGATGACCGAGTCCAAATTCCTGCCCAATTCTCCCACCCTCATGAACGCGGGCCGGCGACTGGGGCAGCTCGCCGCCTGTTTCGTCCTTCCCATCGAGGACAGCATGGAAGGGATCTTCGATGCCCTGAAGAACGCGGCACTCATTCATAAGTCGGGAGGGGGAACCGGGTTTTCCTTTTCCCGTCTGCGGCGCAAGAACAGCATGGTGGGCACCACCGGAGGCGTTGCCTCGGGCCCCGTCTCCTTCATGAGGATATTCAATACGGCCACCGAACAGGTGAAACAGGGAGGCACCCGCCGGGGCGCCAACATGGCCATCCTGAGGGTAGATCATCCGGATATCATGGAGTTCATCCACTGCAAGGAAGACGACAAGCAGCTCAACAATTTCAATATATCCGTGGCGGTGACGGACGCGTTCATGGAAGCCGTGCGCAACGGGGGTTCCTTCGCCCTCGTGGACCCCAAGGAGGATGTCACCACCGCGGAGTTGCCCGCTGAGGCGGTGTTTCAGGCCCTTGTGCAGCAGGCCTGGGCACACGGGGACCCGGGCGTCGTGTTCCTGGACAGGATCAACAGGGACAACCCCACCCCTTGCCTGGGGCAGATCGAGAGCACCAACCCCTGCGGCGAGCAGCCCCTGCTCCCCTTCGAGGCGTGCACCCTCGGGTCCATAAACGTCTCGAGGTTCGTTTCCGAAAACGGGGCGGGAGCGGCCATCGACTACGAAGCACTGAAAGAGGTGACCTGGTGGGCGGTGCGCTTCTTGGACGATACCATCGACGTCTCCCTTTACCCGTTGCCCCAAATAGAGGAGATGGCCCGGGGAAACCGAAAAATAGGCCTTGGCGTCATGGGCTTTGCCGATATGCTCTACAGGCTCGGTATCCCTTACAACTCGGACCGGGGCCTGGAGACGGCCGAAGCCCTCATGTGCTTCATCCAGAAGGAGTCCCACGAAGCCTCCAAGTGGCTCGCCGAGGAAAGGGGTGTTTTCGGGAATTTCGGCAAGAGCATCCATGCAGGGCAAGAGAACTGCGCCTACCGAAACGCCACAACCACCACCGTGGCGCCGACGGGCACCCTGAGCATCATCGCCGACTGCTCCAGCGGCATAGAGCCGCTGTTCGCCCTGAGTTTTGTCAGAAACGTCATGGACAACGACAAGCTGCCGGAGATGAACCCTTACTTCGAGAAAGTGGCCCGGGAAAGGGGCTTTTACAGCGGGGATCTGATGAGCGAGGTGGCCCGACACGGCAGCATCCGCGATGTGGAAGGCATCCCCGAGGACGTGAAGGCCGTCTTCGTCACTGCCCACGATATTTCTCCCCAATGGCACGTGCGGATGCAGGCGGCTTTCCAGAAATTCACGGACAATGCGGTCTCGAAAACCGTCAACCTGCCGCGCCACGCCACCATGGAAGACGTGAGCGACGTGTACAACCTCGCCTACGACCTGGGGTGTAAGGGGGTCACCATTTACAGGGACGGCAGCAAGGAAAACCAGGTGCTTTCACTGGTGGACAAGAAGCCCCAGGAAGATGGTTTCATGACGGTGGTCAGGGAAAGGCCCGAGACCCTTGAGGGCTTCACCACCAAGATGGTCACCGGAATGGGCAACCTGTACGTAACGGTTACAGAGTACGAGGGGCGGCCCTTCGAGGTTTTCGCAACCATAGGCAAGTCGGGACGATCCACCACGGCTAAAACCGAAGCCATCGGACGCCTTGTTTCCCTGGCCCTGCGATCGGGGGTGAAGGTGGAAAAGATCGTGGAACAGCTCAAGGGCATCGGAGGGGAAAGGCCGGTATTCCAGAAGGACGGGCTTGTCCTCTCCATACCGGACGCCATCAGCCGTGTCCTCGAGAAACGGTACATGCAAGACGGCGTTTACAGGAAACCCGGTGGGCACCACAGCGGACTTCTGGGAGAAACCTGTCCGGATTGCGGGCAAACCATCAGCTTCGAAGAAGGGTGCATGACGTGCCATTTCTGCGGGTTCACCAAGTGCGGATAGCGGTACGGGGCTTTTGAGACGGAAAGGGGCTGCAGCATGAGCGCCAACAGGTTGCCACGGAGCAGGATTGTGGACATTCTTGCCGTGACGGCCCCCTGCGACGGGGTCTTTGTCGAGGGGTGGGTCCGCACGCGAAGGGATTACAGGGACTTCTCGTTCCTGGAAGTCAATGACGGCTCGTGCCTGCAGAACCTGCAGGTGGTGGTGCCGGGCGAATTGTCAGGTCAGGAAGACTTTCGCCAGCTTGGCACCGGAGCCGCCGTGGAGGTGTACGGCGACATACATGCCTCCCCGGGCAAGGGGCAGAACTGGGAGATGCGGGCAGGCTCGGTGCGGTGCGTGGGAGCTTCCCCCGAGGACTATCCCTTGCAGAAAAAACGCCATTCCGACGAATTCCTGCGCACCATAGCCCACCTGCGGCCGCGCACCAACAAGTACGGAGCCCTGTTCAGGCTGCGCTCCGAGCTCGCCTACGCCCTGCACCACTTTCTCAAGACCCGGGGATTCTACTACATCCATACTCCCATCATCACCAGTTCGGACTGCGAGGGGGCCGGAGAGATGTTTCGGGTCAGCACCTCCGAGGCCCCAGGAACCGGCGCCGATGGCCGTACTGCCTCCGATTTTTTCGGGAAACCTGCCTTCTTGACGGTCTCCGGGCAGCTCGCCGTGGAGATGTTCGCCCTGTCCCTGGGCAATGTTTACACCTTCGGCCCTACCTTCCGTGCCGAGAACTCCAACACCAGTCGCCATGCGGCGGAGTTCTGGATGTTGGAACCGGAAATGGCGTTCTGCGACCTGTCGGGCGACATGGACCTGGCCGAAGACATGGTCCGCTTTTGCACGCGTTACGTCACGGAGAACTGCTTCAAGGACCTGGAGCTTTTCGCCCGGTTCGTGGACAAGAACCTGATGGCGTCCCTGGAGACCATCGCCTCAAAGGACTTTCTGCGCGTGTCCTACGCGGAGGCCGTGAGAATACTCCAGCAATCGGGAGCCTCCTTCGACTACCCACCGGCCCCGGGCAACGACTTGCAGACCGAGCACGAACGGTACCTTAGCGAGGTCCATTTCAAACAACCCCTCTTTGTGTTCGATTACCCGTCGAGCATCAAACCCTTCTACATGCGATTGAACGACGACGGGCAGACGGTGGCCGCCATGGACCTGCTGGTTCCCCGGGTGGGGGAGATCATCGGCGGAAGCCAGCGGGAGGAGCGTCACGATGTCTTGGCCGCGCGGATCGAGCAGACCGGTCTCAACAGGGACGACTACTGGTGGTATCTGGAGTCGCGCAAGTACGGAAGCGCCGTCCACAGTGGCTTCGGCCTGGGGTTCGAGCGGCTCATCATGTTCATGACAGGAGTTGCGAATATCCGGGACGTGATCCCCTTTCCCCGGACCCCGGGGAGCATAGAGTATTGACGCCGGTCCCTGGCATGGGCACAAACCGGGGCTGTCGTGATCAAGGGCCTTGATCATCGTTGCGGCCACATCATTCCCCCCCCCCACCTGAGGCACGGGGGCAACTATCAGCGCGGTTGAGAAAAAACGGCACCTGGCTCACCTGAGCGAAATCACCAGATTCCCTGATGGTCATCGGCATCCGGCCGGAAAGGGGGCGAGTCTGTTGTGACCTTGATGACAAGGAGCGTGATGTCACGCTTCGGACCTTCGGCCCCTGGTGAAAAGGCGCAGTACGTCGTATAGGGCGTCGAGTATCTCATGGGCCCCTGAAGGTGCATTTTCATATATACCTCGCGCGTGCACAAACTTGCGCCTTTTATACCCTCACCCCGGCCCTCTCCCAAAGGGCGAGGGGCGTGCAGGAAATCGCAATTTGCGACCACGCGCAGTATAGTAAGGTGCAAGCTTGCCCGCTCCGACCGACAAGAAAGCACTTGCGCAGCGGGGACGCGGTCTGGACAAACCCCACCGGAGGAACTCCTACGCAATCACCGCAACGACTAACAGGCAAGAATGGGGAGACAAAACCGATGGAAAGGAGCTCGTGACATGGCATACGACACCATCGACTACCAAAAGGACGGGGGCATTGTTCTTATCACCCTGAACCGTCCCGAACGTTTGAACGCCATCGATTACCGAATGGCCATGGACCTGGACAGGGCCATGGACGCCCTGGAAGAGGACCAGGAGGCAAGGGTGGTGATTCTGACGGGCGCGGGTCGGGGATTTTGCGCGGGAGCGGACATCAAGGCCATGGCCGACCCCAACGCCAAGCGTCTTCCCATCGGAAAACGTTACAATTTCTTCAACAAGATCGAAGACGTACCCAAGCCCGTCATCGCGGCCATCAACGGCCCCTGCAACGGGGGCGGCCTCGAGATCGCCCTGTGCTGCGATTTTAGGATTGCTTCCACCGACGCGAGCTTCGGCCTGGGGGAAATAAAACTGGGTGTGATGCCGGCCGGGGGCGGCACGGCGCGGCTCCCGCGACTGATAGGGATCGGCCGGGCCAAGGAGTTTCTCTATTTCGGCGACCGGGTGGACGGCCGCCAGGCCGAAGCCATCGGGCTCGTCAACAAGGCGGTGAGCCCCGGCGATCTGATGCCCGAGGCCCGAGGGTGGGCCACCGCCCTTTCCGAAAGGGCCCCCCTCTCTCTCAAGGCGATCAAGTACTGTGTCAACCTGGGGATGCAGATGGACCTTCTCGGGGCCATAGATTACGAATCCAAGCAGGCGGCCATCCTCAGCCAGACAGAAGATGCCAGGGAAGGCATCATGGCCTTCGTGGAAAAGAGAAACGCGGTGTTCAAGGGAAAGTAGGCTGTGGTGCAAGGACTGAAGGAAAGGAGGACCCATGGGTTCGCAAGAAGGCAAGAAGAAAGTGCCCATAAAGGAAGGGATTTTCAGGCTGACCGGAAACGGGAACGAGGGTCACCTGATCGCCAGCCGGTGCAGCGCATGCGCAGAGTGCTTCCATCCGACGCGGGCAGTTTGCCTCAACTGCTACGGCGAGGACCTGGAGGAAATCGCCCTGGGCAAAAGAGGAAAGATCCACACCTTCACCATCGCGAGGACCGGTTACCCCATGTCTCCGGTGAAGGCGCCCTTTGTCACGGCCCAGGTGGAACTGCCGGAAAAGGTGATGGTCCTGAGCCTCATAACCGATATCGGCCTGGACAGCGTCCGTATAGGAACCGAGGTGGAGCTTTACTTCTGGAAGGCCGAACAGGACGCCGAAGGAAACGACGTCATGGCATACGCCTTTCGTCCCGTTACGGCATGAAGGGTGTGGAGGGAGGAACCTGCGATGCAAAAAGAAGTCGTCGTATTGGGAGTGGGTGTGACCAAGTTCGGGCGGGTGATGGGGCGCAGCCTCGCAGATATGGCCCGGGAGGCGGGGCTCAAGGCCCTCAAGGATGCGGGCATGGATTTCAGACAGATACAGATCGGATTCTGTTCCCACTGCAACCAGCCCCTGGGAACGGGTATGGAATCTTTCGCCCAACTGGGGATGACGGGAATCCCCGTCACCAACGTGGAGGTGGCCTGCGCGAGCCACACCCGCGGGGTGATGCTCGCCGCGGATCTGATCGCATGCGGCGCTTACGATACGGCCATGGTCATCGGCGTGGAAAAAATGCCCAGGGGTATGGTCCCCCTTGGAGACCCCGGCGACATGTCTTACGGCTTCCGGTTGGGAATCATGCCCATGCCGGGGGCCTATGCCATGCAGGCCCAAAGGCACATGCACGATTACGGCACCAAGCCGGAACACTTCGCCAAGGCCGCGGAGAAGGCCCATCGCAATGGGAGCCTCAACCCCAACGCCACGTACCAGGACGTCTTCACCGTGGAGCAGATCATGGGGTCCCGCATGATCGCCGATCCCATCACCATGCTCATGTGCTCGGCCAATGCCGATGGGGCCAGTGCCACGGTGATCTGCTCCACGGAAAGGGCCAGGCAGTACACCACCCGACCCCTGAGAATGGTGGGATGGGCCGGGGGCAACCCCATGTACGTGAAGGGGGAGTCGAGCCTTTCAGAGGGTCCCACCGAGCACCTGGGGAAAATGGTGTACGAAATGTCCGGAATCGGTCCGGAGAGCGTGGACGTAACGCAGATGCACGATGCCTTCAGCCCGGGGGAGATCTTCACGCTCGAGGAGCTGGGCTTCTGTCCCCATGGTGAGGGCGGCCCCTTCGTCTGGGAAGGCAACACCGAGATAGGGGGAAAGATCCCCGTGAACACCGACGGGGGGCTGGTGAGCTGCGGCCATCCCATCGGGGCGACGGGCGGCAGGATGATCGCCGAGATCTGCTGGCAGCTCCGGGGAACCGCCGGAAAGCGGCAGGTGCCGGGAGATCCCACCACGGGACTCATTCAGAACCAGGGGATAGGTGGCACGAACGTGATGATGTTCGCGATGTGAACCTGAGGCGCGAGGCTGTCCTTTGCGGCGAATGGCTGAGTCGGGGCCGCCCTCCCTGAAGGATGCAGGCCCGTTCCTTTGGGCCCCGGCGCTGCCGCTGAGAGGATGCACAGCGGTGCTCGGGGCCATGGGGAGCGTCCGAAGGTATGGAGGGCGGGGACAGCGTCTTCCAGCGCCACAACTGCGGTTGCGGGAAATATCGCCGCTCACGGGGGCGGGGCCCCATACGGCCTTCACGGCATGGAGGCGCAGATCGGAAGAAACGGACGTGCCCGCCGCGCCGCCGCCGGATCCCGCAAATAGCGGCAGCCCAGCGACAGGGGGCAAATGAAAGGAAGAAAACGTTGTCCTGGAAACCCATCAAGAAGCCCCCAGGATCCTGGGTGGTTCCTCCCAATCTGGTGGATTACGAGGCAGTGCGGGCGCAGTTCTCATGGACAGCCATCCTGGGCGAACTGGACGGCCTTCCCGGGGGAAAGGGTTTGAACATCGCCCACGAGGCCGTTGACCGCCACGCCGGCGGCCCACTCCGTGATAACCTGGCCATCCGTTGGCTCGGCCAGGATGGTGTGGTCCGTGATTTCACTTACGGGGACCTCAAGGTCCAGACCAATCGGTTTGCCAACGTGCTCAGGAGCCTGGGCCTGGGCAAGGGGGACCCCGTCTTTGTGCTGGCGGGGCGCATCCCGGAGCTTTACCTGGCGGCCCTGGGCACCATGAAGAACACCAGCCTGTTTTGTCCCCTGTTCTCGGCCTTTGGTCCGGAACCCATCTATCAGCGTCTGCACAGAGGGGACGCCAGGGTCCTGGTGACCACCGAGCGGCAGTACCGGCAGAAGGTCAAGGACCTGATGGGGCGTTTGCCCAAGCTCCAACATGTCCTGTTGACGGATGTGGAGGAGGATCTGGGCGACGGGCTGTGGTCCCTGCGCGGACGCATGGAGAAGGCATCGGAGCTTTTCGAGATTCCTCCCACCGATCCCGAGGACATGGCGGTCCTGCACTTTACCAGCGGCACCACCGGCATGCCCAAGGCAGCGGTGCACGTGCACCATGCCGTCCTGAATCACTACATGACAGGCAAATACGTGCTCGATTTTAAGCCCGGGGACGTCTTCTGGTGCACCGCGGACCCCGGTTGGGTGACCGGGACCTCTTACGGAATCATTTCTCCCCTCGCCCATGGGATCACCAACCTCGTCGACGAGGCCGATTTTGATGCGCAGCGCTGGTTCCGGGTTCTCCAGGAGCAGAAAGTGACCATCTGGTACACGGCGCCCACCGCGGTCCGCAGACTGATGCGTATGGACACACAGCCGCAGGGCACGTATGATCTGCGCCACCTGCGCCTGGTTCACAGCGTGGGCGAACCCCTCAACCCCGAAGCGGTCGTATGGGGTGAGCATGCCTTGGGCCTGCCGATCCACGACAACTGGTGGCAGACGGAAACGGGAGGAATCATGATCGCCAATTTCCCGGCTCTGGAGATCCGCCCGGGTTCCATGGGACGTCCGGTGCCGGGGGTCGATGCGGCCATCGTGCACCGGGAGGACGAAGACAAGGTGCGGGTGGTGGAAGAACCCGGGATAAAGGGCGAACTGGCCCTCAAACCCGGTTGGCCCTCCATGTTTCGAGGATATCTGCACGATAGACCGCGCTATGAAAAGTGCTTTGTGGGGGGGTGGTACATCACGGGCGACCTGGCCTTGCGCGATGCGGACGGGTATTTCTGGTTCCTGGGCCGGGCCGATGATATCATAAAGACCTCGGGGCACATGGTGGGTCCCTTCGAAGTGGAAAGCGCTCTGATGGAGCATCCCGCAGTGGCCGAAGCAGGGGTGATCGGAAAACCCCACCCGATGATCGGAGAAATCGTCAAGGCATTTGTCTCTCTCAAACCCGGCGTGGAGCCCAGCGACGCACTGCGGCTGGAGCTCATCGGCTTTGCACGAAAAAAACTCGGGTCGGCCGTGGCCCCGAAAGAGATTGATTTCCACAAAGATCTTCCCAAGAACAGGGCCGGCAAGATCATGCGACGCCTGCTCAAGGCCCGGGAATTGGGATTGCCCGAGGGAGACACATCCACACTGGAGACGAGCCAATGAACGGGGAAGGCGTCAAGGCAGAGCAGCGGGCGACGATCGATCGTGACCACGGACAGCATTTGCTCCGACAGATGCTGCGTATCCGACGGCTCGAGGAGAAATCCGCCGAGCTTTACAGCGCCCAGAGAATTCGAGGATTCCTGCACCTTTACATCGGCGAAGAGGCTGTGGCCGTGGGAGTGATGGAGGCCCTCACCCCCGAAGATGCGGTAGTGGCCACCTACCGGGAGCACGGACACGCCCTTGCGCGTGGTATGTCTCCCGGAGCCATCATGGCCGAGATGTACGGTAAACAGGAGGGTTGTTGCCGCGGCCGCGGCGGGTCGATGCACCTTTTTGACGACACAACGCGCTTTTACGGAGGCAACGCCATCGTGGGCGGGGGCCTGCCCATCGCCGTCGGGTTGGCCCTGGCCGACAAGATGCGGAACAAAAGACAGGTGACCTGCTGCTTTTTCGGCGACGGGGCCGTTGCCGAAGGAGAGTTCCATGAATCAATGAATCTCGCTGCGCTCTGGCAACTGCCGGTTCTCTTTGTTTGTGAAAACAACCTCTACGCCATGGGAACCGCCTTGAGGTATTGCGAATCGGTGACCGAACTGACCCGCAAGGCTGCCGGCTATGATGTGGCGGCGATCTCGGTGGAGGGCATGGACGTGCTGGAGGTGGAAGCAGCCGCCACGAAAGCCGCGGCAGACGTTCGAAGCGGGTCTGGCCCCTGTTTCCTGGAATGCCGCACCTACAGGTTCCGGGGGCACTCGATGTTTGATGCCGAACTGTATCGTACAAAAGAGGAGGTGGTCGAGTGGAAAAGGCGAGACCCCATTGCGAACCTCATCGGACAGCTTAAGGAAAAGGCCCTGCTCACCGAAACCGATCTCGAAAAGATGGAAAGGGAAGTGGCACTGGAGATCGAGGAAGCGGTGGCCTTCGCCGAAGCGTGCACCTACGAACCGGTGGAAGACCTGACGCGATTTGTCTACTCGGAACGGAGGAAGGTATGAACGGCGGCGCGGAGAATACGCGGACAATCACCTACCGCGAGGCGGTGAGAGAAGCGATTCGGGAGGCGATACTCAAGGACGAGCGCGTCTTTCTCATGGGCGAAGACGTGGGGCACTATGGCGGGTGCTTTGCGGTCAGCAAAGGGCTTCTGGAAGAGTTCGGACCCGATCGGATTCGTGACACCCCCCTGTGCGAGTCGGCGTTTGTGGGGGCCGGTATTGGTGCAGCCCTCGGTGGAATGCGACCCATCGTTGAGATCATGACGGTCAATTTCAGTCTCCTGGCCGCGGATCAGATCCTCAACAACGCCGCCACCTACCTCCATATGTCCGGGGGGCTCTTCAATGTGCCTCTCGTCATTCGAATGGCCACGGGCGGAGGAAGGCAACTGGCTGCCCAGCATTCTCACAGTCTGGAAGGCTGGTACGCGCATATCCCCGGTGTCAAGGTCCTGACCCCTGCGACCCTCGAGGATGCCCGGGGAATGCTGGGGACCGCACTGGAAGACCCGGACCCCGTGCTGATCTTCGAGAACAACACCCTTTACAACATGGAAGGAGAACTGCCGTCCGACCCGGGTCCGGTGGAGATCGACAGGGCGAAGGTACGCCGGCAGGGAGGGGACCTCACCATCATCACGTATGGCGGCAGCCTTTTCAAAGCGTTGGAGGCTGCCGAGGGCCTTGCCAAAGAGGGAATTGACGCGGAAGTGATCGATCTGCGGACCCTGCGTCCCCTGGACAATGAGACCTTCCTTGCCTCCATCGCCAAGACCCATCGGGGCCTTGTTGTCGATGAAGGGTGGCGCAGCGGAGGGATCTCGGCCGAGATCAGCGCGCGCATAATGGAAGGCGTCTTCTTTGAGCTCGATGCTCCGGTGCAGCGCATTTGCACCGCCGAGGTTCCGCTGCCCTACGCCAAACACCTGGAAGAAGCGGCCCTGCCCCAAGTGGACAAGATAATGGAGACCGCCAGGAAGATGGTGCAGACCAATGGCTGAATTTCGCATGCCCAGTTTGGGCGCCGACATGGAGGCGGGCACCGTCATCGAATGGAAAGTCAAGCCCGGGGACCACGTCAAGCGCGGCGACATCATCGCAGTGGTGGACACGGAGAAGGCCGCCGTCGAAATCGAGGTATTCGAGGATGGGATCATCGAAAAAATTCTCGTTGAGACGGGAATGAAGGTACCGGTGGGAACCGTCCTGGCGATTATCCGTCCGGAAGAAGTCCCCGCGGGTCCAAGAGACCTGCGGGAACGAGTCCCGGAAGCCTCGGGAGCGCCTGTGACCCTGTCAACCCCGTCTAGTCGGCCGCCGCACGCGCCTCACCCCATGGACCTGCACGGGCTCCCGGCACGTTCCGTGAAGGCCGGCGCCGAGCGTGTCAAGGTTTCGCCCTATGCACGCCGTTTGGCCGCAGAGCTGTCTGTGGATCTGACCGCATTGGGCGGAACCGGGCCGGAAGGAACCATCCGGGCGGCGGATGTAGAGCGAGCCGCTACGGGCCGCACGATAGCCGGAAAGCTGCCCGTGCCCCCGGCCGGGGAGAAGGTCGCGGGGCAGGTACCACCCGAGGCACGGCCTGTTGCCGGTGATCGTCGTGAGGGGATGCGACGTGCCATTGCGGCTGCCATGTCACGGTCCAACCGTGAGATCCCCCATTATTACGTCCAGACGCGCATCGACATGAGCGGTGCACTGCGCTGGTTGGAGGCAGAGAATCAGAAACGGTCCATCGAGCAGCGTCTGCTGCCCGTGGTTCTGCCGCTCAAGGCGGTTGCGCTCGCTCTGCGGGAAGTCCCCGAACTGAACGCTTACTGGATGGATGACCGCCATCGGCCCCAGGAAGCGGTGAACATCGGATTCGCCATAGCCCTGCGCGGGGGTGGGCTCATCGCACCGGCCCTTCTCCAAGTGGACATCAAAAGCCTCGACAATCTCATGGAAGACCTCCGGGACCTGATCACGCGAACCCGCGCAGGGCGCTTGCGCAGCTCTGAGCTGACCGCTGCCACCATCACCGTGACCCATCTCGGCGATCTGGGGGTGGAAATGGTCTTCGGTGTCATTTACCCTCCCCAGGTGGCCCTTGTGGGCTTCGGAAAGATCATGGAGCAGCCCTGGGCCGAGCGCGGCATGTTGGCGGTACGGCCTGTCCTCACGGCGACACTGGCAGCCGACCATCGTGCCACCGACGGGCGGCGCGGTGCACGGTTTCTCGATGCCGTCAACGATTATTTGCAGGAGCCTGCCAAGCTATGAAGGAAGAGCACATCAAGGAGATCCTCTTGAAGATCCTGAGCAGGATTGCACCTGAAGCGGATCTTGAATCCCTTGGCCCGGAAGAGAACCTGCGTCGAACCCTGGACATCGATTCTTTCGACGCCCTGAATTTCTTCGTCGCCCTTCACGAAGAACTGGGAGTGGAGATTCCCGAAGCAGACTATGGACAGCTCAACTCCATCGGGGACATGGTCCGGTACCTCGCAGCCCGCGTCGGTTGACGGAAGTCGTGACCGGCCTGCCTCGATCATCGTTTCGGCTCGCGGGGTCCTTTTTCTCGCCCTGGGAGCGCGGGCGTCTCGCCTTCCTTGCGGCGTGGGTGCGGCAAGGTGCCCGCGCTCCCAGTACAGGCACCAGAGACCTGAACATCCCGCTGTCCGGCGCCGTGCACCAAAGCCCATGCCGCCTGGGCCGCAAGGATGAGAGCGGCCGCCTTTTCGCAAGGCTCCCCGTTCTTGGCCCCAGGAAAGATGGGCTGGGCGAACGAGGAGGACTGTGAAGCCGATCACGCGCAAAGGGGCGTTTTTCCCCTTTGTATTCAAATGGCTTGTGTGGTAAACGAAAAAATTCTATGGGATTCGGACGTTTCCACCCCCGTCCGGGCGGAGTCGAGGGTCCGGCCTATCGGTGGTCCTTGCGAGGTGTGTCACACCCACAATCCCTTGCGCCGGGCGAAAACGCGGCCGGGCAAGGGGTGAGCAGGCGGCGCAAGGGTGAGCCTTACAGACCGGACGTTTCCATAAGAGAGCGACGCGTGCCGCAAGATCCGAACAGCCCCGCAGCCGTACACTACTTCCTGCAACCGGGATACATATTCCTTGCCCGTCAGCCCACGTTGATTTCCACGGTTCTCGGTTCGTGCGTCGCCGTCTGTCTCTTCGACAAAAAGAATCGTTTCGGCGGGATGACGCAATTTCAATTTCCCCATGTTGCCGACGAAAAGATGGCCACTCCGCGGTATGGAAACGTGGCGACGCTTTCGCTGCTGCGGATGATGGTGGAAGAGGGTTCCAAGCTCAAGAACCTGGAAGCCCAACTATTCGGAGGCGCCCACAATCCCGAGGTTTCCCCCGATAATGTGGGCAAAGACAACATAGCTGCGGCCAGGAGAGTTCTGGCGAAGAAGCGTGTCCGAATCGTTTCGGAGGATGTGGGAGGCGAAAAGGGCAGAAAGCTCGTCTTCAACACGTCCACCAATGAGGTGGCCCTTTTCAAGGTGGACAGACTCCGTCGGGGCGATTGGTATCCTTACGCAGAGCAACGTTGATGGGCACGGGCGATCTTCCGGAGCACGCGCCATGAAAATACCCTCACAACGTGCGATCGCAAAGGCCATGGAGAAGGTTCCTGCTTTTCCCGAAAGCGTGCGCCGGCTTCTTTCTCTCACCTCTTCCCTGGAGTACGACCCCAAGGATCTGGTGCAGGTGATCCGATACGACCCGGTGCTGACCCTCAAGATTCTCAAGCTGGTCAATTCGGCCTACTTCGGCCTTTCCAAGCCCATAGCAACCATTCACCACGCCGTCGTCTTTCTCGGGGTCAACACGATCAAGAACCTGGCACTGAGCGCGGCCACTGTGGGGGTCCTACCCGGTTCCCGTGCTGCCGGGTTCCGGTCCCACGCGTTTTGGCGACATTCTCTGGCGGTGGCGGTGGCATCCAAACGGATCGCCCGCGAAATGGGGGTGGGTCGCATCGAGTCGGAGGATTACTTTGTGGCCGGCCTGCTGCACGACGTGGGAAAGACCGTGCTGGCGTGTTTTTTTCAAAAGGAGTTCGAGCTCTCCCTGCAAGAGGCGGCAAAGAGGAACAGCCCTCTTCATGTCCAGGAAAGGGAGGTCTTTGGGCTGTGCCACGCCGACATCGGCGGGATGCTGGGAGAAAAATGGCAGCTTCCCGCGCGTTTGGACGGTTCCATTCGAGGCCACCACGGGCCCTTTCAGAGTCAGGGTGCGTCCGAGATGTCCTGCTGCGTCTTTCTGGCCGATTTGGCCTGCAGGGTCCTGCATATCGGAAGCGCAGGGAATCCGGTGCTCGATGCCGTTCCCGATACTCTTTACGACCGCGTGGGGATGGACCTGGAGCAGGCGGTGGATCTGCTGAAAGACCTGGGAGAGGAAATGGACAAGGCAAGGATTTTCATGACCCTTTGAAAGCGGTCGGGACAGGGGCCTGAAACCCGGACGAAGAGCCGGCCGCGGCTGAAACGAACGATGCGCGTCACATTTTGGGGGGTAAGGGGTTCCATACCGGCCCCGGGGCCCGACACGGTCAGGTACGGCGGGAACACACCCTGTATCGAAGTGCTCACGGAAGAGGGAGACATCATCGTTCTCGACGCCGGTTCCGGCATACGGGTTCTCGGGAACTCCCTCGCCAACAGGAAGGCTGTCTCCTGCTCCATTTTCATCTCACACACCCATTGGGACCATATTCAGGGACTGCCCTTTTTCGGTCCCCTGCTCCAACCCGGGGGCAGTGTGCGGATTTTCGGGTCTTTCGACCCGGTCGAAAGAAGGCCCCTGAAGGACATTCTGGACAGGCAGTTGGATTACTGCTTTTTCCCCATTCGCACCCAGGAGCTCAAGGCACACATAGAGTACACCAGCCTGGCATGCAGCGACAGCGTGAGGATCGGTTCGACAACGGTTCGAAACGCCGTTTTCCAACATACGGTGCTCAATTACGGATACAGGATCACGTCGAACGGAAAGAGCCTTTCCTATACGGGAGACTACGAACCCCATTTCAATATATACGGTGATGCCGACCCGGCAAAGGGGGAGTTCGAAGAGCTGATACGCATGCAGGAACAGACACTGGAGGAGTTCCTGATGGGAACGGACGTGCTCGTTGCAGATTCCCAGTACACTCCCGAGGAGTACCCTTCCAGGAAAGGCTGGGGACACGGGACATGGCTGACGAGCTGCCGGCTGGCCTTGCGGGTGGGAGCCAAGAAACTGGTCCTTTTTCACCACGATCCGATGCGAAAGGACGACGATCTCGACGATCTTTGCCGTAGCGCCAGGCATTGGGTGGACTCGCAAGGCAGTGGGGGACTCCATGTATCGGTGGCCCGTGAGGGGACCGTTCTGGAGCTGTGAAGGTGCCTGACGCGCCTTCTTCAAAGAGACGTCAATAAGCCACGCATCGAAATCCCAGGGTATTGGAGGCGGTCTCGGCTTCCATCTTGAAGCGCGAGAAAAGCCGTACGTTTCCGTCGGAAAGCCAGCTTCCTCCCTTTACAACGTAGCACGGCGCCGTTTTGGGGGCCCCGGGGTCTTCCGGGTAGGGGCTCAGGGTCCACTCGAACACGTTTCCCAGGGTATCGGCGATCCCCCATGGGTTGGCGAACGCGCTGTAGCGATCCACCGGCGTGGTTCCGCCCACCAGTGCCTCCTCCACGTTGCACCGATCCCCGGACCAATCTATTCCCCAAGGCAGGAAGAGCCCTTGCTCGGTTCTTGCCGCGGCCTCCCATTCGTCTTCTGTCGGCAGGCGCTTGCCGGTCCATGCGGCGAAGGCCATGGCATCCATGCGGCTGACCTGGACCACCGGGTGAGTGCGTCTGCCGTGCAGGGTGCTCCCCGGTCCTTCGGGCTGGTACCAGAATGCGCCGGGAACCCTTTCACAGTGGGCTTCCGGCTTGAGGGTCAGTCGCATCCTCCCCGTGTGGGCATCGAGGGACTCCTGGAGGCTGCCGGTGAATACCAGGCCGTATCCCGCCTTTTCGGCCGATGTCACGTAACCTGTCTTTTCCACGAAGATCTCGAACAAGCCGTTGGTCACGGGGAACTTGCCGGCATAAAAACCCTTGAGATAGACACGCTGCGCGGGCCGATGGCTTCCTTCGGGCCGGTCGGCGCCCACCGGGTAGTCACCTTCCGGGACCAGTATGTACTGGTTGAAATGCCTTTCCATGGCCCCCAGGTATCCGTCAAACTCCTCGGCCAGGATTCTTGTTTTTTCTCCGGACCCGCCCGTCAAGGCGCCCCCGGCCTCGTCCACCCCAAGGTTTCCCACGGGAAGCCCCAGATCCTCGGTACCGGTGTCCTGCCCCACATCCGGTGAGGCTTCATCCACGGGCCCATCGTCGTCCTCTTCCACCACCTCGATCACCTCCTCGAGAAGGTCCTGCGTATCCGCAGCATCCCCATCGGAGAAAATCGGCTCGGTTTCCGTCTCCTGGAGCGGTTCTTCGCCAAGCATGGCGTCGTCCGCCTCCAGGACCTCGATCACCTCATCGAGGGGTCCGTCGACGTCCGCGGCATCGGCCTCTAGGGGAGCCGGGTCGGTTTCCGGCTCCGATTCGTAAGTGTCCGTATCCAGGGCTTCCAGCTCGGGAAGCGGCTCTCCGGCAAGCGTGTCGTCCTCTTCTTCCAGGACCTCGATCACCTCCTCGATAACATCGTCCCTTTCGTCTGCATCGGTCGCAGGCTCTTCGGAAAGGGGCCCCTCTACCCCTTCCGCAGGTGGCTCCATGTCGTCCCCGTGCCCTTCGGCGTCCTTCCCGTCCCCCGACAACCGATGGGACAGGTCCCGAAGGAGCTCCCTGACGCGCTCCATCTTTTCCCGCTCGCTCGCGGAGGCCTCCTCGGAAAAAACCCCCGAGGCTGAAAGGACCTCACCCACTGTCTGGATGACCTGGGTGAGGGTCTCCAGGCTCACGCCGGCGCCTCGTCCCACCGTTGCAGAAAATGTGGCAAGAAGCGCTTCCTTTGCCTCTTCCGACATGGCGAACAGGTAGTTGGGACCGATGATGAGCCCTTCAGGGTTCCTCCCTTGCCGGTAGAGGTCTCTCAGGTCGCTGTTCACGGATGATCTCAGGCTGCTCAGGTTTCTCCGCTTGTTGGGTAAGGCACGGAGACCCACCCCCTCGCCCCAGAGGTTCCTGATGAGGGCATCGGCAACCGCGCTTTCCTGGATATCGGGGGGGCACGACTGTTCGTGAAGCGCCACGATACAGCGCACAAGCCTGCGTTTAAGGGATTCGGTGTTGCGGTAAGGCAGATGGCCGACGGCATCACGGATGCCCTGCAGCGAGATGACCGATGTCATGACGGCTCCTGAACATGCGCCTCCAGGGGGAGGGAGGACGACTCTGGTGCGGGCCTTGCCCTTACAAAGGATTCAGGCATGCTTTTTGCTTTCACTTCCACAAGTTCCCCCGGGAGGAGGGGAACGGGGACCTTGACCGTGAAACACGCCCCAGGGCACCTGAAAAAGCAATTCCTGTGCCACCGAGGGGCGACGGTCTTCGCGCGGGGAGAGATTATGGGACACGTCATCTGCATCGCTTCCCAGAAAGGGGGCGTGGGGAAAACGACCACTGCGGTCCATTTGGCCGCGAGCCTCGCCGTGGCCGAGCGCCGGACCCTTCTGGTGGACTGCGACCCACAGGCCAACGCCACGTCGGCATTGGGAATGAAGAAGCTGCGATGTGATGTTTCTTTGGAAACGGTCCTGCGCGGTCTGTGGCCCATGGAAGGGGCGATTCGGCCCACGGCCGTGCAAGGGCTGGAAATGGTTCCCTCCCGGATGGAGCTCTTCAGGCTCGAAGCCCAGTGGGGCGTGGAGGCAAGCCGAAAGGCCGGTGCGCTTGGCACTGCCCTGGAGCCGGTGCGCTCCGGTTACGATTTCGTGGTGTTCGACACCCCTCCTTCTCTGGGAATCCTCACCATCAACGCCATGATGGCCTCAGATTTCGTCGTCATTCCCATGCCGCCCCACACGTGGGCTGCCGAGGGGACGGCCCGTGTTCTGGACGCCACCTCTTTTCTCCGCAGACGGTTCGCAGCGTCGGTGAGGGTGCTGGGGGTCCTTTTGACCATGATGGACCAGGACGGGGAGGCTGCAAGACGGTTCGGCCTGCGAATGAGAAAATCACTGCAGAGGGCAGTTTTTGAAACCGTGATCCCGTGGGACAGGGACCTTCAGGCAGGCGGAAAGACGGCGCTGCTCCCGTGGTCGGACGTGCTGTCGGCTCCGGTGCAGGGCTATTTGACCTTGGCAGGCGAGGTGCTTCGACTCCTGGAGGGTTGTTCGGAAAACTGAGGCATTTGGATCTCCAAAAGACAGAGGGGGGGGTAAACGATGAAACTGGCGCCTCTGGAAGCGATCAGGACCGGGGAAAAGGAACTGATGGACATCATCACCGGGGACCTGGACTGGGCGGTGCTCGGCGAGGTTTTCACGGCACAACACCATCTCGATCTGGGCGAGAACGTGGAATTCAAGAGAGGGGATCTCGTCGTACACGAAAACCGGGTGGCCTATCAATTGCAGTTCGAAGTCACGGTGAACATGTGCGTGCTGCTGGACAGGCAGGGAAACTTCCTCGCCCTGGCGAATTCTCTGCCGGAGCAAGGACAGGGTGAGGCGATGCCGGCAAGCCCGCAGGAGCCTTTGCAGGAACGGAACGAGTCAGAGGAATCGGTGCGGGGACCCGCAGAGGATTCGCCGTCGGAAAAAGAGCCTTTCCAGGCCGTCTGGAAGGAAACCGGTCCGGAAACCTCGCGCGGTTTGGGTTTCAGCGAGGGGCCGGACCGCGCCACGGGTGCCGGCTCCGGCGAAGCGCCCTGGATGGACGACCTGGGGCGGATGCTCCTAGACGAAATCAACGATGAGTGACCGATCACTTGCCCCCCCGAAGGTCGGTCCAGGGGCAGGGCCCTCGGGATGGCAACGACGTAACCGGGATCACGCCCTATATCTTGCGTTGCCACAAACTGCGCTTTTTATGCCCTCACCCCTGCCCTCTCCCAGAGGGCGAGGGGGATGCAGGTAATCGCAATTTGTGACCGCACGCAGTATACCGGCTGTGAGACGGGCACTTGATTGAAAGATGGGGGGAAGAATGAACGAAAGGGTGAGGCTTCGTTTGGAGGGGGTTTTCCGCAACCACGTGTTGCGTCTTGCCGGCAAGGATGCGGCGGTGCGTGGTTTGCCTCTGGATCTTGTGTCCACAACCCTTCTGGTCCTTCTTACCGAGCGTGAGTCCGAAGGCCCGGTCAAGGAGTCGGGTGTCGAAAGGTATACGGCACCCGCCCTTGTCAAAGAGTTCTCCGCCCTAGGTATGGATGCACAGGAAGGAGCCGCCGCCTTGGAAAGCCTCATGGGCAAGGACATGGTTGTCCTTCGGCCGGGAGGATATCTTTCGGCCGCGCCTTCCCTGGTGCGCACCAGAGAGGTCTTGGATGCCCTCTTTCCAAAGATGACCGGCCTGCAGATGGTCGGCTATTACGTGCAGACCCTGGAGGAAGTCCTATCGGGTCGCAAGGACCTGGAAGATGCCGTGAGCCAGTTCGACCAGGCCCTTTCCATGCACGGAGCCTCCAGGAATGTGGACAGGCAGGAGAAGAAGGGGCAGGTCCCGCACACCGATCCCAGAACCGATGCCCGCAGCGCCCTGGCAAGGCTGCTCAAACGCTCGGTGGGTGCGGAAAGCCCACCCCCGGAACAGAAGGGCGCCCAGGCAGCCGCCGAAACGCCGCCCCAGGGTGGCCATAAATGGGCTGCCTTCGAGGTCAAGGAGGTCGAAGCTTTCCGGCCAAAACAGCAGGTGGCGACCACCCCTCCCATCGCTCCGAGTGTCTTTGCGGCCGAAGAACCGGAAACCGAGGCACCCGCAATGAAGCCTTCCGCCCCCGACGACCTTGCCCGGAAAGAAGGCGAGCCGTCGGTCTGCGAGACCGGCGAGTCGGCCGGTCCCCGGGCAGCCGCCCAAAGAGCAATCCCTGAGCCGCAATGGTATCCAGAGGAGCGACACGGTCCGCAGGAGGAGCAATTCCCCGATAGCCGCGAGGGGTATGGCTGGGAGTCCCCCCCAGGCGCAGATTCCGGCGCCGACCCTCAGGAAGAGGCCCCGGCGCCCATTGTGGCCCCCGTGGACGCCCAGCCGCCTGCACCGGCTTCTCTGCCCCCATGGGGTGGGGAAGAGCCGGCAGTCGGGGCGCCCGAGGGGAGCCACGGGCTCCCGAGACCGGCAGAAGAGGAGAAGGAACTTGATCGGCAGGAGCCTTTCGTATCGCCCGAGGCCAAGTCGACAGCGCTGGAAGCAACCGCGGACGAGACCGTTGACGAGCAGGTGTTGGAATTCGAACAGACGCTCTCCCTGTACTGCCCCCTGTGCCGATCGGGGCGCATACGAACCGAGCGAACGGCTTCAGGAAAAACCTATTACATGTGTGACAACAGGAGCTGTTATTTCATAAGCTGGGGGCGGCCCCACCATGTTTCCTGCCCCTTGTGTCACAACACTTTTCTGGTAGAGGCCCAGGACCATGGGGGAGAGCGGATCCTCAAATGCCCCCGTGCCACGTGCAGGCATCGGGAATATCCCGGGGGCACAGCGAACGGAACCCCCGTCGCAATGGGCCTTCCGGAGAAGGTCCCGCCTCCGGCGGCGCACAGCGTGTCCTTGGGAAAGCCTGCGAGAAGGGTGGTCAAAAGACGGGTGGTGCGACGAAGGGCCCTGCCGTGAGACTGCAAGTCCGGGATTTGGGATTTGAAACCACAGGGATCAGGCGAATTCATCTATGAAGGATTGCACCAGTTTCTCCGCGGTTTTTTCGACGTCCATCGTGTACAAGTCGGCCCGGAACTTTTCCTTCAGCGGCTCCACCTTTTCCGTACGTTCGGAAGGCAGGGCGGCTATCGCCTCTCTGGCGAGCTGCATCTCCTTGGAGGCCACGGATATTTCCACCACAACGTCTCTGCCGGGGGCCGGCTTCGGGCCTGCCGCGGCCTCTGCTGCTTCCGACTCCCCGATTCCCCGTGTCCTGCTCTGGGATGCCTGCTGGAGATACCTGGTGATTTCTTGACTGTTTCCTGTGACTTTCATGGGACGGCTCCCTCCTCACAACATGTCCTTTTGGACCTTGCTGCGGGTTATTTCTTCCAGCCTCTTCTTCAGGTACTTGGTGTCCTCCAGGGACAGCTTTCCGACCTGCTCCTGTTTTTCGGTGTCCACCACCTTGAAGACCATTTCCTTGTCGCCGCCGTCGATGGAAAGACGATTCCCGAACTCGGTCTCCAGTTCCCTGAAGACTTCCCGCTCCACTGCTTGTTGCGGCCCCTCACTGGCGATTCTTCCGATGATGTCGGAAGCGATTTTTTCAACGACCGCTTTTCGCCTGGCCTCCGTGGAGATTGTGATTCTCTCCGTCGGGCTCGGGAGGGCGGATTCTCTTTGCCGCCCGAGACGCCTGTTGAGGCTGAGCTGCTTGCCGTAGGCCCTCAGGACATTTTGCATCTGGTACGTGCTTATGTTCATGGCTTATCACCTCACACCTCTTATCGGAGTCTCGCGGAGGAACTTTAGAGGAAAAAGTGAAAGGGTCAGTTTTTTCAGGAGGTCTTCCGGACGGCGTGGGACCCGGAAGCCGTTTCTTCCCCAACGAAAAGGCCATCGGATCGCGGCATTTTTTTCCCGGCCAATCGTCAAAACCGTGACGTTTCCTGAAGCGGGTCATCCCGTCCCACTTGCCGTGGAGTTCCTGCGGGCTCCATGGGGGGCGGGTGGGGTACCATGGCACATGCCTTGCATGGTTAAAGCTCGATTTAAAGTTGCCTTAGGTTTGGCCTTCCCCCATGTTGAAAGGGTGGAGCGCCCTGCAGTGCATGGGTTTGGTCTTCGCCCGCACCTATGCAGCCTTAGGGGGTTGCATCATCCCTTTGGCAGAGAGGCAAGTCTCAGGCCCCAAGCAGAAAGAGGAAGCGCCCCATGAAATACCGCATTCAGCAAGTCAGCGCCATACTGGAGATTCCACGGTCCACCATCCGTTATTGGGAAACGGAGTTTCCCACGCTGGTGCACCCCGCCAGGACCCCCGGGGGCCAGAGGAGATACTCGCGGCAGGATATCGACAGCCTCTCCCGGATACGGGCGTTGCTCCACGAAAACAACAAGTCCATCGAAGAGGCGCGACACCTCCTGGACCCGGAAGCCCTCACCCAGCCGGAGACCGCCTGGGCCACCCGCACCGTGCTCGTCACGGGGGGCACGGGGTCATTCGGCAAGCACTTCTGCAGGACGCTCCTGGAAAGACACCGTCCGAAGGTGATTCGCATCTACAGCCGGGATGAGCTGAAACAGCACGAAATGCGCCAGGAATTCGGTGAAGAAGATGTCAGATACTTCATAGGGGACGTGCGGGACGCCGATCGTCTCCGAAGGGCCATGGAAGGGGTGGATACGGTGATCCACGCCGCGGCCCTCAAGCAGGTCCCGGCCTGCGAATACAACCCTCTGGAGGCCGTCAAAACCAATATCCACGGGGCACAGAACGTGGTGGACGCCGCCATCGATGCCGGTGTGAAGACAGTCATGGCCCTGAGCACGGACAAGGCCGTCAACCCGGTGAACATTTACGGCGCCACCAAGTTGTGCGCGGAAAAGATCTTCGTTCAAAGCAACGCCTATTCGGGTCCGCGAGGCACCAGGTTCGGCTGTGTACGTTACGGCAACGTCGTGGGAAGCCGGGGAAGCGTCATCCCCCTTTTCATCAGTCAGAAGAAAAAAGGAAAGATCACCATAACAGACAGGCGAATGACCAGGTTCTGGCTCACCCTGGACCAGGCGGTGCAACTGGTTCTGGACGGGCTCGCCCACATGCAGGGTGGCGAAATCTTCGTGCCCAGGATACCGAGCATGAAGATCATGGACCTGGCCCGGGCCGTGGCGCCTGAGTGCGAGATCGAGATTATCGGAATAAGACCCGGAGAAAAGCTCCACGAAGCACTGATCACCCAGGAAGAGGGACACAACACGGTTGACTACATGGGCATGTACGTCGTGATGCCCACCCACTCGTGGTGGAAGAGGCAGAACTACAAGACAGGCAGGCACCTGCCCAAAGGGTTCGTCTATACCAGCGACACCAACAGCGAATGGCTCACGGTGGAGGACCTGCAAAAGATAATCGCGCCCGCCATGACGGCCGACAGTTCCTTCCTGAAGCTGGCGTCGGCCATTCATCATCTCACGGAAAGGGCGGTCTCCGGTCTCATGCCGTATGGGCAGCCGCCTCCCGAAGAGGAGGAGCCCCTTGCCGTCCAGTAGCCGGAGGCAAAGATCCATGCCGTCGTCACAGGCCGTTCCTGCCGGGGCAGAGCCCTTTGTTCCTTACGGGCGCCAATGGATTGACGCGAAGGATGTCCGCGCTGTGCTCGAAGTGCTCCTTTCCGATCGGATCACCCAGGGTCCACTGGTGGAGAGGTTCGAGGAAGCCTTCGCTCTTTACGTGGGCGCGCGTTACGCCGTTGCGGTGAGCAGCGGCACCGCCGCGCTGCACCTGAGCTGTCTGGCCGCAGGTGTGGGCCCGGGAGACGAGGTGGTCACCTCTCCCATCACCTTTGCGGCCACGGCCAATTCCGTTCTTTTCACAGGCGCACGGCCCGCTTTTGTGGATATCGATCCTGCAACGTTCAACATGGATCCCTCAAGGTTCGAGGCCTATTTGAAGGAGAAGAGAAGCCGCGCCCGGGAAAAGGGGTCGGGCCGGGTGAAGGCGGTGATTCCCGTTCATCTGGGCGGGCTTCCCTGTGACATGCCGGCTATCCACAGCATCGCCAGGAGGTACGATTTGGCGGTGATCGAAGACGCCTGCCATGCACTGGGGGCGTCCTATCGAACGGCCTGTACCTGCGCGGACGGTGACGACTGCGCCAACGGGGCATGGCTCCGGGTGGGTGGCTGCGCCCATTCGGACATGACCGTTTTCAGTTTCCATCCAGTCAAGCACATAACCACCGGGGAAGGGGGCATGGTGACCACCAACGACAGGGGTACCTACGAACGTCTCGTTCTCCTGCGCAGTCACGGGATCACCAGGGATAGCCGGGCGTTCCTGGATCCGGGGGCCGGGGGGGCCGGGGAAGGGACGCCGCCTTGGTACTATGAAATGCAGGCCCTGGGCTACAATTACCGGATCACCGACCTCCAGTGCGCCCTGGGGTTGTCCCAGCTCGAGCGCCTGGAGACTTTTGTGCGCAAACGCCGGCGGATCGCCCGGATGTATCGGCAGTCCCTGGAGGGTCTTCCATGGCTTGCCCTCCAGAGTGAGAGGGAATCGGTCCGTTCCTCCTACCATCTTTTCATCGTCCTCGTGGCGGGGGGGGGGGCTGGAAGCCGGAACAGGGTCATGGAGGCATTGCAGCGGCGGGGAATCGGGTCCCAGGTCCACTACATTCCCGTGTACAGGCATCCTTTCTATAGAAACCTCGGATACGGCGGCGACGAGTGTTCGTGCAGCGAAGACTACTATTCCCGGTGCCTCTCCATACCGATCTTTCCGGCCCTGTCGTGCGGCGATGTGCACAGGGTTCTCCATGCCCTGCAAGAGGGGGGGAAGGACCTATATAGATGGACTTGCATGTCAGAGACCTGACCAGGGACCTCTACGGGGCCTGGGATGGGGTGTGTGAGCGGAGCAGCGGGGCCTGGTTCTTCCACACGACCCAGTGGCTCGAATACACCCTGGCGTACAACCCCGTGCTCGAAAGTCGGTCCTGCGGATTCATGGTCTATGACGGCGCGTCTCCCGTGGCGGTGGTACCCCTTGTGTTGGAGCGGCAGCGTTACGGGGAAAAGGTCGTGCGTGAATTCTCCTTCGGAGGAGGATGGCTGCCCCAGCCGGCCTGCGTGGACGCGGTGGCTTCGGCCCGCAGAAAAAAGGTGTTCCAGACCGCCTTCGAGCACATTGCCCGTCGGTCCCTCCACACCGGGGCCGCCAGGGTCTGTTATCGATCCAACCCGTTCGCGTGCATGGGAAAGGGTCCCGAAGACATCGTGCCTCCTGCGGCCACCTTCGGCTTTTCCCTCCAGGTGGTGCCGACGCAGGTCATCGATCTGGGCAAGGACCTCTCCGACCTTTTCCGCGAGATGCGAAAGGGACATCGGAGCGACATCAGGAGGGGAGAGCAGGAACTGGAAGGCTTCGTGCAGTGGGGACCCGAAGCCTCGCCCCATGTCTTTGCCTCCTACCGGACCCTCCATGAGAAGGCCGCAGGCCGCGTGACGAGACCGGAGGCGACCTTTGACATGATGTTCCAGTGGCTCAAGCAGGGAAACGGCGCCTTGTTCGGAGTCCGCCGCAACGGGCGGCCTGCGTCTTTCGCCTACGTTCTCCTATACAAGGATTGCGCATACTACGGATCGGCCTGCAACGATCCGGACGCCGAGCACCTCCCCCTGGGCCACGCCGTGCAGTGGGGGATACTCCGGTGGCTCAGGGAGAAAGGATACCGGTATTACGAGACCGGCTGGCAACACCACGGCCCCACCGAGATGCTCCCCGCATCGGACAAGGAAATCGCCATCTCGCGGTTCAAGCGCGGGTTCGGCGGGGTGGCCGTTCCCATGATCGTTTCGGAGAAGTTCTTCGACCGCAGGCTCTACCTTCTCATCAGTGGGGAGCGCACCGCCCGTCTTGCCGGGAGTTTGCCGGAAGGGGGCGCACACCCCGAGGACAACGGAAAGGCCGCCCCATGAAGGTCCTGTTTCTACACTGCTCCGACTACCTGGAGATCGGCATCCCGGGAGGGATCTCCGTTCTGAGCGCCGTGCTGAAGGCGCATGGCCACGAGCCCGAGCTTTTCGACACGACCTTCTGCAAACCCGCTGCTTACCGAACTAAGCCGAAGACGGGAGCGACGGTCTACAAGAAGACCGCCTACGACCTTGCCGATCTTGTGGAAAACGACCCGGTGGTGGACGTGGAAGAGGCCTTTGCCCAGGTCCTAAACCGCTCCCGGCCCGGCCTGGTGGCCCTCTCTTCCATGACGACCAATCTGGACGACACCCTCCGGATGGTAACCAGGGTCCGGCCCCGTTGTCCCGTGATCCTGGGAGGAGTGCACGCCACCCTGCGACCGGAGCAGACCCTGGAGGACGGCGCTGTGAACATGGTCTGCGTGGGAGAGGGGGAAGGGGCCCTGGTGGACCTGTGCAACGCCCTTGAAAAGGGAGAAGATCACCGCCGGATTCCCAATCTCTGGGTCAAGGAAGGCGGGAAGGTCTTTCGCAACCCCCTGCGTCCGTTCGAAGACCTGGAAGCCCTGCCCGTTCCCGACTGGTCCCTGTTTGACGAAAGGCACCTGTTCCGCCCGTTTGAAGGGGAAATCTACAGGGGGTCTTTCCTCACCACATCCCGGGGGTGCCCGGAAGGGTGCGCGTACTGTGTGAACGGGGCCTTGCGCCGCAGGTTGCGCGGATGCGGGCCCTATTTCAGGCGTCAGAGCCCGGAGATGACGGTCAAGACCATCCGCGTCTTGAAGGAGCGGCACGGAGCCACCTGGTTCAAGTTTGCAGACGACACGTTCCTGCTCCACAGTGTGGAGGAACTGAAGGCACTGTGTGACGGGCTCAGACCCCTGAATATACGATTCGGGTGCAGCGTACAGCCCCTTACCGTGACGGAAGAAAAGGTGCGCCTGGCAAAGGAGATGGGGTGCGTGGCCATGAGCGTGGGGGTGGAGAGCGGCAACGAACAGGTCCGGAAAAAGATACTGAACCGCCGGGTCTCCAACGAGCAGTTGGAAAGGGCCCTTCGCACCATACTGGATGCCGGGATACGCGTTTCCACCTTCAACATGATCGGGGTGCCCGGAGAGACGAGGGAAAACGTCTTCGATACCATACGGTTCAACAAGAGGCTCGGGATCCGGGCGGCCAACGTGTACGTTCTCTATCCCTTTCCCGAAACAAAGATCGCCAACGAGGGCCGCATCGACTGCCGGGATGCTTCCGGCAAGGTGATCCCCATGGACCGGGCCGCGTCCTTCCACCTTTCCACCATGCCCCCGGAGGAACTGGAGGGTCTTTTGAGGACGTTCAATCTCTACATGCTGCTTCCCGAATCGTCCTGGCCCCTGATTCGGGAGGCCGAGGGAAGCGACCCCCGGTCCCTGGAAAGGTTCCGGGAGCTGGAGGAAGCGGCCCGGGCGTATGTTTGAAATTGAGTGTTCAGTATTGACTATTGGCTACTGAGTACTGACTGTGGAACGTTCAGACTCACCCTTTAGGTAGAGGCTCCTTTCCATGCAAATCGCCGTGGTGGGATGTGGCTCCATAGGAACAAGGCACATCCGTAACATCGTGTCCCTGCAGCGCGCAGAGGTTGTGGCCTGGGACGCCGATCCGGGCCGGTTGGCGCCGCTGGAAAAGCAGTACGGAGTCCGGGTCGCGGGCTCACTTTCCGAGGTTCTCCGTTCACGGCCCGACGCGGCCTTCATCTGTACGCCCACAAGCTTTCACGTTCCCCTGGCCAGGGAGTTCGCCGCCAGGGGTTGCCACCTCTTCGTGGAAAAGCCCCTGTCCCACAACCTGGAAGGGGTGTGCGACCTGCTGGAGGTGGCACGGGCGAGGAACCTGGTCACCCTGGTGGGGTGCAACTTCAAGTTTCACCCCTGTTTCGTGCGCATGAAAGAGGTCCTGGATGGGGGATCTCTCGGAAGGGTCCTCTCGGCCCGCTGCCAGTTCGGCCAGTACCTTCCGGACTGGCACCCGTGGGAAGATTACCGCAACTCCTACAGCGCACGGTCCCATCTTGGGGGGGGCATTCTCCTGGACGCCCACGAACTCGATTACATGAGGTGGTTCCTGGGCGAGGTGACCCAGGTGGCCTGCTTCGCCGACAAGATGAGCGATCTATCAATCGACACGGAAGACACCGCGGAAGTGCTCCTGCGGTTCGAAAAGGGGACCATCGGGGAAGTGCACCTCGACTACACACAAAGGGCCTATCAGAGAAACTTCGAGTTCTTCGGCGACAGCGGCACCATGAAATGGGACTTTGCGGACGGCAGGGTCTGGGTCTACCGCGCCGGTGGCAGCAGTTGGGAGGTTTTCGAACAGCCCCGAAACTACGATCTCAACCGGATGTACCTCAAGGAGACGGTCCATTTTCTCTCGTGCGTGGAAAGCGGTGCCCCCACCCTGGCGGATTTCGCGTGGGGTCGCAAGACCCTCAATGTGGTCCTGGCGGCCAAGACGTCGGCGCGCAGCGGCCGGGTGGTGACCCTTGAGCCGGCCGGGTGAGGGCTGCAACTTTATTATTGCAGGTCGAGGTTTCACCGATGGGAGGCCCCTTGGCGGATCACCGACACCCGGGCCAAGCCCTATCCATTTCAGGAGCTGAGGAGGAAAGACAGATGTTGGCGGCCATCGTTCAAGCGCGCATGGGATCCACCAGGCTGCCGGGAAAGGTACTGGCCGACATCGGCGGCGAGCCCATGCTCTGGCATGTGGTGAAACGTCTCAGGGCCGTGACAGGCCTTGACAAGGTGCTGGTGGCCACGTCGTGTGACCCGGCGGACGATCCCGTGCAGGGCTTCTGCGTGTTAAGGGGTGTAGAGTGTTTCCGCGGCAGCGAGAACGACGTTCTGGACCGTTACTACCGGGCGGCGCTTCTGGTGGGTGCGGATGGGGTCGTCCGCATCACCGGCGACTGCCCCCTGATCGATCCCCAAGTGGTTGCACGGGTCGTGGAGGTGTACCGTTGCGGGGGGCACGACTACGTGACCAATACCCTGCGCTACACCTACCCGGACGGGGTGGACGTGGAGGTGTTCTCCTTTGCGGCCCTCGAGACGGCCTGGCGGGAGGCGGTCCTGCCCACCGAACGCGAGCACGTGACTCCGTATATGCGCAGCTCCGGCCGTTTTCGCGTCCACAACGTGCAGTGCCCGGTGGATCTGTCGGGAAGGTACCTGCGGTGGACCGTGGACGAACCGTCCGACCTCGCCTTCGTGCGTGCGGTCCATGAGGGGCTCAACGGCAAAGGGGAGTGCTTCGGCATGGAGGATGTCCTGGACCTGCTGGAAAGTGCCCCCGAGCTTCAGGAAATCAACGGGGGCATCGTCTGCAACGAGGGGTTTTACAAGTCCCTGGCCGGCGAACCGCCTGTGCCCGCCCGGGCCCGCTCCCTGGAAAAGTCCCGGGCCTGGAAAGAAAGGGCAAGGCGGGTGGTGCCTTCCATGACGCAGACCTTCAGCAAGGGACCCACCCAATTCGTGCAGGGTGTTGCCCCGGCCTTCCTGGAGCGCGGCATGGGGTGCCGGGTCTGGGACGTGGACGGCAACGAGTACATCGATTACGCCATGGCCCTGGGTCCGGTGATCCTGGGACACGACTACCCTGCCGTCTCCGAGGCGGTGGTGCGCCAGGTTCGCAAAGGCACGTGCTTCACCCTTCCCCATCCTCTGGAAGTGGAGCTTTCCGAGCTTCTTGTGGAGACGGTGCCGTGCGCCGAGATGGTCCGGTTCGGCAAGAACGGGTCGGACGCCACGTCGGGTGCGGTGCGGGCGGCCCGAGCCTACACCTCAAGGGACGTCATAGCGTGCTGCGGGTACCACGGGTGGCAGGACTGGTACATCGGGACCACCACGAGAGACAAGGGGATCCCAGGGGCTGTCAAGGAACTGACCGTCCCTTTCCGGTACAACGACATCAAGAGCCTGGAGCGGGTCTTCGCACAGCACCCGGGACAGGTGGCCGCGGTGATCATGGAACCCGTGGGGGTGGTGGTGCCGGAGGAAGGGTTCCTGGAGCGGGTGCGGGAGCTCACCCATGCGCAGGGCGCGCTTCTCATCTTCGACGAGGTGGTCACCGGTTTTCGAATGGCCCTGGGCGGGGCCCAGCAGTACCTGCACGTCACCCCCGACCTGGCGTGCCTGGGCAAGGCCATGGCCAACGGGTACCCCCTGGCCGCGGTGGTGGGTCGCCGGGACATCATGGAGATGTTCGACGAGATCTTCTTTTCCTTCACCTTCGGGGGTGAAGCCCTTTCCCTGGCCGCGGCCCTGGCCGCCATCACGGAGATGAGGGACAAGAAAGTCGTTGCCCATCTGTGGGACCAGGGACAACGGCTCAAAGACGGTTACAATGTGCTGGCCCGGGAATGGGGCATCGCGGCCCACACCGAATGTGTGGGGTTCGCGCCGCGAACGGTGGCCAGCTTCAGGGAAAAGGAGGGCGGCGAGTCATTGGTGCTCAAGAGCCTCTTTCAACAGGAATGCCTCAAAAGGGGGGTCCTCTTCTCGGGCGGACACAACATCTCTTACAGCCACGGCCCTTGCGAAATAGAAACGACCCTTCGTGTTTACAGGACCGCCATGGAAATCCTGGCCGATGCCATCGGCGCAGGGGATGCCGCAAGCAGGCTCGAGGGGCCGGCGGTCCAACCGGTTTTTCGGGCGGCGTGAAGCCTGTGGTGGTGGAAATCGAAAACACGGAGGGGCGATGGGGGACGGTGTTCATGCGGGCCGACTCCGGGGTTCGGATGGGGATGGGCCACGTCATGCGGTGCCTGTCCCTGGCCCAGGCCCTCAGGAGTCGAGGACGCCGCGTGGTCTTTATCAGCCACTCGGAGGCCGCTGCCGTGCGTTCCAAGGTTGAGCGGGAAGGATGCGAGTGGGTAGGGGTCGAAAGGCCCCAGCCGGATCCCGCGGACCTCGCACAGACCCTGAAGATCCTGGGGGAGAAGGCGCAGAGAAAGGAAAGGCCCCACTGGGTGGTCCTGGACGGGTATCACTTCACCCCGACCTACCAGCAGGCCATCCGGCATGCCGGGCATCGGCTCCTGGTGGTGGACGACTGCAACCATCTTTCTTCCTACCACGGCCACGTCCTTCTCAATCACAACGCCCATGGGGAGAAACTGCGCTACGTGCACGACGACGACACGGTCTTGCTCCTGGGGACCCGTTACGTGCTGCTGCGCCGTGAATTCGACCCGTTTCGTCGTTGGAAAAGGTCCATCCCCGACAGGGGGCAAAGGGTGCTCGTCACGCTGGGAGGATCGGACCCCGACAACGTGACCGCCCGTGTGGTGGACGCCATGATCCGCCTGGCGGCCGGGGGAGTGAAAGGCTTGGAGGCCGTGGTGGTTGTGGGCGCGGCCAATCCCCATGGACCGTCCCTGGACGCCCTGGTGCGCAGGGCCAAGTTCCCCGTGCGCATCGTGCGGTCCCCGGAGGACCTGTCACGCCTCATGGCATGGGCCCATTGCGCCGTATCGGCCGGGGGAAGCACCTGCTGGGAACTCTCGTTCATGGGGCTTCCCGCCCTGGTGGTCGAGGTGAGCGCCAACCAGCGACCCGTGGCCGAGGAGCTCTCGGCGGCCGGGGTTGCGGTGAGCCTGGGCGTCCACATGGACCTTCCCGTGGGCGCCTATTGCCATACGCTTCAGACGGTCCTTTCCGACGGGCCCTTGCGCCGAAAAATGAGCGAAGGGGGCCGGGCCCTGGTGGATGGCCTGGGCAGGGGCAGGGTGGCGGCGCTTCTCGATGTGCTCGAGGGCGGGCAATTGGAAGGGCATGCACGGCTTCGCACCGTGCAGCCGCAAGATTGCAGGGCATTGTGGGCGCTTGCCAACGACCCCCTGGTGAGGCGTCACTCCTTTTCGGGTTCCCCCATCCCGTGGGAAGCACACGTCAGGTGGTTCCAGGAGAAGATGGAGTCGCCCGACACGTGCATGTTCGTGCTGGAAGTGTGCGGCGTGCCGGCAGGGCAGGTCCGTTACGACCTGGAAGGGCACAGGGCCGTTGTCTCCATTTCGGTGGCCCCGGCCTTCAGGGGAAGGGGCATCGCGGCGCACCTTCTGAAAGAGACGGCCGAAGGTGCGTGCACGCGCCTCGGTGTGGGACGGGCATGGGCCGCGGTTCAGGAACACAACGCGGCGTCTCTGGGCACGTTTCTGAAGGCCGGTTTCGCCGCAACGGGGTCCGGCCGGGAAAAGGGCCGTCCGTGCCGGTTTTTCGAGAAGCAGTTCCCCAAAGCCCCATCTCGGAGCGGGCCTTGATCATCTTTCCGGCCGGTTCCTCATGCGAAAACCCTAACGCGAGAGATTCGAACAGGCCGTCGTTTCCCCGGTAAGGGTCCACGGCCGGCGGAGACAGGGAAAATGGAAAAGAAATCCGCAGCGGTCGGGGCGCCCCTGGCCATAGTGGTGCTGTGTCGTGAGTTCGTGGAGAGGGACCAAGCCTCCCGGTGGGAGGGAACGGGTGCCCCTGTCTGCTTCGCAGGGCCGGCAGGTCCTGGGGGGGGAGCTTCCGGGCCGGACGGTTCGGTCTTGACTGCGGAAAAGCGCGAAGGGGTCTGGCGGTTTCGCCCCGGGCTCTCCATCGCGTCGGCGTGGCTCCTTCTCGTGGGTGAGAACGAGGGTTTGCAAACCGGGGACGTTGCCGCGCTGCGGCAAAGGCTGGCCACCCTGCCGGCCACACCCCACCAGGTGTGTGTCCGGCGGCTCCTGGAGCCCGGGAAGGTGGCCCGGTTCGACTGGGTCACCACCCGCCGCATCTTCAATTCTCCGGAACAGGAGTTGAGGGCCTTTCACGTGACGGAACCCCGTCTCGTCCCCTCCGGGTGCCTGGAAGCGGTGCGATGGGTCTTTTCCGGTGACCGCTGTCCGGGGGAGGTGTCGGTGCTGACGGAACGGGAGCCGGGCGGTCCGGGCGAGTCCGCCCTGCTTCCCCTCAACATCGAGGTCCTGGAACCTTCTGGCCCGGAGGATGGCTGGGCCCCACCGGAAGACAGGGAGATATTCATCCACGGGCACGAACGCTTCTTCAACGACAGGCGCCTCCTGGAGGAGTTCGAGTGGCCCCGGACCATTTATGCCCTCATCCGCAGCGACCACATCCCCGTCATATTCAAGGGGCTGGAAAAAGGTCTCACATCGCCGGGGATAGTCCTGTACGCCCTCAAATACCTGCTGGCAATGGCCGACACCGCCCGGGCCCTGGAACTGACGCGGCGCATCCCCCCACACTGGGAAATCCATTCTACCGTGGTGCAGATGAAAGCCCTCACCTACATCTGCGCAGGAAAGCCCGAGGAGGCGAAAAACCTGATCCAAAGGTCGGCCCTCTCCTTGTCCCATGATCCACAAGCCATCGAAAATATTGGAAAATTCAGTCTTCTTCTCGGCGAAAGGGACGAAGCAATGCGCTGCTTCCAGCGCGCCCTGGAAAAGGCCGACCCGTCTCAGGAAGACAACCATCTGCGCACCTTCCTGGAAATACTCCAGGGGGAAGTGGAGCGAACCCCCACGCTCACGGTGTGCATTCTTTGCAGGGACGAGGAGCAGTTCCTTGCCCGGGCACTGGAGTCCGTGAACGGCCTTGCCGACGAGGTAGTGGTGGCCGATACGGGCTCCGTGGATGGCAGCGTGCAGGTGGCTGAGCGTCTCGGGGCCAGGGTGTTCCACCTGCCCTGGAACGACGATTTTTCCCTTGCCCGCAATAAGGCCCTTGAGCACTGCACGTGCGACTACGTGATGATGCTCGATGCGGACGAGTACCTTTTCACGCTGGATTTCGTGGATTTCCTCGTGATGAAGCGGCTCCTGCCCCTGCGCACCCCGAGGGCCTTTGCCCTTCCCATCGGGCACCTCAAGGTGGAGACCGACTGGATAAACGTCCTGGCAGGCGGGGGCAACTTCATCGTCGAATCCCACTGCGTGCGGCTCGTTCCCAGGCTCGCCTCCCTGCGCTACGAGGGACGGGTCGAAGAGAGCCCGGCGGCTTCGCTGGAAGCGGCGAACATCCTGGTCACGACCCTGCCGGAAAGGCAGATGCGCATCCACCACGACGTACTGAGCCGTCACCACCGGGCCGCCCGAAAACTGGCGGTCTATGGGTCTCTGGACATGTGGGACCTCACCACGGCCGTCGCGGCCGTGCGGGATCATTCCCTTGCAGGGGACCGGGAGGGAACGGTCCGCTGGCTCACCCGGCTGGTGGACATGGGAGTCCGGGAAGGCTTTTCCCCTGTCGTGCCCATGGGAATCCGGCTCGCGGCCCTGTTGGAAGAGGAGACACCCGAAAGGGCTTTGCAGGTGCTGGAAAGGCTCGCCGAAAAGATGCCGGGGGACCCCAGGATCCTGACCGCCCTTTCCTCCCACCACATACGCCACGGGCGTCTGGAACGCCTTGCCTCCCTTACCGGCGGCGGGGGGCCGGAAAGCAGCGCCTCCGGTGCCCTTGACGTGGAATCCATGGTCCACAGGGCCTTGTGGGCCCTCGAAAAAGAAGAGCTCGGCGAGGCGGCCTCCCGGCTCGACCGGGTCCTGTCCCAGCGTCCCGGTGATCTGCTGGGCCAGGCGGCGCGGTTCTACCTGCTGTGCAAAGTGGGAGACGCCGTGTCCGCATCCGCGGCCCTGGAAGACATCCTCGAACTGGCGGGGGGGGAGAAGACCGGCAACATCGAGGAACCGATGGTTTTTCTCCAGGCCGTGGAGAAGGCCGCGGGCCGGCTCGACAAATGGGGACACGGGGTGGAAAGGTCCTTGCTCCTGCACGGGGCCCTGCTTCTGGAAAACGCCTTGGAGGAAGCCCGATGAACATGCTGGAAAAAAACATGGCGGCCCTCGATGAGCGCTACCCGGCCCTTGCGGCCGCGGTACAAGGGGAGCGCGCCCTCTCTTACACGCTGGTCCCTTCCCGGGACCCGAGGCTTCCCAACCTGCTGCACCATGGGGGAACGGAAAGCATGCTCTTCTATGATCCCCAAGACCCCCTGGGCCACACGCGATCCGTGCTCACGGCCCTGGAGCTGGAAAGCGCATCCCTGCTGGTGGTCCTGGGTCTGGGCATGGGCTACCCTCTCAACATCCTTTTCAGCGCCCTGCGGGGCCCCGGGCCCCTTCGAAAGATCATCGTGGTGGAAAAAGACGTGGGATGCCTGCGCCGGGCCATGGAGGTGCTCGACATGTCCCAGGCCCTTTCCCACGGGCAAGTCCAATGGGTGGTGGGTGCGCTTCCCGAGCAGCTCTATGGGAACCTGTGGAACGCGGTGTCGCCTGAATTCGGCGGGCTCAAGGCCGTCAAGTTCGTCCCCTGGCCCGCTTCCATCAGGCTGGACGACGCCTATTACGCCGCTGCGAAAGAGGCCCTCAAGGACGTGGCCCGCTCCTTCATAGGAGAACGGGGCAACGACCCGTACGACAGCCTGGTGGCCTACGAGAATTTCTTTCACAACCTGCCCCGGTATCTCACAAGCCCCGGGATCCGCCATGTCCGGGACCTTTTCCAGGGGCGTCCCGCGGTGGTGGTGGCCGCGGGCCCGAGTCTGAACAAGAACGTCCATCTGCTGCGCCTTCTGGAAAAAAGGGCCGTCATCCTTTCTGCCGATGCCTCTCTCAAGGTCCTCCATGAAAAGGGCATGCTTCCCCATTTCGTGACCACCGTCGAGCGGACCCCGGGGACCGACAAGTTTTTCGACGGTGTCACGGGTCTGGAGCGCGTGGTCCTGGCCGCGGCGTCCTTTTCCTATCCGGACACCCTCGATGCCTTTGCCGGCCCTCACCTTTTCATGCACCGGCGTTACGACTTCTACACGGCCATGGGAATAGACGAGGACTGCTTCGACATGGGGGGCACCACGGCCCACTGCGCCTTCGCCCTGGCCCGGCACATGGGCTGCGATCCCATCATCTTCATCGGGCAGGACCTTGCCTTCGGTCCCGACGGGGTGACCCACGCCAAGGGATGCGCGTTCGGCCAGAGGCAGGCCTATGCCGCGGACGCGGAAAAACTGGAGGTCCCCGCCAACCTGGGGGGCACCGTGTGGACCTGTCCCCTCTGGTTCCGCCTCCTGCGCGAGTACGAACGCACCTTGAGTCGGTGCGACGGGCGCGCCATCAACGCCACCGAAGGAGGGGCCAGGATCGGCGGCACCACCGTCATGACGTTCCGCGAAGCCATAGAAACCCATTGCCGGGACCCGTTCGGCCCCAGGGAAAAGGCCCTGGCCCACCTTTCGGGCAAGAGGTCCGGGGCCGGGCCCGAGGCCCTCCTGGAGCGTCTCCATGTGCTCATACCGGAAACGGAAAAGGTCCTTCAGGTGGCGCGGGCCATCGTGGAAAGGGTCGGCCCCGTGGTGCGCGAAGTCGAAAAGGTCGGGGACAGGATACCGGACACCCTGGGGGAAACGGTCCTGCGGACGAGCCGCGAGATGAACAAGCTTGCCGACCTTCTCATGACGGCCCCCCTCCTGAGCGCCGCGGGGGAATGCTTCATGTCCCTCTGGGTGCCCCTTTTGATCGAATGGCAGGTGGTGACCGAGCGATTCGCCGACCCCACCTGGGCGGAGGCTTACCGGCTCAGGCTGGGGGAGCAGGGCTTCGGGGCCATGGGGCAGGTCTGTCTCTCCCTTCGGGAAGCCCTGGAAAACGGGCGTGAAAAGGTACTCTGCCTCCTGAACGATTCGCAGACTCTCTGTCCCTAAAGTTTCCCCCCCGAGGACCCGATAGATGCATTAAAGCCTGCAATCAAGAGGCGGAAAGGGGGGACAGGAAAATCAGCGGCCCTCGCGGGAAAAGAGATGAGAGCTTAAAAACTTCTGCAAGGATGCAGACACCATCGATTCAAGGAGGATACAACCATGGGACTCAAGATCGCAACCAACCTTCCGGCCATCAACGCGCACAGGACCCTGGGAAACACGGACAGTGCCATCCAGAAAAACATGGAAAGACTTTCGTCGGGCTACCGGATCAACCGGGCCAAGGACGACGCCGCAGGTCTCGCCCAGGCCCAGAGCCTGCGTTCCCAGAACATGTCCATGGGCATGGCGTCGAGAAACGTCACCCAGGCCAATGCCATGCTGCAGACCGCTGAAGGGGGCGCGGACCAGATCCACAACATGCTGCTCCGGCTCAAGGAACTGGCCACCCAGGCCGCTTCCCAGAACTCCAATTCCAACCTGGGCGAAATCAACAACGAAGCCACCGCCATCAAGAACGAGATCGAGCGGATCGCCAATTCGACCAAGTACCTCGGAGAGGCCATGCTGACCGGCTACGGTTCCAAGAGCCTCCAGAGCGGCCTGGGAAAGTACGCGGTAGACAACGTATACGATTTCGACGTGACCGGAGCGTCCCAGGGTACGTACGTGGTCACCGGCACGGCCACCGCCATGACGATGTGGAACGCGAGCGATTCCTCCCTTTCCCAGCAGGTGAGCGTGGGGTCGGGGTCCCAGACGCTCAACTTCAGCACCTTCGGGGTCAAGTTCAGCACCACCTCCGATTTTGTGGCCGCTGACAACGGTGTGAGCGCCATCAGCGCCTTGGCCACGGCCAACGGGTTCGTGGTGACCGGCTCGGACGCGACCTTCCAGATCGGCCAGACCAACGACGCGAACTTCCAGCTCAACTTCTCCCTGGACGACCTGGGGTACAGCAGCCTGGGAAGCGACCTGAGTATCAAGGACATCTCCCTTGCCAGCCTCACCGATGCCCAGAGTGCCATGGACGCCATCGACATCGCCATTGATCAGGTGAGCAACGCGCGGGGTGACATCGGGGCCCTGCAAAACCGCCTCGACTATACCTATGCGGCCTTGCAGACCTCCATAGAAAACGTGGCGGGGGCCGAATCGGCCATCCGCGACGTGGACATGGCCCAGGAGATGGTGGGCTTCACCAAGAACCAGATCCTCATGCAGGCGGGCACGGCCATGCTGGCCCAGGCGAACATGGCGCCCCAGCAGGTCTTGCAGCTCCTCGGATAGCGCGGCCCCCGGCCGTGGGTCTCCCATGCAGGGCCCCTCCCCCACCCGGGCCCTGCATACCCCCAAAAGCCCCGTCTCCCTTGAAGGGAGACGGGGCTTTTGTATTTCAAATTTCAAATTTCAAATTTGAGATGCTTCCCCTCGCGGGTTCAAGTTTCTCCCGGCAACAGCCGATAGAGAAAAAAAAGGAGTATGCCCGGGCAATGGGGCACGGGTCACGGACCCCTGCGGTCCGGGAAGGGAGGGATTGCATGGCGCTGAGCACCAATCTTATTTCGGGGCTGGCCAGCGGGTTCGACTGGCGGACCGCGGTGGACCAGTTGATACAGATCGAAAGGGCCCCCGTCAACCAGATGACCGCACGCAAGAGGGACACGGAAGCCGAGCTCACCGCATGGCAGTCTTTCAACACCAAGCTCCTTTCCCTCAAGTCCGCGGCCGAGACACTCAAGGACCATCGCAGTTTCTACCTTTATTCGGCCAATGCCTCCACCGATTCGGCCACGGTGCAAGCATCGGACCTCATCACCTTTTCCACGACCGACGAGGCGTCGCCCGGAAGCTACGACATCGTCGTCAAGGCCCTGGCCACCGCCCAGAAGCTTTCCTCCCGGTCCTTCACGGATACCTCCGGGTCCCTGGGGGCCGCCTATACGGGGGACATCCTCATCAACGGGGCGGCTGTGAGCATAAGCGCTGCCGACAGCCTGAGGGACGTGAGGGACAAGATCAACAATGCCAACAGCGGAACCCGGGCCAGCGGAGTGCTGGCGAGCATCGTGCATTACGGCCCCAACGACGACCGCCTCATCCTGACCGCCCAGGACACAGGGGCTTCCGGCATCAGCCTGCTCAACGGATCGTCCGCGGACCTGCTGGAGCTTTTCGGCTGGAAAGACGGGACCGCCTCCCTGAAGAACGCGGTGACGGGCGGGGGCCAGTCCGATGCCCTGACCAGTTCCACCCAGGCCGTGAAAACCCTTCTGGGACTTTCCACCACCCAATCGGGGACCATTCAGATCCGCGACGGCAACGGGGCTTATCAGGACGTGGCCGTGGACCTTTCCACCGATTCCCTGGAGACCATACGCTCCAAGATAAACGACGCATCCATCGCCGGTGTCTCGGCTTCCATCGTGACCGAAACCAGTGGGGGGACCACCACCTACCGCCTCCAGGTGAACGGCAGCCAGGATTTCCTGGACGACCAGAACATCCTGGAGACCCTCGGCATCCTGCACAACGGGGTTTCCGACGTGCAGGGGACCCGCTCGGCCAATGCCATGACCGCAAAGGGCCAGGCAATGGACGGGGACACCTTGCTCACGGACCTGGACGGGTACGGCACCTACACGGCAGGAGACAGCATCACCCTCTCGGGGAAAGACCACGACAACAACGACGTGAGCAGCCTGTTCACCATCACGGAGGCCTCCACGGTGCAGGACCTGCTCGATGCCGTGGAGGCGGCATTCGGCAACGTCCTGGCCTACGTCACCTCGGAAGGAAAGGTGGAGGTGGCGGACATGCAGACCGATGCGGGCAGCCTGTCCGTGAGTCTGAGCGCGACCATACAGGACGCCTATTCGAGCCTTGACTGGGGGGCCTTCTCGGCCCTTGGCACCGTGAGGGAAAGGGAGCTGGTACAGGCGGGCGATGCCCTCCTGGAACTCGACGGTGTGGAAATCACAAGTCAGGACAACGTACTCGACGACCTGCTGCCCGGTGTGACGTTGAACCTTCGGAAGGCCGATGCCGGCACCACCGTCTCCCTGAACGTGGAACGGGACGTGGACGCCGTGATGGGCAAGATGGAGTCGTTTGTGGAGGCCTACAACGGGGTGGCCTCCTTCATACGCCAGCAGCAGTCGTACGATACGGAAAAACAGAGCCCCGGGGGGGTCCTGTTCGGGGACGGGACCCTTTCCTCGGTGAAATCGGACCTTACCGGGGTGCTTCTCCAGAGCGTGTGGGGTGTCTCCCAGGAGTATTCCACCATGGGCCTCATGGGCATCCGGCTCGACAACGAAGGGCACCTTTCCATCGATAGAGACACCCTCCGGGGTTACCTGAACACCAATTTCAACGATGTGCGGGACCTGTTTGCCGTGCGCGGCACCTCGTCGGCCGGTGCGCTGGAATACGTGGGCAGCACACGGGACACGCGGTCGGGGCAATACGTGGTCCACATCACCCAGGCCGCCGCCCGGAGCACGGCCACCGCCGACAATGCCGTGGGGGCCACCTTGGGGACCGACGAGACCCTCACCATCACAGAGGGCGGGAGCATTGCGGAGGTGTCCCTCACCGCAGACATGACCCTCTCGGAAGCGGTCCGTGTCATCAACGCCGAGCTGGACACGGTGCACACCGAGAAGCTCACGGGAAGCGAAGCCCTGCTCTCCGGCGGGGCGGCCGCCACTTCCGCCGCCACCTGGGCCTCCTTGGACGGTACCACCCTGTCGGACGGCGACGTGGTCTCCTTCACGGGGACCACCCGCAAGGGGACCTCGGTGTCGGGCTCCTACACCATTTCCGATGCGGCGAGCGACACCCTTCAGGGACTCCTGTCGGCCATAGAATCGGCCTTCAACAGTGAAGTGACCGCCGGTATGGACGGCTCGGGCCACATCGTGGTGACCGACAAAACCCAGGGGGCCAGCGGCCTGTCCCTGGTCATCAACGAGCCAGACGGAAAGGGGCTTGAGTTCGGAACGGTGCTCACCACCAACGAGGGAGGACAGGAGGGCCGATACGCCATGACAATCACCGCTTCGGCCGAAGGCGGACGCCTGATCCTCTCCCACGAAAGCTATGGAAGCGCCTACGGCTTCTCCGTATCGGAGACGGCCAACGTCTTCTGGAGCGCAGACCAGGCCGTGGACAACGGCAAGGACGTCGCCGGCACCATCAACGGGGAGTCGGCGACGGGAAGCGGCCAAGTGCTCACCGGGGACAAGGGGCAGAGCAGCGTGGCCGGGCTGAGCCTGCGCTACACGGGAACCGACCAAGACGCGGATGTGGGCTCCCTCAAGCTCACCCTCGGCGTGGCGGAGCTGTTTGAGAGGTCCCTTTTCAACATCACCGACTCTTTCGAGGGCTACGTGGCCCTCAAGCAGACATCGCTTCAGGGCAGAATAGACAATTACGATACCCGCATCGCCAAAATGGAGGTGCGTGTAGACCTGAAAATGGAAACGATGATCAACCGGTTCGTGGCCATGGAAAAGGCACTGAGCACCATACAGAACCAGAGCGCATGGCTCACGGGCCAGATCCAGTCGCTCACGGCAATGTGGAGATGATACTGCGTCCGGTAGGCACAGGCCCCGGCGCCCCTCATGCTCCCGGTGAAACGGCTGGACTACGAAGGTTCATGACCGAAAGCCATGGTTCTTCCACTTTCATGGCGATACCGATCCGCTTTTTTCGGGGACAGCGGTCCGGCGCCTGCCGTCAGGACCCGGCCGCAAGAAGGCTCCCCATCCTCTCCGATGAGCAAGACGCATCCCCCCTGGCTAAAGAAATTTCCCAGGTTTTCCGATAGATGGAATAAGCATGCGGGACCGGTTGGCACTGGGAAGAACAAACACCGAACAGGGGGTATGTATGCAGAGCGGAAGAATCGGAGCGTACCGGAAAATCAACGTGGAGACCGCGGATCCGAGGCGCCTGGTCATCATGTGTTACGATGCGGCCATTTTCAATCTGAAGATCGTCAAGGTGAAGTATGAGAAGAAGGACTACGAAGGCAAAGCCGTTGCCCTGCAAAAGGCGGCCGGCCTCATCAACGAGCTGCTCTGCTCCCTGGATCTGGAGAGGGGGGGGCAGATAGCACGGAACCTCAAGACACTGTACTCCTACATGTCCCGTCGTCTCATCGAGGCGGATATCCGCAAGGATGTGAGCGCCATCGACGAGCTGATCCACATGCTGGAAGAGCTGGGAGGTGCCTGGAGAGAGGTGTTTTTTGGAACCCGGACCGCCGGGGACACATCCCCGGTGCCCGGTTTGGGAAGAGGCGTGGAGAGACAGGCCGCCGCGGCCTATGCCTGATGGAAGGTGGTGACTCCATGAACGAAAGGCTCAGGAACGAGGAGAACGAAATGGGGCAAACGGCCCCCGATCCTTGGACCGAGCACTGGGCTCTTCTCGAGCAGAAGGTGGAGCTTCTCGATCAGTACCGGGATGTCACCCTGCGTCTCCATACGGCGCTTCGGGAGGGGGCCCACGGTCTCGTGGCCCCTCACACGAGGCAGCGGCAAAGGCTCATAGGCCGCATCGACCATATCGACAAGAAGATAGAACGGATGTACGGGACGGGAAAAGGGGAGGCCCTCCCGGAAGGGTCGTCGGGGACCCTACGCATGGCCCTTGAGAGGGTCAACACTATCTTCCAGCAGATCTGCCCCGTGGAAGAGGGCTGTCTCTTCCTGGCCCGGTGTGCGAGGGACCGCATGGAAGACGAGCTGGGGACCATGCGTCGGAAGGACCTTGCGGCCAGGGCTTACCAACGCCCGCCGGATCCCGAGCCCCGGCGGCCCTTGCGGGCGGATGGGCGGACAGCCGCAACCAGGGGACCAAACCATGGAAAGACCCGCACCTTTGCGGTGTCGGTGTAATCCAGCCAAACGGTGATGGAGGAGGTGTGTCATGGCTTCCATAGAAGCGTTGAGCATCAAGATGGATCCGGTGGTCAGGGAGATGGAAAGGCCGGACAGGGAGCCGGTCCGCGAGCCCACGCCCAGGCTGCGGGCAGTGGAGCGCACAAGGGCCGAAGAGATACAGGAAAAGCCTGGACGGGAGCCGCTCCGGGAAGACAAGACGGAAAAGGACGCCGGCTTCCTGCAAGACATGCTGCACGTGGTGGAGGAGCACATGTCGCTCAAGAATGTGGGCCTCAAGTTCTCCGTGCACGAAAAGACGGGCCTGACGATGGTCACGGTACTCAACAAGGAAACCGAGGAGGTGATCCGTGAGGTACCCCCGGAACAGGTCCTCGATATCATCGCCAAAATAGACGAGATGATGGGCATGCTCTTCGATGAGAAGGCCTGAAGACATCGTTGAGGGCAAAAGACAGAAAGCTGACGATTCCCCTCTTCCGCCGTCAAGGCACCGACCCCTGCTCCGCACGAACCCGTGACGGCGCAGCCGCCGATCCATCCGGTCTTCCCCGTTGAAAGCACCGCGCTCCAGATGGAACGTGTGATCCTTTGCCGATCCGTCCACTGAAGGTGCGGGCACGCCGCCCGCGCTTCCACGCTTCCCGATCTCTTCCGCGCCGCGTCGGTGGAAAGCGGTGTTTCTTTTAGACAGGCCCCGGGCAGCCGCCGGGTTTTGGATCGAATATTGCAGTCATCTTCGAAAAAGCGATCAGCGGGGCAAGAACGCTCCTAAAGCATTTGCCCCGTGCTGTCGATAAATGAAAGGATAAGGCATAGTCCCGGGTTGAGGCATCGGGGGGTGGGTGGTCAAGAAGGGGCCGCCCCGGCCCCCCCCCGGTTCCGCCCCATGCCGACAGCATAGAGAGGGCAGCTACGGTGGACGCCGACCGTTCGCAGATACAAGAACCGATCCTCTGTCACATCGTCGACGACGACACCAGTGTGGCCGAAGTCGTCAGGGAGCTGATCGAGTCCGAAGACACCCGTGTGGAAACCTTTGAACACGGGAGCGCCGCCATCGCCGCAATGGAAAAGGAACCGGCCGATGTGGTGATAACGGACCTCATGATGCCCGATGTGGGGGGAATCGACGTGCTGCGCCATGCCAGGGGCGTCCACCCCGATGTGATCGTGATCATCATCACGGGCTATGGATCTCTGGAGACGGCCATCGAGGCCATACGAGAAGGTGCTTACGATTACATTCGCAAGCCTTTCAAGCTCCAGGAAATGGAGGTGTGCTTCAGGAACGCGGCGGACAAGATACGGCTCATACGTGCGAACCGCCGTCTCCTCCGTCAACTGGGGGAGGCCTACGAGGAGCTGATGGCGCTGAAGAAGCAGGGAGAAGAGCAGGGGGAGGGGGATTCGGAACAAGAGGGGCGCCGCGACTTGCTCTTCGCGCACATGCCCATTCTCCACCTTGGCAAACCAGCCCTCGACACAGCACGACACTTGGACCGGCTCAGGAGCATAGCCGATTTGCGCAGGGAGGGCTTGCTGACGGAGAGGGAATTCCAGCTTCTCAAGGCGCAGCTTTTCAGCGGGATAGATGAGCATGCATGACAGCATGACAATACTGGTGGTGGACGACGAGGATGTCATCCTGGACATCTTCACCGACTTTCTGGAACAGAAAACGGGCTACTCGGTCCTCACCGCCCGAGACGGCATCCAGGGCCTGCAGGTGTTCCGCGACGCGTCCCCGGATTTTTGTTTCACGGACATCTCCATGCCGGGAATGGACGGCATCACCTTTGCCCGGCACATCCAGGAGATGGACAACACGGTGCCCGTGGTCGTCATGACGGGTTTCCCCTCCCTTGAAAACACCATCCCGGCACTGAAAATGGGTGTGGTGGACTTCCTGATCAAGCCCTTCAAAATAGCCGAAGTCGAGCTCGTCATACAGCGGGCCCTGCAGCAGAAGGCATTGTTTGTGGAGAACCTGCTCCTCAAAGGCGAGATGAAACGGAAAGAGGAGCTCGAAGTGCTGAACAGGGAGCTTTCGGACAAGGTGGGGGAGCTGGAAAAGATGATCATGGTGCTCGAAGGAATGGATTGGAAAAAGAGCAGCGCGGATCTTTTCAGCGACATGGTCACCATCTCCGCCAAGATCAGCGGCGCCGACCGGAGCTCCTTCTACCTACTGGACGATGTTTCCGGATCTCCCGTGCGCATCGCCTCTTACGAGAGGAGTCCCGATCCGTCGGTTCGGGCACTTCCTTCCGGCATCGAGAGCGCCCTTCGACAGGTGTTCGAGGATTCGGTGGCCCTGCTCTTCGAGGAGATCCGTGACCAGGAGATCCTCCGCAGCGGGGTGACATCACTGCTCGTGGTTCCCTTCCGAATCCGTGACAAGACGTTCGGGGTCCTCTCGGTCTCCAATGAAAACGGCTCGGCGCGCCTTGCCGAGGAGGACCTTCACTATCTGAGCTTCATGCTCAAGCGAGCGGCCTACGCAGTGGAAAACGCCGCGCTTTACGAGAATCTCCATCAGAATCTCTTTGACACCCTCTACGCCTTTGTGGAGGCCATCGAAGCGAGGGACCCCTATACCAAGAAGCATTCGGTCTGCGTGGCGGAGATGTCGGTGGGCATCGCGCAGCAGATGGGACTCAGTGCCCAGGATCTCGACCTGCTCAGCTTTGCGGGCAGGCTCCACGACATCGGCAAGATAGGCATCAGGGACAACATCCTTCTGAAAGAAGGCCCCCTCACCGAGGAGGAATACGCCATCATCAAGAGGCACCCCATCATCGGAGCCAACATCATAGGGCATCTGGATCTTCTTACCGAGGAAAGGAAGATCATAAGGCACCACCATGAAAGATGGGATGGAAAAGGGTACCCCGACGGGCTCAAGACCGATGCCATCCCGCTGCTTTCGCGCATCCTTGCGGTGGCCGACACCTTCGACGCCATGACTTCGGACAGGGCCTACAGAAGACGGCTTTCCTCCGAATTGGCATACCGGACGCTTCTGGAAAACGCAGGGACCCAGTTCGATCCCGAGGTTGTGGACGCCTTCACCCATTTTTACCGACAGCACCTGTCACCGGGCGGCGAGTTCGAGTTCGCATTTTCTCCCCATCTCGCAGCCCCGGGGACTTGTTGAGCCATCCATTTCTTCGCGCCTCCCCCCACCGGTCACGGGACCGTTTGCCCCTATACTGCCCGCGGTCACAAATTGCGATTTCCTACATCCCCCCCCCACTGCCCTCCGGGAGAGGGCCGGGGTGAGGGGGAAACAAAGTGGGCGAGAGGATGTCAAGGCCCGGTCTCGTTTGTCCGTGTGGGAAGCTTTCTTCCCCCTAGGTTGATCAACAGCGCCCAAGGGCACCCATGAAGTCCGTGATCTTACTGAGCTGCGAAAAAACCTTGAGCTTTTTCATCCTTCATCGTTGAGCCCGTCTTCCCGAGGTGTCGCTTCTGCCGCCTGCTCGGGTTTCGGCAAGAGATGGCGAGGCAGGAATGCGAGTCCCGCGATCAGCGTCGGGACCACGGCACTGGCGATGACCACCGCAACCAGGAAGGAATACTGCTCCTGCGTCACGATGTTGTGCGAAAACCCGTACAACGCCGAGATCGTTCCGAATGTCAGACCGGTCGACATCAACAATGTGTAATACCAGCGTTCGTCGCGTTTGCGCCGGAACAGCCCGATGATGGGGTAAAGACCGAATATCTTGGAGATCACCTTTCCACACAGGAGCACCACGAATACCCACGGGCCCGACATCAAGGCCGGCAGGGAAACGAATGTCCCGGCACGAATGAAATAGAACGGCGTGAGAAACCCGACGGTCAAGGTTCGCAGCCGACGAATCCAGAAGGTGTCTCCGTTGGAAAACTCCGCCAGCACCATGCCGACGATGTATGCGGGAAGCACCGCCTCGCTCCCGGACCAGAGCGCCAAGGCCCCCAACCCAAACAAGATGAGAATGACCCATTTGGTTCGTATCGCGGCCGTCCTATGGGCGTACTTGCCGGCCAACCGGCGGCTGGTGAAGGGCAGAATCGCCAGCACGATGACCGTAACTGTTACGAAAATGACGGTCTTGTAGGTGAACGGCGCGAACAATAATCCGAGGACGATTACCGTGCCGAGATCATTGATGAAGCAAGCTCCCAGGATGCCTTTGCCGAAGTCCGTCTTGTTGAAACCCGTTTCCAGCATGACCGCGTAAACAACCGCCATGGAGGTGGTCGAGAGAGCGACGCCGCACAGCAAACTGGCCTGTGGGTTCCAACCCAAAACGTATCGGGCAACCGCCGCACAGCCAAGAAATGGCGCAAGGAAGCCGACAAGACCTACGACCGTAACCTCCTTCAGTTTCTTTCGAATCACCTCCGGCTCAAGTTCGGCACCGGCCAGGAAGGTGAGCAACACTGCTCCCGAGGCCGCCAGAAACCGGAGCCATTCCAGATTCGACCCCAGCGCGTCCGACTTGCCAAAGTAACCCGCAACGGCTGCGGCTATCACGCCGATACAGATTTCGACAAGGGCGATGGAAACCCGCAGGTGGTAGGCGACGACAGCGCAGATTACCGCCAACCCGAGCCAGAGGGCGGCGATGGTGAAGATATGTTCCATGATGGAGTCCTCCTTGTCTTTAAACACGATCCGGGCCGTAGCGCAGGCACAAAAAAACCCGCCTTGCAGCGGGTTGCTCTTGGTGCCGTTTCGCCCTACCGCCGCATCGGGCCCTGTGCGGTAGGAGTCATCAGCCCGGTCCGGGGGGGCGGTTATCGGGGGACTCCATCCCCAGCATTTTAAACAACATAGAACGCATACTGCGCACGGTACCGAATTGCCATTCCCTACATCTTCCTCGCCCTCCGAAAAAGGGCCGGGGTGAGGGTACAAGAAGCGCAGTTTGTGGACGGGCGAGGTATAGCGGCCCACCCCAACAAAATCAAGGGGGAAAAGCCGGTCCCTTTTCCCGGCCTTCTCCGTGTGACGCGGCCTTGTCCCACCCGTGGGACGGCTTGCTGCCGTGGATGCCGGGAGTTTCGCGACGAGAGGGCCGGCCACTGCGACCCGTCCCTGGGTTGAAGGACCGCGCGTTAGGGGGCTTCCTGCCCATAGGGCCCGTCTTGACCCATTGACACGATGACCCGGAACCGGTCATAAGGGTCGAAGAAACCGGAACAGACGTTGCGATCGGTCGCCCAATAACGCGGAAGGAGGGCCCCACCATGAGCCAGATTCACCGCGAGCAGCCCCAACTGCCGGACGGCTGGCCCGAGCTGCGAAAGGCCAAGGCTTCGGCAAAAACCGCATGGAGGTATTACTCGGACCTTGTCAAGCTGCTCCACAAGGAACTGGGCGAGGAAAAAACCGCGGATATCCTGAGCAAGCTCATGCGGGCCAACGCCCACAAGTACCTCAAGCCGACCATGGAGAAGTTCGGCATCACGGGGAACGACCCCTGGTCCCTGGCCAGCTACTTCAAACTGGCCACGGGCGATGTCATCGGCTACAAGGCCGAGCTGATTCAGGAAGCTCCCAAGAGGGTGGTGTATCGCCTCCATCCGCCGTGTCTGTGGTTTCCCGACCTCGACGTCCCGCCGAGTTTCTGCGAAGCCGAGGCCAAGTTCGAAGAAGAAGCAGCCAGAATGGTCAATCCGAAGATACGTGTTTCGTGCAGGGCCCTTCTCACCCGCGGCGATCCTTACTGCGACACGGTGTTTGAGGAAGTGGAGCCCTAGCAAGGCCGGTGACCCGAAACCTTCTTTCCGGATCGAGGAGCAAGACGCTCAGGGGCTCAGTGCAGGATGCGGGGCGTGCGCCCCTTTGGGCGGCCCGCTTGGGCCTGTATCCCCTCCTCGATCAACCGGAGCACACGGGCCTTGTCTTCGGGGAGCCGGTACCCCTCGTAGTCCTGGCTCAAGAGCAGCCCCCCTTGGGTGTTGGGCCAGCAATTGGCCGAATGGTCGAAGCAGAGCCGGGAGTGGACGTTCAGGTCCTCCACCAGGCAGCGCAGTTCCACGAGCTGCTCCATGGGAGAGAGCAGCGTGAGCTCGCCCCGGGAAAACGCCTCGTACAGGGGGGTTCCCGGTGCCGGGGAAAAGGGGCGGGACCGAATGTAGTGGGGATCGATGGCATTCAAGACCCGGGCCGTGTTCCTGGCATGCTGTTGCCACTGTTCGAGACCTCCCAGGCCGGGCATCCAATACTCCGAAAGCTGGAACCCCACCTCCATGGCCTTCTTGCCGCCCAGGATGTGCTCCTGGGCTGAAACCCCCTTCTTCACCTTGGCAAGAAGCTCGGGGTCTCCGGTTTCCAGCCCCACGTGGAGCCTGTCCAGGCCGGCCTCCCGCAAGGCTTTGAGCTCCTCCACCGACTTGCGGGCCAGGGTCTTGGACCTGGCATAGGAGGTGACCCTTTCCAACGTCGGAAAGGCCCGACGCAGATACCGCAATACCTCGGACAGCCTGTCGCCCGGCATCACGGGAGTGTTGGCGTCCTGCAAAAAGGCCGTACGAGCGCCCGAGTAGAGCCAGTTGAAGATCATCACGTGGCCCGGCATGCTGCTCAGCCAGGGGGCGCTCTGGAGCAAGGCCCTGGCCACCACCGCGTTGATCTTGCCCTCGAAACCCAGTTCGCTGGACACGGCCTGCATCTGGCCTGCGATGGATGCCATGCAGTCGATGTCCTGTCTCACCTCTTCAGGCGATCGCAGGCTGAACTTGTTTCTCTTGTACAGGCTGCAAAACGTGCATCGGTTCCAGGGGCAGTTTCTCGTGACCCTGACAAGGAGAGAATGGCTGCCCCCTTCGCTGGGCGGCCGGTACATCCCCATTTCAAAGGAGCAATTCTCCGCCGTCTGTGTAGCACTCATCTGCGTTCTCTCACAAACCCGTCGTCCCGCGAAAGCGAAACGGCTTCTTCCAGCGACACGTGGTCATGGACCATGGCGCGCACGTGACAGTTTCCAAATCCTTGACCTTCACCAGCACCTCGCCGGGCCCTGGAGAAGACGTGGGAACCTCGGCAATCCGGACATCGGTGTCACCGTAAACCACTGGGGCCTTCAACGGTCACCTCGTTCGATCTCGGCCACCGCAGCCGCAAAATTCGCCACAAGGGCCTTCACCTTTTCCGGGTCCTTCCTCCCCCTGACCACCTCGACCCCGGTGGAAAGGTCCACTCCGACAGGGCGCACCGTGACAAGGGCGTCCCTCACGTTGTGGGGCCCGATGCCGCCGGCCAGGAAAACGGCAATGGAGGCGCTGCGCACCAATGCGACGGCGGCCCCCCAATCCGCCACCTTGCCCGTGCCCCCGAAGCGGGTGCGCCCGTCCTTGGTGTCGCTGCTGTCCACCACGAGGACGTCGGCACCGGCCGCGACGTAATCCACCGGGGCTGCCTGTCCCGAAACCGGAGGCAGGTGCACGGTCTTCCATATCCGGCAAGGAACCAGGGCCTTGAGGGCCGTCACGTACCCGGGGCTCTCCCGGCCAAGGAGCTGCAAGGCGTGGGGGCTTATCTGCCGGGCCACCTCCCGGGCCTTGTCCTTTTCGGCATCGCACAGAAGGACCACCACCGGCACGCTGGAGGCTGCGGCCACCTCCCGGGCACGGGGCAGGGAAAGGCTTCTTTCCGAAAAACCCACATCCACCAGAACACCGCAAAAATCCGCTCCCTCACGGCTCACCAGCGCGGCGTCTTCCGGGCAGGTGACCCCGCAAATCTTCAGTTTCGGGCGATAGGAACCCATTTCACTCCTTTTCCGCTTCGAGGGCCTTGGCCACGCGCGGGACGATGGCCGGCACCTCCTTTGCATTCCACCTCAACGGCATCGGCCTTGCCCGCTTCGATCATGCGGTGGGGGGGATTCCAGCGCCACCCCCACCCGCCGTGGGCACGTCCTGTTTCTCCGTTCAGGTCGATGAGGCCGAAATACGGCCGTGCCGCAGTGTTGATCGCGGCACGGTTCAAAGCCCTCACCTCCTCCTCGTGCCCGGCGGGAAGACACCGTCTGCCCTTAAGCAGCAATCACCAATGCAACCTGTTGTCAACCTTCGAGATTGTGCCCCCCCCCCTACAGAATCTTCTCCCTGCGAAGGTGCTCGATCTCCTCCGCCGACAGGCCCTGCCAGTTGGACAACACCTCGTCGGTGTGCTCCCCGAGCATGGGGCTCGCCTTTTCGATGCGGCAGGGGGTCCGGGAAAACTTCATGGGGGTGCCCACCACGCGCAGCGTCCCCGCTTCGGTGTGTTCCACCTCCACGATCATTTCCCGGGCCCTCACATGGGGGTCGTTCACGACCCGGTCTATGGTGTTCACCGGGCCGCACATGATCAGATTGGCGTCGAAGAGCTCCATCCACTGCGCAGTGGTACGTGTGCGCATGACCGCTTCCATTTCCTCCATGTATGCGTCGTAGTGGGCCAGCCTCGCTTTGTTGGTCCGCATCCGCTCGTCCGTGATCCACTCGAATTTTCCCGCCACCTCACAAAACCGCCGCCACTGCTCCTCTCCCATGACGATGAGCACCATGTGCCCATCGCTGGTGGGAAAGACCTGGAACGGCGTGAAAAGAGGGTGGCGGGACCCCGTGGGCCCGGGAATCTGCCCGTTTGCCAGGTACCTGGCACAGGCGTTTTCGCAAAGGGCCACCTGGCTGTCGAGCATGGAAACATCGATCCATTGCCCCTGCCCGCTTTTCTCCCGCTCGTGCAGGGCCGCGAGAACGGCCGTGGCGGCGAAAAGCGACGCGCCCATGTCGCCCATGGAATAGCCCACACGGGCCGGAGGCCTTCCCGGCTCGCCGGTGATGCTCACCACACCGCCCATGGCCTGCGCGATCATGTCGAACGCCGGCCTCTGGGAATAGGGGCCCGATTGGCCGAATCCCGAGACGGAAGCGTAGATGATCCTCGGGTTGTGGAAGCGGACCTGCTCGTAACCCAGACCCAGCCTCTCCATCACGCCGGGACGGAAATTCTCGAGAAGGATGTCCGCCTTCCCGGCAAGGGCAAAGACGATCTTCCTTGCCTCCTCCTTTTTCAAGTCGAGGGTGATGCTCTTTTTCCCCCTGTTGATACTGAGAAAATAGGAACCGACCTCCTTGACGAAAGGCCCCGTGACCCGAGAGAGATCCCCCTTTTCCGGGGCCTCCACCTTGACCACTTCCGCTCCGAGATCACTGAGCAGCATGGCGGCAAACGGGCCGGCCAGGGCACGGCAGAAGCTAAGTACCCTCACACCCTCCAGGGGTCCCGGCATGGTTTCCTTCTCCTTTCCGGCAACAGGCCTAACGGTTTTCGCAGGCGCTCCCCGATCCTCGGGCATTCAAGAGGATCCACACCAAGGCCGCCCCGAGAACCATGGCCGCGCAAAGGAACTGGCCCATGGAAAAGACGCCCCAGAACAGACCGATGTGTTCATCGGGTTGGCGGAAGAACTCCACAAAAAATCTCAGCGCCCCATACCCTCCCAGGAAAAAGCAGACCAGGGCCCCCGGTTTGAGCTCCAGGTCCTTGAGCTTCCACAGGACGATGAAAAGCACGACTCCTTCGAGCAGGGCCTCGTAGAGCTGGGAGGGATGTCGGGGCAGCGGGCCGCCCTCCGGGAAGACCATGGCCCATGGAAGCGTCGAGGGCCGGCCGAAAAGCTCTCCGTTGATGAAATTGCCCACCCTCCCGAAGAACAGCCCCACGGGAACCGTGACGATGACCGCATCGGCCACTTGCAAAATCGGCAATCCACTACGGCGACAGAAGAAAACCACCGCGGCCGCTCCTCCCAGGAGCCCTCCGTGAAAAGACATCCCGCCATGCCAGACGGCGATGATCTCCAGGGGATTGTGCAGGTAGTGACCGAAGTTGCCGAACTGGTAAAAGAGCACATACCCGAGACGCGCCCCGATCATGAGGCCGATCGCCACGTGAAGAATCAACCCTTGAAGGCGCGGCCCGTAAAGCCCCATCAGGCGGGCCCGGGGCTGCCCGGCGATGAGGAAGTACGAGGAAAGAAAGCCCAGCACATACATCAGCCCGTACCAGCGGATGTGGACAGGACCGATTCGGATCAGATCCGGATCTATTCGGGGATAGGGTATCAGGGCGCCCCCCTCGGGTCTCTGACGCTTTCGTTCAATGCACGCAGTGCGGCCAAGGGCCGGGCCTGCACATTCAGTTTCCCCTTGGCATTTTCCCAGCGGTACACGCTTGCGGGCGTCACACCGACCTTCTCGGCAAATGCCGCAACGGAAAATCCCAACTGCTTCCGTAGCGCGGCGATCTTCCTTCCGGTGGGAACAAAGGGGGCCGGTGCCTTGATTCGGACCGGGGCCTTGTCTTTGCGGAGCACCTTGGGCTGTTCCTGGATTTCTGGCGGGCCCTTGGGCTTGGGCGATGCCGCGATTTTCTTCGGAGCGGTGGGCTTTTCCGAAGCCCTGCCCGAAGGTCCGGTTTTCAGAACGGCCCCGGCCTTTTCCACAGCCTTGGGAACAACCCTGGTCTTGAGGACCGTCCCGGCCTTTGGCACCGGCCTTGCCGGTGCCTTGGCCTTTGTTGCGGCAGCCGGTCTCTTTGCCCGGGCTCCCGCCGCTTTATCCTTCCCGGCCGGCATCGGTGTCTCTTGGTCCATGTCTATGCCGAAGATGCTCGCAAGTTCCTCTTCCCGGAGGGTGTCCTGGAGGCCGGCTTCTGCGGCGGGCAGGGAAATGCCGGACGTGATCAGTTCCCCTGCGTCCACGCCCCGCAGCAGAAAGAGGAGCTCGGGCTGCGTATCCAGCCGGTTGCCGATTCCGTAAAGCACGGCGGCAACGTGCTTGCACATGACGGCCCAGTCGGGGCAGGAGCAGGACAGGGAGATCTCCTCGGGCAAGGGAAACAGGCCCTCTTTACGGTCCGCAACGATCCGCATGACCTGGTCGGACAGCCGACCCTGGAGCAGTTCGAGAATGGAGCCGATCCGGCCGGAACATCTCTCCTTGATGGCCTTCCACTTGTGCGGAACGAGCTGTTCTATCGTGATGGCCACATCGTAAAGCTCCGAACCGCTCACCGTGGCCCGGATCACCCCCGGGGCCATCTCCAGGTGGCACACCGAGCCGTTCCTCACATAGGTCCGGCCGCGGGGGAGGCGGTTGGCGTAATCGGAGAAAGACTCCAGGTGGTCGCACCACCCTTTCCCCCAGAAACTTTTCGCGATGGTTCGGCCTTCAATCTCGACGGGCAGGATGTGCTTGCCCTGCTTTCGGAGCTTGTCCATCTTCTTGCGGGCCTTGGCCCGGCGTTCTGCCACAGGAACGTAACGCCCCCACCCTTCCCAGCCCCACCGCGACATGCTTCCTCCTTGACTCCTAGTGTTCCATGGCACGCGTCACGTCAAGACGGACCATTTCCAGCAGCTCATCGTCGGCAAGCTCCGTGAGCTTCACCTCGCCGGCACCCGACAGCAATTGCTCGGCCAGCTCGCGCTTCTCGTCGATGAGCCGGTCGATCTTCTCCTCGACGGTCCCCGTGGTCACGAATTTGTGCACGAGCACGTTCTTCTTCTGTCCGATACGAAAGGCCCGGTCCGTGGCCTGGTTTTCCACGGCCGGGTTCCACCAGCGGTCAAAATGAATGACATGGGAGGCGGCGGTCAGGTTCAAGCCGGTGCCGCCGGCCTTCAGAGACAGGATGAAAAAGGGCGGTCCGTCCTCTTCCTGGAACCTGTCCACGAGGCTTTGTCGCTCCTTGACGTGGGTCGCGCCGTGCAGGATCAGGCCTGTTCGGCCGAAAACCCGTGCCAGGTGCTCCTCCAGGGCAGGGATGATTTCCCGGAACTGGGTGAATACCAGGGCCTTTTCCTGGCGTTGGGCGATCTCCTCGCCTATCTGGGCGATACGGGCGAATTTTCCGCTCTTGTCGGGGACGTATTCGCCGTCGCCGGTGAACTGGCTGGGATGATTGCAGACCTGTTTCAGACGCAGGAGCGACTGGAGTACCAGGCCACGCCGGGCCATATCGTCGACGGTTTCCAGGTCGTCTTTCATCTTCTCCACAACTTGCTGGTAACATTTGACCTGGTCCCTGGTCAGGGAACAGTAGGCGATGGTTTCCGTCTTGTCGGGCAGGTCGGAGATGATGCGCCGGTCGGTTTTGAGGCGGCGCAGGATGTAGGGGGCCACCAGGCGTCGCAAGGGCCCGAAGGGATTGTGGGTGCGGCCTTCCATCTCTTTCACGAACCCCTTGAACAGCGTCGCCGATCCGAGCAGGCCGGGATTGAGGAAATCGAACAGGGACCACAGGTCGCCCACCCGGTTTTCCACTGGCGTTCCGGTCAGGGCGATCCGGGCCCGGGCCGGGAGCTTCTTGACGGTCCTGGTCTGCCGGGTGGAGGGGTTCTTGATGGCCTGGGCCTCGTCCAGGATCACCAGGTGCCACGGATGCTCCGCCAGCCATGGCACCCGGTGGACCATGGAGTAGGTGGTGATGACCAGGTCGTAGCCGGAAAGAGACGCTCCGGGCAGCGGCGCCATGGCTTCCAGTTGATCCTTGTCCGTTTCGGAGGGGTGCAGGATGAGGATCCTGATCTGCGGAGTGAAACGGTTTGCTTCGCTACACCAGTTCCCGAGAAGGGATGCAGGGATGACGAGGAGCGACGGGGCCGGCCTCTGCGCGGGGTCGCGGCTTGCGAGAAGAGCCAGCACCTGGAGCGTCTTGCCCAGACCCATATCGTCGGCAAGACAAGCACCCAACCCCAGGCGCACCAGAAAACGAAGCCAGGACACCCCCTCCCTTTGATAGGGCCGCAGGGTGGCGGCAAGGTCCTCGGAGATCTCGGGCTCACCGAGCCGTGACGGGTCCCGAAGGTGGGCCAAGACCTCCCGCATGGCCTCTCCCGCCTCCACGTGCACCCAGTCACGCTGCTCGTCGACCAGGGCCTCGTGCCTGAGGTCCGAGGAAGCCCCCGCGAGCAGGCGCATGCCCTCCAACAGGGAGATTTCGCCTTTCTTGGCGCTTTTCTCCACCTCGTTCCAGTGTTTTATGGCCTGGACGATCTTCTCCTTGTCCACCTCGACCCACTGTCCTTTGAGAAAGACCAGGCCGTTTTCCCCGGAGAGCAGCTCGGCCAGTTCTTCACGCGAGAGCTGCGTATCGCCCAGGGCCACCCGCACGTTGAAATCGAGCATGGATTTCATCCCGAGAAGGGACCCCTTCTTCTGGCCGATGGTCACGGCCACCCGCGGCCGGGGGCGCTTCTTCCACCAGTCCGGAAGGCGAACGGAAAGGCCGCTTTCCTCCAGGGTGACCGCGCAGACAAGCATCCGGTACGCCCGGTCCGCGGTCCACGCCATGGGGCGGTAGATTTGCCCGCTGTCCGCCATCTCCCTGACCCAGTCCAGACGCCCGGCCGCTTCCTGCACCGGGGAGAGCAGCTTGATGAGCGCAGGCTTGTTTCCGGCCCCGGCGTATAGCTCCAGGGCCTTGCCCAGGGGCAGGTGCTTGAGTTTTCCGCCCGTTCCCATCCCCGTGGTGAAGCTGGCCATGAAGGCAAAGGGGCGCTGGGGGTCGTTCCTGTTTTCCGCGAGGTGAAAGGTCACTCTCCCCACCTGGTTCCAGCCCGGTGCCCGCCTGCGGAGGAAGGCTTCCACGCCCCCGTCCGCAGTCGCGGTTTGCGCCCCCCACTGTGCGAGGGCGCCCCATATGTCTTCCAGCAATTCAGGAGAAAGGTACTCGCCGCCGGACATGGGAGGCGCGTTCATCACCCAGGCCGCACGCTCGGACCAGGCAGGTTCCTCCACGGTCGCCAGGGTTTCCGCTCCCGGGATATGACACAGCCTGGTCAGATAAAGGGCGGCCACATCCCTCCAGAACCGCATGGTGGGGGAACAGCGGGCGGGGTCGGTCTCTGCGGCCAGCAGGAAAAGGCCCTCACGCCAGTCGGAGACGAACGCCTCGCGCACCGCGCCGAGACGGAGAAGGTCGGTCTCCTCTTGCCCGGATATTTCGAAGATGAGCTTGCCCGACGGATGAAGACGTATCTCTGCCATACTACCTGTTATTCTATAATTTATACCTCACGCGGCCACAAACTGCGCCTTTTGTACCCTCACCCCGACCCTCCCGGAGGGCGATGGGGATGCAGGAAATCACAATGTGTGACCGCGCGCGAGTATGTGGGATCTGCCCACGGATCCGAGCCCCAGACAGAGGCGCGGGGCCCCTTGGGGGCGTGCCACCGATCACTATGCGATGCCATGGGGAAAATCAAGTCCGGCGTGGTGGTGCATCGAGAGACCCGGGCGGGTCTCTTGGCTCGCGATGGCCTGAAAAAGCGGTCCAAAACCCTTTACCTTCTTCCGTGTTTTCTGGTAGCGTGGGGCCAACGAGCGCACACCCAACCGTGCCGCTTGTCGGCCTTGATCATCGTGTCGGCCGGCAAACATCACCGCTGCTATGGCCCGAAAGCCAAGAGGTATTCACGGTTGCGCCGGCATTCCCAAGGGGGCGGGCATCTTGCCCGCGCCCTTGCCGCACGCACGCCGCAATGCAGGCGAGACGCCCACGCTCCCAGGGCGACAAAAAGCATCAGGCGGAAACGATTATAAAGGCCGGACACGCTCCAAGACAACCCCGGTGGAAAAGGAGGCAGACACATGGGTAAGAGGACGCTGAGGACGAAGCTGTGTGACCTTCTGGGTATCGAGTATCCGATTCTGTGTGCCGGCATGGGCCCCAGCCTGGTGGGCGAGAAGACCGGAACGCCCGTGGAGCTGGTGGTGGCCGTCTCGGAGGCCGGCGGTCTCGGGGTGCTTGGGGCTTCGGGATTCACCGTAGAGGAGATGCGGGAGGAAATCCGGAAAATAAAGAAGCTGACCGACAAGCCCTTCGGGGTGGACCTCCTGCTTCCCAGCCAGACCGTGAGTGCGGGGGACCGGGTGCCCGAAGGACCGGCGCAGATTCCCCTCATCGATCTGATCAAGACCCTTCCCAAGCCCTATTATGACTGGATCATGAAGGTCAAAGAGGAGATGGGCCTGCCCGACATAGACGCCATGGCCAGGGTGAACTCCACCGTGTATCGGCCCAATGCCTCCGTCAAGGTATGCATCGAGGAGGGAGTTCCCCTCTTCTGTTCCGGCCTCGGGAACCCCGGCTTCATGGTGCCCGACGCCCATGCCGCAGGAATGAAAGTGCTGGGAATTGCGGGCAACACCAAGAACGTGCGGCGGATCGCCCAATCCGGAGTGGATGTGGTGGTGGCCCAGGGGCACGAAGGGGGGGGGCACACGGGGCGCATAGGGTCCATGGCCCTGTGGCCCCAGGCTGTGGACGCATCGGCGCCCACCCCGTGTCTGGCTGCAGGCGGCATCGGGGACGGCAGGGGCCTGGCGGCCGCCCTGGCTGTGGGATGTCAGGGGGTGTGGGTAGGGACCCGATTTCTGGCCTCGGTGGAAGGGGGCGCCCTTCCGGTCCAGAAAGAGACCATCGTCGAGGCCACTGACGAAGACACCCGGCGGACGTATTTGTACACCGGCAAGACGTCCCGGGCCATTTACAACAGGTTTCACGATCTGTGGGAGACCTCCGGCCTGGAACCCCTGGCCTTTCCCATCCAGGCTCTTTTTGCTTCCGCAATGGCCTACATGTTCAACAAGGCCGAGAAGAAGGAATTCATGGGACCGTTCTCCGGTCAGGTTGCAGGGCTCATCAAGGAGATCAAACCCGCTGCCCGGATCGTCGAGGACATGGTGGAGGAAGCGGTGGACATTCTGACCCGGAGGCTCCCCGAAAATGTGGAAGCCCGCTGCCGTATATCAGATGGGCCATGAAGGGATGTTTGCCCTCCATGGCGGCGAAGAGCTGCAGAATTTCCGACTGCGTGAGGACGGTTGAAGGCCTCGGGTGCCGTTTACTCCTGGCCGGGGCGATCCTGCCGGCCAGCGGCATATCGAGGACATTACGGTAGAGGAAGACCAACGCGTTCAACGCCTGCCGCTGGGTGGATGCCGTCACGTTGCCGTTGGTCGCCAGGTGAGAGAGGAAGCTCTCAAATTCCCTGGCCCCCGAGTTCGCGGGGGGTGGGTATTGCCTCCGAAGTGGAGGATGTACCGGCGAATCCACTGGCAATAGCTCTGCTCGGTTCGTTACGCGTAATGGTGGTAGCGGAGGACCTCTCTTACATGGTCCATGAGTCGGAGTAAGGTAATAAGCGGACAGGATGCACCCTGGTTTTTCCAGGTTTCGCGATTTGATATCGCAATAAGTGGAAAATCTTTCCGTCTATAGGGGCCGATAGCATGGACACCAGTCCACTTATTGCACTGTTGGGCCCCATAGTCAGTATCCGGGAGCAAGGATATGTCAACAGAAACTATCTCCATTACCGTCGACGCCGATGCAGCTCAGTCCTTTTGCGGAGCATCCCCGGAGGAACGTCGCAAGTTGGAACTCCTCCTCCGTCTGCGTTTGCGTGAATTAACCTCGGGGCGAGTACGTCCGTTGAAGGAAATCATGGACGAAATTGGGACGGAAGCCGAGGCCAAGGGGCTTACGCCGGTGATATTGGAGTCCATGCTGCATGAAGAGTGATTTGCAGACCGTTATTGACACGGGCGTGGTTGTCAGCGCGGTATTGCTTCCTCGCTCGGTACCGCGGCAAGCATTTGATGTGGCCGCCGCACAGGGACGATTGCTTGTGTCGGAGGAGACGATCGCCGAACTGGATGAAGTGCTTCGTCGACCGAAATTCGAGAAGTATGTATCGGAAACGCGACGCTTGGAGTTCCTTTCGGCGTTAGTCCGTGAGGCTGAGGTGATCGACGTGGTTGACGTGGTGACGGACTGTCGTGACCCCAAGGATAACAAATTCCTCGAATTGGCTTTGAGCGGCAGAGGCAGTCACCTCGTCACGGGAGATTCAGACTTGCTCGCACTTCATCCGTTCCAGGGGATTGCTATTGTGAGTCCACAATCGTTTCTCGCGATCTGCGGCGTTCGAGGGTCGAGGGCCATTATACCGTCCGCTCAGCAGGACGCGGCCGCTTTTTCAGGAACCCGCGCAGTGCTGACGCCTGAGCAGAATGGAAGACATCCTTGCCCAGATGGAACACAATCCAGCGGACGTTCGCTTCAGCGACTTATGCAAGGTATGTGACCACCATTTCGGAAAGCCCCGTCAGGAGGGAACGAGCCACAAAGTATACAAAACGCCATGGCAAGGCGACCCACGGGTGAACATACAGGGCAAGAAAGGAAAGGCCAGAACATACCAGGTTAGACAAGTGCTCAAGGCTATCGAGAGGTATAAGTTGGAGTATGGCACTGAAGGATGATCGTTACACTTATAGAGTGACATGGTCCGAAGAGGACAGAGAGTACGTAGGTCTGTGCGCAGAGTTCTCCAGCTTGAGTTGGCTGGCACGGACACCGGAAGCGGCATTGAAAGGGATTCGCAAGGTGGTTGCAGATGTGGTCAAAGACATGCAAGAGAGCGGGGATCCACTTCCTGAGCCCATTGCATCGAGGCAGTACAGCGGCAAATTCATGGTCCGCGTTCCTCCGGAGGTACACCGTCGACTCGCAATCCAGGCTGCGGAATCGGGGGTAAGTTTGAATCGGTTAGCCAGTTCAAAACTGGCACAATAGGGCCTCTATCCCCAGTATAACCTTCGGCTCAACCCGACGCCGGACCACGCGGCAGCATCACAGAAAGTGGCGTATATATCGAGTTCAAGGGTGTTTACCCGGCGCGGGTTAGCCACTCGTTCGTCTCGATTGTTGTGAAGAACCAAGAACTTACATTTTGCAGCATGGAAGGGAGTTTCATCGATTTCATGAGCTGCGTTCCATCACCCATCAGCCATCGGTGAGCACGGGAAAACCCCTACCGTGAAGCGGCAATGAGCCAAGGAAGCAGGAATGTCGTTCCAGCTCTCTTCTTCCCGAGGCCCTTCCGCCACCGCCCGTATCCGAATTCGCTAAGCCCTGTTCGTGAGAAGGCTTTCTCCACCTGCTTCTCAAGGATGTTCCGAACAGCTTGCTCAACAAGTTGTTTTTGGCCCTTGCCGAGCTGACAGCCGGTGTTTTCTACCGCTTGAGGAGTTGTTCTTCAGGAGTTCTTCCTCCATTCCGGTATGGTAGGTCACCTTCGCCTTGAAGATCCAATAGCCGAAAAGGGTCTCATGTGCCAAAGCCGGCCGCTCGGCATATAGAACTCACAAGCTTTCTCTACCGATCAGTCATCCGGACAACCACAGCACCACGTGGAATCGATTCTGGGGTAGGGCGTCAAGCTGACCCGGGAGGGGGGCGTTTCAGGCAGTTCCTTTTCATTTCGAGTACGAGGTGGCCAGCCCTCCTCTCAGTACATCGTGAAAGAGCGGAAGTTGTTCCCCTGGTCGGCGATGGCCTGGCGGTCTTGTGCAGTGCCTTTTGCCATGTAGTTCCTGTCCCACAATCCCCCCTGGCTGTGTGAGAACCCGCAAACATCCATTCCCGGATTGGAAAACAAACTGTTCGGAACCGGTCCGGCGGGAGCAAAGGCGTCGGACCTGCCTTTCAGGGCAGGGTCAGGGCGTTGAGGCAGTCCAGATACAGGGCGCCGTCCCGGCAGTGGAGCCGGTGCAAGTGCTTCGTTCGGTATATTCTGGGCTCTTCAGGGAGAAACCTTCTCCCGGAAAGCCCGTAGATGAGGCACATAAGGGTCCCCTCGTGGGTCACCACGAGCACGTTTTCGCCCTGCCAGCTCGTCGCGGCATCCACCAGGGCCTGCCGGCATCTTTCATACACGGTCAGGCGGGCCTCCCCCTCAGGGGGACGAAACTGCCAGCCGCGGGAGAGAAGCTCGGCAAGAGCATACGATTCTTCCCTCCTGAGCTGTTTCACGGTCATACCGGACCATCTGCCCCAGTCCTGCTCCCTGAGACGGGGGTCCGAACCGATGGGAAGGCTTAGGGACTCGTTGAGGGACCCTGCGGTTTCCAGTGCCCGGCCCAGGTCGCTGCACAGTATCCTGTCCCAGCCGTATGCGCTGAGAAGGCGACCCCACCGCAGTGCCCCCTGCCTGCCTTCATCGGTAAGGGGGCTGTCCTGTTGGCCCTGGATCCGACCCTCCCTGTTCCACACGGTCTCTGCGTGGCGCAGGATGCCGAACCGCGTGCCTGCGTCTTTTCCTGTCATCCTCTCTTCCTGTCTATGAGGTGCGTCCATCCGCTCGAGATCGTTCGAAGACTCCCTCCACCCTCGTGGCTCCTCCGGTGCAAATCCGCAAGCTCGGCCACCAGCACCCCGTTGTCGAAGCGGCTGACGATCCGGTCCCTGGCGGCCGTTACGATCCGGCTGCGAAGGCGCTGATCCTGCAACATTCTTCCCATGGCCCCGGCAAGCGCCTCGGGTCTTGCCGGCGGCACCAGCAAGCCTGTCGTTTCATTTTCCACCACTTCCGGGATCGCGCCAAAATCCGTGGCCACCACAGGCACCCCCATGGCCATGCTTTCCAGAAACACGTTGGGTATTCCATCCCGGTCTCCATTGGGCGCCCTTTCGCACCCGAGAACGAACAGATCGCTGTTCCGATAGGCATCGAGGACCACGTCATGGGGCCGCGTCCCGAGCCACCGGATCACCCCGGTGAGGTCCAGGTCCCGGATCAGACAAAGTATGCTTTCGCGGTCCTCACCGTCTCCGATCAGGGTGTATTGGAACTGCATCCCCGTGTCTCGAAGAATTCTCAGCGCCCGCAGGACGGTGGGAAGGCCCTTTTTTTTCGTCAACCTGGCCACGCTCAGTATGCGGTAGGGTTCGGAAGGCGGCCGAGCTCCACACCCGGCCGTGTAAAAGAGGCGGGTGTCTATTCCGTGGTAGATCCGGTGTATCGGCGTGACGGCTCCGCGGCAAATGCCCGAAAGATACCTTCTCGAGTATTCGGTGCAGGTGACGACGAAGCGGGCCATGGCCACCTTTTCGCAAAGCTGGGAAGGCGCCTGTGTGTAAATGTCCTTGGCGTGGGCCGTGAAGCTGAAGGGAAGTCCGGTCAGAAGGGAGGCGAACATGGCCACCGAGGTGGGGGAATGGGCGAAATGGGCGTGAAGACGTGTGACCCCTGAGCCCGGAAGAAGGCGGCGGACGAGGTATCCTGCCTGAAGCAGGTGCTTCAGGGTGGCGGACCTTCTGGTCCGAACAAAGCGGTCCAGTGCAAGGTGCAGCGCCTTCTTGAACCTCTCCGGACGCTCCCCGGCCAGCAGGAGATTGTGCCGCAGCAGGAGCGGGAGAAAGCCCAGGAGACTCTCGGGCAGATAGTCCACCCTGGCCGCTATGGCCTTGACGCTTTCGTGGGAAAAGGTCTCCCGGGGCCGGCGCATGGAAAAGATGTGGATGGGGAATCCTTGCTGCTCCAGAAGGAGGATCTCGTTGGAGATGAAGGTTTCCGAAATGCGAGGAAATCCTTTGAGCACCATTCCAAGGACGGGGGTCCGGGGGGGGCCTTGGATGACAGGTTGGGCAAACGCCATCAACGTTCGCTCTGGAAACGGCAAAGGCGTTCGCGCATGATGTCCAGACCCGTCAGGCGGAAATTCGAGATGGACTCCGTGAACGGTTCGGGGTGTTGGAGCAGCTCCGATACCTTGGCGCGCAACGTCTGGGCGGAAAGACACCGCCACGGAATGAAATCGAGCATCTTTCTTTGGTGGAGCACCTGGGCCCGGATGAGCTGCTCCTTTCGGGGGCTCTCCCGGGGGATGATGAGCGAGACGGTCCCCTGGCTCAGGATTTCGCACACCGTGTTGTACCCCCCCATGCTCACCACAAGGTCCGCGGCCCCGAGCATCTCCTCCATGCATCGGTGGAACTGGCACGACGCCACATGCAGTCTGTCGGCCCGCTTGAAGATCCTGTCGCGCTGCTTCTTGGGCATGAACGGCCCGGTGACCAGCGCGCTTCTAAAAGGCACGCCGTTGGGTTCGGACTCGAGCATGGTCAGGTAGGTGTCCATCACCGTGTATCCGTCGCCACCTCCTCCCGTGGTGACCACCACCAGCTTCTCCCCGTTGGCCAGCCCCAGTTCCTGCCGGGTTTGCTGGACCTTCTTTCTGTCCGGCACCTTTCGGGGGATGTAGCCGGTGAAGCACATCTTCCGGCTCACCGTGTCGGGAATGGCGTACTGCTCCACGGGGTCGTAGAACTCCTGGATGCCGTACACCCAGATTTCGGAGTACAGTTCGTTCAGGATGTCGTAGACTCCCTTTTCCCGCCAGTCCTCCCGAACGGTCTGCGCGTCGTCCATGATGTCGCGCAGGCCCAGGATGGTCCTGGTAGCGGGCAGACTGCGGCGCAGCCATTCGAGGGTGGGCAGCACCTCCTTCTTGAGCCCCAGGGGTTCCTTGTCCACGATAAACAGGTTGGGCCTGAAGGTTCTCGCCGTCGCCGTGATGATCTCTCTGCGGATGTTGAGGGCGTGCTGGGGGTGCATCTTCACCGAAAGGGGACGATATTCCTCGTTGGTCTTCTTGATCATGCCCGGGATGCGCACGAAATCGACCTGTTCGGGGAAGGTGAAGCGACCGGCGATGGGAGAGCCTGTCAGGATGAGGATGTTGGTGCGGGGACTCCTCAGATGTGCGGCGATGGCCATGGTCCTTCTGATGTGTCCCAGGCCATACGTGTCGTGGGAGTACATCAGAATGTTGTAAGTGGCGTTACGTCCCATCCGTCCCTTCTCCCTGTAAGGGCCCGGTCAAGAATACCTTGCGCGTGCGGCGCACCGATTCCCGGCGCGTGACAGGGCAGCTCGCGGGTCGAAGGGTGCTCCTGCCGGCCCGCTGCCTGGACCCCCGCTCACGGCGCGTCGTCCAGGGTAAAGCGTTTCCTGTTGACGAGCATCTCCATGGCCTCACCCTCCAATTCCCCTCTTTCGGCCACCTTTCTCGCCGGGGCCCCCGCCCAAATCTCATAAGGGCCCGGATTGCGCGTAAGGACCGATCCGGCTCCCACCACGACCCCATCCGGGATGTGGGTCACCTGGTAGAGCACGATGGACCCCTCGTGTATCCAGACGTCCCGGCCGATGTACTTGTCCTGCCAGAGCACCCCCAACTGTTCTTCCACCTCCAGCAGAGGCCTTCGGCCTGCGTGGACGTGGTCGTGGGTGTAGATGCGGCTCCGTGCGCCGATATTGCACCAGGGCCCTATGTGGATGGAACCTGTGCAGTCCAGTAGGGCAAAGCGGCTGATCAGCACGTTTGTTTCCCTGCCGGGCGTTTGGAACGCCTTGGGAGAAAGGATCAGCTTGCCCTTGTGGACGTGTCCGTGAGGGTGTCTCTTGGCCTGGGCGATGGACTCCTCCAACTCAGCCACCGTCATGGTAGTGCGCTGGAAACGCATGCTTCTATACTGCCCGTTGCTCCCCTTTTACCCCCCCCGACTCGGGCCGGCCGGACGAGACGGTGGCCCCGGGGTCCCCCGGGGGGCGTTGTGAACGCGCGCTTCTTTTGATAGTCTCACCCATAACAAATAATCGTACCAAAAGAAAGACAACTGCGGCACGGCAGCAACGCTTCCCGCAAGCCCTGCCCCGAAATCCGCAGGGGGCGTCCTCCCCCCTTGTGTTCGGCCCACAGACCGAGAGTCCGACTCATTGAACGGCAAGCACACATCGCTGCAGGCACCTCCCATCGTGGTCATCGCCGGGCCCACGGCCGCAGGAAAAACCGCCATTGCCGTGGAGCTGGCCTCCTCCGTGGCCGGCGAAATCATCAGCGCCGACGCCATGCAGGTCTACCGTTACATGGACATCGGCACTGCCAAGCCCACGGCTTCGGAAAGGACCAGGGCCCCCCACCACCTCATCGATATCCTCGATCCGGACGAGCCCTTCGACGCGGCCCGATACGCCCGCCTGGCCTCCGGGTGTGTGGACCGGCTCCATGCCCGAAGGACTCCCGTTTTTGTCGTGGGGGGAACCGGCCTGTACATAAAGGCGCTCCTGCACGGACTGTTCGAAGGGGAGCCCGGTTCGCCCCAGGTGCGCCGCCTCATAAGGATGGAGGGGCAGACCCGGGGTGTGCACAGCCTCTACGAGCGTCTTCGCGAGGGGGACCCGCGGGCCGCGGCGCGCATCCATCCCAACGACACGTTCCGCATCGTGCGGGCGCTGGAGGTTGCGCAGACGTCGAAAACCTCCATCTCACGGCTCCAGGAGGCCCACGGCTTCAAGGCATTGCGTTACCGGGCCCTGAAGTTCGTCCTGTCTCCGGACCGCCCCCTTCTCTACGAATGCATCGACCGGCGCGTGGACGAAATGCTGGAAAAGGGTTTCCTCGGGGAGGTGCAAGAGCTCCTTTCCATGGGCTATGGACCCGCACTCAAATCCATGCGCTCCATCGGGTACCGGCACATGAGCGACTATCTGGGGGGCCGCCTTTCGTGGGAAGAGGCCGTGCACACTATGAAGCGGGATACCCGGCGCTACGCCAAGCGCCAGCTCACCTGGTTCCGGGCCGATTCCGAAAACCTGTGGCTTTCTGCCTCCGAGCTCCTGGAGATGGGCGACAAGATACGGGCACATCTCACAGTCTGAACCGCAGGGCGCGAGGATAGAGGGAAAGCGCCGACCGGCTCCCGGATTCACCGTTTCAGGGGAGGGAAGACTCATGGAGACCGCTGCCATCAAGGCCGAGACGGCAGGATGGGCTGAAGGATTCTTACGGGCAGGCGCAGCACTTCCCTGGCGATTCGGAGCAGCCCGGCCCCCACCGCTGCGGGGGGCAGGGGCGTGACCTGGGGATCGTTGACAGGACCTTTCACGTGAAAGGGTATGGAGACGAGGCTTCCCCCGAGGATGTCACCCAAAAGGGGTATGTGCCGGATGACCCGATCCACTGTTTTCAAAGGGGCCACGAGTAGCTCCAGGTCCAGCAAACCGCTCGCCGGGTCCCATTGTCCCTGGCCGGTTATTTTCATGGAGGAGGCGTCCAGGAAAAGCTTTTCGATGCGTATCGTGCCTTTGTCCAGGACCCCCTGGATCTGCAGGGAATCGTAGGAAAACCCCTCCCGAACAAGATCGGGGAGCCTTCCTGCGAGGATTTCCGTCACATTGAGAAGGGCCAATAGCTTTGACAGGACCGTGAGACGGTATATCCGTCCGTCAAAGGCCGTCAAGGTGAGCGGTCCCGCCAGTGATCGGGCCAAAGCACCGGGAGGGGATTCGGCGCTGATTTGTCCATCGATGTCGAAGGTCCCCGTGATGGTCCTGTCCTGCAGTCCGAAGCAGGCCAGAGCATCCTCCAGGTCACCGGCGTGGGCCCCGGGCTTCATTTGCACCGCTGTCGCAGCCGACCCCGCATCCACGGTTCCCGTGAAGGACAGGCCGCACAGCTCCGCTCGGGTCACGGCCGCCTTCACACCGTCTCTTTCAAGGGTGATGTCGGCATGAAAGGGCTGCCACATGTACTGCTTGTAGCCGAGGTTGCGGACCTTCATGCGGATTTCTCCCCTTACGGGCAGACGCGGCGATTCTGGGGCTTGGCCGGTGCCCCCCTTCTCCTTGCCGACGGGAAGCCAGGCCGCCAGGCGCTGCGCATCGAAGCTGTCCGCGGACAGGTCCAAATCGAGGATAAGGGTGTCGGCGCCGAGAAGGACGTTTCCCGAAAGCCGCCCACGGCTGGGGCCCCAGGCAATATCGGCGTCGTGCACCCTGAGCCTGCTTCCCGCTGCCTCGAGGGTGACAGCCCGGATCTCCAGGGGATCTGCTCCGGGAAGGGAAAGGACAATATCCCGCCCGGTGATCGTACCGTCCATTGTGGACTGCATGGGGGCATCTGTGGGCACCCGCACCCGGAAGGCGCCTGTCACGCTGCCGCCCGAAGTGCCTTGCAAAGCAAGGAACCGTGCGGCGGTGCCGGATGCCAAGGTTCCTGTGAACGCCACCTCCCATCCTTGCTTGTCCGCATGGGCCGTGATCGTGGCCCGGGAGGTGTCGTCCCGGATGGAAAGGTCTCCTATCCGCAGCCCCTCAGGTGTCCGCAAGACGTCCATGGCAAGGGTCGGCCCGTCCGCAACGGCCAGTGTCCCCGCAAAACGGCTTTTCCTGCCCCGGCTCCAGGAAAGATGGGCACCGGTCAGGATGAGGGGAGACGGCAGCGTCACCGGTGCAGGCAAGGACAAAGCACGGGATACCCACGCAACGGCCTTCGGTCCCAGTAGCCCCTCGCCGGCCAGTTGCAATCCGCCTTCCGCCTTCATGATAGGGGTCAGGCTTCCCGTGCAGCTCACCAGGGCATCGAGGAACTCCAAACGGGCCTGCTCTATGTTCAGGGTCTCAGACTGGGCATCACGGGCCACGGTAAACACTGCACGAGGCACCTGAAAGGAACCGTCCCCATGGGGCGTGTCTACCGTCAGGTCCTCTATGTCTCCCCGGGCAGTGAACCTCCAGTGCGACGGCCCTTCGAGGGGGACGTTCACATGCACGGTTCGAAGGGTGAGAAGGCCCCGGGCGTCTTTGACCCCTTCGCGCAGATTCTGCCAAGGTACAAGGGTCGAGAGCCATGACCACGCCTGTTCCACCTGCAGGGCGCAGGCACGGGCAGTGCCTTCCAGGCCGCCACCGGGGTCCTGGTTGAGGTGCAGGGAAAGTCCTTCAAAGGAGGACGCTCCGAGCGTGCCGTTCAGGTTCGTCAGGCGGATATCCCTTCCGTGGTACGAAAGGGCGCCGCTGCTTACGGCAAGAGGGTGGGGGAGCCTTGCGTGGCACGCCTGGAACCTCAGATCGGAGATTTCCAGGGTCGCGTGGAGGGCATCGGTCCTTTCACCCAGGAGGAGCCGGCCTGCGGCGAAACCGTCCAGTTGAGTGGTATTCACGATTTCCCTGCGCAGGGTCTCGCTTTGGGCCAGGCTTTCGAGAAGGGGGGGCACCTGTGACAGATCGGCCCGGATATGCGTTTCCAGGTGAAAGGGAGCCGGCTTGCCACGGATCCCGGCTTTCAGGTAGCCGCCGAGCCCCTCGGTGTTCCCCCAGCGCCCGTGAAGATCTCTCGCCTCCAGGATGCCGTCGGCTACAACGAAGTCGGCCCCCACCTGTTCCAGGTTCAAACGGGGTTGGGGCACGTACACGGCGGCGTCGGTCAGGACACCCTGCACGCGGAGGGTGTCGAGAATGTCCGGGTCTTTCCGTTGTGCGGGTCCTAGGTGGAGGGCAAGATCGGAAACGCTGCCGTCCCGCAAACGGTCGAAAACGGCGCGCACAGGGACGCTGTGGGCCGCAAAAGCGGTGAAGAAATCCCTCACCGGACCCACCCGGAGCCGGTCTGCGTAAAGGTCCAGGTCGATCCTGCCGTCCTGCCGGTCGAACCGCACACGGCCCCTCAGACCCTGGACCGGGTCCCCCACGAGGAGCTCGCGGACCTCGAGAGTGGTGTTTCTGTCGTCAACGTGGAAACTCAACTCGACCTTAGCGTTGTCGAGGATGTGGGCGTGTCCTTCCTGGAAGAGCTCGAGGTGCTTCGCTGCGATCACCAGATTCCCATCCACGCTCCCGGAGCCCTCCAGCGCCACGTGGCCGTTTATGTTCACAAGGGAGCCGTCCCGGAGGCGCCCCATGGTTTCGGGAAAACGCTGCGTGAGCAGATAGGGCCGCAGACCGCTGATGCGCAGCCCGCATCGCCCCTTGGGCCCATCCGGATCGAGCCGTGCCGTCAAACGGACTTTCTCGGCGAGGTTCGATCGTGCCTCCACCTCCATGGTCAAAGCGTCTGCCGATTTTTTCATCACTCCCGAAAGGTCACGAAACCAGAAGCCGGGGCCCTCTTTTTCAAGGAGCTCCACAGCGCCGTCTTTCCAGGTGACCACGCCCACAGGAAAAACAGAGGCCAGCCGTCCCATCCCGGAAGCCACCATACGGGCGAGGTCCCTTCCGGAAACTTCGCCTCGCCCTGCACCTCTGCCCAACGGGTTCAGGGCAAGGGGCGCCTCTATCCGGGGTGCCTCCAGCTCCAGGGAGGCCGGTCGGAAACGGCCTCTGAGAAGGGCCCTGATCTGGGGACGCACGGCGAGGCTTTCCCACCGGATGTGCACCCCCCCGTCCAGGTCACAGGTGCCCTGGAGCACCACCACCCGGGGTCGGGGCAGAAACTGCGCGTCGATCCTCCCGAAACGGACCGTGCCCCCCAGGCTTCGAGAGACGTGGGGCAGGAGGAGTTCCTTCACTCCCTGGCGATTCAAGAGCACAGGTGCGATGAGGGCAAGGATTAAAACACCGCCAAACAGTATCGTGACCAGACCCACGAAAAGGCCGCCTATTTTCTTGCCGCGTATCATCGAACGTTTGCTTCTGCCTGAAAGGGGTTCCACTTGAGACAAGGCATGGACCTGTGCGATTGACTTTCATGTATATACTTCGCGTGTCCACAAAGTGCGCTTTCTATACCCTCACCCAGATCCTCTCCCACAGGGAGAGGCAGACGTGGAAACTCGCAATTTGTGACCGCGCTTGGTATAGCAGCATTCCTACCCCGGTTCCAGACCTTCGGGTCCAAGCCTGCGGGTGGGCGCCGTCCTGGGGCTTTAGGAATTGACACGTCTGAACCCGCCACCTTATATACCCTGCGCGGCCACGAACTGCGCTTTCTATACCCTCACCACGGCCCTCTCATAGAGGGCGAGGAGGATCCGGGAAATCGCAATTTGTGACCGCACGGGAGAATAGTTCTCGCCGTCAGACCGGCTGAAGACACAACCCAAGCCCCGATCACCCGTGCGAGGAGGGTCTTGCCACGGAGCCGGGGCCCTTTTCAAGGAGGTATCCGATGGCCGAAGCGACTCTTATGTGCAGCTACTGTGCGCGCAAGCGCTGTTTTGTGGGCGATCTTAGCCAGGCACCGGCTTTCTGCCCCTCCCTCTCCCGACAGGAAGTGCTGACCGAGGCAAAGGAAAGGCTTAAGGAGCCTGAAAACCGTCAGATGGCCCAGGACGTGGCCCGCACATGGAAGGATTACGGGAAGCTGACGCGGGTGGAAGAGACCGTTCTCTATGCGCGACTCAGAGGATACAAGAAGCTTGGGCGTGCCTTCTGCGTGGGCCTGTCCCAGGAAGCGGAGCAGATGACCAACCTTCTGCTCAACGAGGGGTTTGAAGTGGCTTCGGCCTGCTGCATGTCCGGAGCCCTCTGCTCGGACGACGTGGGCCTTCCGGAACAGGACAAGATCGTGCCCGAAGGGCGCCAACCCATGTGCAATCCCATCGGCCAGGCGGCGCTGCTGGACAGCGAGGGATGCGAGCTGAACATCATTCTGGGTCTGTGCGTGGGAGACGACACCCTTTTCATCAAGCACTCCAAGGCCCCGGTAACGGTCCTGGCGGTAAAGGACCGGGTGCTCGCCCACAACCCGCTGGGGGCCCTGTACACGTCGCGTTACATCTACACCCGGCTCAACACGAGGAAGCCCAAGAAGGTGGAGTGAAGAAGGCGGAGGCTGGACTGCGGGTTGGTGGCAGGCAGGCTCAAAGGGGTTTTCGTGCGGAAATTGGGAACCCATGCGGATCATTGTGTACTGCCAACACGTTCTCGGGGTGGGGCATTTCTTCAGGAGCCTGGAGCTATGCCGGGCACTTTCGCGCCATGACGTTTTTTTCGTCACCGGCGGCGTGCAGATGGATCTTCCCCTTCCGGCGCACGTGACCCGGATACCCCTTCCGGAACTCATGATGCAGGGGGATTTCACCCACCTTGCGCCCGCGAGGGACGGGGTGTCTCTCGAAGACGTCAAGAAGAGACGGCGGGAGATGCTCCGGAAAGTCATTCAGGATACCACCCCCCAAGTTCTTGTCGTGGAGTTTTATCCCTTCGGTCGCAAGGCGTTTCGTTTCGAGATCGATCCTGTCCTGGAAGGCATCCGCACGGGAACGCTTCCAAGATGCCGGGTGGTTTCCAGCACCAGGGACATCCTGGTCGAGAAGGAGAACGGACAAAAGCACGAAGAGCGTGTGGTGCGCACCCTCAACGGTCTGTTTGATGCCGTGTTGATCCACGCAGACCCTGCGGTCATCGACCTATCTGCCACCTTTTCCAGGATAGAGGATATCGTCATCCCCCTGGTATATACAGGGTACGTGGCATCGAAACCGACGCCGGATGCCCGGTCAAGATTGAGACGACAGCTCGGTGTGGGTGAGGGGGAGACGCTCGTCGTGGCGAGCGTGGGCGGAGGCAGGGTTGGGCACGTTTTGCTCGATGCGGTGGTGCGGGCGTTTCGGGCCTTGGGGAAAAAACGCGATGCCTTCCTTCAGGTTTTTACCGGGCCCCTTTTCCCCGAGGACGCACTCGGACGGCTGGAAAAAGAGGCGGGCCCCCGGACCCGTGTGCAGCGTTTCACCCCCGACCTGCCCTCCTATCTGTCCGCGGCAGACCTGTCGGTGAGTATGGCCGGATACAACACATGCATGGATGTCCTGGCGGCCCGGGTGCCGGCCTTGGTATGGCCCTTTGCCCAGAACCGCGAACAGCGCCTGCGGGCTGAGCGGCTGGCCCGTCTCGACGCCGTGTGTGTGCTGAACGATGCCGATCTGTCCCCCCGGCGTCTTGCGGCCATCATGGACGCTGTGGTGTCCCGTGCCTCTCGCATGCAAGTTCGCGTGGACCTGGACGGAGCGGCCGCCTCGGCCAGGTGGCTCGCATCGTGGGTCGGGAACTCGGAAAGATGAGGGCCGTCTCGGTCTTTTCTGCGCTGTGGCAAGAGCCGATCCTCGACGTGGGGGAAAGACTGCGAACCTGTATGCACCTGTCCAGGGAACGAAGCTTGAAAGACGGATCGGCCCGTGTGTTTTTTCGTGCCGACGATGTGGGGGTCCCCAGTGCCCGGTTCGGCAGGCTCTTGGAGGTTTTCTCCGTACGGGGAGTTCCCCTGAACGTCGCGGTGGTCCCCGCATGGCTCACCCAGAAGCGATGGAGGGCGCTTGATCGGCTGGGGGGTGCTTCCGCCTTGTGGTGTTGGCACCAGCACGGCTGGAGGCATTGGAATCATGAAACGCGGGGCAGAAAAGGGGAATTCGGCCCGAGCCGTTCCGCGAGCGGGCTGCGTCGGGATCTACGCGCCGGCCGGGCCCGCCTCGAAGCGATCATGGGACCGTCTTTCTTCCCGGCGTTCACTCCCCCATGGAACCGCTGCGACGCCCGTACCCTGCACCTTCTCCCACAGCTTGGGTACCGGGTCGTGTCGCGCACGCGCGCGGCAGCCCCGCGCCCCCCGGGGGAGATCTGCGAGCTGTCCGTGGACGTGGACCTGCATACGCGCAGGGAATCGGACCCGGCTTCCGGTTGGGATGGTCTTTTCGGGGAACTGGAAAGGGGCCTGGCATCCGGCCTTTGCGGGATCATGATCCACCATCAGCGGATGAACGAGGCGGCATTTGCCTTTCTCGATCTCATGCTCCATGAGCTGAAGCGGCGCAGGGACATACGTCTCTTGGATTTTAGGGACTTGGCGGCAACCCATGGCCCGGGTCCCTGCATCCGCCGCTGAACCTGTCCGGGCAAAGGTGAGAATCGTTCTCGCTGTTGGCCCCCGGCCTTTCCTGTGGTATGAAATCGACAAGCGGCTGCGATGTATGTCGCATGGGGTCTTGAAGCGGTGTTCCAAGAGGCCGCCCTATGCGCAGGGTGGGCCGCGGAAGGCGTTTTCGCAACAGCTTTCTCACGACCCGGCTGAAAAAGGGGTTTTTGGCGATGGATGGTGCGGAAAGACTGGTGGTCCTTCCTTTCGTGAAGTCCCTGCAAATATCCTACCAAAGCATTCGGGTGCGTTTTTTCCGAAGCCTCATCACCACCATGAGCCTGGTGCTCGCCGTCTCTTTTCTCAGCTTCGTCCGTGTCACGAACGACGTGGCCAACGGTCTTCTGGCCACCGGGGAGCCCACCCTGCGCCAGGCCCTCGAACGCAGCGGTTATGACCTGGCTCCCGAGGAGACAAGCGTGGGCAGCAGTGCCAAACAGCGGTGGATCGTCATCCTGTCGCTTGTGGTGTGCGTGGTGGGGATCGTCAACGCACAGCTCATGGCCGTGACCGAAAGGTTCCGGGAAATCGGCACCATGAAATGCCTGGGCGCCCTGGACCGTTTTATCTTGCGTCTTTTTTTCCTCGAGGCCGGGATGCAGGGACTGGCGGGAGCACTGACAGGGGCACTGGCCGGTGGTGTTTTTTCTCTGATAAGCACCCTGGCGCGTTTCGGCCCGGTGGCCTGGACGGCCGTGGCGCCCGGGGATCTGTTTCGCTCCCTGTTCACCGCCACGGCCGTGGGTTGCCTTCTGAGCCTCTTGGGGGTGCTGTATCCCGCCATCCTGGCGTCGCGCATGCAGCCCGTGGAGGCCATGCGGATCGAGCAATAGAGCCTTGAATCTCCAGGCCCTTGGCGATGCCGGGGACACAGGTCGTTTCACGTGGTGCGCGCATGGCGCGGGCATACGGAGGGAGGGGACATGGTGGATGCCTCCAATATCGTTCGCGTTTCCAAGGTGACCAAGACCTTCCGGATGGGCAGGATAGATGTCCAGGCCCTCAAGGGGGTGGACCTGCATATCGGCTCCGGTGAGTATATATCCATAATGGGACCCTCGGGTTCCGGGAAGAGCACCCTTTTCAACATGATTGGGGGCCTCGACAAGCCCACTTCCGGCAAGGTCTTCATCGACGAGGTGGACATTGCCCAGCTCGACGCCTATGAACTGGCGTGGCTTCGGTGCCGCAAGATCGGATACATCTTCCAGACCTTCAACCTCATCCAGGTCATGACGGCCCTGGAAAACGTCACCCTGCCCATGATTTTTGCGGGAGTCCGCAACGACGAGGCCGTGGCCAGGGGACTGGAAAGGCTGGAAATGGTGGGGCTGGGGGACCGCTTCCGTCACAAACCCTCCGAGCTTTCAGGTGGCCAGCAGCAGCGCGTGGCCGTGGCCCGGGCCTTGGCCAACGACCCGGCCATCATCCTGGCCGATGAACCTACGGGGAACCTGGACCTGACCACCGGCGAGGAGATCATCGCCCTGCTCAAGCGTCTCAGTCAGGAAAGAAAGGTGACGGTCATCTCCGCGACCCACGACTTCAAGATGCTCAATGTGTCCGACCGGGTGGTGTGGATACGGGATGGGAGCATCGACAAGATCGAGAACCGGGCGGAACTGTCCATCTCGGTGGGAGGGATCGGCGATGCCGAGTGAACTCGCCCCTGTGCAGCGATGCCGGCTCCAAGGCTGGAAGGTCCTTCGGCTCGTGATGTTGCTCGCGGCCAACGTGCTGTGGCTTCTGGTCCCGGCCGCCTTGCCGGCCAGGGGTGGCGAGCCGGTGGGGCACGCCTACCCCGCACCCATGCAGGTGGTGCGGGCCCTCGCGGCTTTGGGGGATCGCAGCACGGGCACGAAGGGATGCGATGAGGCGGCCGCTTACGTGGCCGGCCGGTTTGCGCAGCTCGGTATCGAAGAGGTGGGCTCCCAGAAGTTCGCCGTTCCCGTTCTCCGCCACGGGTCGAGCACGATCACCTTGACGAAAGGATCTTTCACCGCCGCCCTCCATCCCCTGAGGCTCAACGTCATATCCCCCCAGACCATCGCCCCTCCGGGACTGGAAGGACCCGTCGTCTACGTCGGGCGCGGAGAACTGCACCATTTCAACGGCAGGGAAGTGGAAGGGGCCATCGTCCTGATGGAGCTCGATTCGGGGGAGAACTGGCTCCATGCGGCCGACCTCGGGGCCCTGGCCTTGATCTACGTGGACCGGGCAGAAGCTTCCAAAAACCATTTCGATGACAAGCAAGAGCTTTCTCCCATCGATTTTCCCCGCTTCTGGATGCCTGTGGAAAGGGTTCGCGAGCTGTTCGGTGTGATCGAAACCGCTGCGCAGGACCGTGTGACCCCGCGGGCCCGTATCGTCTCGGAGACCTTCTGGGAACAGGTAACGGCCGAAAACGTCTACTGTCTCATACCCGGCACGGACCCGAAGCTGAAGGAACAGATTGTGGTGGTCGAGGCATTTTACGACAGCACCCCCATGGTTTTCGACCGGTCTCCAGGAGCCGATGAGGCATGCAGCCTTGCCGCCCTTCTCGATCTCGCCCGGCGCTTCCAGGAAAGCCCGCCGGCGCGCTCGGTGGTGCTGGTGGCCACAGCCGGTCACGCCCAGTCGTTGGCCGGTATGCGCGAGCTTATCGGCAGCCTCAAGGAACGGACCAAGGACCTTCGCAGGGTGGAAAAAGACCTCAGAAACACGATAAACGCCGCGCGAAAGACCATAAGCATTCTCCGCAGCGCCTCCCTGAAGGATCCGGTGGACGCGCAGACGGACAGGGAATTGCTCCAGGGGGTGAGCGAGACCATCAAGACGGAGGTGGACCGGATCTCCCGAAGACTCATGGCCCTGAGGCTCAGTCAAAAAGACGCATCGGAGGCGGCTGTCATCACGGAACTGGCGGACCGCAGGCTCCTTCTCAGGCGGTTTGGCTGGCGTTCCGATCTTTCCGATCTTACGGAAGAGGAACGCCGCACCCTGGAAACGCTCATTCCCAGGGCCGTGGAGGAGCACGAGGCGATCCTGTGCGATGCCCAGTTGCGGTCCAAACTGGTGAAAAGCGCCAAGGCATTTCGTAGCCTGGTGCAAAGGGGAGAGCTTGTGGCCGTGGTCTCGCTCCATCTTTCCAGCCACGGAGACGGGGTGGGGGCGTTCAACCAGGGGTGGCTCTACCCCCTCAAACCCGAGATCAACAGGGCCGCGGCATACAGCAGCATGGACGAGGTGCTGCTGCGCGCCGCGGCACAGACGGAGCAGTCCCTGGGGCTTGCCGGCATGTACCACGACACCCTGAGACCGAGCCGACTGCGCTCCTGGCACAGTTACTTCCTGGACCGCCCCGCCTTGGGGGGGGAGGTGAGCGCACTGGCTGGTTATCTGGGCGTGAGTCTCGTCACGGTGCACGACGCGCGACCCAGGTGGGGGACGCCCCACGATTTGCCCGAATCGGTGGACGAAGAAAACCTGCACCGTCAGACCGCCCTGGTGTGGGGGCTCGTGGATGCGCTCTCACGCAGCCCCGAACTGTGTGCGGAGACCCTTCCCCGCAACGGTTACAGCACGGTGACGGGTAGGGCCAAATTCATACGGCACGGCGAGCTCTTCCCCGATCAGCCCGCCCCTGGCACCGTGATCCTCGCCTTCCAGGGATCGGCTGTCTACCACAGCATGGTGGACGCTCAAGGGGGCTTCACCCTCAGGGGAGTGGCCGACAAGAAACACGTCCTTCACAAGGTCATACTGGAAGGCTACCGCTTCGATCCCGACACCGGGTCCGTTGTCTGGACCATCGACAAGAAGCAGACCGGCAAGAACGCGTACAGGGTCAAGATGGAGCGCCTCGCCATGGAGACGGACCTGGTCATGTTCGCCTGCAAGCAGACAACCCTTTTCAATCTTCTCGAGCCGCGCACCCTGCGTTACATGACCAGGCTCCAACTCATCGACGGCCGCCGGGAAGCGATCCCCATGCGCTATTGGTATTCGCGGATCGATACGCGCCGTTCCATCATCTGCTCCATCTATCTGGAGCCGGGGACACGGCTCAAGCTCACCCTTTCCGACACGATCCTGCGCAAGAAGATGATCCTGACCCGCGCCACCGAAGAGCGATCCGAGGGGACGGGCTATCTGGTGGACGAATGGCCGTTCATCCACCGAACGGAGTACCGGGTGGCCCGGGACATGTGGGCGCTCTTGGGGCCGCGGATCACCAACCTGGAAAGCAAGGGCATCGTGAGCGAACGGATAAGAGAGCTCTGGAAAGAGGGAAGGACGGCCCTGGAGCAGGCAGACGCGGCCTTGAAGGAGAGGCTGTATGACAGGTTCGCCGAAGCGTCGAGAAAGTCATGGGCACTGGCCAGCCGGGTCTACGATCACGTGGAGACAACCCAGCGGGATGTGCTTTTCGGGGTGCTTTTTTACATAGCCCTTTTCGTGCCTTTTGCATTTTGCATGGAACGACTCCTCTTTTCCTTCGCGGACATCCACAAGCGGATCATCGCCTTCTGCGCCTTGCTGCTGCTTCTGATCGCCGTAATCTACAAGGTGCATCCGGCTTTCGAGCTCGCCTACAGCCCCACCGTCGTGATCCTGGCGTTTTTCATCATCGGCCTGTCTTTTATGGTGACCGTCATCGTCTTCCTGCGATTCGAGGAAGAGATGGTCCTTCTCCAAAGGAGGGCCCGGGAGATGAGCGCTGCTGAGATGAGCCGCTGGAAGGCATTTACGGCCGCCTTCCTGCTCGGGGTTTCCAACCTGCGCAGGAGGCGACTGCGCACGGGTCTTACCTGCGCCACCCTGATCATCCTCACGTTCACCATCATGAGCTTCACCTCGGTCAAGACCATGCGCCAGCACCACCGTCTCCTCTACCAGCCCCAGGCGCCCTACGAGGGGATCTTGCTGAAAAACGTGAACTGGAACACCCTGCCCCCCGGGGCACTCGAGATCATCGCCAATGCATTCCAGGGCAGGGGAACCGCAGCGCCCCGGGTCTGGCTGGAAGGACAAGACAAGACCCAGGCAAGCCGGGTCCCCGTGGGCAGAGAGGGGAGAATCCATTTCGCCGAGGGCCTGGTGGGACTTTCCGCTTCCGAGCCCTCGGTCACGGGCCTGGACGCAATCATCGTGGGGGGCAGGTGGTTCACGGAAACGGAAACGGATGTGGTGCTTCTTCCGCGGCGGGTGGCGCAGAGCCTGGGAATCGACGCGGAACATCCCGAGGGAACCGTCTCGCTGTGGGGGGTCCCGCACCGGGTGGTGGGCGTCTTTTCGGGCAAGGACCTTCAGGAAAGGTGTGACCTGGACGGTGAACCGGTAACGCCGGTGATTTTTCCCGGAGAGGCGGCGAGCGGCATCACGGAGGTGGAAATGGATGCCCTGGAATCGGGCGAGGACATTGAAATCTTCCAGTCCCGGTACCACCACATCCCGGGAGACCTGACCGTGATCGTACCCTATCGGGGCCTTTTGGCCGCAGGGGGGTCTCTGAAGGCGGTGACGGTGCGCCTGGCAGAGGGACAGGACGTGCGCACCACTGCCCGGGACCTGGCCGACCGATTCGGGTTGAGCATTTTCAGTGGGGAGAAGGAAGGCACCTTTGTTTACAATGCCGGGGACACCCTGAGTTACAGCGGGGTCCCCAACGTGGTCGTTCCCATGATCATTTCGGTTTTCATCGTGTTGAACACCATGATAGGCAGCGTCTATGAGCGCAAGCGCGAGATAGGAATCTACACGTCGGTGGGACTGGCCCCTTCCCACGTGTCTTTTCTCTTCATCGCCGAGGCCATGGCTTTCGCAGTCCTGAGCGTCGTACTCGGATACCTTCTGGCACAGACCACGGCCCGCCTTCTGGCCGGTACCGCACTGTGGGCGGGGATAACGGTGAACTACTCGTCCCTGGCAGGGGTGGCGGCCATGGTCCTTGTGATCCTGGTGGTGCTCGTGTCCGTGATCTATCCCTCGCGTGTGGCGGCCCAGATTGCCATCCCGGATGTGAACCGCTCCTGGACCCTGCCTGAGGCAAGGGAGAACGTGCTGGAGTTGACGCTTCCTTTTCTCATGAAGTACCGGGAGCACCACAGCATAGGCGGCTACCTGTGTAACTACTTCCAGGGGCACCAGGAGGTTTCCCACGGGCTTTTCTGCACCGCAAAGCTCGATTTTGCCTTCGTCTGCCCCATGCCTTCCGAGCAGCTTGAAGGACAGGGGGCGTGCACCGAAGGGAGCTGCTGCGCGCGAGAATGCCTGCACTTCGGCACCAGAGTGTGGCTGGCTCCTTTCGATTTGGGCATCATGCAGTGGGTCGAGGTGCGGTTTTGCCCCGCAAAAGATGAACCCGGTTTCCTGGAGATCAGCCTGCGCCTCACGCGGGAGGTGGGGGAAGCCAATGCCTGGAAACGCATCAACAAGGCATTTCTTCATCAGGTTCGCAAGCAGCTCCTGGTGTGGCGGTCCCTGGACGACAAGGCACACCGCCACTACGAACAGGTCCTGCTGGCGGCTGCCGGGCAAGCAGGGGTTCCAGGGGGAGACACCGCGCCATGAGGAACAAGAAGCCGGAGCCCGGCCAAGGCAACCTCCCACCCGAGGAGGAGGTGGGCACGTCCCGGGACCGCATAAGGCTTCGGGCCGTCGTCTTGGGGGTCATGTTCGCAGTGGGCATCTGCGCCGTGACCCCCTTCAACAATGCTTATCGCCTGGCCACCCCTCTCGGAGGGGGGCACTTCCCTCTTGCGCCCTTTTATATCCTGTTCTGCCTCACGATCCTCGTGGCGTCCGTGCGCAGGGTCTTTCCAGGATGGACCCTTCTCACGGGAAAGGAACTGCTCCTGGTGTGGGTCCTCATGTTCCTTGCCTGCGGCATCGCCTGGACCGGCCTTGCCAGGACTTTTTTCATCAACCTCACGGCACCCTATCACTTTGCAACGGTCGGCAACCGGTGGGAGGATGTCTTGCAGCCCCTCTTGCCGAAGATCTGGTACCCCCAGGGCCCCGAGGCAGTGGAAGCCCTTTACAACGGGCTTTCCGGGGGTCGCCGGATGGGATGGTGGGAGGTGATGGGGCAGATCCCCTGGGCCGCCTGGCTTCCCGCTCTGGGGGTGTGGACCGCTTTTGTCCTGCTCTGCTATTTGGTGATGATCAGCCTGGTGAACCTTCTCAGCAGGCAGTGGCGCCGGAACGAAAGGATGAATTTTCCCCTCCTGGAGGTCCCCCAGATGATGGAGGATGCCCTGGACCAAAACGCCTTCGGCCGCTTTCTCACCGATCGGTTTCTTCTGGCGGGGGTGCTCGTGCCCGTGTGTCTGCATCTTCTCAACGGCCTCCATTTTTATTACCCCGCGGTTCCCCAGATCCCCACCTTGTTCCTGGCCGGGCCGTATTTTCCCAAATACGGCCTTTTCTCGGGGTTTCAGAAGCTCAGGATTTTCATCTATCCGGCCTTCATCGGGTTTGCGTTCCTCACTTCGCGCCAAATTTCCTTCAGCTTCTGGTTTTTTTTCATCCTCGGTTCCTTGCTCCTCGGCTTGTTGAGCTTGTTGGGGTACAACATCCCCACGGCCGCTCTGGGGGTGACTTTCGGCCCCACCCTCTCGCGACCGGAAGAAACCCAGATGATCGGGGCCTACGGGGTGTTCTTCCTGTTCATCCTCTGGCTGGCGCGGTACCACCTGGTGGAGGTGACCGGCTACGCCTTCGGGTCCGGCAAGGTGGATCTTTCACGGGCGGGCTGGTTCTCGCCGCGCATCTCCTTCTGGACCTTTGCCCTGGGCATCGGGGCAATCGTGTGGTGGTGTCACTGGTTCGGGATGCCCCTGGGCGCCTCTATTGTTCTCGTGGGCGCCTTTTTCATGGTTCTCATCGTGGCAAGCCGGGTCATCTGCCAGGGGGGCATTCCCTACTTCACCCTGACCGCCGCCCCCATCGACGGCCTTCTCGCGTTCTTTGGCCCGGGATTTTTCACCCATGCCGGCTTGCTGGTGGCTGCGGTGGTGCAAAAGGTCCTTTTCCTGGACCTCAGGGAGTCGCTCATGCCCTCCCTGGTCCATGCCCGGAAGATCACCCAGAAGATGGCCAACCGCCGTCTGATTTTCGGGGCCATAGCCGTCACCCTGCTCCTGGCCGTGGCGGTTTCTTTCCTGGCCATGCTCGCACTGTGCTACCGATACGGTCTGCGGGAGCTGCAGTTCGACTGGGCCACCCGCACCACTGTGACCGTTTACGAGCATGTCCAGACGCTCATCGTAAGCCCCACGGAAGCAGGGGGTTGGGTGATCGTCTTCGCCGTCACCGGCGCCGTGGTGATGCTGGTGCTGGTTGTCTGTTACCACCGCATATACTGGTGGCCCATCCACCCCATCGGGTATCTGACCGCTTACAGCTCTGCCATGCGTATCCTGTGGTTCAGCTTTTTCGTGGGCTGGTTGTGCAATGCGCTGTGCATGCGTTACGGCGGTGTGGTCCTTTTCAAGAAAATCCGGTACTTCTTCATCGGACTTATCATCGGGGACTTCCTCATGGGAGGGACCTTCGCCATCATAGGTTTGCTGGGGGATGCCAGTTATCGGGTGCTGCCCGACTGACGGGCGCGGGCCACCGCGCCGACAAGAGTGGAACGTGCCCATGCACAACGACAAGGAACTCGAAGAATACAGGGACCTTCTGAAGACCCCTGCCCGTTTCGAGGAGGGGTTCGACTGGAAAACCATCGTGGGCGCCGTTTTCATCGGCTTTCTCATGATGCCAGGCAGCATGTACCTGCAGCTTGTCATCGGTACGGGGATCGGGCCTGCCGCGCGATGGGTGACCATCATCCTTTTCGCCGAAATCGCCAAACGTTCGTACACGGAACTCAGGCAGCAGGAGATCTTTCTCCTGTACTACATGGCCGGCGCGGCCCTGTCGTCTCCGTTTCAGGGCCTTCTGTGGAACCAGTACCTCGTCCAATCCGACGCGGCCAAGATGCTGGGCCTGACCGAGTACATCCCCTCATGGGTGGCTCCCGCGCCCGAATCGGCTTCCCTGGTGGAGCGCACGTTTTTCCACAGGGACTGGCTCATCCCCATTCTCCTTCTGGTGGGGTCCCAGATTATCCAGAGGATCGATCATTTCGGACTGGGCTATTCGTTGTACCGTTTGACCTCGGATGTGGAAAAGCTTCCGTTTCCCATGGCGCCCGTGGGGGCCCTGGGGACCATGGCACTGGCAGAGTCCACGGAGGAAAAAGAGAAGAGCTGGAAGTGGCGGGTGTTTTCCATAGGAGGCGTCATTGGCCTGGCCTTTGGAGGCGTGTACGTGCTCCTGCCCACGGTCTCGGGGCTTGTTTTCACCGAACCGGTCCGCCTCATCCCGATCCCCTGGGTCGAATTGACCCGCCAGACCGAGGGGGTCCTCCCTGCGGTGGCCACGGGGATCCAGCTCGATTTGGGCCTCCTGTTCGTGGGAATGGTCCTGCCGTTCTGGGCCGTGATGGGGGGACTTGTGGGGCTGGTGATCACCATCGTGCTCAATCCGGTCCTCTATCACCATGGGGTCCTGCACCGGTGGCACCCGGGCATGGAAACCGTAGAAACGGTTTTTGCCAACAATTTCGACTTCTACATGAGCTTCGGGATAGGGCTGGGGCTGGCCATCGCGGTGGTGGGCATCTGGTACGTGGTGCGGTCCTTCGGGAAAAGTGGGGCCACGGGAAAGGGAAGCCTGGGCGATCTGTTCCATCCCCCTCCGGGAAGAGGGGATTTCAACATATGGATTTCCATCGGGATCTATGTCTTTTCCACCATCACCTACGTCCTGTTGTGCGTCTGGCTGGTCCCCCATTTCCCCTGGGTCTTTTTTCTCGCTTACGGGTTCATCTACACCCCGGTCGTTTCGTATATTTCCGCCCGGATGGAAGGGATTGCCGGCCAGTTCGTGAGCCTTCCCCTGATAAGAGAGGCGAGTTTCATCGCCGGAGCACGGTTTTTCGGGTACCAGGGAATCGAGATCTGGTACGCCCCCATCCCCATACACAACTACGGGAAAGCCACCGTGGACTTCAGGGAAATCGAGCTGACCGGCACGAGCATCCGGGGGATCATCAAGGCGGAAATCGTGGTTTTTCCGGTGGTGATGGTGGCAAGCCTCCTTTTCTCCCAATTCATATGGCGCCTTGCCCCCATACCATCGAGCAATTATCCCTATGCCCAGGAACTGTGGCATCTGCAGGCCCTGAACTCTCTTCTCATGCAGACCTCCACCCTGGAGGGGAACTCGCTTTTTTTCCAGGCATTGCGGGGGAGCTACGTGTTCGCCGGGCTTGGGTTCGGCGTGGTCACGTATATGCTGCTGAGCCTCCTGGGGCTTCCGGTTCTGCTCATCTATGGGGTCGTGCGGGGGCTGGGACAGAGCACCCCGCACGGGATGCTCCTCGAGGTGATCGGGGCTTTCTTGGGGCGTTTTTTCTTTTTCAAGCGTTACGGCGCCATGTGGCGCCAGTATGCCCCGGTGCTCCTGGCGGGGTTTTCGTGCGGCATGGGTTTGACCGGCATGTTCGCCATGGGCTTTGCACTGATTCTCAAGTCCCTGGGACGCTTGGCGTACTGACTTCCGCCTTCCGCTTTTTCCCCTCGCCCCCGTTTCTGGCGGAAAGGGCCGGGGTGCCTGGATAGTTGGCTTTCTGCGCCCTGGGGCGTCCCATGCCCTGGGCGCGGTGCCCCGCACGATCGATCACGTGCTCAAGACAGATAGGGAGGCATCCATGACAATCAAGGTGGTGGCTGCGGTGTTCGTGGTTCTCGTTTTGAGGTGGGGAACCTGTTTCGCGGAGGCGCCCCAGGAGGTGGGGGGATTCGTCCTGGGCACTGCGGTGCGCATGTATACGGACAGGCTGCAGATGGAGTCGGCCATGCCCCGACGCCACATGGAGTACTTGGAGGAGGTGGAAATCAAAGAGACGGCGGAATTCAAGAGCGGTTTGATCGGATACGGCACCTGCGAGGCCCCCGGGCAGATCGTGCGGATCAAGCTCAAGTATGCCGACTCCAGCAGGAAGTTCTACAATGAGCTTTTCGAGCGGTTCAAGAAGCGGTTCGGCAAGCCCAACGAGTGGCGTGGCGATTCCTTCCACGTGGTCATCGCGTGGAAGTGGTCTTTCACGGACCGGGAGAAGAACAGCATCAGCCTCATCTTGCAGCACAACACCAAGGACGAGGAGGAAAAGCTCGGAAACAGCGTGAAGCTGACCAACTGGACCGCCATGGATAAGGAGTCTGCCTGTTTTGGGAAAAAGCAGGCCGGCTCGGGGGTGCGCCCTGCGGGATCGGGTGGTGCCGGCTCCGGGCAGCAAAAGGTGAATTGGGACAGACTCATCCCCCGTTGAGGTACAGCAATGGCCCCGCAGACCTCCTGGAGAGAGTTGGGCTGGAACCGCGTACGTTTCAGTGTTCCCTCCCACTGGGAGGTGGGGCGCCTGGGAAATGCTTATTTGCTCCTGGAAGACCAGGTCGGCCCGGTTTGTGAGGTCAAGTGGGCAAAGGTGAAAGGGACCTTTTCCCACGAACGCACCTTGCAGCGTCTCATGGGGTCCGGAGACAAAGGGCGTGGGCAAAGGGTCACGGGCTCCTCGGTTCCTCCGGAATGGGAGAAGGCCCTTTGCGCATACCGCATTTCCGGCTTTCTCTGGAATAAAGGTCGGTTCGGGGGAATGGGGGTGATCGCCCATTGCCCCGGGTGCAGCAACGTCACCCTCATCCAGTTCTATGAAACCGAAGGCAGGAAGGTCGCCAAGGGTGTTGCCCCACGCGTCCTGGCCACCTTCAAGGACCACTGCCCCGACGGCAGGGTCCTGTGGTCCCTGTTTGACATCCGGGCCGTGGTGCCCGATCGTTTCACGCTGACACGCTACCGGTTCGAAACAGGCACCTTCACATTGTCCTTCGCCCACAACGCAGAGGGAATCACCCTTTGGCGCTGGGGGCCGGCCAGCGTCCTTTTGGGCGAAAAGGATCTTGCAGCCTTGGGTCAGCGCTTATGGCAGGGGTGTCCGGGCTTTTCACAGAACCGCGAAAAGGACCAAACGGTGGAATATGCGAGCGCTCCTTCCCCGGGTTTCTGGAGTCGCATGTGGGCGTTGGCGCGCCGCAATCCGGCCTTCCGGTGGATCCGTCTGTGGCACCTTCCCGAGAAAAACCGCATCATGGGGGTCGAGGCCGAGGGAAAGCACCCCTTGAACCGTAAGATGCTGGAGGGGATTTGCACCCACTATGAGAGCCTCTGAGAAAAAGAGCAGAACTGCGAAGATCACCCGTGCGCAGGCACTGGAGTGTATTCCCGTCCGGTTCGACAAGGTGACCGAGACGCGCCTGGAGGACGGCGAGGTGGTGCTCACCTACCCATTGGGGATCAGGCGGTGGCTGGTTCCCCTCATGCGTCGGATGGGCGTCAGCCCATGGCGCACCCCCACCAGGAATTTCCTTCTTGATCGGATGGGAACCGCCACTTGGGACCTGATAGATGGCCGGCACTCGGTGCGTGAGGTGGTCAGGGGGGTTGGCAGGAAGTTCCGCCTGCAGCCCAGGGAGGCGGAAGTTGCCGTGACGAGGTTCCTGCGTGAACTGGGCAAAAGAGGCCTTATTGGAATGAAGTGACCGTTTTTCCCCGTCTTGTCTGTCCGCCGGATCGACCACACTGTTTCCCCCCCAACCCCTACACTCTCTCCGGCCAAGGGTAGGCAAGGGAGCATGGAACCCCACGGGGCGGAGTGTGGATACGCGCTTGCGGGGGGTGAGCATGATGACCACGCGCGGCTTCCTCTTGACAGGACCGCACGGAATGCGCAAAGTTCCTGATAAAACCCGTCCTTGGCATTGAGGCCATGGCAGGTTCCTCGTGGAGGAAAGATGGGGTCCATGGTCGATATACGCGCCTTTGCGACAGGTGCCGTGCGTTTCTTCAGGACCGAAGTCTGGAAGATGCCGCCACCGGACGCCTCACGACTCCGATCCTGCCTGCTCAAACCGCTGAGGGCCCTTCTCGTTGCGGTCTACAAGTTCCGCAAGGACAGGTGCCCCCTGAGGGCCTCGGCCCTGACCTTTTATTCGCTGCTTTCGGTGGTCCCCGTAGCGGCCATGGTTTTCGGAATCGCCAAGGGCTTCGGTTTCCAGAAGCTTCTCGAGAAGGAGCTCCTGGAGGAGTTCCCCGCGCAAAGGGAAGTGGTGCTGCAGATCATCGAGTTCGCTCACTCGCTCCTTGAAAACACTAAGGGAGGGATGATTGCAGGCGTAGGGGTGGTTCTGCTTTTCTGGTCGGCGATCAAGGTTCTCGACAATATCGAGACATCCTTCAACGACATCTGGGACGTCCGTGAGTCCAGAAGCATGGGAAGGAAATTCAGCGACTATCTGTCCATCATGCTGACCTGCCCCGTTCTTGTCATCATGTCGAGCAGCCTCACGGTCTTCATAACCACACAGGTCACCAACATCACGCAGAAGGTGGCCCTTCTCGGCATGGTCAGCCCTTTGATTTTTCTCGCCCTCAAGCTTATTCCGTACTGCTTGATCTGGGTGCTCTTCAGCTTCGTGTACATTCTGCTTCCCAACACCAAGGTCAACCTGACCTCGGGCATCCTTGCCGGGGTCTTGGCAGGGACCATCTATCAGATCGCCCAGTGGGGCTACATCCTGTTCCAGGTGAACGTTTCCAAGCACAATGCCATTTACGGCAGCTTCGCCGCCTTGCCCCTCTTCCTGGTCTGGCTCCAGTTGAGCTGGCTCATCGTCCTGTTCGGCGCGCAGATCTCTTACGCCTTCCAGCATGCAGATTCCCATCTTTTCGGCCCCGCGCGTCCGGCGATCAGTTTTCACAAAAAAAAGCTCCTCTGCCTGCTCATCACCCATCTGGTGGTCAAGAGGTTCGCACGAGGGGAAAAGCCCTTCACTGCCCGAGAGATCTCCCACGACATTAAGGTCCCCCTGAGCGTCGTGGAGGATCTGCTCTGTGAACTGGTGGCGAGCGAGGTGCTTTCTCTCATACAGAGAAAAAACGGGGGATCGGCCGCGTACCAGCCGGCCCTCGACATCGGTCGCATCACGGTGCAGCACGTGGTGCGCGCACTGGAAAAGCGGGGCGTCGAGGACCTGCCCGTGGAGCCGAGCGCGCCTTTGGAAAGACTCGCAGGGACCTTGAACACTTTGGAGGAAGGTATGGTCAGATCACACGAGAACAGGCTCCTGCGGGACCTGTGAACGCTCCATGGAAAGGAAGGACTCATGAAGATAGCCGTGAGCGGAAAGGGGGGCGTGGGAAAAACCACCTTTGCCGCACTCCTTATAAGGACACTGAACGAGCGGGGCAAGCACGTACTGGCCATCGACGCCGATCCTGACGCCAACCTGGCCGCGGCCGTGGGGATTCCCGATGCGGACAGGATAACCCCCATTTCAGACATGAAAGAGCTCATTTTCGAGCGCACGGAGGCGCGCCCGGGAACCATCGGCGGGTATTTCAAGCTCAACCCCAAGGTGGACGACCTTCCCGAAGCCCTTTCCGCCAGGCTGGAGAACATCAAGCTCATGCGTCTGGGGGGAGTGAAAAAAGGGGGCGCTGGGTGCATCTGCCCGGAAAGCACCCTGCTCAAGGTCCTGGTCAGTCACGTCATCCTGGCCCGGGACGAGGTGGTGGTCATGGACATGGAGGCGGGGATCGAGCATCTGGGGAGGGGCACTGCCCAGGCCGTGGACAAACTGGTGGTGGTCGTGGAGCCGGGGCGTCGGAGCATCGACACGGCCAGGAGCATCCAGAAACTGGCAGCCCAGATCAGGCTGGAACGGATCACGGTGGTGGGCAACAAGATACGCGGAGAGACCGACAAGTCCTTTCTGAAAGAGAACCTTGCCGAATTCGATTTCCTCGGGTTCCTTCCCTATGAGGAGGCCCTCATAGAGGCCGACCTGGCCGGCCGCTCCCCCTATGAGCGGGACACCGAAGCCAAGAAGGCCGTGGCGGAGATGATGGGGCGGCTCTGAGGGCGTGTCTGAAAATGGCTTTCAGGGGTGGGGAAAGCGGACAGGATTTTGAGACACGCTCTGAGCAGAGGAGCCTGCCATTCTCTTGAGGGCCGTTATGGCCTTCCATGAAAAGGGTTCCTTGCTGCAAGGGAGCACGGCGTTGTTTGTGTACAGGGGGTCCTTTTCCAGGTCGTAGCGGGACGCGGCCACCGCGGACGGCCACATGGCGGTGTGGGGGATGGGGGAATAGTGGGCCAGGACAGGACGGATCCCGGCCGATTGCACGACCCGGATGGCACGGGCCACGCAGTGGTAACTCTGACCGGGAAGGCCCACCAGCAGATACGCTCCCACCGCCCCGGGCTCGAAGCCGGCAGCGTGCAGGTGCTTTGCGGCCCGGAAGAACTCGTCGGCCCTCACCTTCTCATCGAGTGTCTCGCGGCCGTCCTCGCCGATGGTTTCGAGACCGAGCCGCAAGGTGACACACCCGGCCCTGCGGAGAAGGTCGGCGGTCTCCGGGCAGAGGCTGCGTATGTGCACCGCGTTGGGCGTGTGCAGCCGCACCCTGCGGCCGGAGCGAGCGATCCCCTCCAAAAGCGGCAGGGCGTGGGTTTGGGCATCCACCAGCAGGGCGTCGTCGTAGAACACGAAATCGTGCACGTCCCACCTCTGTTGCCAGTAAACCATCTCGTCCAGCACGGACCCGGGGCTGCGTCGGCGGCGGGTGGGTTGAAGAAGCCCCGACGCACAATAGGGGCAGTGAAACGGACATCCCACCGAGGTGAGAAGGGGAACGAAGGGCACGGCGCGCTGCAGGTCCAGAGCGGGATAGGGAGCGGCCTCCAAGTCGTCTGGATCAAACAATGGCCCTGCCTTCCAGCCGGTCATCTCGCAGGCAAGGGACAATATCCTCCCCGCCGCGGCCCCGGACACCACCCGATCGGCTCCGGCGTGTGCCACCGCGTGGTCGCTGCACAGGGTCGCGTATATCCCGCCCAAAACCACCGGGACCCGGGGAAAGACCTTTCGTACCGCACTTAGCGTCTCGACCACGCCGGGGTACCAGTAGGTCATGAGGGAAGTGCACAGAACGAGGTCCGGCGGGTCCATCTCCCCGAGGTCTTCACGAAACCACGAGGGGTCGATGCCGTAACGGGAAAAGTTCCTGGGCACATCGGCAAAAGCTGCGGGCTTGGCGATGGGGGTCTTGCGGTACGGCCCCCTGCCGAACCTCGGGGGCCCGGAAAACGGGCCGCCCCGAGGATGGAACCGGTCGAGGCAATCCATGTAGCTCACGCGGAAGCCGTGGGTCCTGAGAATCCCTCCCAACGTGAGAAGACCCAGGGGTCTTGCCCAGAAATCGTAGGCAGCGAAATCGTGGATCCAGGGGTTGACCAGAAGAATATGGGGGACGTCTGGCACCGTTTGCGCGCCGGTTAGTCGTCCAGGTCCGAGGGGAAATACTCCATGGATGTCTTCTTGAGTTCCCTGCGGCTGAAAAGGAGGATGTAGGAGGCCAGGCCCACCGAAGCGGCCATGTTGGCGGCGGTCGCCCGGCAGGCGGCCTCGTCCCGGGCGTGGACCATGGTGTACAGATTGTACGGCCAGGTGGCGGTGGGAGTGCGCCGGTAGCAGTGGGTCACCTCCTGGAAACGGGACAGGGACTCCCCCACTTCGTCCACGCGGTCTTCGTCCACTTTCCACGCCACCATGGCGTTGGCCCGGAAACCCGACAACTGGTGGCGGATGGTGGCACCGAACCGTCGGATGACCCCCCGCTCGCACAATCCTTTGAGAACGGCCAGGAGGGTGGACTCGGAAACGCCCAGCCCCCTGGCTATCTCCTCATAGGGCCGGGCCGTGACCGGCATGTCGCCCTGGATGGCCTGGATCACTTGCTTTTCGAGGGCGGTGAGCACGGTCATGGGTGCGATTCCGGAAAGAGGGACCGGATGGCCTCGGGGTTGGCGGCGCAGACCCCCCTTTCGGTGATGAGAGCGGTGACCAGACGCGCGGGAGTCACGTCGAAGGCAAAATTGGCGGCGGGACTGGAAGCGGGAGGCACCAGCACTTCGACGATGCTCCCCTCGTGCAGGCCTTGCACGAAGCGCACCTCATGGGGATCGCGCTCTTCGATGGGTACCTCGCGCACGCCGTCGGTCATGTCCCAGTCGATGGTGGAAGAGGGGAGGGCCACATAAAACGGAACCCCGTTGTCCCGGGCCGCCAGGGCCTTGAGGTACGTGCCTATCTTGTTCGCCACGTCACCCGTGCAGGTGGTCCGATCCGTTCCCACCAAAACCATGTCCACCATCCCGCGCTGCATGAGATGTCCCCCCGCGTTGTCCGTGACCACCGTGTGGGGCACGCCGCGACGGCCCAGCTCCCAGGCCGTGAGCCGTGCCCCCTGGTTCAGTGGTCGGGTCTCGTCCACCCAGACGTGCACATCGATTCCTCGGTCGAAAGCCGCGTAGATGGGAGCCGTGGCGGTTCCGTACTCCACACAGGCCAGCCAACCCGCGTTGCAGTGGGTGAGAATGTGGACGGTCCGGCCCCCTTTTGCCCCGCTTGCCCTCTCCAGGAGCCCCAGGCCGTGCAGGCCGATGCGCCGGCAGTTGTCCGCCTCTTTCTCGGCGATTTCCTGGGCCTTGACCTTCAAGCGCTCCACCCGGGCAAGTCCGCCGTCCCCTGCGAGGCCAACCTGCCACATGGCATCCACGGCCCACGTGAGGTTCACCGCGGTGGGCCGTGCCGATCGGAGGCGCCGGCAGGCATCGCCCAGGAAATCATCACCCTCGCCCTCCTGGGCAAGGGCGGCCAGATACACTCCGTAGGCGCCCGTCACCCCCACCAACGGGGCGCCCCGCACGTACATCTCGCAGATGGCGGTTATGACATGGTCCACGGTGGTCAGATCCACCACCTGGAACCGGTGGGGAAGGAGGCGCTGGTCTATGATCTTCACCACCCTCGGGTCCTGTGCATCCAGCCAGATGGGGCGATGATTTTCTCCGTCGGCGTTCACTGTGAGCCTCTTTGGAAACCTCCTTACCGGGGAGCCGCTCAGTCAACAAAAAGGGGGACATGGGCAAAGGCCGCCACGTCCACGAGCCCTCTGTCGGTCAGCTTGAGCTCCGGTATCACGGGAAGGGCGAGAAAGGAAAGGGTCATGAAGGGGTCCTCCAACACGCACCCCATGCCGTGGGCCGCCTTTAGCAGCCCGTCCATGGCCTTGCGCACCGTGTGGACAGGCTCGTAGGCCATGAGTCCGGCCACCGGAAGGGGCAGGGTGGCCACCGCTGCCCCGTCGCACGCCACTGCCAGCCCGCCGCCCATTGCCGCCACGGTTTCGCAAGCCGCCCGCATGTCCGTATCGGAGACTCCCACAACGATGATGTTGTGAGAGTCGTGGGCGACGCTGGACGCCAGGGCCCCTTTCCTGAGGCCGAATCCCCGTACCAGCCCCTTTCCCACATTGCCGGTGGAAAAATGCCTTTCCACGACCCCTATCTTCAGAAGGTCCCTGGACGGCGCGGAAATGACCGATCCCCCGCACCGGGGAGCCTCGTAGATCCCTTGACGGGTCAGGATCTGCCCCGGCACCACCTCGATCACCCTGACCCGTCTGCCCGCCGCGACCATGGAAAAATCGAGGGACCCGGCCCGCACGTTCATGGAAGGTGCGATGGGAGTCGGTGCCGGAGGATCGATGCCCTCGACCATCTGTCCGTCGCACGCCGCCACCACGCCGCCCCTGACGACGGTGCGCACCTGCAAATCATGAAGATCGTCCACCAGGAGCAGGTCCGCCCGGTATCCCGGGGCCACCGCGCCCAGGTCCCGGAGCCCGAAGTAGACGGCCGGATTGATGGTGCCCATCCGGACGGCCGTCACCACGTCTACGCCCAATCCTATGGCCTTGCGCACGATGGCATCCACGTGCCCGAGGTCCACGATGTCATGGGGATGACGGTCATCGGTGCACCACATGAGCCGGCCGCTGTTTTCAGGTCGGACCACGTCGAGGAGGTCCTCGATGTTCTTCGCCCCGGTCCCCTCCCGGACCATCACGAACATCCCCTTTTCAAGCTTCTCCCTTGCCTCCTGGGCCGTGGTGCATTCGTGGTCGCTGGTGATGCCCGCTGCGCAGTATGCGTCAAGCTGCCTGCCGGTAAGCCCCGGTGCGTGACCTTCCACGCGTCTCCCGTGGTGTCGGGCCGCCCGTATCTTCTCGAGCACTGTGGCATCGCCGGCCAGCACACCGGGAAAATTCATCATCTCACCCAGCCCCAGGACCCACCTGTCGTTGAAAAAGGGGGCGAGGTCCTGGGCCCGTATGGTCGCCCCGGAAGTCTCCATGGAGGTGGCCGGAACACAGGAAGGAAGGGTGAAATACACGCTCAGGGGCTGGTGCCTGCTGGACCGGAGCATGTACCGGATTCCCTCGGTTCCCAGCACGTTGGCGATCTCGTGGGGGTCTGCCACCACAGTGGTCGTTCCACGGGGCACCACGGCCCGGGCGAACTCGGTAACGCAGAGCATGGAGCTTTCGATGTGCACGTGAGGATCGATGAAGCCCGGAATCACGTAAGACCCCGCAGCATCGATCACCGTCTTTGCGGACCTGTCCCCAAGACCCACGATGCGACTGCCCGCCACAGCGACCGCGTCCTCGCGCACCTTCCCGCTGAAAACATCGAGTATGCGCCCGTTGGTGATGAGGATGTCCGCGGGCCTTTGCCCCAGGGCGACCCCTATTTTCTCCGACAATTCCACGGCTCCTCTTGCCTCCTTGTGCAAAGACAGGTGGGCCTTGATCATCGTTCCCGCCAGGTTCGACCACTTGTGGAACACCGTCCTATTGGTGGGCAATGCCTACTCTACGAAAGCCTCAATTCAGACAGGGCCCCGCGGATGGTTTCCCGGGAAAACAGGCCCTGCCCGGCCGCAACGATGATCAAGGCCGTTGGTACATATCACAGGCAGGCTTGCGTTGTACACCGGGGACCGACAGGGTGAATTTGTTCTATGCGTCGACCACCTGTGAATCTTATCCATTTTGGCAGCAAGCAACCCGAATAATCGTTGTCGTAAACGTGATCGTAGTCGCCTTCGTGGTTCCCATACTTGTGTTGTTGCATGCCCCTAACCGAGAGCCAACGCATCCCAGGGAACAATGGTGCCCGTCACCCTGAGCGTTCCCTTCGGGTTCGAAAACGATCACCGTCCCTGCGGGACTGATTACCACCACGACAACGATCACGAATGGGGATAGCCAAGAACACCTCAAACAATTTGCTTTTTCGTGTAATTGCCGTCAGAGCCGATTTACCATGCGGGGACCGATGCTTTGAAGCCGGAAGGTGCGGGGTCACGCTCAGGCAGGGAAGCGGCGTGTGCTCACTCCATGTTTGCGCGTGACCGGGTTGGTTGGACAAGAGGGGCTACGGGACGCGGGCTCGCAGACCTATCGTCCCGTATCGATGAATGGCTCAGAAGTCTCTGAACTCCTCTTCGTCCAGGGGGATCACCTGTTCGGGATGCACTTCCTTGGTCCGGGCAGGAGGCCGGGCGGTTGCCTTCTCTTTGGGAATCACTCTTTTTTGGTGAACATTGGGGGTGGCGGTCCTGGCGGGATCCGGGGCACCGCCACCGTTGCGTTGTTTGGCCCCGCCTGCCACCAGCAGCGCCAACCGGCTCACGGCATCCTTTATCTGTTGGGCCTGGGCATTCATTTGCTCAGAGGCCGAGGCAGACTCCTCCGCATTGGCTGCATTCTGCTGCACCACCCTGTCCATCTCCGTCACGGCCTTGTTCACCTGCTCGATTCCCTGGGCCTGTTCGCCGGAAGCCGCTGCGATCTCGGCAACCAGGCCGGCCACCTTGGCGGCACTTTTGGCCACTTCACCGAAGGATTCATCGGTGCTTTCCATCAATTCGGTGCCGTCCTGGATCTTTTTGACGGTGCCTTCGATGAGAGCTGCCGTGTTTTTGGCCGCCTCCGCGGCCCGCAGGGCCAGGTTTCTCACCTCATCGGCCACCACGGCAAAACCGGCCCCGGCCTCGCCCGCTCTGGCAGCCTCCACCGCGGCATTGAGGGCGAGCAGGTTGGTCTGAAAGGCAATCTCATCGATGGTCTTGACGATCTTGGAGGTTTCCTGGCTCGCCTTGGAGATTTCGTTCATGGAGGCACCCAACTGGCTCATGGACTCGTTGGCACGCTCCACCACGATGGTGGCCTCCTTCATGAGCGTATCGGCCTCCTTGGCGTGATCCGCGTTCTGCCTGGTCATGGAGGCCATCTCCTCGAGGGAGGAAGATGTCTCTTCCAGGGAGGCCGCCTGCTCGGAAGCCCCATCGGCCAGGGATTGACTGGCCGAAGACACCTGGCCGGAAGCCGAAGCAACCTGTTCGGCCCCTTCACTGAGGCTATGGATGACACCGATGATCGGTCTGGTGATCGAACGGGAGAGGAATAGGCCCAAGAGCAGCGCGATCACGAGACCCCCCAGCAGGGCGATGCCTATCATGATCTTGGGTCGGTCCACATTGCCGATGGAGCCCTTGATGAAGCTGCTTGCCTCCGTGTTCTGAAGCTCGATGAGCTCCTCCAGCAATGCCTCCGCGGCATAGTACGACTTCGATGCCTTGCCGAACGAAAGGGCCAGGGCATCCTCCCCCTTGCCGGCCTTCACGAGATCCGCCACGTGCTGGTGATCGTTCTTCCATGCCTCCCATGCCGGTTTGAACTTGTTCCAGAGCGCTTCCTCGTCTCTTGTCTGGGGCAGGGGCTCGTAGATCTTCCAGCCCTTGTCCACCTGTTTCCATGCGTGTTCCAGCCTACCCGCCTGCGCCTCATGCTCCCTTGTGCCCGGGGCGGCCTCGGGAAGGAGGATCGTGCGCTCCACCGTCTGGATTTCGCTCTGGGCCTGGAGCATGATATCGAGGCCCTCCATGCTGGGCATCCGCACCACGGCAACCTCTGTGAGAGCGGCGCCGATGTCGGATATCCCTTTATAGCCGACAACCCCTACCGAGAGGGTAAGGAGAGCCACAAGCACAAATCCCCCAATGAGCTTGACGCTCAGCTTCATGTTACTCATCGCTTATCCCGCCTTCCTTTATCCTCTAAGCCGCCTTTTCCAAGAGGCTCATCTCCTCGGTGCTCAAGACCTGATCGATATCGAGAAGAATCTTGACCCCCCCCTCCATCTTGGCCATGCCCAATATATAGTCCGTGTTGAGTTTGGCGCCGAAACTCGGGGTGTCCTCGATGTCGTTGCCTTTGATGTTGAGCACTTCGGACACCGAATCGACCACGATCCCCATGAGCACGGTGCCCGAACCGCCTGCTATCTCGACCACCACGATGCAGGTGCGTTCCGTGTATTCGATTTCCTCCATGCCGAATCGCAACCTCAAATCCACCACGGGAATCACCTTGCCCCTGAGGTTGATCACCCCTTTTACGAACCGGGGGGTCCTGGGCACCGAAGTGATCGGCATCATCCCTATGATCTCCTTGATCTTCAGGATGCCGATGCCGTATTCCTCACCGGCCAGTGTGAAGGTCAGATACTTGCCGTCCCTGTCTGCCGCCATGGCCACAGCCTGCCCTATCACGTCTATCTTTTCGCTCATCGGGTGCCTCCTCCTTCTATTCTATCGCACTGCATAGGTACGGGTGAACCCTCCATGGTTTTCAGGAGGGATCAGCAAGAAGCATACCAAGGTCGGTATGCACGGAGACGTGAAGGGCACCCAAGGCTATGGAGGGGCCGTGAGGACGGCGGAAGGCTATGATGCGGTTTCTCTTGGTCGCCAGCAGGGGCGCGAGTTTTCCAACAAGGCGCGATGGGAAGGAGATCCTCGGAAACCGCGCGTTGACCCATTGACGTAACGTCAATGTGGTGACATTTGTGGGTTTGCCCCTCGGCGGCACTCCTTTGGAACCAGCTTCGCCCGGCCTCTCATGGGTCCATCAGGGGAGGTTCGGAAAGCCACCGGGGGAGGGCCCCAAGGCGCCCCCCGGCAGCATTTCGAGCCTTTGCTCCCCTTTGTCCCTCACGCGGGGCCGGTTTCGGACGAGAAGCTTATAGGGAAACGCAAAGCCCGCCGTCCACCGGCAGGATCACCCCGTTCACGTACGAGGCGTCGTCCGAGGCCAGGAAGGCCGCCACCGTGGCCACTTCCCAGGGGGAGGCGAACCGGCGCATGGGTACCTGTCTCAGGTTGATCTGCTTGACCTTCTCGATCTCCCATGCCGGTCTGGCCAGGGGCGTGTCGATATAGCCGAGAAGCAGGACGTTGGCCCTGATGTTGTAACGGCCGTAGCGGGCCGCGATGTACAGCGTGAGGGAATCCACCGCCCCCTTGGAGGCAACGTAGGCCGCGTCGGGCAGTGGCCGGTGGGAGGCTACGCTGGAGACATTGGTGATGCAGCCCCGGCCTGCCTCCACCATCTTGGGGATCGCCTCCCGACACATGTGGAACATGCCGGTGACGTTCACATCGAAGGTCCTTGTCCACTGCTCATCCGTCGCATCCACGATCTCCTTGCCTGAACCGACGCCCACATTGTTGTGCAGCACGTCGAACTTCTCGAAGCGTTCGAGACAGGTGCGCACCACCCGCCCACAATCCTCGGGGATGAGCACGTTCGCTGTGCACATTTCGGCCGTGCCTCCTTCGCCCCGGATCATGTCCACCGTGGCCCGGGCCGCCTCGGTGTCGCGGTCCACGCACAGCACGCTGGCCCCCTCACGGGCAAACTGGACAGCCGCGGCCTTGCCGTTTCCAATCCCTTCGCCTCTTGTTCCCGCACCCACCACGACGATGGCCTTTTTCTCCAATCGCCCGTTCATACGCAACCTCCTTTACCCTGTGTGACGAGCGGCCTTCGCGCCCTTTCCCGAAAGGGGAGGGCCGGGCCGTGACCGGTCATGGGTCGGCGGTTGACAGGCCCACCGCCCCCCCGGTAGAAGTGGAGTTCAATTGACCGACAAACAGATATGCCCTCACCGCAACCCTCTCCCACGATGGGAGAGGGCGTACAAGGTACCGGCCGAAACGACGATCAAGGCCCGCCTCCCCGATCCCGTCCGGATGTATCACGGACGGCCCGGGCTTGACGAGCACATTTCTCGTGGGCAGAGGAGGCATCATGGCCGCAACGGTTTGCCGTACAGGTCCGGCTGGGGCCAGGCGGCGAATGCCCCGAAAGGATAACCCATGCAACCTTACGAGGACTGCATCATCTTTCTCCTTGCCAAGGCATACCAGAAGGCCCACGGTCATTTCAAACGGCGGCTCCAGGACCACGGGCTCACACCCGTGCAGCACCTCATCCTGGAAGCCCTGTGGCAGGAAGAGGGGTTGACCGCGGGAGAATTGGGCAAGCGACTGGTTCTTGACGCCGCCACTCTCTCGGGGGTCCTGGATCGCCTGGTGGAAGGCGGCTGGGTCCTCAAGCAGACGGACGAGGCGGACAAGCGCTTCCTGCGGGTATACCTATCCCGGAAGGCCGCGCAGCAGAAGGAATCGCTGCTGGCGGTGAGAAAGACCACCAACGAGGAGATCCTGTCCGGCCTGACCGTGGAGGAAAAGGTCCTCTTGAAACGGTTGCTCCGGGACCTTCTCTAGACGCGACCTCCTGCTCACCCCCGTCTCGGACCCGGGCCCCGAAAAAAAACAGCGCCGCAGGACCCGGGAGCCAGGGTTCTGCGGCGCTGTGTCGTTCAAGCGTCGGCACTTTCGGCTTCTATTGCGGGCCGACACCGCCTCCCACGATGTCCGCGAGCAGCGAATTGGCATCAGGATGGGGTTTGGCCCCTTCCAGGGAGTTGATCTTGCTCCAACTGGCCATGATCTCCTCGGCCGTTGGAATCTTCTGCATATCGCCCACCGTAACGAGCTTGCCGCTCACGATGGCCACGCGGCTGAAGGCACCCATGCCAGCAAAATAGATGTTTCCGCTCTCGGTGCATTTTTCCGAGCACAGGTAGGTGACGATGGGGGTAACGAATTCCGGCTTCACCTTCTCGAACATCTCCGGGGGCATGACGTCTTCGGTCAACCGCGACGCCGCGGTGGGAGCGATGGTGTTGACCTTTATGTTGTACTTGGCCCCTTCCAGTTGCAGCACGTTCATCAGACCCACCACCCCTGTCTTCGCGGCCCCGTAATTGGTCTGTCCGAAGTTGCCGAAAAGACCGGAGGTGGAAGTCGTCATGACGATGCGGCCGTACTTGTTCTCCCGCATGATGGCAAACGCTGGTTTTGTGACGCAGTAGGCACCCCTCAGGTGCACGGCCACCACCGCGTCCCAGTTCTCGGGCTCCATCTTCAGGAAGCTCTTGTCCCTCAGAATACCGGCGTTGTTGACGAGGATGTCCACCTTTCCGAAGGCGTCCACCGCCGTCTTGACGATGCCCTCACCGCCTTCGGGGGTGGCCACGTTGTCGTAGCTGGGAACGGCCTGTCCACCGGCCGCCTTGATCTCGTCCGCCACCTTGTCAGCAGGAGTCGCGGACCCTGTTCCCGATCCGTCGCGGGCTCCGCCCAGGTCGTTGACCACCACCTTGGCGCCTCGTCTGGCCAGATCGAGGGCATAGGTACGGCCAAGACCGGCTCCGGCTCCGGTTACAATGGCCACGCGGCCATCAAAGCGCACTTCGAAATTTGCCATTTTCTACCTCCCTTGGTGTCAGTGTGGGTTGTACAGGGGATTTCGTACGGCCCCCAGTACTCCTTTTTGCCTCCTCGTTTCTCACAGGATTTCTGCAATCGGCGGGAGAGGCCAGGGGACTGACGAATCGCTCACAATGCCGTGAAATGCGACTGGCCCTGCGGGGGTTGACGCTTGTTTTTACCCGTTGATAAGTAGGATAAAACAGGCGTCTGTGTCAAGCCAAATATGGACGTTTCGGGCCGGTCCCAGGAAGCGGCCCCTTACCGCTTCAGGCAGCAGAGGAATCCTTTCCGGACCGCGTCACAAGAGGGTGGCAGGTGGGGATATGCACACGTTCGACATCGTGCTGAAAAACGCGCAGGTGATCACCATGGACCCCGGCCGCCCAAGAGCCGGGTGGGTGGCCATACGTGACGGCCGAATCGGGCACATCGGAGGGGCCGGCTCGCAGGGGCCCGAGAGGGCCCGTCTCCGGGTGGTGGATTGCAAGGGGGCCACGGTGGTGCCGGGCTTCACGGACCCGCACATGCACCTGCGGTCCTTTGCCCAGAGCCTGGTGACCCTCCAGGTGGGACCCGGCAGCGGCGTGCGGTCCATCGAGGACATCGTCGACAGGGTGCGCAGCCACTGCCGAGACCTTGCTCCCGGCACCTGGATACGATGCGCCGGATACAACGAGTTCTACCTTCTCGAAAAGCGCCATCCCTCACGCCGGGACCTCGACCGGGCCACGACCCGTCATCCCGTAAAACTCACGCACCGCACGGGACACGCGCATGTTCTGAGCAGTCTCGCCCTGGGCCTGACGGGGATTTCCCTGGAGACCCCGGACCCGGAGGGAGGATATATCGAGAGGGACCCGAGCACCGGAGAGCCCACGGGGCTGGTCTATGGTATGGGCGATCTGCTGGCGCGACGCATTCCCCCCCTCGAAATCAGGGAACTGGACCAGGGCGTTCGCATGGCAAACGGACGGATCCTGTCCCTTGGCATCACCGCCATACAGGATGCCTCGGCCCGCAACGATGCCTCTCGCCGGCAAACCTTCGCACGATGGCGGGAGGAAGGCCTTTTCACACCCGAGGTGTCCATGATGCTGGGCGTGGAGGGTTTCCGGCAGTGCTGCGACAGGCACGAAACCCTGGGACCGGCACCCGGGGGACCGCACCCGCCGGCGGTCAAGGTGGTGGTGCACGAAACCACGGGGCGCGTGCACCCCCCTGTCTCCGAACTGTGCGATCTGGCGCTCCGTATCCACCGGACCGGACTGCAGGCCGCCTTCCACGCCGTGGAGCCGGCCTGTGTGGAAGCGGCGTGCACGGCTGTAGAATACGCGCTCAAAAGGCTTCCCCGTCGCGACCACCGGCATCGTATCGAGCACTGTTCCCTCTGTTCTCCGTCCCTTGCCAGGAGGCTCGCCGCAGCCGGGATCGTGGTGGTCACCCAGCCCGCCTTCTTGTTTCATCATGGGGACCGATACCTGCAAACCGTCCCGGCCGGTCAGCTCGACAGCCTTTACCCCGTGGCATCCCTTCTTCAAAGCGGCGTCCCGGTGGCCGGAAGTTCGGATTGCCCCATCGCGCCGCCCGATCCATTGACGGGAATATATGCCGCGGTCACCCGGAAGACGGAAACCGGCCGTTTCGTGGCGGTTTCAGAAGCGGTGACCCCGCAGCAGGCCCTGCGTATGTTCACGAGCCTGGCCGCGTTCTCGGCTTTTCAGGAGCGGGAAAGAGGATCCGTGGAGACGGGGAAATGGGCTGATCTCGTGGTGTTGAGCGCGGATCCCACGGGCGTACCCTTCGAGGAGATCCGAACCATCGAGGTCCTGATGACCATTTGTCGGGGTAGTGTCGTGTGGGAGAGGGGATCTACGAGCGTGTCCGAGAATCCTTTTGAGGCAACCGGAGGGGCTACTTGGAGCCGGGGGGGGCAGGGCGGCGATTTTTTCTGCAATCGGCCCGAACTCGGAGTCAAACGCCCGTAAAGACGAACAGGGTCTCGATGTCAAACGGATGTGGAGGGCCCAGTGGGGCTTGGACGGCCTGTTCTCCAATGGAATCGCTGTTCGTCTCAACGGGCTTTAGACTCCTCAAACAGCGTCCCGATTGCAGAGAAAACCACCGCCGTGCCTCGGGACGGGGAAACGGAAGGGAAGACACGATCTATCCGATGACGCCCCGCTTTTCGTAGTCGCTAAGCTGCGTTTCGGTCAAACCGAGCAGTTCCATGTACACGTAACGGTTGTCCTGGCCCAGCAGCGGGGCGGCGCTGCGGCGCACCGTCCAAGGGCCGCCGAAGCCTATGGGAGGAGCGTCGCTTGCCATGGTCCCCAGGACCGGATGCTCCAGCGCGACGAACGCCCCCCGGGCCAGCAGGCGGGGGTCTTTGGAAAGGTCCTCGGCGTTTTGAACCACCGCAGCCGGGACCCCCGCCCCTTGCAGAGCGGCCGCCACGGTCTCGGCCTTTCGACCCCCGGTCCATCGGCCTATATGCCCGTCAAGTTCCCGGGCCCACCGAGACCGCCCGCAAGAACCACGAAACCTTTCATCCTTGGCCCAGTGCGGATTGCCGAGCACTCCACACAGGGCGTTCCACTGGGAGTCGTTGTGGACGGCAATCACGCACCACCTGTCTTCCCCGAGGCATGGATAACACCCCTGCGGTGCGTCCTGGCCCCCTTGGGGTCCATTGCCCAGGGGCAGGGGGTCTTTTCCCCCCGCGAGGGCCTCCATGAGGACAGGTCCCATCAGGCTGCACATGGCCTCGTACTGGGAAAGATCGATGTGCTGCCCCTTTCCCGTTTTCTCCCTGTGCTCCAGGGCCCCGAGCACCGCCAGGACCGCGTAGAGGCCGGCAACCAGGTCCGCATACGCAAAGCCGGGGCCCAAGGGGGCATCCCTTTCGAAGGAGGTGAGGTAGGTCAGGCCGCTGAGGGCGTGCACGGTGGGACCGAAGGCCACGTGGTTCTTCCAGGGTCCCGACTGGCCCATCCCAGACATGCTGACCAGGATGCAGTCCGGCTTGACCTCCACCAGGCGACGGTAGTCCAGGCCCCAGTTTCCCATGACCCGTGGGGAGAAGTTCTCGATCACCACATCGCAGACGGCCACCAGCCTGCGCGCGAGTTGCCTGGCCTCGGGATGGGCCATGTCCAGGGTGATTCCCTTCTTGTTGCGGTTCCACGCGCAAAAATAGGGCGACAGCTCGGCCTCGGCACCCTGGGCCGTTCGCTTGGACTGCACCTTGATCACCTGGGCTCCGTAATCGGCCAAAACACGCGTGGCATAGGGACCGGCCAAAACACGCGTGAAATCCAGAACCCTCAGCCCCGTCAGCATTGCCTCCTCCTTCGGGGTTGGTGAGCGCCGTACTATTCCTCGGCCTTCCAGCCGGTCTTCTCCTCCACCTCCTTGAGCTCTTTGATCCTCTTTTCCACCGTGTCCTGGACCTTTACATCGATGTCGGGGGAATTGGCGAGCAGCGCTATCTGGTTGTTGCGATGCCACACGAGCACATAATTCCCGGCCTCCTCCACCCGGTAGCCCTTTTTCTCATACTCTCGACTCAACTTCACCATCTTGTGTCACCTCCTGATTCTTGGCGGGCAATATCCAACGCTCTTACTCGGAAACCCGGATCATGAAGGTTCCCGATGACATCCCCACGCCACCAAGGCATCCTCCGTATGCTTGCGGAAAATGCTCCTGGCGGCCCTATCTTGCCCACCTACCTCCCTCTATGAGTACCAGAAAATCGTCTGAAACCATAGCTCAAAACCATGAGAATACATGCCTACCGTAAAACCGTCATACATGCTGTCACCGCCGCCGCTCACCGTACCCCTGTGTGGCGATTTCCGTCGGACCCCCCTGGATTCCGGGTCAAGCCTCAAATGACGGTTCTTTCGTCTGCGGTGCTTGGCGAAGCGCAACGGTGACCCTACCCAAGGCGCCCGCCCTCACCCCACACGGGTGTGCTTGCGCACCCACTCGGGAAGGGCATGGAGGTCGTAGTAATGTCCCATGGTGTAAAAACAGGTGGAAGAGCACAGGGGCAGACATCGCTCTTTCACGGCCCGGAGTTCCTGTTCGACGAATCTGGGCTCCCAAATTCGTCCCCAGTCGTGGTCATAAGTGATCAGATCGAAGCAAGGGGAAAGACTTCCATCCGGTCGGATCAAGGCACCGTTGTGGCCTGCGCGGCAATCCCAGGGCCGCATAGGACCGTACATCCGCTCTTTGAACGCCTTCAGATGCTCGATGGGGTTCACCATGGGCCAGCCTTGCCTCTGTTTTTCGATGAGCCAGTCCAGCAGTTCGGCCACCTCAGAAAACTGGGCCGTGGTTATGCTCAACATGTCATCATCGGCGTGTGCATAGTGATCCACATTGACAAAACCGTGGGGCGGCTCATTGAGGTGGTAATCGGTCCCGATACGGTTCTGATGGGCGATCTCGGTCAGCAACTTTACATCTTTCAGGTTGTTTCTGCAGATGTTGATATTGAAAAAGACCAAGTAACCGTATTTCTCCTGTTTCTCCACCAAGTAACGGAATTGGGGCTCGATATTGAGAAGGGCCTTTGGAAGGCCTTTGCGTGGGGCCACACAATCCACCGCAAGGTTGATAGCGGCCACCCCAGCCCGCCCCACTTCATCTATAAAGCTCTTGTCAAGAAGATACCCGTTGGTCGGAAGGTACATGAAAAAGTCGTTTTCAGCGCCGTACCGGATGACCTCCAACACGAAGTCCTTGCGCAGGAGCGGCTCCCCGCCCATCAGAGGGATGACCCGGCATCCCAGGGATTTCAGCCAGTCCACCGCGCTTGTGGCCGTGTCGAGATCCATCCCCGGCAACTGATTATTGTATTGGAAGCAGTAGTGGCAGTCAATGTTGCACTGCCACTCGGTGAAGAGATAGCACAGCACCGGTCGGAACGCGTCAGGGTGAACGCGCGAGTTCACATAGGGCACCACCCAACGTTGAAAGGCCCTGACCCCATTGCCTACCTTGTAGTGGAATTGGCTCAGCATGACAGCACCCTCCCTCACCGATGTGGCGCGCGTTTCGTTTGTCGCCCCTTCCTTTGGTGGAATGCCTCGGAGACACAATGTTTGCTCAGGTGACCCAGGGAGGTCTCCCGGGCCGTGTTCCAAAAGGTGACTGAGCCACGTCCCCTTGCGATGGGGGCCGACCGGAACGATGACAGACACCTCGCGATAGTATCCCTGCCGGGTCACGCCGACGGGCTACCGAGCGAAGAAAGACTTCAGAACGGAGGATTGCAGTTTAAATACCCCAGGGTTGTGTTTGTGGGTGAACATGACCTTGACTCTAAAAAACCTCTTTTGTGGCCCTTCGCTAGAACTTCGAAAGGCAAACTGTTTAGTGTCGGACGATTAGCTAGTATTGTAAGCGAATCTAATCATGCCGCCATCACTGTCAAGGGGTCTTTGCTCCTGCAAAGGCACCCAGCGGCCAACCCACATGCCTATCTTTACTTAACGCCCAGGCACCCGGCCGAGTCGAACAGGTAGAGGCTCGCCACGCGGCACGGTTGGGCCTCGATCATCGTTCCGGCCACATCCGACCAAGCTCTTTTTGGTGGGCAATGCCCAACCTACGGAAGCCTCAATTCCGGCGCGGAGCCAAACATGTGAGAAGGTGTCGCCCAAGGTGAGGCTGACAGAAAACGAGACCCGCCCGGCCGGAACGACGATCAAGGCCCGCATGCCTGCCAATGGTGAGGGGCAAGGATCAAACAACTCCCTGTGATGCGAGCCGCTCGAGCTGCTCGTCGGTCAACCCGAGTTCGCCCTGGAAAATGGGAAGGTTGTCTTCGCCCACCCTGGGGACTTTTCCGCTCGTCTTGGTGTGGCCCGAGCCGGTTTTTAGAGGAATTCCCGGGCATGGGAGGCACGCCCCGGTTTCCGGGTGGGTAAGGCGGGTGAAAAATCCCCGGGCCGTGAGCTGGGGGCTGGAGACCACCTCCTGGGGCCTATGAACCGGGGCCCAGGGAAAACCCATGAGCTGCGCCGTCTCAAAGAGCTCGGCCATGGAACGGGTCCGGGTCCATTTCTCCATCACGTGCAAGACATGGTCCAGATGCGCGATGCGGTAAGGCACGTCCCTCCATCGAGGATCGGGCAGGTCCGCGGCCATACCCTCGGACTCCATCCATTCCACCAGTGTTTCCCACTGGTGCCTGAGGGTCACGAGCATGAAACCGTCGCGGCAAGGCAGCACACAGAAGGCGTGGTCCCAGTGCAGGGCCCCCTGCCTCCGGGCCACGGTGCGGTCGTGGAAGTACCGCACCATCACGTGTTCCAAGGTCGCCGCCACGGCATGCTGCACGGACAGGTCCACGTGCTCCCCTTGGCCGGTGCTCTTGCGTCTTCGCAGGGCCAGCAGTATCCCCACGGCGGCAAAGAGACCGGCCGTGTAAACCGACTGCTCCCCATGGGGTTTGAGGGGGAGGGTGTGGGAGGCCCCGGTAACGGACATCCACCCCCCGGCGGCGCACGCCACAAGGTCGCACCATTGCTGATACTTTCCCGGACCGCGCTGCCCGAAGCCCGTGATGGAGGCCAGGACGAGTCGGGGGTTTCTGCGGTGCAAGGCCCCGAAGCCGATCCCCAGGGCCTCCAGGCGCCCCGGCGGGAAGCTTTCCACCACCGCGTCCGACTTATCGGCAAGCCGCAGGAAAAGGTTTCTGCCCTGATGGTGGTCCAGGTTCAGGGTGACACCGAGCTTGTCGGCGTTGTGACAGCAAAACGAAAGGCTCGACCCGGAGACGGGCCCCTCTCGGTACGGCAGGCCTTCCCACCGCGACGCTTCCCCGCCGGGCCTTTCGATCTTGACCACCCGGGCCCCCATGTGGGCAAGCAGCCGTGTGCAAAACCCGGAGGAACCCTCGGTCAGGTCCAGCACCTGCAGTCCTTCGAGGAATCCCTGTGTTTCGGAAGATCCGTCCATATCACGCAGGTGTTTCGTTCAGGGGAACGGGGAAGGGCAGAGGACAGACGGCGGAGGGCGGAAGACAGAAGTGGGTAAGCAAGGGGAGACAAGGTTGGTACCCCTTGACAAATGCCGCTCCTCATTCTGCCTACTACCCACCGCCTACTACCCTGCCAGCTCGCCGACGATCACCCAGTTGAGCCGGGCGGCCTCATAGCGAGGGTTCCAGAGAAGGGCCCTCGCGTAATGCTGCGACGCCTCGGCGTACCGGCCTTCTTGGAAGGACCTGTTTCCCATGGCAAGGCACACGTCCGCCACCAGCTCCGGGGAGCCCCACACCGTTCGGGATGCATCGTCCAGGTGCCCTTGGTAATCGAAGCCCTCGGGCAGAATGTTTTCCACGTCCAGGAAGGGCCCGCCCCCGTCGAGAAGGGTCAGCACATGGGGCCCGTTCTCGAACGCGTGCTCCACGTGTACGGCCCTCGCACCGATGCCCAGGCCGTGGCACAGGCAGTTGAACAAGAGGGTCAGACCCAGGCAGTTGCCCACAGGTCCTGCCTTCCCGGAGATCTGTGCGTCGATGACGCCATGCAGCTTGAACTCTCCCCCTGCCTTGTAGCGTTGGGGGTTGCCTTTCCACAACCAGTGGAACAGGGCCTTTGCCGTGCGGAGCGGGTCGATTTCGGGGCCGGTCTGCCCAACGAAGCGTTCCAGGAGGTGGTCCAACCTTCGCAGGCACACGTCGACAGTGCTCTTTTCCTCCACCCCGGCCGCGGCCAGGGCCCATTGTGCGAGGTGGTGTGCCATCAGACAGCCGACCTTCGGGAACGCCCCCGAAACACAGGGGTCACGGTTTCAAGAAAGTATGCAGCTCCCGACGGAACACGGCGGGGTTCTCGTGCACGGGCATGTGGGTGGAATCCGGTATTTCCACCAAGCTGCCCCTGGGCAGGAGCCGGCCCATCCGACGGGCCGAGGCCGTTGATAGGAAAGGGCTCTTTTCGCCCCGTACCACCAAGGTGGGGCAGGAGACATGATCGAGGAACATCCACAACTCCTCGGCAACGTATCCGGAACGTCCGGTCCATTCACCCATGCGCAGGTCGTATTTGGGGACGAGTTTTCCACACGAATACCGTCTGTAGCCGTGACAAGCGATGTGCAAGGCCACATCCCAGGGTATGAGGGGGTACAGACGCCCGATCACCTCGGCCACCTGGTCCAGGCAATCCGCTTCAAGGGGCAGGGCCTCCAGCAGATGCCGCAGCGCCTGGGAAGAATCCGGATCGCTGTCGGGACGCGAATCGATGAGCACGAGCCGCTCCACCCTCTCGGGAGCGCAGGCCGCATAGAGCAGGGCGTTGCGTCCTCCCATGGAGTGGCCCACCAGGATGGGCCGCCCCAGACGGCAGGTGTCCACGAACCGGGCAATGTCCGCAAAATGGTCGTCGATGCTGTAGGCGAGCTCGCCGGACCACTGGCTGTCCCCATGCCCCCTTTGGTCCAGGGCCACCACATGGTACCGGCATGCCAAATGCCGTGCCAGATCGTCCCACACCCGGGCGTGGGACATGAAGCCGTGCAGCAAGAGAAGGGTGGGAAAGCCGGGATTTCCCCATTCGACGTAATGGAGCCTGAGCCCGTTCACCTGCACGAAGCAGTCCCTGGGCCCGTAGGTCCCTTCAGATCGCCAGGGCCTCCACGATTTCAGGGATGATTTGTCTGGCAAGGTCTCTCCGGCTCCCGCCGCACAGGACCACCACCAGTCTTCCCTTGCAGACTTCATCGGCCAGCTTCCTGATCCGGTGCGCGAGCTGTCGGTGGACATGGGCGGTGAGCCCGATGTCGCCGTATTCTCCTACTGTGCCGTCATAGCCCCAGTTCCAGAATACCGCCTCGGGGGCGAAGGGCCTGACCCAAATTTCAAGGGCCTCGTCGGCCAGCTTGAGATAGGCGGCGTCATCGCTCCTGAAAGGCACGTGGATTTCCACGTTGTGGTTTTCCGCATGGGCACGGCCCGCGCAAAAGCACAGGTAAAGAACCTGGGGGTCTTCCTGGAAGATGTCCCAACTGCCGTCGCCGTGGTGGGGATCGGTGTCGATGACGGCAAACCGCTTCGCACCGAACCTGTTCCGCAGCTCGCGGATGGTTATGGCCGCACTGTTGAAATAGCAGCCGCCGCCGAAAAAATCCCTCCCGGCGTGGTGGTCGCCGTAGCCCGTGAAGACAAACGCGTTGGTGATCTCTCCCGCCCATATCTTCAGACCGGCAGCCACGGTCCCTGAAACGGAATAAAGGGCCCCCTCGTAGTCTCCCGTCGCCTTCACACGCTCCAGCATCTCGGGCACGTGCACCTTGAGCAGGGTCTTTTCGCCGATGGGGTCGAGGTCGGAGGCACTGGGGGGTTTGCCCGGATAGAGGGCGTCGTAAAGACACACGTTGTCTTTCTCCAGGAGGTCCCCCAACGCCTGCGGGAAATCCTGCAGCCTGCGGCCCTGCTGGTAGTGAAAGAAGATGCCGGTACGGGTCACCGCGGACAAATCCTTGTGGGGAAGGGCCCCGAATCCCGCAGCCGGAGTGCCCGGGCGGAATTCGGGAGGGTTTCAATCGGAGGAAGGCAGCGGCTTGGGTGCCTGCAATTCCATTTCCTTGTCACAGCACGAAGGATTCCCCTGACCGGCCTTGGTGCAGAGGATCTCGGTGCCGCAGCCCTCGCAACGATATCTTTTGCCCAGTTGACTCATCTTCGCTCACCTCCGTTTTTGTCGGGGTCGGTTCCCCACTCGGCCCCATCCGTTCATCCAGAGTCTAAAGTTTGTCCCCCTTCTCCTTGGCCCCGCCCCGTGCGGGGCCGAGAAGAGAAGGTGCAGCGGGCCGACCGGGGCCGGGCCCTTTTTCTCACGTCAACGGCACCCCACTACTTCTTGATCTCCATGGGCTCGCCGCAGCAGCTAAGGGACCCGTCGCCTCCTCGGGTCACGATGAATTCGTTCCCGCATTTCTTGCAGATATATCGTTTCCCCACCTGATTCGCCATCCTTTCACCTCCTTGCATTTCCGAATTACCGTATTTTTGCCGTGAATGCCGACTACTTTCCGAATTCCTCCCGCAGCAGTCTCTTCAACACCTTTCCCATGGGGTTGCGCGGGAGGGAATCCACGAAGACGACCGACCTCGGCCTCTTGAAACCGGCCAGGCGCGATCGGCAGTACTCTATGATTTCCTCTACGGTGGCCGTCTCTCCCTGTTTGAGCACCACCACGGCCCGCACATCCTGGCCCCACTCCGGATCGGGGACCCCGATCACGGCCGCCTCCTCGATCTTGGGGAAGGAGTACAAAACGTTTTCCACCTCACCGGGGGCGATGTTCTCCCCTCCCCTGATGATCATGTCGTCTCCCCGGCCGGCGAGGTAGATGTATCCCTCATCGTCCATCCACCCCTTGTCGCCCGTGCGCAGCCACCCGTCCTTGGTCATGGCCTTGGCGGTCTTCTCCTCGTCGTGCCAGTAACCGGTCATGACCCGGGGGCCCTTGGCAACTATCTCACCGACATCCCCGGTGGGCAGTGCGTTGCCCTCCGGATCGACGATCCGGACCTCCACGTCGGACAGGGGCTTGCCGATGGAGGAGCTGAGCCTCCTGAGCTTCTTTGCCTTTTCCTCCTCGGTCCCTTCGATGATGTGGTCTTCGGGGCCGAGGGTGGTTATGGTGGATGCCGTCTCGGTCTGACCGAAGGCGTTTATGAACCGGACCCAGGGAAGCATCTTGATGGCCCGGTCGATCACCTCGAAAGGCATGGGGGCCGCGCCGTAAGTGATCACCTCGAGGCTGGTCAGGTTGTAATTCTCGAAGTCGGGATCGTCGATCACCCTCTTGAGCATGGTGGGAACCAGCATGGCTCGAGTGGCCCCTTCGCGCTGCACCGTATCCATCCATTCCTTGACTTCGAACTGCTTCATGAGAACCAGGGTGCGGCCCCCGTAAATGGCGGCCATCATGGCCTGGATTCCCGCGATATGGTACAGGGGCACGGTCAGAAGGTTCCGCTCTTCCACCTCCGGGTCCGCGGGCTGCACGTTTTCCAGGATGTAACTGACGAATCCCGTGTGGCGCAGGGGCACTCCCTTGGGCAGACCCGTGGTTCCCGCGGTGTACATGAGGATGGTGATGTCGTCGTCCTGGATGTCGGTGAACACCTCGTCCGCTGAGGAGGAGCCGAGCAGGGTTTCATAGTGGATCTTGCCTTCCGCCTCTTCCTCCAGGGCGATGCAGTGCTGCACGCTCTTGAGGTTGGGCAGCATGCCGTCCACCATGTCCAGGTAACGGTTTCCCACCATGAGGGCCTTGGCTTCGGCATTGTTGAGCATGTAAGTCAATTCGTCCGCCTTGGCACGGAAGTTCAACGGAACGAAGATGGCCCCCAGCTTGGCGGCTGCGAAATAGGCCTCGATGGCTTCGTTGCAGTTCACCTGGAGAAACCCGATCCTGTCTCCCTTTTCCACTCCCAAGCCCATCAGAGCGTTGGCCAGCCTGTTGACCCGTTCGCTTGTCTGAGCAAAAGTCCACCTCTTTCCCTCAAAGACCACAAGATCCCTGTCCGGGCAGATCGAACTGGAAATCAACAAGAATTCGGTTGTGTTCATACCCTCTCCCCTTCTGCTCCAAGTTTTGGCTTCGAGGCCCTACCCACGAAAGCGTCTTGCCCCACCGGCCCCTTACACCCGTTTGAAATCGAGGTCCTGTTCGTCTTATGGGCTCTTGACTCCGAGTTCGGGTCCATTGCAGAGGAAACTGCCGCCCCGCCCCGAAGTGGCCCCGGCCTGCCTGAAAAGGATTCTCTGACACACTTAAGGGAGGTGCTCCCCCTACCCTTCGGTGCCGCACTTCCCACACTGTCTGCCGCGTGGCTCACAGGAGCCCCAGCGCCAGCCTTCGCTCCAGATCCAGACCCGCCCCGAGGGGCAGGTCCGCTCCCCGCATCACTGCTTCCTTGACGCGCCGCACCGCGTTCCAGGGCCGGCTGACGATTTGCTCTGCGAGTATCCGGGCCGTTTCCACCAGTCGGTCCCTGGGCACGACCCGGTTGACCAGCCCCCTCTCCAGGGCCTCCTGGGCGGTTATCCAGCGGTTGCCGAGTATCATCTCCAGAGCCTGTGCCTGGCCCACGGTGCGCGGAAGGGTCTGGGTGCCGCCTGCCGCCGGGATGATTCCCAGACCGGCCTCCGGCAAACCGAAGCGGGCATCCTGGGAAGCGATCCGCAGATCGCAGCACAGGGCGATCTCGATCCCCGACCCCAACACGTACCCGTGAACCGCTGCGATCAGGGGCTGCCCGATGCTCAGCATCCGGCCCCAAACATCCCGTTCCCAGCGGACCCGTCGGGCCTCCACCGGGGGCGGCGCCGTGAGGAATTCACTCAAGTCCGCTCCCGCACAAAAAGCCTTTTCGCCGGCTCCTTTGAAGACCACCGCGCCCACTTCGCTGTCTTGCCCGATGGCGTGCAGGACCTCGAAAAGATCATCGCGCATCTGCACGTTGTAAACGTTAAGGGCCTGGGGCCGGTTGAGGGTCACGTACACCACGGGCCCCTGTTTCTCGTAAAGCAGCGTTTCAAATGGGCTCGGGGTCGATGGGGTCATGGCGTTTCATGTGCCCGTGAAACGGGGGGGCCGCTTCTCCCTGAAGGCGCCGATCCCTTCCGCGCGATCCCCCGTCGTGTGCAGGAGAAAGTACAGGTCCGCCTCGAGCCGCAGGCCCTGGGCTAGGGACAGGTCCATCCCCTTGTGCACGGCCTCTTTGGCGTATCGGAGCGCAAGGGGGCTCTTGGCGGCCAGGTCCCTGGCCATTTTCCCCGCGACTCCTTCCAGTTCGGCCGGTTCCACCACCTGCCCCACCAGGCCCAGATCGAGAGATTCCCCCGCGCTGAGAACCTGTCCCGTCAAGATGAGCTCCATGGCCTTGGCTTTTCCCACGAGTCGGGCCAGGCGCTGGGTTCCCCCGTCCCACGGAATGAGCCCACAGGAGAGCTGGTCCATGGCCAGGCGGCTTGAAGAGGAACAGATGCGCAGGTCGCAGGCAAGGGCGAGCTCCAGCCCCTGGCCGAAGGCTTCTCCGTGGATGGCCGCGATGGTCGGAGGATCGATGTCCGCCACCAAGGAAGCCACCGCAAGGCGATTCATGATCTGGGGATCTTCCGGGAAACCGGAGAGCGCGGCGGGATCGGTTCCCCTGCAAAAGGTCCCCTTGCCGGCCAGGACAACCACCCTGACCTGGGGACTTCGACGGATGTGGTCACAGATTTCCGCGAGCTGCGCGGCGAGGGAGGAACTGACTGCGTTTCTCGATTCGGGGCTGTTGAGCGTGACCGTGGCGACACTCTCGTCTTCTGCATACACGATGGCGTTCTGGCTCATGCGGTCACACCCGTTGGCCCTTCCCCTGTGCCGGCGAGGCCGGCCGTTGCCACAAGAAAAGTACTATAGACTAAGGAGTTTTTCTCTGTCAACCGTGATGGCGGCATCACGATATGCTCTCATAAGCATTGACGATGCTCCCGCGTTCCTTTTCGATTTCATGGGCCAAGGTTTCCAGGTCCCTGCAGGTTATCCCAGCCTTGTGACCCAATTCCTCGGCTTTGCCCACGACCGGATCGCCGGCGTTTCCTATGCGGGCTCTCTTGCACAGGGTGTCGGCCAGTGCCACCGTCAGGGCCGCTTTCCTGAATCCGGGAGGGCAGACATCGGGGTTGTGGTGGAAGGCGCACGGGAGCCCGATGCGGTCCGGGAAATTCCACCTTTCCATCAGCAGCCCCGCAACATAGGCATGGTCCAAGCCAAGTCTCTCCTTTTCCTTGCGGTACAGGGCCGTGCCGTCTTTCCGGACCTCCCTGAGAACCTGCCTGTATTCGTCCCGCAGGTAGACGGCAAGGATCACCTTGCCCGTGTCGTGAAGAAGGCCGTTGAGAAAAAGCTGCTCTTTCTCGAGTCGCAGGAGCCCGGCGATTTTCTTGGCGATGAAGGCCGTGCCGAGGCAGTGGATCCACATGTCCTTCATGTCCAGCACCCTGTTGTCCCCTGCCTTGGAAAAGGCCGAGAAAACGCTCATCCCGATGGTCAGGCTGATCACCTCATTGAAGCCGATCACTGTGATGGCGCGAGGTATGGAGTCGATTTGCCTGATGAACCCGTAGTACGCGGAATTGGCCAGTTTGAGTATCTTGTTGGCAATGGCCTGGTCCCGTCCCACGAAGTCGGCCAGGTCCCTGGCCGAGGACCTTTCGCTTCTGGCCATCTCGAGGATTCCGTCCACAATGGAAGGCAGGGTGGGCAGTTGGGTATGCCTGTCGCGGACCACATCTTCGATGCTCCTTTTCCTGTCCTCCGCGTCGCCTTTCATGGTAGCCTGCTTCCTTCCCCCGGCGCCCTCCGCTTGCAATCACATCACCCCTGGGGCCGGCTCGTTCCCGATGTGCCCCCCTTTTTCCAGTGCGGCATATTCCTCATCCGTGATCCCGAGTATCTTCTTGTAAACATACTCGTTGTGCTCGCCCAGGCAGCAAGGAGGCCTGCGGATGTGGTTGGGCGTCCTGGACATCTTCCACATGATGCCGGGATACAGGTGGGTGCCCGCATCGGGGTGGGTGACCTGCTCGAAAAAACCGCGAGCTTTCAGGTGCGGGTCTTCGTAAGCATCCCTGTCGTCGAGCACGGCCCCGGCGGGGACCCCGACCCTTTGGAGGGTGAGCATCACCTCCCGGTTGTCCCGCAGACTCGTCCACTGCTCCACCAGTCGGTCCAACTCGTCCTGGTGGCCGTGGCGACTCAGCGCATCCCCAAAGCGTTCGTCTTGTGTCAGCTCGGGCTTCTCCATGGCGACGCACAGGCTGTGCCACTGCCGGTCCGTGCTCACGGAAATGACCACCCACCGGTCTTCTCCCTTGCACCGATAGCATCCGTGGGGCGCCATGTAAGAATGGCGGTTGCCCAGGCAGTCCTGGACCCGGCCGTTCATGGTGTAGTCCAAGACGGCTTCGGCAAGATAGGGCATCAAGGTCTCCACCTGTGCCAGATCCACGAACTGCCCTTGGCCCGTGCGCCTGCGGTAGCGAAGGGCCGCCAGGGCCGCGAAGGCCCCGTGCAGGCCGGAGCTGGCGTCGCTGAACACGATGAGGGAGGCGGAAGAAGGGTCCATGCCCCGGTAGCGCCGCAACCAGGTGTGCCCCGCGGCCTCGTCCAGGTTGGACCCCAGGGCCCGGTAATTCCTCTTGGGGCCCGTGCATCCGTAACCGGGCATGGAAATCATGATGATGTCCGGTTTGACCTGCCTGAGGGACTCATAGGTGATCCCCAGCTTTTCCATGGTATCGGGGGGATTGTTTTCAACCACGATATCGCTCTTGGCCACGAGTTTCTTGAAAAGCTCCAGTCCCTCGGGTCGGCGCACGTCCATGGTGCAGCTCAGCTTGTTGCGGGCATGGGCCTGGAACACGGGATAGCGGTTCCACGGTCTTTCCCCGGGGTCCCAGTTGGGGTAGGCCGTGGTCCAGACCTGTCGCGAGGCTATCATCTCCTTGGTGGGCCGTACCATGGGAAAACCCCGAGTCAGAGGGGTGAAGTGGTGCAGATTCTCAACGCGGATGACCTCGGCACCCCAGTCGGCCAGAAGCTGCGTGGCGAAGGGGCCGGCCCACACGACGCTCAGGGAGGTTACCCTGATTCCTTCCAGCGGTAATCGGGCCATTGGTTTGTCTCCTCGCATACCTCGCGCGACCACAAACTGCGCTTTTTGTACCCTCACCCCGTCCCTCTCCCAGAGGGCGAGGGGGATGTGGGAAATCGCAATTCGTGACCGGGCACAGTATGAGTGCTTTGCCCAGGTGTCAGGTGTCCGTGATCCTGAAACCTGCTTGGGAGGTGTTCCCGTCGTCGGGGGTGCCCTTCAACTTCTGGGCCAACGCACAGACGGTCCTTCCGACACCTGCCTGCGACCTTTTCCCTCCTTAACCATCCCCACACTCCTCCCTGTTTTCCGTCCTCTCTTCCCCTCAGATCGCCCCCTGCTGCCTCAAAAGGACCAGGTCCTTGCCGCTGTACCCGAGGGCGCCCAGGACTTCCTGATTGTGCTCCCCCAGGAGAGGAGCGGGTCTGGTCACCCGCCAGGGGGTCCGCGACATCTTGAAGGGGGCCCCGGGCTGTGTTACGCTTCCAGCCGTCGGATGATTCACCTGGGTCCAGAATTCCCTTTCCTGATAGTGGGGCTCCCTGAGCAGGTCCTCGGGAGTATAGACCGGGGAGCTGAGCATCTTCTGTGCCTGGGCGGCCTCCCAGATCTCCTTCTTGGTTCTCTCCTGGAGCCATGGAAGCAGGATGGCGAGAAACTCCTCCGCCACCTCGGGGTTGCCATGCTCCAGGATGTTCCCGAACCGGGGGTGTTGCAGGAGCTCCGGCATTCCCAGCATGGCCGCCATCTTGGGAAAGAAGACCGACGAACCGAGCAAGGACACGTAACCGTCTTTGCAGGGAAACACCCCGGCGGCGAACGCCTGGGTCGTGGGCAGCCGCTGGTTGATGTCCCCCGTGTACTGGTACATGATCCGCATGGTGGGTGTTCTGTCGATGCAGCCGGCCTGGGTCTCCATGATGGAGATGTCCACATGTTCGCCTTCGCCACGCACATCCCTTCCAAAAAGGGCCATCATGGCCGCAACGGCCGCGCAACTGCCCGCCTGATACTGGACGGTGTTGCTGTAAAGCTTGAGGGGCTCCCTGTCCGGTAGACCCGTGGAGAACATGGGACCTCCCAGGGCATACTCCACGATGTCGCTCGCCTCGAGGTCCCGGTAAGGTCCTGTCTGACCGAAGTTGGAGATGGACACGACCACCACTTCAGGCCGGATGCGGGCCAGCGTCTCGTAATCCAGACCGAGACGGGCCATCACGCCGGGACGGAAGTTTTCCACCACCAGATCGGCTTCCCGCACCAGTTCCTTGGCCATCCGCAGCCCGGCAGGTTCCTTGAGGTTCAGGGTGATCCCCCGCTTGTTGGTGTTCAGGTGGAGAAACAGTCCGCTTTTCTCCGGGTGGGGGCAGTCTCCGGGAAACGGCCCCATGCCGCGTGCGGGATCCCCCTGTCCGGGACGTTCCACCTTGATCGCGTCCGCCCCTTGATCGGCCAGCAGCTTGGTGCAGTAAGGGCCTGCAATGTGCCAGGTGAGATCGAGCACTTTCACGTCTGATAGCGCCTGTTCCGCCATGCGTGCCTCCGTTTGCCCGGATCATGCTTCCGGGCTGATGGGACGGGCTCTGGTTCTTTGCTTTTTCGGGGGTTCGGACGGCCTCGCGGGCCCTCGGTGGGTCCTGGCTCCAGACCGTATTGGCCAAAACGGCTGGGGCAAGGTCATTCGGTTGGTCCACCGGCCGGTCAAGGATCCCCTCCCCATCGTGCCGGCGCGCTCAGGGGCTTTCCTGCCGGGACTGCCCCCGCGCCGGGGGGCCGACCTTGGGGGCCGCGCACGTGGCCCCGAAAGCCGGCCCCCGCCTCGCAGCGCCTCACTCGGTTATGCGCACCACGTGCACGGTGGTCTCGGCCTTTGGAAGGACGATGGTCAAAACCCCGCCCTCGTACCGGGCCGTAACCCCCTCTTGCGCAACGCGACAGGGGAGACGGACGCTGCGCATGCTGGCGCTGTAAGCGGATCCGCACGCCGCCGCATCCTGTTTTGTCCCCGTGACCGCCCCGGAGTGGGTGCGGATGGCCAGAAGCGTGCCCGAGAGACTCACCTCGATGTCCTGGGGCGAAAGGCCCGGAAGGTCCACCTCCATCAGCAGATGGTCCCCTCTTTCCATGAGCCGCCAGTCGCTGGTGTCGGCCATCGCATTGATGAGGCAGCGATGGGACAGATCGTCAAAAAAATGGTCAAAAAGGGTTTCCATCCGGCTGCGAAGGTTCACAATCTCGCTTCTTTTCCAAGGGATCAGCAACACCATGGGCTTTACTCCTTCAGCACTTGTTGCATCCACCGGTGCCTTTGGTTTTTTCCTTTTCGTCTTTTTCTTCTTCCCCGAATTTCTTGAGCCCCGCGGCAAACTCCGAGAGCCTGCGGAAGACGGCGTGGTTGACGGTGCCCTCCGGGTAGTTTCCTTCGTCATCGGGCTCTCCCATGGGCAGTCCCGTCAGGATTTCCATTCCCTGGTCCACGGTGTCGACGGCATGGATGTGGAAGCGCCCGTCCGCAACGGCTTGCACCACCTCTTCACGGAGCATGAGATCCTGAACGTTGCTCCGGGGAATGAGCACACCCTCGGAGCCTGTGAGTCCCTTGTGTTTGCAGCAGTCGAAAAAACCTTCGATCTTGTAGTTCACGCCGCCGATGGCCTGGATTTCCCCCTTCTGGTTGATGGAGCCGGTCACGGCGATATCCTGGCGCAGGGGGATTTGGGAAAGGCTCGACAGGATGGCGTACACCTCCGTGGAGGAGGCGCTGTCCCCGTCCACCCCCCCGTAGCTCTGCTCGAAGGCGAGGCTGGCCGTCACGCTCAGCGGTCTGTCCTGAGCGTATCGCCGCCGCAGGTACCCGGACAGTATGAGGACCCCCTTGTTGTGTGTGCTGCCGGAAAGATCGGCCTCCCGTTCTATGTTGATGACCCCCGCCCGCCCCATGGAGGTGGTGGCGGTGATGCGCGTGGGTTTTCCAAAGGCATAGTCTCCCAGCATGTAAACCGACAGCCCATTGATCTGGCCCACGACGGCCCCCTGGGTGTCTATGAGGACCGTTCCCCGATCGATCATCTCCTGGACCTGCTCCTCCGCCAGGTTCGATCGATAGATGCGGGAGTCGAGGGCCTTGCGAACATGTTCGGCCCCCACCACGGTCTGCTTCGCTTCTCGGGCCCAGAAGTCGGCCTCCAGCAGTATTTCGTTCATCCGGAAAAGGTTCGCCGTGATCTTCTCTTTGCGGCCGACCATGCGGACCCCTTCCTCGATGACCGCGGCGACCGCCTGGCGGTCGAGGGGCAGGATCTTCTCCTCGTCGCAGCGCAGCCTTATGTACCGGGCCACCTGCAAGACGACCGCATCGTTCCTGTCCATGGAACCGGCAAAATCGGCCCGCACCCGGAAGATCCTCTTGGTGTCCGTGTCCACGCTGTTGAGCCGATAGTAGACCCACGGTTCGGCGAGCACCACCACCTTGAGATCCAGGTCGATGGGCTCGGGTTTGAGGCCCGTAGTGGTGAAAAGGTAGAATGGATCAAAGGTGTGTAGTTCCATCTGATGGGTGAGCAGTGCGCGTTTGAGCCCCGCCCACACGCCCGGCTCCACAATGGCGTCCAGCAGATTGACCACCAGAAAGCCCCCGTTTGCCTTGACGAGGGAACCCACGTGGATCCGGCTGAAGTCGGTTGTCCAGAGGCCGGAACGGTCCACGGCCCTTTCCATGGTGCCGAAAAGGTTCCGGTAGTTGGGGTAATTCTCCACCACGATGGGTTGGCCTTCGGTCTTGGAGTTGTCCACCAGAAGGTTGACCTGGTACGGTTGAAAAGGGTTGCCCTGGGCAAAAGGAACGGGCATGCCCATGGGACCGGCCTGGGGTTGTCCGCCTGTGCGGAAAACGGCCAGGTTGTCCGCCATGTCCTGTGCCATGTCGTCCAGGTAGGTGTGCACCTTGGGCGGGTCGTACTTCGTCTTCAGGGCGGATAAGGGTTCCTCGAGGCTCTTGAGGAAGATGTATCGGTCCATTTCCTCGAGCTGTTTCTGCACCTCCCGCTGCATGTCGTGCATCTCGAGAAAAATGCGATCCACCTGCTCGGTGAGCTGCCGGTGTTTGGTCTTGATGGTTTCGAATTTCTCCCGAGGATACTCCCCCTGCTCCACGAGCTGCTCGACCCTTTCCAGGGGGGTGGGCTTTTCGTTGACGATGGGCATCACCACCGGCCGCGTAACCGGCCCCATTTCCACCTGGACGATGGCAAAGCCTTCCTTTTTGACCCTGCTGTCCAGCTCCTTGATGAATTGCTTGCCCTTGGCGTCGTACTTCTCGATGATCTCCTTCTTCATGTTGAGGTAGTCTTCGCTTTCGAACAGGGTGGGCACATCTTTCTTGAGGGCTTCCACCAGGTTGTGGATGTCCTCCTTGAACCGGCGGCCCATTCCGGCCTTCAGACGCACCAGGGGAGGGGAGTCGGGGTCCTTGAAGTTGTAAACGTAGCAAAGATCGTCGGGTGCCCGGTCCTTGGCGGCCATTTCCTCCAGGATCTTGAGGATGGTCTGCATCCGGCCGGTGCCTTCGGGACCCGTCACAAAGACATGGTACCCCTTTCTGTGGACACCCAGTCCGAACCGGAAGGCTTCCAGGGCCCTGTCCTGCCCGATGATCTCCTTGAGCGGGTCGAGCCCATCGGTCGTTTCAAAAGGCAGGGTCGCGGGATCGAGCCTCCATCTGAGTTCTTTGGGAGGGACCTCCGAGTATGCCACGTCCTTCGCCATGATGCCTGTTCCTCCTTTCCGGCCGTTGGTTCCAGGGGTTGCGTTCACCGGCCGCCTGCTTGCGCTTCTGGTAAGACGCGATCCGCGACAACCTCGTCGGTTTCTCGGTGCAAAGGGCGGGTTGGATGCACGGAGGCAAGCGGTCTTCGGCTCGCGAGTCAAGGGGTTACATACACCGTGAACGCTTGTAAACACCTTAGCTTCAAACGCGAAGCGATGCAACGATAAAACGGCCCGATCCGATTGACACCCAACGGGCTTCCATGCCATAGGGCATCCTGCCGGCAGCGGACAAGCAAGGGTTGAGGGCAAGATACCGGCAACCGGGAAACACCCCGTTTCGCAGAGGAGGTTACCGCCCCATGGAACAGGCACTTTCGGGCTTCCGGGTGCTCGACTTCGGACAGTACATCAAGGGGCCGTATGCGGCCATGCTCCTGGCCGAGCAGGGAGCCGAAGTGATCAAGGTGGAAAGGCCCGGAGGCGATCCTATGCGTCCCCAACCGGGATTTATGGTCTGGAACCGCAGCAAAATGGGGATTACCCTCGACCTGAAGACGCAGCGGGGAAGGCAGGTGGCTCGGGAGCTGGCGGGGACCTGCGACGTGCTCATCGAAAACTCCCGGCCCGGGGTGGCGGAGCGGCTCGGGATCGGCTACGAGACCCTTCACCGCGAGAGTCCCCGCATGGTCTACTGCTCCATTAGCGGATTCGGACAAAAGGGTCCCCACCGCGACCTGCCGGCCTGGGACCCCATCGTCGCCTCCATGGGGGGATTGTACGTGGAGCAGTCCGGCGAGGGGAATCCCCCCCTGTATATCGTCATGCACCTTCCTAGCCGATACGCGCCTAGCCATTACGCGGCCCTTGCCGGGGCCTTCGCCGTCACCAGGCCGCCGACAGCAGGGCGGACAACGATGGGGCTCTGGCGCAGATTCCGGCCGAGACCTTCATCTCCCAGCCGGCAGCACATTGGCTGGCGCTCTTTGCCCAGGCGGATGTCCCCGTTTCCCCGGGGCGGACCATGGAGGAGCTGATGAAGGATCCCCACTGCGCGGAAAACGGGTTTCTCGACCACAGGGATCATCCTGTTTACGGGCCCGTGAAGCAGCACGGCATCACCCCCCGCTTTTCCGACATGTCGGGCATCATACGCCGCCCGGCCCTCTTGCTGGGACAACATACCGAGGAGGTCTTGGCCGAGCTCGGCTACACCAACGAGAGGGTCGCGGAACTCAAACAGAAGAAGATCGTCATGCAGCATCTGGCAACCGCGTGCGTTGCGTTGGAGGAACGAAAAAATGACCCCTATCCTCGATGGCATCAAGGTGGTGGACGTATCCCAGGTGGCCGCGGTCCCCATGGCCGCCCGGATTCTTGCGGACTTCGGAGCGGATGTGATCCATGTGGAGCACCCCGTGCTGGGCGACCATTTCCGTGTGCTGCTCGACGGGATGGCCGCGGCCACCGGAATTCAGTCGGAGATCAACTACGTGTGGGAGCATTACAACCGCAACAAGAAAAGCGTCACAGTGGACCTGTCCCGGGATGGGGGTCGTAAGATCCTTTACAAGATGCTGGGGGGCGCCGACGTTTTTCTCACCAACCTGCGGCCCTTCGAGCTGGAGAAGTTCCACGTGGATTACGAGACCCTCAAGGGGATGAATCCTCGCCTCGTAGCAGCGTACCTGACCGGTTACGGCAGGAAGGGACCGGCGAACAACAATCCCGCCTACGACCACACGGCCTACTGGGCCCGATCGGGTATTCCCCACCGGGTCCGATCCCTGTCGCCGGAACTGCGGGAACCGGGGGTGAGCCCTCCGGCGTTTATTCCTTCTTTCGGAGACCACATGGCCGCCATGTCCCTTGTCTCCGGGGTGATGATGGCGCTCTACGACCGGGAGAAAAGCGCAACGGGCCGGGAAATCAACGTGTCGCTTTTCCACGCGGGGGTCTACCAGCTTTCCTTCGACATTTCCGGAGCCTTGGCAACGGGTCAGGACTGCATGAACCGCCTGTCCCGTGAAGAAAACCCCAATGCCCTCACCGGGCAGTACCGCACCAAGGACGACCGCTGGGTCCTCATGTGCATCCTGCGCCCCGACCGTTACTGGTCTCAGTTCTGCAAGGCCATAGGCCGCGAGGAGCTGGAAAAGGACCCGCGGTTCGCAACCGCCGAGGCACAAACCGAGAACCACGTGGCCCTGATGGAGATCTTGGACCAGGTGTTCCTTGAAAAAACGCTCGACCAGTGGAGACCCACCCTGGACGCCGAGCGGCTCCCCTGGGCCCCGGTGCAGAACCTCGTGGAGGTCACCAGGGACCCCCAGGCCCGTGCCAACGATTTCTTCGTGACCTACCAGCACCCCGACCACGGCACCATCGAGGGGGTCCAGTGCCCGATCCAGATCGCGGAGCACCCCACCCCGGTGCGGAATGCGGCCCCCGAATTCGGCCAGCACACCGAGGAGGTGCTCCTGGAGCTGGGCTACACGTGGGAAGACATCGTGCAGTTCAAGGAGCAAGGGGTGATCGCCTGAAGAGCCTTTCAGGCGCGTATCCCCCCCCCCTCAAGAATGGAACTCTCAGACCGTTTCCAGGTTCCGGAAATAGGCCGTGGTGTCGCCTTTGCTCCAGAGTCCCACGTATCCTGTAACCGGTCGAGGCAGAGTGAACCCAAGAGAGAACCGTCCGTCGAGATCGACCGCAATCTCCTTTCTCGTCACCCGCACCCCGATCCTGACCCAACGATCCAGGGCAATGTCGACCTTCACACGCTCGCGAAAATGGCGTTTGTTGTTGATAAACTCCAGCAACTGGACTTCCCCGGCGCTGGCGTCCAGCGCCAGTACCAGGCAGTTGCCCACGTTCACCAGGGCGAATGCCAGTCCGGCCGCCAGGTCGACGCACCCAGCCCCGATCCGGACATCGACCGCAATGGGACCGTCTTGGCGGCGACTGTCCCGCTTCACGGCCACCGGATAGTAATGCACGGCGTGTCGGTTCTCCAGGAATCTGCGGTAGCGCCCCCCCAGCACCGTTTCCAGGGCCGAATGGAGCGTACACGAGACCGTGCCGGTCATCTTGGACCCGTCCTGCATGATGACATCCTCGCCATCAAGCCGCGTGGAGGACCAGTCGCCCACAGAGGCATAAAACCCGGGAAGGCGCTTTTCCGAGCGGTCCAGAAAATCATATTCCTCCCTGAAAAACAGGTCGGTGAGCGTATGCACTTCGGTTTGGCTGGGAATGGCAAGATCCAGGAGCCGGCTGCACCCCAGCAGCCGGCCCGTCTGATCGAGTACATCCTCCATGGCCGGGCAGTCCAGCCCCCTGAGAGCGGCCTGGAGCAGGTCGCCCGTCGCCTCCACCTCGTATCCCAGCCGGTTCAGGACCTGGGACAGGAACTCGACACGCAGGGCCTTGCCCGCGCCCGTGCCCGCCCCTCCCGCAAACTGGAGGGTGATGGCGTTGGCTTCGGGATCATCCGAGCAAAGCGCATCCAGGTTCGAGTAGTGGTACCCGAATTTTATGCTCAGGTTGAGATAGTCGTGGGAAACCAGGGCGTACGAGTCGACCCTGGGGGGCACCCTGTTTTCCGGGCCGATGCTGCCGGCCATGAGGGCCATGAAGTTGCGTCCGCTAAGGTCCACCGTCCCGGACCAGGTGACGCCCGGGTGGGCCAGGCCGCGCCAGAGGGCCGCCATGGGCCTGGATAGGACATGCTCAGGCAGGATCTCATCGCAGGAGGTCAATTCCGGGGCCAGCCCGCCGCCCAGGTCGATGAACCGGAGCGACAGGGGAATATTGGCGCTCATTTTCTGGGAGACCACGGATGCGTCGGCCAGCTCTGACATATTGAACATCGCTTCCATGGCCTTTTCGTGCGCAAAGCGGATCAGGTCGTGAAGGGTGCGGCACCCGCTCGGGACAAACTCCGGGGCCTTGGGATCGGTCAGATTCAGCGGCGATATGCGGTCCAGCAGGTCACGCAGGTGTGCGCCGATGGGTCCCCGTTCGTCATCCGCATCCCGGGCCGGAAGTTTGCGCTCCAGTTCCGGAACCAGACCCTTGTAGACCTTCCCCTCATCGGCCAGAAGGGTGATCTCCTCCCCGTGCGGAATCAGGGCAGTGGCCTTACGGGTATCCATGAGTGCCGGCACACGGAACTCCCGGGCAACCGAAGCCAGGTGACTGGCAGCTCCTCCCAGATCCGTGACGAGGCCGCGCACCCGGCCCATGAGAGGCGCCAGGTCCGGGGAGGCGGCCCGGGCAACCAGGATGGCATTTTCCGCAGCCTCCGGTTTGAGGCCTGCCGTGGCATGAACCGCAATTCCCGACACATGACCGGGCGAGGCGGTCTGCCCGGCCGAGAGGAGGAGTTCCAGCCCCGACCAATCAGATGGCTGCGCCTTTTCATCGTGGTCGCTCACACCCAGAGGACGGCTCTGGAGGATAACCAGTTCCCCCTTTTCGTTCTCGGCCCACTCGATGTCCTGGGGCCCGCCCAGGTGCATTTCCATCTTCAAACCGAACCCGACCAGTCGGCCCAGGGCCTGCTCTGTTATCGCAGGCCGAGGGTCCCCTCCATCAGGATCACCCTCCTTGGGCTGAATGCGCCATTCCACCGCATGAAGGGATTCCCGGTCAACCTGGAAGACGTCCGGTGAGGCCGATCCGCTCACCACCTGCTCCCCAAAGCCGAGGGCAGCGTCGATGCGGGACTGCCCGGAGGCGGGACGAGACGGGTCCACGCTGTAGAGGACCCCGCTGGCCCTGGCCTGGATCATGACCACGCAGGCCGCTGCCATGGGCGTCGCCCCATCGGTGAGCCCGTAGCGGAGACGGTAGAGGATGGCCCTGGGGCTGTATTTGCTGGCGATCACTGCTTTGTATGCCGACGCCATGTCATCCGGTGCCACAGAAAGAACGCTGGTGTATTGACCCGCAAAAGAGGCCTCGGTGTCCTCCCCCACCGCGCTGCTCCGCACAGCCACAAGGGGCGTGCCCCCGTGACGCCGGTAAAGGTCGTCGCACTCCCTCTGGATGGCCTCCATGAGGGCGGGAGGGAGGGGCGCGGCCTGGATCATTTCCTGAATGCGGCGGCAGGCCTCTGCGCTTTCATCCCCATCCGGGTCGAACCGGGCCAGCATGGCGTCGATCGGCCCTGCCAAACGGTTTTCTCTCAGAAAGAGGTCGAAAGCCGCGGTGGTGACGACAAACCCGTCGGGGACCGGCAGGCCCAGTTCGCTTCCAACCCGTGCCAGGTTGACCGCCTTGGCGCCGGCCAGGGGGAGGTGCCCCACGTCGAGGGCTGAAAACGGAAGGGCCAGAGGCCCCTCAATGGGAGCGCGTCGGCGCTCGATCAGGGGGGCGAGGTCCTTTGCAACCTTTTCAAAGACCTGTGGAAGCTCCCCATACCGTTGGTCGCCCAGGCCGCGCAGGGCCATCAAAAGACCCCGCACTTCCTCCAGCAGTTCGCCGGTCCTGCGCTGGATGGAGGAAAGCGTCGCCAGCCCGTCCCCGCGGTCCAGAAGCTCCAGCTCGGCAAGGAGACGCAGTGCCCGGTGGTTGTGGTCCAAAAAGGCGTCATAGTGAGAATACCGTTTGGCTGCAGGGCCCTGGGGGTCGGCCAGGAGGGCGCACGAATCGGTCTTGGTAAAAAGGGCCATGGGTTTCTCCTTGCTGGTTGCCGGTCAGTGATTCATTCTTAGGTATCTTCTCGAAAAAGACGACAATACCCAGCGGAACATATCAGGTTTCAGGTGTCGGGATCTGCTCTTTGCTGAAGCCCGAGTCGATCATGCCGAGAGGGGCCACCTTCCGCGTTATGCTGGTGAACTTGGTCGTTATGAAGACCGTGGCGCTGCTCGGCATCATGAGCAACAGAACAGGGAATCAAGGGTCAGGGCCGAGACCCTCTGGAGACACCTGTCCTTGCGAAATGGGTAGACCGCAACAAGCAGGCCCCTGATATGTTTGAGCAGGAAGGATCGGAGTCGGGAAGCATCCTGGGACGGCATCTTCCAGGCCTGCGCTCTGAAGAGACCCACATCGCCTTTGGCAAAGGCGCGTATATCGACCATGGACCCTACCTCCCCCTCGCCGGGAACCTACGTTGGCCTCAATGCCAAGGGCGGTTTGGTGCGGGCACTTTGCGCATTCGACGCCGCCCTGTCAACAACAAGCCGAGCGCAGCCGCGATTGGGACCCCGTCGTGCAGGGAAGATTGGAACCGGTCTTTTCAGCCCTGTCCGGAGGGTCCGGTTCGACGCCAACCGTTTCCGCGCGGGCGATGGGCCTCGTTGATCCAGGCGCCTGCGGTTGGGATCACACCCCAGCATGAACCGGCGGCCGGGGTTGAATCCGTTGCACGGCTTTTGACAAACGGGCACACCCTCGGCTAAAGTATTTCATCGGTTTCTCAAATCCATGCGAGAACATGGTCCCGTGTAGCCCTTCAGCAACTGACCGCACGCTCGTTCGGAGTTCGGGCGCTTATCGCCAAGATCCTGGCTGATCTCGGGGCAAGTGTTCCCCGGCGACGTCAACCTTTGTCGGTACCGCCTTGTCCGGCTCGGGTCGGTCGGGTCAAGGCCCTTGGATGTCGTCCTGGCCGTGATGGCAGTGCCCCCGGGCCACGCGGCAGATGACAAGAGCCGTCGCTCCGCGCTGGACGCCGGTCCAGGGTTCTTCGGGACTCTCCTGACTCGGGACGCTTCTCCCGAACATTCGATCCGTGATCGGCCCGGGGGATTCACGGGAAAGCTGCGGCATTGGGAGGTTCAAGAACAATGGAATCCCTGGCCAGACTGAACCCGGAAGAAGAAAAAGCGCTGGTCGCGTTGATCGACCGGCGCATCGAAGAGAAATTCATCGACCGTTTTCCCAGCCGTGAAGACTTCTCGGAACTCAAGTCCCTCGTTCGCGACCTCGTACAGGCGCAGAATCGGACCGAGAAGCGTGTGGAGGAACTCACACAGGCCCAGAAACGTACCGAAACCCGGATGGAGGAACTCACACAGGCCCAGAAACTTACCGAAACCCGGATGGAGGAACTCACACAGGCCCAGAAACTTACCGAAACCCGGATGGAGGACCTCGCGCAGGCCCAGAAACGTACCGAAACCCGGATGGAGGAACTCGCGCAAGCCCAGAAACGTACCGAAACCCGGGTCGAACAGCTAGCCGGAGCCCAGACGCGCACGGAACAGGAGCTTCGACTCCTGGCTTCCGAACACCGAAAAACCAGAGACCAGGTGGGAGGCCTTTCCACAACCGTCGGCTACCGGCTGGAAGACGAAGCGTTCAAGGCCCTTCCCGAACTGCTCAGGAGAGACCACGGCCTCGAAGTGGAGGGGCGGCTGACCAGGCGGTTTGTGGAAGACCGCCAGGGAAAGAGCATCGAAATCAACATCTACGGTCTTGGGAGACGCAACGGAAAACGCGTCGTTATCTTCGGTGAAGCGAAGAGCCAGCTTTCGAAAAAAGGCGTCAACGAGTTCTTGCGGCGCAAGATGGATCGCTTCACAGGTGTTTTCGAGGAGATGTTTCCTGTGCTGGTCACCTACATGATCAGCGAGTACGACGTGGAAGAATACGCGAAGTCCAAGGGCATCGCGGTTTACTATTCTTATGACTTCTGACTTGGGTGCGGCTCTCTTGTGTCGAGCACTGCAGGAATACTTTCGCGATGTTTTTCTCCTCTCGTGAACTCAGACCGGGCATCGTACATCTTCGCCTCTCCGGCAAAGGCAATGCCGAGTAAACGGCCTTGGCATCCATGTCTTGACACCCGCGGAATCCAGGGATAAGGGATCCTACCGACAGAACGTCAGGGAAAGGAAGCGTCATGGAGCGCTTTGCCGCATATGCCGCCCTCGACCGGCCCGAGATCCTCCAGTTTCTCTTTCACCCGAGAAAGGACTACGGAGAGGCTCCCCCGCCGGGTGCCGTGGACCGGATGCTGCCGGTGGCGGAAGGAATCCGCGTGGGGGCGAGGTTCTACCCGGCGCAGCCCCGGGAGCCCCACATCCTCTTCTTCCACGGCAACGGCGAGATAGCCGCGGATTACGATTCCATGGGCCCCGTTTACAACGCCTACGGGATGAGTTTTCTCGTGGCGGATTACAGGGGCTATGGTTTGAGCGACGGGCAGCCGACGGTCAGCGCCATGATGCAAGACGCCCATGGGGTTTTCCAGGGGGTGGAAAAGTGGCTGGACGCGCAAGGGCGGACAGGCCCCCTTGTGGTCATGGGAAGGTCCCTGGGCAGCGCGTCGGCCCTGGAAGTGGCGACGGTGTACCACGAAAGGCTGGCGGGTTTGATCATAGAAAGCGGCTATGCGCGGACCCTGCCGCTTCTGCAGCGTCTGGGGCTGGAACCGGTGGAACTTGGGTTCGAAGAAACGGACGCCCTTTCCAACGAAGGGAAGATAGGACGTTTTCACAAGCCCACCTTGATCATCCATGCCGAGCACGACCAGATCATACCCATTAGCCACGGAGAAGCTCTGTTCGAGCGGTGTCCGGCAGAGCAAAAAACCTTTCACATGGTCCCCCGGGCCGATCACAACACGATCTTCATGGTGGCGGGCAAGACCTACTTCGAGGTGATTCGGCGTTTTGTGGACACGCTGGATCGGAACTGAGGTGCTCCATGTCCGAAGAGAGAAAGGAAATCCGGATAAGTTTCCCCGAAAGCCTCCAGGCGGGAGTGTATGCCAATAACATGTCCGTGGCCCACACGCGCGAAGAGTTCATCATCGATTATCTCTTCGTGGCGCCGCCCGGAGGAACGGTGACCGCCAGGGTCATCACGAGCCCCGGGCACCTGAAGAGAATGATCGCAGCCCTCCAAGAAAACCTGGCCCACTACGAGAAAAACTTCGGCCCCGTGGAAGCGGCCAGCCCCCCCGGTTCGGGCGTGGCTCCAGGCACCTCCACGAGACAGTGATGCCACGCACCGCCATGGACCTCGACGCGATTTCGGCGATACCGGTAAAAGGTTTCCTGGACGAAGAAGAGGCACGCAGGCTGTATGGGCTTGCCCGGGAGGCCAGTCGCTTGGGACCCTGCCTGGAAATAGGCAGCTACTGCGGCAAGTCGACCCTCTATCTGGGGACCGCCTGCAAGGACAACGGCGCGATACTCTTTTCCATAGATCACCATGGGGGCTCCGAGGAACAGCAGCCCGGCGAGGAGTACTTCGACCCGGAGCTTTTCGACTCCCACACGCAAAAGGTGGACACGTTTCCTCGGTTTCGCAGGACCCTGTCTCTCGCGGGCCTGGAGGAGACCGTGGTGCCCATGGTCTGCCGCTCGCGCGTGGTCGCCCGGGCCTGGGCCGCGCCATTGGCCCTTGTGTTCATCGACGGGGGGCACACCTTCGCTGCCGCGTACACCGATTACGAGTGCTGGGCCTGCCATGTGATGCCGGGCGGATATCTTGTCATCCACGACATATTCAAGGACCCGGCCGAAGGGGGGCAGGCACCGTATACCATATACAAGCAGGGCCTCGCCTCGGGGCTCTTCGAAGAGGTTCCCCCGGTCAAGACCCTGGGAATCCTCAGGCGAAGGAAGGGGTGGGAAAGAGGCGCCTAGAAACGGGCCCCCACCCCCTTCTGCAGGTACAGCACGAGGCTCTTCCCCAGCACGGGATTCAGAAGGCGCTCCAGGATTCTGGTAAGGGGCGGGTGTTTCATGATGTCCCAGACCAGGAACCGGTGGTAGAGCCGCACGGGAAGGTTCTGGTCCTCATGGACCCCGACGAGGCACTTGAGCCACCAGTACGGCGAATGGAGCGCGTGGGCGAAATGACTGGCCCGGCAGCGCATGCCGGCCTCTTCCAGCAACCGGATAAGCTCCTTTTTCCGGTAGATGCGGATGTGCCCGCCGTCGTTGTTGTGGTAGGCGTCCGAAAGGGCCCAGCAGATCCTCTCGGGCAGGTACCGCGGTACGCTCACCGCCAGGGTCCCGCCGGGCTTGAGCACCCGGACAAGTTCCGCCACGGCGAGCCGGTTGGCCCCAATGTGCTCCAGCACCTCGGAGCAGATCACCACATCGAAGGCGTCTGTCCCAAACGGCAGTGAGGTGGTGTCCCCTGCCAGCACCTCCCATTTGCCGGCCGCCCCCATGCCCTGCCGCTGCATCTCCCGGAGCATGTTGCGCGTTTTCGCGACGTTTTGCACGTCCAGGTCCACCCCGACGGCGTGAATGCCGCCCCTTAAAAACGCCCCACATGTGTGCCGTCCTTCCCCGCAGCCTATGTCGAGCAGCGTCGCGCCGGGCCGGAGCCCCACCCTTTCAAAGTCCACGGTGAGCACGCAGGGCCTCCCTATAGACTTCCACGGTTTTTTCCGCAGCCCGCTTCCAGGTGAACAGCCCCCGCACGCGCTGCCATCCCGCATGGCCGATCCTTTCCGCCTTCTCCGGATGCTCCAGGAGATCACAGATCGCCGCCTCCAGGGCCTTGGGATCCGCCGGAGGAACGAGGATGCCCGCATCACCCACCACTTCGGGCAAAGCCCCCCCCGTGGTGCTGATCACCGGAACGCCGCATGCCATGGCTTCTCCCGCAGGCAGGCCGAAGCCCTCATAGACCGAAGGGACCACCGCCATGGCAGCCCTGGCGTACTGGCGGACAAAGTCGTCGTCGTCGATTCTTCCCGTGAACTGGATGATATCGTTGAGGCCCAGCTCCCGCACGAGGCGCATAACCCCCCCGTTCCTCTTGGGACTTCCCACCACCACCAGGCGCACGTCGTGGCGTTTGCGCACCTCGGAAACGGCCTTGAGCAGATGGTAGAGCCCCTTGAGAGGCGTGTCCGCGCTATTGGTGACAAGGATCTGGTTTCTTTTTCTTTCGATCCATGGCCGCTGCCGAAACACCTCTGTATCGATTCCGTTCGGGACGACCCGTATGCGGTGGGGTCGGATGGGAAACACACCGGCGATGTCCCTCCTGCTGCATTCGGAAACCGTTATGACCCGCAGCATGTGCCGGGAAACGCGCTGCTGCATGCCCACAAAGGAGTACCAGCGTTTCCATTTGAGTTTTTTGAACCAGGAGCGGACCGACCGTACGGCCACATCCCGATCCACGGTGATGGGATGGTGGATGGTGCTGACCGTTGGCAGGAACCGTGAGATCAACCAGATGCCGTAGGCAAGGCACTGATTGTCGTGGACCACATCATAGTGGGCCCGGCGCCTGCGCACAAAAGGGTAAGCCCGGAGCCCGAAGGTCATGGGCTCGGGGAAGCCCATTGTGGTGACGCCCAGCCATTCCAAGATGTTGACTGGGGAGGCGAATTCCAAGACATGGGGTATGCGAAAGGGGTCCTCGGGGTTGTAAAGATCGAGACTCCGGAGCCGATGCAGGGCAATGCCGTTGTGAAGGCAGGGGTAGGGAGGACCGGAAACCACGTCCACCTTGTGGCCCAATTCGGTCAATGCCCGGGAAAGGTGTCGTACATAGACCCCTTGACCGCCACAGTGCGGATTGCTCCTGTAACTGAGAAGACATATCCGCAGAGGCCCATCCTCGTGAGCCGGAAAGCGTCCGCAGGCACCGGCTCTTGTCTGCTCTAATCCCATTTTCAAGCACGCACATCGCGCCAGGGGTTGCACACCTTCTTGTCGACACGTCCATGGGACCGCCCGTTTATCGGCATCTCGCGTAAGTACATCTCGGACGTCCGCACACCGCGCTTTTTATACCCTCGCCCCCACCTTCTCCCAGAGGCCGAGGGGGATGTGGGAAATCGCATATTGTGAGCGTGCGCAGTATAAGTCCGCTGCCGCTTGCCGGGCATCCTTCCGGCAGGGTTCCATGGGCGGGAGATGATGCGTTTCGACTACCACTGCGGTGGTGCAAAAGCAAGGCTTTTGCACCACCGCAGCCGGCCCTCGGTGCGACGAAGGCCGGATTTCAAACCTGGGAACCCCCCGCACAAGAAGCAGCACCGCTGACGCGAATCTCCATTCGGCGTTTGTCCGAGCGAAGGTTTTGTGTTAATTGAAAACACACGAAGTCGATGTCCCCTTCCTCGCGTTTGGCGCCAGGAGGTTCGGGGCACCGGCATGCTTCGAATTGAACAGCGGCCTTGATAGTCATTCCGACCAGGCGGGTCTCGTTTTTTGCCAACCTCACGTCGGGGGACGCCTTCTCACATGCTTGGCTCCGCGCAGGAGTGGAGGCTTTCGTAGGGTGGGCACTGCCCACCAAGAAAACTTGGTCGGGTGTGGCCGGAATAATGATCAAGGCCTGAACGGTTCTGAAAGGCCATAAGTAGAACGGGGGTGCGTATAATGGACTTTGAACTTACCAAATCACAGTTGGAAATCCAGAAGGCGGCCCGGGAATTCGCCAAAGGAGAGTTCGACAAGGAACTGGCTCGAGAGCTCGAGGCCAAACACGAGTTCCCGACCAAGATCTGGAAGAAGGCAGCGGAGCTCGGTTTCATAGGGATGCACTACCCGGAGGAGTACTCCGGCCAGGGCCTGGGGGTCCTGGAAAACATCCTGGTGGCCGAAGAGTTTTGCAGGGCCGATTCCACCATGGGTTCTGCGGTGGCCCTGGCCAATTTCGCCTCCGAATGCATCTTGCGCTTCGGCAGCGAGGAGCAGAAGAAGAAGTGGCTCCCTCCCGTGGCGGAAGGCAGAATGCTTTCGGGCGGCGCCTTCACCGAGCCGGACCACGGTTCGGACATCACCCGCATGGACACCACGGCCGTCAAGGACCGAGACCATTGGATCGTCAACGGGGTCAAGACCTTCATCACCAACGGCGGCCTGGCGGCTTTCTACACGGTCCTGTGCCAGACGGACCCGGCAAGCGAGCCCCCTTATCGTGGAATCAGCATGATCCTCGTGGAGGCGGACAGGGAAGGAGTGACCGCCACGGATGTGGGCGAGAAGATGGGGATCAAGATGATGGCCACCGCGGAGGTGGCCTTCAAGAACGTACGGGTACCCCTGACCAACGTCCTGGGCAAGGAGGGCAGGGGCTTTTACCAGGTACTCGAGTTTTTCGACGAAAGCCGGATACTCATAGCCGCACAGGCCCTGGGCATAGCCCAAGGGGCTTACGACCGTGCCCTGGACTACGTGAAGCAGAGGGAGCAGTTCGGCCAGAGGATCGCCCAGTTTCAGGCAACCCAGCACAAGCTGGCGGACATGGCCACCAAGCTGGAGCTGGCACGGCTCATCACGTACAAAGCCGCCTGGAATTATGACAAGGGACGCATCGATCCCCAGCTCACCTCCATGGCCAAGATGTACGCGGCCCGCACCGCGGTGGAAGTGGCCGACGAGGCCATCCAGCTTCACGGAGGATACGGCTACATGCGCGAATACGATGTCGAGCGTTTCTACCGGGACGCCAAGATCACCGAGATTTACGAGGGGACCAAGGAAATACAGAAGAACACCATTGCGAGCGCGGTTCTGGGCAAATTCAAGTGAGTACACGCCCGCCCGGTGCGCTTCCGATGAGGGCCTGTCCGCCATCTTCCGGGCGCCTTGGGGAAGGCAAAGGCGCCCGGGGACGGCTACCCCCACTTCTTTTCCGGAAGCGCCCTGTACCGTTCGGGAAGAGGGGTAACCCTCGGCAGCCCGGTCCATGGGTTCACATCCACCGCCAGCGCACATCCATACACGTGCACCAACCGCTCCCGCACGAGGACCTGTTCCACTTTCCCGCTTGCGGCCACGGCCCCGTCTTTGAGAAGGAGGAGGTCGTCTGCGTACAGGGCCGCCAGGTTCAGGTCGTGGGAGACCATGACCACCGTGATCCGTCCGTTGCGACGGAGCCGCTCCATCAGGTCCATCACGGCCAACTGGTGTGCCGGGTCCAGTGAGGCGGTGGGCTCGTCCAGCAAAACGATGCGAGGCTCCTGGCACAGGGCCCTTGCGATGATCACCCTCTGGCACTCCCCTCCGCTCAGCTCACAGAGCTTCCGGTCTGCAAGGTCCGCCACCCGGGTCACCCTCATGGCCTCCTCGGCGATGCGCAGATCCTTTTCCCCTTCCAGCCCCACCAGACCGAGATGGGGGGACCGCCCCATCAGGACCGTTTCCCTCACGGTGAACGGGAAATGAGTTTCCACCTGCTGGGGCACCACCGCCACGGTCCTTGCCAGGGCCCTGCGGGAGTATTCGCCGATGGGCCTTCCCAGAACCGTCACTTTTCCGCCGCGCGGCTTCAGGGCTCCCGAGAGCACCCTGAGAATGGTGGTTTTCCCGGAGCCGTTGGGCCCGATGATAACGAAAAAGGCGTTTTCCCGCACCTCGAAGCTCACGTCCCGGACCACGGGATTGCTCCCGTAGGAAACGCGCAGCCCGCTGACCGACAGGGCCGTCTTGGCCTCCATCATCCTTGCGGCCACATTGTTTACCCCTCACCCGGCCCTCTCCCACGACGGGAGAGGGAGCATAAGGAACCGGCCGCAACCATGATCAAGGCCGCCGTCTTCATCGTGTCGACCTATTGAGCAGGGGCACGAAAAAAGGAGTCCCGACCAGGGCCGTGACCACGCCCGCCAGCGTTCCCCCCCTACCATCTCGCACCACGTGAATCAAGAGTACACTTGATATACATCTAATGGGCTCTTGAGAGGATGAGCAATCTCATGCCTACCGATAAGGATCATAGATACCGGTCATGAGGTCCTCTCCCGGAGACTCGTTTGCACAAAGCCGGGAATAGGTGACATTATGAGAATAGCCATAGTCCCAGAAGTTGGAGATGTTGCGAAAGCTTTCCATGATTCAGCTTCAGTAAATGAGGCGCTCAGATCGCTAGTTGATTTAACTCCCTATATCGGAAGAGAATCCACTTTTGCAGGGAGTGAGATGGGGGGTCCGGTCGAAGTCGCCACACAGGGGTTCGGTGAGCGGTGGCGGCGACACATAGGGCTCGTGCAAAAATAACTTCCCATTTTGATGCGCCGATCCATCACGCCTGGCGGCGTTGCTCGTCAGTTAAACCGAGGTTCCTGAGCTTGATGTAGATAACCTATTGTATTTAAGTGATAAAAACACAGAACGCAGATGTGCCCTCTGCCTACATCGGAGTTTCAATGTTTTCAGGAGGTTGCTTTTGACTGGTAGAAAGGGGTTTGTCATATTATTCTTCTCTCGTCAATTATTTTCTCCGATTTACATGCCTACAAAAGCGACCGCAATTAGAATGATTTTATTGAAAGATCGCGCAGTTAGCGGGTTTTCCGCCAGGAACCTCGGGTTAAATGGCCAGCCATTCGCCCTCCTCGCGCCTTGCCATGCGCGCGCCTCGACACCTGAAAAGGGGAACTTATTTTTGCACAAGCCCATAGAGAAAGGGAGAATCAATGATCAAGAATCCGGCACTTGGTAAAATGTTTGATAACCGATACAAGATCACACGGGTTTTTGGATCAGGGCGTCTCGGAAACGTTTGTGAGGCTACCGACGGAAGGAAGGCCTGATGAACCCCGCTGAAAGGAGGCTCGTGGCCCTTGCGGAGAAGGGTGCGACGGAGAAATTCCGCGCCCACCTCGCTGCTCTTTCCCGGCCCCTGGATGACTCTGTCCTGTTTGATGCCCTGCGCCGTGCCCTGGTCTGGAATCAGCCGGAGAAGGTGCGGCTGCTGCTGGAGGCCGGTGCAAACCCCCTGAGGACCAATGAGCAGGGGGATCAGGTGCTGATGCATGCGGCGATGAGCGGCAGCGGCAGCCTCGTCTCCCTGATGCTCTCTTTGGGATGCGACGTCAACCATCGCAACGTCCATCATTGGACCGCAATCCACACTGCCGCCGATGCCGGAAACATCGAGGGTCTCCGTATTCTTCTCCATGCCGGAGGGGATCCGGATTGTCGCGATGCCCGCAACGTCTCCCCTCTGATGGCGGCCCTTGTGGCCCGGCGTGAGGAATGCGCCCTGGAACTGATCCGTCGGGGCGCTGATGTGCGTGCCGCTCAGTCTCCGCAGCGGGTGACGCCCTTGATGGTGGCGGCTGGGAACGGGGCCGCCGAGGTGTTGGGGGTCCTGCTGAAAAAGGGCGCGGATCCGGAGAGCGTCGATTTTCAAGGATGTACGGCGCTGATGCATGCCGCCCGTTCCGGGAACGCGGAGGTGGTGCGGCTGCTCCTGGAGGCGGGTGCCGATCGCGATGCCATGGACGGCAGGGGGCGCACGGCACTGCTCTGGGCCTCATCACTCCGGCCGGAGATCTTCACCCTGCTTCTGCGTGGCCCCCGCGTCTCTCCGGGCCTGGCGCGGGAAGCCCTGCAAAAGGCCTCCTCTGAAGGCAACATCCCGGTGATGCGCGCTCTTCTCGGCCAGGCAGCGGGGATTCAGTCGTCCCGGGAAGGCGGTGAGTCGGCCCTGGCACGAGCGGCCCTCCACCCTGCGCCGGAGGCCCTCGAACTGCTGCTGGGTCACCCGCAATGTGCCATCAATTACCGCCATGGAAGCCTGCTGGAGACAGCGCTGATGACCGCCGCCCGCAGCGGTGCCGCCGACAAGGTGCGCCTTCTTCTCAGGCACGGTGCGGATCCAGCCATCATGGACGGCAGGGGCAGAACCGCGGTGAATCATGCCGCCGTTGGGGGCGATACGGAGATCCTGGACCTGCTGCGCCGGGCCGGCGCGCAGCTTGAGCATGCTGATTTCATGGGTCGCACTCCCCTGCACGATGCCATCCATGATACCGGTTCCCCGGTGGTCTCCCGTTTCCGGACACAAACGGTGCGGTGGCTGCTGCAGCACGGCCTGGACCCGGACAGGGCGGACAACGCGGGCATGACGCCTCTGATGTATGCGGCCCTGGAAGCCTGCGCCGACAGCGTCTCCCTGCTGCTGGCGGCCGGTGCGCACGTTGACCGGAGGGATGAGCTGGGGCGCTCCGTACTCATGCATGCCCTGTACCACGGGACCGAGTACGGCTGGAACGAACGATACGCGAGACCCCGTCTGGAAGGGGAAGACCGGGCCGTGCCGGTCATCCGGCGGCTCCTTGCGGCCGGGGCCGATCCGGAGGGGGAAAAGGCCCTGGCCTGTGCCCGTCACTGGCGCTGGCCAGGGACCGTCGGGCTGCTCCGGGATGCGGCCGGGCAGGGCAGATCGCCGCAGCCTCCCCTCCCGTTCGGCACGGGGGAGGATGTCTGATTCCGACCCTTGCGCGTGACTGAAGATTCCCTGTGCGGGAACCGGGGCTACTTGGAGCCATGCGGCTTTCTCGCGGCGATCTGAAGGTATTCGCCCATGCCCGGCACGTAAGGCTCTTCGGACATGGTCGCCCACCTCGCAGACTCACAATGTAACGGGGTCGTGAGCCCCCATCCCTCTATATCCTTGCGCGAAAAAGGTCATTTCCCACTCTCCCGCCTCGGCATCGTGACGAAGGAGGTAGACGCCGTTGTCGTCTCCGATTATTTTGAAATACCGGTGGTCCGGCCCAGACCAGCGGTCCGGGATGCTCCGCACCTCCACAGGCCTTGTGCCGCACCAAAAACGACGGGGAGTTTCCTCCACACGGTATCCGGAGTAACATTCGACCCGTACACGCATGTTCGTTCATCCCCTCACCGGAGGCGCCCCTCGGGTAAGGTTACGGCGATGCCCATCTACACCGTGCCAGACATTCACGGGCGGCCCGAAGGGCTGTCGATCATCTGCGGTTCCATCCGCGAAAGGCCGGGCAAAGCCTTCATGGGCGAAACGCTTGTTGTCAACAGCAACATGAGACAGGTGGGGCCGGTGCCCTCATCGAACTGGAAGCCTGTCCTCAGATGAGTCTTTCTATGAGGTTGCGGTCATCGTCCCTTCTTTGTGCCCGGGGGGGAGGATCTGCTCGTCTCTCCCAACAGCCTTTCCCTTATTCGGGCGTACCGGGCCATGGCGCCCAGGGCCCGGGAGGCCCGCCCGGCGCCCGGGAACACCGGGATGCCCATATCCATCAACCCGCGCGTGAACTCCTCGGACAGGCTGCGGAAGGTGTATCCCACCACCGGCTTTTGGTAGGTGTCCAGAATACGCCGCACGGCCTTGCATTGGGCACGGATGAGCTTGCCGGTCTGGGTGTTGACCTCCTCCTCCGAGACGCCGAAATGCACCATGGTCCGCCTCATCGCTTCGGACTCCACTATAAAGTACATGAGCAGCATGTCGGCGCTGTCGCCCTCCATGATGGCCTTGGGGATCTCCACCCAGAAGTGCCTGGGCTCCTTGGTGAAGGTGATGTCCACGGGGTTGCCGATGCTCCCCGTATGGGGAATGAACGGTTCGAGCCTCTCTTGCGTTTCCGCTGTAAGGGGAGGGACCCGGAGCCCAGCCCTGGCGCACGCATCGGCTGCGATGGCTCCCGGACCCCCGGAATGGGTCTCGATCACCACACGGGCCCCCCGGGCCTTTGGGAGACCCCCGAGCACCCAGCAAAAGTCAAACAGCTCCATGATGGAGTGGGCCCGGATGACGCCGCTTTGCTCGAAGACGCCGTCGTACATCCGGTCGGGCCCTGCAAGGGAGCCGGTATGGGATAACCCCGCCCGTTTCCCGGCCTCGGATCCCCCCACGTAATAGGCGACGATCGGCTTGTGGGGCACGATGGCTCTGGCCGTTTCCAGGAAGGCGCGCCCCCGTTTGATCCCCTCGATGTAAAGGCCTATCACTCTGGTGTGGGGACAGGCCCCCAGGTACTGCATGCAGTCCACGATGTCGACGTTCGCCTCGTTTCCGACGCTGAAGGCCGTGCTGAATCCGAGAGAAAGCCGGCGCAGGTAGTCGAACATCTGGGTGATGAAGCTGCCGCTCTGGGAGGCCATGCCGATGAACCCCCCCTGTCCTTCGTACCAGAAGGCGGTGGTGTTTAACTTGCAGTGCGGATTGGCCACACCGATGCAGTTGGGACCCAGGAAACGTATGCCGTAAGCATCGGCCACTTCCGTGAGCCGCTTTTCGAGCCGGACGCCGTCTCCCCCCACTTCCCTGAATCCCCCCGAAACCACTATGGCGTGCCGGATCCCCTTTTGCCCGCACTCTTCCAGCTTCTCGGCGGTGATGCGCGTGGGGAGCACCATCACCGCCAGATCGGGGGTTTCGGGAAGATCGAACACGCTACGGTAGGCGGTAAGGCCCTGCACCTGTTTTTCACTGGGATGCACGGGGTAGACCGGGCCTTCGAACCCCAGGGCTTGAAGGGAACTGAGCAGCATGCTGCCCATGGCGGCGAAATTGTTGGAGGCTCCCAAAAAAGCGATGCTTCCTGGATTGACGATCCTGTACAAGGGACTCTTCTCGATGGATTCGCTCATGAGGCTGTTCCGTTTCTCGAAAACCGGATGTGTCCTTGCCCGCCGATCCTGTGGAGGGATTTCTTTTCCTCCAGGTAGCGCAGGTGCGAAATGGCTTCCCCGGTGGCGAACCATTTCTGCGAGACGGGAAACTGCTCCCACGTTTCGCAGTCGATATCCCACGTCATTTTCGAGGCGACCTGGTAAGCGGTCATGGGGCCTTTTTCCAGAATCGTGAGGACCTCCTGGGCCCGGTGGTCGTGGTGCCGTTTCAATTCGTCGATCCGGCCCCTGGCGTCCGTGAAAAGGCGCCTGTGACCGGGCAGCACCAGCTCGATGTCGTAGGCGCCTATCTTGTTGAGGCTGTCCAGATAGTTCTGCAGCGGGTTCTCCTGGTCGGACCAGCACTGGATGTTGGGGGTGATGTCGATGAGAATATGGTCTCCGGCCACCAGCACTTTTTTGGCGGGCTCGTAAAGGCAGATGTGGCCCCTGGTGTGTCCGGGGGTTTCCACGCAGGTGAACGTGTACTGTCCTGCTGCGACGCGGTCTCCCTCCTTCAGGATGTGCAGATCGGGCACCCACTCCGACTTGTACTTGTACCCCGGGTGGTTTTCCAGGGCCGCCCGTAATTCGTCCTCGGGAAAACCGCTGGCCCCCGCATAACGGACCATGGGCTCCCATCCGCTCTGGGACTCGATGATCTCCGCGTCGGGTCGGTTGAAGTGAACGGTGCTGGTATCCGTCACAAGCCTTGCCACAAGGCCGAAATGGTCCGCATGCAGGTGGGTGATGAAAAAATCGGTGGTGGCAAGCTCCACCCCAATTTCTCGCAGCCCCTGCTGCATGGCCGCGAAGCACTCCTCGCGGTTGAGGCCCGTGTCGATGATCAGGTTCCGTTCCCCTCCCTTGATCACATAGGAGTTGAGGTATTTGAGAGGGTTGTTGGGAAGCGGGATCTCAATACGGAACAGATTGGGCAGAATTTCCTCTCTCATGCGATTATTACCTTTCTCATGTCTTGGAGACTGTCCCATGGCGCGGGCACGTCTTGCCTGATCCCGAACCTGGTGAGCACAAAATCGTAGCGCACGGGATCGTCGGGGGCCATGGCCCGAAAAGCCCCCGTGATTTCCAGCACCGTTCGCATGTCGGCCTGTTTGCGCCTTGTAAGCCCCAGGGCAAGGCAGGTTCTGTGCATGTGCACGTCCACGGGCACGAGGAGCTGTCGGGGACTCACCAGGAGCCATCCTCCCGGGTCGACGCTGTCTGTGCGCACCATCCAGCGCAGAAAAAGGTTCAAGCGCTTGCAGGCGCTTCCTCGAACCGGCTGGGGGACCAGATGGTCCAGCCGGCGCCCCGTGCCGTGAGTGAGCTTTCCCACGAAGGCGCCCAGCCCCGGAAGCACCGTTTCGTCCTCGGGTCCCATCCCTTCGGCGAAAGCCGCCTCCAGGCTGCCGTAATGCCTCAGCAGCCTCCGCACGGCGTCCAGCAGGGTCGCAAGCTGCGCGCCCGTGCTGAATCGGTGCTTGAATCCCGAAAACAGGGAACGGACCGATTCGCGCGAGCCCCCCTGCACGAATAGGAAAGGGCTGGGAGTCATCTCTTGCAGAACAAGGGAAACGCTTTTCAGAATCTGGCTCACGCGGCCGTAGGCTAAGCACGAGGCGATGAGCCCCACCACCTCCCGATCACGGGGGCATGGGTAGGCGTGAAGGAACTCCAGGGGGTCCGGATGGATGTAGACAGGCCGGTTGTATTTCCGGTACAGCCTTTCCAGATCCTTTCCGCAGATGGGTGCACAGTCCATCAGCCACACGGTCCCATGAGAGACCCATTCCTTTGCGCGGGGGCATCTGTCTCGGTCAGGGGGCAAGGGAGGCAGGTGTCCTCAACGATGGCGACAGGCTGGGCAAGTGAGGGGACGGGTCTCACGAGATGCAGGGTGGGCCGGCTTCCGTTCGGTCGGTGCTCCCTTCCGCCTCCCTGCAATCCCGGCAAACCCCGATGAACTCAAGCCTGTGCCCCCTTATATGGAACCCGTTGCTGTCGATGCAGGGCACTTCGAGTAGACGGCATGGTTCCACGGAAATATCGGCGACCCGTCCGCAGACCAGGCACCGGGTATGGTAATGGGTGGCAGGATTTCCATCGTATCGCCTCTGGGTCCCGCTCATCTCCAACTTCTGAATGATGCCGCAATCGGAGAGCGTCTCGAGGTTCCGGTAAACGGTTGCCAGGCTGACCCTGGGAAGCCTCCTGCGGACCATTTCGTACACCTGGTCGGCCGTCGGATGTGTGCACACGCCTCGCAGCTCCTCCAGAATCACCCGGCGCTGACACGTCATCCTCATTGGCGGATTAACAGTCACGACCTGCCCTTGCCTTTCCTGACGCATGCTTCACGACACCGCCCGGGATCTAGACGCAAGAGGCAGGCGGGTCAACGTTCGGGGGGTTGCCCCTGCTGTCCCAAAGCATGCCGGGTATTTTGATCTTCACAGCCGGTGAAAGAGGCCGCCCCGTGGGCAGCCCCTTTGTTCGGCATTGCCCCCTTTAAGGTCAGCGGGCCGCTACGGGTCAGGCGGTGCCGCCCGCACTCCCGTCCAGTGTGCACTGGGTGAAATCGATCGGTTTGCCGCACTTCTTGCAGGTATGGGGCTTGTCGAATTCGTCCGAGAACACCTCCAACTCGTGAGCGCAAGCAGGACACTTGCAGATGAAAGACCTCAGAGCCTTGAACTGCTCAAACCCGGGGCAGTGTTGCGGTGTCGTGGCCATCCTTATCCTCCTTGTTACAGTGGTGGCACCATACAGCCTCTCCAGCACCTTATGCTCTCGTCAGGCAGGAGGGCGAGTCTGCCTATCTCTTAGAACAGATTTGCTCTTCGTGCAAGCCCGCCCCTTCGTGGAGGCCGTGCACATCGGACGCCCAAGGGTGGGGTGCGGCCGTGCCGCAGGCCCTCCCCCACGGCGGCTCGCGTCATGAACCGGGGCAGATTTTCGTTGACAGCCCGGGCGCTTTCTGGCTGACTAAAAATTTACGGAATCGGCGTCGCTTCGCATCCCGACGTGCGCGTCCGCCCGGTGTATTTTTGCGCCCATGCCAATCATAAGGAGAACAAGACATGACGGAATTCACTTATCAGGAGCCGTTTCCTCTGGAAAGCGTTTCGGTCACCTACCGAAGGCTTACCGACCAGTATGTCACCACGGGGTCCTTCGGCGGCAAGCAGATGGTGCAGGTAGCGCCCGAGGCCCTGACGCTTCTTGCCAGGGAGGCTTTCACCGATGTTTCTTTCTTGCTCAGGACTTCCCACCTGGGACAGCTCAAGGCCATAATCGACGATCCCGAAGCCTCGGACAATGACAAATACGTGGCGGTGGAGATGCTGCGTAACGCCGTCATCTCGGCCGAAGGCGTTTTCCCGTTCTGTCAGGACACCGGCACGGCCATAGTGCTGGGGAAAAAGGGGCAGCGGATCTGGACCGACTGCTGCGATGACGAGGCCCTTTCAAAAGGAATATTCGCAGCCTATACGGAAAACAATTTACGCTACTCTCAAAACGCTCCCCTGTCGATGTACGAGGAGGTCAACACCGGATGCAACCTTCCCGCCCAGATCGACCTGCATGCCGTACAGGGGGACACCTATGGCTTTCTTTTCATCGCGAAGGGGGGGGGCTCCGCCAACAAGACATTCCTGTTCCAGATGACCAAGGCCGTTCTCACACCGGAGACGCTTCTGCCCTTCATGGTGGAAAAGATGAAGAGCCTCGGTACCGCGGCCTGCCCTCCATACCATCTTGCCTTTGTGGTGGGCGGCACGTCTGCCGAGGCGAATCTCAAAACGGTCAAGCTTGCCAGTGCGGGATATCTGGACGGGCTGCCCACCTCAGGCAACCAGGCAGGGCGGGCCTTCCGGGATGTGGATCTGGAGGGCAGACTCCTGCAGGCTTCGCACGCACTGGGGCTCGGTGCCCAGTTCGGGGGGAAGCATTTCTGTCTCGATACGAGGGTCGTTCGTCTTCCCAGGCATGGGGCGTCCTGTCCCATCGGTCTGGGAGTCAGTTGCAGCGCCCATCGCAACATCCTGGGAAAGATCACCGCGGAAGGCGTCTTCCTGGAACAGCTAGACGCGAACCCGGCACGCTTCCTTCCGGAGAAGATGGATTTGGCCAAGGAAGCGGTGGCCGTCGACCTGGACCAGCCCATGGACGCCATCCGGGCGGTTTTGACGAAGCACCCCGTCGGCACACGCCTGATGCTCACAGGAAAGATCATCGTGGCCAGAGACATCGCCCACGCCAAGCTCAAGGAGCGTTTAGACAGGGGGGAGGGTATTCCCGATTACTTCAAGAACCACATCATCTACTACGCAGGCCCGGCAAAAACACCCAAGGGGTACCCTTCGGGTTCCTTCGGACCCACCACGGCAGGGAGAATGGACCCGTACGTGCCGATCTTCCAGGAGCAAGGGGCGTCCCTTGTCATGCTGGCAAAGGGGAACCGCACCAAACAGGTCACCGACGCATGCAAGCGCTTCGGAGGCTTTTACCTCGGCTCAATAGGGGGGCCTGCGGCAAGGTTGGCAAAGGAATGCATCACCCAGATGGAAACGATCGAGTACCCTGAACTGGGAATGGAAGCCATATTCCGCATCACCGTGAAGGACTTTCCCGCCTTCATCATCGTGGACGACAAGGGAAACGACTTCTTCGACGGTCTGCTCTAGCCCTGCCGGCGCCGGTGCGCTCGCTCCCACTGCCGCGCACCGGCGAAACCGGCCCACGCCGGCCACACCTATGCGTCCAATCCCGCCGCAGCCTTTGCCCCCAACGCGCGGGCCTGCTCCAGGGCTTCGGGGTGGCTGAGGATCTCGCCCTTTCCCTCTATCTTTCGCAGATAGAGCCCCCCTTTGTAGTCCATGTTCAATGCGTCGAAAAAGTAACGGACCGTCAACTCGGTTCCCTCGAAGAGCTGCTTTCCCCGTGTCGCACCCACCGCAATGAGATATCCGCCCCCCTTGTGGCGTGGGAGGGGGGAACCGCCCTGTTTCAGCAGCAGCCTCCTGGCCCACATGGCCTGGGACCGATCGATGAGGGCCTTGAGCTGGGCGGGAACGTTGTAGAAAAACACCGGCGCCGCGACCACGATGCTGTCTGCTTGTTCCAGCAGGGGGTAAACTTCCTGCATGTCGTCCCGGACCACGCAGTGTCCCGTTGCGTCGCATCCGCCGCACTCCAGGCAACCGGAGAACCGAAGGCTGCGTGCGTGGAGCGTATCGATCTCGGCCCCCGCCGAGCGCGCCCCTTCCAAGGCCCTGTCCAGCAAAAGGTCCGTGTTCCCCTGGACCCGCGGACTTCCGTATATGCCCAGTACTCGCATGGTCTCCTCATGTCATGAAGTCAGGAGTCTATCACCCGGTGTTGCCGGAAAACCGACACGGGGGGTGTTCTTCCTACCCCAAGTCAGGGTAAATTTGTTCCATGCCCCGATGGAGTGTGAATAGGGTCATTTTCGAAGCAAACGACCCGACTAACCCCCATGCCCGGCGCGGGCACAACGAAGCATGAAAACCCGTCTTGCGCTCCCCCTTTGGGACCGGGGGCTTGGAGGGATTTTCATATAAATCGTTATCATTCTACTTGTCGTTGTCGTAATCGTTATCGTAATCGGCGGAGGTGTTCCGCTAGTGGGATTGTTCGTTGCGCTCACCGGAGAAGCCACGAATGCGAGGCAACAACGGTGCCCGTTACTCTGACACGCCTTCCGGTTTCGAGACCGATCACCGTCCCTACGGGACGGATTACGACAATGATAAGGAGAACGAGTAGGACCGATCAGGAACAGCTCTAACCGCTCGCTTTTTCGTGGAATTGCTGTCAGAATCGATTTACCCTGACCCCAAGTTTGCATCCAAGCACTTCTGTGGTACAAAGCGGCACATCATGATTCCCATTCGCGACACCATAGAATCGCGCAACTATCCGGTGGTCACCCACACCATAATAGGCATCAATGTGGTGTTGTTTCTCCTCGAGCTCGCCCAGGGCCCCCGGATGGACCGCTTCCTGCTGACCTACGGCCTTGTGCCCGCGCGTTATTCCATCCCGGCCATCGCCGCGCATTTCACGATCGGCGAGCAGATCACCGCTCTTTTCTCCTTCATGTTCCTGCACGGAGGCGTCTGGCATCTTGTGGGAAACATGTGGTCTCTGTACATATTTGGGGACAACGTGGAAGATCGGCTGGGACCGCTGCGGTATGCGGTCTTTTACCTGGCCTGCGGCTGGGTTTCGGGGATCGCCCACCTTGTGTTCAACTGGCACTCCCAGGTGCCGACGATCGGCGCCAGCGGCGCGATTGCCGGAGTGATGGGCGCCTATTTCATCCTGTACCCCCGGGCCAGGATCCTCACGTTGATTCCCGTCTTTTTCATCCCCTACTTTCTCGAGATCCCGGCTTTCTTCTTCCTCGGTGTCTGGTTCCTCCTGCAGTTCCTGAGCGCTGCCGGCAGTCAAGGCCAGGGAGCGGGTATTGCCTGGTGGGCCCACATCGGCGGTTTCCTTTTCGGAATGATCGGCCTTCTGATGTTCCGGCGTGTGCCTTCCCTGGGGGTGAGCGACCGGGCCCGCGCCTTCACCGCCCGCACGAAGAGCCCAAGGCTTCAGGTTATCCGTCCCACAGGGTCTCTCAACGATCCGAACCTGTACGGGACCATCGGGATCACGGCCCGAGAGGCCGTGGCCGGGTCCCGCAAGGTGGTCAACATACCATGGGGTTTCCAGAAGCGCCTGTTCACCGTGGTGGTACCGCCGGGCGTCCGGCCCGGCTCCACACTGCGTCTGAGGGGCATGGGAAAGGATGTCCCCGGTATGGGCAGCGGCGATTTGTATCTCCAAGTTGTCTTGCGACCCGACAGGTAAGTGCCTGCCTCCATCAAGAGGTGCTTTCCTCCAACCCGGGCGGTTTCAGGTAGCTCACGCGGTTTCCCCCCCGCCGCTTGGCCTTGTACATGGCTTCGTCCACCCTGTGCACCAGTGCGGGGATCTCTTCTTCCCACCCGTACTGTGTCACCCCCAGACTGACCCCGATGCGCACCTTGGCTTCCGGGTTCGGCGTGAACACCGTCGCGTCAATGGCGCGCCGCAGTCTCTCGGCCACTTTGAACGCCTCCGCCCCTTCCGTTTCGGGCAGGATCACCGTGAATTCCTCCCCCCCGTACCGATAGGCCGAGTCCATTCTCCTCAAGCAGGAATGGGTGGTGCGCGCGATCGCGGCGAGCACCTTGTCTCCTTCCAGGTGCCCGTAGGTGTCGTTGTATTGTTTGAACTTGTCTATGTCGTAAAGGATCAGAGACAGGGGCCGCCGGTACCGGTTGGCACGCTGCACCTCCTCCTCGAGTTGCTGATAGAAACGCCTGGAGTTGAAAAGCTGGGTGAGACCATCGGTGATGGCGAGCTTCTCCAGGCGATCCATCATGTCTCTGCGTTCTCTTGCGAACTGTCTTTCCCGCAGGACCCTTTTGATGCGCAGTATCAGCTCATGGAACCGGATCGGTTTCAGTATGAAGTCGCTGGCCCCCGTGTAGATCGCATCTTCGTAAGAGTATTTGTCACTGAAACCCGTCATGAGGATGACATCGGCTTCGTAATCTTTCTTTATGACGTTGGTCAGCTCCAGGCCGTCCATGTCGGGCATCATGATGTCCGCAATCACCAGATCGACGCTCTCGGTCTCCAATAGTTCCAGCGCTTCCGCGCCGCTTGAGGCGGTCCTGGACCGGAAACCCGCGCTTTCCACCAGCTCGTCCACGACGCTGCGTACGTCATCGTCATCATCCACAATGAGGACACACGCTTCCACGCCGGGATCCCGGTCATTGGACGAAGGCGCCCTTTCCGGGTTGCTTCTCTTGGAATGCATGCGTGCTACACTCCAAGAGGATTCTGGACAACGATGGTCTGTTGGCGGTCCGGGCCCACGGAAACGATTTGGATCGGCACTCCGACAAGCGCTTCCATTCTGTCGAGGTAGGCCCTTGTGGTCTTAGGAAGATCCTCCAATCGGCACACATCGGCTATTTGCCCGGACCATCCCGGCAGGGACTCGTAAACGGGCTTGCACGCCTGAAGCACCTTCCCGTCCGAGGGGAACTCCTCCAGCCGGTCCCCCCTGTACTCGTAACCCGTGCAGATCTTGAGGGTTTCAAGATCCCCGAGAACGTCGAGCTTGGTGACGGCCAGGCCGGTCAGCCCGTTGAGCCGCACGGAGCTTCTCAGAAGCACCGTATCGAGCCAGCCGCATCGGCGGCGGCGCCCGGTGGTGGCCCCGAATTCACTGCCCTTTTTCTGGATGGTGTCCCCCACTTCATCGAGAAGCTCCGTGGGGAAAGGTCCCTGGCCCACCCTCGTGGTGTAGGCTTTTACGGTTCCCAGAACACCGTCTATTCTTCCGGGCCCCACCCCCGCACCGCAGCAGACATTCCCGGCCACCGTGTTGGAGGAGGTGACGAAGGGGTAGGTTCCGTGGTCGATGTCCAGGTGCGTTCCCTGGGCTCCTTCGAAGAGCACCGTCAGCCCCTTGGCCATGGCCCTTTCGATCTCCAGGGCCGTGTCGGCGAGGTGGGGCGCCAGCTTTTGGGCCAGTTGTCCATAGCGCTCGATGACCGCCTGGGGATCCAGGGGCTCGATCCCCAAATAACCCTGCAAGTAGAAGTTCTTCTCCTCCAGGACGCTGGCAAGATGTTCCGTGAACGTGTGGGCATCGAGCAGGTCGATCATACGGATGCCGCGGCGGGCGGCTTTGTCTTCGTAACATGGACCGATCCCGCGGCCGGTGGTTCCGATTCTCCGGGCCCCCGTCCTCTCCTCCCTGCCTCGGTCGATCGCCTTGTGGTAGGGCATGATGACATGGGCCCTCTCACTTATGATCAGGTTCCTGGCAGTGACCTGAATACCGTAACGACCGAGGCCTTCCATCTCTTCGATGAGCACTTCGGGGTCCACCACCACGCCGTTTCCGATGACGCATTTCTTGTTGCGCAGTATGCCCGAAGGGATGAGGTGGCTTATGAAGGTTTTTCCATTGACCACCATGGTGTGCCCGGCATTGTTGCCCCCCTGGAACCGAACCACCAGATCGACATCCTCGGCCAGCATGTCCACTATCTTACCCTTGCCCTCGTCTCCCCACTGGGTCCCTACCACCACAACGTTCGCCACGTCACACTCCTTTTCACATCCCGAACGAATTCCCCCATGGGCCGCCCGCCCTCACCTTCTTTCCCTGAAAAAAGCCTGAATGGCTGCGCGGCACTGCCCCTCACAAACCCCACCCAGCAATTCCGGATGATGATTCAATCGGCGGTCCGACGAAAAATCGTAGAGGGACCCCGCCGCGCCCCACCTGGGATCGGCCGCTCCGAACACGACCCTTTTGACCCGTGCATGGATAAGAGCCCCCATGCACATGAGACACGGTTCGACGGTGGTGTAAAGGGTTTCGTTCGTAAGTCTGTAGTTTCCTGTTTTTCTTGCCCCTTCCCGCAGGACAAGCAATTCCGCATGCGCGGTCGGATCACAAAGGGAAACGGTGCGGTTGTGGTCTTTTGCCAGCACCGATCCCCCTTCGGAGACGAGAACCGCACCCACGGGCACCTCGCCCCCTTCTCCGGCCCTCCGAGCCTCCAGGAGTGCCATCTGCATGAAGTGATCGTGCTCCCGCAACGCGCCCTGCGCCATTTGCATCCGGCTAATGCCCCCCATTTCGTGAACCACGGGACGGTATCTCGGTATCTATTGACCGTCCTGCCCGCTGCAGATGGCGCACACACGTCTCACCGGCCGCTCGCGCTGCCGGGTTCCTGTGGCTTGACAAATCCCCTGAAAAGGAATAAATGGAAAACTTCTTCGGCGCCCGTAGCTCAGATGGATAGAGTGCCGGACTACGAATCCGTAGGCCGCAGGTTCGAATCCTGCCGGGCGCACCACAAAACGATGGGGATTAATCCTGCCCCAAGATTAATCCCCCTTCCACACCGGGTGTACCCGAAAGCCGCCCCGAGGTCTGTCCCTGTCCTTGTGGCGGCATTCCTGCCTTCAGGGCCGGTGGGCCGCCTACGGGAAGGCAAAAACCTGTTTGCGCCCACGAATGCTCCGCGCCGTGGGAAGCCAGCCGTTGTGTGAGGCTCGATTCTATGGTATCCGATCATGGAATCGAGAGACTGGTACGCCTGGCAGGATTCGAACCTGCGGCCTACGGATTAGAAGTCCGTTGCTCTATCCATCTGAGCTACAGGCGCGTTGTCAAACGGAGGCCGATTAGCACACCTTCGGCGGGCTTGTCTACAGAAAACCCGCGATGCGTCCCACGCATGAACGTTCTTCGACCCGCCGGGCCAACAGGCGAGGGCTCGGGGGGAGGGCGGCGCTTCTTGCAGGGGGCATAAGGACGCACAACATGATGCCGGGTACAGAGGCGGTGGACATCATGCATTCTGAAGACGACACCATGGAAACGCAAGAAAACCAGGGCAGTAGCGGTGCCGAAAAGGAAAACGACACCGTCGACGAAGTCGAGGGGAAGCCGACTCCACCGGAAAGAGCCCTCACCAGACTGGACCCTCTGCAGCAGTATCTCTGGGAAATCAGCCGGTACCACCTTCTCTCCCGGGAGGAAGAAAGGTCCCTTGCCATCAGGGTGCGGGAGCAAGCTGATTCCGAGGCGGCATACACCCTTGTCACGTCCAACCTGAGACTCGTCGTAAAAATCGCCCTGGAGTTTCAAAGGATCTGGATGCAGAATCTCATGGATCTCATTCAAGAGGGCAACATAGGGCTTCTGCGTGCCGCACAGAAGTTCGATCCTTACAAGAACGTCAAATTTTCTTACTACGCGTCCTTCTGGATCAAGGCGTACATACTCAAGTTCATCATGGACAACTGGCGGCTTGTGAAGATCGGGACGACCCAGGCCCAAAGGAAACTGTTTTTCAAATTGAAGAAGGAAAAGCAGTTGCTCATGGACGAAGGATTCGATCCAAAACCCAAACTGCTTTCCGAAAGGCTCGGCGTCTCGGAACGGGACATCGCGGACATGGACCAGCGGCTGGCAAGTTGGGACGTTTCCTTGGACGCTCCCGTGAAAAGCGATTCGAACAGCGAGCGGGTGGAGTTTCTGAGCACCTTCGAGGAGTCGGCAGAAGAACATGTGGCCAGAAAGGAGATGGAGCAGATCCTGCACAGCAAGTTGGCGCTGTTTCGCAAGCAACTCAATGAGAGGGAACTCGAAATTTTCGAGCACCGCATTTTTTCGGACAATCCCCAAACCCTACAGCAGATTGGAGATCGCTACAACATCTCCAGGGAGAGGGTCCGTCAGGTCGAAAACAGCGTGGTCAAGAAGCTGAAAGCATTCCTGGAAAAGGAAATCCCCGACTTCCACACGTATCAAGGAGGGTTTGAGCTGGAGAGCCGCAGTCAGTTTTGAGGGGGCAAAGGGGATACCAACTTCGGCCTGCCTCCTGCGGATTCCGCGTCGGGGACCAAGCAGTGACGCCGCCAGGAGGTGTTTGGGTACGAAAAGAGGTTCGAAACAGTTGGAAAGTCCCCAAATGATGATTAAAATTTGCATATTTTCAGAAAGGCGCGAGGGGCGCCGGCTGCCGAGTCACACGGACCTTTGAGGGAAGCCGGTTTGGGATCGGCGCAGTGCATGCGGTGGCCTCCTTAAGGATTTTTACGTTGGAACGTGTCCATTCTCGATTTCCCGTTTGTGGGTTACCGCCAGGTTCCGTGTACGGGACCAGGCGGCTCGGACCCGCGTCGCGGAACAAGGGGCCATGCCGACCTGCAGGCAGTGCCTTTCGGTGCGCCCTTGCCGCTCTTGTCTTGGTTTTCGGGGTCGCGGGCTGCACATTGTCGACCCAAAGAGGATCTTACCGACCCGAACCCCTGAGGACGAAGAAGGGGCAAGACGGGCCCTATTATTACTACACCCAGTCCCAGCTCATGCGCCTGGAAGGCAATCTGGAAAGGGCGGTGGACCTTCTCAAGGAGGCGGTGGCCAGGGACAGGGGTTCCGTCTACCTGCGGCGGGACCTTGCGGACCTCTACCTGCATCGCGGACAACCCGAGAAGGCCCTGGAAACGGTGGGGGCTATTCTGAAGGACACACCCGATGACCAGCAGGCTCTGCTCCTTCTGGGCAGGGCCCAGATGAACCTGGAGAAGGACGGGGAGGCGATTGCCACTTACAGCAAGCTGCTGGCACTCGATCCGGGTCAGGAGGAGATCTACTTTTTCCTTGGAGAGCTTCACCTGCGGAATAAGGAGCCCGGAAAGGCCCAGGCCGTCTACGAACAACTCCTGAAACAGCACCCGGAATCCTATGCCGGGCACTTTTACCTGGGCAAGGCGTACGTGCTCCAGGGAAAGATCCGGGAGGCTGAAGAGAGTCTGCTGCGCAGTTTGGATCTGAACCCGGGTCTCGAACATGCCCAGTTCGAGCTTATCAACCTGTACGAACAGACGGGTCGTGACGACAAGGCCCTTCAGACCTATGCTGAGATCCTCACCCTCAATCCCGGCAACCTCAAGGCGAGCTTCGGAATCGCCCAGTTCTATTTGCAGAGAAATCAGAAGGAGCGGGCGCATGCCGTCTTCGACCTTCTGCGCCGCAAAAGCCACGGGGACAAGGGCATCATGCGGCAGATCGGGCTGGTCTGCCTGGAGAACAAGGACTTTGACAAGGCCCTGGAAACCTTCGGGGAGCTCATGAAGGCGGACCCACCGGATGCGGACATTGCCTATTTTATGGGAATGGCCCACGAGGGGAACAAGGAAAAGGGGAGGGCCCTGGAAGCCTACCGAAAGGTGTCCACCCAGTCGGAGTTCTACAGAAACGCCCTGCTGCAGATAGCCTTTCTTTCCAGAGAACAGGCCGATGTGGAAAAGGCCGCGCGCTATCTCGAAGAGGGCATCCAGACGGCACCCGAAGATCCCCAGCTCAAACTGTTTTTGGGAAGCCTGTACGAGGAAATGGGGGATTTCGCCAAGGCGGCGCAAGTTTTGTCGCACGGTCTCACCGTTCACCCCGACGACACGGTGCTCTTGTTTCGTCTTGGCGTTGTGTACGACAGGTGGGGCAAGAAGGAGGACTGCATACGGGAAATGAAGAGGGTGATCGCCATCGACCCGACCCACGCCAACGCACTCAATTACCTCGGGTATACCTATGCGGAGATGGGAAAATACCTGGAGGAAGCCGAGAGGCTCATCCGCGATGCCCTCAAGTACAAGCCGCGGGACGGGTACATCACCGACAGCCTCGGCTGGGTTTTTTTCAAGAGAGGGGAATTCCGGGAGGCGGTGGTCTATCTCGAGGAGGCCGTAATGCTCGTTCCTGACGACCCCATCATCTTGGAGCACCTGGGCGACGCCTACCTGCAAATCGGCAGCCGCGACAAGGCCCTGGAAGCCTACCGGCGCGCCTTGATGCACAAGAAGGAGGATCAGGCCGAGCTCAACAGGAAGATCGAGTCGCTGCAATGACTCAAGTGATGCGGACGACCCCCTGAAAAAGGGGAGCGCGGCAAATTGCGCTGGAATACGGTTGAGAAGGAGGATGAAATGAAACCTTTGGCTTTACAACGGACACAGGCGCAGGTGCTGGTCAACGCGTTTGTGCGCAGCGTCTACAACTGGATGATGGTGGGCCTGGCGCTCACGGGCTTTGCCGCCTTGTACGTGGCGGGAAACCCTTCCCTTCTTCGTTTTGTCTACGGCAACAGGCTCGTCTTCTTTGGTTTGATCATCGGCGAACTGGCGATGGTGTTTACGCTGAGCGCCAGGGTCCACAAGATGAGTGCGGCCACGGCGACGGGTATTTTTGTGGCCTATTCGGTCCTCAACGGCGTCACCTTGTCCGTCATATTTCTCGTCTATTCGGCAGCATCCATCGCCAGCACCTTTTTCATCTGTGCGGGTACGTTTGCCGCGTGCAGCGTGTACGGATGGACCACCAAGCGCGACCTGACCTCCGTGGGGTCCTTTGTGATGATGGGCCTTTTCGGCATCATCATCGCCTCGGTGGTCAACATGTTCATCGGCAGCCACGGCATGAGCCAGGTGATCGCCTACATCGGGGTCATCGTGTTCGTGGGCCTGACCGCATACGACACGCAGAAGCTCAAGGAGATGGCGCTTTCCCAACCCGCCGGCCTGGACGCGGGTGTGATCCGCAAAGGCTCCATCATGGGAGCGCTATCTCTTTACCTTGATTTCATAAACCTTTTCCTCATGCTCTTGCGGATCTTCGGAAGTAGCCGAGAGTGACCAAAGGACGCAACCGCTTCACGGCTGGAGACAAGACGCCCATGGACACGGTGGAGGCGCTGAGAGGAAAGGGGGTGATCATCCCTCTGCCCACGAGGGTGACCATCGGAGAGGAGGTGGATCCGCAGCGTATCGCTCCGGGCGTCATCCTCCACCCCGGCTGTCGTCTCAGGGGCTCCTCCACGCTCATCATGGAAGGGGCGTGTCTGGGAGAGGAGGGGCCGGTCACCGTGGACGACTGCCAGATCGGACCATCGGTGGCCCTCAAGGGAGGGTTTTTCCAGAGGGCCGTTTTCCTTTCGGGTGCCTCCATGGGATCGGGGGCCCACGTTCGGGAAGGCACCATCTTGGAGGAACAGGCAAGCGGCGCCCACACGGTGGGCCTCAAACAGACCATCCTTTTCCCCTTCGTGACCCTGGGCAGCCTCATCAATTTCTGCGACTGCCTCATGTCAGGGGGCACGAGCCGCCAAGACCACAGCGAAGTGGGAAGCTCCTACATCCACTTCAACTACACTGCCCACCAGGACAAGGCCACCCCTTCCCTTTTCGGGGACGTCCCTCACGGCGTGACGCTACGGGAAAGGCCCATTTTTCTCGGAGGTCAGGGCGGAACGGTGGGACCGTGCCGGGTGGCGTTCGGAACGGTGGTGGGGGCCGGTACGATCTTGCGCAAGGACATCAGGGAGAGGGACAGGCTGGTCCAGGATGGGGGGGCAGGTCGTGTGAACGCCGCCTTCAGACCCCATCTTTACCGTTCGGTGAAAAGGATCGTGGACAACAACGTGCACTATATCGCCGGCCTGCAGGCGCTTCGCCAGTGGTATCTGCACGTTCGCTCCCTGTTTGTGGGGGCGGGCTTGGGCCAGGCCCTCCACGCCGGCATGGTGGAGAAAATCGAGTTGGGAATCGAAGAGAGGCTTGGCAGGTTGCGGGCCCTGAGCCAGAAGATGCCCGCTTCCATCGAGGCGTACCTGGAGCTGACAAACGACCGGGGCCCGTCGGTCCTGTTGCATCAGAAACGGGAGCTTCACGACAATTGGGGTGCCGTGGAAACGGCCTTTCGATCCATGGCCCAGCACATGGGTCCTCCCTGCCTGGCACAGGGTTTTCTCGAAACGGTTACCAAGGCCGTATCGGAGAGGGGGAAGGACTATATCGAGGTGATTCGGAATTTGAAGGCGGAAGAGGCTCATGGGGCCACCCTGTGGCTTCAAGGCATCGTGGACGACATCCGGGCCGTGGTTTATGGGCATTTGCCTTCTTTCGCGGGGCGTTCGCGGCCCTAGCGGTACAACTTGCCATCGATGGTGCACAAGGCCATGAAAAAGCTTTTTGGTACCGACGGGGTGCGCGGAACGGCGAACCATCATCCCGTAACCTGTGAGATGATATGCAACCTGGGCCGGGCCACGGCCCGGTTCTTCGAAAAAGAGAGCCATCCCAGACGCATCGTCGTCGGAAAAGACACGCGCAATTCGGGAGACATGCTCGAATGCGCCGTGGCCGCGGGCGTCTGTTCGGCAGGCTGGGATGCAGCTCTCGCCGGTGTTCTTCCCACACCCGGCATCGCCTTTGTCACACGCACTCTCAACGCCGGGGCCGGGATCGTGATTTCGGCATCCCACAATCCCTATGCAGACAACGGTCTCAAGGTGTTCGATGCGCGAGGGTACAAGCTGCCCGACTCCAGCGAGCTTTCCATCGAAGCCCTCGTGTCTGACCAGCGCCGCGTCGTTCCTGAAAGGTGCGGTACGGTGGCCCACCTTCCGGATGCCGCGCCGCGATACATCGAGTTTCTCAAGGGCACTTTCCCCAAAGACCTCAAGCTCGGAGGAGTCGATGTGGTCCTCGATTGCTCCCACGGGGCCACCTTTTCGGTGGCCCCCGCCACCTTGACCGAGTTGGGCGCCGCCGTCACCCCCCTGTTCGTTTCCCCCGATGGAACCAACATCAACGAAGGTTGCGGGTCGCAGCACACCGAAACCCTGCGCCGTGAGGTGTTGCAGAGGGGGGCACAGGCGGGGTTCGCCTTCGACGGCGACGGTGATCGGGTGATAGCGGTGGACGAGTGCGGGAAAGCCCTTTCAGGGGACCAGATGCTTGCCATCTGCGCACGGCACATGAAGCGCCGGGGCACCCTGTGGAACAACACCGTGGTGAGCACGGTCATGAGCAATTTGGGCCTGAAGATCTTCCTGAAGGAACTGGGTGTCCGGCACATCGCGACACAGGTGGGCGACCGCTACGTGCTCGACGCCATGCGATCGGGCGGTGCGGCCCTGGGGGGCGAGGACTCGGGCCACATGATCTTCCTGTCCCACCACACAACGGGGGACGGCATGGTCTCCGCCCTGCAACTGCTGCGCATCATGCTTCTGGAACAAAGACCCCTTTCCGAGCTTGCCCGGCGGATGGAGGTTTTCCCCCAGGTCCTTCTCAACGTGGAGGTGCTCCGGAAACCGGATATCGACTCCGTCCCGGCTTTGGTGGAGGCTATCCGGGAGGTCGAGGCCGCCCTGGGGGACCATGGCAGGGTCCTGGTGCGCTATTCCGGAACCCGCTCGGTGTGCCGGGTGATGGTGGAAGGGCCCACCCCCGATACCACGCGCCGGCTTGCGGAGCAAATCGCCCAGGTGGCCCTGCGTGAGCTCGGCAGGCACGATTGATGGCCCGTGCCGCCGCCCCCACAGTGCCACCCTGCACGTGTGAGGATACGACCCCGGTCAGTACTCCTTGGGAACACGGTTGAGCTGGGCCAGGGTGAAGACCGGCCCGTCCTTGCAGACGAACTCCTTTCCGATATTGCACCTTCCGCACATGCCGATACCGCACTTCATCCGGTTTTCCAACGACATGATGATATGATCGTGGGCATAGCCGAGGGTCTCGAGCACAGGTTGTGTGAACTTGATCATGATCGGCGGGCCGCAAACGATGGCGTAGGTGTCGTCACTGCCCGCAGGTGCCTTCTGTTCCGTGATGGCGGGAACGAATCCCACGTTGTACTTCCAGTTCGGGTTGTCCGTGGCGTCGACCGTTATGTGCATATGGATGTCGTCCCGCTCCTCCCACCGGGCCAGTTCGTCACGATAGAGCAGCATACCGGGGCTCCTGGCACCGTAGACCACGTGGATGTTCTTGAATTTTGGGCGGTTGGCAGGATCGAGCATGTAAACGATGCTGGAGCGCAGGGTGGTGAAGGCAAAACCGCCTCCTATGATCACCACGTTCTTGCCTTCCATCACATCCCAGGGATAGGAGTTGCCCAGGGGGCCGCGCACTCCCATGATGTCCCCTTCCCGCATGTTGTGAAGGGAGCCGGACACCAATCCCACCTTGTTCACCGTGAACATTATGAATCCCTTCTCCGTCGGGGAGGAGGCGATTCCGATGGGTATTTCTCCCTTGCCCGTCACGGAGAGCTCGGCAAACTGACCCGCCCGATACGCGAAGGCCTTCTCGTGGGCCGGGTCCAGAAAAACCAGTTTGAAGGTCTTCAGGCTCCTGTCTTCGGTCTCCGTGGTGACCGCATCGATACGAACCGGATAAGGCAAATATGGGTTCTGCAACTTCTTTTCCCCCTTAAGTGGCACAGGCACCGGGCTCAAACCCGTTCATGAGGTCGCACACCTTTCGGATGTCGATGTTCACCGGGCAGTGCTGGATGCACCTGCCGCACCCCACGCACTGTATGCCGTTTTCATAACGATCCACATAGTATTTGAGCTTGTGCATGAAACGTTGGCGCACGCGCTGCATCTTCTCCGGACGTGGATTGTGTCCGGAACCGTGCAGGGTGAACAGCGGGTACATGCAACTGTCCCAGTTGCGCATCCGCATCCCTTGCAGGCCGTAGACTTCGTCCTGTATATCGAAGCACCAACAGGTGGGGCACAGGTAGGTGCAGGTCCCGCAGTTGATGCAGGAAAAGGCCACATCCTGCCAAAAGGGGGCCTCGTACAGCTCGAGGGTTTCCTTTTGCCGCAGCTTTTCCGTTTGCACGTGGGAGACGATTTTCCCCTCGGCGTCCTTCTTCAAAGACTCCAGGGTTGCGGGAGCGCCGCTTTCGGCCTCGGTCTGCCACTTAGCCGTCTCCATCAGGGCCTCCCCCTTGGGGGTCAGGACCTTGGCCAGGAAGCCGTCTTCCTGCCGGACGAGCAAGACATCGCAACCTTCCTCCCCGTGGGGTCCCGACCCCGCCGTCGTGCAGAAACAGGTGGTGCAAGGCCGATCGCAGGCAAGCCCCACAAACGTGGTGGTCTCGTAACGCCTGATCCAATAGGTATCCTTGTATTGGGGCGTGTCGAAATTTCGCCGCACCAGCAGGAATGCCTTGGCGTCACAGGGCCGTATTCCCAAAAGGGCTTGGGGTGAAAAGTCCTTGGCTATTTCCTTGTGGATATGATGATCGGGCTGCCTGGTGTCGAGCGTGTATTCAAGCATTGCCTCGGACTGGGGATACACCAGAGATTTGGGGGAGAGACGCGTGTTGCGGTATTCCAAATCGGGCACCACCCCTTTGGGAAGCTGTTTGAAATGGTGGAAGTCACCTGTTTTGACCGGCCCACAGAGGCGAACAGAATCGCTCAGTCGTCCCAGCCCCGTGACCCAGTCATCCTTTTCAATTCTGATGATGCGCATAACCTTGCCCCCGTCCATTCTCCTCACTTGATGAAATCCCCAGGGTCTTCGGGTCTATATACATCCAGCGGAGGCCGCACATCCAGGGTCAACCCGGCCTCCCAGTTGTAAAGTTCGCGGCAGTCTTTCTCGAGCTTCTTGGTGAATTGGCGCACCTTGATGCCCACCGGGCAGGCACGCTCGCACGCCCCGCAGTCGGTGCAGCGGCCCGCACAGTGATAGGCCCGCAGGAGATGGAAAGTGCGTGTGTCCACCGGGTCTATGCTCTTGCCCACCCACTGGGGTTTGGATTCGTCCACGAAACAGGTGGGGCAATAGCAGAGGGGACATGCGTTGCGGCACGCATAGCAGCGAATGCATCCTGAAATGAGATCTTCGAAATACTCCCATTTTGCCTGGGGGTCCAAGGCCTCCACCTTGCGCACGTCCTCGTATCGGTCCTTGTCTTGCGGTACGGGCACCGGCTCGGCCACCCGTTCATCGTGCAGGACCGGGTTGGGGTGCACACAGATGGCGCAATTGTCCTGAAGAACATCGGCCTTGTCGACGGTCGTCTCGAAGTCCGCGCCCTTTATCTTCACCCGGGTCCCCTCTTCAAGGACCTCCGTGATCTCCCCTCCCGTGGAACCCGAGACTTTGCGCTTGTCGATCATTCCCGTGCATGGAACCCCGATGACGTATACCTGCTCCCGGGTGATCTGATTTTCGATGATGTGCGTGACGATATTGCGCGAGTCACAGCCTTTGGCAACCACCCCTATCTTGTCCTTGCGACCGATCAGGTAGTTGGCCAGGTTGATGCCGCAGTTACTGTCCCAGACAAGGGTCTGCACCTGTGCTGGATCTTTCACCAGACACGGTTCGTTCATCATGGGGATGGAGCCTCTGCGAAACCCCAGAACCGCGTCCACCGTCCCGTCCCGGAGGATCCTTTCGGCGATTTCCCTTATTTTCGCGGTATATTCTATCATCTCAAGCCACCTCGGCCATCTTCTTGACGAAGTTTCTTGCCGGACCCAGGGCCTTCACTGCCGCGCAGACCTCATGGACCACCTTCACGAATTTGGTGGATTCGGCGGACGAAACCCAGGAAAAATGAAGACGTCCGGGTTCGATTCCCGAATGCTCCAATAGATTTTTCATCAAAGCGAACTTACGGCGGGCATAGAAATTACCTTCCAGGTAATGGCATTCGCCGGGATGTCACCCGGAGACCCAGACACCGTCCGCCCCGGTGCGCAGTGCCGCGAGAATGAACTTCGGGCTCATGCGTCCCGTGCACGGAATCCGAACCACCCGGATATTGGCAGGATATTGCATACGGCTCACGCCGGCCAGGTCGGCGGCGCCGTAGCTGCACCAGTTGCACAGAAAAGCCATTATTTTCGGCTGCCAGTCTGACATGCTCCCCTCCTTCATCGGAAAGACGTTTCGAGGCTTTCCGGCTGTTGTCGATTGCGCCGCACGGTCTGCTCTCTTGCGCCCCCTGGCGCGTTGCGCCAAGAAGAGGGCTTTTGTGCAAGTCTAATGTGCGGCTGGGTGCGCTGGGTGCTACGAATAAGGTTTTGGGCAGATACCCAAAACGCTTTTTTAACCATGGGGATGCGGCTTGTCAACAAAATTGTGCCTCCCGAGCTGCTCTCGGTGAAAAGGGGAGCCTCCTTTATTCTCTTTCTTTGCCTTTACTTGCAGTGCGATCATGGTTTAAATATTTTGGACTTGGCCGGGCGGGCCGGTGTCAAAAGAGGGAAAGGCAGCCGGGAAGGACAAACAGCCATGATCGATTCCACCCAGTGGGACTGGGGTCTTGGAAGAAGGCTCATCGCCGACCTCGATACGTGGAGACAGACGTATCCTTGCATGCAGGAGCCTTACGTGAGCCCAGACGGAGAGAAGATTGCGGCCATCGTCAAAACCGACGAGGACCTTTACACCGTCTACGAGAACCAAGGAGCCTGGGAAGATGCCTTCGACAAGGTATGGTATCTGCGCTACGATCCGCGCGGCATCGCGACGGCCCTGGTCTCCCGTGATGGCCAGTGGACCCTGGCGCAGGAGGGCAGGGTCTGGGACAGTGCTTTTGACTTTGTCTGGAATACTCGCTTTGCGTCGGAGGGGGGGCACATTGCCGTCGCCGCCCAGCAGGAAAGAAAGTACTTCGCCGTTCGGGACGGCATCCCTTGGCACACGGGGTACTTGGCCCTCAGCGACCTCGAGATGAGCCCCCAAGGGCAAAAGACGGCCGCGGTGGTTCAGACCGTTCCCCTGACCGAGGGAGATATCTTCACTTTCCAGAAGGGGTGCTATTCCGTGGCGGTGGACGGAGATGCTTGGAATGCCAACTACGTCAACGCGTGGGAGCCCACCTTCAACAGGGATGGCACCACAGTGGCGGCCCAGGTCCGGACCAGTCTCAAGGAATACACCATTGCCGTGGACGGAGTACCGTGGGATGGCGTCTATTCCTGCGTCTGGAAACCGCAGTTCGCGCCCAAGGGCGGATCGGTGACCGCGCCCGTGCGTGAGGGGGGAGCGTGGACCCTCCAGCAAGACGGCAGGCCCCTGTGGACCAGGAAGTTTGTTCAGTTGTGGGCCCACACATACAGCCCGGGGGGAGAAAGGCTTGCGGCTATCGGCGCGGTCCGTTTCGGGCGGTGGACCATGGTGGTGGACGGTAAACCGTGGGCCGTCACTTTCGGGGATCTCGTGACCGACGCGGTTTTCAGTCCGGACGGGGCGAAAATCGCCTGCGTCGGCAAGGAGAAAGGGAAATACACCGTCGCCGTGGACGGCAGTGCCTGGGAAGGTGCCTTCGACAGGGCGTGGCAACCGGTATTCAGCCCCGATGGCCGTCACGTGGCCGCCAAGGTGAAGAGGAACGGACGTTTCACGGTGCTGGTCGACGGGCGGTGCTTGCGGCAGGAGTACGAAGAGGTGTTCGACCCGGTCTTCAGTCCGGATGGAACCCGACTGTTGATAAAGGCCCTTGAGGTTCAAGGCGGCGCACGGAAGTACTTTCGGCATGTGGTACGGGTGGCCGATATTCTTGGGGGGTGGGGAAAATGATGCACCGGATCTATGGTCTTGTGAGCGGCCCGCTGGCATGGGCGGCCTTTATCCTTTTCTTCGGGGGCAGCCTGTATCGCCTCATTTCCATGGCGGTCCTGGCAAGAAGGAAGGATCCGGTGGTCTACGAGTACATGAGCCTTCGATTCGCCCTGCGTTCCCTGGTGCACTGGGTCCTGCCCTTCGCTTCGCTCAACATGCGCAGGAAACCTTTGACGACCCTCGTGGGCTTCGCATTCCATCTGTGCCTTCTGGCCGCACCGGTTTTCCTTCTTGCCCATGTGATCCTCTGGAAGGAGTACTGGAATGTGAGCTGGTGGAACCTGCCCGACGGCGTGGTGGATTTCATGACGGTGATCGTCATGGCCGGGTGCCTCTTTTTCTTCGTCCGACGCCTGGTCTTGCCGGAGGTACGTTTTCTCACCGGTCCTTCCGATTTTGCCATCCTGGCCGTCGCTGCGGCGCCCTTTGTCACGGGTTTCTGGGCCTATCACCAGTTACCGGGGCACGAAATCATGGGGATCGTGCACATGGTGTCCGGGGAGATCCTGCTGGCCGCCATACCGTTTACCAGGTTGAGCCATATGCTTTTTTTCCCCTTCACGCGCGCTTACATGGGGTCCGAATTCGGGGGGGTTCGACACGCCAGAGATTGGTAAGGAGAAAGGACCATGGTGCAGCCCGCACAACAGCAGCCTCAGGACATCAGGGACGAAGGTATCGAAAGGGGGATCGACGCCCTCACGGACGAGAGGATACGAGACACTGTCCGCAAGGTGCTCGAGGAGGAGTCCGGAGCCAGGCTCAAGACCTATGTGGACACGTGCGTGCACTGCGGTCTGTGCGCCGAGAGCTGCCATTTCTACCTTTCCTACGATAAGGATCCTTCCTTTTCACCCGCGGGGAAGGTGAAGCAGACCCTGTGGGAGATGCTCAGGAAAAAGGGGCGTGTGGATGCGGACTCCATCCGGCGGGCCGCGCACATTGCTTACACCCAGTGCAACCTGTGCCGTCGCTGCTCCCTGTATTGCCCCTTCGGTATCGACATGGCCTACCTCATGCTGACCGTTCGCCGCATCTGCCACCTGCTCGGGGTCACGCCCCAGTACATCCAGGACACCGCCCACAGCCACTCGGCCACCATGAACCAGATGTGGGTCAAGGAGGACGAATGGATCGACAGCCTCTTCTGGCAGGAAGAGGAGGCCGGCGAAGAAATCCCCGGCCTTCGCATACCCATCGAAAAGGAGGGGGCTGACATACTCTATTCGGTCATCGGACCCGAACCCAAGTTCCGTGCGCAGCTCATCTACCAGGCGGCCGTTCTCATGCACGTGGCGGCGGTGGACTGGACCATGCCCGCCACCCCCGGGTGGGACAACAGCGACATGTGCATGTACACCGGAGAATCCGAGATGATGGGGCGGCTCAAGAAAGCCCATTTCGAGACCGCCATGAGGCTCAAGGTGGGAAGAATCGTCATGGGAGAGTGCGGCCATGCGCTGCGTTCGGTGTACGACATGGGAAACCGCTGGCTGGGATGGAAGATGCCCCCCGTGCCCGTAGTGCACGCCATCGAGTTTTACCACGAGCTGCTCAAGCAGGGGCGCATACGCATCGCCGCACCCTTCGAAAAGACGGTGACACTGCACGACCCGTGCAACATCGTTCGCGGAAGGGGGTTGCACGAAATGGCCCGCGAGGTTGTCAACGCCTCGTGCAGGCACTTCGTGGAGATGCATCCGAATCGGGAGCACAATTACTGCTGCGCCGCCGGAGGCGGTGTGATCAACTGCGGCCCCCCCTTCAAGAAGACCCGTGTGGAGGGCAACCGCGTCAAGGCCGAACAGCTTTTCGCCGCAAAGGCCAGGGGCGCCGAAACCATCATCGCCCCCTGCCACAACTGCCACGGCGGCCTGGAAGACATCGTCCACCATTACGGCCTCCAGATGGAGATAAAGTTTCTGGGAGACATACTGTACGAGTGTGTGGACAAGGGATGAGGGGAGGGGTGAGGGGCCGTGGGAAAGAGGAGCCTGCCCATGGGAAGAGGCACGTGGATGACGTTCGCAGCGCTGGTCGCGGCGCTTTGTGTTCTTTGGATTTTGTCCGCACATTCCCAGGAGGACGTGACAACGGTGCGCGACAGTGCCTTCCAAGAGAGGGTGAGGCATCCGGTGGCTTTTCCCCACGATGCCCATAACGAAAAAGCGGGGATCGACGACTGCAGCGCCTGCCACCATGTGTATGTTGACGGGAAGAAGGCCCAGAACGAGGCCTCCGAAGGCATGCAGTGTTCGCAATGTCACGGATCGGAGAAAAACGGTCGGAACCTTGAATTGATCGCCGCATACCACAAGCTGTGCAAGGGCTGTCACGAGAAAAGCAAGGCGGGGCCCGTGCTGTGCAGCCAGTGCCATGCCAGGCAAAGGTGACACGGCATGGGGGGGGGAAACCGGGAAGAGAGGCCCTTGGAAGAGAGGCGCCATGGCAAAAAAAATAATGATCGTTGACGATGATCCTGTCGTAGTCAAGTATTTGACGGCCCTTTTCACCGACAACGGCTACGAGACCTGCGTCGCCTCGGACGGGGTGGAGGCATTGGAAGTGGTGCAAAGGGAGAATCCCGACCTCATAACCCTCGATCTTCAAATGCCCGGGCAGTGGGGGCCCAGGTTCTACCGAAACCTCAGCAAGTTGAAGGAATACAAATCCGTTCCCCTCATCGTCATCAGCGGGCTTGCCGGCAAGCATGCGATCAAAGACGCGGTGGCTTACCTGAGCAAACCCTTCGATCCCGACAAGCTGCTGGGAATCGTCAAGAGCACCATCGGGTGAGGGGCCGGTGCTCGGCGGAGCGTGTCGGGCGATGAGGGAAGCCGCCGGCGGGCGTTGACACCGTTGTTGCCGTGCATTATCGGCCTTGCATGCACAAGGGTTCTTCGGAGTCCCTCCGACAACTCGCCCCCCTGAAGGAGGATTTCCTCAAGGACCGGTGGGCCCATCGCCGCGGGCCTCGGGAGCCTGGGTCTTGTGAACGGGCTCCCGCTTCACATCACCTCGATCACCGAGAAGGCCGTGGACGAATCGACCACCTTCGCCTTTCCAGGGAGCAGGACCACGGTGTGCACGGAAAGGGATCGTGACGTGCCTGTTGCCGGGTCCATATCCGAAGGGGGGAGTCCCTGTGACGGATACCGACAGATGGCGGGTCCTTCTCATCGACGATGAGAAGGACGTACGCGATGTGGTCTCCCTGGCCCTGAAAGATGCCGGGTACGAGACGGTTGCGGCCTGTAACGGCCCCGAGGGGATTCGTCTCTGGGAAGAGCTCGGACCACAGATCGTGATCACCGATATCCGCATGCCGGGCATGGACGGCCTCCAAGTGCTGGAAACCATAAAAGGCCGCGGTCCGGACACGGAGGTGATCGTGGCCACGGCCTTTGGGGAGATGGACGTGGCGGTGCGGGCCCTGCAACTGGACGCCTCGGATTTTATCACCAAACCCATTGACGACAAGGTGCTGCGCCTTGCCCTCACCCGTGCCCGGGACAGGCATGCGTCGCGCAGGAGCCTGCGGGATTACGCCACCTTGCTGGAAAGAGAAAACGCCCGCACGGCCCGGGAGCTCAGCGAGAGCATCGCCCTTCAAAAGGGCCTCATCGAAAGCTCCATGGACGGCATACTGGCCTGCGACGCAAACGGCCGGGCACGGGTTTGCAACCGGCGCCTGGAACAGATGCTTGGGCTTTGTCGGGGCGAGGTGCTGCACGTCATGGGCCTGGAGGACTTCCTGGCCCAAGGCGATGCCGTGCGTCTCAAAGAGGCTTTGGAAGCAGAGGGGTTCGGCGGCAAGGGGCGCCTTTTTCTTTACGAGACCACCCTGGTGGGGGCCGGCCGGCGCACCATCCCCGTGCAGGTTTCCGCGGTGCACATGGGCGGGGCCCAAGGGAGGGGGCTCGTATGCTTTTTCAGGGACCTTCGCCAAATTCGAGCGCTGGAAAGGGAAATGTCCGACCAGGTCCGTGTGCTTCACCAGGACAAGATGATGTCTCTGGGAAGGCTGGCCGCGAGCATCGTGCACGAGATAAACAACCCCCTTTCAGGGATCCTCAACTATGTGAGGCTGATGCTGCGCACCCTGAGCCGGGGTCCGTTGTCGGAGGAAAAGAGAGGAAGGTTCCTCGAGTACCTGCGTTTGATGGAGAGCGAGACCGAAAGGTGTTCCCAGGTCGTTTCCGGCCTGCTGACCTTTTCCAGGAAATCGGTACCCTCTTTGGGAGAGGTCCTCGTAGACGATCTCCTCGATCGCTGCATGATCCTTTGCCGGCACAAGCTGGACCTTCACAACATCCGTCTGGTCCGCGCGGTGGAGTCCGGCCTTGCTCCGGTGTGGGGCGATTTCACCCAGCTCCAGCAGTGCGTCATCAACCTCCTGTTCAACGCCATGGACGCCATGCCACGCGGAGGAACCCTCACGATTACTGCAGGCCGCGATCCTTCAGGCAGGGCCGTGGCTCTGGCGGTGGAAGACACGGGGCAGGGCATTGCCCCAGAAGACTTGCCCCATATCTTCGAGCCCTTTTTCACTACAAAGGCTGAAGGACACGGGCTTGGCATGGGGCTTTCCACCGTCTATGCCATCATGGAGCAACACGGGGGCACGGTGACGGTGCGCAGCGAGGCCGGCAAGGGCAGTGCGTTCACCCTGCGCATCCCTTCAGGTTCTGCGGCCCAGGCAGGCGGCATGCCCGGCGCCGGGAGGTGATCCGTCTTTTCCGGAATCGGCAGCGCGGGCGGCGTCCATGCGCGTCACTGGGCATTGCCGGCAAGGGTGGGATGAGGCAATCGGAACCTCGCGTCCGGACGGGGCAAGAACATCGGAAGGCGGGCTCATGGAAATCAAGGAAGAAGAAGGCCCCCCAAGCCTCCTGTGCGATCACTGGCTGCAGATCCTCGACGATTTGAACATCGGTGCATTCACGGTGAACCTCCAGCGCAGGGTCACCTCCATCAACTACAGCGCCCAGGCCCTTCTGGGCTTGCATGAAGAAGAAGTGGTGGCCAAAGACTGCAGGGAGATTTTCACGGGGGTTCCCTGCATGTCCCGGTGCCTTGTCCGCGGGCAGGAGGAGCCCGAGACCGATGAACCCGATGTGGAGCTGCTCGATGAAAAGCAGGGCAAACACCTCGTCACCCGCATGGCAAGTCCCGTGTACGGCCCCTCGGGCAACGTCGTGGGGTGCTTGACGGTCCTGCAGGATCATTCACCCATCGCACAGCTCATAGACAGGATTCGCTACGAAGAAAGGAGCCTCAAGCACATTCTCGACAGTCTGGACATCGGCATTTTCACGACCAACAGGGGAGGACACATAACCTTTTTCAATCACGCAGCGGAAACCATCACCGGGTACCGCCGCGAGGAGCTTCTGGGAAAACAGTGTGCGCACCTGTTCCCCAAGGAAAACGGAAAGGGCCTGGACCTTCTCAACGCATCCACTGCCGACGGCAACAGCCGCAACTGCCCGGAGGGGCGCATGCTCACCAAGGAGGATGCGGACATACCGGTTCGGGCCACTTACACGGCCCTTCGCAATGAAAAAGGAACGGTCATAGGGGGGCTGGCGACCTTCCACGATCTCACCCTGATCCAGCAGCTCAAACGGGCCATCGACGAGCGATATACCTTCCACGACATGATGGGAAAGAGCCCCGCCATGCAAAAGGTCTTTGAACTGGCAGGGATGGTGGCCGAAACCGATGCCACGGTGCTCATCGAAGGGCCCACTGGCACCGGCAAGGACCTCCTGGCCAAGGCGATCCACTGGGCGGGAAAACGGGCGGACAAACCCTTGGTGAAGGTCAACTGCGCGGCCATTCCCGACAATCTGCTCGAATCCGAGATGTTCGGGTACAGCAAGGGGGCCTTCACGGGGGCCGGCCAGGACAAGCCGGGCAGGTTCCAGGAGGCGGACGGAGGAACACTGTTCCTCGACGAAATCGGCGATCTTCCCCTAAGACTCCAGGCAAAACTGCTGCGGGTTGTCGAAGACAGGGAATTCTATCCTCTGGGGGGGCGATACCCGGTCAAGGTGGACGTGCGGATCCTTTCGGCCTCCAACCGGGGCCTGCACGCACTTGTGGAAAAGCGCCTTTTCAGAGAAGACCTCTTCTACCGGCTCAACGTGTTCAGGATCGAGCTTCCGGCTTTGAAAGAACGGTCGTCGGACCTGCCCCTTCTCATCCGTCACCTTGCCCGGCGGCTCAGCGTCGGCAAGGGGATCACGCAACCCGAGATCTCCGGTCGGGCCATGGCAGTCTTGCTCGACTACCATTACCCCGGCAACGTGCGGGAATTGGAAAACGTACTCGAGCATGCCCTCATCGTTTCCAGAGGCACCGTCATCGAGCCCGAGCATCTTCCCGGGTACCTGCAGCACGCAGGACCCCGGCATGGCGAGGGTCTGTTCCAGATCGAGGGGATTTCCATGTCGCAGGAAAGGACCGAAAGAGAGAAGATCGTCCGGGCACTTCGAGAACACAAGGGGAACCGGAAGGAAGCTGCCAGGGTCCTCGGCATGGATCGCACCACACTGTGGAGGAAGATGAAGCGGTTGGCAATAGTCCACCAGCCTCTCCTGCGCCGATAGTCTTCGCCCTCCCACGGCAAGCCCCAATCCATCCCCCCGCCCTGGATGCAGCATTTTCGCACACCATGGCCCGCTCTCGTTGCAATCATGTTGCACCAAAGCTGCGCAACATGAACGATCATCCGGAACATGAGTTATTATTAGCCATGTGAGCGATTGCCCTCACCGAGAGCGTTGCATGATTTGCAACATGACGGGTGTTGGATAGCTTTCCCCCACAAGCCACCGCGGACCGCAATCCTTTACAGATCAGCCTATCAGGGGGACGTCCCGGCCTGGCACGGTGCGTGCAATACGCAGCGCGGTCACACATTGCGGTTCCCCACGTCTCCCTCTCCCCCCGGGAGAGGGTCGGGGTGAGGGTACAAAAAGCGCGCACTGTGTGGACGCGCGAAGTATAATGCATGCTAAGAGCGGCCGTGCACGGACAACGCGCCGGGTGGGTCACCCTTTTTCATGGGTCCATGTGCTTTGCAGGGAGGTTCCGTTGCACCCAGAGGCTCCCATGTACCCCCACACACCCAGAAAGCGCATCCTGGTGGTGGAGGACGAACCCGATATGCAGATCTTTCTTTCGACGGTTCTCAAGACGGGGGGCTTCGAACCCACCCTGGCCCACAGCGGCGCGGAGGGAATCCGCAAGGCCAAAGAACAGATCCCTGCCCTCATCGTCCTGGACATCATGATGCCGAAGGAACAGGGCATCCAGATGTACGGCAGGCTGCGGCAGGACAAGACCCTGCGAAAGATTCCGGTCATCGTTCTCTCCACGCTGGAAAAAAAGACATTCCTGCATTACCGCAGCCTGCAGGGATTCACCCCGGACCAAGACGATTGGCAGCCCAGGGCGTACCTGGCGAAGCCTCCCGAGGCCGACGAACTGCTCATGCAGGTCCGGCAGTGGACCGGGTCCGGCGGGATGCAAGGTGGACAGAGGCGATCGTCAGCGGGACAAGAACCCCTTGCGGGGAAAGACCAGGGGCCATGACCGTCAGAACAGGGTTCTATATCTGTCATTGCGGCATCAACATCTCGCACAGGGTGCGGGTGGAGGAAGTGGCCGCCTTTGTCCGGGGCCTGCCCCATGTGGTGGTGGCCAGGGACTACAGGTTCATGTGCTCGGATCCCGGACAGGACATGATCGAAAAGGACATCAGGAACCTGCGGCTCAACCGCGTGGTTGTGGCGTCCTGTTCACCGCGGCTGCACGAAAAGACCTTTCAGGGCGCATGTGAGCGGGCCGGGCTCAATCCCTATTTTTTCCAGATGGCATCGGTTCGGGAGCAGGTCTCCTGGGTGACCCGGGACAGCGACGAGGCCACGGCCAAGGCCAAGACCCTTTGCGCCGCGGCGGTGAGCCGCGTCCAGTTCCACGAGGAGCTTCATGCCCGGAGCGTGAAGGTCCATCCGGATGTGCTGGTGGTCGGCGGCGGCATCGCAGGCATGCAGGCGGCTCTGGACCTGGGGGCGGCAGGGCGCAGGGTCTACCTGGTGGAAAGGCTTCCCACGATCGGGGGGCACATGCTCCAGTTCGACAAGACGTTCCCCACCCTCGACTGCGCGGCCTGCATCGGGACGCCCAAGATGGTGGAGGTGGCGCAGAATCCCCACATCGAGCTTCTCACCTACAGTGAGGTGATCGAAGTCACCGGGTTCGTGGGCAACTATACGGTCCGGGTCCTGAAAAAGCCCCGCTATGTGAGAGAGGGGGTCTGCACGGGATGCGGGGAGTGCGAGAAGGTCTGCCCCGTGTCCGTCCCCAGCGAATGGGACGAAAGACTCGGTCAGAGGAAAGCCGTGTACCGGTCCTTTCCACAGGCAGTGCCCATAACGTACTGCATAGACAAGAGGGGCCGGGCGCCCTGCGTCGGGGCGTGTCCGGCCGGCGTCAACGTGCAGGGGTATGTGCAGCTCGTGAAGGTGGGAAAAAGCGACCAGGCTTTGCGGCTCATCATGGAAAAACTCCCCTTTCCCGGCGTCCTGGCCAGGGTCTGCCCCCATCCCTGCGAGGACAAGTGCCGCAGGGGCGAAGTGGATGAGCCTGTGGCCATCCGCGACATCAAACGGTTCGCCGTGGAGCAGGCAACGCCGGAAGCACGGACCGTGCCGGCCATCGAGGAGCGGGACGAAAAAGTGGCGATCATCGGATCGGGTCCAGCCGGTCTCACCGTGGCCCATGACTTGAGACGGCTCGGCTACCAGGTAACGGTGTTCGAGGCGCTCTCCATGCCGGGGGGCATGCTTCGGGTGGGCATCCCCGAGTACCGGCTCCCCCGCCCGCTCCTCGACAGGGAGATCGGCACCATTGAGGGCCTGGGAGTTACCATCCGCACCGGGGTCCGTTTCGGGGCCGATCTGACCCTCAGGGATCTGAAGCAGCAGGGATTTGCCGCGGTGTTTCTCGGTATCGGAGCCCATGAGGGCCGCAAGATGGACCTCGATGGAGAGGACAACACGCAGGGTGTGGTGGATGCTCTGGTGTTTCTCAGGCACGTCTGCCTCGAAGGAAGACGGGAAAATCCCGGGACCACCGTGGTGGTGGGGGGCGGTAACGTGGCGGTGGACGCCGCGCGAACGGCGAGACGTCTCGGCGCCCCCAAGGTTTCCATCGTTTACCGTCGGTCGGCCGCGGAAATGCCCGCGTACTTGGAGGAAACGGACGCCGCGGCCGAAGAGGGCATCGAGTTCCTGTACCTCACGACTCCGTTGCGGCTGCTCGCTCGAGAGGACAGGGTGGTGGGCTTGGAATGCCTGCGCACCCGGCTCGGCTCGCCGGACCCGAGCGGTCGGCCCCGCCCTGTTCCCGTGCCGGGCTCCGAATTCGTCCTTCCCTGCGATACCTTGATACGGGCCATCGGGCAAAGAACGCCCCCCATGCAGGTGCATACCGATCTTCGTCTGGAGTGGACCGGCCAGGGCACCCTTGCGGTGGATCCCGGCACGATGCAGACCTCCATTGCCCATGTCTTTGCCGCAGGAGACGCGGTGAGCGGCCCCAGGACCGTGGTGGATGCGGTGGCCGCGGCCCACGGAGCGTCCCGGGCCATGCATCGGTTCTTGCAGGCCCGGTCCCCGTCACCGCCTGTCTTCGTGTCGGGAGGTTTCGGAGAAGCCAAGGACGGGGAAAAACAAGGACGCGACGGTTGGCCCGCCATTTCTCCGGACACGGAGGTTCGGCCCAGGGAGAAGGTAACGCACCTGGACCCGACAGTCCGTACGAGGAGTTTCGACGAGGAAACTGTCGGGTTTTCCCCGGAGCAGGCGCAGCGGGAGGCGGAGCGGTGTCTCAACTGCGGCGTCTGCTCCGAGTGTATGGAATGCCTGGCGGTCTGCGAGCCCAAAGCCCTCGATCACGCCATGGATCCCGAGGAGGCGGTGTTGCAGGTGGGAAGCATCATACTGGCCACCGGCTATGACCTGATGGACCCCGCGGTCATGACCCGTTTCGGTTACGGCAGATACCACAACGTTTACACGAGCCTGGAATTCGAGCGCCTGAGCAACGCCACGGGGCCCACGGGAGGCAAGATCCTGATACGGGACGGCAATGGGACGTTCACCCGGCCGCCCGAAAGCGTGGCCATCGTGCACTGTGTGGGAAGCCGGGACGTGAACTACCACGAATACTGTTCGCGGGTCTGTTGCATGTACGCCCTCAAGTATTCCCACCTTGTCAATGAGAAGGTGGGACCCGGCACGCCGGTTTTCGATTTTTACATAGACCAGCGCTGCTACGGAAAGGGATATGAGGAGTTTTACAAGAGATGCCAGGAGGAAGGCACCCATTTCATTCGCGGCAAGGTGGCCGAAATCACCGATGAGGCCTTGGAACCCGCGGAGCGGGGCAAACTCATCGCCATCGCAGAAGACACGCTGCTGGCGAGTCCCGTGCGTGTTCCGGTCGATATGGTCATCCTCTGCCCTGCCATGGAGTCGCGGCAGGACGCCTCCGAAGTCGGTAGGATTTTCGGGGTCAATCGCGGGGCCGACGGGTTCTTCCTCGAACTCCACCCCAAATTGGGGCCCTTGGAGACGGCCACCGACGGGGTGTTTCTGGCAGGGGCCTGTCAGTCTCCCAAGGATATCCCGGACACGGTGGCCCAGGCATCCGGGGCGGCCGGCAAGGCACTGGCACTGGCCTGCCGGGGGACCGTCGCCGTGCCTTCGGCCATCTGCCGAATCGACCCGGACATCTGCGCCGGTTGCCGGACCTGCATCGGCCTTTGTCCCTCTTCGGCCATCGCCTTCGACTGCAGAAGGGGCGTTTCGGTGGTCAACGAGGCGCTGTGCAAAGGATGCGGCAGTTGCGCCGCCGCTTGTCCCAGCGGGGCGGCTCAGGTGAAGCACTTCAAAGAAAAACAGATCTTTGCAGAACTGGAGGGGATCTTCGATGCCCTCCACATCGTCGGGATCTAGCAGTGCCCACGGCTCCGGGGCTCGGGTGGAAAAAGGGGGAACCATGGATGATTTCGAACCGACCATTCTTGCGTTCGTGTGCAACTGGTGCACTTACACAGCAGCGGATCTGGCGGGAACGTCCCGGCTGACCTACCCCCAAAACGTCCGCCTGGTGCGGGTCATGTGTACCGGAATGGTGGACCCCCAGTACATCATAAAGGCCTTCTTGGAAGGTGCCGACGCCGTGCTGGTGAGCGGGTGCCATCCGGGAGACTGCCACTACATCAACGGCAACTACAAGGCCCGTCGAAGGATGAAGCTGCTCAAAGAGATCCTGCCCCCCCTGGGCTTTGAGCCGGAGCGGCTGCGATTGACCTGGATCGGGGCCAGTGACGGCATACTGCTGGCCGAGACCCTGAAGCAGCTTGTGGCCCAGGTCAAGATCCTGGGGCCCAGCGAGGCCAAGGGGAAGATGGTGTTGTGAGGACACAAGAGGGAGTGAACCCGATGATCCAAACAGCGAAACTGGATGTGCGGGCAGGTGACTCGCTCTCGAGCCTGCGGGAGCTTTTCAAAGCCTTGCTGGGGGTGGAGGGCGTCGAAGCGATTCTCGTGCCCCAGACCCTGCCGGGGAGCTCCATGGTCATGCCCGTGCTCGTGAAAGACCCCGCGGCCCTGGAAAACGCCGATCCCCTGGCCCCCGCCTTTCCGCTCAATGGGGCAGGGATCCTCTCGAAGCTCACCCGCAAGCCGCTGGGGGGCAAGGTGGCGGCGGTGCTAAGGCCCTGCGAGATCCGGGCCTTTGTGGAACTTGTCAAACTCAGGCAAGGGGCGCTGGACGAGGTGGTCTTGGTCGGGATCGACTGTCTCGGCGCCTTTCAAAATCGGGACTACTTCCGTTTCGTGAAAGACGTGGCCGCCGGCACCACCGCCCTGTTTTGCAGGACGGTTCTTTCCTCAGGCCGGATGCCCCTGCCCGGGGTCCAGATCGCCGATGCCTGCAAAGCATGCGAGTTCCCGGTGCCCACCGGGGCCGACATCCTTGTAGGGCTGTACGGCGTGGACACCGACGACCATCTGTTGGTGCAGTCGCGTTCGGCCAGGGGAATGGTCGTCATGGACGCTCTCGGATTGCCCGAAATCGAGGAGCCGCCCTTGCGGGCCGAGGCGGTGGCCCGTGTGGTGGCCCAGCGCACCGCCTTTCGAGACAGGATGTTCGAGGAGACGGCAGGCTCCATCCACGGCATGGAGAAGCTCGCCGCCTATCTGTCCCGCTGCGTCAACTGTTACAACTGTAAGGTGGCCTGTCCCGTCTGCTACTGCAGGGAGTGTGTCTTCGCCACGGACGTTTTTGACCATGAACCGTTCCAATACCTCCGATGGGCGGCACGAAAGGGACGCATCAAGATGCCCACCGATACTCTCTTTTACCACATCACCCGCCTTGCCCACATGAGCACGGCGTGCGTGGGATGCGGTCAGTGCTCCAACGCCTGCCCCAACGAGGTTCCGGTGATGGAGCTTTTCCGCACCGTTTCCCACCGGGCCCAGAAGGCCTTCGGGTACGAACCGGGAAGGGATGTGGAAGAGAAACCGCCTCTTACCGAATTTCAGGCGGATGAATTCCACGAAGTGGAAGGGATGACGGGTGTGGGGAAGTAACGCGTATGGGGGGCCGGGAGTCTCTTATGGCAAGAAAGACCGGAAGGGTTCTGGTGGTGGGGGCGGGAATCGGGGGCATAAGGGCCTCTCTGGATCTGGCCGAGGTCGGTTACGCCGTCACCCTCATAGACCGATCTCCCGCTCCGGGGGGCACGCTGACCCAGCTCGATCATCAGTTTCCCACCAACGGGTGCGGCATGTGCAAGATGCTCCCCCTGGTGGATCGGGACGCCTCTTCCCAGCAATGCCTGCGCAGGGGATTTTTCCATGAAAACGTCGAGGTCCTTCCTTCCACGCACCTCGCCTCGGTACAGGGAGAAGCGGGCCGCTTCCAGGTGGTTCTCGATGAGACACCCCGCTTCCTCGATCCCGAGCGCTGCATGGGATGCGGCCTGTGCGAAACGGTGTGTCCGGTGCAGGTGCCGGACCCTTTCAACGCAGGCCTGACCCGGCGCAAGGCCGTGCATCTTGCCGCGCCGTGTGCCGTGGGGGGGCCCTACGTGATCGACGCACAGGCCTGCACGCGGTGCGGTGCCTGCGAGGCGGTGTGCCCCACGGGAGCCATCCGGCTGCGTCCCGAGGAGAGAAAGGGCTTTCGCGTTCTCGTAGTGGACGACGAAAGGATCGTGCGCGACTCCCTGAGGGCCTGGTTGGAAGAGGAGGAAGGCTTCACGGCAGAGACCGCAGCATCGGGCGCGCAAGCCCTGGAGAAGCTGGCGGGAGCGCCGTACCAACTGATGCTTCTCGACATAAAGATGCCGGGGATGGACGGCGTGGAAGTGCTGCAAAGGGCCAGGAAGGACTTTTCGGACTGCAAGGTGGTGATGATGACCGCTTATGCCACCGTGGATACAGCGGTGGAGGCCATGAAGCTGGGCGCACTGGACTATCTCGTGAAGCCCTTTGATCCGGAAGGGCTCATGCCGAAGATAGAGGGGCTTTACCGGGACCTGCGGAAGGCCGCGGGCAGGCACCTGGAGGTGGGGGCGATCGTGCTTTGCAGCGGGACTTCCTGCCACGACCCGGCAGACGGCAAGAACCCCTTTGGCTATGGGGTGCATCCCGGCGTGGTGACAAGCCTGCAATGGGAACGGGTGCTCGGCGGGGCCGGACCGTTTGCAGGCAGGTTGCTAAGACCCGGGGACTGCGCTCCGCTGCGCAAGATAGCCTGGATTCACTGCGTCGGCTCGCGGGATCTTCAAAGCGAGGCGGATTATTGCTCGAACATCTGCTGCATGGCCTGTCTCAAGGAAGCTGTCCTCACCAGCCAAAAGGCCGCAGGCGCCGTGGACACGGCCCTTTTTTACATGGACCTGCGGACCTTCGGAAAGACCCATCAGCGCTACCGGGAAGAGGCCGTGAACCGGCACGGGCTTCGTCTCATCCGCGCCAGGGTCCACTCGGTGGCAGGCGACGGCTCGGGCCAGGGCCTTGTTCTCCGGTACGTGGATGGGGAGGGTTTCGCCCAGGAAGAGCGGTTCGATGTGGTGGTTCTCGGGGTGGGGCAGAGGCCGGCCGCCGGAACCGATGTGCTTGCCGAGCGCATGGGGCTGCCCTTGAATGCCTGGGGGTTTTTCCAGGCCGAGCCCTTTTCCCTTACCCGAACCGTGCGTGAGGGAATCGTGCTGGGAGGCGCGGGTTCGGAGCCCAGGGACATCGGCGACGCGGTGATCCAGGCATCCGCGGCGGCCTTGGAGGCATCCCTTGTGGTCCATCGGTCCGGCGGGGCGCTGGAACCGCAGCCCCCATCTGCCGAGGCAGTCCCCGACGTTTCCATGGAGGCTCCACGGATCCTGGTGGCCGTGTGCTCCTGCCGGGACGCCCCTTCCGGGCGATTCGACGGAAGCGTTCTTGCAAGGCGGCTTTCCAGGGATCCGGAGGTAAAGGAGGTGGTCTTTGTGCACGAGACCTGCACGGAGACAGGGTGGCGCGCACTGGAGGCTGCGGTGGAAAAGCACCGGCCCAATCGCCTTCTTCTCGGGGCCTGTTTTCCTCAGCGGCAAGGGAACCGGATGCGTGCCTTGGCACGGGATCACGGGCTGGACCCGTTTTGTACCGAGGTGGCCGATATCCACCGGCCCCTGTTTTCCGGTGCCGAAGGTCCCCCCGTGCTCCAGGAAGTGGACTATATTCTGAAGGCAGGCCTCGCCGCGCTCAAACGGATCGATCCCGGTCCTGTTCCCACTGCTTCCGTGCGGCAGAGCGCCCTGGTGGTGGGAGGCGGCATTGCGGGCATGTCGGCCGCACTGGCCGTTGCGGACCACGGCCTTGGGGTGGACCTGGTGGAGCGGGGGGAGCTTCTCGGGGGAAATCTCCGCTGGTTGGGAAGCACCCTGGAAGAAGACACCACCCAAACCCTTCTGGAAGAAACGTGTCGGAAGGTGCAGTCGCATCCGTTTATAAGCGTGCACAGACGCACCGAGGTGGTGGACTGCTCCGGGGAGGCGGGAAGCTTTCTTACCACCGTGAAAGACGAGGACGGTTCGGTCCGCAGCATCGCCCACGGGGTGACCATTCTCGCCACAGGGGCCGTGGAGGCGGTCACACAGTCCCATGGCTACGGCCGTCATCCGGCCATCGTCACCCAGAAGGAGCTGGAGCAACAGATCTGCCAGGGGGGTCTCGACCTTGAGCGGGTCGGTTCTGTGGTCATGGTCCAGTGCGTGGACTCCAGGCAGGAGCCAAGGAATTACTGCAGCCGTGTGTGCTGCGGGGCCACGCTGAAACACGCCCTTTATCTGAAAAGGCAAAAGCCGGACCTGGCCGTCCATGTCCTTTACCGGCAGCTCATGTCGTACGGATTTTCCGAGAGCCGCTACACCGAAGCCCGAAAGGCCGGCGTTCTTTTCATCCAGTACGAGGTGGACGCGCCACCGCAGGTCCGGCTTGCCGAGACGCCGGGCCAAGGGGAAGCCGCCGTTTCGGTGGAGGCCCGGGATCCGATCATCGGCAGGAAGCTGCGCATCGAAGCCGACCTGCTCGTGCTGGCCGTGGGCGTGGTGCCCAATTTGCCGCCGGGGCTTGCGGCGGCTTTCGGAGTCGATCGGGATCGGGACGGGTTCTTCCAGGAGGCGGAAAGCAAGTGGCGGCCGGTGGATGCCTTGAAAGAAGGGGTGTTTGCCTGCGGACTCGTCCATTCCCCCCGCACGATCCGCGAATCCATAGCCACCGCCCAGGCAGCGGCCCAGCGCGCCCTGCGCCTCCTTTCCAGGCAGCAGGTGCCCGGGGGAAAGCGCACCGCCGGGGTGAGGGCGAGCTTGTGCAGCCTTTGCCGGCGGTGCATCGACACGTGTCCTTTCGGGGCCCGCAGCATCGATCCCGACTCAGGACGCATCCGGGTGCATCCCCTCATGTGCCAGGGATGCGGGGCCTGCGCCGCGGCCTGTCCCAACGATGCGTCCTTTGTCACCGGGTTTTCCGCCGCACAGATGCTCGATACCATCGATGCGGCCCTGGACCCTGGGCAGGGGTAGATATACCGCACGCGGTCACACATGGCGATTTCCCACATCCTCCCTCGCCCTCTGGGAGAGGGCCGGGGTGAGGGTATAAAAAGCGCGGTTTGTGGACGCGCAAGGTACAAGGAGGAGGGGATGGCTCTTGGGGGGTATACCGAAAAGGGAGAGGGGGTGTCCCTGCTCAGCGGCGTGCGCGACAGCATACGAAGTTGCATCCAGTGCGGGACCTGTACGGCGTCGTGTCCCCTGTCCTTTGCCATGGACCAGACACCTCGACGGATGTGGCGCATGGTGTTGGCAGGGCGTGAGGAAGAACTTTTCCGGACAAGGACCTTTGCCCTCTGTTCCGCCTGCTACTGCTGCACGCTTCGTTGCCCCAGGGGCCTGCCCCTGACCGAAGCCATGGCCGCCCTCAAGCGGCTGGCCGCGGGCAGGAACCTGCACAAAGGAACCACCCTGTTTTACAGGAGCTTTCTTGATTGTGTACGACGCAGCGGCCGTCTCAGGGAAACGCCGTTCATGATGCTCTATTTTATCTCCATGAAAAACCCGTACCTGCCCATCCGATTCGTTCCCCTGGCATGGAAGCTGCTCGCCAGGAAGAAGGTCTCCCTAATGCCGGTCCCACCTGTTTCGCGTCCCCTCGAAGCGCTTTTTCGCAAGGTGGAGGAGCTGGAGGAGGGATCGTGAGGTATCTTTATTACCCCGGTTGTTCCCTCGAGGGAACCGCCCTGGAATACGACACGTCCACACGGGCCTTTTTGGCCGCTTTGGGCGTGGAGCTACGGGAAGTGGACCAGTGGACCTGCTGCGGCGCCACCGCGGCCCAATCCACGAGCAGCCTGCTGGCCCTGGTGCTTCCGGCCCGTAATCTGGCCCTCGCGGAGAAGCTGGGAGACAGGGACGAGATCCTCGTGCCTTGCAGTGCCTGCTACCTGAACCTCAAGCACGTGGAAGTGAAGGCCGGCAGGGACGGCAGGCTCCTGGGCAGGATCAACGAGGTCCTTGCCGTGGAAGGCCTGCACTGGAGCGGTGGAACGAGGGTGCGGCACCTTCTGGAGGTGGCGGCCCGCGGAGTGGGCCCGGAGGCCATCGCTCAGGGGCTCAAAAGACCCCTCGGGGATCTCGTGGTGGCACCCTACTATGGCTGCCAGTGCCTGCGGCCCTATGCCCTCTTTGACGATCCGGAGGCGCCCCGGTCCATGGAAGGGCTCATCGAGGCCACCGGGGCCACCGTGCACCCGTGGAGCGCGGGGGCCAGGTGCTGCGGGGCGGCCCACATGAGTACGCACAGGCAGGTGGCATTGGAACTGGTGACCTCCATCCTGCGCAAGGCAAAGGGGGCCCACGTTATTGTCACGGTCTGCCCCATGTGCCAGATGAACCTGGAAGGGTACCAGAAGCGGATCTCGAAGACTTGCGGCGAGGACCTGCGGGTGGCCGTTGTGTATCTTCCCCAGTTCCTTGGGTTGGCCCTGGGCCTTTCGCCGGACGATGTGCGACTGGATCTGAACCTGGCCGTCACCGAAACCTTCCGGCGCCGGGTCGCCGGGCTGGAAAAGGCCATCGGGAGCCCAGGGGCATCCAAAAGATGACCCGAGGCATTCACACGGCCGACCTTCACCATCGGCTCGGCTTCAAGCTCGTCATGACGGTGGGGGTGACCTTGCTCGTCTCCATGTCCGCCTGGGCGTATTTCGACATCCGCCATCAGAAGGAAAAGGCGATCCAAAGGGTGGTGGCCACGGCAAACATGCTCACCGAAACCATCAGGCTGGGCGCCCACTACGCCATGAAGCTCAACTCGAGGCAGGACATCAATGAGATCGTGAGCGACATCTGCCGGCAGGAGGCCATCGAGAACATCCGCATTTACAACAAGAAGGGGCAGATAAGGTTCTCCAGCCTCCCCGCGGAGGTGGACACGACCACCAACATCAAGGCAGAAGCCTGTTATATCTGTCACCGGAACGACCCCCCCCTTTCCAGTCTCCGATTGGAGGAAAGGACGCGCATTTTACGCTCAGAAAAGGGGCATCGTCTCTTGGGGGTCATCAGCCCCATCTACAATGAGCGCGGTTGCTCCACCGAAACCTGTCATGTGCACCCGCCGGACAAAACCGTCCTGGGCGCCCTCGACGTAGTGGTTTCCCTTGAGGAAACGGACGCGGAGGTTGTCTTCGCCCAAAAGGAAGTCATCACCCTTGCCGTGATCGTCTTTCTCGTCACCACGACCATCATCTTCGCTTTTTTTCTCCTTTTTGTGACCACGCCCATATCACGGCTCATAGAAGGGACCCGCGCCATTGCCAGGGGAGAGTACGACGCCGGGGTGGACCTCGTTCAGAACGACGAACTGGGGGAGCTTGGCGCCGCCATCAATGACATGCGAAGGCAAATCGAGGAAAAGGAGATAACGCTCAACAGAAAAAGGGACGAATACCAGAACCTTTTCGAACTGGTTCCCTGCCTCATCACCGTCCAGGACCGCAACTATGTTCTCTTGAGCTACAATCAAGAGTTTGCCGAAAAGTTCGCTCCCACCCCGGGGGACTACTGCTACCATGCATACAAGGGGCGGGACCGCAAATGCCCCCACTGCCCGGTCGAAAGAACGTTCGAGGACGGCAACGCCCATTACGGAGAGGAGGTGGGGGTCAACAAGGACGGCACCCCCACGCACTGGATCTTCAAGACCTCACCCATAAGAGACGAGAGCGGCGGCATCGTTGCCGCCATGGAAATGAGTGTCGACATCACCCAAACGAAACAACTGGAAGAAAAGCTCGAGGTGTCGGAGAAAAAATACCAGGCGATTTTCAACAACATACCGAACCCCGTGTTCGTGCTGGATGCCGATTCCCTCGAGATCCTGGACTGCAACGACAGCGTCGGCGCTGTTTACGGATATGCAAGAGGACAGATCACGGGCGGCTCCTTTCTCGAGTTTTTTCTGGAAACGGAAAGGGAGCATTATGCCCATCGGATAAAAGAGTCCTCCACAGCGAACCAGGTAAGGCACAGGGACTGCTCCGGAAAGACCCTCTATGTGAACATAAGGATCGCTTCCTACGATTATGCGGGAAGAAAGGTGCTCCTGGTGACCACCGCTGACATCACAAAGCGGCTGGAAGCCGAGCAGCAATTGATTCAGGCCAGCAAGATGGCTACTCTCGGAGAAATGGCGAGCGGAATCGCCCATGAATTGAACCAGCCCCTTTCGGTCATAAAGACCGCAACGAGTTTTCTTGCCGGCAAGGTACGCAGGAAGGAGGCCGTGGAGGAGGCCGTTCTCTCGACCCTGCTGTGCAAAGCCGACAGCAATGTGGACCGGGCCACCAAGATCATCAACCACATGCGCCAGTTTGCCAGAAAATCGGAAGTGGAGCTCGTGAAGGTGCAAGTGAACAAGGTTCTGGAGAGCGCCTTCGAGATCTTCAGCCAGCAGCTCAAGGTAAGGGGCATACAGGTGCGCTGGGAAACAGAGAAGCACCTTCCCCTTGTCAAGGCGGACCCCGGCCGGCTCGAGCAGGTCTTTATCAACATCCTTCTCAACGCAAGGGACGCCATCGAGGAAAAGACCGTTCTGCCTGGCTACCCGGGCGGCGAAGAGACCATAACCATCCGGACGGCCCGTGAAGGAGGTGAGGTGATGGTCGCCATCTGCGACACGGGCAAGGGAATTCCCAAGGCCATAGCGGACAGGATCTTCGAACCCTTCTTCACCACCAAAGAACATGGAAAAGGAACGGGCCTGGGGCTTTCCATCAGCTACAGCATCATCCAGGAGTGCGGGGCCAGCATCCGCGCCTTTTCCGAGGAGGGGAAGGAGACATGCTTCGTCGTGCGGTTTCCCGTGAAGGACGAAGGACGATGAAAGAAAGGCTCCTTCTTGTCGACGACGAGGTGGATATCAGGACGGTCTTGCAGATATCTCTCTCCGATCTGGGTTACGAGGTATACGTCGCGGAAGACGGCGAGAAGGCCCTGGATCTCTTCAGGGAAAAGGCGCCTCCCCTAGTCGTCACGGACATCAAGATGCCCGGCATGGACGGGATCGAACTGCTCAGGGCCGTCAAGCGGGAAAACCCGGATGTCGAGGTGCTGATGATCACCGGCCACGGCGACATGGATCTTGCCGTCAAGAGCCTGAAGTTCGAGGCGACCGATTTCATCACCAAGCCCATCGACATGGACGTGCTGGCTACGGCCCTCAAACGCGCAGGCCGGCGGATTCTGATCCGGCAGAAGCTGAGGCAATACATGGAAAACCTCGAAAGCCTCGTGGTCGAGAAGTCCGAATTGCGGGATCACCTCTCCTCGCTGGGGCTCATGCTGGGCTCGGTTTCTCACGGCATCAAGGGCCTTCTCACGGGTCTGGACGGGGGCATGTACCTTCTCGATTCGGGTCTGGAAAAAGGAAGCATGGATCAGATACGGGAGGGCTGGGAGATCATCCGCCTGGTGATCGGCCGGATCCGGAAGATGGTTCTCGATATCCTGTTCTACGCAAAGGAAAGGGACCTGAACTTCGAGCCGGTGGAGGCCACGGCGCTCGCCTCGGAAGTGGCCCTGGTGGTGGAACCCAAGGCAAGGACCCTGGGAATCGCATTTGTGCGGGAGTTCGACGCCGCTGCGGGCACCCTGGAGGCGGACCCGGCCTCCTTGCAATCGGCCTTGATCAACATCCTGGAAAATGCCGTGGACGCCTGCCTCCGCGACAAGAAGCAGGAGGCGCACACGGTAGCCTTACGCCTCACGAGGGAAGGGGACACGGTCGCTTTCGAGATCGCCGACGATGGAATCGGCATGGATGGTGAGACACGTGACAATCTTTTCACCCTTTTTTATTCCTCCAAAGGGGACAAGGGCACGGGGCTCGGTCTATTCATCGCCGACAAGATCGTCCGCCAGCACAAAGGGCAGATAGAGGTGAAGTCCACCCCGGGAAAGGGCAGCGTTTTCACCGTTCGCATACCGGCCAAGCCCGACGGGGTCCCGGAGCACAAGTCCCCCCCATCGTAGTGCTTCCCGCCGTGCATTCCCGCCCCTTTGCGACAGGTTTCCCGAATGCCTTTGGGTTCCTGTTTATCCTTATCCCGTTGTTCGTGCCTTTCCACCCTTGCCTCTTGCAGGAGCGGGACGACGGTGCGGGGGAAAAAGCGCCTATGCCCCGGTCAGGTAGGCCTGGTACTCGGCCATTCTTCTGAGGACCCGCACCGCCCTTTCCGGGGTGGGGAAGGTGACGATGGCCGGGTCATGGGGGGCTTCGCCGTCGGAATCGGGGCGGCGGAAGGCCAGGTTGATGATGGGCTTTCCTTTTTGTTTCACAAGGTCCTTGATGAGTTCCAGGGTTTCGTCGAGCTTGCGGAAGTGGGTCTGCCGCGGGTTGAAAAGCTGCGACAGGTTCTTCTTGTAGTCCTCGGGAAGCCGGCTTCTTTCCGGGACCTGCATGGCCATGCCCCCCGCGGCCCCTGCGGCGATGATGGCATCCACCCCATCCCACTGGGCGATGATTTTCAGGCACGCTTCTATGGGCTCGGGCCCCAGGGCCGCCACCATGTCCACAGGGTTGGACCGGCTCCAGTAAGGAGGAAGGACCTTGTCGATCTTCCTGACCAGGTCCTCGGGAAGGGGCGGGACCTCCAGGCCGTTCTCCTCGCACGCATCGGCCGTGATGACCCCCCACCCGCCTCCCCGGGTGACGATGGCCACCCTGTTGCCCCGGGGCAGGGGACAGTGGGAGAAGGCCTTGGCACAGTCGATGAGACCCTGTGTGGTGGAAACCTGGATGACCCCGGATTGGCGAAACGCCCCCCTGTAGATGTCCGTGGATCCGGCCATGGCCCCGCTGTGGGAGGCGGCGGCCCGCCCCCCCACACGGGTCCTTCCGCCTTTGAGAGCCACCAGGGGCTTCTTGCGGGAAACCTCACGGGCCACGGACAGAAAATCGGAGTGGGGATCCACCCCTTCCAGGTATGCCAGGATCACCTTGGTGGCCGGATCGTCCCCGTAGTAACGCAGATAATCCACACAGGTGAGATCGCCCTCGTTTCCACTGCTGATGAATTTCTCGAAACCCACCCCCACGCTGGAGCCCCAGGCGAGCATCTGGGTGCCGAGGTTCCCGCTTTGGGAAAACATGGACACCGGCCCCCGAAGGGGCATGACAGGAGGCATGAGGGCGTGCAGGTCGCGCCGGGAGCTGAATATACCCATGGTGTTGGGGCCCACGATGCGCATGCCGTAGCTCCGTGCCCTGGCGACCACTTCTCTTTCCAACCGCGTCCCCTCGGGGCCCGTTTCACTGAAGTTGGAGGTGACCACGATGACGAAGGGAATCCCCTTGACACCGCAAGCGTCTATGAGGGGCAGCACCGTGGGGGCGGGGGTCGTGATCATGGCAAGATCCACGGGTTCGGGAATGTCGGCCACCGACGCATAGCAATCGAGGCCCATGACCGTTTTCCTGCCCGGATTCACGGGATAGATGGCGCCCGGAAACCCTCCGTTGAGGATGTTGAAAAAGATGATGGCCCCCCACTTGCCCAGGGTGGAAGATGCCCCGATCACGGCGATATTCCTGGGTTCGAAAAGCCTGTGAAGATCCGTGTTCGACATGGTTCTCGCTTTCTCGTTTCACTGTGCCGCCCCTTGCTGCTGGTTTTAGCCAGGACCTTGTCACGCTCCGGGGACGGCCAAAGACCTGCACTTCGATCAGAAAAGCGCTCCCGTGTCAAGACCCGGTGAGCCGGTTCCGTTGACGGCTCGGGACACGTCGCTTGACATGACGGCCCATCCTTGGGATACGCGATGTGGGACCCCGGCGTTCGCGACAGAGCGGGGAGAAGGAGCGACCCATGACTTCCGCAGTGCCTTTCTTCTTTTTCGGCCTGGCCCTTGTGGCCATGGCCGCCTTCTGGATTCTCTTCGTCGTCACCGCGGCACCCTTTCTGCGCAAGCACGGCATGCCCGCAAAATCCCTTCGTTACGGCAGCGTCTTCGTGCGCGGAGACGTGAACCGATACGGGGGGCTGCTCCGATCGCTCAGGCGGCCCATGACCCCGTTTTACGCGCTCCAGATTCTCAGGTATCTTGCCATGACTGGCGTCCTTCTCTTTATTGTGAGCCTCGTGAAAACCTGCCAGTTCAATCCGGAGCAGCAATACGAGATGATCAAGGACGCCAGCGATGCGCGTTTCGGAGTCGAAGAGATCTTCAAGAAGGACTAGCCGGCCGGCCCCCGATCTGGGCACGCCCGCCCGCGTTTCGAGGCGTTCCTGTAACACGATCCCGTAGTGTCGTAGATTGCGCCTGCCTCTCCCACGCCTGGCATCCCTCGCGGGTTGGCCCTGAACCCAGAGCGCGGTCCAGACTACGACTCGACGGCGATTCCGATACCCATACCGACCCCGAAGATTCCCCCCCCCGCCTTGCGGAGTCGCGCGGTACAATCAGGCGCATGGACGATCGGGACCACTGCACCTGACACCTGAACACCCCACGGCCGTCTGCATTTTGACATTGTCACCGCGCCGGAATTCCGATATTTCTCATCGTATGCTGTCCGACAGTCTCTTTGCGCGCGCCGGGCGGGGTGATGCTTCTTCGCGATCCGCTTCACAAGGGAGGCCGCCATGTGGGAATACACGGACAAGGTGAGGGGGACAGGAGCCGCGGCTGTCTTGCGAAAAGGGTTTGTTATGGAATAAGAGGAAGCCATTACCCGGACCCGCAGACCCGTCAGGTTCCGCGGGTCTGAGCGTTAACCCCAAAAACCCCTAAAAGATACCGAAAGGAGCATCCCATGTCAGAACGCGTGACCATTTCCATCACCGATGGAATCGCCGATGTGCGCATGAATCGTCCCGAAAAGATGAACGCCCTGGACCCGGCCATGTTCCAGGGGCTGGTGAAAGCCGGAAAGAAGCTGCAAGAGGACCGGACCGTCCGTGTCGTGGTACTATCCGGCGAAGGCCGGGCCTTTTGTGCGGGCCTTGACTTCATGAGCTTCCAGGCCATGACCGAAGCGGACAAGGAAAGGCCCACCCGGGACCTTTTCCAGCGCAGCGCCGACAACCCGGCCAACTTCGCCCAGCTTCCCGCCTACATCTGGACCCAGCTTCCCATGCCCGTCATCGCCGCGGTCCACGGTGCGGCCTTCGGCGGCGGCTTCCAGATCGCCATGGGTGCCGACATCCGGTTCGTGGCCCCGGACGCCAAGCTGTCCATCATGGAGATAAAATGGGGATTGGTGCCCGACATGAGCGGCACCCAGACCATCCGGCACCTGGTGCGACTCGACGTGGCCAAGGAGCTTCTGTACACCGGCCGCATCCTCTCCGGCACCCAAGCCTTTGAGCTCGGCCTTGCCACCCACGTGAGCGAAAAACCCTTGGAAGCCGCCATGGAGCTGGCAAAAGAGATCGCCTCCAAATCGCCCGATGCCGTCCGCAGGGGCAAAAAGCTCCTCAACAGTTCGGTGCTCGTCAGTCTCGAGGAAGGGCTGCGGATGGAGGAGGAGCTGCAAAAGGAGATCATAGGCGGGAAGAACCAGGTGGAGGCCGTCATGGCCAACCTGGAAAAACGTGCGCCGGTCTTTGCAAACCCGGAGGATTGACGGGGCAAGGGCGCGGCGAGAAAAGGAGGAGCCATGCTCCGTTGGACAGAGGCCATAGGACCCGAGGTGGACCGCCTGGAAAAGGAAATCATCGACATCCGGCGGGACCTGCACATGCATCCCGAGGTGTCCGGAAAAGAAGAAAGGACTTCCGCAATCGCGGCCGCGTTCTTGGAAAGGCTCGGCATCCCCGTGCAGCGTTGCCGCAAGAACTTCGGGGTCATCGGCAGGCTCCAGGGCGGCAAAGGGGGACCGACCGTGGCCTTGCGGGCCGACATGGATGCTCTGCCCATGACCGAGGCCACGGGGCTTGCCTACGCCTCGAAGGTGCAGGGGGCCATGCACGCCTGCGGACACGACGTGCACACCGCCATCCTCATGGGAACGGCCGCGGTCCTCGCTGCGCTCCGGGACCGGCTGGAGACCAATGTGGTCTTTTGTTTCCAACCCTCCGAGGAGTTCTTTCCCGGCGGCGCCATCGGCATGATCGAGGAAGGGGCCGTGGAGAACCCCAAGCCGGACAGTGTCTTCGCCCTGCACACCAGCCCCATTCCCGTGGGTCAGATCGCCATCATCCCAGGACCCATGATAGGGTCGGTGAGCACCCTGAGCCTGAGGATCTTCGGCAAAGGGGGACACTTCTCCAGCCCCCACATGGCCGTGGATACCATCGTGGCGGCCTCCCACGTGGTGGTGGCCCTCAACTCCATGATGACCCGCAGGGTGGATCCCCTGGACAGCGCGGTGCTCACCTTCGGCATGATCCAGGGGGGCACCCGGGACAACATCATCGGGGACATGGTGGTGCTCCGGGGCAACATCGGTTCCCTGGACGAGGCCCTGTGTCGCACCCTCATGGAGGAACTGGAAAAGACGGTCAAGGGGGTCACCGAGGCCATGGGAGCCACCTACAAGCTCAAGTACATTCACGGCTATCCCACCCTGCGCAACGAACCGGTCAACACGGCCTATGTGCAGAAGATAGCTTCCCAGATCCTGGGAGCGGAAAACGTGGTGCCCATCAAACCCAGCCTGGGGGGAGAGGACATGGCCTTTTTTCTCCGGAAGGTCCCCGGGGCCATGTTCTTCTTGGGCACGCACGATGCGGAAAAAGGGCAGGTTCCCGCCATGAACCACGACCCGCGGTTCAATCCCGACGAACGGGCCATCCCCATCGGCATGAAGCTCCTTTCCCACCTGGCGGCCGAGTACGCGGGGCTGTTCTGAGAGCCGGTCCGGAAGCTGCGGGGTCGGTCCTAAACCGGGCTGCCCATGGGGACATGGGCCTTCGTGCTCGGGATTGCCCCCACGATCCTTCGCGGCACGGGGGTTGAACGCACCTTCCCCAACATCGCGCACTTGAAAGGGGTTAGGGGAGGGTAGAGGGGCCGTGATCCAGGCAAACAGGCACGTGGTTGACGGCAGAGGTTGTATTTGCCCTGTCATTGAGTATCAATACGCAATGATTGAGTGAAATGACAATGTGCACGAAAGAAAATTATATTTCAATACGTTAAAATGTTTGGACTGACGTGACCCATGCCCGAGCCTCCTCATGAACGTGCGCTGATGCAGGACATCCTTCAAGGAACAGCTGCGCCCAAGGGGCTCCTTCCTATCATTACCGGCCCCGCCATAACCCGTGACTGCCTTGAGAAGAGCCGCAGCGATTACTCCTGGCGGGGCCGGTTGGTGGAGGACGCCATGGGCGCTCATCTGTCTTGAATCACCTGGAAGGGCTTCGGAAGCCAAGCTGCGTCCAGCGCTTGTGATACGCAAAGTGCCAGGGCCTTTTGACGATTGGCCCATGTGCATGCTTTCCGTCGTAGGCAGCGCCCGAAGCTCCACGCCTTGGATACCCCTCGCGGGCAAGACGGGGCCGAAAGGAAACACCGGGCAATGACACAAAGAAAAGGCGTGAACGTTTTCATTCCCGAAGAACTTCTCTCCGATTTCAGGAAATATCTCTCCAATGAGAAGACAACCCCGCCCGTTGTTGTGGCGCAGTTCATGTTGAATTATACGGAACATCTGGAGGCATCATTCGTGGCCAAGTCTCACCGTCGCAAACAAGAGTACGATATCAAAAGGGGCTCCCTTTCGCTTCTGGTCGATGCCGACATTCTCGGTGCTTTCAGAAAGAAGACGAAAAAGGATGGCCTCAGCATGAACGCGGTGATCCAGCAGTTCATGCACAATTATGTGGCTTTCATGAAAGAGCGGAAGCACGGCGGATCGGATAGTTGAAAAATGGCGGCAAATAGGGATCTTGAGTCCTTCGCGGGGCATGTGAGAAAAGCGGTTTCCAAGTTGCCGCAAGAACTGGGCAGCATCCTGAGGCTCCGCTACGAGCTGGGAAGCGATGGGTCCGGTGCTGTAAGGCGGGCTGCGAAAGGGCCGCACGTACCGGATGAACTGGAGAGCGAGGCCATTCGCAAACTGAGGCATCCCAAGCTGTGCCGGCCCATCGCCCAGGCGTTTTCCACGGTCGAAAACGACATCTGGACGGCCGTGTCCGATGACATGGGCGCGGGCAACAGGGTGGTTCGTAAGAACGACCACCACGTTGCGGTTGACGGGAAGCTGCCCGGCGAAATCTTGCTGGCGATACACCTGCTTTACGGCGATACGGGGCAGTGGCTTTCCTTCTATGCGCGTGAAACCGATCTCGCCTGGTTCCGCGCCGCTCGTGGGGACGATTTCATCCTCAACACCCTTTCCGAAATCCAGCGGACGGACCCCCTGTCCTTTTACCCATTGCCGGTCGATTCTCTGCTGGATCGATTGGGGTTGGACGGAGAAACCCTCGACCTGCTGACACTCCTCGATGGGAACCGACTCCATCGTTATCGAGGCTATATCGCTCCGGCACCCATTTCCAGCATGGATTTGCGCGCTATAAGGACCCATCTGCTCCTGGTTTACAGGTATCCGGAAGACACCGTGGCCGTAGATACCTTGGTAGATCGATACAACAGGCTTTACGCGGACGATGAACTCAATGGCGACATTCTCTTGTCGGTGGTCCGGAGAAAGGAGAACCTGTTTCGCATCGATAGGGGAGCAGTGGGTGCCGTGGGTTCGGTTGCGGCCGCGGGGGGTCGAGGGGCACCGGGGAAAGAGACGCAGGACGGGGACGAAACGGCTCCGCATGTCTTCGATCGTCCATGGTCCGAAACGAACGTTCGTGTCCTCGTCAAGGAGATTCTCGATCTGAAAGGGTTTTGCCGGAGAACGGACATTGGCAGGTATGTCCGGGAAAGAGCCGGCGACCGCTATTACGGTGCCGAATTCGAACTTCCGGGAGTTCAGTTCGTCCTCACTTCCGATCCTGACATCGTGGAAGCGGCTCCGAGCGTTTACAGCCTGAGGGCCAAACTCGATCACGGTGTCCCTGAGACCGGTGACCTCCTGCTCTCTTACGCCGATTGCAAAAAATATGTCGTTAATCGGCACGCAGGGGAACCCATGGAGAAATTCCCCTTATGGAGCTTCACCATGGAATCCCGTTGGTGCTCCTGGATCGACGAAAGGCTCCATGCCCTGAGAAACGATGGTTCCACACAGTATTATCATGCCTATGGAAGGTACCGAAAGCTGTTCGAATCGCTGCTCTTTGTCTCCGACCCGGACAGGTGGCCCCTGGACGAAGAAAACCGCAACCTCTGGAGGTTTCGAAAGCAATGCTGGGGCACATACCACTATCAAGTGGGGATTCGAGAAGAAATCTGGCAGACGCTGCCGACCTTGCAGGACGTGTTCATTGTGTCCAAGGTGGCCATACGGTCAGGGCAGATCAATTACCTTCGGGTGAACGAGGCGCTTTCCAAGAACAGGCGAAGTGCCGCCAAGTCCGTTCCCACCCTCGCCCTTCTTGTCCTTTTGGGCATACTCGAGCCCGCGGCCCAGTGGCAGGAAGAACACGGGATCGGCGCCCGTGCCGAGGCACGTATGGATTCCATGGTTCAAGAAATAAAGAAGAAAGGGTTCCTGCACTGGGACGACGAGGCCGGCCGATCCCTTCAACGGGAAATCGCGGCCATCGAACTTGAAGAAAATGCCGGATGGGTTGACAGAGACATTCTCCGTCGCATCACCGGCACGTTTGTCGGCAAGCCGCACCCTTCCCGCACAAGAGACGTGAGAGGAAGGGGAAAAAAGCTGGTACGGCAGCCATCGGGGAACGTCCCCGTGCAGAGGGGATTTTCGTTTTGACTCTTGGGCGGACTTGCTCCTCGTTGCGGCCGCTCCCGCAAGTGCCAAGCCCTGTCCGCCCCGATAGACCCCCCGAAGGATAGGGAAGATCTGGCAAGGCTGCGCATCCATGGATGGAGCCCCGCGTGAATTGAGGTTTTCGTAGGGTGGGCACCGCCCACCAGAAAGACTATCGTCGCATGGGGCCGGAACGATGATCAAGGTGCAACTCGGCTTCGAAGCCAAGGATTGGCGGGCCTTGAACTTTCGAAAGGAGAACAGGGTTGACGCCTTTTCATAATTCGGTATTATACGGATAAGTATGTTACAGAACCGTATAAAAGGTGGCCAACGGGGGCAGATGGCCAATCCCTTCAAGTATGGAACCGTCGTTTCCGGAGAAGACTTTGCCGACCGGGAAGAAGAGCTAGGACAACTGTCCTCGCGCCTCAGGGAGACCGCGCGGATATTCCTCGTCGCACCGAGGCGTTACGGGAAAACCTCCCTGATCGGAAACACCCTGCTCGACCTGCAAGGGCAAGGGCTCCTCACCTGCTATGTCGATCTGTATTGGGCCACCTCTTCCAGCGAATTCCTGGAGCTTTACACCACGGCCGTCATGCGTGGTTCCCGATCCATCGCCAGAAAAGCCGCACAATTTGTCAGAGAATTCCTTCCGAGACTGCGCCCTCGTCTCGGCTTCGATCCGGCAGGAAATCCTGAGCTCTCCTTGGATTTTTCAAGAGAGACTGCGGCTGGTGCGGAGGATGCCTTTGATCTTCCGGAGCGGATCGCGAAGGCGCAGGGAAAACGGCTTGTCGTGGCCATGGACGAATTCCAGGAGGTCATGAGGATCGGGGGGGAAGATCTCGAAAGGAAACTGAGGGCGGCGATCCAGCACCACACCCATGTGAGCTATCTTTTCGCAGGCAGCAAATCGCACATGTTGATCGACATGGTGTCCGAGAAGACCCGTCCTTTCTACCAAATGGGTACCTTGATGACTCTGGAAAAAATCCCACAGGAGGAATTCAAGCGGTTTATTCATGCGAAATTTGCAGGCTCATCGAAGGACATTTCAGCCGGTGCCATGAATCGCCTCTTTGAGGAATCGGAAAACGTACCCCATTACGTTCAGCTCCTTTCGTTCTATCTCTGGGACCATTTTCAGGACGTGCATCAGATCGAAGAACACCACGTGGAAGAAGCCCTTTCACTCATCCTGCGGGGCCAGGAGCCTGCCTATTTGACAATCTGGGAGGGACTCACTCTGCATCAGAGAAAGACGGCAAAGGCGGCTGCAAAGCTCAAAGGCCGGCTCCTTACCTCGAAGGAAACGATTCAGGGCTTTGGCCTCGAGTCGGCATCCAATGTGGCAAGGAGCCTGAACTCGCTTTGCACGAAGGGAATCCTTCGTAAGGAACCGGAGGGCTATGTTTTCGAAGATGTCCTTTTCAACCGCTGGGTTGAAAGGCTGCACGAACATGCACGGTGACGAGGCTGTGACTCCCTTCCGGTCGAGTGTGGCCATGCTTCACTGGAACTCATAAAGCCCGGGCGAGCCCCAGGCGCTACCCCGTTATCTTCAGTATCACCATCGTCACGTCGTCCTCCCACTTTTTGCCCCGCGTGAAAAGGTGGAGTTCATGGAAGACGCCGT
>Ga0209270_1000120_pt1 | contig 201495 bp, 173 predicted proteins | sample MTBAKSrepl1MetaG_FD_187456 | JGI IMG/M metagenome (GOLD analysis project Ga0209270, IMG submission 187456) | Enrichment culture microbial communities from Arthur Kill intertidal strait, New Jersey, USA, that are MTBE-degrading - MTBE-AKS1... | ecosystem: Environmental > Aquatic > Marine >...
GCCGCATTGGAAAGGTCGTCCAGGGGAAGGATCAAAACATGGTTGCGAATGCCCACCCGGCCGTTTTCTCGCCGGTATCCCATTACGGTTCCCAGATTGCTCATCGCTACCACCTTTTGGTCTTGAGGTTTTGAATGTGAACATGGCCACCCTTTTTGATCTCGGCCACCACCTTGCCGATGTCCTCACCGTACTTGGCCACGCTGTCGCCCACCGCGAAATCGGTGAGGGCGATCTTGTGACCCAGGGGGATATCGTCCAAGGCCTTGACCTTGACCTCCTCCTGGGAGTCCATGTAAAGCCCCGTGGCTTCACTGCCCGCGGCGATGTCCACCGTGGCCACTCCTACGGTGTCGGCCTTCTCGTGAACCAAAAATTGGATCATGCTGCTTCCTCCTTGGTTAATCCGCGCCACCCTCGCCGCCGGCCTTGTGGCCGCTAAAGGGGGTGTGGCTTTTTATTGGCCGGCGCACAACTGCGCCAACTGTCCATATTGTTGTTCGGTAAGATTGATTCCGTTTTGTCGCGCCTGCTCACGCAGCTTGTACCGCCGGTCGCCGGGCAGGCGGGTGCCCTCCTGACCCAGGATCGCCCCCAGCAAGGTCTCCAGGCGCTCGGCAAAGCCGCCACCCGAAAGCGGCCGCGGGGCCAGGGCAATGAGCAACTGGCCCACGCCGGGTGGCTCCCCCTCGGCTGCAAAGAAGCTCGAGGCCTCAAAACCGAAATGGGCTCCGGTGAGGGCGGCGGCCAGGATTTCCACCATGAGCACCAGGGCCGCGCCCTTGGCATCGCCCATGGGCAGCATGGTGCCGGACAGGGCGGCAGCCGGGTCGGTGGTGGGTTTGCCTTGGGAGTCCAGGGCCCAGCCCTCGGGGATGGGCTGCTTTTCCTGGTCGGCGAACATGATCTTGCCCCGGGCCACTTTGCTCAGGGAAAGATCGATGACCAGGGGCGGATTGCCCTGGCGCGGGGCGGCGAAGGCGATGGGGTTGGTGCCGAACAGGCCCCGGCTGCCGCCCCAGGGAGCGATGGCCTGGGGAGTGTTGGCAAACAGAAGGCCCACCAGCCCTTGGCGGGCCAAAGCCTCCACGTGATACCCGGCCAGGCCGCAGTGGTGGGAGTTGAACACCGCTGCCGCGGCGATACCGGTGATGGGAGCCAGGATGGCCAGCTTTTCCACCGCCAAAGCCATGGCCGGGTAGGCGAAGCCGTGGCGGGCATTCACCCGCATCACTGCCGAAGTCACTTCCAAGACCTGGGGTTGGGCAAAGCCATCCACCTTGCCGCTGGCCGCCTGGCCGCAATAGGAAGGCAAGCGAGAAAGGCCATGGCCTTTCTGGCCGTCGGCCTCGGCGGCCACCAGGGCCTCGGCCACCAGGGCGGCATTTTCCGGGCTGGTCCGGTGACTGACCAGGGCCTTCACCGCCATTTGGCGGGCCTCTTCCAAGGAGAGGGTCCTACCGCTCATTTGCCGCTCTCCAGCACCTGGCGCACGTTGGCCATGGTCACCGCGCTCACTCGCTGGTTGGACTCCACACTCACCCCGGCAATGTGGGGGGTGAGCACCACATTTTCCAACTCGGCGAAGCGCGCCCCACCCTCTTGGCTCAGGGGCTCGTGCTCATACACGTCCAGGGCCGCCCCGCCCAAGGCGCCGGAGCGCAGGGCGGCCACCAAGGCGTCCTCGTCCACCACCCCGCCCCGAGCGGCGTTGAGCAGGATGGCCCCCGGTTTCATGGCGGCCAGGGCCGCGGCATCGATGAGATGTCGGGTGGAGTCGGTCAGGGGCACGTGCAGGCTCACCGCGTCGGACTCGGCCAGCAAGCAGGCCAAGTCTTCGCAACGCTCGGCCCTCGTCCAGGAGGGATCGTCAGCTGGGACATAAGGATCGTAGGCCAGCACCCGCATGCCCAGGGCCAGAGCCAGGCGGGCGGTCTCCTTGGCGATGTTGCCGTAGCCCACCAGGCCCAGGGACTTGCCGGCGGTCTCGCGGCCCATGCAGGCGTTGCGGGGCCACTGGCCGTCGAGCACCTTGGCCCGGGCGGAAAAGGCCACCCGGAAGAGCATCATGGCGCAGGCGATGACCCACTCGGCAACTGAGAGGTCGTTGGCCCCGGTGGCCGGGCAGACCGCCACGCCGCAGGCCTCACAGGCGGCGGTGTCGATGTTATCCAGCCCCACCCCCAGGCGCCCCACCACTTTGAGCTTGGGCGCGGCCTCCAATAGCTGGGCGGTGACCTGGGTGCGATTGCGCACCACCAGGGCGCGGGCGTCGGACAGCAGAGTGGCCAACTCTTCGGGCCGGTCCACCAGGGTGGGGTCGTACACCACCTGGTAGTCGGACGTGACGGAGTCAACCGCGGCTTGGTCCATGAATTCACTGATCACGATGTCTGGCATTGGCCTCTCTCGCCTGAGTGCTATGGTTAGCCATTTGAGAACCGCCAGCCGAGGCGGCCTCGGGAGTTTAAGGTTTCGGGCCCGCCCGGATGGGACGCACTCCCCGGCCAGGGCTTGGCTCGCTTTAAAACGGACAGCCCGCCCTGCCGGAAATTCGCGGCCTGCGTACTTGCAGTTAAGAGTTAAGCAAGAACGATACCAAGAAAGTGAATAATAAAATTATGTGTTATTCAAGCAGCTTGTAAATTGTTTAGAAATCCGGCAGGTATTTGTCTGCCCAAATACGGGCACGCCTGACTAATATTGGGCAAAATTGGAGGATTTGGGGCCTATCTCAGAGCCCAAGGCCACCCTCGGCCGCCTACCAGTGGACCCTGAGCGAGGAGTCGGCATTTAATGTGTTGGATTGTTTATGAAATTATGGTAACTTTGATGTGCCCAATATTGGTCAGGAAGGAACGCCATGATCCGGGACACCGCCTCGCGCTATCGTCTCCTCCTGGAGATCAACAACGCCATCGTTAAGCACACGGACCGCAACTCCCTTTTCCAGGCGCTGGCCTCCGAAATCCGCAAGTTCTTTGCCTACGACCGTTTCAGCATCAATATCTACGACCCCGTGACCAAATCTCTGAGCTACTTCAGCACCGCCGAGGGCGTGTCCCACCACGGCCTTGAGGGTGAAAACCGACCCCTGGAAAAGGGCGCCATCGCCCAGGAAGTCATCCGTTCCCGCCGGCCCCTGATCATCCCCGACCTGAACCAGCGCTCCTATTGGTCCTCGGTGCGCTCCATGCTCCAGGCCGGGCTCACTGCTTCCATGGCCTTCCCCCTAATCACCCGGGGCCAAGCTCTGGGCTCCATCCACTTCTCCTTCATAGAACCGCCCGAGGACATAGAGCAGGTGGGCGAGTTCCTCTCCGAGTTCGCCGACGTAGTGGCGGTGGCCGTGGAGAACATGCTGGCCCATACCCGCCTGCAGGAGCTGAACAAGAACTTGGTGCAGCAGAAGCACTACCTCTTGGAAGAGAGCGAGGACTCCTACAGCCACGACTCCTTTTTCTATGCCTCGCCCAAGATGGCCGAGGTCATGCGCCAGGCCGAGCTCATGGCCTCCTCGGACGCCTCGGTGCTCATCACCGGCGAGACCGGCACGGGCAAGGAGTTCGTGGCGCGCCACCTGCACCGGGAGAGCCCCCGCCGCGATGCCCTGTTCGTCAAGGTGAACTGCCCCGCTCTGTCGGCCGGCCTGTTCGAAAGCGAGCTCTTCGGCCACGCCAAAGGGGCCTTCACCGGAGCGGAGCGCAAGCGGGTGGGACGCTTCGAAATGGCTCAGGGCGGCACCCTGCTCCTGGATGAGATCGGCGAGCTGCCACCCCATCTGCAAGCCAAGCTCCTGCACGTTTTGCAGGACAAGCGTTTCGAGCGGGTGGGCGACAGCCGCACCATCGAGGTCAACTTCCGGGTGATCGCGGCCACCAACCGTGACCTGGAAGAGGCGGTGGCCCAAAACATCTTCCGCTCCGACCTCTTTTACCGCCTGAACACCGTCTCGCTACGCCTGCCTCCCCTGCGTGAGCGGCGCGAGGACATCCCCCTGCTCATCATGCGTCTCACCGAGATACAGGCCTCGCGCACCCACCGCGAGTCCCCCTTCTACAGCCACGGAGCCATGGAAAAGCTGCAGCGCCACCCCTGGCCGGGCAACGTGCGCGAACTCAAGAACCTGGTCAAGCGCCTGCTGATCCTGCGGCCCGGCCAGACCATCAACGGGCCGGAGATCGAGAGCTTCCTGCAGCCCGGCCAGCCCGTGGCCGACGGACGCCCACTGAGCCTGGCCGAGGTGGAGCGCCAGCACATCGAGAGGGTGTTGAGGCAAACCGGTGGCGTGTTGAGCGGTAAGCGGGGAGCCGCGGCGCTTTTGGGGATGGCGCGAACAACTTTGCAGTACCGCATCAAAAAACACGGCATAGATATTCCCGAGATCCGCGGGTCAAGGACATCCCAATAATTGGTAAAATTAAGCCCGTGCTAAGCACCACGCACTGCCCTGATGGGCGGCCCGAATAAGGACAGCAAATCCTAGTATAAATTTCATCAAGGTCGCTGGAGTTTAACTTCTAGCCGACGCCCTTAACGCGCCCCTTCCACCGAAAAGCAGCATAGCCGATGCTACCTAGAGGTGGTCCCCAGAAATCGGACAGTCGTGTAAGGTGGTAGGCACGACGACGATGGAGGGATCACGGAGATGAGCAAGACGAAACGCAGGCGATTTTCGGCGAATTTTAAAGCCAAGGTGGCTCTTGAAGCCTTGAAGGGCGAGCAGACTCTCTCGGAGTTGGCTACCCGGTTTGACCTTCACCCCAATATGATCGCGCAGTGGAAGCGCCAGGCCACCGAAGGCATGGCCGAGGTCTTCTCCAGCAAGACGGCGCGGCGCGAGGAGGTCGGGGAAGCGCAGATCAAGGATTTACACGCCAAGATCGGGCAGCTGACCATCGAGCGGGATTTTTTGGCCAAGGCCTCCGGTCGCTAAGCCACGAGCGGAGGAAGGGGAAGGTGGAATCTGACCATCCCAAGGGCTTGAGCATCGCCCGCCAGTGTGACCTTTTGGGTATCAGTCGCTCCTCGTTTTACTACGAGGCCAAGGGTGAGAGCCCGCTGAACCTGACACTCATGCGCATGATAGATGAGCAATTTCTGGAAACGCCCTGGTATGGCTCCCGGCAGATGGTCCGCTGGCTACGGCGGGAGGGTCATCGCGTGGGCAGGAAGCGGGTGGTACGGCTGATGCGCAAGATGGGGAGTACCCCTGTCTACCAGAAGCCCAACACCTCCACCAGCCTTCAAAGCAAGGCTCTCACGACTAAAGTTGTCCACTATCGTTAGCACCCGGAGCTGATGTCCAGAATAAAACTGATCGGACACAAAGTCCATAGACCAGCTCTCGTTGCTCCTTTTGGGCTTTGGCTGGCTGACCACCCGGCGGGCCGCACTCACCCTGCGCCGGGGGCGCTTGCGACGCATGGTGAGCCCCTCCTCAGTATAAAGGCGATAAACACGCTTGGCGTTGATCGGCCAGCCCTCCCGCCTGATTAGCACATGCAGGCGCCGGTAGCCATAGCTGACCCGGGCCGCGGCCAGGTCCCTCAGCCGCATGCGTATTTCATCCTGCCTGTCCGCAACACTCTGGTACCGATGGCTGGAGCGGGCAAATTTGAGCACCTGACAGGCCCGCCGGTCACTGACCTCGAAGACCTTCTCCAAATATCCGGCTAGAGCCCGCTTGCGGACAGGCTTCATAGTTTTCTTTTTATGACGTCCTGCAGCATGGCCTTGTCTAGGCTCAGGTCAGCCACCAGCTGCTTGAGCTTACGGTTTTCTTCCTCAAGCTGCTTCAGGCGCCTGATCTCGGCCACACCCATGCCTGCGAATTTCTTGTTCCAGCGGTAGAAGGTGGCCTCGCTCACCCCCATCTTGCGCACGATCTCCGCCACCGGGGTGCCGCTGTCAGCCTGCTGCAGGGCAAAGACGATCTGGGGCTCGGTGTATCTCCTGCGCTTCATTCGGTCCTCCTGGTCAAATGAGAATTATGGCAACTTTCTCATCCGACTTGGACCAGGATTCGGGGGGCAGGTCACGGGGGCTCAGGGAGACTGAGCAAGATACAAAATATAAAGCGGAGTATGGATTCAGATAGTGCTAAGCAAGGATATATGCTGAATTTGTCCTACTCCTTGATCCCTGCAACTCCTCTGTACAATTGCCAGTGGTGACACCGTTTCATGGAGTAGCCGACTTCTTTCTTCGGACCGAATATCTGGTTTATTGAAGTACCAAAACCGAAAGTTGATTAAATGGCCTACTTGCGTTTCGCTAATTGTCTCGCTGGCCATGAACCGGTGAAATCCATTTACAGCCTTCCGATTAGCGCAAATAACGGTTGACAGCAGGTATTTCATTAGCATATATGATGTCTGACATCAGATATCAAGGAGGCATTGATACATGGGCAGTTCCGGTTCCCTCTTTAGTCCATTAGGGGAAAAAAGCCTTTATCATCGAGTGGTTGATCGCATACGTATTGCAATTTTCAGGGGCGATCTCAAGCCGGGGGATCAACTGCCTTCCGAGCCGGAGCTGGCGCGTCAGCTAGCGGTCGGGCGTTCGGCGGTGCGTGAGGCTATCCGAATATTGGAAAGCGCCGGGCTGCTTACTGTGCGCCGGGGACACGGGGGGGGCACCTTTGTCCAGGAGAGGGACGTCGCCTCCCTGGTCCCTGTTTTCGCAGACATCCTTAGACTTGCATTGGTCGAGGTCAGCGAACTGACCCGGACCAGGGTGCTGTTGGAAACGGTGGTGATTCAGGAGGCGGGAGCGCTGATCAAACCTGTCGACGTGGCCATACTGCATAAAAACATCGATGAGGCGGAGCAGTACTACCGCCAAGGCGAAGTGGAGCTCCGCGTCGCGGCCAACTTGGAATTTCACATGAAATTGGCCCACGTTGCCGCCAGCCCGGTCTTGGAGCTAAACGTGGGAGCGGTGATCAAGCTGCTCTCCTACTATCTGGAAACCATACCCCCCACAGCGGAAATGGTGGAAGGCACTCTGGCCGGACACCGTAAGTTGGTAGAACACCTGGCCGCCGGTCAAGTGCGGGAGGCCGTGGATTTAAACCGGCAACACATCGAGACAGTGAGCCGCAAATTGATCCTGTGCGCCGAGGAAGACGCGGATAAGGGACTTCCCGCGCGGCACTTGTTCGATGATGGAGGAATTGATGAAAAAGCGGTTTAGTTACTATATGCCCGAGATGGAAGGGCTCAGCATCCCCGAAATCGAGGCCATGTTGGCCCCCCGTCTACGGGAGCAGCTCAGGTACTGCCACGAGTCCTCTGGTTACTACCGGGACAAGTTCAAGCAGGCGGGCGCGGAGCTGGGGGACATAAACACCTTTGACGACCTGCGCAAGCTGCCTGTCTTCATGACCAAGGAAGACGAGCGGGCCTGCCAGGAAGAATCGCGCCAAAAACTGGGGCACACCTTCGGCACCCACCTCTGCGCTCCGGTGGACGAGCTATACCTCACCGGCACCACTTCGGGCACCACCGGCGTGCCCACCTTCACCTACACCTTCACCAAGAACGACCTCGATTTTCTGGCCCCGCGCCTGGCCCACCGTCTGGCCTTGTGCGGCGTGGGCAAGGGAGACCGGGGCCTGTTCTGCTTCACCCTGGGCATCTACGCCACCACCATGACCCTGTGGGGCCTGCGCCTGCTGGGGGCCCTGCCCATCGACATAGACGCCAGGGCCGGAACCGACACCTTCCTCAAGTTTGCCGACCTGACCCGGCCCAACTTCTTGGCCTGCACGCCTTCCCTGGCCCTGTACCTGATCGAAAAATGCCCCAAGATGCTGGGGTATCCGGTTTCCGAGTTGAAGCTAAAGGGCCTGTTGACCACCGGCGAGCCGGGCATCGCCAATCCCAAGATAAAGAAGACCCTGGAAGAAGCCTACGGCTGCCCCAGTTTCGACTACTGGTCTCCGGCGGGACACGCCCCCGGCATCTCCTGTTGGTCCGAGGAATACCACGGCCTGCACGCCATCGCCCCCGAAGTGTGCACCAGCTACTTCGACCTGATTGATTCCATAAGCGGCGAGTCCGTGCCTTTGGAGGAGGGCGCCGTGGGGCAGATGGTGCACACCTCCCTGCATCGGGAGGCCTGCCCCCTGGTGAAATACGCCTATGGCGACGTGGTTCAGATCTCCCTGGGTGAGTGCCCCGGCTGCGGCTTCAAGGGCATTCGCGCCAAGTTGGTGGGCCGCGCCGATGACATGCTCATCGTGAAGGGGGTCAACGTGTACCCCGCCGCGGTGCGTACCGTGGTGATGAAGTTCCAACCACAAGTAACCGGCCAGATGCGCATAGTGCTGGATTCTCCGCCTCCCAGCGTGGTTCCCCCCTTGAAGATGAAAGTCGAGTACCAGGGGAACATGGACCAGCGGGAGATCGACGCCCTGGCCGAAAAAATAGCCCAGGCGGTGCATGACACCCTGCGTATGCGTCCCAAGGTCATCATGGTGCCAGAGGGAAGCCTCCCGCGCCACACCCGTAAAACACCTGTGTTCGAGAAGACCTATGAGTAGCGCGCCGTTCTGACAAAGGAGCAATTGACCAACATTATTAGACCTAGGAGGGGTCAAATGAAGGGAACGAGCAAACTTTTATTGCTGACCATGGCGGCGGTCCTGATGCTGCTGCCGTCCGTAGCTGGGGCTGCGGACGTGCCTAAAATGATCAGCGCCACTACCTACACTGTCGGCTCAACGGGGTACGCCATCTCCATCGGCCTGTGCAAGGCCATTGAAGAAAAGGGCGGGGTCAAGGTGAAGGTGGTTCCGGCGGGCACCGATATTGCCAAGCTGATGCCGGTTAGGGCCCAGGAGGCGTCCTTCAGCATCCTGACTGGAGCCGGGCAGTTCATGGCCAGCCGTGGCCTGCAACTATTCGCCGCCCCCAACATGGGTCCCCAGCGCCTGCGCCTGGTGTGGGCCTGCAACCTGGGCGCCGTGGCCGGCATGATGACCAGGGCCGATTCGGGTATCAAGACCCTGGCCGACCTAAAGGGCAAGCGGGTGGCTTTTATACCCGGTTCACCGGCTTGCACCTTTCTGCACGGCGGCTACCTGGCCTTCGGCGGCCTGGATTGGAAGGACGTGAAAAAGGTCAAGGTGTCTTCCTGGAAGGCTGCCTGGAAGTCGGTCCTGGAAGGCTCCAGCGACACCGCCCATTGCCTGGTCACCTCCAGCGCCGCCATGGAACTGGCCGCTTCGCCCCATGGTATCCTCTGGCTGCCCGCGCCTCCCCAGGACAAGGCCGGTTGGAAGCGTTTGAACTCCTGGTGCCCCTACTTGCGACCATATAAGGCCGTTAAGGGCGCGGGTATCACCCCCCAGAAACCGGCTCATATCGCATCTTACTATTACGGCTTCGTGACCTATCCGGAGCTGAACCCCAAGCTTGCCGAGGTCATCACTGGGTCCATCTACAACGGATACGACATCTACGCGGACATGCATGCGGCCTTGAAGGAATGGACCCGCGCCGCAGCCCTGGACAACCAGGCTTTCGTGGTGCCCTACCATCGCGGATCGGTGGCGGCCTTCAAAGCGGCCGGAGCTTGGACTCCCGAGCACGAGAAGATTCAGCAGACCCTTCTGAAGCAGGAGGAGCAGAGGCTGGCCGGATACGCGGCCGCTCAAAAGCTGGCCGAGGAAAAAGGCGTGGACCAAAAGCAATGGCCCGACTTCTGGGAAAATTACGCCCGGGAGCACCAGCTGTTCTAAACAGTAGTGATCCAGCCGATTGCGAGCCGCGGCGGCGCCGCCAACGGGCCGCCGCGGCAATTAATAACCCTTAGCGGGGTACCTGGCGTAACCGCGGGAGTTGGGGTCCTATGGCAAAACCCACCACGGCCGGCAAGACGACTGTACAAGCGACATCACGCCGGAGAGAACTGACCGGCTGGCTGGGTACATATTTCCTGGCCAGCACCATCTTGGGCATACTTTCGGCCCTTTATCAATTATTCCACTTCGAGTTCCTGGGCACCCTGATGGGCAGTGCCTACTATTATCTGCTGGTTGCCTGCTTCCTGCCGCCGGTGTTTTTGATCTATCCCATAAAGGGGAGAGCGCAGGACAACAACCCGCCACTTTATGATTTGATCCTGACCGCGCTGGCCCTGGCCTGCGGCCTGTACTTTTGTTGGCACGCCGAGGAGATCGCGGCCATGGGTTGGGAAATCTACCCGCCCATGACGCCTCTGATCACCGGGGCCGTGCTGGTGGTGTTGGTTCTGGAGGCCGCCAGGCGGGTGGGCGGTCCGGTGTTCGCCGGGCTCTGCCTGTTCTTCACCACCTTTGGGCTGTACTCATCCCATCTGCCCAGCCTGCTGCAAGGCATGTCCTATGGCCCCAGCCGCCTTGCCGCCTATTTCTCCATGGGGCCTTCGGGCATAATCGGCCTGCCCATGCGGGTGGTGGGCAACATACTCATCGGCTACATGGTGTTTGCCGTGGCCTTGCAGATAACCGGCGGCGGCCGCTTTTTCATGGACATCTCCGCGTCATTGTTTGGCTTCGTGCGTGGCGGCGCGGCCAAGGTTTCCATCTTTTCCAGCGCCCTGTTCGGCAGCATCAGCGGCAGCGCCATATCCAACGTGCTCACCACCGGGGCCATCACCATTCCGTCCATGAAAAAGGCGGGCTATCCGCCCCACTATGCCGCGGCCATCGAAGCCTGCGCCTCCACCGGCGGGGTGCTCATGCCGCCGGTGATGGGGGCCACCGCTTTTGTCATGGCCGAGTTCCTGGGCCTTCCCTATGTGGATATCTGCATCGCGGCGGTGGTGCCTTCAGTCTTGTATTACGGCGGCTTGTTTTTGCAGGCCGACGCCTACGCGGCCAAGACCGGCCTTAAGGGCATTCCCCGCAACCAGCTCCCCTCTCTGAGCGCCACATTGCAGACCGGCTGGGTCTATATTGTGGCCCTTTTTCTGCTGGTGTGGATGCTTTTGTACATGCGCTGGGAGGTGTGGGCGCCTTTCGTATCCGCCGCCCTTTTGCTGCTGGTGGCCTCCCTGCGCCGGCGGGACCCCCTGCGTCTGAAGCAATGGATCGGCTTCGTGCGAGGGGTGGGCACCGTACTGGCGGAGTTGGCTGCCCTGCTGGCTGCCATCGGCATGATTATCGGTGCGCTCTCCATCACCGGAGTGGCCCACTCCTTTTCCAGCGAGATCATCAAGCTGGCCAGCGGCCAGATATGGCTGCTCTTGGTTTTGGGAGCCATCACCAGTTTTGTCTTGGGCATGGGCATGACCATCACCGCCTGCTACGTGTTTCTGGCCATGGTGCTGGCCCCCGCCCTGGTGCGCTCGGACTTGAACCCCCTGGCTGTGCACCTTTTCATCATGTACTGGGGCATGGCTTCCTACATAACCCCGCCGGTGGCTCTGGCGGCCTTCGCCGGCGCGGGCATCGCCGGATCCGATCCCATGAAGACCGGTTTCAAGTCCATGCAACTTGGCGTGGTCAACTACTTTGTGCCGTTCTTCTTCGTGCTCAATCCGGGGCTCATCTTTCAGGGCCCGCCCTGGGAGGTGGCCCAGGCCATATCCGGCTGCCTGTTGGGGATGCTGGTGATCAGCGCCTCCATGGAGGGCTGGGTGCTGGGCCTTGGCAAGCCGCCGATGTGGCTCAGGCCGTTCCTGTTCATATCGGGATTGTTGCTGGCCGCGCCAGAGATGCTCACCGATATCCTGGGGCTCGTCCTGTTGGTGCTGAGCCTGATTGGCGTGCGGGTGTACGGCAGCCGGAGCCCTTCGACGCAAGGAAAGGAGCAGAACGATGCAGTGGCAAGCTGATTGCCGAAAACTGACCGACGCTCTCCAGCGGAAACTGTTCATCTCGCAAGCGCCGGTGGCGGTTCGCCTGCTCAGCCAAGCGGAAGAGGATCAAGATCCCGAGTGGCTGCAAAGCGTACGGCGGCCCGGCAAAGGACTGCCCGAAAAGGTGCTCATCTGCCAGGCCATGGCCATGGTGCGCCTTTACGGTTGGCAGGTGCTGGTGACGCCGGAGTCGGTTGAATGCCCCACCGGTCTGTTGACCATGGGCTGGGTTGAGATGAGTCCGGAATATCTGCGCGGCGAGATTCCGGTATCGCCATTCAACCAAACCAACGAGGCTAGGGGGCGGCGCATGCAAACGGTGACTTGCATGCCCGCGGGAACGGTTGCGGCCATGGCCGCGGCCCCTCTGGGCGAGAGCCCCTTCGAACCCCAAGCGGTGGTTGTCTATTGCACCCCGGGGCAAGCCATGCGCCTGGTGCAGTCCACTCTGTTTGAGGATGGCGGAGCTGTAGAATCGTCTTCCGCCGGTGCGCAGGGATGTTCCCAGTATTTGAGCCGGGTGATATCGAGCGGCCAACCGCGTTACATCCTGCCCGGCAACGGCGACCGGATCTTCGGGCACGTGGAGGACCACCAAATGGCTTTTTCTCTGCCCTTTACTTATGCCGGACGCCTGGCCGAGGGCATAGAGCAAAGTCATATGGGAGGCCAGTCATATCCCGTGCCCGGTTACTTGCGCGCTGAATTCAAGGTGCCCAAGGCCTATGCCAAGGCCAGCGAGCATTTGCGCCGGTACACCCAAGAGCAGGAAAGCTAGATACTTTGGCGATTGCCGCCCCCCGGGGGTGGCACCCAACAGGAGAAAAACAAATGTCCATCAGCAAAGTATTCATCTTGGGGGGCGGCACCATGGGTCGGGGCATCGCCCAGGTTTGCGCCCAAAGCGGCATCTCGGTGGTGCTCAGCGACGCAGTCGAGGAGGCCCTGAAGCAGTCGGAAAAACAGATCGCCTGGTCCGTGGGCAAGTTCATAGAAAAGGGAAAGCTGGGCGAATCCCTGGATCAGGTGATGTCGCGCATCAGCTTCAGCCCCACCCTGGACCAGGCAGCCGAGGCTGAAATGATCATCGAGGTGGTCTATGAAGACATCGAGGTCAAACGCCAGGTGCTGGGCAAGATAAGCCGCGCCGCGTCCCCTGACGCCCTAGTGGCCAGCAACACCAGCGCCATTCCCATCACCGATTTGGCCGCTTTCGTGGACAACCCCGAACGGGTGTTGGGTTTGCATTTTTTCAACCCGGTGCCCATGATGGCCGCGGTGGAGGTGATTAAGGGCAAGCGCACCACTGCCGAGGTCCTGGAGGCGGGGCGCGAGTTTATCCTGCAAATAGGCAAGGACCCCATCATGGTCCGGCGCGATTGCCCCGGTTTTGTAATCAACCGGATAAACCTGCCCTCCAGCATCGAGGCCATGCGCGTGGTGGAAGAGGGCGTGGCCTCGGTGGAAGACATCGACAAGGGCGTGAAGCTGGCCCTGGGACGGCGCATGGGTATCTTCGAGACCGGCGACATCGTTGGCCTGGACGTGACCCTGGGGGCTCTGTCCTCCATCTACCAAGAGACCAAGGAGCCCCGTTGGCATCCGCCCATGATCCTGCGCCGCAAGGTGAAGGCCGGTCAGTTGGGCCGCAAAACCGGGACCGGCTGGTACCGCTACGGCGAGGACGGCAAGATGCTGGGCCCGGCCGAAGACTGAGAGGCAAACCATGGCCCTAGCGGAATATGAGCTAAAAGATCAGGTCGCCATAGTAACCATCAACAACCCGCCCATGAACGCCCTGGATGTAGCCACCAAACTGGCTATCGAAAAGGTGTTCATCGAGTTGGACGGCATCAGGGACCAAATGCGGGTGGTGGTTCTTACCGGCGGCGGTAAAACAGCCTTTGTTGCCGGAGCGGATATAAAGGCCTTTGCGGACCTGGAGCCGGAAAGCGCTAAACGTCGCCTGATGCGCAGCCATGCGGTGTATTCGGTGGTGGAGAATTTTCACTGGCCGGTGATCGCGGCCATTCACGGCTTTTGCTTTGGCGGCGGCCTGGAGCTGGCCCTTTGTTGCGATGTGCGTTACGCCTCCCGTGATGCCCAATTCGGTTTCCCGGAAGTAAAGCTTTCCATTTTTCCCGGCAACGGCGGCACGGCTAGGGCACGGTATTTCCTTGGCCTGGGCCGCTTCAAGGAAATGGTTTATTCCGGGGAGACCATCAGCGCCGAGCAGGCCTTGCAATACGGCCTGGTGGAAAAGGTCACTTACGAGGGCCAAGTGATGGCGGCGGCCCTGAATCTGGCCCACAAGATAGCCAAGCGGGGTCCCCTGGGTGTGGCTGCCGCCAAGAAGTCCATCAACCGCAACCGCGACCTGCCCCTGCACGAGGGCCTGGAGGTGGAGTCTGACCTGTGGGCAGGGCTCAGCGTGAGCCACGACATGAAAGAGGGCGCTACGGCCTTCATGGAAAAAAGACGGCCAACCTACCTGGGGAAATGACCTTGGGTCACCGCCGTCTTTGATTTGACCTGAACTTTCGTGAGGGGCCCAGCGCCCCTCACGTCACTATAAGGAGTTAACTATGCACAAAGTTGCCGTAATCGGAGTGGGGCAGTCTGCCTTTGTGCGCGGCTATCCCGGCTCCATCCGCGAACTGGCCTTCGAGGCCTACGCCGAGGCCATGGCCGACGCTGGGGCAAGCAACAGCGACATCGGGGCCACGGTGATCTGCTCCAGCCCGGAGTATGACAAGCAGCGCTCCCCGGCGGGTGTCATCGCCGAGTACTGCGGCCTGAATCCCCAGCCCACCTTCTACGTGGAGACCCTGTGCTCCAGCTCCTCCACCGGCCTGAAGCTGGCCTACTCCCTGGTGGCCAGCGGGCTGCACGACAGCGTGATGGTGCTGGGCTTCCAGAAGATGAGCGAGATATCGAGCGCCGAGAGCCAGGAGCGCATGGGGCGCGGGGCTGACATCCAGTTCGAGAGCCCCTTCGGCACCATGATGCCGGCCTACTACGCCATGCACGCCAAGGCCTACCTGGACCACTTCGGGGCCAGCGAGGAAGACCTGGCCCGCATCCGGGTGAAGGCGGCGACCTACGGCCAGATCAACGAGAAGGCGGTTTACCGCAAGGGGGTGGAGCTGGAGCAGTGCCTGGCGGCGGACCCGGTGTCCAAGCCGCTCAAGGTTTTCGATTGCTGCGCCAACGCCGACGGCAGCTCCTGCGTGATCGTGGCCAACGAGGACAAAGTCAAGGCCATGGGGATAAAGAAGCCGGTGTGGATTCTGGGCATCGGCGCGGCCAGCATGCCCATCAACATGAGCTGCCGCGACAAGTTCCACGGGCTGGCCGTGGCCGAGGAGGCGGGCAAGCAGGCCTACGCCATGGCGGGCCTGGGCCCTAAGGACATCAATGTAGCCGAGGTGCACGACTGCTTCACCATCGCCGAGATGATGGCCTACGAGAACCTGGGCTTCGCGGCGCCTGGCGGCGGGCCGGAGCTGATCCGGTCCAAGGAGACCTACAAGGAGGGCTCCATCCCGGTTAACGTGGACGGTGGTTTGCTCAGCAAGGGTCATCCCATCGGGGCCACCGGCGGCAGCCAGGTGCGCACCATCGTATTGCAGCTTCGCGGCGAGGCCGGGGACATGCAGGTCAAGGACCCGCAGTTCGGCCTGGTGCACAACATCGGCGGCGTGGGCCTTTACGGCAACGTCACCATCTTTGGGAGGTGAGGCATGCCTAAACCGGAAATGGACACCCGTTTCAGCAAATTCGGCACGGTGAGCTTCACCGCGGTAACCAAGGTCAACGACTTCATCGGCTATCTGGAAGAGGGCAAGGTGGCGGGCACCCAGTGCAGCAAGTGCGGGCAGAAGTTTTTCCCGCCCCGGGCCGACTGCTTCGCTTGCCCCGGCGAGCCGGTGGAGTGGTTCGAGGTGCAGGGCACGGGCAAGCTGATGACCTTCAGCGAGCTGATGTACGCGCCCATCGGCTTTGGCGAAGACCTTCCCTACGCCATCGCGGTGTTGGACTACGGCGACTTCAAGGTATTCGGGCGCATCGGCGAGGTGCCCTTCGAAGAGGTGAAGATCGGCATGGAGATGGTGACCAAGGTCAATCAGCTCCCCAACGGCAACCTGAACTATGTGTTTGAAAAAGCCTAGGCCTACGGCCAGCTAAAAACCAACGGCCCGCCCCTGCCGCAAGGCGAGGGCGGGCTGTTGGTTTGCTTTTGGTGAGGGATGACTCCCCCCAGCACTTATTATAAAGACGGGGTGGGATATTAGGCTCGCTGTGTCTAGGAATATGGGTTATGGGGGCTCCCAGCTTTTTAGTGAAAATCTGAGGAATGCTTTCCAAAGTAGTTTGAACAAGCTACAAAATCAATAGAGAGTCAACAAGATAGCTTATGCTAAGCAAACTTCATTCGTCGTGAGTTGGCGATTTTGAAGCTTATGTATCCTCGATTTTCTCGAACTACTCGCCAGGCATCCTAGTTCCCAGCGTAAAAAATGCCATTGGACTATATATATTAAATTCTGAGCCTGGCTCCCCCTGGCCCTGGGCCTATTTTATTCTAACCAACCGCCAACCAACATCACCGGCCCACGATAACCAGCAGCATCCTCAAGATCATATTCAGCTGCTTCTCATCCGCCCGGTCCAGTACTGATAGGATCATCTCCTTGCTGGCTACGGGATCCTCTGCCTGTAGCACGCTGAATACCTCTCCCAAGTCCACACCCAGGTTGTCCGCCACGGAAATCAGCGTATTTAGGGTGGGATTTTCCTTACCGCGCTCAATGCTGCTCAAATACTTGGGGTTGATTTCCATCTTCTCGGAGAGAGCCTCCTGAGTCAGGCCCTTGCTCTTCCTGATGGCCCTAATCCTGGCCCCCAACCTCCGCTTTGTATCCACGGCGCACGACCTTTCCGGTTTGGATTACTTTCTGAATCCTCGCAAACACTCCGGAGAGGCGGAACAGTCTGTCAGTATGAAAATTTGTTGTTAAATCATGGCAGTGGACTTAATATGGATGGCGTCGCACAGAATTAAACCTAAATAGTCTGTGCGCTGGACGTAATCAACGGGGGCGGAAATCCTGAAACTCACAATGTGGTCTGGTTCTCCCAAGAACCGGAGCCCCGACCATTTCAAGAAAGTTTGCCGGGCATCTCAGTTGCCCATGGCGTCATTTTGCAATCAAACGAACGGAGGTGAATATCGTGCCGGAAGAGATCGTCGTGCTGTCGTCCAGCTTCTCGACCTATGTAAAGAGTTTCGTCAACGTCAAACTGGGCATCGTGGTGCTCACCAACCAGCGTGTCTTTTTCCGCGAAGGTTCAGACGTCCTATTCGATATCCCTCTTGATCAGCTCAAATCCTTCGCAGAGGGCAAACACGGGTGGTCAAAGAAAATCATCCTCCAGACCAAGGATGGGGTCGAATACGGCTTCCTGCCCAAAAAGAAGCATTACGACCTGTGGCTGAAGTATTTGAGGGATCCCCAGTTGATCACCTCGGCTACAGAGGAGGTCAGTGCAAACAAGCCGCTTGTTCAGGAGGCCTTTGTTCCACCCAGAGAGGAAGCTGGGGCTTTCCATGAGGACAACCATGCGGAAGTGGCCAACCTTCCCGAGGTGACCCAACATCCCATACCAAAGGGAGCAACCGGAGAAGCTCTAGATGCTACCGATGGAGTGGTCCCTTTTTCGATTATCGCCCTGAACTGGATCACCCGCACCGGTGGAGGTGTGGGAGCCGTTGCTTTCGCAGTCTGGATAATCGGTGTGGTGGGCAGCTGGTTTGTGGAATCGTACTTAAGCAATCCCATTAACTTGGCCAACACCATGACCAATCTATATTACTTCCAGTCGGCTCCTCCCCAGCTCTGGATTCCTCCAGCTATGAAGTATTACGGATGGTGGGCCATGATCTGGTCCTTTTCCATTGCTCTGGCCGGCATCATCGCTGGAACTGTGATTAAGCTCAAACAGGAGTCCTCTGCCGGTACCCCCTCCAAATAGTGATGACTGATCCCCGATGGAAAACGGCTGATAGGAGGCGTCCCATGCGAGCCTTTATTCTGGCGCTCTTCGTGGGCGTCTTGGTCTATGTCTTTCCCAGTCCTGCTTTGTGCCAGGGCAGCGACCTGGATCAAATTCTCAATCTGACCAAGTCCCTATTAAGCGAACTGCAGAACGGTAGTCCTGGAGCGACGGAAGCTTTACCCGGCAGCCACACTGATCGCAGGTTGAAGCAGGGAGCCTACTGGATCCCCACTGGCAATCCTTGGCATGGCATTCTCCCGAGCGATATTGCCTGTCATTGGAATAGGGTGGACGAAGCAAAGGGGAAGCCAGTCTACTTCGTTCCCAACGTGGCCTACAACAAATGGCGAGAGCTGAAGCTAGATCAACGGGTAAAGCTCCGCAGGCTAGGCTTTAGAATTCCCGTTCCTCAGCCTGGGGATCTGGTGATGACCTTCGAGGATGTCCAACAGTCCAGGGTCTATTGGGAACGTAGATCAGGCATCCCTTCCGACCTAATGCCGCACCCTCTATTGATCGAGAATGAAAAGAACTACCCCTGGCGCGATCTGCTCAGGGGGGCAGGATGGCAGGGGGTGATGCCGAAGATGGGTAAGTAGCAGCCGGAAGTCAGACCTAGTTCACAAGGGCCTGTCTCCTTCACGGGAGGCGGGCCTTTTCCTTTGCCTTAACCAGAGGAGAAAGGAGTCGCAATGCTTCAAGACCCTGTTTCGGCCTGGCCAGGCCATCAGGCTTTTCCGTGAATGTCTCGCCTAGGGTGTGGGAGCTGGCAATCACCCTGGTCATCGAGGCCCTTAAATGGCTTCTCGCGGAGAAAAGGAGGAAAGAGTGACCGTAAAGAGCGCAACCGACAAACAGCCCCAGCTGAATCCTGAATTTGTGCAACAGATCGACGGGAAGGACTTCGTGACCTACCAGGGACTCCTGGACCTGGCCCATCAAAAGGGGCTGACCAGCATCGTGACCAAGGTGCTGCAGTACCCGAACCAGGACAATGAGCATCTTGCCGTGGTGCAGGCGGTAGTGGAGTCCAAGGACGGGGAGAGGTTCTCCGACGTGGGCGATGCTAATCCTCAAAACTGCAATTCGAGAGTGTCCAAACACCTTCTGCGTATGGCTTCAACCCGAGCCAAGGCCAGGGCCTTGAGGGACCTTACCAACATTGGCCTTACCGCCCTGGAGGAATTGGCCGACCTTGGAGAAGTAGCCGAAGTAACGGAACCGGTGCAACAGAAGGTCCAGTCTAAGCCTAAACAGCCCCAGGCAAGGCCTAAGCCCGCACCTAAGCGTCCAACTCCCGCCCAGGCACCTAGACCAGCCCAGACGCTATCCGAGGCCCAGCACCGGGCAATCCTTAACCTGGCCCAACGTAGAAAGCTGAATGAGCAAGAGTTGGATCAGCTGTGCCAAGAAATCCACGGTGTCAAAGTGGAGGCCCTTAGCTCCGCCGATGCCTCTAACTTCATCCGCCATCTGCAACAGGCCGCATAAATCCCACTTCCTCACCATCAACCAGAAAGGAGCAGCCCATGGACATAGGGGAATTGCGTAAAGAACCCCACCTGTCTGCCAGCTCGGTAGCTGGATATCTGGAGTGCGGATTGGCCTATCGGTTTGGCAAGGTGGATGGCCTAGCGCCTGAGTTCATGCCTGACGTGCTCATATTTGGCTCTGCCATTCACGAGGTGCTGGCCGAATACTACCGTTCTCTGAACCAAGGGGTAAGGCTCGCCGGAGAGCATCTGAAGGAGTCATTTGAAAGGCACTGGAACGAACGGGCCGCAGACAACGGCTTCATCCGCTACAAGGAAGGCACCGACTATCGCAGCTACATGGCTCAGGGCAAGGAGATGCTGGCCGTATTCGCTTCCCAGGTGCCGGTGGAGGAGTGCACTGTCTTGGCGGTGGAAGAGCCCTTCAGCATGGATCTGGAAGGACTGCCGGTCCCCTTGATCGGTATCTACGACTTGGTGATAGAGGATTCGTCTGGAGTAATCACCATCGTTGATCACAAGACCAGCGCCAAGAGCTACAGCGTCGATCAGGTTGACCAGAATTTCCAAGTGACCATCTATCAAGCAGCTGCCAAGGCAAACGGCTTTGCGGGGCGGGAGATCCTGCTAAGGCTCGATTGCTTGATAAAGACCAAGACACCGAAGTTCGAGCAGTATTACACCGTCCGGTCCCAGGAAGAGGAACAGGGGGCTCTGAGACGCGTCCTGGCTGCATGGGATGGAATCTCCAAGGGTGTTTACCTGCCAGCCAACACGGGCTCTTGGCGTTGCTCTGGCTGCGTCTATCAGGATGCCTGTGGGCAGTGGATGAAAGGGGAGTTGCCGTGAATCAGGAGGAAATAACGGCCCTGCAGCAATGTCTGACCGTCTACAAGCAGGGGCTGCCCCGACCGATCGTGCAGGTGGAACGATTGATTCAACGGCACACCCCCGAGGCGGTGGAGGGCTATCTGATCAGGGTGCAGAGTGACTACCGGCAGAGGTTATTGCAGCTGGCCCAAGTCAACCCTGGCAGTCCCCAACTGGATCATCTGGTGGTGGTCATCTTCCGCATAAGCATGGCCATTAAGCTCATAAGGGAAAAGGGCGCTGACAGGCAGGCCGCATAGAAATCGGCAGGTTTTCAGCCAGAGTCCTCGATCGAGGATTTTTCAAAACGTCCTTATAACCACCAAGGCCACAGCCCTACGTCATCCATCCCTCTGACCGCAATCACGTCCCCGGTAATCCAACCAATCAACGTTTTACGACGTTTTTCGTTGTTTCTTCCGATCATCTAGGACCCAGTGGAGCTTTCGGCGGTGGTAAGGCTAAGAACGGATTTTCCGTAGAATCCCCCGCTAGCAAAGCCGATCCTAATTGGCCTTTTCGTTTTTAAACGTCCAGAACGTCGATTCCGTCTAGACCAACAGCCTCCCGAACATCCCATATCCCAAAATACTTTGGCTACGCAATGCAGACTCACGGATTTCCGTGTCCGTATCCGTGGCTCAGGAAGGAGATAACCATGGCATTCGAGTTGCTCCATTTTCGAGGAGCAGAGGAAATACTGAAATCAAAGCAACTGGACCGGAGGGTGCTGGAGACCGTGCAGTACCTGGATACGGTCATGGCCGGGGCTCGTTATCGCAGAGGGCTCCTCAGACAAACCCTGGCCGAAACCGGCTGGAGAGACGACCCTCAAGACCTGCGCTTCCTGCCAGGACGCAGATACGAATACAAGGGCTGGCTGGAGCGGGTGGCCATCGAGGGTGACGGCTTTTACGCCTATGAATACATCCTGCCCGGTCTGCTGCGCCTGCAGATGGGTTTTGCCACCGGTCTGATCGACAGCGGAGTCTTGCTGCTTACGGCGGTCAGGAGCGCCAATTCGCCTTACGGGACTTCGGCGGAAATGGTGCACGAGGAGATGAAGCTGCTCTATCCCACCATCAACTTGCCGGTGAGCGTAGGCCTGCTGGACCTTGAATATGAGGAAATGGAGGGAAGCAAATGCGCGGCATGACCACGCTGGGAGAGGTCAAGGAACAGGTAAAGGCCATGGCTATTCATCATCATGATGAGCTGGTGCCGGTGGAGGAAATTTCTTTCGACAACCTGGAGACGGTGGTGATCGGGGGCAAGAGTCATTACATGAGGCCCGTGGCCCAGAGGGGTATTTCGGCCCGGTGTGGCATTCCCTACACCTATCTGGCCCGTTGCCCTGGTTCTCTGCAGGCTGTGCAATTGAGGTACTGGCTGAAACATGAGAGGAATGAGGAGCTTTTCTTCCGGTTTGATCGGCAGGAGGTCAGGGCGGTGTTTACCCCGCGCTATACCCCGGCTGACAACCTGGAGGTGCTGCAGCAACTGGATGAAGTCGGGATACGGTCGGACACCAAGGTGCAGGTGGCCTTGGATGGGGAGTTTATGTCGCTCAGCATCCCAGATCAGGATCGGACCTTCGCGGTGATGGGTGATCGGCTTACTCCGGGCATCTCCGTTTCCAACTCCGAAGTGGGATTGGCATCGTTGAGCGTGAAGGCCTTCTTCCTGCGGCTTGTCTGCACCAATGGGCTGATCGCCAAGACCGAGGTTTCCTCTTCCTACAGGCACGTATCAGAGCGTGTCCTCGCGGAGCTCCCTCAGGCGCTGGGCCAGGTGCAGGGGCAGCTGGAGTCGAGCAGAGACAAGATCAGGATCTCCATGGAGAGCGCGGTCAGCGATCCTGACGCCACCTTCAGGGCGTTGAATCGGCAATTCCAGTTGAGCCAACGGGAGCAGGAGGCCGTTGCGTGGGGATTCCTGCGGGAGTTCGGGGACACTATGTGGCACGTGGTAAACGCCTACACCGCAGGGGCTCAGTACAACCCGCTGTCCGCCGAAGAGAGCCATAAGCTTCAGGTGGTGGGTGGACAGGTGCTGGGGATGGTGCAGTAGGCTGGACGTAAATTTGGACGTAGCGTGTGGTGCAGTCTCATGCATTCTGGTGCGAGGACGTACAGTGAGGTGCAGTTAAGTGCTTGAAATTAGGTGGAGTGCGCTTCTAACCGTGGCCTTTCACGCCGGCGACACGGGTTCAAATCCCGTTGGGGACGCCAAATAATATTGCGGGGTTCAGCCTTGGTGCTGGATCCCGTTTTTGTTTGGTGAAGTAGGAGGTGAAGTAGGTTTTGAGAAGCAGTAGCGGACACAAGCGACGGCGTCTTGTATTGATGTAAACCTCCCCCGATTAGTGCCAGTCGACAGGAGATAATTCGGGTGAATGTGAACGACATCTTTAGCCGATACAACCAGGCGGTTCCCAAGATGGGGAGACTTCGATAAAGCCGAACCCGCCACCTAGACGCGAAACGGGTAGCAGGTTATTCTTAAATTGATTATCCCAGACCTCGCGCAGGCACAGGGGACAGCTCCTCACGATTATCCTTTACAATTCCCACCACTTTTCCCGCTTTGGTTTAAAGGCGGAGGGTGATGCCGGGCGCCGTCTCGGGGGGGCCGGGTTTGACCGGGGAAGCGCCAGGGGATACCATGCACCAAATGCAGGAACTCCCTAAAAGCTTTAAAAGCCCCCCCAAAAAATATCAGCCCAGAGGGCTGTCCATCCTCTTTGAGGATCGTGACATCTTGGTGGTGGATAAAATCAGCGGCCTTTTAACCGTGGGCACGGATAAAGTCAGGGAAAATACGGCGTATTACCTTTTAACCAATTACGTGAGAAAAGGTAACCCAAAATCCAGGAACCGGGTGTTCATCGTGCACCGTCTGGACCGAGACACTTCCGGGGTTATCGTTTTCGCCAAGAATGAGGTAGCCAAGCGTTATCTTCAGGAAGCGTGGCATGAATTTACTAAGAAGTATTATGCCGTGGTTCATGGGACCTTGCCGGAGAAGGAAGGGGTAATTGCTTCATATCTTGCGGAAAACAGCATACATCGCATGTATTCCACCAATGACCCCAAAAAGGGCAAGCTTGCCAAGACCGGGTTTAAGGTCCTGAAAGAATCCAAGAACTACAGCTTGCTGGAAATCGATCTGCTTACAGGCAAGAAAAATCAGATACGGGTCCACTTTGCGGAAAAAGGCTGCCCCGTGGCCGGAGATAAAGTGTACGGGGAAAAAGGCACGGGCATAAAAAGACTCGCGCTTCATGCGGCGTCGTTGACCATGCTGCATCCCCATACCAAAGAGAAAATGACCTTTGAGGCGAAAATGCCGGCCTATTTTCGATCGCTGGTAAAAAGTTAGCGGCAGGTAGAATCCCACCGGCAAGATCATCGGGCTCCCGTAAAACGGGCTGTGTCGTCGGAAGCATGTTCCCCCATCATTTTCCCTACCCGAAAATATCCGTCGATCCCGGGCCAACCGCGCTAAGGTACTGATTGACTGGCCCATGACAAGGGACTAATCTGCCTCTAAGTACGCTTGATGCTTCCTGAAACGATTGCGCAGGAGCAAGCCCTCGAGCGGCGGGTGTGGACTTGGTTGGGTGCGGGTTAAGAGGTCAAAACCACACACGGACCGGGATTAGGAAGCTCACGTGGCGAGGTGGCGCGATCTCAGCCGCACCATCGCGAATAACGGACAATTTATAAAAACATGCGTTTGCTGGAGTGGATGGCCTCATCCACCCAAGCCGGGAGTACGGCCATGAAGATGCGTTGGAGCGTAGCGATTCTCGCGGTCCTGGTCTCGTTGCTTTTGGCGGGCCAAGCCCTGGCCTGGGACGAGGCCAAGCTCAAGTCTCAGGTGCAGGCACTCTTGGATCAAGCCGCGGTGGGCTTTGACAAAAGGGACGTCAAGGCGATCACCGCGACCTGTGCCCCCCAGGCCACTATTAAATACCGGGACGGCCGGGCCATGACCATGGACCAGTGGAGCCAAGCCGTGGGCAAGGACTTTGCCGACTGGCAGAACGTATCCAGCAAGTTCGTGGTGGAGAAGGTCTGGCCCAAGGGCAAGGACAAGGCCGGCGCGGTCTATTCGGAACTTCATCGCTTCACCCGGATCAGCGATCCCGGCCACAAGTACGCCATTGCCGCCCGTTTTAGGGTGTTGTTGACCAAGACCCCCCAGGGCTGGCGATTCCTGGAGTTCACCGACTTGGGCAGCAGGCTCACCCGGGACGGCAAGACATTAAGCCCCAAAGCCGCGCCCAAGAAGGCGGCCAAGACCCAGGGTTGAGACGGCCCCGGTCGGCTGGGAAATGCTTCTGCTTGCGGGGTTCAGCCGTATGGCTGGGCCCCGTTTTGTTTTGGGGGGCGCTAGGCGGCGTGCCTGATCCGGCAGGCGCCGGTGAGCCACGGCCTGGTTATGGGAGGCGGCGGGCGCCGTCCGGTTGTTGGCGATCAATTAGGCAAGAAATGGGAGGGTTGTCATGAGCGAGATGAAACTGCCGCCCTACGATCATCGGCCGCTCCCGTATGCGGGGCCCTCCTTGGATGAAGTGCTGGCCCTGCGGCAACGCTATCTCTCCCCGGCGATAATGACCTATTACCAAAAGCCGGTGATGATCGTGGAGGGCTCGATGCAGTACCTCTACGATGAAACCGGGCGGCGCTACCTGGACGGGTTCGCGGGCATCGTCACGGTCTGCGCCGGTCATTGCCATCCCTACATCACCGAGCAGGTGAGCAGGCAGCTTCACGCGCTGCAGCACGCCACCACCATCTACCTGCACCCGGTCATCGCGCAATACGCCCAGATGCTGGCCGAGCGCATGCCCGGTCAACTGAGCGTGAGCTACTTTGTCAACTCGGGCTCGGAGGCTAATGATCTGGCCTTGATGATGGCCCGGGTCTACACCGGCAACTACGAGGCCATCGCCCTGCGCAACGGCTACCACGGCGGCGCGGGGGCGTCCATGGGCCTCACTTCGCACAGCACCTGGAAATACAATTTTCCCCATGGCCAGGGGGTGCACCACGCCATGGCCCCGGATTGCTACCGGGGGCCCTACGGATATGACGACCTTATGGCTGGGGCCAAGTATGCCAAGGATGTGGGCGAGGTTATCCGCATGGCCACGCCAGGGGCGGTGGCGGCCTTCTTCGCCGAGACCATACAGGGAGTGGGCGGGACGGTTCCCTTGCCCGCGGGCTATTTACAGAGCGTGTACGACCAGGTGCGGGCCGCCGGCGGCTTGTGCATAGCCGACGAGGTGCAGACCGGGCTCGGCCGCACCGGCGATCATTACTGGGGCTTCCAGGCCCAGGGGGTGGTCCCGGATATCGTGACCATGGCCAAGGGCATCGGCAACGGCCTGCCCCTGGCGGCGGTGGTGACCACCCCGGAGATATCCCGGGCCCTTGCCCAGCGCATCCATTTCAACACCTTCGGCGGCAACCCCATATCCTGCGCGGCGGGAAAAGCGGTGCTGGAGGTGGTGGACCGGGAAAACCTGCAACAGCGCTGCGCCGAGATGGGCGGCCACCTGCTGGAGGGACTGGCCCGTCTGAAAGATCGGCACCAAATCATCGGCGACGTCCGGGGGCGCGGCCTGATGACCGGGGTGGAGCTGGTCAAGGACCGGACCGGCAAGGAGCCGGCCCAGGCCGAGTGCCTCCAGGTGTTCGAGCGGGCCAAGGACCTGGGCCTGTTGATCGGCAAGGGCGGTTTTTATGGCAACGTGCTCAGGATAAAGCCTCCCATGTGCATCACCAAGCCGGACGTGGAATTTTTGCTGGCGGTTTTGGACCAGGCCCTGTCGGAACTCTAAGCCTTGGGCATCAAAGCACCCGCTCCAGGTTGATGGTTTTGGAAGGGCTGAATTTGTTGGCGCTGAAGAAGCGGATCAGGTTGGCGTCGTTCCAGTGCACCAGGGTGTTTATCTTTTCCACCCCCAGGCTTCGCATGTGCTCCATGAACTCCTGCATCAGGCGCTCGCCGACGCCCTGGTGCTGAAAGTCCGGGTCCACCCCGATGGTGTCCAAGGTGGCCTCCTCCTGCAGGATGCCGTACTCCCCCAGGTAGAGCTCCCCCATCACGAACCCCACCACCTCGCCGCCTTTGTCCTCCGCCACCAGGGAGGCGGGCACGTAGTCCTTGGACTTGAACAGCTTGTCGAACTTCAGCTCGTAGTACTGCCGCCGGGACTCCCGCGTGATCTTACGGTCGATGCCCACCACGGCATCGAAATCCTCGTTGCGCATCAGACGTATCTTTATGGCGTCCTGGTCCATGGGGCGTCCTTTCTCTTGGGGCCTTGCCCACGGCTCCGGCCCGGAAGCCGGAACCGAGCGTGCCGCCTCTTTTCGCCGGAGATGATGCGCCTGGCTGCTTTGCGAGAGGCTATAGCTTAATTGTCGGGGGTTTTAAAAAATGATGTCAACGCCCAAAACTTGGGCGGGCAAAAGCAGGGGAACAGCGCATCGCTTGTCTCGGCCTCGCCGTTTTTGCCGTGGCTATGCGGGCCTTCACGTTTTCCGGGGCAAGAAGGTTGATCTTTAGGCCGTATTCAACTAAATACCAGGGCACTGCCCACTTGAGCGGCATCGCCGCTTCGCCTTGTGGCCCACAACATATAGCCTGGAGTTTGAGGTGCATAAAATTGCTTTGGCCGCGATGTTGCTTTTCGCCTTTGGCGCCGTCGTTTTCAACGGGAACGCCGGCCTGGCCGGCCCCAACGGACCGACCATGAGGGTGGTCAACAACTCCACCTATGCCGGCATCTCCTTCGGCTACAGCAGCTACAAGGTGGTCAACGGCTCCAGCACCCGCCAGGGCAGCGGCGCCACCACCTCCATCGGCGCCACGGGAATCTTCAACTCCTGGCCGGTGCTCAGCGGCGGCGACCAACTCTACCTGGACAAGGGGCTCAGGATATCCAGCCCGGACAGCTACATGAACTCCGACGGCAGCAACACCTGCGGCGCCGCCGGTTTTTCCCAGGGCCTCTCCTCCCTGTTCGGGCGCGGCTACCTTAGCGCGGGCGACAGCCTCACGGTGACCGTGACCAGGGAAGCGACGGCCATCCCCAGCATCTACAACGCGGTGTGCGCCTACTCCAAGTAGGGGCAGCGGAGATCCGCGCCTGGGGGCGGGGCGCGGCTCCGCCCTTCGCCAGCCCCCGGCTCCTGTGCTACCTTATATGGCCAGCGAATCTCCCCCCAGCAAGGAGCCGGGTAGTTGAAAGAGTTGTGCATAAAAAACGGCACCATCCTGACCATGGACGAGGCGGGCACCGTTATTCATGACGGCATGCTCTGGATAGAGGGCTCGCGCATCACCTACTGCGGCCCGGCCAAGACCGAGAGCAAGCCCCGCTCCCACTGGCGGCGCGATCTGGACGCGCGCGGCGGGCTGATCATGCCCGGGCTCATCAACGGCCACACCCATGCCCCCATGACCCTGATGCGCGGACTGGCCGACGACCTGCCCCTGGACGTGTGGCTGAGCCAACACATTTTCCCGGCCGAGAAGAACCTCACTCCCGAGGCGGTGTACTGGGGGGCCATGCTGGCCTGCCTGGAGATGATCCGCTCGGGCACCACCAGCTTTTGCGACATGTACCTTTTCGCCGGGCAGGTGGCCCAGGCGGCCCACGACGCGGGCCTTAGGGCGGTGGTGGGCGAGGTGCTCTACGACTTCGACTCCCCCTCCTACGGCAAGATAGAAAACGGCCTGGCTCTTACCCGGGAGCTTATCGCCAAGCTGGACTCCCATCCCCGCCTCAGCGCGGCGGTGATGCCCCACGCCCTGTACACCTGCTCCCGCTCTCTGATGGAGAGCGCCGGGGCCATCAGCGCGGAGACCGGGGCGGCCCTGGACATTCACCTGGCCGAGAACACAGGCGAGACCGTGGAGGTGCAAAAGATCTGGGGCGCGCGGCCCCTGGCGGTGCTGGAGGAGCTGGGCCTGGTCAACCAGCGCTTGTGGATCAACCACGGGGTGGACCTGAACCAGGCGGAGATAGAGCGCCTGGCCGCCGCCGGGGCGCGGGTGACCCATTGCCCCGAGTCCAACATGAAGCTGGCCAACGGGGTGGCCCCCCTGCCCGAGATGCTTTCCGCCGGGGTCAAGGTGTGCCTGGGCACCGACGGCTGCGCCAGCAACAACGACCAGGACCTTTTCGGCGAGATGGCCTCCTGCGCCAAGTTGGCCAAGGCCTCGCGCCTGGACCCCACCGTGGCCCCGGCCGAGGCGGTGGTGAGCCTGTGCACCCGCCGGGGCGCGGCGGCCTTCGGGCGCCCGGACGACCTGGGGGTGCTCAAGCCCGGCGCCCTGGCCGACGTCATCGTGCTGGACACCAACCAGCCCCACCTCACCCCCATGTACAACCCCCTGAGCCATCTGGTCTACGCGGCGCGGGGCGGCGACGTACTGCACACCGTGTGTCACGGCAAGGTGCTCATGGCCGAGGGCAAGGTGGAGGCCATGGACCAGGAAGAGGTCATGGCCAAGGCCAAGGAGCAGGCCAGGCTCCTCACCGGGCGGGAGGTGTTGTGATGGCCCAGGATCTGCTGATCACCGGAGGACCCCTGTGGGCCGGGCCGGGCGAGTTCTGGCCCCAGGGCGCGGTGGCCGCCGTGGACGGGGTGATCACCTACGCCGGCCCCGCCGACGGCGCTCCCAAGCCGCCCCAGGCCCAGGTGGTCCAGGCCGAGGGTGGGCTGATCATGCCCGGCCTGGTCAACGCCCACTGCCACGGAGCCATGGTGCTGTTCCGGGGCCTGGCCGACGACCTGCCCCTGAATGTCTGGCTTCAGGAGCACATGTTCCCGGCCGAGGCCCGCTGGGTCAGCGAAGAGATGGTGGATCTGTGCAGCCGCCTGGCCGCGGCGGAGATGCTCTTATCGGGCACCACCACGGTGGGCGACTCCTACTTCTGCCTGGACGGCGCGGCCAGGGCCTACGCCGCGGCGGGCATCCGGGCGGCGCTGTATCAGGGGGTCATCGACTTCCCCGCCCCCGGCGTGCCCGACCCGGCCGACAATCTGGCCACGGCCCGGCGCTTCGTGGAGCGCTGGAAGGGCGAAAGCCCCCTGCTCAGCGCGGGCATCTTCGCCCACAGCACCTACACCTGCTCTTCCGAGACGTTACGCGATGTGTCGGAATTGGCCGCTGAACTGGGCTGCCTGTGGCACACCCACCTGGCCGAGACCGCCGGGGAGCTGGAGGAGAGCATCAAGGCCAACGGGTGCTCACCCACGGCCTACCTGGAAAAGCTGGGCCTGTTGGAGAGCCTGGACACCGCCGTGCACTGCGTATGGCTCCAGCCCGGCGAGGAAGAGCTGCTGGCCCGGCAGGGGGTGGCCGTGGCCGCCTGCCCCGGCTCCAACAGCAAGCTGGGCTCCGGCTGGGCCGACGCGCCCTCCCTGCTGGCCGCCGGGGTGAAGGTGGGCCTGGGCACCGACGGCGCGGCCTCCAACAACAACCTGGACCTTTTGGAGGAGGTGGGTCTGGCCGCGCGGCTGGCCAAGGTGAAGACCAGGGACCCCGCCGCCCTGCCCGCCGAGGCGGCCCTGGACCTGGCCCTGAGCGGCGGAGCCGCCTGCCTGGGCCTAAGCGGCGTGGTGGGCCGTCTGGCTCCGGGCTACGCCTGCGACGCGGTGGTCATGGACCTGACCGCGCCCCGTCTCACCCCCTGCTATGATGCCGCCTCCCACCTGGTCTACGCGGCCACCGGGGGCAACGTGCGCCACGTGGTGGTGAACGGCCGCCAGGTGGTGAACCGGGGCGAGTTGCTGACCATGGATGTGGATGAGGTTATGGCCAAGGTGCGGGAGTTGGCCGCCAAGGTGGGCGGGGCGGCTTGATGTTAGACAGGGCTGTTTCTCAGGTTTTGTCAATAACGAATGGACAGGACATCATACGTTTTGAATTTATCAACGAAAGGAGTTGACCGGACATTATTTAGTAAACCCCAATAGCAATTCCTAGCGAACCTATTGTTTAGTTCTTTAGGGTACTTATAGCTATAGCGCGGTGGGTTTCCGTTTTCGTAAGTGATCGCGGCGGTATACTGAGGGGTTAAATATTCATGGATGCCCCACCTGATATTGTTAATTTGTTCTATAATGGAACTGGATCTATAAGAAATAACGTCATAGAAAAACCGGTCATAACAATCTTCCAGAGCAAGTAGGCATTCTTCCAAAGACAATGTTTCCCCACACCGTAAAAATATCTTTTGGATTTTGTTTAAGACTTTTGAAAGTCTAGAAAAGCTGTGTTTAGTGATGTTGCCGCATATATAAATCAACTCTTTTCTGGATAAATTTAAAGTTGTTTCTTTGTTAATATTCGACGACCATACGTATACATCAATCTCCGTGTCTAGCCATTCACTAAAGTTATTAACTGCTGAGTTTAATAAATTAATTGAAGCATTGATATTGAACTGTGGGCTTTCGCAAATTTCAGCTAGCGCTTGTAAATAGCTTACACCTCTGCCGGTGATGTATTTGTCTGCTGGTGATAGAAAATCTAGAAGCAGGATAATAAATATTTTTTGTCTGTATTCCGTCTTAAATCTTGCTTCACTGCCTTCTTTCGAATGATTTAAAAAAATCATGTCATGGTTCACCATCAAATCGATGAGCTCCGTCGCAGCTTTTAGAAAGACTACCTCTTTTTCGGCAGAAGTGAGTGGAACAGTATTACCCATGACAAAAATTAATCGTTCTGTTTTGCTTTTGTAATTTCAACTTGCGAAGTGACAGGTGGCAATTCCTTTATGTGCACATCCTGCTGGGGGAAGGGTATCTCCACCCCCTTTTCAGCGAAGAGCTTGAGCACCTTCTTGAGCACGTCGGTGGTCACGTTGGACACGCCGTGCTCCGGGTCGGCTATCCAAAAACGCATGGACAAATTGATGGCCGAGTCGCCCAGGCCCACCAGGCGGCAGACCGGGGGCGGGCTTTCCAGGATGCGCGGCACGCCCTGGGCCGCCTGCACAGCCAGGGACATGGCCATATCCACGTCGCTGCCGTAGGCGATGCCGATGGGCACCTTAAGGCGCACCTCCCGGGAGGAATAGGAGCAGTTGATCACCTGGCGGGACAGGAGGTCCTCGTTGGGGACCAGGTATTCCTGGCCGTCGCGGGTGACCACCGCCGCGTAGCGGGCCCGAAGCGCGGTCACCTTGCCGAAGACGTCGCCGATCCAGATGACGTCGCCGGGGCGGATGGACTTGTCCACCATGATGATGATCCCGCTGATCAGGTTGCTGAACACGGTGCGCAGCCCGATGCCCAAGCCGAAGCCCAGGGCCCCGGAGAACACGGTGAGCATGTCCATGTCCACCCCGATGATCTCCAGGGACAGGATGCCCACCACCACCACGATGACGCTCTTGCTTAAGAGCCCGATGAGGGTGCGGGTGGAGGGCTCCAGCTCGCCGCTGGCCGCCAGGCGGTCTTCCAGGTAGGAGCCGGCCCGGATGCCCAGGCGTAGCAGGATGGTGAAGAACAGCAGCGACTCCAGCAGGTCCAGCAGGGACAGCTTCAGGCTGCCCACGGTCATCTTCACCGCGTCCAAAACCTGCACCACCTGGCTGAGCAGGCCGAAGATGCTCAGCGCGGCGATGATCCAGATGAACACGGCGAACAGGCGGGCCCAGAAGGGCTTGAACAGGGCGGCGGTCACCAGGCGGATGAGCACCCAGGCCCCCACCGCGTTGGCGCACAGGGTCAACAGGTCGTTGTCCATGCCCGCTTTGGTGGAGAAGAGGTACAGGGGCCACAGGAAGAGCAGGGAGATGACCGGGCCGAGCAGGCGCAAAAAGTCCCGCCGCCATTGAGCCCGGCGGTCGCTCCGGGCCAGGGTCGCGGCCCAGCTCTGGGTCAGGCGGCCCCGCAGCCGGTTGGCCAGCCACCAGGACACCCCGAAGATGATAGCCAACACCCCCAACTCGTAGAGGGTGTCCACCTCCAACAGGTCCTGGGACACCCAATCGCGCGCGGTGTGCCAAAGCTGCTTGGCCTTGTCGAAAAGGTGCAGCTTGGCCAGGATCAGGTCCCAGTCGTCGTGGGTGTTTTTTAGGCTGGTCATGGTGGCGGACCCCCCTTGCTGGTAATCCGCAGTAAGAATGGCATGAAAACAGACGGCCAGTCAACGCGGGCCCGGCGGGTTCAGCGCGGCAGCATGTCCAGAAGCATCTCCACCGCCTGCTCGGGGCTCTCGGCCTGGGGCACGCCTTCCACCCGCCAGGAGCCCAGGCTCACCACCGGGCGGCCCGCCTTGATGGCGTGGCCGATCTCGCTGAGGGTGCCTCCTTCGCCTCCCACGGCGATGGCCCCCCGCCCGGCCAGGACCACCAGGGCGTTGCGCGCCTGGCCCAGCCCGGTGGGCAGCACCACCCGGCACCATTGGTTGGCCGCGTCGTGCTCGTTGCCGGGCAGCAGGCCCACGGTGAGGCCTCCGGCGGTGGCGCAGCCCCGGCAGGCCTCGGTCATCACCCCGGCCAGACCGCCGCACACCACCCCCCAGCCCGCCTGGGCCAAAAGCCGGCCCACCTGAAAGGCGTCCTGTTTCTGCCTCTCATCGGCGGCCCCCGCCCCGATCACGCTGATGAGCCGGGCCGCCTCTACCATCCGTATTCCCCGATGAGGTCCACGAAGCGGCAGCCGCCCAGGTCCTCCTCGATTACCTTGTCCCCCCGGCGGGTGAGGCGCAACAGCGTCTGGATCCCCCGTTGGCCCACCGGCACCACCAGGCGGCCTCCCTCGGCCAGCTGCTCCACCAGGGGCCGGGGCATCACCGGGGCCCCGGCGGTGACCATGATGGCGTCGTAGGGGGCTTCCGCGGGCCAGCCCTTGGTGCCGTCGCCCACGATGAGGTTCACGTTGAATATCTTGAGCTCCTCCAGCACCAGCTGGGCCTTGCGGCTCAGCTCGGGCAGGCGCTCGATGGAGAAAACCCAGTCGGCCAGCTTGGCCAGGATGGAGGTCTGATAGCCGCTGCCCGTGCCGATCTCCAGCACCTTTTCGCTGCCGGTGAGGCCCATGGCATCGGTCATCAGGGCCACCATGAAGGGTTGGCTGATGGTCTGGCCGCCGCCGATGGGAAGGGGATGGTCTTCGTAGGCCCGCCGCCACAGGGCCTGGTCCATGAACAGGTGGCGGGGGATTTCCTGCATCGCCGCCAACAGGCGCTGGTCCCTGATGCCGCGCGCGGCGATCTGGTCTTGAACCATGCGGCGGCGCCGCACCGCGAAGTCGTTAACTCCTGCCAATGATTTGACCTCCGATGCCTTTAACTTAGCAAAAGATGCCCACTACCTGCCATGGCTTAGGGACGGGACGGCGCGGGCGGTCTGATGATAACCTGGCTGAGCTCCAGGCTCCACCCCGAGTCCCCGCTGGTCAGCTCACCCTGCAGATAGGCCGGAGGAAAGCTTACCGGGCCGTAGTCCATGTCCCCCTGCCACCAGCGGCCGCACAGGGCCGGAGCGCCCCAGAGGCGCAGCACGGCGTCGCGCCCGATGAGCATCGAGCGGTTATAGGCGTGCAGGTGCCCGCTGAGCAGGGCCGCCAGGGGCCGGGCGGCCAGCAGGGTCATGGCCGTGGCCCCGTTCTGGTCCACGTTGCGCAGGCCCAGGCCGGTGGGGCCGGGGGCCTTGACCAAGGCGCCCTTGCGCAGGGGATTCACTCCCACCAGGGGCGAGGCCAGGGGATAGTGGCTACCCACCAGGAGGGGGGTGTCCGGAGGCAGCAGGGCCAGCACCGACTTGAGCCAGGACAGGGCCTGCTCCGGCAGGATGCCGCAGGGGCGGGGCTTGCCGTCCGGCCGGGTGGAAATACCGGTGTTGTCCAAGAGCAGCACCGCCACCGGCCCCACGAAGCTGAGGCTGCGCACCGGGCCGAAAGTTTCGCGCCACAGGGAGTAGTCCACCCCGCCGTCCGGGTAGCGCACGTCGTGGTTGCCGGGGCAGGCCCGCCAGGGAGCGGGCAGCATGTCCGCCGCCCGCCGAGCCAGGGTCATCTGGGCGCGGGCGTAGGGCTCCTGGCCCCGGTCCGCGTTCATGGCCATATCCCCCAGCGCCAGGACAAGGGCCGGGTTCAGGGCGCCGATCACTTTCGCCGCGCCTTGCCAGGCCCGCATGGGCACGGTGGGGTCCAGCTTGCCCGACCAGGCGGGCGCGGCCGAGGCGTCGTAGAGATGGGGATCGCTGAGCACCGCCAGGGGCAGGCGCTCCGGGCTGCTGGGACGGGCGGCGCACAGGCGGAACTCGCCCTTGCGGGCGGCCTCCTCGGCGGGCCACCACCAGCGGGGGCCATCGCCGTGGCCCGGCGGGGCGGTGAGGGCCACCACCCGGCCCGCGTTGCTGGCCAGGCTGAAGGCTCCGTCCGGCCCGCTCCTCACCACGCTCACCCCGTCGCTGACATAGGCCCCGGCCAGGGGGCGGCCCTGGGCGTCCAGCACCCGGCCCTGCACGGTGAGGGCCCAGGCGGGCGCGGCGGCCAGGGCGAGCAGCAGCAGGGCCAGGAGCAGGCGGGCGGCCCAAACGGGCCTCAGGCGCATGACTTGACCACCTCCACGAAAACGCCCTTGCGGATGTCCACCAGCCCCTTGTCGGTGAGGCGGATGAAGGGCAGGCCGGTGAAGCAGAAGGTCTGGGCGGTCAAAAAGGGCCGGCTCAGGGGGCAGCCCATCTGCTTGAGCGCCGCGCGGCAGGTCTCGGCGGTGCGCTGTATCTCCGGGAAGGGCAGGGTGGAGATGATGCCCGCCACCGGCAGGGGCAGGGAGGCCACCACCTCGTTGCCCCGGGCCACGGCCCAGCCGCCGCCCATGGCGCGCACCGCCTCGGCGGCCACGGCCATCTCCTCTTCGCTGGCCCCGGCCACGAAGATGTTGGTGGTGTCCCAGATCAGGCTGCTGGCCAGGGCCCCTTGGCTGAGCCCCCAGCCACGGGCGAAGCCCACGGCCATCCTGAGCTCCGGGCTCTGGCGGTTGATGTGGGCGATCTTCACCACCCCCTGGGCCGGGTCCGGCCGCACGTTGCCCCCCACGATGGGCAGGGTCGCCTCGCCCTCCTGGGTGATGGTGGCGTCCTTGGCCTCCACCACCCGGACCACCGCTGTTTGCCCCTGGGCGCTCACCGCGAAGTCGGCGGGCTTCAGGGGCGGGCACTGCATGGTCTGCCTGGCCTCGGGGGGATAGGCGAAGGCCGGGGCCGGCACGGTGAGCTTGCCGCCCTGGGCCACCAGGCGGCCTTCCAGCCACACCCGCTGGGCGCGAAACTCTTTGAGGTCGGCCACCAGCACCAAATCGGCCACCCAGCCGGGGGCCACCGCGCCCAGGCGCTCCAGGCCGAAGTAGCGGGCCGGGTTGAGGCTGCACCAGGCCACGGCCCGCGCGGGCTGCACCCCCAGGGCCACCGCCCGGGCCAGCAGGGGATTCATGGCCCCCCAGGAGATCAGCTCCTCGAACTCGGCTAGGTCGGTAACCAGCATGGCCTGGCCGGTCTCGGGCAGGGCGGCCAGGGTGGGCACCACCTGGGCCATCTCCCGGCGCACGAAGCCCTCGCGCACCTGCACCGCCAGGCCCAGGGCCAGGCGTTGGGCCGCGTCCTCACCGGATATGGATTCGTGGCAGCTGGTGGTGCCGGCGGCGGCATAGGCCATGAGCCGGGACCCCCGCGCCCCGGCGGCGTGGCCCTCCAGGCGCTTGCCCAGGGCCATGGCCTGGGCGTAGTTGGTGGCCGCCCGCTCCTCGCCGCCGGTGATGGCCGGCCAGTAGGTCTCGCCCACTCCCAGACAGGCTGGGTGCTCCAGCAGTTCCTGGAAGCCCCGCCGGTCCAGCCCGGCGCTGGTCTCCCATTGGGGGAAGGGCGGCACCAGGGGGGGCACCGTGAAGAAAACCCGCTGAGGCGAGGCCTGGGCCGCGCTGACGAAGTGCCACAGGCCCTCGGCACCCCAGGCCCCGGCCATCATGCCCATCTCGCTCACCGCGGTGGTGTTGCCGCTGGCCAGGGCCAGCTCGGCGAAGGGCCCCAGCTCGAAGATGGAGTCCAGATGGGTGTGGGCGTCCACCAGGCCGGGGATCAGATAGCTCCCCGCCGCGTCGAACACCTGGGTTTCCGGGCCCAGCCAGCCGGGCGCTTCCTCGCCCAGGGCGGCCACCCGGCCCAGGGCCAGGGCCACGCTGATGGGCTCGCTGATGCTGTAGTCAAAGACGTTGACCACCCTGGCTTGGCGAATGACGGCATCGGCCGCCCGGGCTCCCAAAGCCACCTGGGCCAGACGGGTTACATCGGCGGGTTCCAGGGGACGCGGGTGGAAGGCCATGTACTAGCTCCCCGGCGGGGCCGAAGTGCGGGCCACCGCCATCTTGATTAAGGGTAGGAAGCGCTCCGGGGGTACGAAGCCCACCACCCGGCTCTCGGTGATCTCGTTGCCCTGGCCGTCCAGGAAAATGATGGTGGGCACTCCCCGCACCCGGTATTGGCGCATAAGCTTCTGCGCGTCCGGGCCGGGGTCGCTGGTAAAGTCGGCCTTCACCGGCACGAAATTAGACAGCAGCTTTTGCACCTCGGGCAGGGGCAGGGTCTCGCTCTTGAGTTTCTTGCAGGGGTTGCACCAGTCGGCGGTGAAGAACAGGGCCACCGGTTTTTTCTGGGCCTGGGCCTCCTGCAACACCTGCGGGGAGAAGTGCACCCAGGCGGTCTTGTCCGGCGCGCCGCCGGGAGTCCAGAACCACCAGAAGCTGGCCGCCGCCGCCAGGATGATTATGCCTATGACGCGTTTGAAACTCACGAAGCCTCCTTTGCCGCTGGTTTCCATGAAGCCCAGGTAGAGGCCCCCGGCCAGGCCGATGATGATCATCAGCCAGCGGGCCAAGTTCGCGCCCAAGAGCGGCTCGGCGATGTTGACGGCCATGATGACCAGCACCAGGCCGAAGAACTTGCGCACCCAGATCATCCACTCGCCCGCGCCGGGCAGGCGCTGGATGGAGCTGCTGAAGGCGGCCAGCACCGCCAGGGGCAGGCCCAGCCCGGCGGCCAGGATGAAGAACACCAGCAGGCCGTAGGGCACCGAGCCCTCCCGGGCCACATGGGCCATGAGCCCCACCACGAAGGGGCCCACGCAGGGCGCGGCCAGCAGGCCCAGGGTCAGGCCCATGATCAGCGCGCCCAATATGCCGGCCCGGTTGGAGGCGGCCAGGCGGTTGAGGCTGGCGGGCAGGCGCAGCTCCCACAGGCCGAACATGCTGGCGGCCATGAACAGGAGCACCGCCGCCAGGAACAGGATCACCGCCGGGTGGCTGAGGGCCTCGCCCAGGAAGGCCCCGCCCAGGGCCACCAGGCTGCCCAGGGCGGCGTACATGATGGCCATGCCCAACCAGTAGGCCAGGGCGTCGGCGATCAGCCCGCCCCGCCCGGTGGAGCGGCCCCCGAAGTAGCCGATGGTAATGGGGATTAGGGGATATACGCAGGGGGTGAGGTTGAGCCCCAGGCCTCCCACGAACACCAGGCCCAATACCCACCAGAAGCTCTGGCCGGCAAAGGGGTCGGAGGCGGCGGCTGTGCCCGCGGCCAGGGCCGCGGCGGGGCAAAATACCGCCAAGGCGGCCAGGGCCGCGCCGAGCCGCTTAAGGGATGCATATGTGGTCATTTGGTTGAATTCGGCTCCTGGGAAGGGTTTAAGCGTCGTCCCCTCGCGTCTAAAAAAATACCCGAGGGCGGCCGGGGGGTCAAATCCTATAATTCAGCGGGGCCGGGTGGCGCAACCATTTATATAAACAGACACTTTACAGTTACGCCCAGCTCTGCTATCTTAGCCGAAATATGTTTGGGCGTATTCTTGTGCGCTCCAGCGGATGGATGTATGCATTTTAAATCAATTTTAGCCGTTGCCTGCCTGGCCATGCTGGCCGCCGCCGGTTGCGCCACCACCTCTCCCCAAACCAGCCAAACCGGTTCCTCCGAACCAACGGTAATCACCGGTAAGCCCCTCAAGCCATCCCAGGAGGAAATCTCCGCCAAGGTGGCCCAGGAGCTTAGGGATCTGGGCGAAAAGGAGATGGTCACCGAGAAGAAGCAGCCCGCCGCCCAGCCGGACGAGGCGGAAACGGTCACCTACGACATTCCCATCGTCATCAACTCCCGGGTGGAGTTTTTCATAGATTATTTCCAGACCAAGGTTCCCAAGCGCTTTCGCCTCTGGCTGTCCCGCTCGGGCCGCTATCTGCCCATGATGCGGGCCATCTTGAAGGAGCACGGCCTGCCCGAGGACCTGGTCTACCTGGCCCTGATCGAGAGCGGCTTCTCCTGCCAGGCCTATTCCCGGGCCCACGCGGTGGGACCGTGGCAGTTCATCCGGGGCACGGGCAAGCGCTACGGCCTGACCATCAACTACTGGGTGGACGAGCGCCGCGACCCGGTTAAGGCCACCCACGCCGCAGCCAAATACCTGAAGGACCTGCACGATGAGTTCGGCTCCTGGTACCTGGCCGCCGCGGCCTACAACGCAGGGGAGGGCAAGGTCCGCCGGGCGCTCAAGCGCTACAAAGCCGACGACTTCTGGTCCATAAGCCAGGGCCGCCGCTACTACCTCAAGAGCGAAACCCGCCAGTACGTGCCCAAAATGATCGCCGCGGCGATCATCGCCAAGGAGCCGGACAAGTACGGCTTCACCGACATCCAATACGAACAGCCCATGGTCTTCGACGTGGTCAAGGTGCATCCGGGGACCTCCCTGGGCGTGGTGGCCAAGCTGGCCGGCATCAAGTCCAAGGAGCTCAACGACCTGAACCCGGAACTGCGCCGCTGGGCGATTCCCCCCACCGGGGGCATGTACGAGCTGCGCATCCCTCAGGGCGGCAAGGCCTCCTTCGAGTTGGCCTACGCCGAACTGCCGATGCTCCAGCGCAAGGCTCGGGTGGGCTCCGTAACCGTGCAGGTGCACCGGGGCGACACCCTGGGGCGCATCGCCAGGACCCACGGGGTGAGCCTGAACGACCTCATGGCCATTAACCCCAACCTGGACCCCCGCCGCCTGCGTATCGGGCAGTCGGTGGTGGTGCCGCCGGGCGGGGGCTCCGGCTCCGTGCAAGTGGCCGTTGCCCAGGGCTCCTACCCGCGCACCCACCGCTCCCTGGCCAGCAGCCCCAGGGGCACTCGCAAGATTCACCACACCGTCAAGAGCGGCGATACCCTTTGGCACATCGCCCGCTCCTACAATATCAACTGGCGCGACATCCTGCGCTGGAACGGCAGCCACTCCAGCCGCCTGAAGCCCGGCCAGGACCTGGTGCTCTACGTGCCCAGCGCCAAGGCCGAGGGCAAGGTGGACACCAAACCCACCCAATCCGGCGACCTGGTCCACGTGGTCAAGCGGGGCGACAATCTCTGGACCATCGGCCGTCGCTACGGCGTGTCCCCCAACCAGCTCAAGCGCTGGAACAACCTGCGCTCCAGCGCCATCACCCCCGGCGACAAGCTGACCGTCAAGCGCTAGCATCCTTAAAAGAGCAAATCGACGGGCCGCTCCCTTGGGGGGCGGCCCGTTCTATTGGGGAGGAGTTGGCCGGTCCGTTGGTAGGAAGCAACGAGGCGGGGCGGGTAGCGCAGCGCGGCCGGCTGTCGATCTGGGGGCTGGCCGGCCCAGCCGCCAGGCGCCGGAGCGCGGCCGCCAAAGAGAGCGCCCGCCGGGGATGACCCGGCGGGCGCAGGTTTGCTGAGTAGGACCGCTCTCGGGCTAGTCCACGTTCCAGCCCATGAGGCGCGGCAGCCACAGCACCGCGTCGGGCCAGTAGGTCATGAGCAACAGCACCCCGATCTGGATGGCCAGCCAGGGCATGACCGCCCGTGACACGTAAAGCAAATTTCGGTTGACCAGTGCCCCGGTGATGTAAAGGCTCACCCCCAGGGGCGGGGTGCAGTAGCCGATGGCCAGGTTCACGGTCATCAAAAGCCCGAAGTGCACCGCGTTGATCCCGTAGCTGTCCAGCATGGGCAGGAAGATGGGGCCCAGGATCAAGGTGGCGCTGATGATGTCCATGAACATGCCGATGATCAGCAGCAGGACGTTGATGGTCAGCAGGAATATCCAGGGCTGGGTGATGGAACTGACCACCGCCTCGGATATCTTGCTGGGGATGGCTTCCATGGTCAGGTAGCGGCCGAAACAGGTGGCTCCGGCCACGATGATCAAAAGGGTGGCGCTGGTTATCGCCGAGTTGACCATCACCTTCTTGACCGTGGAGAACTTCATGTCCCGGTGGATGAACAACTCCACGATGAGGGCGTACACGCAGGCCACCACCGCCGCCTCGTTGGCGGTGAAGGCTCCGCTGAAGATGCCGCCGAAGATGATCACCGGCAGCATCAAGGACCAAAAGCCCTCCCTAAAGGCGTCCCAGGCCTCTTTCCAGGTGGGTTTGGGGGCTCTGGTGAAACCAGGGTTGCGCACCGCCCACACGTAGGAGTAGGCGCACATGCCGGCCATGATCAAAATGCCGGGCACGAAGCCGGTAAGGAACAGGCCCTCCAGGCTCACCGCGCTGATCATGGAGTAGAGGATCATGGCGATGGACGGCGGAATGATGACCCCCAGGTTGGGGGCCGTGGTCATGACCCCCACGCTGAATCTCAGGTCGTACTTGTTGTCGATCAGAGCGGGAATCATAAAGCCGCCGATGGCCACCACCGTGGCCACCGTGGAGCCGCTGATGGCGCCGAACAGGCCGCAGGCCAGGATGCCGGCCATGGCCAGGCCTCCGGGCAGCCAGCCCACCACCACGTTGGCGAAGCGGATCAACTTGTCCACGATGGAGCCGCTGGTCATGATGTTGCCGCATAAAATGAAGAACAGCACCACCACCAGGGCGAAATTGTCCATGGAACGGAAAAGGCTTTGGATCAGGACCAGCAGGGGAAGGTCGGTAAAGAGCAAAAAGCCGATCACCGAGGTGAAGAACAGGCAGAGGAACACGGGGACCGTGGCGGCCATGGCCCCCAGCAGCACCAATACGATGATGATATAGCTTGCTTCCATCAGCGCCCCCTACCCTGCGGCTTCATTCTTGGATCGTCCCTCTTGGAAATCCCACCACAGCACCTGGACGGTGCGCACCCCCATGGTCACTCCCATGAGAGGCAGAATCAGGTAAAGGATGACCAGGGGAATCTCCAAGATGATGGTTTCCTGGGATGTCCGCTCCTGCATGAGGGCCATATCGATGCCGAACTTGGTGATGATCGCCGAGAAGAGCAGCACCGAAAAATGGCTGAAATAGGTCAGGGGGGCGCGGAGGCGCGGCACGATCTGCACCAGCGCGTCGATAGTGATCATGGACCGGTTTTTAATGGCCGGCGCCAGGCCCACAAAGGTGGTGAGGATGATAAGTTCGCGTATCAACTCCTCGGACCAGGCCATGGAGTAGGAAAATACGTAACGCAGGATCACGTTTATGAACAGGGAAACCAGCCCGACCATCACCGCGAAATAAAGGGTCCACTCCTCAAAGAAGGTGAGACCCTTGTCCTGGAAGCGCAGAAAGCGGTCCCAGTTGCCGGTGAAGGCGGCGACGATCATGAAAAATCCCCAGATGGAGATGGCTCCCCAGGTCAGCCCTTTTAGGTGCAACAGGAAATAACCCAGCACGGCGGCCGCGGCAATGCAGGCCACTGCCACCCAGCCGAAGATGTATGTCCGCCCTTGTGCCATGTGTCGCGGTTTCCTTCGCGGCGCTTGACGCGCCGTCAGCCCAGAGGTGGGAGCCGGGCCGGGGGCTAAGCCCCCGGCCCGATGCTTTCATACGGTCTGGTTTACTGCTTGCCGCCCATGTCGTTGGTGATCTTGTAGCCCAGGAACTCCTGGACCTGGCCCAGGTATTGCGGGCCGATCTCCTTGGCGAACTGCTGATGGACCACGTTGCCCTGGAACTGCAGGGTGGCGAGGTCCTTTGCGGACAGATCCCAGAACTTGACGCCGGCCTTTTCCATGGCCGCCTTCTTACACGCCATCTCCTGATCCTTGGTCTGGCCGCGGTAGATGGCTGCCTGCTCCTTGACCACCTTGGTGAAGGTGGTTTGCAGGTCGGCGGGCAGAGACTTGAACCACTTCTTGTTGAAGATCCAGATGAACAGGCCCTGGGCGTAGTTGACGGGGGTGAAGTTCTTGGCGACCTCGAACTTCTTGGTCAGGAAGCACACCAGCAGGGTGTGATCCAGGCCGGTGATGACGCCCTGCTTCAGGGCGGTGGGCACGTCCGGCCAGGGCATGACCACGGGGTTGAAGCCCCAGGACTTGTAGAGCATCTTGTTGACCGCGGCCTCGGCGATGCGGAACTTCACCTGCTTGGCGTCGGCGATGTTCTTCACCGGGACGGTGGTGGCCCAGCCGTACTGGCCGTAGCCGGTGACGGTCATGCCCATGATGCCCTGGTGCTCCATGCCGTCCAGGAAGTGCTGGTAAAGCTTCTTGTTGGAGATGAACTTCTCCAGCTTCTCATAGGTGTTGACCAGGAAAGGCAGGTTGACCAGACCCATGCGCGGGCCCAGGTTGGTGCTGGCCACCGAGGACACGGCCATGCCCTGGATAGCGCCCATCTGGAGCTGGTTCAAGACCTCCACCTCGCCGCCCAACATGGAGAAGGGCAGATACTCGAAGTAGATTTGGCCCTTGGTGGCCTTCCACAGGGCATCGCGGATGGCGAAGCCGGCGTAGACGCCCTTGATGGCCGGGTGAGAAACGTTGGAAACCTTGATCTTATACTTGGCGCCGGAATAGTCGAAAGCCGGCTTCCACTTCTCCACGGACGGCTTCTTGGCCATGGCCGCCGGAGCTACCAAGGCTATAGCCGCCAAGGCCACTACCAGCACCACAAATACTTTGGAAAAACGCATAACCCCTCCCTTTTCGATTCGCTTGGCGAGTACACACAACGCATGGATTTCTCAAAGCAGGCCCTGCGAGCCGGGGCGCACCGCGCCGCTGGGGGCCTCCATAGGCCATGGAGTAAGCGCCTCTGTTTTGCCTCCTCCTTCCGTGGGCGCTCTATTGCTTTGAGAGTCTTTGAATAGCCGCTTCGCCAGGCCGGGGCCTAGCGGGGCAATAGCTCACTCTGAGCCAGTTTCTTACGTTGGTCCTCAAGCTGCTGCTGGCTATGTTTGACCAGAAGGATAGGCGTCTTGCATTTCCATAGCACGTTGTGAACAACACTACCGCCCAAAATCTCTTCCAATTCGCTGAATCCGCTTTGAGGCAGGATGACCATTTCGTAGCCGCCCTCTTCCGCTTCCCGGCAGATAACCACCGCCGGTTGACCCTCCTCGATGCGGGTTTCATATTCAATGCCCGCTTTTTTGAAGGGTTCGGCCGCCGCCTGCAACACCTTTTCAGCCCTCTTGCGCATGGAATCCTTGATGCGATTCTGGTCGTCGGGGCTGATGCCGTGCTGCTCCAGGCGCTTGGTATTGACCACGTTGAGCAGCGTTACCGCCAGCGGCATGCGCCAACTCAATTTTATGGCGTACTCCTCGGCGGTGATGGAGTTGCGGGCGGTGTCCACGGGGATAAGGACCTTGCTTTTCATGGTCACCCTCTAAGAATGCTGTAGGTCAAAGAGAAACTATTCAATACTGCCTTTTTTTGACCCTCAAATGCAAGCCCTGCCGCCTTTTGGGCCAGCCAGCAAGGGGTCGAGGCAAGACAACACCGCACCGGGCGGAAGATGATCACCACTCTGGTACAACGGGGAAAAAGGCCATACACCACTTGGGAGTGCCGTCATCGCGCCTGGGGACCATGCATCACCTTTCTCGGGGAGGGATGCCGGGACAGCATAGCTACATTGAAGCTACTTACAAAAATGACGCTATCAAAGCACCGCTAATAGTGTCAAGGTAAAAAGGCCTTATAATCCCTGGGAAACCTTGCCCTAATCCGTACAAGCCTTTTGTGGCCCCATTACTCCGCCGGGGGTCAGTTCCAGTTGCAGGCCGTCGTGGGCGGCCCATATCTTGCCGCTGAAGTGGCCGGAAGCCGAGGCCGCCGCCTGCCGGGGGTCCACCACCCGGTAGAAGTGGCTGAGCAAAAGGGCCCCCGCCTGGGCCTCGGCGGCCAGGCGACCGCAGGCGGCGGGGTGCAGGTGGCCAGGCTTGGGGGCCTGGTCGGTGCCCGCGCAGTGGCAGATGAGAAGGTCCGCGCCCTGGGCGAATCGGGCCAGGTCGTCGGAGGCTTCGCTGTCGCCCAGGTAGACCAGGCTGCGGCCGCCCGCCTCCAGGCGCCAGGCCAGGCTGTGGGGGTGATGCACCGCACCGGTGGTGGTGATCTCCAACCCGCCCAACCGGGCCCGGCCGCCCGGCTCCAGCCAGCGCCGGGTCAGCACCTCGGGCGGCGGGTTAAGCCAACCGCCCCAAGCCTGGTTCAGGGCGGAGAGCAATGGTTCCAGCCCCTGGTGGGCCAGCAGGGTGATGCGGGCCTGGGCGGCCAACTCGGGGTCGTACTTCAGGGCGAACAGCAGGGGGATGAGGTCGGCCATGTGGTCCGGGTGGGGGTGGCTGATGATCACCGCGTCCACCTCGGAAGCCCGGTGCCCGCCGTCCAGGAGGCGGCGCCAGGCCCCCTGCCCCAAGTCCATGAGGATGCCCAGGCCCCCGGCACGCAGCCAGTAGGCCGGGCTGGAGCGCTCGGCCCGCAGCTCGCAGGTGCCGGAACCCAAGACGGTTAAACGCATGCCACCCTCCCTTTGCTTGTCCGAATTTTATAAAACGCGGCATAATCAAGGCAAGCCTGGCGAGGCCATTGACCCGGGGGGCGCATCCCCGGTTAAAATGGCCAAGCCCCCACTACGGCGGGTTGGGAGGAAAATACAGATGCGTAAAATCATCCTGGCTCTGGCCGTGGCCCTGTTGCTGCCGACGGCCCTGTGCCTGGCTGCCGGACCGGCCCCCAGTGGCTGGATCATGGACAACCAGGACCAGCGGATCACGGTGGAGCGTTTCGACAAGCTCATGGACAGCTATCCGTTCATGTACCAAGACTCGGAGATGACGGTGCCCATGAGCGATGTGAAGAGCCTGACCTACAACAACGACAACACCGTCACCCTGGAGACCACCAAGGGCAAGATAATTACCGTCACCGGGCAGATGGGGATCTGCTACACGGACATGATCCATTACCGGGATAAAAATCCCATAGACGGCAGGCTGCAGGACCAGACCATCGACCCCTTCCTGGTCAAGAAAATCTTTTTTGATTGGAAGAAAAAGTAGGCCTAGCCTGACAGGCCGTCCCGCGCCTGTTTCAGTCCGGCCAGGATCGTGGCGGGTATCCGCAGGGTGCCCTGACCCGCGCCCAGGCGGATGCCGGGCTTGTTATGGCCATGGAAGTCGCTGCCCCCGCTCACCACCAGACCCAGGCGGGCGGCCATCTCCAGCAGGCGGCGCTCCTGGGCGGGATTGTGCTCGGAGTAGTAGGCCTCCAGGCCCATCAGCCCCTGGCCTTTCAGGTCCTTGACCAACTGCTCCAGCACCGCCGGGTGCAACTCCAGCAGGCCGGGATGGGCCAGGACGCTCACTCCGCCCGCCCCCCTGATTAGCTCCATGGCCTGGCCTGGGGTCAGGCGCTCCTTTTCCATGTAGGCCGGGGCGCCTCGCTTAAGGAAGCGGCCGAAGGCCTCGCCGGGGCCCGCCACCACTCCCTTGTCCACCAGCACCTGGGCGAAATGGGGCCGCCCCACCTGGCCGCCACCGGCCGCGTCGGCCACCTCCTCCAGGGTGATGTCCACCCCCAGATCTCGCAGGCGGGCGATTATCTTGGGGTTGCGCTCCAGGCGCGCGGTCTGCACCCGCTCCAGGCCCTGCTTGAAGCGTGGCTCGTCCGGGTCCACCCACAGCCCCACCAGGTGGATGGAGCCTCCGCCGGGGCGATCCACGCTCAGCTCCACGCCGGGCACCAGCTCCGGGCCGCCGGGCGTTGCCGCGGCCATGAACTCGGCCAGGCCCTGGGTGGTGTCGTGGTCGGTGAGGGCCACCGCGGCCAATCCGGCTTCCGCCGCCGCCCGGGCCACCTGGGCCGGAGGCAGGGTGCCGTCGCTGGCCGTGGAGTGGGTGTGCAGATCGATGAGTTTCATGGTTCCAAAGCTAGCGCCACGGGGCCCGCTTGGCAACCGGGGATGCGCCGGATACACCCTCGGGTTTGGGGCTCCCTTGGTTTATTAATCTTGTTTGCCTAATTTTCAGCGTGTTACTCTGATAAAAAGACGCCAAAACATGGCATCCTGATTCACACACCCATGAACCATTTATACCCCGTGGGGGGTGGAGGGAAGTCATGGCGGAAAAGAGAGTCGCCCGAGTCACCGAGATCATCGCCGGCAGCCCCAACAGCTTCGACGATGCCGTCGCGGCGGGCATCAGCCGGGCCAACGCCACCTTGAGAGGCATCACCGGCTTCAAGGTGCAGGATCAGAACATTTCCATGGTGGACGGCAAGGTGCTGGAGTACCGGGTCCGCATGGAAGTGATCTTCGTCCTGGAGTCCTAACCCTCGAACAAAAAAGAGACCGCCCCCGTTGGGGGGCGGTCCCATGAGCTTTAGCCGTTCCGCCGCCAGGCGGAAGAGGTTCGCCGCGTCTACTTCTTGCCCTGCTTGGCCGCCTTCTTCTCGGCGGCGGCCTCGCTCCCCGAGGTCTGCGCCTTCTTGGCTTGCTTGGGCTTGGCCTTCTTGGCGCCCTTCACCGGCTCCAGGGCCCAGGCCTCCAGTTGGCCGATGCGCTCGGCGAACTTGAAGGTCATCTTCTTCTTCACGTTGTCCGGCACGTCCACCAGGTCGCGCTCGTTGGCCGCAGGCATGATGATGGTCTTGATGCCCGCGCGGTGGGCGGCCAGGACCTTTTCCTTGATGCCCCCCACCGGCAGCACCATGCCCCTGAGGGTGATCTCGCCGGTCATGGCCACGTCGCTCCTCACCGGGCGGCCGCTGAACAAAGAGAGCAGGGCGGTGAACAGGGTCACCCCGGCGCTGGGGCCGTCCTTGGGGATGGCCCCGGCGGGCACGTGGATGTGGATGTCGCTCTCGGCGTTGAACCTGTCCTCCAGACCGCAGGCGTTGGCGTTGGCCCTGAGATAGGTCACCGCCGCCTGGGCCGACTCCTTCATCACCTCGCCCAACTGGCCGGTGAGCACCAGGCCGCCCTTGCCGGGCATGCGGCTGGCCTCCACGAACAGGATGTCCCCGCCCGAGGGGGTCCAGGCCAGGCCGGTGGCCACGCCGGGCACGGCGGTGCGCAGGGCGGTGTCGGGCAGGATGCGCTGGGGCCCCAACACCTCGGCCACCTCGGGCTTGTTTATCTTTACCGCCTTGGTCTCGCCCTCGGCGATGGCCCTGGCGGCCCAGCGGCACAGGGAGCCGATCTCCCGCTCCAGGTTGCGTAGCCCCGCCTCGCGGGTGTAGCCGGTGATGAGCAGGGTCAGGGCCGCGTCGCTGATCGTGAGCTGCTTGGCGCTCAGGCCGTGCTCCGCGCGCTGGCGGGGCACCAGGTAGCGCTTGGCGATCTTGAGCTTGTCCTCGGCGGTGTAGCCGGGGATCTCGATGATCTCCATGCGGTCCCTGAGGGGCGCGGGGATGGTGTCCAGCACGTTGGCCGTGGTCACGAACATCACCTTGGACAGGTCGAAGGGCAGGTCCAGGTAGTGGTCGCTGAAGCTGAAGTTCTGCTCCGGGTCCAACACCTCCAAAAGGGCGCTGGAGGGGTCGCCCCTGAAGTCGGCCCCCACCTTGTCCACCTCGTCGAGCATGAACACCGGGTTGCGGCTGCCCGCCCTTCTGAGGCTCTGCACGATGCGCCCGGGCATGGCCCCCACGTAGGTGCGCCGGTGGCCGCGGATCTCGGCCTCGTCGCGCACCCCGCCCAGGCTGATGCGGGCGAACTTGCGCCCCAGGGCCCGGGCGATGGAGCGGCCCAGGGAAGTCTTGCCCACGCCGGGAGGGCCCACGAAGCAAAGGATGGGGCCCTTCATGTCCGGGTTGAGCTTGCGCACCGCCAGGTATTCCAGGATGCGCCGCTTCACCTTGTCCAGGTCGTAGTGGTCCGCCTCCAGGATGGCCCGTGCCGCCTTGATGTCCAGGTGGTCCTCGGTCTGCTCTTCCCAGGGCAGGTTCAGTATCCAGTCGAGATAGGTGGTGATGACGTTGTACTCGGCGCTGGAGGAGTGCATGCCGTCCAGGCGCTTGAGCTCGCGCTCGGCCTCGGCGCGCACCTGCTCGGGCAGGACCTTTTCCTCCAGGCGCAGGCGCAGGTCGTCGGTTTCGCCGCCCTCGCTCTCGCCTTCGCCCAACTCCTCCTTGATGGCCTTGAGCTGCTGGCGCAGGTAGTACTCGCGCTGGGTCTTGTCCAAGCCTTCCTTGACCTGATCCTGAATCTTGCTGCCCAGCTCCAGCACCTGGATCTCGCGGTTCAAGAGGGTGGTGACCCGGCGCAGGCGCTCGCTCACGTCCAGGGCCTCCACGATGCTCTGGCGCTCCTCGGCGCTGATGCTCATGGCGCTGGCCACCATGTCGCACAGGGCGCCGGGATGGTCCACGCTGGCCACCAGGGAGCCCAACTCGTCGGGCAGGTGGGGAGCCAGCTCCAGCACCCGGCGGAACAAGGAGCGCAGGTTGTTCAGCAGGGCCTTGCTCTCCAGGTCGTCGGTGACGATGTCCTCCACCGCCTCCACCTGGGCCATGAGATAGGGCTCGGTGCGCAGCAGCTCCACCACCCGGAAGCGGGTGAGCCCCTGGGCCACCAGGCGCAGTCCGTCCCTTTCGCTCTTGGCCATTTGCAGGATGAGAGCGGCCACGCCTATCTGGTGGATGTCGGCGATGCTCTTCACCTGTTCAGAGGAGATGTCCCCCTTGAGGGCCACCAGGCCCACGATCTTGTCCCCGCTCAAGACCTCGTCCACCAGGCCCTGATGGCGGGCGTCGGAGACCAGCATGGGCAAAACCATGCGGGGGAACATGCTCATATCCTTGACCGCCAACAGGGGCAGCAGCTTGGGCAGGGGAGGCCGGCGGCCCAGCAGGGTCTCGGCAAGGTCCGCCCCGTCGCCGATGCTGACGTTTACGGAATCTTCGGGTAAAAGCAGATTTGCATTGCTCATGATTTACTCACTTGTAGAACTAGACAGCCTGAACCTCGACACTCGCCGTGCGCGTGCGTTTGGGCAAGACTATCCTCAACAGTCCGTCGGACAGGCTGGCCTCCACCCGGTTGGGCATAATGGGCACCGTTATCCTGAAAGACCGTACGAACTCGCCGGTTTCTATTTCCATGCGGTGGTAGCGGGCCCCGGCCACCCTCAGGGTGGGTTCGCGGCGGCCGAACAGGCGCACCACTTGGTCATCCACCATGATCTTTAGGCCCTGGCGCTCCACCCCGGCCAAGTCCGCGATGATGATGATCGCCTCGGTGGTTTCCACGATGTCCACAGCCGGAGCCCAGGCCCCGTCGTCGCCACTCATCTCGGGCCGCTCCATACTGTGCAAAAGCCTGCGCATATGCGCCCTTAGGGCCTCACCGGGCGGGGAGTAGTCTCGGGTCATGACTGTAAATCTCCTAAATATCCAACCTGCCCGCTGGAGCCCCCATAGCTCCGGCGGACTTCATTTAGCTAATAAGGTAAGTACAGTTCCACTATAAGCAATCGGCGGGGTTGGAAAAAAGCCCTTAAGCGCATTTATCCGCCCGGTAAGACTTGACTATGGCCCATCGGGACTTACCTTGAAGGGTGTGATTTGGATCAAACGGGCTTTTCACAGCGATTTGTCAAAGTTAGGAAAAGATTAAGCCCTCGCCCCGCGGGGGCCTTCAAGATATCAATTCGAGGAGGTAAAGAGTAACCATGGCAGGCAACGAAAAAATTATCGGAATCGACCTGGGCACCACCAACAGCGTGGTGGCGGTAATGGAAGGCGGCGAGGCCAAGGTTATCACCAATGAGGAAGGCAACCGCACCACCCCCAGCGTGGTGGCCTTCACCGACAAGGGTGAGCGCCTGGTGGGCGCCTCGGCCAAGCGCCAGGCGGTGACCAACCCCACCAACACCATATACAGCATCAAGCGCTTTATGGGACGCCGCTTCTCCGAGGTGGCCGAAGAGATCAAGCAGGTGCCCTACAAGATAGTGGACACCGGCGCGGACCAGGTGAAGATCGAGGCCCAGGGCAAGGAGTACTCGCCCCCCGAGGTCAGCGCCATGATCCTGGGCAAGCTGAAAAAGGCGGCCGAGGACTACCTGGGCGAGAAGGTGCACGCGGCGGTTATCACCGTGCCCGCCTACTTCAACGACTCTCAGCGCCAGGCCACCAAGGACGCGGGCAAGATCGCGGGCCTGGAGGTCAAGCGCATCATCAACGAGCCCACGGCGGCGGCGTTGGCCTACGGCCTGGACAAGAAGACCAACGAGGTCATCGCGGTGTTCGACTTCGGTGGCGGCACCTTCGACATCTCGGTGTTGGAGGTCGGTGACGGCGTGGTGGAGGTAAAGGCCACCAACGGCGACACCCACCTGGGCGGCGACAACCTGGATCAGAAGATCATCGACTGGATGGTGGGCGAGTTCAAGAAGGACTCCGGTGTGGACCTCTCCGGCGACCCCATGGCCATGCAGCGCCTCAAGGAGGCGGCGGAAAAGGCCAAGATGGAGCTGTCCAGCGCGGTGGAGACCGACGTCAACCTGCCCTTCATCACCGCCGACGCCAGCGGCCCCAAGCACCTGAACATCAAGCTGAGCCGCGCCAAGTTCGAGGCCCTGGTGGACAACGAGCTGCAGCGCACCCTGGGCCCCTGCAAGGCGGCCCTGTCCGACTCCGGCCTTAGCCCCAAGGAAATCGACGAGGTGGTCCTGGTGGGCGGCTCCACCCGCATCCCCAAGGTGCAGGAGATGGTCAAGGCCTTCTTCGGCAAGGAGCCTCACAAGGGCGTGAACCCCGACGAGGTGGTTGCCGTGGGCGCGGCCATCCAGGGCGGCGTGTTGGGCGGCGAGGTCAACGACGTGCTTCTGCTGGACGTCACTCCGCTCAGCCTGGGCATAGAAACCCTGGGCGGGGTCATGACCAAGCTCATCGAGCGCAACACCACCATCCCCACCCGCAAGAGCGAGGTGTTTTCCACCGCGGCCGACAGCCAGCCGGCGGTGGACATCCACGTGTTGCAGGGTGAGCGCGAGTTCGCCAAGGACAACCGCACCCTGGGCAACTTCCAGCTTACCGGCCTGCCTCCGGCTCCCCGCGGCGTGCCCCAGATCGAGGTCACCTTTGACATCGACGCCAATGGCATGGTCAACGTGAGCGCCAAGGACCTGGCCACCGGCAAGGAACAGTCCATCGAGATCAAGGCCTCCTCGGGCCTCAACGACGATGACATCGAAAAGATGGTCACCGACGCCAAGCGCTTCAGCAACGAGGACAAGGAGCGGCGCCAGGCGGTGGAAGCCAGGAACAAGCTGGACAGTCTGATCTACCAGACCGAAAAGCTGCTCAAGGAGAACGAGGGCAAGCTGGACGAGGCCACCAAGACCTCCATGGACGGGGCCATCGCCGAGGCCAAGAAGGCCCTGGAGAGCGAGGACCGGTCCCAGATGGAGAGCGCCTTCGAGAACCTGGAGAAGGCCTCCCACGCCATGGCCCAGAGCCTGTACCAGAGCAGCCAGCAGCCCGGCGCCGGCCAGCCCGGCGGCCAGCCCGGCGGCGGCGAGCAGAAGCCCAAGGACGACGATGTTGTGGACGCGGAGTTCACCGAGCACTAGGCATCAAGAAGCAAACAACCAGATTAGACATCAAGCGCAACACATCCGGCACTAGCATCTAGCACCAAGCACCAGACAAGCGACCACAAACACCAAGGCCGGTCCCCAAACGGGGGCCGGCCTTTTTTATGGGCGATCGGGGGAGGCTGGGCCTACCAGTGGGTGGCCCGGCCGATGCGCTGGCCGCTCACCTCCAGGGTGTCGCTGACCACCATGAAGGCGTCCGGGTCCAGGGAGTTGACCAGGGCCTTGAGCCGCCCCAGCTCCCGCAGGTTGACCACGGTGTAGACCATGGGCTCGTCCAGGCCGCTGAAGGCGCCCTTGGCCGGGATCAGGGTGGCTCCGGCCCGGCTGTCGCTGACGATGGCCTTGGCGATGTCCTGCCAGCGGTGGCTGATGATGGTCACCGCCTTGCGCTGGCTGAGCCCGCTGAACACCAGGTTGGTCACCTGGGCGGCCACGAAGATCATGGCCAGGGTGTAGATGATCTTGGTGAGCGGGAACAGCAGGGCCCCCACCCCCAGCACCACCACGTTGAAGGCCAACAGGGTGGTGCCCAGGCGCACGCTGAAGCGCTGGATCAGGATCACCGAGAGAATGTCCAGGCCCCCGGCCGAGCCCTGGCTCTTGAGCACCATGCCGCCGCCGGCCCCGAAGAGGATGCCGGCCAGCAGCGCCCCGGCCAGGGGGTCCACCGGGATCACCGGAACCTTGACCACTTCCAGGGCCAGGGTGAGCAGGCCCATGCCCACCAGGCTCCAATAGAAGAAGCGCCGCCCCACCAGACGCCATCCCAGGGCGAAGATGGGGATGTTGAGTATGAGATACCACAGGCCCACCGGCAGATGGGGGGGCAGGTAGTAGAGCAGGATGGACATGCCGGTGAAACCGCCGGACAACAGGCCCTGGGGCACCAGGATGCCGTTGACCGCCACGGCGGTGCACAGGTTGCCGCCCAGCATCAAGGCCAGGTTGAGGATGGCCCGCCCCACCGGGCCCAGGCTGCTGCGGCGCGGGGGCGGCTCGGGTGGGGGAGTGCCTTTTTGCTCCGGGGCCTCTATGGTGTCTAAGCTTTCCATGGGTGGCAGTGTACCAAAGCCTGCCGCCGGGGCCAATCCGCCTGTCCCGGAACGAAAAAGTGCCTAGAAATCTGGTTGCTAGCCACGGTTGTATTTGTCAAGATGCCCTCAAGCCTCCGTTTAGCGGTTTTCGGCGGCTGAAACCCAAGAAACACCTTCCCCCATCCTTGGCCGCTGCGGATCGGCCGCCTGGACGGGGAGCGAGGCATCAGCGTATGACGGGTAGCGATCAGCCGCTGGGGCGCGTCCCTGCGCCCTGGGTGGAATTGTTGGTCTTGCTGGCGGCCTGGGCAGGGATCACCGCGATCACCGTCCATTGGCTGGGGCAAAACCACGCCCCCCTGTCCTTTGACCAGTCCCACCACTTTTTGCTGTCCCTGGGATACCGGGAAATCCTGGCCGATCCCCTGCGCTGGCCGGACCTGTGCTCCTACGCCATCTATTATCCCCCCCTGTTTCATACCTCCCTGGCCGCCATGATGCTGGTGGGCGGGGTGAGTCTGCAATACGCCCCGCTGATCAACAACTTCTGGCTGCTCATGCTCATGCTGCCCACCTGGCTCCTGGGCCGGGAGGCCTTCGGCCGGGCCGCCGGTCTGGCCGGGGCGGTGCTCTTGGCCCTGATACCCGCCTCGGCCGGGCTGGCCCGCGAGGTGCTCATGGAGGTGTGCCTGGCGGCCATGGTGGCCTGGGCGGTCTGGGCCCTGGCCCGCAGCCAGGGGCTGTCCAGCCGCCGCTGGCTGCTGCTCTTGGGAGCCTTGGCCGGGCTGGGCATGCTGGCCAAGTGGACCTTTGCCATGTACCTGCTGGGGCCCCTGGCCTGGTGCCTGTACTGGGGCCATGGGCGGGGCCTGGCCGTGGATTGGCGGGGGGTGGCCTGGGCCCTGGTCATCGGCGCGGCGGTGTGCCTGCCCTGGTATCTGCACTCGCCGGCCACCCTGATCAAGAACATGCTGATCAACGCCGGGCCGGTGGCCCTGAAGGAGGGCGACCCGGCGGTGTTTTCCCCGGACGGGCTGCTCTACTACCTCCTTTCCCTGGTCAACCACCAGATGTTTATGCCCCTGGCCGCCCTGGCGGTGGTTGGCCTGGTGGCGGCCCTGGTGTGGCGGCGGGAGCGGACCGCCCTTTTGGCGGTGTGGTTCATAACCGGGCTGGTCTTGATAACCCTGCTCAGGAACAAGGACTCCCGCTACCTGTATCCCCTGCTGGCCCCGGCCTGCCTGTTCGCGGTGGGCTGGGCCGGGATGCTGGGCCGCCGCTGGCTGAGGCTCGTGGCCCTGGCGGCGCTGCTGGCCCTGGCCGTCCTGCACTTCGGGGCGGTGAGCTACGGCTGGGGTCCCCTGGCCCCGGAGCGGGTGTGGTGGGTGGGGGGCAACCCCCTGCGCCTCAGCGGCCCCAAGGCGGTGTACGCCCGCCGCCCCAGCCCCCACGATTGGCAACTGACCGCCATCCTGGCCGCCACCGAGGGCGACTGGTCCCGCAAGAGCCGCCCGCCCCGTCTGGGGGTGGTGGCCGCTCTTACCTACTTCAACAAGGTGGCTCTGGAGTCCTGGGCCGCGGCCCATGGCAACCGGGTGTGCGTGGTGTCCGCCGTGGAGCCCACCCACTGGCATCCCGGCCGGGTGGAACGCGATATACTGCGCGACCTCATGGACCTGGACTATCTGGTGACCAAGAGCGGCGGCCTGGGTCTGGACCCGGATTACGGGCGCGTCCAAAAAGCGGCCCAAAAGGCGCTGCTGCCCAAGGCCCGTCTGGTGAAGGAGTTCCCCATGCCCGACGGAAGCCGGGCCCTGCTTTGGCGGGTGGCCAACGATCCCGCCCGCCCGGTCCCGCCCTGCGATTAGCCCGCATATTTCATGAAGGCCGTGCGTCCGGCTGCGCCAGCCATCGGCATACAGCGTTGCAGGCTACGCTCGGGCCTCGACGTAGCCTCCGGCTACGCCTGCGGTCCTCCCTTGCCAGACGCCTTGTCTGCCGGCGGCTGGCTGTGCCGGTGCCGGGTGGAAACCGCACCCCGATAGGACGAAAGTATTTTTAAGAGGACCGGATAAATACTAATTATTTGGTCGCTGCCGCTCAGCCTTCATGAAACATCCGGGCTTAGCCCCTCGGCCTGCAAGGAGCGCTGCACCAGCAGGCCGCAGCAATAGGCTATGTTGGCCGGGCTGTAGATGGTCAGCTCGTCGCGGTAAAAGGCCTTGAACAGCCAGGCGCTCACTTCTTTTTGATCCCCGTTTTGCTTAAAACGCTGGACGATCTTCTGGTGCCAGGCCCGCAGATGGGTTAGGGTGTCCTCCAGATAGCGGGCGGCCTGCTCGCCGCTTAAGGCCTCCTGATGCCCCAGGCCCAACACCGAGGGACGCCGGTCGGCGATGCCTTCCAGAACCTCCATGTAGTCAGGGTAGGAGACAAAGTACAGGGGAAAGCCCGGCCGGTCGGGGTGACGGAACCCCGCCGAGTCAGAGGCCAAAAAGGCCCCCATGTCCGGCAGCCAGGCCAGAAGCCCGCCCGGCGCGTGGCCCTTGCCGGGCAACAGCTCCACCCGCCGGCCGCCCACCATGAGGCTCTCGCCCGCCTCCATCAATAGCAGGCGCTCCTCGGGCAAGGGCTCCAGGGGCGGCCAGGCCTGGGGGCCGTCCAGGTCCGAGCGCCGGATGACCTCGGCGCTGCTGAAATCGTCGTCCGCGCTGAAGCGGCCCAGGGTGCTGGCCCGGCCCAGCAGCTCCCGGGACTTGGCGGTGAGCACCAGCCGCGCCTGGGGCAGGCCCTCCAGAAGGCTCCTGGCCCCGGCGCTGTGGTCGCTGTGGGCGTGAGAGAGGATCACCCGGGAGACCTCCTCGGGCGCCAGGCCCAAATGGGCCAGTTGGGCCAGCACCAGGGGGGTGGTGCCGCTCATGCCCACCTCGTAAATGGCGGCCCGGCCCTGGTCCCGGATCAGGTACAGGCACAGGTGATGCTCACCCAGGAGCCATAAGCCGGGGCCTAATTGTCGGGGCGGGATGAAGCAAGGCATGGGCTGTCCTCGGGCGGGCGCGGGTTTAACGAGGCCCCAATATTCCACAAAAGCCTTGGCCGGGCAAGCAGGGACGGGGGTGCCGCTTGTTAGACCCCCTGGGCCATGTCACGATATACCATAGGCGCAATGGCCCATTACCCGGACCGCCTTAGGAGGAAAAGTCATGAAAAAAGCGATGAAGGGGATAGCCGCGGCCTTGATCCTGCTGGCGTGGGCCTGCCCGTCCCTGGCTCAGGGAGAGCGTAACCTGGCCCTGGCCATCTACAAGAGCTTCCAGGCGGGCCAGGCCCTGCCCCTGGCCTCCAAGGCGATACCCGGCCTCACCCTGGCCCACGCCTATGGCGTGCAGGCCGCTCTTCTGGCCGTATTCCGCTCCAACCAGGACCAGGTGGCCGGTTTCAAGGCCGGGCTCACCAGCAAGGCGGTGCAGCAGCGTTTCGGGGCCAAGGGACCGGCCCTGGGGGTGCTCCTTTCCTCCATGCGCCGCTATGGGGAGGTGCATCGCAAGGCCTACTACAACCTGATGCTGGAGGTGGAGATAGGCTATCTGCTGGGCAAGCCCATCAGCAGCCCAGTGAACCATCACACGGTGCGCCAATACGTGGTGGGCATCGCCCCGGCGGTGGAGATGCCGGACCTGGCCTTCGCCGACCTCAAGGCCATAACCCTGCCGGACATCGTGGCGGCCAACGTCACCTGCCGGGGGTTCATCCTGGGCAAGACGGTGCGTACCGAGCAGGTGGACCCCAACGCGGTCCAGGGGCAGCTATGGCGGGACGGCAAGGCCCTGGGTCCGGCGGTGAGCGGCAAGGCGGCTCTGGGCTCCCAGTGGGAGGCCCTGGCCTGGACCGTGAACCAGGCCCTGGCCCTGTACGGCCCCTTGGGGGAGGGCTCGGTGATCATTACCGGCTCCCTGGGGCCCATGTTCCCCGGCGAGCCCGGCTCCTACAAGGCGGTGTTCAGCGGCGGCTTGGGCCAGGTGGCCTTTGAGGTAAAATAAAAGGCCACAACCACATCAATTTTCGCCCCGCGCCGGGGCTGGGAGGCAATCAATGAGCGCTATCAACTCGGCCCAGCTAAAGCCCTTTCTGGAGGCCCTGGGGCTTTCCGAACCGCCCATGGCCCTGTTTTACAGCCAAACTCAGCCCACGGAGGGTTTCCATCCCCAGGCCGGTGACACGCCCACCAAGGCCAAGGAGGAGCAGAACGCCATCGACTGGGGCGGGGTGTTCGGCAACTTCAGCTGCGTGATGGGCAATATCTGGCGGGCCCGCAAAAAGCACTCCATCGCCTGGATGAGCGCCGAACACTTCGGCTGTCCCGGCGGAGCCTTTTACCTGGGCTTTTTGAAGCCCCAGACCGACATGATCTGCGCCTACGTGAGCAGCGGCATCCCCGGACACATGGAAGGGGAGCACTACGTCAGCGACCCGGTGGCCTGCCGCCAACTTTTCGAGACCATAGACCCGCTGCCCGCGCCTGGCCCCTACTGCGTGTTCAAGCCCCTGGACCTGTTGGCGGCCGACGAAGAGGCCGAGGTGGTGATCTTTTTCGCCCGGCCCGAGGTCATCTCCGGGCTCCAGTTCCTGACCGCCTTTGTCACCAACGACCTCCATGGGACCACCACCCCCTGGGGGGCGGGCTGTTCCCACATCGTCACCTTCCCCCGACAGTACGCGGCCAAGGGCGAGAACAAGGCCGTGATCGGCGGCTGGGACCCCTCCTGCCGCAAGTTTTTGAAGACCGACGAGTTGAGCTTCGCCGCGCCGTTGTCCCTGTTCAAGCTGATGCTGGAGCGCTGGCAAGAGAGCTTCCTCACCACCCCCACCTGGGATCTGGTGAAAAAGAAGATCGCCCGCTCGGCCCGCGCCTGGGGAGAGGACGCTTAGCCAACACAGGCTTGACAGCCGGGCTCCGGCGGTCTACATCAATACAAGCTTATTCTCGGGGCGGGGTGCAATTCCCCACCGGCGGTATCCCGGCTGAGACCGGGGAGCCCGCGAGCGCTCCTTCCAGCGGAAGGAGGTCAGCAGATCTGGTGAGAGGCCAGAGCCGACGGTGACAGTCCGGATGAGAGAGGATAAGACAGTCAGCATCCCCCGTGGTGCCTGGCCGCCATGCCGTGGCGCGCCCGGCGCCGCGCGTGTGCCTATTCTGTCTCCCCGCCCATAACTTCAACTGCGAAACACATGCGGGAGTATGACCATGGGCGAAGCTTTGTTGCGGCAATTCGGAGGTTCCCTGGAGCGGGTCAATCGGGCCTTGGACGCGGTGCGCCGGGGCGGGGGGGTGTTGGTTACCGACGACGAGGACCGGGAGAACGAGGGCGACCTCATCTTCGCGGCCCAGTCCCTGACCACCGGGCAGATGGCCACCCTGATCCGCGAGTGCAGCGGCATCGTGTGCCTGTGCCTGCCCTCGGACAAGGTGAGGAGCCTGGACCTGCCTCCCATGACCCCTCAAAATTCCAGCCGCTACCAGACCGCCTTCACCGTGTCCATCGAGGCGGCCCAGGGAGTGACCACCGGGGTCTCGGCCGCGGACCGGCTCACCACGGTGCGGGCGGCCATCGCCGATGACGCCCGGCCCGCGGACCTCAACCGGCCCGGCCACGTATTCCCCTTGCAGTCCCGGGACGGCGGGGTCTTGGAGCGGCGGGGGCACACCGAGGCCACGGTGGACCTCATGCGCCTGGCCGGGCTCAAGCCCTGCGGGGTGCTCTGCGAGCTGACCAACCCCGACGGCACCATGGCCCGGCTGCCGCGCATCGTGGAGTTTGCCCAGGCCAACGACTACCCCGTGCTCACTGTGGAGGATTTGGCCGCCTATCGAGCGGGCCAAGCTTGACCGGCCGGCTGCGCCAGGCGGCCGATAGCTGCGTTGCCGACATCGCTTAGGCCTCGGCGTGACTCTGCCACGCCTGCGGCCTGCACTCGTCGGTCGCCTTGCTCTCGGCCTCCTGGCTGTGCCGGGGGCAAAGGACTGTGTTGCGATAGGATGGAAAGGGCAGACGACCAGGTATTGTTGGGCTTTGCTTCGCTCTACCCAATCTACACAAACTAATTGATATTATAAAAACCGTGTAGGTTGGGTAGAGGGCTTCCCAGCCCGAAACCCAACAGGTTCTCTCGGTGTGATTTCAAAAGAATAAGGCATCGAGACAAGCGGCACAGCCAGCCGCCGCTAGACAAGGCGTCTGGCGAGCGAGTGACGGAGGCGTAGCGAAAGCTACGTCGAGGACCGGGCGAAGCCAGCAACGCAGTATGGCGGTGATTGGTGAAGCCGCCTAATTCTTGCGGACCAGCCCCACCATGATGCCCAGCACCCGTGGCGGCTCGTCTTCCGGGCCCACCATGATGCTCTTCACCGCCGGGTTGGCCGCGCGCAACTCCAGGCCGTCGGGGCGGGGCACGAAGTGCTTAAGGGTGACCTCGTCGCCCAACAGCACCGCCGCCACCTCGCCGGGGCGGGCGTCTTCCTGGGCGCGGATGATCACCAGGTCGCCCTCGGCGATGTGGTCGCCCACCATGGAGTCTCCCCGCACCCGGAGGGCAAAAAAGCGGCCCGATCCGAAGAAGCCGGGCTCCAGGCCCAGCACCTCCTCGGCGTCTTCCACCGCCAGGATGGGCTGGCCGGCGGCAATGCGCCCCAGCACCGGGATGCCCCGGCGGCTGTGCAAAATCTCCAGGGCCCGTGGCCGTCCGGCACGGGAGCGCATGAAGCCCTTTTTTTCCAGGGCCTTCATGTGGTCGTGGGCCGCCCGGGGGGAGCGGAAGCCGAAATTCGCCGCCACCTCGCGCACCGTGGGGGGATACCCATGGGCGTTGGTGAACTCTTCTATGAACTCCAGGACCTGGGCCTGGCGTTGAGTTAATCCGCGGGTCATAAGCCTCCTCCACCTTTAGCCCGGATATTTCATGAGGGCCGTGCGTCCGGCTTCACCAGCCACCGCATGGCTGCGTTGTCGGCGTCACTCGGTCCTCGGGGTAGGTCTACTACCCCTGCGTCCCTCGTTCGCCTGCCGCCTTGCCCCGCGGCGGCTGACTGTGCCGGTGATGGGTGTAAACCGTATCTGGACCCTGTGGACGTTTTTTTCACAACATCCCCATGAATACCGATCCGTTGCCGGATACCACACAGCCCCCATGAAATATCCGAGCTGGTGGATGGCTTCATACTATACGCGGGTCTAGTTTAAGTCAAGACAAAAGCGCCGCAAAGCCCATGCGGCGGATAGGGCTAGGGAAGGGGGGGGCTCCCCAGCACCAGAGCCCAGGCGGCCAGGCACAGGGCCAGGGCCAGGATGAGCACCTCGTTGGCCCGCCATAGGGGGGCGTCGCCTAGTGCGGGGGCGGCAAGCCGCCAGGCGCACACCGCGTAGAAGGCGGCCAGGGCCAGGGCGACGCAGGTGGCGGGCAGCACCTCCGGCCAGGCCCCGAAGCCCGACGGCAGGGCGCGGCTGAGATCCAGGCCCAGGCGGCGGCCCAGGCTGCGCAGCAGGGGGTTGGGCGTGCCGGGCAGGGCCAGGCGCAGCCAGGGCAGCAGAGTGAGCAGCCAGGTGTAGAGGAGGCCCATGGCGGCGGGCAGCCACCAGGCCAGACGCCACCAGGGGCGGCTCAGGGCGGCCAGCACCGGGGCCATGAACAGGGCCGCCGGGGGCAGGAGCACCGCTGCCAAAAGGCCGGGCGGGGCGCTGCCGCCGTGCCAGCGGTACCAGCCGGTGAAGCACAGGGCGGCCAGTTGCAGGGCGGCGGGTATCAGGTAGTGCAGGCTGGGGGCGGTGCGCCGCCTGAGGCTCAGCGGCAGGCCGCCCAGGGCCAGCACCAGCACCGGGGCGGCGGGCAGCAGGCCGTAGGCCTGATCCAGGAACAGCCCGCCGGAAAAGGCGGCCAGGGGGGTCCACCAATACAGGGCCTGGCGCCACCAGACCAGGTTTTCCTGCACCGCCGAGTTCAACACCGGGGGCCAGGCGGGCCAGGGGCCGAACAGGGTCAGGGCCAGGGCGGCGGCCGGTAGCGCCGCGACGGCTCCGGCCAGCCAGGGGCCCAGGGGGCGGCGCAGCAGCTCGAAGACGCCCATGAGCAACAGGCCCCCGGCCAGGGCGGCGTAGCGCAGCTCCAGGCCCACCAGGAGCAGGCAGGCGGCCACCAGCAGGGGCAGGGCGCTCCAGGGATGGGTGCGGGCCCAGGCCAGCAGGCGCAGGCCGCACAGGGTCAGCAATATGGCCGGGGCCTCGGGCAAGACCATGCCCCCGGCGATGAACACCGGCGCGGCCCCCAGGGTCAGGCCCGTGGCCACGCTGGCCGGACCGGCCCGCACCCCCACCGCCCTGAGCCAGGAGAGCAGGGTGAGCGCGCCCAGGGCCATGAAGGCCGCTTGCAGCAGCAGCACCCCCAGGCGGCCTCCCACCGCGTAGGCCGGGGCGATGACCAGCGCGAACAGGGGGGCCAGGGCCCCGCCGGGACGGTCCGGCTCTTCCGGGGCCTGGGAGTCCCAGTAAAAGTTGCGTTGCGCCGGCCCCGGATGCTCCGGCGCCAGGGACAGGGGCTGCCCGGCGGCCACGGCGTGGGCCTGCATGAGGTAGGTGCTCTCGCCGCCTCCGGCGCTGATGGTCTGGGCCAGCCAGGGGGCGGGTAGGCTGAAGGCCACCAGGGCGGTGAGGAACACCGCCACCAGGCCCTGGCGGCCCAGGGGGCGCTCCTGCTCCTGGGAGGGGGCCAGATAGGCCCGCCACAGCAGGCGCAAGAGAATGGCCGCCTTGGCCGTGGCCAGGCCCAGGTAGATCAGCCCCAGGGCCAGGGTGCCGTTGCCCAGCACGTTGTACACCAGCACCAGCACCACCCCGGCGGCCAACAGCAGATAGGTGTAGGCGTCCAGGCGCTGGGCCTGGCGGCAATGCTCCACCGCCTGGGGACCGGCCCCGGACAGCATGTAGGAGATGACCCCCAGGACCATGGAGGGCAGCACCGCCACGGCGGGCAGGGCCATGGATACGAACAGCTTGAGGCCCACCGGACGCACCAGGTCGCCCCAGGCCGCCGGGCCGGGGCGCTCGGGCAGGCCGAACAACTCCCAGAGGCCGTTCAAAAGCAGCCCGGCCGCCACCCCGGCGGTCAAGCCCAGCAGCATCTGCAACCAGATATGTTGGGTGCGTTTGGGCGCGGGCATCACCCCTCCCTGGGCAAGATGCTACATCGTTGCACAGCCCCGGCGCTCAGGCAAGGCCGCCGGTCTGGGGGGCTTTTAGCCCCTTGAGCCGGCCGACCATCTTCACCAGGGTGGGCAACACATCGCACCCGTCGGCCCTGATGCTCAGGTCGGCCACCCGGCCGGTGAGGGGGGTGGGCTCCAGGTTGATCTCGATGACCTTGGCTCCGGCGGATTGGGCCAGGATGGGCAGGTGGCTGGCCGGGGCCACCACCGCGCTGGTGCCTACCACCAGCATGGCCGCGCAGCCCTGGGCCGCGGCCATGGCCGCCAGCATGGCCCGCTGGGGGATGGGCTCGCCGAAGAACACCACGTCCGGCTTGATGAGCCCGCCGCAGGCGCAGCGGGGCGGCATGATGTCCATGGACAGTTCGTTGCGCCCCAGCACCTGCCCGCACTCCAGGCAGGTCAGCCTGCGGCTGGAGCCGTGGAACTCCACCACCGCCCGGGAGCCCGCCACCTGGTGCAGGCCGTCGATGTTTTGGGTCACCACGATGTCCAGGGCCCCCAGGGCCTCCAACTGCATCAGGGCCCGGTGGGCCCGGTTGGGCTTGGCGGTGAGAACCAATTCGTCCAGTTCGCTGAGCATGGCCCAGACCCTGGCCGGATCGCGGTGAAAGGCCTCTATGCTGGCGTACTCCATGGGGTCGTATTTGCCCCAAAGCCCCTGGGAGCCGCGAAAGGCGGGGATGCCGCTGTCCACGCTGATGCCCGCGCCGGTAAGGGCCACGGTGCTGGGGCTGGTGGCCAGAATCTCGGCGATTTGTCTAAGATTGTCCTCCACCCACTATCCTCGGCTTTCCGCCTGGTCGAATAATTTCTCGATGTCGGAGACCAGGCGCGATTTAGCGTGATTCTGCCATACATATTGTTTGAGCGCCTCACCCAGGCGCGCCGCCTGCTCCCCGTCGCCCAAAAGCAGGGCCAGGGCGCGGGCCAGGGCCTCGGCCTCTCCGGCCGGGGCGGTGATCCCCCGTTCACGCAAGGTGAGCCCCCCGCCCAGTTCCCGGGCGGTCGCGCCCAGAAGATCGGGCACCCCCCCCACCGCGGTGGCCACCACCGGCAGGCCGCAGGCTCCCCCCTCCAAGATGGCCAACGGCGTCCCCTCATTGTTGCTGGTCAGGAGCAAAAGGTCCAGCCCCGGGAAAAATGCCTCCCGGTCGCCCCGGCTGCCCAAAAAACTCACCCGCCCCTCCAGGCCCAGCTTGCGGGCCTGCTCCCTCAGGTCCTTCATCTCCGCCTCGCTGCCCCCCCCGACCAGGGCGAAGCGGCATCGGGCGAAAAGTGCGGGGTCCCAATCCCGCAGGGCGGCGGCGGCGCGCAAAAACAGGCCGTAGTTCTTCACCGGGGCCACCCGCCCCACCGCGCCCACCAGGAACTCGCCCTCCCCCACGCCAAGCTCTTCCCGGAAGCGTTTCCGCCCGGCCTGGGTCTCGGCAAAGGGCTCCAGGTCTATGCCCAGGGGCACCACCAGCGCCTGGCCGGGGCGGCCCACCCCATAGGTCTCCACGATCTCCCGGTATTGCCTGGGGCTGATGGTGACGATGCGCCAAGTGCCCCAGCGGGCCAGGAAGCGCTCCACGGCCAGGAACAGGCTGGTTTTCATGGGGCCGAAGTAGGAGTGGAAGGTGTGACCGTGGAAGGTGTGCACGCAGCGCAGGCGGGGCCAACCGGCCAGGGCGGCCACCGGCCGGTAGAGCATGGCCGCGCCGCGCCCCAAAAGCCCGGCCTTGGAGGCATGGGTGCACAGCACGTGGGGCTTGAGCTTCACCATCATCCTAAGGATGGCCGCCAGGGTGAGCAGGTCGTCCCTGGGGTTGATGCTGCGGCCCAGGCGGGGCAGGTCCCGCCAGCGCAGGCCCTGGGCCCTCAGCTCCGGCCCCAGGTCGTCCTCCCCCGGGTGCACCCGCCCGGCGGCCAGGGTCTGGTGATAGCGGGCCGGGTCCAAGCCCTGCATCAGCCAGGTGACATGGCGGGCCGGTCCGCCCACGTTGAGGCGGGTGATGATCCGGAGGACCCGGCGGGGCTTGGGTGGGGAATCGCTCATAGCTTAGCGATTGTACCTTATGGGGCCGTGGGGCCAAAGCCTTTGCGCTAGATCAGCCCTACTCCCCGGGCCAGGCCGTTGAAAAAGTTGCGGGCGTTGGTCCCCAGGGAGCGGATGTAATAGCCGCCCTCCTGCACCACCAGGGTGGGCAGGCCCATGCGTCCCAGCATGAGGCCGTTGGCTTCGAAGTCGGAGGCCTTCAGGCTCCAGGAGCCGGTGGGGTCTCCCTTGGCCGGATCCAGGCCCAGGCCCACCACCAGGAAATCCGGGTTGAAGCGCTTCACTTTGGCCAGCACCTTGGCCAGGGCCTTGCGGTAGGCCTCGCCGTCCACCTGCTCGGGCAGGGGCAGGTTGTAGTTGGCCCCCTGGCCAGGCCCTTCCCCGGTCTCCTCGGCGAAGCCGGAAAAATAGGGGTAGGCGAAGGAGGGGTGGCCGTGGATGGATGTGGTGAACACGTCGCCGCGCAGATAGAAGATTTCCTGGGTGCCGTTGCCGTGGTGGTAGTCCACGTCCACCACCGCCACCTTGCCGTGGGCGCTGAGATAATGGGCCGCCACCGCCGCCGAGTTGAAATAGCAGAATCCGCCGAACACCTTGCGCTCGGCGTGGTGCCCCGGCGGCCGCACCAGGGCGTAAGCCGCCCGGTAGCCGTTCAAGAGGGTCTCGGCCGCGGTGAGGGCGCAGTCCACCGCCCGGCGGGCGGCATGGTAGGCGTTGCGGTTCAGGGGGGTGAAGGTGTCGATGCAGTAATAGCCCGCCCGTATGGGCATATCCTTGGGGGGGCGGGCCGCGTTGCGGATGGGGAAAACGTAGGGGTACACCGATTCCCCCGGCTTGAGCTGGCCGCACATCTTCTTCAGGTAGTTGAAGAAGCGCGGGTCGTGCACCGCCAGGATATGGTCGTGGGAATAGCGGTGGGCCGGGACGGACTCGAAAAGATTGGTGCGGGCCAGCTCCTTGAGGATGGCTCCGATGCGCACCGGGGACTCCACGTAGCCGCGCTCGCGCACGTGGTGGATGGCGTGGTCCCGGTTGACCACCAGGGGGATGACCGCCAGGCCGCGCCCCCGCGGCTTGGGCACCGGAAGCTGGGCGGGGAGGTAGCGCGGCGGCCGCAGGCGTACCGGGTCGTCTTGGAAGGAGTCCACCACCATTTTGACGTAGGAGGGCGGGCAGAGCTGGCCGTACTTGCGTTCCAAAATGGCCCGCACCACCCGGCGGGCGGTATCCCGGCCCAGGTTGGGCGGGAGGTCCAAGGGGTCGTAGACCAGGTAGGGCGCGCAGTCGTCCTCGGGGCTCACCGGGGTTTCGTAAGCGGTGCCCGCGATGGGCCGGGCCCCGAAGCGCTCGTAAAACTTCAGGCGGGAGCGGTTCTGCTTGAGCGTTTCCGGGTCCGGGCACAGGGCCGGGTCGTCGGGCAGGCACTCCATGAACAGGCCCACCGCCTCCAGGCGGGCGGCCTCGCGCCGCACCTGCTGGTACAGGGCTCCGCCCACTCCCCCGCCGGTGAGTCTGCGGGAGGTGGCCAGGTAGTCCAGGTAGCAGAACTTCACGTCCGGGGCGTAGGCGGTCAGGGCGAAGCCCAGCACCTTGCGCCGGTGTTCCTCGGCCACCAGCAGCACGTAGCGCAGGCGGTGGGTGAGGGCGTCGCGCAGCCGCTCGCTGAGCTTTTGGGTGTCCGAGGCCGGGGCGTCCGGGAACTGTCCGGCCAAAATGAGCAGCACCTGCTCCACCGCCTCGCGGTCCACAGCCCTGAGATCGTCGTAGATGCGCCTTATGCGGAACATGCCTCTTGCCTTCCCTGGGAGGACGGAGTGGGGGCCCTAGTCTTCGCCGATGCCGAAAAGAAGGTTGTGGAAGGACTTGACCGTTTCCTTGGTCACCGCCGCGCCCACCCTGGCCATGAACAGGTTCTCCGGCCTGAGGCTGATGTTGGGCTCGTTGGTGGGGTACTGCCTAAAGCCCAGGGGAGAGAGCAGGTGGATCAAGGTGTCGCGGTACTCCTGCATGGACTTCCTGGTGTGGTCCAGGTCCCAGGTCCAAGAGTAGCCCACTATATATAGGATACGCTCCTCGTTGGCCTCGTCGCCCACCAGGATTTCCAGCATGGGGCGCATGAGCTTGTGGTCGCGCCAGCCCCTGGAGGTCTCGCCGAACAGCTCGAAAAGGATGGGCGGCCTCAGCCGGCCCCAGCGCTCGCCCTCCTGGGGCGGGCGCAGCACGCAGTAGCCCACGATGCGTTTGCCTCCGGCCAAGGCCAGGCACAGGTTGGCCTGGGGCTGGGCAGCCACGGTGGTGAGGCTGGCCTTGCTGGTGAGGATGGAGCGGTAGGCGCTGAACACCCCGATGCCCTGGTCCATCTCCAGCTCGGCCATTTCGGCGGGGCTCACCCGGTCGCGCAGGAGCACCTCTCCACGAGGAGTTTCCACGGTGCGCTGGCTGGGGGTGTTGCTCAAGGTTATTTCAGCTCCGGGCTAGAAGTCGTCGTAGCCCCGGTGGATGCGTTTTACCATGATGGCCAGGTCGTAGCGGTTGCCCCGGGAGTCCTTGGCGTACTCGGGCACCACCGCCTGCTCGAAAAAGTCCAGACGCCGCGCCGCCCGGATGGCGTTGTCTTCCACGCCCTTGATGAAGGAGGCGGTGAGCACCCTGAGCCCCAGGTTCACCGCCAGCTGGATCAGGTCCAGCAGCAGATAGGTGCCCAGGCGCTGGTTGCGGTAAAAGGGCTGCACCACCACCCGCACTCGCCCGATGTGCCCCCGGGCGCTGTGATGGCTGCGCTCCAGAGTGGCCAGCCCCACCACCTGACCCTTGTCGTTGGTGGCCACGATGGGCAGGATCTTGTTGGGGTTGTAGTTGATGAAGTGGTAGCGCACCGTCTCCGGGTCACCCGCGTCAAAATCCAGGTACCAGCGGTCCTCGGCGCTGAGCCGCGAGAGGAAGGCGAAGATCTCCTTCTCATCCTCCTCGGGGCGCACCGGGCGCAGCCATACCTCTTCGCCGTTTTTGAGTATCAGGGGGCGCGGGTAGCCGTGCTTGCTGAAGGGCATCAAGGGCCTCCAGTGCCGGCTCACTAAAGCCGGCTCAGGATTAACTCCAGGGTGTCGGCCACGCGGCAGCAATAAGCGTACTCGTTGTCGTGCCAAAGATGGATGCGCAAAAGCTCGCCGCTGAGGGCCAGCCAATTAAGGTCTATAAGCGCCGAATGGGGATCGCCCTTGAAGTCGGCCGCGGCCCGGGGGCGCCCCATGATTCCACGTTCCAGGGCGGCCACCCCGGCCAGGGGGCCGAGGTTCACCGCCTGCTCCAGCAAGGCCTCCACCTCGGTCTTGTCCGGCGGGGGCGCGTCCAGGACCAGGTCGGCCACCAGGGCGTTGACCACCTGGGTGGGCACCCTGAGGCTCATGGCCGTAAGCCGTCCGGCCAGATCGGGCAAGACCTGCCCCACGGTTCGGGCCACCTGGCTGGTCACCGCCCGCACTCCCAGGGCGCTGCGCCCGGCGGCGAATTCGCGCGACGGGGCGTCCAGCAGGGTGTCGCCGGACAGGGCCGGGTGCACCGAGATAATGGAGCCCCGCCGCACCCGGTAGGCGCGGTGCAACACGCCCATCACCGGGGCCAGGGCGTTGGCGGTGCAGGTGGAGCAGGAAACCAGGCGATGGGTCTGGGGGTCGTAGTCGTCCAGGTTCAGGCCCCGGATGAGGGTGGCGTCGGCGGTGGCCGCCGAACGGGTGAACAAGACCTTGCTCACCCCCTGGCTCAAGAGGCCCCGCGCCTCGGCGGTGGCCTGGGGGTCGCCGCTGGCCTCCACCACTATCTGGGCTCCGGCCCCGGCCCAGTCCACCTGTTGGGGATGGGGGTTGTAGTGCACCGGGATGGCCCGGCCGTCCAGCACCAGGGAGACGCCGGCCGACTCCACCTGGACCGGGAAGGGTCCGTAGGTGGAGTCGGCGGCCAACAGGTACGCCAGATTCTCGGTGAGCACGCGGTTGTCGCGCCCGCCGGGATTTAGTTCGGCGACGGCCCGCACCTGGCCCAACAGCCCCCGGGAGGCGAGAACGCGCAAAAGGCAGCGCCCCACTCTCCCCAGACCAATGATGCCGATGCCGGCCACGCCTACAGTCCTTAGCTACTTAAGGGTCTTGGCCACGGTGGCCCCGAACTCGCCCAGGGCGCGCACCACGGTGATGCCCGCCGCTTCCATGGCGGCCAGTTTGTCCTGGGCCCGGCCCTTGGAGCCGCTGATGATGGCTCCGGCGTGGCCCATGCGCTTGCCCGGAGGGGCGGTGAGCCCGGCCACGAAGCCGAACACCGGTTTGGGATAACCGGCGGCCACCACCGCGGCGGCCTTCTCCTCGGCGTCGCCGCCGATCTCGCCGATGAGGCATACCGCCTCGGTGCCGGGATCGTTGCGGAACAGCTCCAGAAGCTGCACGAAGTTGAGGCCGATGATGGGATCGCCGCCGATGCCGATGCAGGTGCTCTGGCCCAGGCCGGCGGAGGTGAGCTGGTGCACCACCTCATAGGTCAGGGTGCCGGAGCGGCTGACCAGGCCCACGGTGCCGGGCTTGTGGATGTAGCCGGGCTGGATGCCGATCTTGCACTCGCCGGGAGTGATGATGCCCGGGCAGTTGGGGCCCACCATCTTCACGCCGCGGGCGTTCAGGAAGGCCTTGGCCCGGATCATGTCCATCACCGGGATATGCTCGGAGATGACCACCACCAGATCCACGCCCGCGTCGGCCGCTTCGCAGGCCGAGTCGGCCGCGAAGGCGGCGGGTACGAACACCAGGCTCACGTTGGCGCCGGTTTGCTTCACCGCTTCGGACACGGTGTTGAACACCGGCACGCCCAGGACGCTCTGGCCGCCCTTGCCGGGGGTGACGCCGGCCACCACATTGGTGCCATAGGCGATCATCTGCTCGGCGTGGAACATGCCTTCCTTGCCGGTGAGGCCCTGCACCACCACGCGGGTGTCTTTGTTTACCAGGATGCTCATTTTTGACCTCCCAACACCGCAGCCACCTTGGCCGCCGCCTCGCTCATGGAGGCGGCCACCTCGAAGGCCAAGCCGCTCTCTTCCAGGATCTTGCGGCCCTCGGCCACGTTGGTGCCCTCCAGGCGCACCACCAGGGGTACGTTCAGGTCGATCTTCTTGGCCGCGGCCACCACGCCTCCGGCCAGCACGTCGCAGCGCAGGATGCCGCCGAAGATGTTGATGAGGATGGCCTGCACGTTGGGGTCGGTGAGGATGATCTCAAAGCCCTTGCCGATCATCTCCTCGTTGGCTCCGCCCCCCACGTCCAGGAAGTTGGCCGCCCTGGCCCCGGCCATGTTGACCACGTCCATGGTGGCCATGGCCAGGCCAGCGCCGTTGACCATGGTGCCCACGTTGCCGTCCAGGCGGATGTAGTTCAGGCCCAGCTCGGTGGCCTGCAACTCCAGGGGATCGGTTTCGGTGGGGTCCTTGAGCGCGGCGATGTCCGGGTTGCGCCTGAGCGCGCTGTCGTCGAAGTTGATCTTGCCGTCCAGGGCGATGAGGTTGCCCTCTCCGGTGACCGCCAGGGGGTTGATCTCCACCAGGGTGGCGTCCTTGGCCATGGCCATGGTTACCAGGGCCTGGAGCATCTTGGTGCCCTGGCGCACCTGCCCGGCGTCCAGGCCGCAGCCAAAGAGCAGCTGGCGGCACTGGAAGTCCCACAGGGGCTGTCCCGGCTCCATGCGGGAAAAGAAGATGAGCTCCGGGGTTTCCTCGGCCACCTTCTCTATGTCCATGCCGCCCGAAGGGCTGGCCATCACCGCCAGGCGCTCCGCGCCGCGGTCCAAAACCACCGCCACGTAGAGCTCGCGGGCGATGTCGGTGCCTTCCTCGACCCACACCTTGTGCACCAACTTGCCATCGGGACCGGTTTGGTGGGTAACCAGGTGCATGCCCAGGATGGAGGCCGCCGCATCTTTTACTTCATCCAGGTTGCGGCATACCTTGACGCCGCCGCCCTTACCACGCCCCCCGGCGTGGATTTGGGCCTTTACCACGAAGACATCGCCCGACAATCCACGGGCCACGTCCACTGCTTCTTCAGTGGTTTGGGCCAGGCCGCCTTTGGGAACCGGGACCCCGAATTGGGCCATCAGTTCCTTGGCCTGATACTCGTGAACATTCATAATAAAACGTCCTTTGTTTAGTTAATGATATCTGTGCCGTGCGGGCGTTAGAATCCTATCCCAGCCCGGCGGCGGGTGCAACCCCGCTAAAAGGCGCCCTCGGTTGACAGGGATAGGGCCAACGGGTATATTCACATCCACATTTGTCGCGGGGTGGAGCAGTTCGGTAGCTCGTCGGGCTCATAACCCGAAGGTCAGAGGTTCAAATCCTCTCCCCGCTACCAATAAAATCAAAAGGTTAGGGGTCACCGCTAGGTGGCCCCTTCCTCTTTGGCGTCCATATAAGGTGTCCACGCCCCAATCTTCCCTCGCACACATTAAGTTAATGCACAGTCTTCACTACTTGAGCAGAAACAGACGAGATGCTATTTGTAATTGAGTTTTGGGACGGGGAGTCGGGCATGTTCGAAAAAGAGAAATCCAGATTTATTGGTTACGCTGACGAGTCAGGAAATACTGGATATAACTTAATTTGATCTTACCCGTGAACAAGGGACATTTGCTTAAGCTACCATTTTGGTTTCGAAGGCCATCGGGCTGATGTTCCCGTTGGCACTGTGCCTCCTGGTTCGATTGTAGTCCACCTCAATATACTCGAAAACGGCTCGGCGCATGGTTTCGCGAGTGGCAAAGCTCTCGCCGTGGACCAATTCCACCTTGAGCGTGTGGAAGAAGCTCTCGGCGCGGGCGTTGTCGTAGCAATTGCCCTTGCCACCCATGCTGCAAAGTATTTCATGCTTGGCCTTGATGCGCTTGTCCATGGCCCAGCCGATCACCATGCGCGAGAACAGATCAAGAACCACTGCCAGATACAGCCAGCCCTCTCCGGTCCACAGATAGGTGATGTCGCAGACCCATTTCTGGTTAGGAGCCGTGGCCGTAAAGTCCTGATCCAAAAGGTTTGGGGCCACAGGCAGGCTGTGCTCCGAATCGGTGGTGGCCTTGAACTTTTTGGCTGCTTTGGCCCTCAGTCCCTGCCTGCGCATGCTGGTCGCCACCGTCTTGCGGTTATAGGGCAACCTTGCTCGTCCAGATCAATGGCCAGCCCCGGCGCGCCACTGCGCCCCTTGCGGGCAGTAAATGCCTGGGCCACCAGGCGATCCAAATTCTCACGCTCTAGCTGTCTTTTGCTTGGGTGCTTCTTCCGACGCAACCAAGCGTAAGAGCCACCCCGAGAGACGTCGAAGACGACACTCTGGGCCTTGATGCTGAAATTGCCTGTATTGTCGTGCATAAAGGCGTACTTCACTTCAGGCTTTTCGCGAAGTACGCTGCGGCCTTTTTTAAGATTGCGAGCTCCTCGGCTTGTTTGGCCACCTGCCGCTTCAAACGGGCATTCTCCGTGGCCAGTTCCTTTTCCGTCTCGCTCCGGCTCTGCTCGTACCGTGTCTTCTTGCGCCAGGCATAAAGCTGCGATTCATGCAGGCCAAGCTGCTTGGCCGCACCGGCCACTCCCACCTGCTCCGCAAGCCCCAGGGCCTCTGACTTGAACTCGGCTGAGTACCGCCGCCGGCTTACCTGCCGCCCACTCTTCTGATCGGTCATGGATCACCTCCGTCAAGCAATTTACCCGCTTAACTCGGTGTCCGACAAATCTGGGCTGGATCGCTTAGCAAGGTGTCCGTCAAAACTGGGCAGGATCATCTCCACTAGCCGCTCATCGCGTTGACAAGCCTTCTAGCTACTTGTCGGGCTCGCCCCCGCTAGGCGCTCCCGCAGCTCGGCCCGGCGGCGGCGGCTGATGGGCAATGCCGCCCCGGCCACGGGCAGCACGGCCAGGTATTGCCCCTCGCTGCGCTCCAGGCCGCTCACGTGCCTGAGGTTGACCAAATGGGAGCGGTGAATCTGGGCGAAGTTTTGCTCCGGGAGCTGCTCGGCCAGGCTCTTGAGGGTCATGCAGGCGAAGAGGTTCTTGGGGCCCGAGGCGTCCAGGTAGTGGATGCGGCAGTAGTGGTCTTCCACCGTAACGTGGGTGATGCGGCCCAGGGGGATGCGGCTCAGACGGCCGTCGTGGCTGACGCTCAGGGCGGGCGCGGGGGCCGGGGCGGCCGGGGCCTCGGCGGCTGTGGCCGGGGACGCAGAGCGGGCGGCGGCGGCCCGTTGGCGCAGCACCTTTTGCCAGGCCAGGGCGCTGCGTATCACCGCGAAGGTGGCCACGGTCCAGGCCGCCCCGCAGAACAGGAGCATGTTCAGCAGGCTGGGGCGCAGGTGGGGGGCCCGGCGCAGGAAGGCCACCAGGTCGGGAGCGTAGAGGGGCACCAGGTGCACCATGACCAAGCGGTGCAGCAAGAAGCCCAGCAAGAAACCCAGCCCCCAGACCATCCACTGGCGAGCCACGGTGCGCTGCTCATAAGCGCTCCAACGGGGCAGGAACAGACGCACCGCCACCTCGGCCATGATGACCCCCACCAGATAGGTCAACGACAGGTGCAGGGCGTAGGTGAAGTAGAAGGCGAGGTGGTCCACCAAAAAGCCGTGGTGGCGCAGCAGGGCCTTGCCGACCAGCACCGCCATGAGGAAGAAGAAGCCGAGCTGATAGTACAGGAGCCTCCGGTGGGCGGGATGGGCGCAGAAGTTGCCCAGGGGCCGCCTTAGATAGGCCAGGGGCAGATACCACAGGCCCCGGAGGGGGGATGGGAATGTTGCCAGGGCGGCCATGGTCGCCTCTTGCTGAGGTTGCCTGAATAGTGGGCAGGTGGCCATCTAGTCGCCGTTGGGACAAATTTTAGCCTACCCCGCCCATGAAGGCAACGCGTAAGCGCCCCTCGCGGGGGGCAAGAGCCCGCCGTTCGCGAAAAATCACCCGCCGCCCGCGCAGGGCGGCCTCCGGCGGCGTAACCCCGCTTGAGCCCGCCGCAAATCTTCCTGATGATTGGCGATACAGCTTACTTAATGCTTTCGGGGATGTCGATTAATGAAAAGGAATTTTTAGGGAATTACATGTCAACCAACCGATAGGCGCCGCCGCGGCTGGGGCCGGAGTTTATACCGTGGGAAAGAAAAGGACCTGGATACTGTCGGCCGCCTCTCTCATCGTGGCCCTCGGGCTGGCCGCCTTCCTGCTGGGCGGGAGTCAAGGGGACGCCGAGGCCTACCGCACCGTCACCGTGCGCAGGGGCGAGATCAAGTCCACGGTGGCCTCCACAGGCAAGCTGGCTCCCCTGCACACAGTCGAGGTGGGAAGCCAGGTATCTGGCAACATCAAGGAACTGTACGCGGACTACAATTCGGTGGTCAAAAAAGACCAGATTATCGCCCTCATCGATCCCGAGATTTACGCGGCCCATGTGAACCAGGCCGAAGCCCAACTCAAAAAGGCCAGGGTGAACCTGCTCAAGACCAAAAAGGAAACCGCCGCCGCCCAGGCCGCCGAAAATAACGCCAGTGCCCAGCTCTTTGCCGCCCGCGCCGTCTTCCGGGAGGCCGAGCTCGACCACCAGCGCAAGGCAAAGCTCACCAAGCGCGGAGCCATCTCCACCAGCCAGCTGGACGTGGCCTTGGCCCGCAAGGACAACGCCCAGGGGTCGGTGCTAATGGCCCAGGCCAAGTTGACCTCCGCCCAGGCCCAGACAGAAAAGGCCCTGGCCCAAGAGAAGTTCGCCGAGGCCGAAATCGCTGCCCGGGAGGCGGAGCTGCAGCTGGCGGTCATGAAACTGGACCACTGCACCATCCGCTCGCCCATCGACGGGGTAGTCATCACCCGCGCCGTGGACGTGGGGCAGACCGTGGCCGCGAGCCTGCAATCGCCGCTATTGTTCACCGTTGCCGAGGACCTCAAGCGCATGCAGGTGGAGGTGGATGTCAGCGAGGCGGACGTGGGGCAGATCAGGCCGGGGCAGGAGGTGGAGTTCACGGTCGACGCCTTTCAGGAGCAGAGGTTCCGGGCCAGAGTAAACCAGGTGCGCAACTCGGCCACCAGCATCCAGAACGTAGTGACCTACAAGATCGTGGCCGACGTGGACAACGACCGGCTGTTGTTGCGGCCGGGCATGACCGCCAACGTGACCATCGTGCTGGCCACGGTGAGCGACACCCTCAAGGTGCCCAACGCCGCCCTACGCTTCAAGCCCCTGGGCAAGATAGACCAGACCCGGGAAGCCAAGCGCCTTCCCATCAGCGAGAGGCCCTTTTACAAGAAGGTCGTGCGGGGCCTGTCCCTGGACCAGGCCCAGGCCCGGGAGTTCGCGGCCATCCTGGGCCGCGCCGAGCAGAAGCTCAAAGCGGCCTACTCCCTGCCCGAGGACAGCCGGGATCCGGCCCAGGCCTGGCGCGTCTTTTTCAAGCAGGTGTTCAGCGATCTTCACAATATCCTGCGTCAGGACCAGTACGCCAAGTTCGCGGCCTACCGGGAGGCCTTCCATAAGGCCCGCCACCAGCGCGGCCAGGGCCGGGGACGCCGCGCCACGGTCTACGTGGCCGGAGAAAACGGCCCCGTGGCCCTGCCCATACGCGTGGGCATATCAGATGAAACCGAGACCCAGGTGATCGGCGGCGAGCTGAAGGCGGGCGACAAGGTGATCGTGGGATTGGCCCTGGCCTCGGAGGGGGACGCGGCCGCCTCGGGCAGCATGTTCATGAAGTTCTTCCGGGGAGGGAAGTAAGCCATGGACGCGCCGGTGATCCGCTTCGCTGGGGTGTCCCGGACCTATCCCATGGAAGGGGAGTTGGTGGAGGCTCTGCGCTCCATAGACCTGGAGATCATGCAAGGCGAGCTGATGGCAATCATGGGGCCTTCCGGCTCGGGCAAATCCACCATGATGCACATCGCCGGCCTGCTGGACACCCTGAGCCGGGGCCGCTACGAGCTGGAGGGCGAGGACGTCTCCTCCCTTACCAAGAACCAGCGGGCCGATATCCGCAACCGGCGCATCGGGTTCATCTTCCAGAGCTTCAACCTGCTGGCCCGCTGCAGCGCCCTGGAGAACGTGGAGCTCCCCATGCTCTACCACCGCCCCGGTGTGGCCGAGCGCCGCGAGCGGGCCCTGGCGGCCCTGGAGGCGGTGGGCATGGCCGACCGGGCCCAGCACCTACCGCGCCAGCTCTCCGGAGGCCAGCAGCAGCGGGTAGCGGTGGCCCGGGCCCTGGTGAACCGCCCGGCCTTGATCCTGGCCGATGAGCCCACCGGCAACCTGGACACGCGCACCGGCCGCGAGATCATCAGGCTGCTGAGCTCCCTGCATGAACAGGGGATCACCGTGGTATTGGTGACCCACGACCCCGAGGTGGGCCGGGCCATGCGGCGCCGGGTCTTTTTGCGCGACGGCCTGCTGGAAAGGGACGAGGCGGCCTGAGATGGATATCCTGGGCACCGTCGTACGCCTGGCCCTGCGCGGGCTGATGGCCTACAAGGCCCGCAGCCTGCTTACCATGCTGGGAATCATCATCGGAATCGGGGCGGTGATCGTGATGATCAGCGTGGGCCGGGGGGCCAACGCCAGCATCCAGAAGCAGATAAGCGACCTGGGGGCCAACATGCTCATGGTCTACTCGGGCTCCACCAAAAAGGGCGGAGTCAAGGGCGGCTACGGCAGCAAACCCACCCTGCGGGCGGGCGACGCCCAGGCCATTGCCCGCGAGTGTCCGGCCGTGGCCGAGGTGACCCACATCACCCTGCGCAGCTCCCAGGTGGTGGCCGGGGAGAAGAACTGGAACACCACGGTATACGGCACCACGTCCAGCTACCCGCTGGTGCGCGACTGGCCGATGGAGCAAGGCGAGTTCCTCACCAGCCAGCATCTGCGTTCAGCCTCCAACGTGGCGGTGCTGGGGGCCACGGTGGTCAAGAACCTCTTTGCGCCCGGAGAGGCGGCGCTGGGCGGCAAGATACGCATCAACAACGTGCCCTTCACGGTCATCGGGGTGCTGGCCTCCAAGGGCAGCGACCCCCACGGGCGCGACCAGGACGACGCTCTGTTCGTGCCCTACACCACGTTTTCCCGCAAGCTGCACGGCCGCCGTCTGCCCGGGGTGGTCAACGTCATCGCCCTCTCGGCCCGCTCCAAGCGCCTGGTGCCCGAGGCCAAGCGGGAGGTGGAAGAGCTGCTGCGTCAGAAGCACCGCATCGCGCCGGGAGCGGAGGACGACTTCTCGGTGCGGGCCCTGGACGAATATGCCCAGATGGCCGACAAGACCATGGACATCATGACCATCCTGCTCACCTCGGTGGCGGCCATCAGCCTGGTGGTGGGGGGCATCGGCATTATGAACATCATGCTGGTCTCGGTGACCGAGCGGACACGGGAGATCGGCATACGCATGGCCGTGGGCGCCCGGGAGCGCGACGTGCTCATCCAATTTCTGACCGAGGCCATGACCATGAGCGTGCTGGGCGGCGTGCTGGGCACCCTTCTGGGGGTGGGTGTAGCCAAGGCGGTGGGATGGGCGACCGGATGGATGAGCCCCATCGACGTGGACGCCATCCTGTTGGCCACGCTTTTTTCCGCCGGAGTCGGGGTCTTCTTCGGCTATTACCCCGCCCGTCAGGCCTCACGAATGGACCTCATAGAGGCCCTGCGCTACGAATAGGCGTCCAGCCCGGGCCAGCCGCAACCAGGCGCCCCGGCGAGAGGAAGTATGCCATGAAGCACAAGATTGTATCTTGGCGGGCGGCCTCGGTCGGGCAAGCCGGTGCTTGCAGGGGGCGCGCGTTCCGGGCCGGCGACAAGCGTGCCAAGGCGCGGCTGAGGCGCATTGTTGCCGGTCTGGGCCTCGGTCTGCTGGTTCTGCTCCTGGGCTGCCCCCCCGCCCTGGCCCAGAAAAGGTCGGCTCCACCTTCCGGCCAGGAAATCACTCTGGCACGGGCCCTGGACATGGCCTTGACCTACTCGCCCAACATCAAGCAGTACCTGGCGGCCATGGACCAGGCCGCCGGCCGCCAAAAAGAGGCCTTCACCTATTTTCTGCCCTCTTTTTCCACAAGCTATGGCTGACAAAAAACCCAAAACCCGCCCGAGTTCCGCACCGAAACCATCCACGTGGCGGTGAATGAAAACAACATCTACAAATGGTCCACCGGCCTGAGCCAGCCCCTGTTCACCGGCTTCCGCATCGCCAGCCAGTACGAGCTGACCCGGCTGGGCGTGGATCTGGCCGAGGTGAACCTGTTCCTCGCCTATTTAGACGTGGCCCTGAAGGTGAAGGAGCAGTACTTCCTGCATCTGCGCAACATCAAAGGGGTGCAGGTGGCCCAGGAGGCGGTGGGCCAGCTGGAGGCCCAGCTCCGGGTGAGCCGCGACTTCCATGAGGTGGGCATGATCCCCATCAACGATGTGCTCAAGACCGAGGTGCGCCTGTCCGACGCCCGCCAGCGTCTGGTCAGCGCCAAGAACGACCGGGCGCTAAGCCGGGCCCGTCTCAACCGCCTGCTGGGGCTGGCCGTGGAACACCCTCTTCGGGTGAAGGACATCCTCAAGGCCCACCCGGTGGAGCTGGACTTTCAGAAGTTTCGCCTGGTGGCCCTCAGTGAGCGGCCGGAGATAAAGGCGGTGGATTTGCAGCTCAAGCAGGCCGGCCAGAGCATCAAAAAGGCCCAAAGCGGTTATTACCCCACGGTGGACCTAAGGGCCTCCTACAATTTCACCAGCAACGACGTCTCCCTGGGCGACAGCGAGTACAACGATCCCACCAACTGGGCAATCACCACCCAGCTGGATTGGGCCTTCTGGGAGTGGGGCCGCACCGCCCACCAAACCAGCCAGCAGCGGGCCGACAAGCGCCGGTTGGAAGCGGCCAAGCAGGACTTGATTGATGAAATAGCCCTGCAGGTGAAAGAGGCCACGCTGTTCCTGCGCGAGTCCCAGATCAACATCAGCACCGCCGACACCGGGGTGAAGCAAGCCCGGGAGAACCACCGCGTCACCTTCGAACTCTTCCGCGAGCAGCTGACCACCAATACCGAGCTGCTGGACGCCCAGCTCCTGCTGGCCCAGGCGCGCAACAACTATTACAACGCCCTGGCCACTTTCAACATCGCCGAGGCCCGCTTGCAGCGGGCCATGGGCCGGGGCCTGGCTGGGCTGGGCTACAAACCGCCTTTGCCCGACACCAGCGTATGGCCATGATCCGCTCTGATATCCCTGGTATTCTCCAAAACCCATACCCCTGATCGCGATGGGCCTAAAATCCTAACCCAGCCCCTGGCACAAGATTTGGGGGAAGGTCACGTATGGCTTATGTAGCAATATTGCTACGAGTTGCTTTGATCCTTTTGCTCCGGAAACGCTTTAAGGTGCTTATTTAATTTTTTGTATAGCAAAGTCCGGTGGATACCCAACAGGCGGGCGGCATCCGACTTGTTTCCTTCCGTCATGCCAAGGGCATATGTTATTGCGTCCCACTCGGCTTGGGCCAACACCTCCTTCAGGTATCCATGGCCGATCTTGACCTGCTCCTTGTGGCGGTTGTGGCTCAGATAAAGGGGCAGGGCGTTTGGAGTGATGGTCTCTCTTTCCAGCCGATGCAAGATCCGGTCTGTAACATTGAACAACTCTCGCACGTTGCCGGGCCAGTTGTGGTTGAGCAAGATTCGCTCGGCCCTCTTGTCTATGCGGATGCGGCCGGCCAGGTCCTTGTCGCCGGCCAAGGGCAGGTAGTGATGGATCAAGGCCAGGATGTCCTCCGGCCGCTTACGCAAGGGAGGTATATGGATGGGGATCACGTTCAGGCGGTAATATAGGTCCTTGCGGAACCCGCCCTGGGCCATCATCTGCTCCAGGTTTTGGTTACTGGCTGCCAAAAGTCGGAAGTCAGCCTTGATAACCGAAGTGCCGCCCACTCGCTCAAACTCCTTTTCTTCCAGCACCCGCAGGAGCTTGGGCTGCATCTCGGTAGGCAGGTCGCCAATTTCATCCAAAAATACCGTGCCGCCTCGGGCCAGTTCGAACTTGCCTGGCTTGCCCTCCGAGCGGGCACCGGTAAAGGCCCCGGTTTCGTAGCCGAACAACTCCGACTCCAACAGGTCCTTGGGTATGGCAGCGCAATTGATGCGCACGAAGGGCTTGGTGCGCCGCGGGCTGGAGCTATGGATGGCTTGGGCGAACAACTCTTTGCCAGTGCCTGATTCACCGGTGATGAGCACGGGCAGGGTTCCGGAGGCGGCCCGGGCCGCCTCCTCCTTCAGTTCCCTTATGCTTTTGCTCGCGCCCACGATGCTGTCCAAGGTGTAGCGGGTGGTGCGCAGGGAAATCAGCTCCTGCTCGTATAGCCGCACCTTGGACTTCAACACCGACAGCTTGCGGGCCAGTTTGTTTACGTCACGCACATCCTTGAACATCACTTGCCCAAACACGGCGACGACCCGGTCGTTTTTTTTGATGGGAATGCGCTGCACCACCATTTTTTGGCCCTTGATCCCGTGGGATTGGTTGATTTCGGCCCGGCCGGTGCGGGCCACGATGTGCATACGCGTGTTCTCGATCACCTCGGTGCAGTGGCGGCCGATCTGCGCCTCTGTGTCGACACCCAAAAACTGGCCATAGGGCTTGTTGAAATGGGTGACGTAGCCCTGGGCATCGGTCACCATCACCCCGTTGTGGATGCTGTCCAAAATCAGCCGGTACATCTCCAGTTCGCCGATTCGATCAGCCGTGTTCTTGCTTGGCACAGCCGCCTTGAGTTCCCCGGGCCGGTTTGTTTCGCGACCGGTGACTTTTTCACCATTCATGAACAAACTCCTGTATCAATTCGGCTATATGTAGCAGCTATGCTACGACTGCGATCACAAAATCCCCATCCGCCTGGAAGAGGTTCCTGGTCGACCGGTTTCGGTTGATAAAATCTATAAGGTTGATTTAGCTGGTGATTTAACGGGAGTTCCTGGAAGCAAACAGGCCCAGCACGCGAAGCATCCCGTTTTGGCCCGGTAGTTGCTTAAATAGTATACCCAAACCCCACATCGTGATGCGCGACAAAAATCCATTCGCCCTTTCCAACCCGAGGGATGCCATGGATATTCGCGAACCCGCCATCACCCGCGACGAAATCCTCCTGCTTTCCGACCCCGAGTTCCATCAAGGCAACGTATGCATCGTCACCGGCGCGGCCGGGGGCATCGGCCGGGCCACGGCCGTGGCCGCGGCGGCCAACGGGATCATGACCGTGGGGTTGGATATCAACCAGGAAGGAGGCGAGCAGACCCAGCGCCTGGCTCGCCAGATGGGCGGCCAGATGATCTTCATCGCCGCCGACCTGACCAGGGACGAGGATATGGACCACGCCGTGGCCGAGGCGGCCAAGCTGGGCCGTATCCGCTATCTCGTCAACATCGCTGGCATGCAGCACATCGACTTTATTGAAGACTTCCCCATGGACAAATACGACTACATGCAGCGCCTCAACCTGCGCGCGGCGGTCTACCTGTCCAAGCTGTGCATCCCTCATTTCAAGAAAAACCCCGACGGCCGGGGAGTGGTGGGCAACATGGCTTCGGCCCACGGCCACATAGCCACCCTGGCCAAGGTCTCCTACAACATCAGCAAGTTCGGCATGCGTGCCTTGGCCCAATCCATCGCCGCCGAGGGCGGGGGGCTGATACGCGGCTTCACGGTGAGCACCGCCTTCGTGAAAACCGCCTTGGCCATGGGCCAGATACCAGCCCAGGCCCAAAAACGGGGGATCACCCCAGAAGAGGTGGTCTCCACGGTCATGTGCGGCGAAACCCGCTTGAAGGAGCTGATGAACCCCATAGAAGTAGGCAATCTGTTCACCTTCGGCATATCCCGCTTCGCACGTTTTTTGGTGGGCGGCGACCTGCTCTTCGACGGGGGCATGGTGCTCACCTACGCGGAAAGGAAAAATTGATCATCCGTTTTATGCTCCCGCCGCCCCGAGTACGGCGGGGTCACGAGGGCCGAGGCGCCGCCTGTGAGGGGAACAGGCCCGCGCCGCGGCCTTGGCGCGAATTTCGCTCTAACAGTCGGAAGATCATTCAAGGGAGGGTAGTGATGAGAACCAAAAGCCTGTTGTGTCTCGCGGCGGTTTTGGCCGTATGCCTGACGTTGGTGTCCGGCGGCATGACCCAAGCCAAGGCGGGCGAGCCTTACAACCTGGGGGCGGCCCTGGCCATAACCGGCACCGGCGCGCTCTATTGCCAGGACGGCGTGGACGCCATCAAGCTGGCCGTGGAGGAGATAAACGCCAAGGGGGGCTTCCTGGGCCAGCATCCCATCAAACTCTACATCCGTGACACGCACACCAAGCCGGACTCGGCGGTGCGGGCCACCCGCGACTTGATCCTGCGCGACAAGGTGCGCACCGTGCTGGGCACCTATTCCAGCGCTTGCGCCGTGGCCATCAAACCGGTGTGCCTGGAGTACAAGGTCCTGCACATTCCGGCCATCAGCAACTCCGAGGGTATAACCCTCACCAACTTCAGCCCCTACACCTATCAGGTGGTGCCCAACAGCTACATGCAGGCCAAGGCAGTGGTGCTGGGCGTGGCCGCCCTGGCCAAGAAAAAGGGCTGGAAGACTTTTGCCACCATCGCCTCTGACTACGAGTGGGGCCGCTCAACTCAGCAGAACACCGTGGCCCTGCTCAAGCAGTTGGCTCCGGATCTCAAGCTGATCAAGGAGTTCTGGCCGCCGCTGGGCGAGACCCAGTTCACCTCCTATATCACCGCCATCATGGCCCAGAAGCCAGACTTCGTCCTGGGCTCCATCGCCTCCAAGGACAACGTGGCCTGGATGAAGCAGGCCAAGGCGTACGGCTTCTTTAAGAAGATCCCTTACCCCGGCTCCCTGATCAGCGTGACCGAGCTGATTCTGCAGGCCAAGACCCTGGACCGGGGTTTGGTGGGGCTGTGCCGCGCGCCTTTCTTCGCCCACATGAACGTGCCCATGATGGCCAACTTCGTGGCGGCCTTCAAAAAGAAGTACAACCGCTATCCCAGCGACTGGGCGGTGATGGAATATGACGCGGTCTACGGCCTGAAGCAGGGCATCGAAAAGGCCAAGAGCATAGACTCGACCAAGGTCAAGGACGCCCTGAAAGGAGCCACCATCGACACCACCCGGGGCAAGCTCTACTTCCGCGACATCGACAACCAGTTGAGCTGCTCCTCCTATCTGGGCGTGGTTGCCGACGATCCCAAGTATCCCTTCCCCATCTACCACGATCTGGTGGAGGTGAAGGGGCCGGACTCCTGGCGGCCTGAGAAGGAGATCATCGCGGCGCGGGCCGCCAAGAAGAAGTAGGCCGTAAATTATGGAACTATCCCTGCTCTTAGCGCAGGCCTTGAGCGGACTGTCCCGAGGCATGATGCTGTTTTTGATTGCCTCGGGGCTGTCCCTCATTTTCGGAGTGATGAACATCCTCAACTTCGCCCACGCCACCTTGTGGCTGGTGGGGGCCTACGCCTGCTACACGTTCTGGTTTATCTTGCAGGATCACAGCTTCGCCATCTGGTTGGCCATCCCCCTGGCCGCCCTCAGCGTGGGTCTGGTGGGCTGGATCATCGAGGTGCTGCTCATCCGCCGGGTGTACGAACGCGAGTTGCCCGAGCAACTCTTGCTTACCTATGCCATGGTCCTCATCCTGGGCGACCTGATCAAGATCACCTGGGGGGTTGAGGACAAGCTCATAACCCGTCCAGCCCTACTAGCCGAGCCGGTGTTCATAGCCGGAGTGCCCATAGACTCCTATTTCATTTTCGTCATCGCGGTGGGGTTCGCGGTCTTTTTCGCCTTGTGGTGGTTTTTGAAAAAGACCCGCTTCGGGCATATCGTGCGGGCGGCGGTTTTCAGCCGCGAAATGGTCGGCGCCCTGGGCATCCCCATTCCCATGATCTACACGGGCGTTTTCGTCATGGGCATATTCATCGCCGGACTTGCGGGCGCCATACAGGGCCCGGTGGGCTCGGTGACCCTGGGCATGGACATGGCCATAGTGATCCAGGCCTTCTGCGTGGTGATTATCGGCGGCTTCGGCAGCCTGCTCGGCACCCTGGTCAGTTCCATCATCGTGGGAGAGGTGTACGCCTTTGCCATCCTCTTCTGGCCCGGCGGGGCCCTGGCGCTCATCTTCATCCTGACCGCCATGGTGTTGATCGTCCGGCCTTGGGGTCTGTTCGGAACCCCCTTGCGGGCGTAAAGGGAGCGAGGATGTCTAAAAAGATTTTGGCCTGGGCGGGGGCGGTGTTCGCAGCCTTGCTGTTGCTGCCGATGGTGCTGGGCGAGTTCTGGGTGCTGGTACTCACCGAAATCCTGATCATGGGACTGTTCGCCGTGAGCTTCAACATGATCTTCGGCTACATGGGCCAGCTGTCCTTCGGCCACGCGGCCTACTACGGCGTGGGCGCCTACACCACCGGCCTTTTGATGGTCAAGTTCGGCTTGCCTCTGGGGCTTAGCCTTTTGGCCTCCATGGTCATGGCCGGGGCGGTGGCCCTGGTGCTGGGCTATTTCTGCATACGCCTGACCGGCATCTACTTCGCCATCCTCACCATGGCCTTCGGCCAGCTGATCTTTTACATCATCTTCCAGTGGTACGATTTCACCGGCGGCGACAACGGCCTGCAGGGCATCAGGCCTCCGGAGATGCTGGACGGAGCCTGGTCTTATTATTACTTCGCCCTGCTGGTGGTCACCGCCGGTGTCTTCGTGATGTGGGTCATCAGCGAGTCGCCCTTCGGCTACACCATGCGGGCCATCCGCGACAACACCCAGCGCACCCGCTTCGTGGGGCTCAACACCAAGAAGTACATGCTCATCAACTTCGTGTTGGCGGCCATGTTCGCCGGTCTAGCCGGAGGGCTCTGGGGGCCCTTCAACCGCAGCCTCTCCCCGGATCTCTGCAACTGGCACCAGTCCGGGGTGCCGGTGTTCATGACCATCATCGGCGGGCCCGCCGGTTTCGTGGGGCCGCTGATCGGCTCGGTGATCTACACCTTCCTCATGGCCTTCGTCACCGGCTTCACCGAGTACTGGCCCCTGACCATCGGCATCATCATCACCATGGTGGTGCTGTTCCTGCCCGGCGGGGTGTGGGGCCTGGTGGAGCGTTACAGCGCGGCCCTGCCGGCCCGGGAGGAGCCGCCGGTCGACCCGGAGGGGGAGGCGCCTTGATATGAACGGCGATTACATCCTCGCGGTAGAAGGGCTGTGCAAGGCCTTCGGCGGGCTGCAGGCCACCTCCGAGGTGAGCTACAGCATGCGCCAGGGGGAGCTGTCGGCCATCATCGGCCCCAACGGCGCGGGCAAGAGCACCTTCTTCAACCTCATAACCGGATTTCACCGCCCGGACAAAGGCAAGGTCCTTTTCAAGGGGGCGGACATCACCTCCTGGTCGTCGTACCGCATCGCCCGCTTCGGCATGAGCCGCGCTTTCCAGGTGAGCAACATCTATCCAATGCTCACCACCTACCAAAACGTGCGCCAGGCCATCCTGGTGCAGCAGCGGCGCACCATGGACCTGTTCCGGCGGGCCGAGCATCTGGCCCGCAAGGAGACCGCGGAACTCTTGGAGGTCACGGGCCTGGGCGAGCACCATCAAGAGATGGCCGGCACCATGTCCCAGGGCGACAAGAAGCGCTTGGAGTTGGCCCTGGCTTTGGCCATAAAACCTGATCTGCTGCTCCTGGACGAACCCACCGCCGGCATGTCCGTGGAAGAGACTCACGAAACCATGGAGTTGGTGGCCCGCCTGAATAGGGACATGGGGGTGACCATTTTATTCACCGAGCACGACATGTCCGTGGTCTTCGGCTATGCCAGGCGGCTGACCGTCCTGCACCAAGGCGCCCTCATTGCCGACGGCGCGCCCCAGGACGTGCGGGCCGACGAAGAAGTGCAACGCGTTTATCTGGGAGAAGAGGTGTGATACTAGAAGTAAACAAGGTTCACACCTACTACGGCACCAGCCACATCCTGTTCGATGTGAATCTGTACGTGGACCGGGGCGAGATCGTATGCCTGCTGGGGCGCAACGGAGCGGGCAAAACCACCACCCTGCGCACCATCATGGGGCTGACCCCCTGCAAAACCGGAAGCATCAAATTCCACGGCCGGGAGATGAAGGGACGGCCGCCCTATTACATAGCCCGGCAGGGCATGGGCTATGTTCCCGACAACCGCCTGGTGTTCCCGGATCTCACGGTGCGCGAAAACCTGGAGCTGGCGGTCAAGGTGCCCAAGGGCTTCAGCGGCGAACCCTGGAGCGTGGACCGGGTCTATGAACTGTTTCCCTCGCTTAAAAAGCTGGACCGCAACCTGGGCGGCTACCTGAGCGGCGGGGAGCAGCAGATGCTCACCGTGGGCCGCACCCTGATGGGCAACCCGGAGTTGGTGCTCCTTGACGAGCCGGTGGAGGGGCTGGCCCCGTTGGTGGTGAAGGAGTTCGCCTCCCGCATCCGTTCCCTCAGGAGCCTGGGGCAGACCATCCTCTTCTCCGAGCAAAACTTGGCTTTCGCCCTGGCCGTGGCCCAGCGGGCCTATGTCATAGACCGGGGGCGCATACGCTATCAGGGGAGCATGGAGGAGCTGAGCGCCAATGAAGAGGTGAAGCGCGACTACCTGATGGTCTAGCGTTCCGCCCCCCAAAGCCTTATTTGCCGTGCCGCTCCAGTTCCCTCTGGCGCAGTTCGTTGCGCTTTATCTTGCCGGTGGCGGTCATGGGCAGTTGCTCCATGAACTCGATGCGCCGGGGATACTCGTGGGCCGCCAGACGGGTCTTGACGAATTGTTGGATGCTTTGCTCCAAGGCCTGATCCTGGGCCACTCCGGGCCTGGTTACGATGAAGGCCTTGACCACCTCGCCGCGAACCGGGTCCGGCGCGCCGATGACCGCGGCCAGGATCACGTCGGGATGTTTGATCAGGCAGTCCTCGATCTCCGAGGGGCCGATGCGATATCCGGAGCTGGTGATCAGGTCGTCCTTGCGGCCCATGAACCAGAAATATCCGTCATCGTCCTTTTTGCCCAGGTCGCCGAACAGGCACCAGTCGCCGATGAACTTGTCCTTGGTACCCTGGGGGTTGCGCCAGTACTCCAGGAACATCACCGGGTCGGGCCGAAGGCAGGCCACCTCGCCCACCTCGCCCGGAGGCAAGGGCCTGCCCTCGGAGTCCACCACCTCCACCCGGTGGCCCGGCACCGGTTTGCCCATGGAGCCCGGCCGGACCTCCATCATCTCCGCACAGTTGCTGAGCACCAGGTTGCACTCGGTCATGCCGTAGAATTCGTTGATGGTCAGCTTCATCACCTCCCGGCCCCAATCCAAAAGCTCCGCGCCCAGGGTTTCACCTCCGCTGGCGATGGAGCGCATGGCGTAATCGTATTTTTCCCAGGGCCGGGGCACCTGGCGCATCATCTTCAGGGCGGTGGGGGGCATGAAAGAGTTGCGCACCCCGTACTTGGCCAGCAGGTGAAAGGCCTGCTCGGGGTCGAACTTGCGCGCCCGGTGGGCCAACACCGGTATGCCGTAGTGCCAGGAGGGCAAAAGGGCGTCCAACAGGCCGCCGGCCCAGGCCCAGTCCGCCGGGGTCCAGAAGAGGTCGTCCTCCTGGGGGAAGAAATTCTGGGGCATCTGGATGCCGGGCAAATGGCCCAGCAGGGTGCGGTGGGCGTGCAGGGCCCCCTTGGGTGGGCCGGTGGTGCCGGAAGTGTAGATGAGCAGGGCCGGGTCCTCGGCGGCGGTATTGACCGGTGTGAACTGAGCCGAGGCCCGCTCCAGGGCTTCCCAAAAATCCACCACCCCGGCCGGAACTTTTCCCCGGGCCTGCAGCACGGTGGCCAACTCGGGCAGGGTCTCCTTGACCTCCATCACCTTGGCCAGGTTGGCCTCGTCGGTGATGATGGCCTTGGCCCCGCTGTTGCCCAAGCGGTATTCCAGGGCCTCGGGCCCGAAAAGGGCGAACAAGGGCACCCCCACCGCCCCGAGCTTGTAGATGGCCAAGTGGGCCAGCCCGGCCTCCACGCACTGAGGCAACATGATGCCCACGCGATCGCCGCGCTGGATGCCCTGCGCCCGTAGCAGGTTGGCCAAACGGTTGGATAACCGCATCAGGTCCCAGAAAGTGTATTTCTCGACCTGCCCGGTTTCGTTCTCGCAGATCAGGGCCAGGCGGTAGCGCTGGCCGGCCCATTTGTCGCAGACATCCACCCCCATGTTGAAATAGGCGGGAATCCGCCACTGGAACGCTGCGTACGCCTGCTCGTAGGTTTGTCCTTTGACCAGCATGGATCCTCCTGGCGGCCCAAGGCAAGGGGGCGAATAAATTAGTAATGTCAGATTATGCCCCATACCCCGAGGGCAAAGAAAGAAACATCTACAAAAAGGTATTATAAATTTATTAAGTTTGTTTGGCTGATCGATAGGGCGTCTGTTCGCTTCTCAGCGTCCTAAGGGGCCAGACCAGTCAGGCGCTTAAGTCCTACCGTGAATACTGCCGCCTGGCCCCCGCCACACCGGATGTGAACCAGGTGGGACAGCGCGCCGCCTGGCTGGAAAGCAGCCCACCCACCCAAACACATTCTCGTTAGCCCCTGGTTATCTTTGCGGCCCTGCGCACGGGGCTACAGCCGGCACCACAGGGCGGTGAAGTATCAGCGCCGCGGGCGCTGAGAAGCGGTGGAGCCGGCGGCCCTAGAAGCCCGGCTTGCCCGTCGGGTTGGGGCCGGGGGCGCGGTCGTGGACGCTTTGGCCCACCGGCCCGGCGGCGCCCCGCCCGCCGTAGCCCTGGCCGGAGGATTCCCCGAGGGCCCGCATCGCCTCGGAGTTGCGCCTGGCGCGGGCTATCACGAGAGCGGTCTTGTGGTCGTCGTTTTGCAGGGAGGGGTCCGCCCCCCGGGCCAGGAGCAGGCTGATAGCCGCGCCCTTGTTGTGCCGCGCGGCCACCATCAAGGGGGTGTAGCCCCCACAACCCTTGGCGTTGATCTCGGCTCAGTGGTACAGCAGGTAGGTGATGATCTTGGTGTCGCCGCCGAGAGCCGCCCCATGCAAGGCGGTGCGCTGGAAGTAGCTCCCGGCATTGCGCCTTGCCATTGCCCGGCGTCTAGGCCAGGGGCTCGGCGGCCTCCACCCGGTTGCGGCCGGCCGCCTTGGCTGCGTAGAGGGCCTCGTCGGCCCGGTGCAGCAGGCTTTCGATGCTCTCGCCGGGCCTCCGCTGGGCCACCCCGAAGCTGGCGCTGTAGGCCATGGCCGCGCCGTTGTACACGGCCAAGCCGGCGGCGATGGCCGCGCGGATGCGCTCGGCCAGGCTGACGGCCTCTGTGGGGGAGGCTTCGGGCAGGAGCAGGGCGAACTCCTCGCCCCCCAGGCGGCCCACCAGGTCGTGGCTGCGCTTTTCCTGGCCCAGGATGCCGGCCAGGTGCCGGAGCACCTCGTCGCCGGCGGCATGCCCATGGCTGTCGTTGATGGCCTTGAAGCTGTCGATGTCCAGCATGATCAGCGAGACCGAGTGGCCGTAGCGCCGGGCCCGTTCCAGCTCCTGCACCGCCTCGTCATAAAAGGCCCTGCGGTTAGGCAGGCCGGTGAGCATGTCGGTACGCGAGGCCTCCACCGCCTGGCGGTGCATCCGCTCGATCTCGGCGGTCCTTTCGCGCACCTGCCGCTCCAATTCCCGCTTGTCTTGTCGCAGGGCGTCCAGGTAGCTCTTCTCCGCCTGCTCCTTTTGCCGCCGCAGCAGGTTTATGCGGTCGGCCAGGGCCATGGAAAACAGCAGGGCCTCCAGGAGCATGAACACGGAGGGGAGCAGGTTGCTGAGCAGGTACATGCGGTTCAGGCCGAAGTAGCGCATGAACACGAAGGCCAGCGCCACCAGCCAGGCGGTCCAGGCCAGGGTGTAGTAACGAGCCTCGCGGCGGCCCTGCAGCCACAGCTTGAACCCCAGAATGGGAAAGGCCAGGCTGAGCACCGAGATACAGTTGGCGATGAGGATGGTTTCCCGGCGGAACCCCAGGAACAGGGCCCCCAGCAGCAGCAGGGTAAGGGCGATGAAGCCCCGCATGGCCAGGTCCACCCGGGGCATGGTTTGACGCAGCTTCAGGAAAGAGCGGGTGAACTGCGCCGAAAGGGTCAGGATCAGGACCGGGAACATGATCGGCGCGGTGTCGGTGAGCCAGGTCCAGCCGTGCCACAGGAAGCGGTAGCCCAGGCCCTGGTAGGCCAGGCTGGTCCCGGCCGTGGCCAGGACATAGACCACGTACCAGAAGTATTCCGGCGCCCGGGTGGAAAAGGCGATGACCAGGTTGAAAAGGGCGATCATCAGCAGGGCCCCGATCATCAGGGACAGGGTGGCCAGGTGGGTCGCCTGATGGTAGGCGAAGGGCGTGGGGGACCAGACCCGCAGGCGCACGTCGGCGATGCCGGCCTCTTCATAGGCCAGGCGGAGGTACACCAGGGCGCTCTCCCCGGCCCCCAGCCGCAGGGGGAACAGGTTGGTGTGGTCCGCAAAGGGCCGGCGGTCAAAGGGGACGTGATCGCCCAGGCGCAAGACCGTGGGGGGGCCGGAAGCCGGGAAGCAGAACATCTGGGCCTGGTCGAACTGGGGGTAGGTGGGCTGGAGCAGCCAGAGATGGGGCTGGTCCGTGACGTTGCGCACCTCCAGGCGCAGCCACCAGGCCCCGGCGGCGATCCCCAGATAGGTGCGCCCCTGGATGAAGGGATGGAAGCGGCCCGCCTGGTGCTCCCGGCGCACCTGCTCCAGGGTCAGCTTGCCGCCCGGGTCATAGAGCACCGTGGTCCAGGCCTGGGTGTCCTGGCCGTCCAAGCCCGGCCGGAGGGGCATGGACGCGGCCCAGGCCGGGTTGCCGGCGGCCAGGCAAAGCAGCAGGACCGCGAAGGTGCGCCAGAACCTATGACCCATTGAGCGTGGCATGACCCCACAATTACATTTCAACTTATGCAGAAGCTTTCGGCACTTGGCCGGCGGAAATGGCCCCAAGGCCTGCACGGTCCCGCGGCTTTCCGCGGTGGGTGGAGTTGGATCTTTTGATGCCGCCGCTGCGATCCGTCCCGCCGTGGGCCACTCCAGTATGCCCCGCGCGGCGTCCCGCCGTCCAGGCTGGAAACGGGGGCGCGCCGCCGTGATGCGGAGCGATAAAGCCTACTTGGCCGGTTGCGTCAGCCTGGCGGCCATGTCCCCCAGACGCCTGCGGTCCCTGGGCGACATCCCCGGTTGCCGCAATGCCCGTTGCAGCACCTCTATGGCGGCGGGCGTCTCTCCGCTGCCGCGCAGGATATCGGCCCAGAGCAGATAGGCGTCCGCGTAGGAGGGCCAGCGCTTGGCCACGGAATCCAGCATCCCGGCCGCCCCGCGGGCGTCGCCGCCCTGGCGCATCATGTAGGCCAGGGTGTAGCCGTAGCGGGGGTTGGGTTGCAACTCGTAGGCCTTCAGGCATAGGCGCAGGGCCTCCTTGGGTTGCCCGCGCATCAGCAGCAGGCCCAGGTTGTAGGCGGCCTGGGCCATCTGGGGGTCGGCCTTGAGCGCGGCCCGCAGATGACGTTCGGCCTCTTTTGGCTTGCCCTGCTCGGCCAGCAGCAGGCCCAGGTTGAAGTTGGCCGCCGCGCTGCCCGGCGCCAGCTCCAGGGCGCGCCGCAGTTGGCGCTCGGCCTGTTCCCGGCTTCCCGCCCGGGCATAGGCCATGGCCATGTTCACCATGGGCGTCACCGCCTGGGGCTCCAGCTCCAGAGCCACCTCGTAGGAGTGGACGGCCTCCGGGAGCATGCCCCGCTCCAGGTAATAGTTGCCTACATTGTAGTGGGCGTGCCAGGTGTCGGGCCGGGCCAGCAGGGAGCGCAGCATCTCCTGGGTGGCGGACTGCAAGGCTTCGGCCAAGGGCTTGCCCAGCCCCCGCCGGGGATAGCCGGCCAGGCTCTGGGCGGCGCGGATGCGCACCAGGCGGCGCTGGTCGTTCAGGGCGGCGAAGAGCGCCTGGGCCGACTGGGGCGAGGGGTGGTCGGCCAGCGAGGCCAGGGCCGCGGCCCGCACCAGGGGCGAAGGGTCTTCGGCGGCCTTGAGTAGGGCCGTCCACTTGATCTCATGGGGGCAGGCCCCGAGCAGGCGGATCAGGGACGCGGCGAATACCTGGTCCCGCTTGGGCTGCGAGAGATAGGTCAGCATGTCGGGCAAACGGGACCAGTCCCGCTGGCGGGCCGCCTGGATCAGTCCGGCCCGGTGCAGCACCGGGGCCTGGTAGTCGCGCTTGTGCCAGGCGCGCACCTTTTGGTCGGCCCAGGCCGCGTCCTTGTCCTGGTGGCATTGGTTGCAGGCATTGGGCGACTTGAACTTGATGGTGGCCGCCGGGGTGGGCGGCAGCATGGAGTGATCGCTGCGGTGCATGCCCGCGAAGCTGGTCATGGGCATGTGGCAGGCGATGCACTGGTTGCCCTGGTTGCCCGCCTGGTGCCGGGTGTGGGCGGGCGCGTTCTTCACCCGCTCGGCGTGGCAGGGCAGGCAGGCGGCGTTGGGGTCCTTCTTCTGGCGGAAGCGGCCGCTGGAGGTGTGGCAGTGGGTGCAGTCCAGCTTGCCCGCCTTTACGCAGGGGCTCATCAGGGCGGAGGTGAGGGTGTAGTTTTCGCCCAGGTCCCGGCCGTCGGGGTAATAGTCGCGGTGCTCCAGCAGGGCCAGGTCGTAGTGGTCCCAGAAGTCATCGCCGGGCATGAAGCTCTGGGTCAGGGGTATGGCCTTGGCGTGGCAGGTGGAGCAGGTGGCGTTGTTCTGCTCATGGCTGAAGCTGCGCCCGCCCCGGGTGATCTTCAAGTCCTTGGGCACCGTGCCCTTGGGGGCCGCCCGGCACACCAGCGCGTGGGCCTCGCCCGGCCCGTGGCAGGTTTCGCAGTTTATGCCCGGCTCCTTCCAGGTGGTGCGGTATTCGCGGGTCTTGGGGTCGTAGTTCAGGGAGTACTGGCTGACGTGGCAGCCGTGGCAGGAGGTGTTGAAGGTGTAGGTGGAATCACGCCAATCCACCGGCTGGTCACCCGCGTGGCGGATGCCGCTCTTGGCCGTGTCGAACCAGGCCTTTTTGTTGATGTCGTAGGCCAGGGGCAGGGTCTGCAAGCGGCCCTTGTCCATGGGCGTCAGGAAATAGAAGATGTTCTTGCCGCCCAGGGCGTGCTTTATGGGATAGCGCGTTTCGCCCTTGGCGGTCTTTTCCAGCACCCAGCCCTGGCCCGGGCCGGTCTGGGCGATGTAGCTGACGCCCTTGATGGTCAGCGGGTCGGTTTGGGCGCTCAGGTTGGCCGCGGTGAAGGCGTCGCTGTAGTCCTGCATGGCCTTGCCGTGATGAGAGGGGGCCCAAAGCCGGTAGAACCTCTCGTGACACTCCCGGCAGCTCTGACTCCCGGTGTAGGCCCCTTGGGAGTTGATGGAGGCCTGCTTGGCCGGGGCGGAGCCCCAACTCAGCGCAACCAAGCAAAGCAGGAACGCTCCCAGCCCGACTATCCTGATAATGCGCCGGTTCAAAGTAGACCTCCCCTTGCGGTCATCCCGATTTTATGGACTCCACCCCACGATCATTTTTTGCTGGAGGGGAACACCCGGGCGAAGTCGCTCTTCATGCTCACCACGGTCCATCCGTCCCGGCGGGCCTGATCCAGGGCCTTGTCCAGGCGTCCCACGTGGGACTTGCGGTCGTAGGCGAACTCCCGCGCCGCGTCATCGTGGTGCACCAGCATCATCAGGCTGGGCCCGGTTCCGGCCGCGGTCCACTGCAGCATGGCCAGGTCGCCGTCGGAGTTGCCCACCGCCATAATGGGCCTTTGGCCTATGTGCAGCTCGATATTGACCGGCTTGCCGTCGCCGTCGTCGATGCTGTTTACCTGGGGAAGCTTGACCACCTCGGGCTTGCCGCCGGTTAGCTCAAACTTGGCCTTCAAGCTGGAGCCGATCACCTGCTCGGGCGGTATGCCGTAAACCTTTTGGGAAAAAGCGCGGATGAAATCCACCCCGCCGCCGGAGACGATGAAGGTCTTGAAGCCGTGGGCCCTGAGATAGGCCAAGAGCTCCAGCATGGGCTGGTAGACCATTTTTATGAAGAGCATCTTGCGCTGAGGATTGCGTGCCGTCTTCAGCCAAGCCCTGGCCAACTCCTGCATCTGCTGGGCGGTCAGGCCGGAGTGGGTCAGGCCCACCAGTTCCAAAAGGCCCTTTTTGCCCAGCTTGGCCAGCCGGGCGGGATCGCCGGACAGGGCCGCCTGCACCGTAGGGTTGTCTTTCCATTCTGGATGGCTGGGGGCCATCTGCTTGAGCCGGTCCAGGGTGAAGAAAAGCTGAAAATACATGGGCTGTTCGGCCCACAGGGTGCCGTCGTTGTCAAAGGTGGCGATACGCTGTGCGGGCGGCACGAAGTCCGGGCCGCCCTTTCGGCTCACCTTGTCCACGAAGGAAACAATGGCCTGTTTGGCCGCCCCGTCCCGCCAGGAGGGCAGGGGGTCGCCCGCGGCCAGGCATGGCAGGGCCAGGCAGAGCAGAGCCGCCACCATCGCCGCCGATCCAAAGGCCACCCCTCTCTTCATGGAACACCTCCGTTACTCTTGCGATCCGTGAGAAGGCCCAAGCCTTCTCCGGTCAACCAACAAACCTTAGGCTCCCCGAGGTGCATACCGCTAAGATGTAGGCTCCTATAATGCCATCGGGGATATCCATATAGCTAGTGCGGGGTTGCATGCGCGCTGTTGGGTGAACCGTGCCGCGTCAAGCACGTCGAGGCGGGCATCGTTGCACTGGTTGAGGCCTGGTGGGGGCGGAAGAAAGGGCAATGGGCCAGCCGAGAAGGCGAATATAAGGAGTTTTGGTAACAGTAATGACTGACAACTGGCTTGCCCTAAATTAAGATAAAGTGTTAGACGATGCGGAGCACCATTTCGCTTACCTGAAAGGGCCAAACATTATGGATGAGCAGAAGTCCCTGGAGATCGGGCAGGTAATTTCAGTAGTCGGTTCCAAGGTGGCCGGCATCCTGGCCAACCTCAGCGATGCCCAAGAGGCGGAATATGTTTCCAAGGCCACCCAGGTAGGTGCCATCGTCACCATCGCCACGCCGTGCTCCCTGGCCTTCGGCATGATCGCCAGCCTCACCACCCAGAACCCCTCCTATCCCTTGTCGGCGGACAAGAACCGGATCATCGAGATCGACCTGATCGGCGAGGCCCTCAAAAAGGGCGAGGACGGGCAATTGATCTTTCAGCGGGGCGTGTCGGTCTATCCGGGCCTGGGCGCCTCGATCCTGTCCATCACCTCCCAGGCCCTGGCCCGCATATACGCCCAGCCCTCCACGCCCTGCATTAAGGTGGGGGCGCTTCGCCAAGACCTGTCCCAGCCGGCCTACCTCAAGGTGGACGAGCTGGTCGGCCAGCACTTCGCCATTTTGGGCAACAGCGGCACCGGCAAGTCCTGCGCCATCGCCGTGCTCTTGCGGGCCATTTTCAAGGATTACGGCAACGGGCACGTGGTCCTCTTGGACCCCCACGACGAATACACCCAGGCCTTTGGCGACAAGGCGGAGGTCATCTCGCCCGAGACCCTGCACCTGCCCTACTGGCTGCTCAACTTCGAGGAGGCCACCGAGGCCCTGTGCAGCAAGGAGCCCGCCGACCGGGAGGTGGAGGCGCCCATCCTGAAGGCGGCGATCCTGGCGGCCAAGCAGGCGTACATGGCCGGGGTCGGTGCGCGCTCGCCCATCACGGTGGACACTCCCGTCCCCTATCGCTTATTCAAGGTGATTGAACACATCAAGACCGAGATGGGGCGGCTCAACCGGCCGGAAAAGACCCAGCCGTATCTGCGGATCATCGCCAGGATAGAAAGCCTTGACCGGGACAGCCGCTTCAGCTTCATGTTCTCCGGGCTCCAGGTGCAGGACTGCATGAGCGACGTGCTCTCGCAGATACTGCGCATGCCGGTGGACGGCAAGCCCATCAGCATCTTCCGCCTGGCGGGCGTGCCTTCGGAGATCGTGGACGTGGTGGTCTCCCTGCTGTGCAGGCTGATTTTCGATTTCGCCCTGTGGGGAGGCAAGGACCGCTCGGTGCCCATTTTGCTGATCTGCGAGGAAGCCCACCGCTACGCGCCCAGCGACAAGGACCTGGGCTTCGCCCCCACCCGGCGCTCCATCGCGCGCATCGCCAAGGAGGGCCGCAAGTACGGCGTGTCCCTGGGCCTGGTCACCCAGCGCCCCTCGGAAATATCCGAGGTCATCCTGTCCCAGTGCAACACCCTGTTCATCATGCGCCTGAGCAACGAGCGGGATCAGCGGTTCGTGACCCACGTGTTGCCCGAGAACGCCGCGGGCCTGCTCCGGGCCCTGCCGGCGTTGCGCACCCAGGAAGCCATCGCGGTGGGTGAGGGCGTCAGCCTCCCGGTGATGATCTATTTCGAGGACATCGAGCCCGAGAACCGCCCCTGCAGCGACACCAAGCGCGTCTCCTCGGGCTGGCAAAGCGACGACCCCGGACGGGATTTGGTTGACACCATCGTGGAGCGGTGGCGCCTGCAGGACTGATTGGTCTTGCCCCAATCAAGCGGAGCTTGTGGCGGCCCTTGGCCTACTTTGGGTCATTTCGGGTGATCCGCCGGGAATGTGGGTCGTATCTGGGGCAATTTTTGCGCTTGGTGCGCTAAAATGACCCAAAAGCCTTAATAGCCTAATATAACATCCTAAAACATGACTCGTTTCTGCTTAGGGGGCAATAAAGCCCCACATGCCCTAGGTATATCATAGCAAATTAGTATTGATTTAACCATGCGGTATCCCGCGTTTTTTCGGCATGTGTGAATATGGGCACAATTATTGCTTTGTTTTTTGGTGGGAGAATTCCGTGGAGTGGACCGTTTCTGACCAAAACTGATTTTTATTTGTGGAGCTATCTGGAGGACCGACGGTGTCAAAACAGCCTCAGAAGGTCATGGTGATCGGCCTGGACTGCGCCTTGCCGCATATGGTGCGGAAATACATAGACGAAGGATACTTGCCGACGTTCAAGAAGCTTATCGAGAAGGGCACCCTGGCGACCAATTGCCTGGCTCCCTACCCCACGGTGACCCCCCCGAACTGGGCCGCCATCGGCACCGGCGCCTTCACCGGCACCCACGGCATCACCGATTTTCACAACCCCACCCCCGGCCTTAACCCCGGCAACGAGAACATCACCCAGAACTGGGACCGGGAGCGGGTCCAGGCGGAGTTCATCTGGGAAACCGCCGACAAGGCCGGCAAGAAGTGCATAGTTCTCACCTATCCCGGCTCGGCCCCCACCCAGATGACCAACGGCGTCATCGTGGGCGGCGACGGCTTCCACGTGGGTGAAAGCCGCCAGGGACTGCCCGGCTTGGATTCCAAGTTTTTCCTGTGCGAAGACTTCCTCATCTCCACCGACTTCTATCCCAACGGCTTCCGCGGCGAGTTCTCCGATGCCGAGGACTGGGAAGGCATCGAGGAGATGGGCGACGACCCGCAGGAAATGGAAGTGAAGCTTCCCTTCCCCAAGGCCATCCAGCGCCCCGCCCCGGCCAGCTGGTACGTCCTGGCCCACGGCAGCGGCGACGACTACAACCGCGTCACCCTGGCCACCGGCAAGAGCGCCGACCAGGTGCTTTGCTCCCTGACCCCCGGCCAGTGGAGCGAGCAGATCGTCACCACCATCAAGATGGAGGACGGAAGCGAGCAGGAGGTATTCACCTGCTGCAAGCTCATCGAGCTGTCCGAAGATCTGGGCAGCTTCAAGCTGTTGGTCGGGGCGCTCATCCCCACCACCGGCTGGGTGCAGCCCGCGGAGGCCGGGGAGGGCATCAAGATCACCAAGGGCGCCATCCACTCCAACGGCGGCATGATCATGGGCATGCTGGGCAGCATCGACCTGGACACCTATGTGGAGATGAACCACAACCTCTCCACCTGGAACGCCGAGTGCGCGGTGGCCCTCATGGAAAGCACCGACTGGGACCTGTTCTACATGCATTCCCATCCCATCGACTGGATGTACCACCTGGTGATCCTGGACATGGTCAGCGAGGACCAGGCCAAGCGGGACAAAGCCTGGGAGGTCCACCGCCGCATCTACGAGATCGAGGACCGCATGCTGGAGCGGCTGCTCAGCCAGGCCGACAAGGACACCCTGGTGGTGGTGGTCTCCGACCACGGCGCCACCCCCGACGGCCCGGTGTTCGACCCCTACACCGCCCTGGAGCCCGCCGGTCTGGCCTTCAAGACCGACGACAAGGCCATGGAAAATGAGGTCAACCCCATCGCCCTGAGCATGAACAAGCCCGACTATGCCCGCTCCAAGGCCATTCCCCAGCGCGAGGTCTACGTGTGCGTGAACCTCAAGGGCCGGGACCCGGAGGGCATCGTGGAGCCCGAGGACTACGAGAAGGTTCAGCGCGAGATCTGCGACACCCTGCTGACCTATGTGGACCCGGCCACCGGCAAGCGGCCCGTGGCCCTGGCCCTGGCCAAGAAGGACGCCCGCATCCTGGGCCTCTACGGCGACCGGGTGGGCGACGTGGTCTACGCCCTGTATCCCGAGTTCGGCGGCCAGCACGGTCACATGTTGCCCACCGCCGAGTTCGGCCCGGGCAAGCTCTATCCCCTGCTGATCCTCAACGGCCCCAACATCAAGAAGAACAATTTGATGGAACGGAGTTGCTGGTTGTGGGACGTGGTGCCGACCATATGCTTCCTCACGGGGATTCCGGTGCCTCCCACCTGCGAGGGCTCGGTGCTCTACCAAGCCATGAAGGACCCCAATTTCAAGGATAAGGAGTTGAGCAAGCTCACCGAGGGAATCAAACGCATGGAGGCCGCCATGTCCCGGGACAGCCGGGAGCCTTGGGACCACCACGACTGCGCCTAACCCGAACCCTGATAAAGTTGGGGCGGTCGCCGGCCGCTCCACAACTTAAAAAATCTCCTGAGAGGTTACTATGCTGCACCTGAAGAAAATCGCCGTGACCGGCTTGGCGCTCTTGATGATGATAAGCATGTCCGTGGTCAGTCTGGCCGCGTCCAAGATGGACCTGTCCATGACCACCGTGTACATGAACGCCCACCCCACCGTGGTCAACGCCTGGACCCCCTGGTTCAAGGAGATGGCCAAGCTCACCAACGGCAAGATCAACATCTCCTATTACAACCCCAACACCCTGACCCCCCTCAAGGATCACTACGACTCCACCATTTCGGGGATGATCGGCATCGGGGGCAACGACACCTCTCGCAACGCGGGCAAGTTCCCGCTCAGCACGGTGATGGAGCTGCCCGGCATGGCCCCCAGCGCGGAATGCGGCTCCCTGGTGTATTGGGAGCTGTACAAGAAGTACCCTGAGCTGCAAAAGGAGTTCAAGGAGGTCAAGGTCCTGTGGTTGTGGGCCAGCGCCACCTACCAGCTGCACACCACCAAGAAGCCCATCAAGACCCGCGCCGACCTCGAGGGCCTCAAGATCATCTGCTGGAACCGCAGCTCGGTGGAAATCATGAAGACCCTGGGCGCCAACCCGGTCATGATTCCCCCCACCGACTCCTACCTGGCCCTGGAGCGCGGCATGGCCGACGGCGTGCTGTGTCCCCTGGCTCCCATTGTCTCCTTCAAGATCGCCGAGGCGGCCAAGTTCACCACGGTGTGCGACATCTTCCTGAACGGTTTCTGGGCGGCCATGAGCCACGACCTCTGGAACAGCCTGCCCCCCGCAGACCAGAAGGCGTTCAACGAGACCACCGGGGCGGTCATGGCCAAGAAGAGCGGCGTCACCCTGGACGAGGGTGCGGTCCGCGACTCGCAGAAGCTGATGAAGAAGGGCCACAAGTTCATCGTGCTCTCCAAGCAGGAGCGCGACAGCTGGCTGGAGGCCACCAAGCCCCTGCGCGAAAAGTGGGTGAAGGACATGGAGGGCAAGGGTTATAAGAACGCCCGCGCCATCATGGAAGACGCCTTCCGCCTGAGCGCCCAGTACGCCAAGACCACCGGCCGAGGCTTCAAGTAGAGACAAAACGCGGGGCCGGCCACGGCCGGCCCCGCTATCATCAAACCGGTTGATTGGACTCTGAACATGGCCGAACTATCCTCACTGATGTCCCAGGCCTCCTGCGAGCTGCACGATACGCCCCAAGACGGGGCCAAAAAGAACCCCCTGGAATTATGCGCCGATGGTTTGGACGTCGTCCTGGAGCCCCTGGGCAAGTGGATGTTCGCCATAGCCGCCCTGGCGGTGGGAGCCATGTCCCTGCCCATCGTCATCGACGTGCTGGCCCGCATGTTAATGGGCAAATCGCTCTCCGGCGTGGTGGAGCTGGAAGAGTACCTCATGGTGGTGATCGTGTTCCTGGCCCTGGGCTATACCCAGAAGAGCGAGGGGCACATATTCATCGACCTAGTCACCTGCAAGCTGCCCCGCAGGGCCGCCCGCTGCTTTCAGACCTTTTCCCTGGCTTCCTGTTCGGTGTTTTTCGGGGTCATGTGCTGGCGCACCATTTTGACGGCCATGCACAAGACCACCGAGTACAGCACCATGCTGGGCATACCGGTGTGGACCGCCTTGGCCCTGGCCGCGGTTGGGGTCGCGGTCATGTGTCTGGTGCTGTTGCAGCAACTGCTGCGCAGCCTGTCCGAGAACCTGCAGGACCGCGCCTGGCTGGGCATTTTCCTGGCCCTGGCCGCGGCGGCCGCCCTATTGACCATGCCCACCTGGCTCAAGGCCATACCCTGGGAGATATCGCGCTTCGAGTACGGCCTCTACGGCATGGCCTTTTTGATGGTGCTTCTGCTCTCGGGCATGCCCATCGGCTTCGCCATGTCCATCGTGGGCTACATCGGTCTGGGGGTGCTGGGCTTCAACCTGACCCCCGCCCTCAACTCCCTGGGCATCTCGCCCTACCACACCACCGCCAGCTTCATCCTGGCGGTGGCTCCGTTGTTCATCTTCATGGGGCTCCTGGCCTCCGAGGCGGGCATAAGCAAGGAGCTGTTCGACACCGCCTACAAGTGGCTGGGTAGGCTTCCCGGCGGCCTGGCCATGGCGGCGGTGGCCGGTTGCTCCGGCTTCGCAGCGGTGTGCGGCGACAGCATGGCCACCGCGGTCACCATGGGCTCGGTGGCCCTGCCGGAGATGCAGGCCAAAAAGTACAAGTCCGGCCTGGCCTGCGGGGCCTTGGCCGCCGGAGGGACCCTGGGCATCCTCATCCCCCCCAGCGTGGGATTCATCTTCTACGCCCTGGTCACCGAGGAATCGGTGGGCAAGCTGTTCATCGCGGGCATCGTGCCGGGGGTGCTGTTGGCCCTGATGTTCATCGCGGCCATTTGGATCATCGCCACCCGGCATCCGGAAACCGCGCCCCGGGGCGAGGCGGTGAGCTTCGGCGAAAAGCTGGCCTCGCTCAAGGGGGTCATCGGCATGCTGATCCTGTTCGTGCTGATCCTGGGCGGCATTTTGGGCGGCATCTTCAGCCCCACCGAGGGCGGGGCCATCGGCGTGGTGGGGGCCTTTCTCATCACCGTGGTCCGGCGCAAGCTGACCTGGAAGGGCCTGTTGCGGGCCTGCGAGCAGACGGTTTTCATCACCTGTAAGCTCTTGATGATCCTCATCGGGGTGAGCATCCTGGGCTACTTCATGGCCTCCAGCCGCCTGCCCTTCGAACTGGCCAACGTGATCACCGGCAGCGGCCTTAACCGCTATCTCATCCTGGGCGGGGTGCTGTTGCTCTACATCATCCTGGGCTGCCTGATGAACGTCATCCCCATGATCCTGCTGACCCTGCCGGCCATCTTCCCCACCATCGTCGCCTTGGGCTTCGACCCCATCTGGTTCGGTGTGGTCACCGTGGTGATCATGGAGGTGGGCCAGATCACTCCCCCGGTGGGGGTGAACGTCTTCGCCCTGTCCAGCGTGGCCGAGGGGGTGAGCATGGGGACCATCTTCAGCGGCATCATGCCCTTCTTCCTGTGCATGGTGCTCCTGATCGGCTTGCTCATCGTCTTTCCGCCCCTGGCCACAGGCCTGGTGAGTGTCTTTTTCTAGGGCCAAAGCGAGGATGAGGCCCCCCGGCCTCATCCTTTCGCCCGGGGTCTGCCGATGCCCGGGGACTCCTTGGGCCCAATGTAAAAAACATATGCTTGTGGTAAGGTAAGTGTCATCTTTTAGTGACCTTTTAGGTGGCAAAATGGTGCAGGCCGATTCAGGGCATACACCGCCGAAGCCCAACCCCGGGACGCCCAGCCAAGCCGGCGAGACGGTTTTGGCCGGGCAGTTGGTTGTGGATGCGGACGGCGTGGTCTCATCCTGGGACCAGGGCATGGAGCGCCTTACCGGCCTGGGGGCCGACGAGGCGGTGGGCCGCATTTTGCCCCTTCCGCTGCTGGGCAGCACTCATCCCCCCCTGGCCGATTTCTTGCGCAGAAAAGACGAGGCCGGGGCGCGCAAGGCCTTTGGGCTGCGTTCCTTTTTGCGCTTTTTGGCCGACGACCAATGGGTGGCGCGGGGACAGATGGCCACCGCCGACGGGAAGACCATTTCCGTGACCGAGTTGGCCTGGCGTCAGGGGGAAGGCGGGGCGGTGCTGGAGACGGTGTTCGCGGTCCCCAGCGACCTGGCAGTGGAGGAGGCCTCGGGCAGCGCCCTGAACAGCCTGAAGATCTTGGCCGAGCACGTCCCCGCCGGGGTGGCCCTGATCCAGGACGGGCTGCTCAGGATGGTCAACCAGACCTTCTGCACCATGTTCGGCTACACCCATCCCTCCGAGCTGGCGGACAAGCCCGCCAGCCTGCTTTTGGTGGAGGGGGACCGCATCCGTCACCGGCAGATGCTGGAAACCCTGGACAAGAGCCAAAAGGACTCCCTCAGCTTCCGCTGGACCGGCATCGACAAGAACGGGCGCAAGTTTTGGTTCGAGGGCCGGCCCGCCCCCATCGATTGGGAGGGACGCCCGGCCACCCTGTCGGTGGTGATGGACATCACCGAGTTCAAGCAGCGCGAAGAGCTGATAGAGAAGAAATCCCAGGAGCTCAGGCTGGAAAACCTGCGGCTCAAGACCTCCATAGACTACCGGGTGCGCCTGGGCAATATCATTGGCCGAAGCCGCAAGATGCAGGAGGTGTTCGAGTCCATCCTGCGGGCCGCCGCCTCCGACTTCGGCATCGTGATCTACGGCGAAACCGGCACGGGCAAGGAGCTGGTGGCCAAGGCGGTGCACGAGCTGAGCCCGCGCAACGAAGGCCCCTTCGTGGCGGTCAACTGCGGGGCCATACCCGAGGAGCTTTTCGAGGCCGAGTTTTTCGGGCACCGCAAGGGCTCCTTCACCGGAGCCCATGCCGACAAGGCGGGGTACCTGGACCAGGCCAAGGGCGGCACCCTGTTCCTGGACGAAGTTTCCGAGATCAGCTACAGCAGCCAGGTGAAGCTTCTCCGGGCCCTGGAGTCCGGCGAATACACCGCCATCGGCAGCCCCAAGTCAAAGCAGTCGGACTTCAGGGTGGTCTCGGCCACCAACCGGGACCTGGAGGGCATGGCCAGAAGCGGCAGCTTCCGCCAGGACCTCTTCTACCGGATTCACGTCATTCCCATCTTCTTGCCCCCCCTGCGGGAGCGTAAGGAAGACATCCCCTTTCTGGTGGAGTTCTTTCTGCAGGACAAGCTGGGCAGCGAAAAGAAAATGGCCAGCTACGAGATGGCCAAGCTGCTCAGCTACGAATGGCCGGGCAACGTGCGCGAGCTGCGCAACACCCTGGAGCGCTACATAGCCTTCGGCAACCTGGACTTTATGCCCACGGGCGGCGACCACGCCCTGGTTCCCGATGATTGCCTCCAGGCAACGGAGGAAAGCGACCTGCGCACGGTTTTGATGCGGGCCGAAAAGCAGCTCATAACCCGTTCCCTGGCCAAGTACAACTGGAACCGCTCCCACACCGCCGCCGCCCTGGGCCTGCCCCGCAAGACGCTTTTCCGCAAAATGAAAAAATTGGGCATCGCCGAGGGCTCGGCCAAGGATTAAAAGGGCCTCAAAGGCCCCCGCCACTGCGCGGAAATGTCTCGCCGTGCGGATTAGTCCCGCAAAAAATCAATATAAATCAAGGTAATAGCCAGGGGTGGCCATTGGTGCGCGATTATGACTCGCCAGGCCATGGGCGACCCCAAAAAAGCTTAGTAATTTTGGAGGGTTGCTGCTTTCAGCCGTTGGCACGCCTGGTGCATTCCCGTAAAGGCAGGCATCGGCCGCTTTAGTGCGGCGCTCCCCTGAAAGGCCCCCCGGAAACTCCACCCGGCGGCTTTTTGGGGGGCGAGGCGAAACGGCCGGCTCCGCGGTTCTCCCGCTGCGGTGAAACAAGGCATCTGTCGATAACTCTTAGCTACGAAGAGAGACGCACTCATGGGCGTTACGGTTAAATTGACCCGAAGCGAGGACGGTAGGTTCACCATTGATATGGGTTCCGCGGCCCTGCCCACCATCACCTGGAACCCCCTGGACCTGGACCCGGAAGTACGCAAGGAAGAACACATCGGGGCCCGCTTTTTGTTGGCCGCGGCCCTGTCCTGTTACGTGGGCACCCTGGCCAGCGACATGCAAAAGGGCGGCGCCAAGCACCTCGGGGAAATAAGCGCCTCCGGTGAGATCGAGAAGGAGCGCGGCAGCAATCTGCGCACCCGCTTCACCCACATGGAAATCCAAGTGGAAACGCCGGTGTCGCCCGAGGACCAGGAGGTCTTCCAGTCGGTTCGCGGCAGCCTGCTCAACGGGTCCCTGGCCACCTACTCCCTGGAGGAGGAGATGGACGTGGACTACAACATCGAGGCCCTATAGCCGGGGAGGCCCATCATGCTTTTCTTGCTTACCACCGCCGACGCCTCGGTATTGGACACCGTGGACCGGCTGGCCGCCGACGAGGACAAGGAACTTCTGCTGATCAGCGACGCGGTCTATTTGTCCAGAGAGGCCATGGCCGAGGCGCTGTCCAGCCATTCCATCGATGAGGTCTATGTAGAAGAGGCCGCTTTGGCCAAGCGGGGCATCAAGCCCGCTGCCGCCTGGGAGGCGGTGAGCATGGAGCGCATCGTGGAGATCGTCCTGGACGGCAAAAAGTTGGTTCAACTTTAGGAGCGGACATGGCCACCATCACCATCACCCTGATTTCCGGAGCCGCCGAAAACGAGCTGGCCGAGTTCGCCCTCAACTTCGGGGCCACGGCCCTAAAGGGCGGGCACAAGTTCAACCTTTTCCTTTTCGGCAACGCCTGCAACCTGGCCAACCAGGAAGTGCCCTGGACCGGCGAGCGGGGCATGAACCAGGAACTGACCGACTTCATGGACACCCAGCGGCTGGCCGACAAGGTCAAGGACCTGGCCGCCCAAGGGGCGGTGATCCACACCTGCCACACCACCGAATATGGGCGCGGCACCGAGGGGTGCCAGTACATAGAAGGAGTGTCGCGCGGCAACGTGGGTTCCTCCTTGACCAAATTCTTACTAACCTCCGACGCCGCCTTCACCCTGGGCGGGTAGGGACAGGAGCCGCCGATGGTCAACAACGTATGCGTAATAATCCGGCATCCCGTGGCCGACGAGCGCTTCACCCTGGGGTTGCGCAACGCCCTGGCCACCCAGATGGGGGGCTATGAGACCGGCTTGGTGTTCCTGGGCGAGGCCCTGCTCAGCCTGACCGGGGCCATCCCCGCCTATCTGGCCAAGACCCTGAACTCCTACCTGGAAAACGAGGGCAAGCTCTACTACCTGGCCCAGGACCTCAAGGACCTCAAATTGAAGGCCGGGGACCTGGCCTTTGCCGAGGCCCAAGGGGTGGACAGCGAAGATCTGGCCGAAGTGCTGGAAGACTCGGACGCCATAAGCACCTTTTAAACCCCCGGCGCCCGCTCCCCGAAAAGGCCGCAAGGTCCCGGTGGGGTCGGCCGCCGACACGCAAATTGAATGGGTTGGCCGGCAAAGGCCGACCCATTTGATTTGGCGGTTCGAAGCCATTTCAATCGCGGGTTCGCAATGGGCAACGAGGCCTGCTCGGGAGCTTGTCAATATCGTCCCTGGAACCGAGCGCGTTAGGTCCTAAAACTATAGTTATTAATAACAGGTATTTGAGTCTGTAACGCTCTGTGTATCCAGTTTGTCACTTGACATACATGCATGTATGTATATCTTTACCGCAGGATTTGAGGACTAGAACGAAAGGAGCCACCAGTGGCTCGAAGAACAAACGAACAAGCCCAGGAAACCAGGGAAAATATCCTGAAGGGCGCTTTGGACGTTTTCAGCGACAAGGGCTTTTCTCGCTCCACCTTGAGCGACATAGCCAAGCGCATCGGCATGACCAGAGGCGCGGTCTACTGGCACTTCAAGGACAAGCGCGAACTCCTGGTGGAGGTGATGGAAGAGATGCATGCCTGGGAGGCCGAGCTGCTGGCCGAAAAGGTGCCCTCCTTGGATACTCTGGAGGACCTGCAAACGCGCTTCCAGGTCCGGTCCGAGTTGCTGGACACCGACATGCGTTTCCGCAAATTCGTGCGTTTCATGTCCATGCAGGTCGAGTGGGCCACTGAAAAGCAGATATTCAACTTTCTGCGCGATGGGCACATGCGCAACGCGCCGTTCAAGGACTTCGACTTGGTGCTGCACAAGGAGCAACAACGCGGCAGGATTCGCCCGGACGTGGACGTGGACGAGATCTGCGACATCATGGTGGGCATGTTCACCGGCATGGTGCGTCTTTATTTGAGTGGAATGGCCAACGTCCCTCTCAAGATCAGCGTACGGACAGGGATGCAGGCTATTTTCGACAGCATCCGCGCCTGAACCATTTTTGTGAAGGGGCGGTGCTTACCCTCCCCGGAAGAATCAAGGAGACTTTCACGATGCGTGTTTTAAAACCCATCGTCATCGGTGTTGTATTGCTGGCCCTGGTGGCCGTGGGTTGGATCGTCCGGGGCCTGATGCCCGCAGAGCAGGCCGCCGGCAGCAAGAGCGGGCCGGCCATGGCCGGTCGGGGAGCGGCCCCGCAGGTGGTGACCGCCACGGTGGGTGAGGCTTCCCTCAAGCCGCCCAGCAAGTACGTGGGCCATGTGGAGGCCATTCAAGACGCCGAGCTGTACGCCCAGGTGTCGGGCACCATCAAGAAGGTGCACTTCAAGGAAGGCGCCATGGTCAAGCAGGACGACCTCCTGTACACCATCGACCCCGACCGTTACAGGGCCAAGGTGGAGCTATACGAGGCCACCCTGTCCCAGACCAAGGCCAGCCTGGCCGCGGCCAAGGCCAACCTGGAATCGGTTGAGGCCCAGCTCACCTACGCCGAACAGTATCTTAAGCGCCTGAGCAACGCCGGCAAGCGCAGCGTGGTGCAGGCCGACGTGGACAAGGCCAAGAGCGCGGTGCGCCAGTACAAGGCGGCCCAGCAGGAGGCCAAGGCCAAGATCGAGCAACTGAAGGCTCAGGTGAAGCAGTCCGAGGCCGACCTCAAGGTGGCGCGTATCGACCTGGACTACACCCAGGTGCGCTCGCCCATCACCGGGCGCATCGGCAAGGCCGAGGTCACCGCCGGCGACTACGTTAGCCCCGGCGCGGTGATGATGGCCAGGGTGGTGCAGGTGGACCCGGTTCGGGTGCGCTTCGCCATCAGCGACCGAGACTACCTGGACCTGCTCAAGATAAGCAAGCGCGAGGGCATCGAGGCCATCAAGGCCCGCCTGGTGCTGCCCAACGGCGACTCCTTCCGGGGCGAGGGCGCCCTGGACTTCGTGGGCAACCGCATGAACCTCAACACCGGCACCATCGTCATCCGCCTCCGCTATGACAACTCCAGCGGGGAGCTGGTGCCCAACAGCTACGTCAAGGTGCTCATGGAGACCCCCGACACCGCCCGCAGCGTGGTGCTTGCCCAGGAAGCGGTCATGACCGACCAGAAGGGCGAGTACGTCTACGTGGTGTCGGCCAAGGGCGTGGCCCAGAAGCGTTACGTGAAGCTGGGCGACAGCGCGGACGGCAAGCGCATCGTCATCTCGGGCCTCAAGGCGGGCGAAACCGTGGTGGTCCAAGGCCTGCAAAAGGTGCGGCCCGGCCAACCGGTCAAGGTGGCCGACAGCCCCACCGCTTCCAAGGAGGGGCGCCGGTCATGATCTCGCGCTTGTTTATAGAGCGGCCGCGCTTCGCCATGGTCATAGCCATCGTGCTGACCCTGGCCGGAGCCCTGGCCCTTTCAACCCTGCCCATAGAGGAGTATCCCCAGGTCGCGCCGCCCACGGTGGAGGTCTCGGCCTCCTACCCGGGGGCCAGCGCCGAGGTGCTCTCCAAGACGGTGGCCACGCCCATCGAGCAGGAGATCAACGGCGTGGACAACATGATCTACATGGAGTCCCAGAGCGACAACCAGGGCAACTACTCCCTGACGGTCAGCTTCGAGGTGGGCACCAACCTGGACATCGCCCTGGTAAAGGTGCAGAACCGCCTGCAGCAGGCCCAGTCCAAGTTGCCCACCGAGGTGACCCAGATCGGCCTGACCGTGGAGACGCGCTCTTCCAGCGTCCTGGGCTTTATGGCCGTCTATTCCCCGGACAACTCCCGCGACGAGCTGTACCTGAGCAACTTCGTGCATGAGCGGCTCAAGGACGCCCTCAAGCGGGTGCCCGGCGTGGGCGGCGTCACCATCCTGGGCGGCCAGTACAGCATGCGGGTGTGGCTCAACTCCGACCGGCTCCAGGCCCTGGGCCTTAGCAGCCAGGACGTGGTGAGCGCCATATCCAGCCAAAACCTCCAGGCCTCCATCGGTTCGGTGGGCGCCTCCCCCGGCGGCAAGGACATCAAGCTGGTCTACACCCTGAAGACCCAGGGACGCCTCAACAACTCCACGGACTTCGGCGACATAATCGTCCGCTCCGATCCCCAGGGCGGCCAGGTGCGTCTGAAGGACGTGGCTCGGGTGGAGCTGGGCCGCGACTCCTACGCCTACAGCACCACCTACGACGGCAAGCCTTCCGTGGCCTTGATGCTGGCCCAGACGCCCGGCTCCAACTCCCTGGCCACCATGAAGGCGGTGCAGGCCGAGATGGAAAGGCTCAAGTCCACCTGGCCCAGCGGGTTGGGCTATTCCATGGCCTATGACGCCACCCTGACCATCACCGCCTCGGTGCAGGAAATCCTTTTCACCCTGCTACTCACCTTCGGCCTGGTGGTGCTGGTCTGCTATGTCTTTTTGCAGGACTGGCGGGCCACCCTGATTCCGGTGGTGGCCATCCCGGTATCGCTGTTGTCCACCTTTGCTGTGCTCATGGCCATGGGCTACACCATCAACCTGCTGACCCTGTTCGCCCTGGTGCTGGCCATCGGATTGGTGGTGGACGACGCCATCGTGGTGGTGGAGCGCGTCTACCACCTCATGGAGCACGAGGGCCTGGGGCCCAAAGAGGCGGCCATCAAGGCCATGCAAGAGGTGAGCGTGGCCATCGTCGCCATCTCCCTGGTGCTCTTGGCCATTTTCGTGCCCGTGGGCTTCGTGGCCGGCCTCACCGGCCAGATCTACCGCCAGTTCGCGGTGACCATCAGCACGGCGGTGCTCTTCTCCACCATTGTGGCCCTGACCCTTAGTCCGGCCCTGTGCGCCGCCCTGCTGCGCATGCAGGGCGGGCCCACGCGCGGCCCCCTGGCCTGGTTCAACCGGGCCCTGAACAAGAGCCGCGACCGTTACTCGGTTTGGTCCATATGGATGGCCAAGCGCCTGGCCTTCCCGGTGGTCATCCTTCTGGCCCTGGCGGCCATCGCCGGTCTGTTTTTCCAGACCACCCAGACCTCTCTGATCCCCCCCGAGGACCAGGGGGCCATCTTCACCGACGTGCAGCTGCCCGAAGGGGCCACCCTGGCCCGCACCGAGGCGATCATGAAGCGCATCTCCGAGAGCACCCGCAAGCTAAAGGGGGTGGAGTCGGTGATGGACGTCTCCGGCTACAGCCTCATCGGCGGCAGCGGCGAGAACATGGGCTTCATGGTCACCCACCTGGTGGACTGGGACCAGCGCAAGTCGGCCCAGATGCAAATCGGCGCTTTTGTCCGCGAATTGCAGATCAACGCCGCCCAGATACCAGGGGCCATGATCAACATATTCACCCCGCCGCCCATCATGGGCCTGGGCGTATCTAACGGTCTGGACATCCGGCTGCAGAGCATCACCGAGAACGACCCCCAGCGCCTGGCCCAGGTGCTGGGGAATTTCCTGATGCGTCTAAACACCTCGCCGGAGATCATGGTGGCCTTCAGCACCTACTCGGCCGACACGCCCCACCTCTACCTGGAGGTGGACCGCGCCAAGGCCGAGGCCCTGAAGGTGTCGATCAAGAGCCTGTTCACCACCCTGCAGAACTACCTGGGCTCGCGCTACGTCAACGACATCAACGTCGGCAACCAGGTGAACAAGGTCATGGTCCAGGCCGACTGGCCCTTCCGCAAGAGCCTGGAGGACATCGGCGAGTTGAACGTGAAAAACAGCGACGGGGAGATGGTGCCCGTGTCCAGCCTGGTGAAGGTCAGGCCCACGGCCGCGCCGCGCATGCTGCTGCGTTTCAACCAGTACCCCAGCGCCTCCATCACCGCCCTGACCGCGAACGGGGTCAGCACCGGCGCGGCCATCGCGGCGGTGGAGAAGATCGCCAAAGAGAGCCTGCCCCAGGGCTACAACATCGACTGGTCGGGCATGAGCTACCAGGAGCGCAAGGTGCAGAGCCAGGGCATCATGCTCATGGGCCTGTCGCTGCTCTTCGGCTATCTGCTGCTGGTGGCCCAGTATGAAAGCTGGACCATCCCCGTGCCGGTCATGCTCTCCATCGTGGTGGCCATCACCGGGGCCCTGGTGGGCATCAGGCTCATGGGCCTGTCGCTTAGCATCTACGCCCAGCTCGGCTTGATCCTTCTGGTGGGCCTGGCCAGCAAGAACGCCATCCTCATCGTGGAGTTCTGCAAGACCCAGCGCGAGAAGGGAAACTCCATCCTGGAAGCGGCCCGCATCGGCATTGAGGAACGTTTTCGCGCCGTGCTCATGACCGCCTTCACCTTCATCCTGGGCACCCTGCCCATGATCTTCGCCACCGGCGCGGGAGCCAACAGCCGTCAGGCCATCGGCCTGACCGTGTGCGCGGGCATGGTGGCGGCCACGGTGATGGGCATACTCATCGTGCCGGCCCTGTACGTCTTGTTCCAGCGGCTGCGGGAATATCTGAAGGCCAAACTCTCCAGCGAGCAGGCGCAGCCAACCAAACCAGAGGCCGCCAAGGGGGACCTCTCATGAAACTGAAACTGTTACTCATACCCACGTTGTGCCTCAGCCTGGCCGGGTGCGTCACGGTGGGGCCCGACTATAAGCAGCCGTCCGCGCCCAAGGCCGAGGTGTCCGATGTAACCGGAGCCGCCGGCCAGGAGGGCCGCCGGGCAGCCATCACCAAACAAGACCTGGTCTCTTGGTGGAAGGTGTTCAACGATTCCATGCTCACCCAGCTGATCCAGGAGGCCCTGAAGGGCAACCTGGACGTGCGCCAGGCCCGGGCCAAGGTGCGCGAGGCCAGGGCCCAGCTGACCATCAGCCGGGCGGGCCTGTTCCCCTCGGTGGATGCCGCCGGCTCCTACAAACAAGCTAGGGCCATAACCGGCTATAACGCCGAGGACGAGGCCGTACGCGCCGAGAACACCTATTACAGCGCGGGCTTCGACGCCACCTGGGAGATCGACATCTTCGGCGGCACCAGGCGCGGGGTGGAGGCGGCCCAGGCCGACATCGAGTCCGAGCAGGCCTCTCTGGAGTCGGTGTGGGTCTCCATGGCCGGCGAGGTAGCCCAGACCTATGTATCCATCCGCTCCTATCAGCAGCGGCTCAAGGTGGCCGAGGACAACCTGAAGGCCCAGGCCGACACCCTGGATATCCTCCAGGCACGCTACAAGGCGGGGCTCAGCGACGAGTTGGACGTGCAACAGGCGCGCTACAACCTGGAAAAAAGCCGCTCAACTATTCCCACCCTCAAGAGCGGCCTGGAGCACTCCTACAACGCCCTGGCGGTGCTGGTGGGCAAGATGCCCGGCCAGTTGCAAAAGCGTCTGGAAAAGGCCCAGGCCATCCCCAAGGCGCCCTTCAGCGTGGTGCTAAAGATACCGGCGGACACCCTGCGCCAGCGGCCGGACATCCGCATGGCCGAGCGCGCCCTGGCCGCCCAGACCGCGCGCATCGGGGTGGCCACCGCCGACCTGTATCCCAAGTTCTACCTGATAGGCTCCATCGGCCTGGAGTCCATGAAGAGCTCCAAGTTGTTCAACGCCGACAGCAACGTGTGGAGCATCCTGCCCAGCGTCACCTGGCCCATATTCCGGGCCGGGTCCATCCGGGCCAACATAGAGGTGCAAAACGCCAAACAGGAGCGGCTGGCCGCGCAATACGACAAGGCGGTGCTGGTGGCGGTGAAGGAAATCCGCAACTCGCTCACCGCCTTCAACCAGGAACAGCAGCGCCTGGCCGCCCTGACCGCGGCGGTGGACGCGGCCCAAAAGGCGGCGGACATCGCCCAGGACAAGTACCGCCAGGGCCTGGTGAACTTCAACGACGTGCTGGACGCCCAGCGCTCCCTGTTCTCCTATGACGATCAGCGCATCACCAGCCAGGAGGCCATCACCGGCGACATCATCAGCCTTTACAAGGCCCTGGGCGGCGGCTGGCAGCACATGCGCACCGAAACTCCCCAACAATCCACCCCGGCCGCGCCCAAGACGGCCCAGGTGTCAGGCAAGCTCGCCCGCCAGTAACCCAGCTTGATCCAACCTCAGCGCGGGCAACCCACGGGGGGCCGGGAGCAATCCCGGTCCCCTGTTTTTTGTGGCGGGCGCCGCCGCCCTCTTGCGGGCGCTCAAAAAACTACACAATTCGTCGGTGTTTTATAATATGTTTTTAGGTGCCCCCTGCGGTCCGCCACGGTCTTGCTTGTCACCGGCCAGGATGCCCCCAACCTTGGTGATGCCTTAAGTTGGGAGGCCGCCTGCCCAGCCATGAAAGTGAGTTGGCGTACGCTATGGTTTTGCTTGCTCCACCGGTCGCCGCCGCCTCCAACCGCCGATCCACTCCCGATGAGACTCCTCAGCAGACCGAAGATCAGTTCAAGGCCCATTACGTGGAGCTGCTGCAAAGCCGCCTGTCGGTGGGCTTCGCGGTGGGCATGGTCCTGGTGCCGCTTTTCGCGGTGGTGGACTGGCGCATGGCCCCCGCCTATTTCGGCCTGTTCCTGGGGCTGCGCCTGGCGGCGGCGGGGGTCATGGGGGTGCTGTGGCTGCTCAACCGCTGGCGTAGCGGGCAGGCCTGGCAGGAGGGTCTCACCATCGCCGGGGCTCTCACCGTGGCGGCCATGCTGGAGATCATGCTGGTGGCCATGGGCGGCGCCGGTGGCAACTACTACGCCGGTTTCAGCCTGGTGTTGATCGCGGCCATCGTGCTGATTCCCATCCGCCTGGGGGTGGCGGCCTCCCTGGTGGCTTCGTTGCTCCTGGTGTATCTGGTGCCCCTGGCCATCGCCGACACCCCCCTGCTGGGCGGGGGCGACCTGCTGCACAACACCGGCACCCTGGCCTCGGCCAGCCTGCTTTTGTTGGGGGCCAACTGGCTGCACCGCTTGGCCCTGCTCCGGCAGTTCAAGCTGCGCTCCCAGGTGCAGGAGCGCGAGCGCCAGTTGGACGCCCTTAACGCCTCCCTGGAGGAGAAGGTGGTCTCGCGCACCGCCGAGCTGGGGCGCTCCGAGTCCCGCTACCGCTCCCTGGTCAACTCCAACCCCCAGTTGGTCTACACCCTGGACAACGATGGGGCCTACTCCTTCGTGGGACCCAAGGCCGCCCGCCTGATGGGCTACGAGCCCCCTGAAATGCTGGGCCGGCATTTCATAGATTACGTGCACCCGGACGACCGCGGCCATTGCGTGAGCGCCTTCAAGAAGGTGCGCGACCAGGGGATGCTGCTGGAAGGAGTGGAGTTCCGGGTGATCAGGGCAGATGGGGCCGAGAGGGTGTTCCTCTCCTACACCGCGCCCCTGGTGGACGACGCCGGCGCGGTCAACGGCATGATCGGCACGGCGGTGGACGTTACCCGCCAAAGGCGCCTCACCGCCGAGTTGGTCAAGGCCGAGGACCAGGAGCGTCGGCGCATCGCCCGGGACCTGCACGACGGAGTGGGACAGTACCTGGCGGTGAGCAAGCTCAAGCTCTCCAAGGCCGCCGAGAGCGTCCAGGGCCGGAGCAAGGAGCGCATCGAGGAGGTGCTGGAGCTGTTGGGCCAGGCCATATCCGACACCCGGTCGCTTACCGCCAGGTTGAGCCCCCGGGTGTTGGACGAGATAGGCCTGGCTCCCGCCCTGCAATGGCTGGCCGAGCAGGGCAGGGGGCGCTACGGGCTCCAGGTGGAGTTCAACTGCGCCGGGGAGGTGGTGGTGGACGACGCCCAAATGCGCAGCTTTTTGTTCCGGGCGGTCTCCGAGCTGCTGCTCAACGCCGCCAAGCACGCCCAGGCCCAGAAGGTCGAGATAGGCCTCGAGGCCGACGGACGGGAGCTGGCCATAACCGTGGGCGACGACGGAGTGGGCTTCGACCCCGCCAAGCGCGAGGACGCCGGGACGGGGCTGGGCCTGTTCAGCCTACGGGAGCGCCTGGACCTCCTGGGGGGCAGGCTGGAAATGTCCTCCCCCAGCCGGGGAGGCAGCCTGGCCCGTATAACCGTGCCCTTGGCCGCCGTGGCCGAGGCTGGGGAGCAAAGCGATGAACAACCGCATCCTTCTGGTTGACGACCACAAAATCATGCGCGAGGGCATCAAGAGCCTGCTGTCCGAGGAGCCCGACATGGAGGTGGTGGGCGAGGCCGACAACGGGCGGGAGGCGGTGACCCTGGCCAAGCGCCTGCGGCCGGACCTGGTGGTGATGGACGTATCCATGCCCGAACTCAACGGCATCGAGGCCACCCGGCAGATCCTGGCCGAGATGGAGGGGGTCAAGGTGCTGGCCCTTTCCATGCACCGGGACCCGCGTTTCGTGGCCGGGGTGTTGGAGGCCGGGGCCAAGGGCTACATGGTCAAGGACTGCACCGCCGCCGAACTGACCTCGGTGATCCGGCTGGTGGCCCAGGGCAAGACCTATCTCAGCCCCGAGGTCACCGATCTGGTGGTCAAGGGCTTCGTGGGCCGCCTGAACGAGGAGGTGTCCCATCCCCCCGCCTCGGTGCTCAGCCCCAGGGAGCGGGAGGTGCTGCAATTGCTGGCCGAGGGCTACAAGGTAAAAGAAGTGGCCGAAAGCCTGCACCTGGGGGTCAAGACCGTGGAGACCCACCGGCGCAACCTCATGGAAAAATTGGACATCGACAACCTGGTCGACCTGATCCGCTACGCCCTGCGCGAGGGGGTTACTTCTTTGGACGACTGGCTATCCTACTAACCCCCGGCTGCGCCAGGCGGCGCTATGCTGCGTTGCGGGCATCGCTCGCTTCCTCGGCGTAGGCCTTCCATTGGTTTGCTCGCCGCCCCGTTTTCATGAAAATTCGGGCTAAAAAAGCTCGCCCGCCCGCTTTGCGCCTGAGCAGCAGGCCCTTTCCACTTTTTCCTTACCCCCTTTCAGCCAAACCTCCTAACGCGCATTCCCGGCCAAGGCCTAGCCTGGGCTCAGGAGGATGCAGCAGGACAGGGCATCCTCGGCAAACCCAAACCGAGGAGAGAAAAAATGAGAAAGATAGTTTTCAGCCTGATGGCCGTTTTGACCGCCGCCCTCTTTTCCTGGGGATTCGCGCCCGCCTCGGCCCAGGCCCAGCGTCAGGCGCCGGAGTTCGCGCTGGCCAAACTGCAGAGGACCTGCCAGGAGGCGGCCCAGAGCGGATGCCGGGTGAAGGTGGTGGATCTGACTCCCGAGGCCGTCATGGCCCTGGCCGGTTGCCAATGCTCCCAGGTGCGTAGCGTGGCCATCTACACCCTGGGCGAGATCGGCGAGGCCCGGGCGGTGGACCTTCTTATCGGCATGCTGCAAGACCCGGACCGTCACATCCGCCGCATCGCCGTGCGCGCCCTGGGCAAGATCGGCGACAAGCGCGCGGTGGAGCCCCTGGTCGCCGTACTCTCCAAGCAAGGTGAAAACCTCTCGGTTCGCTGCACCGCCGCCTGGGCCCTGGGCCAGATGGGCGATCCGCAGGCCTGCCCGGCCCTGGAGAGAATGGCTCGATCCAACGAAGGCACCCTGAGCGTGGCCAGCCGCGAGGCCGCGGGCAAGTTGGTGGAAACCGGCCGGACCTTCAACAGCAGTTTGTGAGATAGGGGTGGGGTGGGAAACGCATCCCCGGCCAATGAGGTGCCGGGGATGCGTCTTGTTTGGTCTAGAAGGTGAACTTGGTGGTGAGCTGCAAACGGGTGTCGTCGCCGCTGGCCCCGTCCTTGTCCACCCGCTCGCCCCAGAGCAGCTCCCCGCCCAACAGCCACCAGCTGGTGGGCTGCCAGATCAGGTTGACGCAGGAGTATTGGCTGGAGTGGTAGGAGTCGTAGGGCTGCTTGTCGGCGTTGTCCACCCGGAGCCCGCCATAGAGAATCACCGAGCTGAGATCCTTGGTCCATTTGTGCTCGTAGGCCAGGTAATAGCCCCAGACCGGCAGGACCTCCAGGCTGTTGTTGGTGGAGTCGTAAAAGGCGTCGGGCGGGGAGTCGTTGATGGTGGAGCCCATGCCCTGGCCGTAGGCGATGGAGAAGGTCAGGTTGTCCCCTTGGTGCAGGAAGGGCAGGCCCAGGTTGCCGTTGGCCAGCAGACCCCAGCCTACCGCGTTTTCGGTGGGGCCGTTGCTCTGGCTGGCCCTGAGGTCGCGCACTATAGCCGAGCCCTGGAACTTCAGCGGACCGGCCAGCCACTCCAGGGAGACCACCCCGTCGGGCCAGGCGCTGAGCACGTCCGCGCCCTGGATTTCGTGGTCGCCCGGAGACTCGATGCCCAGCTTCAGGGTGAGCCCCTCATTGAGCGCCCGGCTCCAGCGGACCTGGGGCAGTCGCTGTCCCACCTCGGCGCTGGGCCCCTCGTAGTCCAGGATATTGGGCCAGGCGTTGGTGTACCAGATGGTGGACCAGGCCTGACCGGCCAGCAGGTCGCCGCCCAAAACGAATTTGGTCAGTTCGCCGTAGGCCTCGCGCAGCCTGATGTCCGGGCTGGCGGTCTGGGAGTTGGCGAAGAAGTCCATGGAAAGGTAGGTCCTGAGACGGCCATCCTTCACCGGGGTTCTGGTCTCGAACCAAAACTGGGTGGCCTTCACGCTGAAGTTGGTCTGGCCGTCGGAGCCCTGGGCCTTGGTGGCGCCCCTGGTGACGATGTTGGCGGTGACGAAGTCGGCCGGGGTGGTTATGGCCCCGCTGTCGTGGATCACGTCCAATTGGGCAAAGCCGCCCAGGGCGAAGCGGGTCTTGGTGCCCTGCACCGCGAAGGAACCCTCCCAGTCGCTGGGGGGCTCCTTGGCCGCCGGTTTGGCCGCGGCGACTGTTTGCGGCTGCTGGATGGCGGCGGGCTTGGCTTTGGCCTTCACCAGGCCGCCCACCTGCGCTTGCAGCGATTGGAGCATTTGGCGCTGCTGCTCCAGCTGCTTTTGCTGCGCTTCCAGCTGGCGCTGCTGCAGCTCGATGACCTTTTGCAGTTGCTTCACCTGGTCGGCGTAGTCCGGCGCGGCGGTCTTGCCCCCCTGCTGGGCCTGGGCGCTGGGCGCTCCGCCCCAAAACATTCCCCCAAGGGCCATGAGCCCCAAAAACAACAGCGCCCGGGAAAAAGGTTTCCGCCCGGCAAAAATACGCGTCTTCTTGAGCATCACACCCAACCTCTTTCAGCTTTGGCTGCCATTGGTTCCCCCAACCCACGCTGCATGATATCGCACCCCCGCCCGGTTCATGAAGACCTCGCCAAGTTTCAGGGGTGTGTCTCCTGGACCTGACGGTCCGGCCGCGGCCCTCTGGCCGCGCATACAGTAGGCCACTTTTGGCTTCGCCGATCAATACAGGATTTTTCCAGGCTCGATGAAAAGGTGCTTTCGGGCCGCCTTTCATCGACTAGGCCGGGGACGATGTATTACAATCGGGCTCGATTTTCTCTTGATCCCGGCGCTGGGATGTTAGGCGGCGGGCAACATTTTGTGGAAGCATGGGGTGTTTTAGATGAGCAAAGAGGCTGGCTTGCAAGGAGTTGGAGCAGAGGCGATTCCCGTGGCGGTGATCGGGGCGGGCATCATGGGGCACGGCATAGCCCAAATTTTCGGTTTGGCCGGGCACCCGGTCAGACTCTACGATCCCATTCCCGAGGTCTTGGCCATGGCCAAGGACCGGGTGCGCGGCAGCCTGGACAGCTTCCTGCAAGTGGGCATGGTAAGCGAGGCGGACGCCGCCCGCTGCCTGGACAATATCGCGGTCCAACCGGATTTGGCCGCCGCCTGCCGGGGCGCGGGCCTGGTGGTGGAGGCCGCTCCCGAGAAGATGGACCTGAAGCGGGAGCTGTTCGCCCAGATCGAGCCCTTGGTGGAACGGGACGCCATCCTGGCCACCAACACCTCGGCCCTGGCCATCAGCGAGGTGGGCCGGGACCTGGCCCATCCGGAGCGCTTCGTGGGCACTCACTTCTGGAACCCGCCCCAGGTCATCCCCTGCGTGGAGGTGATTCCCGGCGACCGCACCGATCCCCAGGTCTGCGACCGGATCGTGGCGTTGCTCCAAGGCGCGGGCAAGGTGCCGGTTCGCCTGAAGCACGACATCCCCGGCTTTTTGGGCAACCGCCTGCAACACGCCCTGCAACGCGAGGCCCTGGCCCTGGTGGAGCAGGGGGTGGCCGAGCCCGAGGACGTGGACCGGGTGGTACGCCATGGCTTCGGCCTACGCATGGCCCTGATGGGTCCTCTGGAGCGAGCCGACTTCGCCGGGCTGGAAACCACCCTGGCGGTGCAGCGCTACCTGCTGCCCCTGCTGGAAAAGCGCATCGACGGCTCGCCTTCGCTGGTGGCCCAGGTGGAGCAGGGCCGGCATGGGGTTAAGTCCGGCGGCGGGTTTTACGACTGGCCCCCGGAAAAGGCGGCCAAGCGCCAGACCCAGCGGGACCGGGCCCTGTTGGAGATCATCAAGCTGACCCGGGACATGTAGCCCGGCGCTTGGTCGCGCACCGATACTACCTCTCCAAGAGCTGCGACATGCACCTGAGGGCACGGATTTCGAGTGGATTTAAAAGCAGGGCCGCGGCGTGCACAAGCTGATCGGCAAGACCGACTATCTGAACTTCAAGGCCCTGGGCTACAAGAGCGACCCCATCGTCTACGGCGGCCGCCCGAAGAAGCTGCCCCCGGCCGGCAGCATAGATCGGGAGTGCAAATAGCGCGGCTTTTAGATATAACCCATGAAAACTGGGCTTCCGTGCAGACGCGGAGGCCCAGTTTTTTGGAGTAGGCCGATCCGTGGAATAATTAATTAAAAATATAACTAAAAAAGCGTATATAATTCAAGCCCTGTCCAGGGCTCCGCGCCGGGCCGGCCCAGGCGGTTGGAAAGCATCAGGAGGAAAACCACATGATAAGCGGCCTATTCAGCGGGTCCCAGCCCCGGTTTTATTACGGATGGGTCATCGTGGGGCTGTGCTTCTGCAACCTGGCCGTCGCTTTTGGCATCTGGTATTCCTTCTCGGTGTTTTTCCTGGCCTTGATGAGGGATTTCGGCTGGAGCCGGGGCTCGGCCGCCTCCATCTTCTCGGTATTCATAATTTGCAGCGCCCTCACCGGCCCGGTGTCCGGGCGTTTGCTGGATCGTTTCGGACCTCGTCTGGTCATCCCTCTGGGCGCGGCGCTACTGTCCCTGTCCCTGGTGCTGGTAAGTTTCACCCAAAGTCTGTGGTTTTTCCGTCTCACCTACGGGGTACTGGCCGGAGCGGGGGTGAGCCTCATGGGTTTCACCACCAACTCGGCGATTCTGTCGCGCTGGTTCGAGCGCCGCAGGGGCACGGCCGTGGGTTTCGCCATCGCCGGTGTGGGCATGGGCATGACCATTTTCACTCCCCTGGCCGAGCGCTGGATCGCCGCTTTTGGCTGGCGTGGGGCCTATATGTGCCTTGCCGCCCTGGTGGCCGGGCTGATCATACCCCTGAACCTGTTCCTGGCTCGGTCAACCCCCGAGTCCATGGGCCTGAAAATGGAAGGCGGAGGGCAAGGCAGCGGTAAAAAGCGAAAGCACCCGCGTTGGGAGATGAAGATCCTGAACCGTCAATGGGCCGACCGGCCCTGGACCCTGGCCCATGCAGTGAAGACCCGGCCCTTTTGGATGCTCATGGGGGCTTACTGCTTCAGTTCCATGTGCTACCAATCCGCCCTGATACACGCCGCCTCGGCCATGGTGGACGCCGGGTACAGCCTTCATTTGGCGGCGGTGTACCTGGGCATGGTGGGCATCCTGAGCTCGGGGGGCAAGGTGCTTTTCGGTTTTCTTTCCGACCGGTTGGGGAGGGAGCTGGCCACTTTTTTGACAGTTTGCATCTGTACTCTGGGGTTGTTGGCCCTGATGTTCATTACCCCCCAGTACACCATTTTGGCCGTCGGTTTCATGGTGCTGTTCGGCATCGGCTACGGCGGGTCCACCCCTATATACCCGGCCGCCTCAGCCGATCTTTTCATGGGCGGCTCCTTTGGCCTGATCTTCGCGGTGATTTTTTTGGGCACCGGGGTGGGCGGCTCCCTGGGGCCTTATGTCTCCGGTCTGCTGCGCGACGCCACGGGGGATTACCTGCTCAGCTTTTGTCTTTGCATCGCCGCATTGTGGGCCTCCTGTCTGCTTCTTTGGAAATCCGCTCCGGGCAAGGTGCGCCGCCTGGTGCGCACCCAGGCGAACCCTCCGCTCTAGCGGTCCAACTTATTTATTCTTTGCCTGGCGGTTTGGCCTTCCGGCAATTCATACTGAATCTGTAGGGTGGTTGGCCCGGATGCGGCGCGGAGGTGCCACGCCAGGGTACAAAATTGTCTCTTGACGTACATACACCATACATACAATATAAATATAAACCTGATTCCACAGGACGCCCCCAGGGGCGCCTAAAGGACTTTTCGCAAACCGGGGGGATGCAGGAAAGGGGTCGGAGCCCATGGCGCCGGCCCGGCTCCCGCGTTTATGGAGCGTTGTTAATTTCTGAACGCCCGGCATTTTCTCCCCGGGCGAGGAGTTGCCAAGGTGCCGTTTACCGTAAAAGAAATATTGAAAATGGAGGTCGCGCCGGCCCTGGGCTGCACCGAGCCGGTGGCCATCGCCCTGGCGGCGGCGGCGGCTTCCTCCTTGTTGCCCCAGCGCGGCTTCGACCGCCTGGAACTGTGGGTGGACCCCAACATCTATAAGAATGGCATCGCCGTTTCCATCCCCGGCACCGGCGGCCTCTCCGGCTTGGACATGGCCGCCGCCCTGGGCGCCTTGGGCGGAGACCCCGCCCTTTCCATGGAAGTTTTGGAGCCCATCGACGACGCGGTGGTGGCCCTGGCCAAAAAGGCCCAGGCCGAGGGCAAGGTGAAGGTAAACCTGCGGGCGGAAACCGGCCTTTACATCAAGGTGGTGCTCACCGCCGGAGAAGACCGGGCCGAGGCGGTGATCTGCGACTTGCACGACAACCTGGTGTTCCTGGGCCTCAACGGCCAGGAAATCACCGACCACCCCCTGCTCACGGGCAAGGTGGGCGGCTCGGCCAGCCAGCTTGCCGAGATGGAGCACTGGTTCAAGGACCTGCCCTTGTCCAAACTGGTGGAGATGATCGACGATTTTGACCAGGAAGACATGGACTTCCTGGAGCAGAGCGTAAAGGTGAACCTCAAGCTGGCCGAGTACGGCATGAAGCACGGCTCGGGCCTGGGCATCGGCCAAGCCCAGGAGCGGCTGGTGCGCCAGGGGCTCATCAAAAAAGACATGATCGTGGCGGCCAAGATACTGGCCTCGGCCGCGGCGGACGCCCGCATGGCCGGGGTCAAGCTGCCGGCCATGGCCTCGGCAGGCAGCGGCAACCACGGCCTCACCGCCGTGCTGCCCATCTGGGCCTTGCGCGACTATCTGGAGGTGGACGACACCGAGGTGCTCAAGGCGGTGGGGCTGAGCCACCTGGTCACCGGCTACGTAAAGGCCCACACCGGGCGGCTCTCGGCGGTGTGCGGCTGTTCCATCGCTGCCGGAGCGGGAGCGGCCGCCGGGGTCACCTATCTCTTGGGCGGCAGCCTGCACTACATCGCCGCGGCGATCGTCAACCTCACCTCGGATCTGGCCGGGGTCATCTGCGACGGGGCCAAGGCCAGCTGCGCCCTGAAGCTCTCCACCGCCGCGGGCACCGCGGTGCAGGCGGCCCTGTTCGCCCTGCAAGGAGTCAGCGTGCAGCCCACCGACGGCATCGTGGGCGGCACCCTGGAGCAGACCACCAGGAACGTGGGCATCCTGAGCACCGAGGGCATGGTGGAGACCGACCGCACCATCTTGAAGATCATGCTGGAAAAGCATTTTGCCGAATATTGAGCGAGGATAAAAAGCGGCGTCCGGGCCGGAGCCCCAGGTTCCGCCGTTAGGGTCGCCGCCAGCCGGGCCCTTGAGGCCAAGAATATGGCAACCGTTTGAGGAGGCTGAGATGACCGAGAAATTCGACGAGCTACATTCTTCCGCCAGCGCCGACACCGTTCGCTGGCTTTACGGCGAATACACCAGGCAGGACCTCATGGTCATGGACCCCACCTGCCTCAGGGCCCTGTTCCGCGAGCGGGTGCACCACACCATAGAGGTGGAGATATATCCCATCATCGTGGGCGACAAGGAGCCCACCGCCATCTTCGGCACCCAGGCCCAGATCTGCTGGGAGGTGCTGAGCGAGCGCGGCTTCCCCATGGACGATCCGGACCTGCAATGGGGCAAGAAATACCTGGACCTGGCCGCCAAGATCCGCGCCGGGGAGAAGGTGACCATCGACGAGCCCCTGCCCGAGAAGTTCAACGCCGACGAGATGGCGGTGGTGAAAAAGCTCATCTGGGACCGCCGCTCCATCCGCGACTGGGTGCAGGACAAGCCGGTGCCCCAGGAGATGCTGGAGCAGATCATGGAGGCGGGCCGGGCCGCCCCCAACGGCTGCAACCTCAACGTGGTGCGCTTCGCGGTGATCAACGACCCCGAAGAGATGAAGATGGTCTGGAGCGACATCCCCACCCCGGCCAACCGCTGCACCATCATCGTGATCTGCTACGACAAGGCCATCTACGAAACCGTGGGCCACGACCGCCTGGTGCCCCACAACATGATGCTCGACTGCGCGGCCGCCGGCGACCACATGTGCCTGATGGCCCACGCCCTGGGCCTGGGCGCGGTGTGGCTCACCTGCACCGACAAGACCGCCGCCCGCTTCAAGAAGAAGTACGGCCTGCCCGACAACATCGAGCAGGCCCTGCACCTGGCCATCGGCTGGCCCTCGGTGGCCTCCATCAAGTCCCTGCGCATGCCGCTCAAGGACATGATGCTCACCAGGGGCAAGTAGGCCCCGCGGGCGCGAGAGAGAGATAATGGCCGCGGATCTAACCAAAATAGAGCTGCTGACCCGCCGCGAGATAGAGGCCCGCACCGCCGGGCCTCTGATCGAGCAGTTTATCCAGGCCATGGGCAAGGACAAGGCCCTGGCCGAGGTGGACAAGGTGGTGCAGCGCCTGGCCGAGGAGGCCGGGGCCCAGTTCGCCCAGACCCTGGGCGGCAACACCATGGAGCACTTTCACAAGGCTCCGGAAATTTGGAAACAGGGCGGGGCCCTGGAGATCGAGCTTGAGCAGATGGACAAGGACAAGCTGGTCTTCAAGGTAACCCGCTGCCGGTACGCGGAGATGTATCGCGATTTGGGCTACGAGGAGCTCGGACAGGTTCTTTCGTGCGGACGGGACGCGGCGTTTGCCAAGGGTTTCAACCCCGGCATCCGCATGCGGCGCACCACGACGATAATGTCCGGGGGCCCCTATTGCGATTTTGAATTTGAACTGGGGAGTTAGGGTAGGTAAGCATCAGGAGAGTCATCATCGTTCGAACCAAATTAGCGGAAAGGTAGGAAGCATGCGTAACCCTAAATTTAAACTCGTAGGGATCGTCGCGATAGCGGTTGTTTGTCTGGCTCTGAGCGGCCAGGCCATGGCCGGCGACTCCGGTCCCCAGAAGCTTTCCATGGCCACCTTCAAGAGCGGCAGCGGCTGGTACATCATGGCCCAGACCATGGCCAAGATCATGCAGGCCGCCCTGCCCAAGGGCACCACCACCGACGTGCTGCCCTACAGCGGCGGCGTGGGCAACCCCCTGCTGCTGCACAAGAACAAGGCCAACATCGCCCTGGGCTTCCCGGTAGAGACCGGCCTGGCCATCCGTGGCGAGGCTCCCTACAAGGAGAAGATGCCCGAGATCAAGATGCTGGTGGGCAACCTGGACACCTATTGGTACCTGTTCTCCGTGCGGGGCAACGTGCCGGTGAACAGCTTCGAGGAGCTTAAGGCCAAGAAGTACCCCATTCGCCTGGTGCTTCTGCCCAAGGGCAGCAGCGGCGAGTGGGCCACCAAGACGGTGCTCAAGGCTTACGGCATCACCTACGAGGACATCGAGTCCTGGGGCGGCAAGGTTACCAACGTTTCCTTCCCCACCGCCGTGGAGATGATGAAAGACGGCCAGGCCGACGCCTTTGCTCACGTGAGCACTCCCGGCCACCCCTCCTGGACCCAGCTTTCCACCCTGACCAAGATCCGCTTCCTGCCCATGGGCGCCAAGGTCGGCGCGCAGTTGGTGGGCAAGTACGGCTATCGCATGAGCACCCTGCCCAAGGGCGCTTTCCGTGGCGTTGAAAAGCCGGTGCAGGTGCTGGGCTTCGCCACCCTGCTCATGGCCACCGACAAGATGCCCAACGACATCGCCTACAAGATCACCAAGGCCATATGCGAAAACCGCGACCAGCTGGTCGCCACCTACAAGGGCGCGGCGGCTTTCCGTCCCCAGCTCGCTCCCGACGTGCCCCTGCCCCTGCATCCCGGGGCCGCGAAGTACTACAAGGAAGCCGGCTACATCAAGTAGAGGTTGAGCTACAACGGGCGCAGGCTCCCGGCCCACCGGGCCGGGAGCCTGCGCCCTACCAAGGATCACGCGGTATGCAACTGACGGCCAAGAGTTACGTTATATCCACGGTGGCCATAGCCTGGTCTGTAGCCCAGCTCTACAACTCCATCACCTTTGACCTGGACATCCTCCAGCTGGAGTTCATGCATCTGTCCTTCGCCCTGATTTTGGCCTTCTTGCTGAAACCGGGTCCGGCCCGGCTCAATCAGGGCAACTGGTCCGACTACCTGCTGGCCCTTGTGTCCGGCGCGGTGGGCGTCTACATGCTGCTGAGCTACACCAGGATTTCAGAGCGCATACGTTTCGTCTCCGACGTGGAGATAAGCGACGTGGTGGTCTGCGTGGTGCTCATCTTCCTGGTGCTGGAGGCTGGGCGCCGGGTGATGGGCTGGGGGCTGTCCATCCTGGGCCTGGTGGCCATCGCCTACGCCTTTTTCGGCTTCCTGTTGCCGGGCAACATCGGGCACAGCTCGGTGACCGGCGACAGCTTCACCGAGTTCATGGTGCTCACCCAGGAAGGCATTTTCGGCATCCCGCTGAGGGTGTCCACCATCTACGTGTTCCTGTTCGTGCTCTTCGGGGCGTTCCTTAAATACGGCCGCCTGGGCGAGTTCTACAACGACCTGGCGGTTTCCGTGGCCGGAGGGCTCAAGGGCGGGCCCGGCAAGGTGGCGGTGATCAGCAGCAGCCTGTTGGGCACCATCAGCGGCAGCGCGGTGGCCAACGTCTCCACCTCGGGCACCTTCACCATCCCCATGATGAAGCGGGCCGGCTACAACCCGGCCTCGGCCGCGGCCATCGAGGCCCTGGCCTCCACGGGCAGCCAGATCGTGCCGCCCATCATGGGCGCGGCGGCCTTCATCATGGCCGAGCTGACCCAGATTCCCTACTGGTCCATCGCCGTGGCCGCCATCATCCCCTCCATCCTGTACTACATCGTGGTGTACACGGTGGTGCATTTCGAGGCGGTCAAGCACGACTTGCAGACCGCCGAGGAAGACCGCAAGGCCTTCTGGGCCATGGCCCTCAAGAAGAGCTACATGTTCATCCCGGTGGTGGTGATCATCTACTACCTGTCCGCCGGCTACTCCATCACCCTGGCCGCCACCATGGCCATCCTGAGCGCGGTGGTGGTTTCGGCCATACCCTTGATCATCAGCCGCCAGTGGAAGGACTTCGGCCTGTTCGTAAAGGCCCTGGAGGACGGGGCCAAGGCCTGCGTGGCCGTGGCCATACCCTGCGCCATAGCGGGCATCATCGTGGGAGTGCTCACCCTGACCTCCCTGGGGCTCAAGTTCAGCGACCTGATCCTGGCCTTCGCGGGCGACAACGTGGTGTGGCTGCTCATCATCACCTCGCTGATCTGCATGGTCCTGGGCATGGGCATGCCCACCAGCGCGGCCTACATCACCGTGGCCATCCTGGCCATACCCGCCCTGATCAAGGGCGGAGTGCCCATCATCACCGCCCATTTCTTCGGCTTCTTCTTCGCCAACCTGTCCATGATCACTCCCCCGGTGGCTTTGGCCGCCTATGCCGGGGCGGGCATCGCCGGGGCCAACAGCTCCGAAGTGGGCCTCCGGGCCTGTTGGATGGGCCTGACCATCTACGCCATCCCCTTCCTTTTGGCCAGCTATCCGGCGTTGATGCTCTTGGGAGGTTGGGCCGAGATAACCTTCGACGTGCTGAAGGTGGGTCTCATCGTCATCAGTTTCTCCGCCGCCGTCATGGGAGTTTTCAGCGCGCGCCTCAAGGGCTACCAGCGCGGGCTGTTCTTCGCGGCGGGAGTTGTATTGTGGGCCAGCCTGTCTTCGCTGGTCCTTAACGTGGTCGGTTTCGCAGTGTTGGCGGCGGCCGTTTTCTGCGCCTACAAGTTTCGCCCGGCCCAACCAGCCGCCATCGGCCGGGCCTGAGGACGCTAAGCCGTGCCGCAGTCCTGGCCTTTGATCCCTTCGGGGCCGGGGCTCGGTAATACTGGGCATGGCATCGTGCTTACCCAGAAGAGAGGTAAAAAATCATGTCGAAAAATTTGAGGACCTACCTGGAGCAACTGGAGAAGGAAAGGCCGGAGGTGATCCTGAGGGTTAAAAAGCCCATGAAGGTCGCCTACGAAATCTCGGCCTTGCAGCGCAAGCTGGACGCCTTGCGCAAATACCCGGTTATCATCGTTGAGCATCCCATCCTGGACGACGGCACCGAGAGCGCCTTCCCGGTGGTGACCAACCTCACCGCCAGCCGCGAGCTCTGCGCCGACGCCCTGGGCCTGGACCACCGCCGCATCGCCATGGACTACGCCCAAAAGGTGTCCAACCGCATCGATCCGGTGAAGGTGTCCAAGGAAGAGGCCCCGGTCAAGGAGGTGATCGAGACCGGCGATCAGATCAACCTGCTCAAGTTCCCCATCCTCACCCACAACTACATGGACCCCGGTCCCTACATCGGCACCGGCTTCGTGTGCAACTACGACCCCGACACGGGCATCGACAACTGCTCCCTGCAGCGCATCTGGGTCAAGAGCCCCCGGCGCACCGGCTACTGGCCCGCGGTGACCAGCCACAGCATGCAGAACATCTGGAAGTGGTGGGGACAGGGCAAGGACATGCCCGTGGCCATCTGGATCGGCCATCATCCGGCCGGCATCTCCGGAGCCCAGTCGCGCCTGGCCTACCCCGAGAGCCACTACCCGGCCATGGGCGGGGTCATGGGCGAGGCGGTCAAGCTGGTGCCCAGCGAGCTGTTCGGCGAGGACATCATGGTTCCGGCCGACGCCGAGATGGTCATCGAGGGTTACGTGCCCCGCGAGGTCTTCGAGGCCGAGGGCCCCTTCGGCGAATACCCCGGCTACATCGGACCCCAGCGCCCCAGCCCGGTCATCGACGTCAAGTGCGTGACCTACCGCAAAGACGCCATCTACCACGGCCTGGGCGTGGGCCTGGCCGACCACTTGGTGCTCTTGGGCAACTTCCCCCTGGAGGCGCGCATCTACAACGTGGTGAAAAGCGTGATCCCCGAACTGATGAACGTCTTCGTGCCCATCTCCGGGCGGCGCAACCATGTCTATGTGCAGGTAAAGAAGACCAGGCCGGGCATCGGCAAGGAAGCCATCATGGCCACCCTGCCTTGCGACAGCCGCCTGAAGCACGTGTTCGTCATCGACGAGGACATGGACCTGTTCAACGAGAGCGACATCATGTGGTCCATCGCTTACCGCAGCCAATGGGACAGGGACCTGGTGGTGGTGGAAGGCGCGGCGGTGTTCCCCTTGGACCCCAGCGTCCCCTCGCCGGGCAACATCGGCACCCGGGGCGGCATCGACGCCACCATGCCTCCGCCCATAGGCAACGGGTTGCCCCGCTTCTACCAAATGGTCAACAAAACCCCCGAGGACGTGGCCGCGGCCATCCAACTCGAGGACTTCGTGGACTCCAGCCTGTTGAGCAATTACCCCACCTCTTCCTAGGCGAGGCTTTAAAGGATAGGCGTCATGATCACTATTGAGAAAGTTGGAAACCCCAAGGACGTCTGGGTCACCTGCCCGGGCTGCAAAGAGCTTTACTACATTGACCGGCTTTTCTACGAGCCGCAGTACGACAAGATCCCCTTGCACTGCCCCTTCTGCCACCTGGAGTTCGCCAAGGAGGACTCCCCCATGACCTGGGGCGAGTAGGCGGCGGATATAGTGGAAACGAAACAACCGGACGGGGCGGGCCACGGCGGTCCGCTCCGTCCGGCGCGCATGACAATGCCGGGCCGGGGGATATGATGCCTGGGACCAACGAGGAGGCGGATGCAAAGCGGCGGTTATTATCGCTGGGTGCTGATGGGCACGGCGGTGTGCGTCAAGATGATCATCAGCATCTATCAGTACTCCTGGTTCCTGTTCGCCTTCACCATCACCCGGCAAGAGGGCTGGTCCCTGGAGCAGGTGGGCCTCACCTTCACGGTGCTCATCTTGGCGGCCACTTTGGTGCAGCCCTTTTCGGGCATGTACGCCGACGCCGCCGGACCCCGCAGGCCCTGCCTCTTGGCGGCCTGCCTGGTGGGGGCGGGCATGCTGGCCGCCTCCTACGCCACCAGCCCCCTGGAGCTGTGCCTCTACTACGGCATGGGGGGCCTGGGGGTGGGGGCCTTGAACGGCATCTCCACCGCCACTGCCCTGAAGTGGTTTCCCCGTAAGCGGGGCCTGGCCACCGGGGTCGTGGAGTTCGGCTTCGGGGCAGGCACCCTGTTCTTCAACTTTTTCCTCCAGGACAGCCTGGAGCTTTTCGGCTGGCGGGATACCTTTTGGTATCTGTCCCTGGCCATGGCCGCGGTGCTTTTGCCTCTGGTCCTGCTCTATAGCTATCCCTCCGAGGATTGGGAGCGGCGCCTGAGCCCCCGGCGGCCGGAGCAGCCCGCCAGGGCGCAGTATCGGCCAGTGCAGATGGTGGCAACTCACCAGTGGCAGATAATCTACCTGGGCTTTACTCTTATAATCGCCACGGTGCTCATGTTCGCCTCGCACCTGAAGATGATCGCCCAGGAATTCGGCATAAGCGGCACCTTGTTCTCCTTCGTGATGGTGGCCTTCCCTCTGGGCAACGGCTTCAGCCGCATCGTGGGCGGGGTGGTCTCAGACTACCTGGGCCGGGAAAGGACCATGCTGCTGTTCTTCAGCCTTTTGGGGCTGTGCATGCTGTCCCTGGGCCTGTTCGGCAGCCAGCCTTGGGTTTTCGTGGGTGCGGTGTTCCTGGCCGGGCTGTTGGGGGGCGCGCCCTTCGTGCTTTACGCGGCCATGGTGGGGGATTACTTTGGAGCAAGCAACGCCACGGCCAACTGGGGCCTGACCATAACCGGCAAGGCCTGGGCCGGGCTCATCGCCGGGTGGTTCAGCGGCTATCTGGTGTCCCTGTCGGGCACCTACCAGACGCCCCTTTTGGTGCTGGCGCTCTGCTGCTTCGTGGCGGCGGCGCTGTCCAACCCCAGGCTGCTCAGGATCCCCGGCCCACCGGGGCGGCCCGTGGCTCCGGCCCCGGCCGGAACTAAAAGTTAGCGACTCTCGGCCAGGAGGACAATCATGGCGGATAAAGCCAAACCAATCATCGTGGGCATCACCGGAGCCAGCGGAGTCATCTATGGAGTGCGTTTGCTGGAGGTGCTCAGGGAGTTGGGGCGAGAGACCCACCTCATAATGAGCGATGCCGCCCGGCTGAACCTGACCATCGAGACCAAGTACCACCCTCATCAGGTGGAGGCCTTGGCCACCAAGGTGTACCCGGTGGGGGACATGGCCGCGTCGGTTTCCAGCGGATCGTTCATCACCGAAGGCATGGTCATCGCTCCCTGCACCATCAAGACCCTCTCGGCGGTGGCCAACTCCTTCAACTACAACCTTATCGTGCGCGCCGCCGACGTGTGCCTCAAGGAGCGCCGCCGGGTGGTGCTCATGGTGCGCGAAACCCCGCTGCACGCCGGGCACCTGAGGCTCATGTCCCAGGCGGTGGAGATCGGGGCCACCATCCTGCCGCCCATCCCGGCCTATTACCACGGCCCCCAGAGCATCTCGGACCTCATCGACCAGAGCGTGGGCAAGGCTCTGGATTGTTTCGGCATAGAACATCAACTTTTTCGGCGTTGGTCCTAGACCGCGCCAAGAGGGATAATCGCCATGAGTAAAAGCAAGACCGTAATCGCCGACAAAGCCCCCGCCGCGGTGGGCCCCTACAGCCACGCCTGCTGGGCGGGTGATCTGTTGTTCGTCTCCGGCCAGTTGGGCCGTGACCCGCTCACCGACTCCTTTCCCGAAGGCGGCGTCGAGGCCCAAGCCAAGCAGGCCATGCTCAACTTCGGCGCGGTGCTGAAGGCGGCGGGCCTGGAGTGGAGCCAGGTGGTCAAGACCACCATCTTCCTGCAGGACATGGCCGACTTCCCGGTGGTCAACCAGGTCTATGCCGGCTTTTTCTCGGCCGAAGACGGCTATCCCGCCCGGGCCTGCGTACAGGTGGCCAAGCTGCCCCTGGGCGGCCTGGTGGAGGTGGAGGGCGTGGCCAACGCCGCCCGCTAGGCCAGGGCCGCCGCAGGGAGACCGTGGGAAATCAGTGATAGCCAATGCCCGGAAAGGGAGGCAAGGTGGACCCTCGAGAAATATTTGAAGATCTCAAACAGCGGGTCATCAGCCTGGATATAGAACCGGAAGCCAGCCTGAACCTCAGCGACCTGGCCTCTTACTACGGGGTCAGCCGCACGCCGGTGAAGGAGGCCATCATCTATCTGGAGGCCGAGGATTGGGTTTACCGCAACGGCAACCACTTCACGGTGAGCCCCCTGACCCTGGACCGCATGCGCGACACCACCGAGATCCGCCTGATCCTGGAGGTGGAGGCCAACGTGCTGGCCCTGAGGCGCATGACCCCGGCGACTTTGGCCACCCTGGACGGCATCCTGGAAAAGATCTCCAACCTGGACAAGGTGAAGGACAACGAGGAACTCTCGCGCCTGGACACCGAGTTCCACCGGGTGCTCTACCAGGCCACGGGCAACAAGCAACTGGCCGCCCTGCTGGAGCGCATGCTTTCCGGCTACCTGCGTTTTTGGCGCTCCCGCCCCCAGAACATCATGAGCGGCAGCTTTTTCCACCAGGCCCAGGAGATCATCAAGGCCATCAAGGACAAGGACGAGGCCAAGCTCCGCGAGTTGAGCGTGGCGCACATAAAACAGTCTTTGAATGCCATCATGGGCATGTATTAAAACCGCTTTAAAAACACGGAACGCCGGTGAACGGGCACCGGCGTTCCATGAGGCGAATTCATTCTTTGCCTTTCAACGCCTTTGCAGCGTGATCCGATCAGCTTCCCAGGTATTTGCTCTTAACATACTAATATAAATAACAATAAAAACTGATCCTCGGCCTGGGCGCGGGGCCGGGTTCCGCCATGTTTGTTCCAAAATATGGAAACTATTCCGCTATGTAGAAAAAACTAGAAGTTTTTGGTTGACATGGAAATCCCCCTTTTAGTAACTTATATAAAACCATATTCCACAATTTGGAACAGATATGCTTTCAATCCAAATAAGGATTTCCCGGTTTTGCAAGGGGGGGGCCAGTCTATGAAATCTCTAGCCAAGGCCCTGTCGGTAATGGATTTGCTGGTCAGCAAAAACGAGGAGATGAGCATCACCGAAATATCCAACGCCCTGGATATGCCCAAGGGAACGGTGCACCGCATCCTTTCGTCTTTGGTGAAGTACAAATACGCCCGGCAGGATTTGGAGACCAAGAAGTACGGTTTGGGCATCCGCTTCTACATGATGCAGTCGCCCCTGGACCGCTTCAAAGCCCTGCGCGCGGTCATGAACCCGCTGATGCGCGAACTGTACCTCAAGTGCAAGGAAACCGTGAGCGCGGCTTCGCTGGTGGACGACGAGATCGAGTACATCGAGCGTTTCGAGTCGGAGATGCTGCTCCGGGTCTCCATCCGGGTGGGCACCCGCTTCCCGGCCCACTGCACCGCCACCGGCAAGGTTCTGCTTTCGGCCCTGTCCGAGGCGGAACTGACCCAGCTCTACAAGAGCCGGGGCCGTCTGAAAAAGTGTACCGAGACATCCATCACTTCCATGCGCGATCTCAAAAAGGCCCTGGAAAAGGTGCGCGAGCAGGGCTTTGCCCGCGACAGCGAAGAGACTCTCATCGGGGTCAACTGCATGGCCTCGCCCATCTACAACCTCAAGGGCGAGATGGTGGCGGCCATAAGCGTCTCCGGCCCCCGGGAGCGCATGACCCCCGAAAAGGTGGCCGAGCTGATGCCCCTGTTGCAGGAGACCACCGCGAAAATTTCTCAGGAGCTGGGAGCGCCCGATATCGCCCCGGCCCCCACCAAGAAACCAGCCCGCTCAGCCAAGAGCTGAGTAGCCAAAAGTCATCCATGGAGGAAATCGTGGTCAAGAAAGTCGGATTCGTGGGTTTGGGCATCATGGGATTGCCCATGGCGGGCAACCTGCTCAAGGCCGGTTACGAACTTTGCGTGTACGACGTAGTGCCCACTGCGGTGGAACAGGCCGTGGCCCAGGGCGCCACCGCCGCCGCCAGCCCCAAAGAGGTGGCCCAGAACTCCGAGGTGATCATCACCATGCTGCCCAGCGAGGCCATCGCCGAGCAGGTGGCCCTGGGTTCCGACGGGCTCATTGAAGGCATGGCCCCCGGTTCGGTGGTGGTGGACATGAGCACCATCAGCCCCACCGGCGCCAAGAAGATCGCTGCGGCCCTGAAGGAAAAGGGCTTTGAGATGATCGACGCCCCGGTGAGCGGCGGCGACGTGGGAGCCCAGGAAGCCTCCTTGTCCATCATGGCCGGCGGCGACGAGGCCACCTTCCAGAAGGTGCTGCCCCTGCTGCAGAAGATGGGCAAGAACGTGAACCTGGTGGGCGACAACGGCGCGGGACAGGTGTCCAAGGCCTGCAACCAGATCGTGGTGGGCCTGGCCATCGCCGCGGTGGCCGAGGCCTTGGTCTTCGCCAAGAAGAACGGCGTGGACCCGGCCAAGGTGCGCAACGCCCTGCTGGGCGGCTTCGCCCAGAGCCGCGTATTGGAGCTGCACGGCCAGCGCATGCTGGACCGCAACTTCACCCCCGGCGGCAAGGTGCACCTGCACAAGAAGGACACCGAGATCGCGGTGGAGGCGGCCAAGCAGTTGGGCATCTACTTGCCCTGCAACGCCCTGCTTTCCCAGCTGTGGAACTCGGTGACCGCCATGGGCGGCTCCCAGTGGGACCACTCCTCCATCGTCAAGTGTCTGGAAATGCTCTCCAACACCGAGGTAACTCCCGGCTAGGGCGCAGCCCGGCCGGGATGAAGTAGCGGGAGTCGCCCATGGGCGCAGACAGCAAGCAAAAAAGCCGCAAGGCCCGCGAGGATTGGATTCAGATCGACGCCCTGTGCTGCGGCACGGGCTGGGACGAAGACGATCTTCGCGCCCCCCACATCCTAATAGAAGACGCCTTTGGCGAGAGCCACCCCGGCAGCGTGCATCTGCGCGAGCTGGCCGAGGAAGCCAAGCTGGGGGTGTATCAGAGCGGGGGCAAGCCGGCCAACTTCCACGGCACCGACATCTGCGACGGGTGGGCCATGCTGCACGACGGCATGAACTACATCCTGCCCGCCCGCGAGGTTTACTGCGATCTGTTCGAGGCCCATGGGCGGGTCATTCCCTGGGACGGGGTGCTGGCCATCTCCTCCTGCGACAAGGTGATCCCGGCCCACCTCATGGCCCTGATGCGCCTGGACATCCCCGGTCTGCACATGCCCGGCGGAAGCAACCGCCTGGGCCCGGCCATGAGCCACAGCGTGTTCACCGGCGATGAAGCCACTCGCATGCGCCAGGGCCAGGACGTGGCCAAGAGCATCCGAAACTATAAACTCAGCGGCTGTCCGGGCATGGGCGGCGCGTGCCAGTTCATGGGCACCGCCAGCACCATGCAATGCGTGGCCGAGGCCCTGGGCATGACCCTGCCCGGAGCCGCGCTTTGCCCGGCCTCTTTGCAGGACATAAGGCGTTTATCCCGGCAGGCCGGTCACCAGGTCATGCGCCTGGCCGAGCAGGGCATCAAGCCCTCGGACATCATGACCGATGCGGCCTTTGCCAACGCCATCAAGGTTCACGCGGCCATTTCCGGCTCCACCAATGCCCTGATTCACCTGCCGGCCATTGCGCACGAGGGAGGCCGCTTGGTGGAGCCGGAGCTTTTTGACCAGGCCAACCAGAGCGTGCCCCTGCTCATGGACATCCAGCCCTCGGGCAAATACCTGAGCGAGCTGGCCTGGTACGCCGGGGGTATTCCCCGGGTGCAGTGGAACCTCAGGGACATGCTGGACCTGGACGTCATGACCGTCACCGGCAAGACCCTGGGGGAAAACCTGGAGCAACTCTGGAAAGAGGGCTTCTTCGAGCGCGGGGCCGGCTACCTGGCCAACTACAAACTGCGCCCCGAGGAAGTGATCAAGCCCCTGGAGCAAGCCAAGGGCACCGGCTCCATCGCGGTGCTTAAGGGCAACCTGGCCCCCGAGGGCTCGGTGATCAAGTTTGCGGCCATGCCCCAGGACATGCTGGTGCACCAGGGACCGGCCCAGGTCTTCGACCGCGAGGAAGAGGCCCTGGCCGCCTGCCTGGAAGGGCGCATCAAGCCCGAGTCGGTGGTGGTGATCCGCTGCGAGGGGCCCAGGGGCAGCGGCATGCCCGAGATGCTGGCCACCACCGAGGCCCTGGTGAGCATTCCCGAGCTTAGCAAGGTGGCCCTGGTCACCGACGGCCGCTTCAGCGGAGCCACCCGGGGCCCCTGCCTGGGCCACGTCTCCCCCGAGGCGGTGAGGGGAGGCCCCATCGCTCTGGTGGAAAACGGCGACCTGGTGCGCATCGACATTCCCGGCCGCCGGGTGGATCTGGTGGGTATCCAGGGAAAACCGGTCTCGCCGCAAGAGGCGGAAGGCGTCTTGGCCCGGCGGCGCGAAACCTGGCAGGCGCCCCGGCGCCAGCATCCCAGGGGACTTTTGCGCCGCTACTCCCAAGGGGCGGCCTCCGCCATGCGCGGAGCGTTTTTGGAGGATTGATCTGGGCCTGACGGGTGCCACGGGGGGAAGCCGTCGGGAACCTATTCATGGACGTAGGGCAAATCTTTTGGCCTGGGGCTCGTTTTAGGCAGCAATGGGTGTAGCGCAAGAGCCTGGCCGCATTTTGTGACGAACCAAGGAGGAGGATTTTTAATGAAACGGTTTTTGGTCCTGACAATGTTGGCCGGGCTTTGCGCCCTGGCCTTTGCAAGCGCGGCTCCCGCGGCACCACCCGCGGATATTGGCTGGGAGTTCCCTCTCTCCGGTCCCTACGGTTTCTACGCCGAGGAAATGAAGCGCGGCGTGGATATGGCCGTGGACGAGTGGAACGCCAAGGGCGGCGTGCTGGGCAAGCCGGTCAAGGTTTTGATCCGCGACTCCGAGCTGAAGGCCGACGTGGCCCTTCGGCGCATGAAGGAATTCGTGGACAGCGGTATTCCGATCATCGGCGGCAACCTGGGTGGCGGCATCTCCATGGTCATCAACCAGTGGGCCAACAAGAACAAGGTCCTGTACATGTCCACCTGCCACAACAGCCTGGGGCAGGGCTCCGACTGGGGCTACTACGGCTTCACCACGGGCATCAAGTCCTACATGACCGGCGCGGCCCTGGCCGACTTCGCCTTTGAGAAGCTGGGCAAAAAGTGGATGGTCATCGCGGCCGACTACCGTTGGGGTCACGACCAAGTGGCGGCCTTCCTGGTAAAGAGCAAGGCAGCCGGCGGCGAGTTCGTGGGCGCCATCTACACTCCCATCGGCACCCGCGACTTCTCGGCCTACGTGCCCCAGATTCTGGCCAAGAAGCCCGACTTCCTGGTGCTGTCCGTGTTCGGCTCCGACCTGGTCGCGGCCATCAAGCAGTTCGGCGAGCTGGGCCTGAGCCAGCGCGTCAAGTTGGCCCTTCCCAAGACCGCCATGCCCATCATGAAGGAGTGCGGCTCCGCCTATAACGAGAACGTCTACGGCGCGGTGACCTGGTACTGGACCCTGTACAAGAAGTACCCCAACGCCAAGCCCTTCGTGGACGCCTACATGAAGAAGTTCAACCGTCCCCCGGACGCCGACACCGATAGCGGTTACGTGGGAGCCCAGACCTTGTTCATGGCCATGGAAAAGGCCGGCACCCGCACCGACGTGGCCAAGATCATCCCCGCTCTGGAGAACCTGAAGTGGGACCTGAACCAGGGCCCCGAACACTTCCGTAAGTGCGACCACGTGCGCACCCAGACCGTGGTTATCCTGCAGGGCCGCGGCGCCAAGGCCAAGGGCTGGGACCTGGCGACGGTTATCGCCGAAGTGCCCCCCAGCAAGACCATGCTGCCTTGCGACGTGGACCGCGCCGATAGCGTATACGGCCCCATCCGTAACAAGTTGCCTGGCAAGTAGAAACCCAACAGCCTACCGCGGCGGTCTTTGCCGGCCGCCGCGGCAGGTTTTGAAAATGAGGGCGTGATGGAACTTAGTTGGGAAATCATCCTAATGCAAGTGATCATGGGGCTGGCCCTGGGAGCGATATATGTGCTGCTGGCCAGCGGACTGTCCATCATCTTCGGATTGCTGGACGTTCTCAACTTCGCCCATGGCACCTTCTACATGCTGGGAGCCTACGCGACATTCGTAGCCATATCCCTCTGTGGAAACTTCTGGGTGGGAATTATCGCGGCGGTGGTCATTGTGTCGCTTATCGGGGCCCTGTTCGAAATGACCCTGCTCAAACGGCTCTATGGCACCGACCAGATTTACCCCCTTTTGATGTGTTTCGGATTGAGCATCTTCCTGCCCGACATCATTAAGATGATTTTCGGGCTGGTGGGCAAGGTGGTGGACTATCCCTCCCTACTCCAGGGAGCCACCTTTGTGGACAACCTGATCCTTCCCAAGTACCGCATCTTCCTGGTGGTGCTGATGGCGGTGGTCCTGCTGGCCCTGTACCTGTTCATGAAAAAGACCAGCATCGGCATGATCATCCGGGCCGCCACCCGCGACCGGTTGATGGTCAATTGTTTGGGCATCAACGTGTCCCGGGTGTGGACCGTGGGCTTCATGCTGGGCGTGGGCTTGGCCGCCCTGGCCGGCGCGGTGGCCGCTCCCATGGTGCAGACCATCCCCAACATGGGCGACGAGATGACCATCGAGGCTTTTGTGGTGGTGGTTATCGGCGGGCTGGGCAGCCTGGGCGGAGCGGCCTTGGGCGGCCTTATCCTGGGGCAGGTGGTGAGCTTCGTCTCCCTGCTGGCCCCCGACTGGTCCAACGTATCCATCTTCCTGACCATGGCCCTGATTCTGGTGCTCAGGCCCAGGGGGCTCTTTGGCGAGGAAGGCCGGGATTAGACCAATGAATGCTAAAAAACAGACAAACGAAGTAGCGGCCTACAAGCCGCACAGTTGGCAAACCGCCCTGGAGTTCCGGGCCATGTGGGCGGTGCTGGCCCTGGGAATAGTGCTGCCCTTTCTGGTGTCCAAACCCCTGGCCACCGAAATTATGATCTACGCCCTGTTCGCTCTGGCCTTCAACCTGCTCCTGGGCCACACCGGCATGATCTCCTTCGGCCATGCCGGTTACCTGGGAGTGGGCTCCTATGCCGGGGCCATGGTGGTGTTCTACGGCGGGGTCGGCGTGTGGGTTTCCCTGCTGGCGGCCATGGCCGGCGGAGCCCTGGTGGCGGCCGTGGTGGGGCTCCTGGCGGTGAAACGCAAGGGAGCCTACTTCGCCATGATCTCCCTGGCCATCGCCCAGATGCTCTACTTTTTGGCCTTGTCGCCCTTCAAGCGCTGGACCGAGGGAGAGGACAGCCTCAAGCTGCCCCCCCTGTCCGTGGACTTCCCCTTCCATCTGAACCTCTCCGACCAGACGCAGCTTTATTTCTTCGTCTTCGTCATCGTGGCCCTGGCGGTGCTGGCCCAGTGGCGCCTGCTCAACTCGCCCTTCGGCCACGCCCTCAAGGGGATCAGGGAGAACGAGGACCGCATCAGGGCCTGCGGGTTCAACATCACTCGCATCAAGTTCTTGTCCATCATCTACTCCGGGCTGTTCTCCGGCCTGGCCGGCGGCCTGCTGGCCATCTACCTGGGCGCGGCCTCGGTGACCACCCTGTTCTGGATGACCTCCGGCGTGGTGGTGATGCAGACCGTGCTGGGCGGCACCCACACCTTCATGGGCCCCTTCATCGGTACGATGGTGTTCTTGTACCTTCGCAACAACATCAGCAACTACACCGACCGCTGGGAAATGTGGGTAGGGGCCATGTTCATGGCCTTGATACTGTTGTTCCCCGAAGGCATCTGGGGAACCGTCATGCAGAAGATCGGCGAACGTCGCCGCCCTTCGGCGTCTTGAGATAGAGGCCTGTCATGCTTTTACAAACCAACGGCGTATGTAAATATTTCGGCGGCCTGAAGGCGGTGGACCAGGTGGACTTCTCCATAGAACAGGGGAAGCTCAAGTCCATCATCGGGCCCAACGGCGCGGGTAAGACCACCTTCTTCAACCTGGTGTCCGGCCTGTACAAGCCCACCCACGGCCAGGTGACTTTCCAGGGCAAGGACGTTTCCCACGCCTCCATGAACGAGCGCTCCCAGCTGGGGATCACCAAGACCTATCAGATCACCAGCATCTTCCCGCGCCTGAGCGTGTTCGAGAACGTGCGCCTGTCGGCCCAGTCGCGGGTGAGCATGTTCAACTCCTGGCGCAAGGCCTACAGCTACTCGGCCATGAACAACCGCACCATGGAGATCCTGGAGCACGTGGGCCTGGCCGATCAGCAGGGCCGCACCGCCTCGGAGCTGAGCCACGGGGAAAAGCGCTACCTGGAGATAGGCATCGCCCTGGCCACCGAGCCCACCATCCTGCTCCTGGACGAGCCAACCGCGGGCATGAGCCCGGCGGAGACCGTGGAAGCCACCCATCTGATCCGCAAGCTGTCCAACGAGCTGAAGCTGACCATCATCCTCATCGAGCACGACATCAGCGTGGTTATGGGCATCTCCGACGAGGTGATGGTGTTGCACGAAGGCAAGAAGCTGGCCGAGGACACTCCGGAAAAGATCAGCGCCAACGAGACGGTGCAAAACGTCTATTTGGGAAAAGGGGCCGAGCCGTGCTCAAGGTAGAAAATATAAACACCTACTATGGCAGCAGCCACATCCTGCACGGGGTGTCCCTGGAGGTTCATCCCGGGGAAGTGGTGGTGCTCTTTGGGCGCAACGGGGTGGGCAAAACCACCACCCTCAAGTCCATCATGGGCATCCAGCCGCCCAAGAACGGCCGCATCATCTACAAGGGCGAGGACATCACCGGCAGGGCGCCTTACCTCAACGTGCGCAAGGGGCTGGCCATCATCCCCGAAGATCGGCGGATAATCCCCAACCTCACGGTGGAGGAGAATCTGCAGCTGGGCATCTTGCACAAAAAGAAGCAGCTCAACGTGTCCGAGCAGTTCGACATGGTCTTCGACTACTTCCCCAAGCTCAAGCTGCGGGTGAAGCAGTTGGGCGGCAGCCTGTCCGGCGGCGAGCAGCAGATGCTCACCATCGCCCGGGGGCTGATCTCCAACCCCGAGCTGATGATGATCGACGAGCCCACCGAGGGCCTGGCTCCGCTGATCGTGGAGGAGATCGCCGAAATTCTGCGCCGCCTGCAACGCCACGGGGCCACCATCCTGTTGGTGGAGCAGAACTACGACCTGACCATTTCCCTGAGCGAAAACCTCAGGGCCTACGTCCTGGAAAAGGGCCAAGTCAAGCTTAGCGGCACCCCGGCGGAGCTCAGGGCCTGCCAGGACGAGGTGGAGCAGTGCCTGGGCGTTAAGCTCTAGGCCGGACGGAAGATACGTTGTTAAATCCTGCCCCCTGACGACGGGTGCTCTAAAAGGCGGCCGACCAATGGGAGACCTAATGAGCCCTCATCATGGATCTACTACAAGGTTAGAGGTAATCAGGGGAGGATGAAAAAATGAAACTTACGCTTCTTACCGAGAACAACAGCCTGTTCTGCAAGTTCTACTTCGCGGAGCACGGCTTCAGCGCATTCATCGAGGACGAGGGCAAGACCATCCTCTACGACACCGGCTATTCCAATGCCTTCATTCTCAACGCCGAAAAGATGGGCTTTGACCTGACGGCCATCGACATGCTGATTCTGTCCCACGGGCACTACGATCACACCGGCGGCCTCAAGCATCTCATCGACTATTACAAGGCCAAGAAAGTCACCCGCAAGCCGGTGCTCAAGTTCACCAGCGAGGTGTTGCTCCTGCCCAAGTTCAACTTCGAGATCCAGGAGAACCAGGGCACCGACGTGGACATGGAGACCCTGGAGAAATACTTCGACGTGCAGATGAGCGAAGAGGTGGAGAAACTCACCTCCCGGCTCTACTACCTGGGCAAGGTTCCCCGGGCCAACGGCTTCGAGGGCCGCATACCCCAGGTTCCCAAAAAGCTGGTGAACGGCGAGTGGGTGGAAGACCTGGTGGACGAGGACACCCAACTGGCTTATCTGCACGGCAACAACGAGGTTAGCGTGATCACCGGCTGCTCTCACAACGGCATCTGCAACATCATGGCCTACGCCAAGCAGGTGACCGGGGCAGACCGCATCAACACGGCCATTGGCGGGCTGCATCTGCAGGCGCCTCCCGACTGGCTGATGCAGGCCACCAAGGACTTCGTGCGGCAAGAGGGAATCAGGACTTTCTACGCCTGCCACTGCTGCGACTTCAAGTCGCGCATCGCCCTTTCCGGGGTGTCCAACGTGGAAGAGGCGGGGGTGGGCCTGGAGTTGGTTTGGGAATAGGCCCGGCGCCGGTGGCCTGGACAGCCAGTGGACGAGCGATTGGCCACAGGATCAGCAATAAGGAGTAAACGTGGCGGCCATAGATAAGTATGAACCAGGGACCTCCCACTTTCTTTTGGGCAACGAGGCCATCGCCCGCGGCGCCCTGGAGCGGGGAGTCAACTTCGTCACCGGCTATCCCGGCACCCCCTCCTCGGAGATAGTGCCCGCCCTGGCCCAGTGCACCCAAAAGGGCAAGCTGCACGCGGAGTGGTCCACCAACGAACTGGCCGCCGTGGAAGGGGCCGCCGCCGCGGCCACCGCCGGCTTGCTGAGCCTGTCGGCCATGAAGAACGCGGGCCTGAGCCTGGCCCTGGATTTCATCACCCACCTTAGCTACACCGGCCTGGGCCCCAAGGGCGGGGCCTGTCTGATGGTGGTGTGCGACGACCCCCACGGCCACTCCAGCGGCGACGAGACCGACTCGCGCTGGCTGGCCCGCTTCGCCACCGCGCCCATGGTGGAGCCCGTGACCGGGCAGCAGGCGGTGGAGTTGGTCAAGTACGCCTTTGACATCTCCCAGAAGCACAGCGCCTTTGTCTTCTACCGGGGCTACACCCGCCTGTCCCACGCCAGCAACCCCATCACCATGGGCGAGTTGCCCCAGGGCGCGCCCCAGGCCTCCTCGGACAGCTCGGTGAGCCTGAACCCCTATCTGTCCATCGACAAGCACCAGGATCTCTTGGCCAAGATGGAGGCCATCCGGGCCGATTTCGAGCAGTGCCCCTTCAACACCTACCAGGGGCCGGACAAGCCCGAGCTGGTGGTGGTGGCCAGCGGCGCGGGCCATCTGGCCGCGGCCGAGGCCCTGGAGACCCTGGGCCTGGAGGAGCGGGTGGGGCTTCTGAGCCTGGCCACCATCTGGCCCCTGCCCACCGCCTGGGTGATCGAGCACCTTAAAAACGCGCCTCAGTTGCTGGTGCTGGAGGAGGTGGACCCCTTCATGGAGACCGCCGTGAAGGAGGCCCTGGTGGACCACGGCCTGGGCTCGGTGGCGGTGTACGGCAAGGGCAGCGGCCACATTCCCATGAGCGGGGAGATGACCCCGGACCGCGCCCTCAGCGCCCTGGCCAAAATCTTCAACATCAAGGCCCCGGCCCGGGACGAGGCCTACGAGCGCTTGGTGCAGCAGGAAGTGGCTCCCCTGGTGATCAGCCGGGGGCTTTCCTGGTGCGCCGGCTGCCCCCACCGGGCCAGCTTCTGGGCCCTGGACAAGGCCATCAAGGCCGACGCCCGCGACGCCTACGTCACCGGTGAGATCGGCTGCTCCACCCTGGACGTGTTCCCCGAGGGCAAGGCCCAGATCAAGCTGCTGCACTCCATGGGCTCGGGCACCGGCACCGCCGCCGGCCTGGGCCAGCTAAAGCCCTTCGGCTATTCGCAGCCGGTGGTGGCGGTGTGCGGCGACTCCTCCTTCTTCCACAGCAGCGTGCCGCGCCTGATAAACGCGGTGTACAACCAGGCGGACATGCTCCAGATCATCCTGGACAACTCGGCTACGGCCATGACCGGCTTCCAGCCCCACCCCGGCACCGGCAACACTGCTGAGAACACCCCGGCCCCGCGCCTGGATGTGGCCAAGGTGTGCGAGTCCATCGGTTGCCAGGTCACCATCGCCGATCCCTTCGAGGTGCGCGCCACCACCAAGGTGATGCGCGAGCTCATGGGCAAGCCCGGGGTGCAGGTGCTGATCCTGCGGCGCACTTGCGAGTTGGTGCGCATGAAGGCCGCCAAGTCCCACCCCTACCGCATCACCATTGACCAGGAAAAATGCAAGGGCGCCGAATGCGCCGTGTGCAGCCGGGACTTCCGCTGCCCGGCCCTGTACCTGGACCCGGCTACCGGCAAGACCGCCTTCAAGGAACAGATCTGCTCGGGCTGCGGGGTCTGCGTGGAAATCTGCCCCTTCAAGGCCATCAGCAAGCAGGAGAACGACTAATGCCGCTGTCACCCGATCCCTACAACCTGATCATCTCCGGCATCGGCGGCCAGGGAAACATCCTGCTTTCCCGGCTGGTGGGGCGTCTTATGTTCCGGGCGGGCTATCAAGTCAGCATCGGCGAGACCTTCGGTGCGGCCCAGCGGGGCGGCGGAGTCTTCTCCGGAGTGCGCATCTCCAGCAAGCGCCTCTACGGGCCCATCGTGCCCCAGGGCGCGGGCAGCATGATCATCAGCCTGGAGCCACTGGAGGCCCTGCGCATGATCAGCCAGTACGGCAACCCCGGCGTGAAAGCCCTGGTCAACAGCGAGGGCATCCACCCCGTGGCGGTGCTCTCCCAAAAAGCCAGCTATCCCAGCGACGAGGCCATGAGCGCGGCCATCCACAAGGCCACCGATAAAGCCTGGCTGTTCAACGCCACCAAAATCGCCCTGGAGTTGGAAGCGCCCATAGCGGTGAACATCGTCATGCTGGGCGGCCTGGTGGCCACCGGCGCCCTGCCCCTGGACGCCGACGAGGTGGCCGACGAGGTAAAGGCCTCGGTGCCGCCCCACTTGGCGGAGCTGAACCTGACCGCTTATCGTAGAGGCATGGAAGCCGTAGCCGGGGCCTAAGGGGGGGAGAAAGAGGAATCCCTTGAGCGCACTCATCAAAATAGCGGTAGTATCCGCCGACCTGTGCAGCGGTTGCCGCAGCTGCGAGACCTGGTGCTCCTTTGTCTTGGCAAAGGGCAAGGGGTTTCGTCCGGAGGAATCGCGCATCCACATTGAAACCGATCCCCAGGGAGTGCTCAACATCCCCCACATAAATTGCCTGGAGGAATGCCAGCTCAAGCATGAGGGCGATCCCATCTGCGTGGAGATGTGCCCCACCGGCTGCCTTATCTACACCGACGACGAGGACCTGGAGAGCAAGCGCGCCCTGTGGGAGCAGGCCCGCCAGGACCAGCCCCTGTTCCGGCTCATCGTGCCCTGGAAATACCCCTATCCCTGGCGGCCGCTGAAGAGGGACGAGCTATGAGCTGGCATGGTTGGGCCGGACGCGTTCTGCGGGTGGACTTGGCCACCGGCCGCATAAGCACCGAGGAGCTGTCCTATCAAAAGGCGCGGGACTTCATCGGGTGCCGGGGCCTGAACGTGGCCTACCTCTACGATGAGGTAGGGCCGGAGGTGGGGCCCTTCGACCAGGGCAACAAGCTCATCTTCGGGGCGGGCCCCCTGGAGGGCACCCCCATCGGCATGGGCCGGGTCTCCGTGCTCACCAAGCACCCCAACCGCTTTCTGGGCGAGGGCGGGGCGGGCGGCCATTGGTCCGCCGAGCTCAAGTTCGCAGGCTACGACCTGCTCATCGTGGAGAACAAGGCCGAGCGCCCGGTGTGGCTGCTCATCGTGGACGACAAGGTGGAGCTGCGCGAAGCCTCCCATCTCTGGGGCCGCGACACCAAGGAGAAGCACGCCATCATCCGCGAGGAGACCGGCATCGCGGGCATTCACGTGGCCTCGGTGGGCATGGCCGGGGAAAACCTGGTGGCCAACGCCAAGGTGCAGTTCACCCTTGACCACTCCGGCGGCAAGGGCTGCGGCACCATCATGGGCGACAAGAAGCTGGCCGCCGTGGCGGTGAAGGGCTCGGGCATGGTCACCGTGGCCCACGGCGACCGCTTCCTGGCGGCCTACCGCAACTTCCACAAGACCTTTGACCTCAACACCACCCGCGACGCCTTCGTGCCCTCCTGGTCCTTCAACAGCGCCAACATGCTCCTGGAGCTGTTCAACGAGAACGGCTGGGTGCACGCCCACAACGCCCAGATGGGCCTGTTCGAGCCCATGCTCAACGACGTAGAGTACATGGACAAGTACGTGGTGCGCCCGGAGTCCAGCTTCTGCTGCCCCCTGCCCGCCTGCGGCCGCCGCTTCGAGATAAAAGAGGGGCTGTTCGCGGGCACCGCCGGGGACGAGCGGGAGGTGGGCTTTGCCCAGGCCGCGCCCATCGTGGGCATACAGTCCTACCCCCACGTCATCAAGTTCCGCGATATGTGCAACCGGGCCGGGCTGGACGAGGACCAGGCCATGTACTCCATCGCCTGGGCCATGGAGTGCTACGAGCGCGGGATCATCAATCGCAGCGACACCGACGGCATGGAGCTGCGCTTCGGCGACGCCGACGCCTTCCTGACCATGGTGGACAAGATCATCCGCCGCGAGGGCTTCGGCGACATCCTTGCCCTGGGAGTGGCCGAGGCGGCCAAGCGCATCGGCAAAGGCTCGGAGCGCTTCGCCCTGAGCATCAAGGGCAAGGAGCTGGAGCGCATGCCCCAGCGCAACGGCTACCAGATGGCCCTGGGCCTGGCGGTGAGCGAGGGCGGGCCGGACCACACCCGTTGGTATCCCCCCTATCCGCCCAACCCCAAGACCATCCCCGCGGACATGGATCTGCCCTTCGATCCCTTCAAGGCCTTCAAGACCCGCTCGCCCGACGACAAGGGCCGCCTGGTGCGCTGGCTCTACGACAGCCGGGCCATCGTGGAGAGCCTGCCCAGCTGCGTGTACATGATCCGCGCCATGCTGGGCATCGACTTCCGCCCCTGGCTGGAGTTGTTCAACTCCTGCACCGGCGAGGACGGCGACCTGGACGACTTTATCCAAAAGGGCACGCGCATCGTCAACCTGGAGCGCGCCTACATCGTGCGCGAAGGCTTCCGGCGCGCCGACGACACCATCCCCCGGCGCATGCTGGAGGAGCCGGTGAAGGAGCACAACATCCCACCCATCGGCGACAACCTGGAGATCATGAAGGACGACTATTACCAGGTGCGCGGTTGGGACAAGGAAACCGCCATACCCAAGGAAGAGACCTTGCGGGGCCTGGGCCTCATCAACGTGGTGGAGGACTTCAAACGACGGGGTATATGGGAGAGCACGGAGGAGGGCGGCCATGCATAGCCCCCAGCCAGCGCCCATCCACGTTTTCGTGAAGTACGTGGGCCGCATCGCGGTGATGACCGGGCGGGTGCGCGAGTCCATACCCCTGGACGAGCCCGCCAATGCGGACCATTTGTTGGATGTCATGGAGCAGCGCTACCCCGGCTTCAGGCCGGTGTTCGACCCGCCGGGGGGAGTGTTCAACCTAACCACCGCCATTATTTGCCGGCGCGGGGGCCAGCCCAGCTTCAGCATCGTGGACCCCCAGGAGCCGCTGAAAGACGGAGATGTCCTGACCTTCTGGTAGGCCGGGGCTTAACTCAAGTTGCGCCGCCCCAGGGGGGGCGGGCCGGGCCCGCGAGGCGCGGCGAAAAAGTTAAAACGGCAAGGCCGGTTGCCTTGCAAAAGGAGGCCAAACATGGGCGACAGCGTTGTCAAGTATGATGAAAGAGGAGTCATGGACGGCGGGACCATTGGTCTGCCCCGCGAGATGAGCCGCGACATCTGGCTCAAGGAAGTCTTCCCCGAGTGGGGCTCCTACCTCAACTACGAGATCGACAAGTTCCAGGTAAAGCCGGGCACCGGCGCCCTGTGGTATTTCGGGGCCATGTCCTGCGCCATCAAGAGCCAGGAAGGCGCGGTGTTCCTGGTGGACAACTACGCCGGTCCCAGCCTTTTCACCGACTACTCCTATTGCGGCGTGTGCCGCACCAGCGGCGCGGAAAAGCTGTGGTGGATGCGTACCCACCCCATGGTGGTGGACCCCTGGAAGTTCAAGCGCATCGACGCGGTGTGCATCACCCACCATCACCAGGACCACATGGACTTCTACACCATCAGCGCCGCCTTGCAGACCTCCAACTGCAAGTTCATCGCCCCGCCCGAAGCGGCCCGGCGCATGAAGGCCAACATGGGCGTGCCCGAGGACAGGCTGATCGTGGCCGAGGTGGGCAAGAGCGTGCAGATCGCGGACATGAAGATCGACTTCGCGCCCAACTACGACATCATCGCCACCAAGACCGGCTTCGACACCCCGGTGCCCTACGAGGAAGTGGCGGTGGCCTACATCTTCAACACCCAGGGCGGCAACATCGCTTTCCTGGGCGACTCCCTGTACCACAACGGCTACCGCATGGTGGGCGAGAAGTACAAGATCGACGTGGTCTCCATGGCCATGGGCAACAACGCCCCCGGCTACACCGACAAGATGTCTCCCTGGGACCTGTGGCGGGTGGCCGAGGCGCTCAACGCCGAGGTGATCCTGCCCATGCACCACGACAACTGGGCCAACTGCTACGAGGATCCCGGTTATCTGGTGGATATCGTGGAGCGCAAGAACAAGGAGCCCCGCCACCACAAGATGAAGGTCGTGTCCATGCTGCCCGGTGGCCGTTACATCCATCCGAACGACAAGGACATGGGCCTGTACTGCTACCCGGACAACCGTGAGCTGATGAACTGGCGCAAGAGCAAGGAATACGGCCCCGACGCCGACTAGCCCTCTTCGCCTCAAGCAACAATAGGCCCCTCCGGGCGCGCCCCGGCGGCGCGCCCGGAAGCGGGCCAGGCATCTCCGGAGCAAGCGGAGCTGCTCCAACATCCCTGCTCGGCCACGAGCCGCAATAGGGGAGGATTCTTCAGTGTTAGGCATTCGCATGCACGGCAGAGGCGGACAGGGAGCCGTGGTCGCCTCCAAAATATTGGCCAAGGCCTATTTCATGGAAGGACTGTTCGTGCAGGCCTTCCCGGCCTTTGGCATGGAGCGCCGCGGAGCGGCGGTGGCGGCATACGTTCGGGTGGACTCTTCACCGGCACTGGCCAGGGGAGAGATCGTCAACCCTGACGTGTGCGTGGTTTTGGACCCCAAGCTATTGGAAATGGTGGATGTGACCGCGGGCCTGGCTCCGGGCGCGCCCATCGTGCTCAACTACGCCGAGGGGCAGGTTCCCCAGGACTTGGCCGGCCGCTTCACCTTGGCCCTTATCGACGCCAACCAGATAGCGGTCAATCACCGGCTGGGCTCGCGCCTGGCCCCGATCATCAACACCGTGGTGCTGGGGGCTTACCTCAAGGCGGTGCAGGAGCCTGCGCTCAAGCCCGAGACCCTATTCCAGGCCATCGAGGAAGGCGTGCCCGCCAAAAAGCAGGAGAACGCCGCCGCCGCCCGTGAGGCCTACGAACAGGTCAGGGTCTTGGAGAAGAGCTGATGGCCAAGAAGCAGATAGATTCGATAATGCAACTGCCGGTAATGCCCTTGACCATCGAGGACATGACCTGGAACAAGACCGGGACCTGGCGGCTGCTCACCCCGGTGCAGCAGGACAAGACCGCTCCCTGCCGGGCGGCCTGCCCCCTGGGGCAGCCGGTCCCCCAGATGATCCACCAACTGGCCGAGGGCGAACCGGCCGCCGGTCTGGCCCTCCTGATGGCCTACAACCCCATGCCCGGAGTGACCGGCCGTTTGTGCTACCACCCCTGCCAGGCCAAGTGCCTGCGCAAGGAGCTGGACCAGGGCATCGCCATCCAGAGCCTGGAAAAAAGCGCCTCTCAGGCCGAAGGGGCACCCGCCCTGGAGCGCCGGGCGGACACGGGCAAGCTGGTTGCGGTGTGCGGCTCCGGCCCGGCCGGGCTGGCCGCGGCCTATTTCCTGGGCCTGGCCGGCAACACGGTAACCGTTTTGGAGCCGGGCCAAGTGGCCGGTGGTTTTCTCACCCAGGCCAAGGCCGGGCAACTAGCCCCCGAGGTGCTGGCCAAGGAAATTGAGCGCCTGGCCCAGGTGGCCGGGGTTCAGATAAAGACCCAGGCCGCACCGAACTTCCTGGCGGGGATGGACCTGGTGCTGGTGGACGAGAGCGCCTGTGCCCCTGATTCCGCCGAGGCCCAGGCGGTGAGCGCCCTGGCCAAGGGAGGCCCCGAGCCTCTGGTGCTGAGCGCCGAAGGCGGCTTCAAGGCCTCCCAGGTGGCCCACGCCCTGGCCCTGGGCCGCGAGGCGGCCAACCAGGCCCAGGAGGCCCTGGGGCTGCCGGCCATCTTCGCCCAGCCGGAGTTGGGCCCGGTGGCCACGGTGGATGACCTCACCCTGGGCTTCTTCGCCCCGGCCGAGGCCTCGGAACAGGCCCAGGAGGAGGCGGCCCGCTGCCTCTCCTGCGGGACCTGCAACCTGTGTCAACAATGCGCCTTGTCCTGCCCCGACGCCTGCTGCAACCTGAACGAGGCGGGCGGGACCATCGAGATAGATCTGTACCATTGCAAGGGCTGCGGAATCTGCTCCTATGAGTGCCCGCGCGGAGCTTTGGTCATGGAGAACCAGCCATGAAAAAAGTGATCATGGGTACGGAGACGGCGGCCCTGGCCGCGGTCCTGGCCCGAGTGCAGGTGGTGGCCGCCTATCCCATCACCCCCCAGACGGTGACCGTGGAGGAGCTGTCCGACTACATCGGCAAGGGTGAGTTGGACGCCGAGTACATTACCGTGGAGTCGGAGCACTCGGCCATGGCCGCCTGCGTGGGGGCCTCGGCCACCGGCTCCCGGGCCTTCACCGCCACCTCCAGCCAGGGCCTGGCCCTGATGCACGAGATGCTGCACCACGCGGCGGGCGGTCGCCTGCCCATCGTGATGCTCAACGCCAACCGGGCCCTGAGCCCGCCTTGGAACCTGTATTGCGACCACACCGACTCTCTGTCCCAGCGGGACACCGGGTGGATCCAGTACTACTGCTGCGACGTGCAGGACGTCATGGACAGCACCTTCATCGCCTACCGCGTGGCCGAGAAGGTGATGTTGCCGGTGATGATCAACCTGGACGGCTTCTACCTCACCCACACCTCCGAGATCATCGACGTTCCCGACCAGGAGGAGGTGGACCGCTACCTGCCGCCCTACGATCCGGCGGACAAGGTGGATGTGGACAACCCCTCCACCTACGGCTGCGTGTGCGGGGCCGACCTGTTCTCCTCGCTCAAGTACCGCCGCCAGATGGAAACCCTGGCCGTGGAGCAGGCCTGGCAGGAGGCTTCCGACGAGTTCGCCGCCCAGTTCGGCCGCTCCCACGCCCCGGTGCAGGGCCATAACCTGGACGATGCCGAGGTGGTCATCGTGACCATCGGCACCGCCGGCGGCGCGGCCCAACTGGCCGCCGACGCCCTGCGCAAGCAAGGCGTGGCCGCCGGCAGCCTGAACCTGGCCATGGTGCGCCCCTTCCCCCACCAGTCCTTCCGCCGGGCGGTGAGCGGGGCCAAGCACCTGGTGGTGCTGGACCGCGACGTGTCCTACGGCGGCGAGGGCATCGTGGCCCAGGAAATCAAGTCCTGCCTGTACGGCAAAAGCTCGGCCCAGGTGCACGGCTTCATTGCCGGCGTGGGCGGCATGGACATCACCGAGGAGCTGTTGGCCGACATGGCCCGCGAAGCCCTGGGCGGCCAAAAGCAAGGCCTGGAACTGGGCGACTCTATCTGGATCAAGGTGCTGCCGTGAATAGCAAGATACTGAAGCAGGAACTCCTGGCGCCCGGACACATGGGCTGCCCCGGCTGCGGGGCCTCGCTGGTGATGCGTTACGTGCTGGAGGTGCTGGGCCCCCAGACCATGGTGGTGATGCCCGCCGGTTGCTGGCCCACCTTCGTGGGCCTTTATCCCAGCACCTGCCTTCGGGTGCCGGTGATGTCGGTGCCCTTCGCCACCACCGCCATGGCCGCCGCCGGGGTGCGCGCCTCCCTGAACCGTCAGGGCAAGAGCGAAACCAACGTGCTGGCCTGGGCCGGCGACGGCGGCACCTTCGACATCGGCTTGCAGGCCTTGAGCGGTGCGGCCGAGAAGAACACCGACCTCATCTACGTGTGCTACGACAACGAGGCCTACATGAACACCGGCATCCAGCGCTCCTCGGCCACCCCGCCGGGCTGCTGGACCACCACCACCCCGGCCTCGGCCCCCAAGGTGGAGCCCAAGAAGAACATCATGGAGATCATGGCCGCCCACCGCATCCCCTACGCGGCCACGGCCTCGGTGGGCTATCCCCGCGACCTCATGGAAAAGGTGGAAAAGGCCAAGGGGCTCAAGGGCACCCGGTTCCTGCACATCCTGGCCTCCTGCCCCACCGGCTGGCGGCACGAAACCGAGTTGACCATGGAGGTGGCCCGCAAGGCGGTCCAGTGCCGGGCCTTCCCCCTGTACGAGGTGTGGGACGGGGTGCGCTGGTCCCTGACCCCCATGGCCGCCAAGACCCCGGTGACCGACTACCTGAACATGCAGGGCCGCTTCAAGGGCATGTCCGCGCCCCAGCGCGAGGTGTTCCAAACCTGGGTGGACGAGGATTGGGAGCGCCTGCGGGAAAAATGCGGCGACAACCAGGCCGCGTAACGGCGAGGTAGACCCATGGCTATGCCCCGAGTCTTGATCATGGCCACCCTGGACACCAAGGACGAGGAGACTCTCTACGTCCGCGAGGTGCTCCAGGCGCAAGGAGTCAAGGCCCTGATCATCGATTGCGGCAGCCTGGGCACGCCTCCCCCGGTGGCGGACATAACCCGTGAGCAGGTGGCCCGCCGGGCCGGGGTGGAGCTGGCCGAGCTGGTGGCCACCGGCGACAAGGGCCACATCATCGGCACCATGGGCCGGGGCCTGTCGCTCATCGTGGAGGACATGCACCAGGCCGGTGATCTGCAAGGGGTCATCGGCCTGGGCGGGGGCCAGGGCACGGCCATGGGCACCGGCGCCATGCAGTCGCTGCCCCTGGGCTTCCCCAAGGTGATGGCCACCACCCTGGCCGCGGGCAATATGCGCCCCTTCCTGGGCACCAAGGACATCGCGGTGTTCCCCTCGGTGGCCGACATCCTGGGCATGAACTTCATCCTGCGCCGCACCCTGTACAACGCGGCCCTGTGCCTGGCGGCCATGGTTAAGCAGCCCGCGCCCACCGACCGCCCGCCGGGCGTGGTCATCGGGGCCACCGCCTTCGGGGTGGTCACTGCCGGGCTCCTCAAGCTGCGCAAGCTTCTGGTGGGGCCCAAGCTGGAGATGGCCTTTTTCCACGCCAACGGCATGGGCGGGGCGGCCCTGGACGAGTTCGCCGCCCAGGGGGCCTTCGACGCCATCCTGCACTGGTCCACCCACGAGATCACCGAGATCGTGGGAGGGGGCATCTTTCAGGCCCGGCCCGAGCATCTGGACGTGCTGGCCCAAAAGCGCCTCCCCTGCCTGGTGAGCATGGGCGCGGTGGACTACTTTTGCATGGGCCCCCACCTGGAGCTGGACGAGGAGTGGAAGAAGGGGCGCAACTACATCGTGCACAACCGCAACATCACCCTGGTCAGGGCCACCGCCGAGGAGATGGTGGGCGCGGCCGGGTTTTTGGCCGCCAAGCTCAACCAGGCCCTGGGGCCGGTCAAGGTGATGGTGCCGCTCAAAGGCTTTTCCGAGCCCAACGCCAAGGGCAAGCAGTTCTACGATCCCGAGGCGGACGCGCAATTCCTGGAAGCTTTGGAGCGGCAGTTGGCCGGGCACATTGATATCATTAAGTTGGATTCTCACATAAACAGCGACGAGTTCGTGGCCGAGGCCGCCAAGGAAATGCGGGCCATGCTGGCCGCGGAGGCCATAGCCTGAAAGGGAGGCGCATCGCCGATGAGCAATAAAGTCTATCCCATGAACACCGGCATGATCCGCCTGAACAAGGGCGTGTACATCACCGGCGGCCACGGCTACGACCAGGAGGTGGAGGTGCCCACCAACGCCTTTCTGGTGCTGGCCGACGGCAAGAAGGTCCTGGTGGACACCGGCATGTCCGAGACCGCCAAGGCCGATTGGCACCACCCCGGCTCCTACCAGCCCGATGGCTACCGCATCGACCAGCGCCTGGCCGAGCTGGGAGTGAAGCCCGAGGAGATCGACGCGGTGATCTTCACCCACCTGCACTGGGACCACTGCGCCAACATGAAGATGTTCACCAACGCGGAGTTCTGGGTGCACGCCACCGAGCTGGCCTTTGCCCTGGACCCGCACATCCTCTACTACAAGTCCTACGACTCCGAGAAGCTGGGCGCGGAAGCGCCTTTCAAGGGCGTGGAATTCCACACCGTGGACGGCGAGTACCAGTTCAGCCCCAGCATCTCCATGTTCCCCACCCCTGGCCACTGCCCCGGTCACCAGTCGGTGGCCATCGAGACCGACGGCGGCACGGTGGTGGTGGCCGGCGACGCGGTGTTCGCCGACGAGAACATGGAGCCCGACCCCAAGCGGGGTTTGGCCTTCACCCCCATGGGTCGCTTTGTGAACATCTTCGACCTCTACGACAGCATGGAGAAAATTCTGGCCCGGGGCGACATCGTGCTCACCAGCCACGGCACCGGGGTCTACGACCAGAAGGTGTGGGGCTAAGTCTTGAGCATGCCCGAGCAACCGCGTCGGGACTTCGTGGCCGCCTGCCGGCGGGCCTTCAGCCTGGGGCTGCAGATGAGCACCGGCGGCAACCTCAGCCTGCGCCTGGACAGCGGCTACCTGCTGGTAAAGCCCAGCGGCCTTTCCCTGTGCGAGCTGGAGCCGGACCATCTGCTGGTGTGCGACGATCAGGGCCGGGTGGTGCAGGGCGCGGGCAAGCCCACCAAGGAGCTGCGCTCCCACCTGGCCATCTACCAGGCTAGGCCCGAGGTGGGCGCGGTGGTGCACTACCATCCGCCCCACGCCACGGCCTACGCGGTGAGCCGCCGCGAGATCCCCCTGTTGACCGTGCACGCCAAGCGCATCCTGGGGCGGGTGCCCCTGGTGGAGGCGGTGGGCGAGGGCAGCGAAGAGTTGGCCTCGGCGGTGGGCAAGATTTTTGCCGCGCCCGAGGTAAAGGCCGCCCTGTTGGCCGAGCACGGCATCATCGCGGTGGGCGGGAACCTGCGCCAGGCCCAGAACCTGGCCGAGCTGGTGGAGGAATGCGCCCGGGTCGCCTTGTTGAGCGGTCTGCTGCGCACCATCCCGCCGGAGGCCAATAAATAGTGGCCGAGCGGGGGGCAGTCGGGTGCGCGTAGATATCCTCACCCGCCAAGACGAACTGGAGCAGGTCACCGGCTGCGTGGTGGTGCTGGACGTGATCCGGGCCAGCAACACGGTGATCGCGGCGCTCACCTCCGGGGCGTCGGAGGTGCACCTGGTGGCCGAGCTGGAGGAGGCCCTGGCCCGCAAGGGCGAGCATCCCGACTGGCTGGCCTGGGGCGAGCGGGAAGGGGTGCAATTGGCCGGTTTTGACGGCGACAACTCCCCGGCCCAGGCCCTGGCCCAGCCCCTGAGCGGCCAGACGGTGGTGCTCACCACCAGCAACGGCAGCCAGCTGCCCAAGCGGCTGGTAAAGGCCGACACCGTGCTGGTGGGCTCCCTGGGCAATGCCGCCGCTTTGGTGGAGGCCGTGGGCAAGCAGGATTACGCCTCGGTGCATCTGTTGGCCGTGGGCACCAACCACCCTTACGGCGCGCCCGAGGACCGGCTGGTGGCCGAGCACCTGGCCGCCATGCTGGCCGGGGAGCGGCCCGACGCCGCCGCCTTGGGATCTCATCTTTTGGAACTGGCCGCCCGGCACAAGCTGCGCCCCATGTGCCAGGCCAATGACCTGGAAATTTGCGCCCGCCCGGACTACAGCCGGGTGGTGCCTTTGATCAGCCGGGAGCCCGGCCCCGTGGCCCGGCCCTGGTCCCAAGCCCGGTAGCGCCGGACGCTTCCGGCAGGAGAAAAGCCATGTCCTTCACCCGCGCCATGCTTTGCTTCACCCCCTCCCTTTCCCGGCGGCTCATCGCCAAGGGCGTGGCCGCTCTGCCCCAGGTGCAAAGGGCCTTTGAAAAGGGCCGGGTGCTGCTTTCCAGCGGCACCACCGGAGCCCACATCTTCGTGGAGCTTACCGGAGCCTGGACCGGCGGAGCCTTGGCCTGCGGCATGATCTCCTTGAAGGGCACCTGCGTGGGCAAGGCCATGAGCCAGATCCTGGCCAAGCAGGGCCACGCCGCGTTTTGGTTTTTCGAAAAGGGCGAGCTCAAGCCGGTGAACGACATGGACGAGGTGCTTGGCACCATGGGCGCCGAGGACGTGCTCATCAAGGGGGCCAACGCCCTGGATAACCACGGCAACGTGGGGGTGCTCTTGGGCGTGGAGACCGGCGGGCTAATGGGCAAGGCCCTGGGCTACGTCATGGCCCGGGGCATCCACTGCATTTTGCCCGGCGGCCTGGAAAAGATGGTGATGGGCTCCATTATGGACACCGCCAGGGAGATGGGCACCCGCCGGGTGGACTTCACCACCGGCATGCCCGTGGGCCTGGTGCCCGTGGCCGGGGCCCGCTTCAGCGAGATCGAGGCCCTGCGCCAGCTCACCGGGGTCCAGGTGTTCCACGCCGCTTCCGGCGGCTCGGCCGGGGCCGAGGGTTCGGTGGTGCTTCTGGCCAAGGGCGAGCGCGACCAGGTGGAGCGCACCATGGAAATCTACAAGGCTCTGCGCGCGGACACCCGCTTCGAGGGCCTGACCACCGAGCCGTCCATCTGCGCCGAACACAAATGGGCCCCCTGCGCCCTGCACAACTTTCTCTACGCCGATAACGTGAAGAAGGGCGTGTAGCGCCCGGCCCATGGGGTCCAGTTTGATTCGCGCGCGGGTGGCCCGGTGAACCGCTACGTAGCCTTCGCCCTGGGCATGGGCCCCACCCTGGGCATTATCTTCATGAATTTGCCCCCGGCCATGGAGCCGCTCATCGCGGTCTACGGCTGCTCCTACACCGGCTTCTCGGTTATCGTCAGCGCCCTTTTCTGGGCCTACACCCTGATGCAGGTGCCCGGCGGGCTTATCCTGGACCGCCTTGGCCTGAAGCGCACCCTGCTCATCTGTCTCAGCACCCTGGTGGTCGCAGACCTGCTGCCCGCCCTTTACCCCAGCTGGGGTCTGGCCGTGGTGGGCCGCCTGCTCACCGGCATGGGCGCGGGCCTGGTGTTTGTCACCCCCATGAAGATGATGGCTCTTTACGCCCCGCCGGGGCGGGCCGGAATCTTCCAGGCGTTTTACGGGGCGCTGGTGCCGGTGGGCAGCGTGTTGGCCTATCTGGTGGTGCCCGCCCTGGTGCCCTTTGGCTGGCAATGGGCCTTCGTGGTGGCGGCCCTGTGCTGGCTGCCCTTGCTGGCGATGGTGCCCGCCCTGAAGCTGCCCCGCCGGGAGGCCGCGCCGCAGCGCCGCCTGGAGCTGGGCCGCTTCGCCGGCGACGCCCGGGTGTGGGTGCTGGGCATCTACCTGGCCTTGTCCTTCGGCTCGGGCATCACCATGGCCATCTGGGTGCCCACCCTGCTGGCCGATGTTTTGCCCGGCAAGACCGCCGCCCAACTGGCCTGGAGCGGGGCCCTGATCATGGGGCTCAGCTTCGCGGGCCGCCTGTCCGGCGGGCTGGTGCTGTTTCGCCTGCCCGCCTATTGGGTGGCCGGGGGCACCATCGGCCTGCTGTGCCTGCTCTTCATCGGCCTGGGCCTGGGCGGCCTTCCGCCCGCTATCACCCTGGGCCTGGCCCTGGTGGCCACCGGATGCGGGGCCCTGAACTTCGGCTCGCTGTTTCAGCTGGCCGGGAAGATCGCCCCGCCGGAGCGCCTGGGCGGGCTCATCGGCTCCATCAACTTCCTGGCCAACCTGGGGGCCGGGCTGATGATCCTGTTCTTCGGCATGCTCAAGGATTACGTCGGTGATTTCACCTGGGGCTTCCTGGCCCTGGCCGCCCTCAGCCTGGCCGCGCTCATCCCCGGCCAGCTCGCCCTGAAAAACCTGCGCTAAAAAAAGAACGGCCCCCGCCGAAGCAGGGGCCGCCGGTATGCTGATCGTTGTCGGCTATTCGGAACGGTGACGAATGATGGCGCCCTTGTCCGCCGACTCGGCCAGCCGGGCGTAAAGGGCCAGGTAGCCGCTGGCGAACTTGGGGGCCGGAGCCTTCCAGGCGGCCTTGCGCCGGGCCAGCTCCTCGTCGCTCACCTGTAGTTGCAGCTTGCCCGCCGGGATGTCGATGAGGATTTCGTCGCCGTCGGCCACCAAAGCCAAGGGGCCGCCCTCGGCCGCCTCGGGGGAGACGTGGCCCACGAAGCAGCCGTTGTTGGTGCCCGAGAAGCGGCCGTCGGTGACCACCGCCGTGCTCAGGGCCAGGCCCTTGCCGTAGAGGAGCTTCATGGCCTTGTACATCTCGCGCATGCCCGGCCCGCCCTTGGGCCCTTCGTAGCGGATCACCACCACCTCGCCGGGCTTGACCTGGTTGTCCAAGATGGCCTGGTTGGCCGCCTCTTCGGAGTCGAAGCAGTGGGCCCTGCCCGTGAACACCCGCATCTCGGGTTTGATGGCCGCCGGTTTGGTGATGCCGGTGTTGGGGGCCAGGTTGCCCCTGAGTACGGCCAGGCCGCCGCCCACGCCCCAAGGGTCTTCCAGGGTGCGGATCATGGCCGGGTTTTTCACCTCGGCCGAGGCCACGTTTTCGGCCACGCTCTTGCCGCTGACCGTTAGGGCCGCACCGTCCAGCAGGGGCAGGATGGTTTTCATCACCGCAGGGACTCCGCCCGCCTGGTGGAAGTCCGGCACGTTGTCAGGGGCGGCCGGGTTCATCTTGGCCACGTGGGGGGTTTCCTTGGATATCTGCTCGATCTGGTCCATGCCCAGTTCGTAGCCCGCCTCGTAGGCCACGGCCGGAAGGTGCAGCACCGCGTTGGTGGAGCCGCCGATGGCGTTGTTCACCCGCACCGCGTTGGCCAGGCTGGCCGGGGTGATGATCTTGCGGGCGGTGAGGTTTTCCTCCACCATCTCCACGATGCGCCGCCCCGACTCCTGGGCCGCGCGCAGGCGGTCGGCGAAAAAGGCGGGGATGGTGGCGGTGCCGGGCAGGGACATGCCCAGGGCCTCGGCCAGGCAACACATGGTGTTGGCCGTGCCCAGGAAGGAGCAGGACCCGCAGGTGGGCCCGGCGCAATCCTCCAGGCGGCGGTAATCCTCCTCGGTGATCTTGCCGTCGCTGAGCATGGCCAGCCCCTCGGTGAGGGAGGTGATGTCGCTGGGGCGGCCGTCGAAGGTGCAGCCCCCGGCCATGGGCCCGCCCACCACCATGATGGCCGGGAGGTCCAGGCGGGCGGCGGCCATGAGCATGCCCGGCACGATCTTGTCGCAGGAGCAAAGCAGCACCACCGCGTCCAGGCGGTGGGCCTGGACCATCACCTCCACGTCGTTGGCGATGAGGTCGCGGCTGGGCAGGATGAAGTGCATGCCTTCATTGCCGTTGGCGATGCCGTCGCAGGCGGCGATGACCCCGAACTCCACCGGGGTGCCTCCGGCCTGGCGGATGCCCTGCTGCACGTACTCCGACACCTGCCGCAGGTTGTAGTGGCCCGGCACCACCCGGTTCCAGGAGTTGGCCACCCCGATCATGGGACGCTCCAGGTCGTAGTCGCTGTAGCCCATGGACTTGTACAGGGAACGGTTCATGGCCCACTCGGGCCGTTCCAGGATTTTTTGGCTGCGCCGTTTCATCGTGTGTCGCTCCCGTTGCCCCTAGGCGATGCCCAGCATGTTTTTGACCTGCTCCACCTTTTGCTCCAGATTGGCCTGGCGGCCGATCATGATGCGCTGGGCGGTGGGCGGCCCGGCTCCGTGCATGGACTCCACCAGGTAGCCCACCGCTCCGGCTCCCACCACCAGGTTCTCGATGAGGCGCAAGACCTTCATGCGGTCCACCACCGGGTAGTCGGGATTGGCGGCCAGGTACTTCTTGATATAGGGGCCGGTCACCGGGTCGTTGAGGTCCGCCGCCGAGGGCATGGTGCCCAGGAGGCCACCCGCCACGTCGGTGGCCAGGCGGGCCAGCTCGTAGGGGAAGCGGGTCACGTTGAGCTTGCACACGTTGGCCAGGAGCAGGTTGACCAGGTAGTTTCCCGAGGCGGTGGGCGCGCCCATGGCCGAGCAGGCTATGCCGCAGGAAAAGATGGTCTCGTTGAGGTGGATCATGTCCACGATCTTTTCCTTGATGTGGCTGGCCTTGGCCACTCCGTTCATCTGGGCGATGAGGGCGGTGGCTCCGATGAGGGCGTCGCCCACGCCCACCTTGCAGCCGCCGTAGCTCTGGCGGTGGTAGGAGGCGAAGCGCTCCACCAGGGTGCCGGAGAAATCCACCTCGCCGTCCAGGAACACCCGCTCGTTGGGCACGAATACGTCCTCGAAGACGGTCAACACCTCCTGGCCGCCGAAGCTGTTGCCCACGTCCAAGGGGTCGGCCTCCAGCTTGCGGGTGTCGCTGGCCTGGCGTCCGTAGATGTAGCGCACGCCCTTTTCATTGGTGGGCACCGCGCAGCACACCGCCCAGGCCTCTTCGCCCGGCCGCATGGTCAGGGTGGGCATTACCAAAATCTCGTGGGAGTTGAGCATGCCGGTCTGGTGCAGCTTGGCCCCGCTGATGACGATGCCGCCCTCGCGGCGCTCCTTGACCCGGAGGAACAGGTCCGGGTCCACCTGGTCCTTGGGACGCTTGCCCCGGTCGCCCTTGGGGTCGGTCATGGCCCCGTCCACCACCAGGTCGTTGGTCTGCACCCAGGCCCAGTAGTCCTTGAAGCGCTGGTGATAGTCGGTGCCGTGCTCCTGGTCGCAGTCGTAGGTGGTGCTGAAGATGGCGTTGGCCGCATCCAGGCCCACGCAGCGCTGGAAACAGCAGGCGGTGCTGATGCCGCAGTAGCGCTGCATCTTGACCTTGTTCACCAGATCCTCGGTGCTTTGGTGAAGGTGGGTGAAGCGGTTGATCTCCTGCTTGCACAGGGAGGATTCCACGCAAAAAAGATCCTGGGTGGCGGGATCGTGGGCCGCGTCATAAGTGAAGGCTACCGCCTTTTGGGAAGGCTTGACCAAGCCGTGCTCGCCCAGGTCGCCGGATTTTTTGCCCAGCATGTGGGCCTCCAGCTTCAAGTCCGCCACGGACTTTAGGTATTCGTCGCCTGTCTTCAAAGCCATGAGTACTCCTCGGTCCCCCCTGGTTGGCTGGGTTCGCACCGGCTGGTTGTTGTAGGCCTCGCGCCTGGCCTCATGCCTTGCTCCGCAGTGCGGCGCGCCGATCGCTGCGGCGGTTTATCCGCCAAGCCGGTGCTGAGAACAACCGGTGATTTGCCGGTTTGTTGTTTGCGATTCAATCTTATCTCCGGGGCAGGCAAAGGACAACAATCAATTGACTTTTGCTGGGAGTTTTTTTAGGGTTTTACAGGATGTTTTGCTTCGTTTTATTGGTCAGATACTTGTTCCAAACGGCGGGGCAAAAACTCCAGGAAATATCTTTTCAAATCATGGAACAAAACCCCGGCGGCAGGCGCGCGGCCGCTGCCCGGGTTGGCCCAAAAATGAAACCCGGCGGCCCAAGCGCCGGCAAACGGCGGGCCCCGCCGCCCCAGGAGGATCCAATTGAAATCTGGAACAGACATCCACCACTTAAAGGTAGGGCAAACCTACAGCAAGGATGTGACCATAAGCGGCGAGCGGGTGGAGTTGTTCGCCCGGGCCAGCGGGGACACCAACCCCCTGCACCTGGACGAGGAGTTCGCCCGAGGCACTCGTTTCGGCCAAAGAGTGGCCCATGGCATGCTCACCGGCGGCATTATCGGCGGCATCCTGGGCACCGAGTTTCCAGGCTTTGGAACGATATATCTTTCCCAGGAAATAAAATTTATGCGCCCGGTATTTATCGACGATATATTAACGATAAAGTTGGAAGTAATAGAGGTTATTAAAGATAAAAACAGGCTGGTATTATCCACGGAAGTAACTAATCAGCGGGGAGAAAAGGTGGCCACGGGAACCGCCATGGTGATGCCGCCGGTGGGGGAGGCCGGCTAGGCGGCCCCAAGGGACCCAACCGCAACGGGCCTTGATTAAGCGCGCCCGCGGGAAGACGTTAGCCTCCCGCGGGCGCTTGTCGTGCGGGATTAATCCAGGGCCAGGGTGAGCCCCACTGTGGTGAAGGGGCAACGCGCGCCAAGGCGGTTGCGCAGCACCTGCTGGGCCAGGGCCCCGGTGCAATGCATGGGCAGCACCAGGCCGGGATTCTCTTCCAGCAGGCCCGCCACGATGCCTTCCAATTGGCCGGAATCCAGGAAATTCAGATGCAGCCCGCCGGCCAGGGCGTAAAGGGGCACGCCGGGGCAGATGGCTCGGGCAGCGGCGATGGTGTTGAAAACCCCGGCGTGGCAGCAGCCGGTGACCACCACCAGACCGCGCCCGGCCAGGTTGATCACCAGGGCCTGGTCGTCCTCCAGGGCGTCGGGCTGCCACGCGCCGTCCTGGAGGCGCAGGCCGCCGGGCCAGAGCACGTCGTGCGGGCTTTGGCGGGGTATGCCTCCGCTCACCCACAGGCCCGGCCCCAACTGGGTGGGCTTGTCGGCCAGAATGGGCGCTTGGCCCAGCCAGGAGGCGGCATCTTTCTGGGCCAGCAGCCAGGGACCGGCCACACCGCCTCCGGCCTGGCGCACTCCCCGTTCGCCAAAGGAACTGGGGTGAGTGACCAGGGGGGTGCGCAGGTTGTACTTGGCGGCCAGATAGGACAGGCCGCCGTAGTGATCAATGTGGCCGTGGCTGAGCACCAGGTAGTCGGCCAGGGTGGGGTCTATGCCCAACAACTCCAGGTTGTGGGGCAGGACGTTGCCGCCTCGGCCGAAGTCGTAGAGGATGCGGGTGGTCTCGCCGTCGGGGCCCTCCACCTCCAGCCAGGAGGAAAAGCCCTGGGCGGCCAGCAGCATGGATTTGGGGCCAGGCTGGGGATAGCGCAGGGGTCCTTGGCTGGGCAGAAAGACGTCCACGTTGTTGTCGACCACCACGGTGAAACTCAGGCGTACTGCTTGCTCGGCGAACATGGTGTTGCTCCCTGCGAAGACCGGGGCGGTCCTGGACGGACCAGGACCGCCCCGGATTGCTGCGGTGTAAACAGGGCTACTTGATCCAGCCCTTTTCCTTGTAGTACTTGATGGCGCCCGGATGCATGGGGATGCCGACGTCCTTGGCCATGTCCTCGCGCTTGCCCAGGCGCATGGCCTTGATCATCTTGCCGTAGCGGTCGAAGTTCTGGTCGATGCTCTTGACGATGGCGTAGGCCACTTCGTCGGGCATGTCCTTGCTGGCGATGACCGTCACGTTGGCGATGATGCCGGGCAGTTCGTAGTCGATGCCGGGGTAGCAGCCCTTGGGCAGGGTGTAGGGCTCCAGGCCCTTGTGCTTCTTGACCAGCGCGGCGATGACCTCCTTGGACAGAGGCAGCATCTTGATCTTGCGCTGGCTGCCCGCGTTGACTATGGGCGGGGCGGGGTAGGCCATGGCCCCGTAGAAGATGGCGTCGATGTGGCCGTCGATGAACTGCTTGCCCGCCTCGGCGAAGCTCAAAAAGCGGGTGTCGATGTCCTTGAAGCTCAGGCCGTAGGCGCCCAGCACATAGCGCGAGACCACCGAGATGGCGCTGCCCTTGGGGCCGGGGGTGACCTTCTTGCCCTTGAGCTGGGCGATGTTGTCGATGCCCGAGTCGGCGTTGACCACGATCTGGGTGGGTTCGGGGAAGATGACCGCCAGCTCACGGATGTTGGTGAGCTTGCCCTGCTTCTTGAAGTATTCGATGCCCTGCCAGGCCTCGGCGGCGGTGGTGGAGAAGCTGAACGCGGCGTTGATTTTGCCGGTGTTGGTGGCGATGACGTTGGCCGCCCCGCCGATGGGCATGGTGGAGCCTTTGAGCTTGGGGTTGGCCTTGACGGTGTCTTCCACCATGGCCGTGCCCAGGGCCTGCCACACGCCTCCTGCCGGGGCGGTTCCCCAGCGGATGTCATAGGCCTGTGCGCTCTGAACTCCTACGCTGAATATACTCATGGCCAGGAGCAAGCTCAAAGCCAGGCAAGTCGCCAACCATTTTTTCGCTGCCATGACGGGCCTCCTTACTATTGGGGAATAACGGTTAGGGGGGATTTTTTTCTCCGGTAAAGCTGCCAAAACACCAGCAGAGCCAACAGGGCCAGCCCGGCCAGGCTGTAGGCCTTTACCGGCATGATCAACAAAATTCCTATGACGAAAGCCAGACCGCGCTCGGCGGCGTTGAGCTTGCCCAGCAGGTAGCCCACGCCGGCCGCGGCAAAGCAGGCGGCGCCCAAAATGGCGGTGCTCATGTCCAGGATCATCTTGCCGATGGGGCCTTCCAAAAGCAGGCTTTGCTCATAGGCGAACATGAAGGGCACCACAAAGGCCACGATGCCTATGCGGGTCGCGGTCCAGCCTGTTTTCCACCCGTCGGCCCCGGCTATGGCCGCGGCTGTGAAGGCCGCGGCGGCCACCGGCGGGGAGATGAGCGACAGGCAGGAGAAGTAGAAGGCGAACAAGTGGGCCACGTGGGCCGGCAGGCCCAGGGCCATAAGGGCGGGGATGACCGTGGCCACCTGCACGATGTAGGCCGGGGTGGTGGGCATGCCCGCTCCCAGGATCAGGGCGATGATCATGGCCATCAACAGGCCCAGCAGCAGGTGGCCGCCGGCCAGGTCCACGAAGGCGGTGCCCAGGCGGTTGCCCAGGCCGGTGAGGTCCACGCTGCCCACGATGATGCCCGCGGCGGCGGTGGAGATGGTCACGATTAGCATGCCCTTGCAGCCCGCCTCCAGGGCGTTTAGGATGCCCGCTGCGTTCAGGCGGGTGGTTTCGCGGAACTGGCAGATGACCAGGGCCGATACCACGCCCACGCCGCCGGCCAGGCTGGGGGTGTAGCCCGCCACCAGCATGTAGATCAGCATGCCCAGGGGGATGAGCATGTGGCCGTAGTCGCGCATGGTCTGGCCGGGGGTGATGTCCACCTTGAGGCCGGGCAGGCGGTGTTTGCGGGCCTCCAGGTCCACGGTGATGAACACGCTGATGAAGTAGAGCACCGCCGGGAACAGGGCGTAGTAGATGATTTTGGAATAGGGGATGCCCGAGAAGGCGCTCATAACGAAGGCCGCCGCCCCCATGACCGGGGGCATGAGCTGCCCGCCGCAGGAGGCCACCGCCTCCACGGCCCCGGCGAACTCGGGCCGGTAGCCCGCGTTTTTCATCATGGGGATGGTCACCACCCCGGTGGTGGCCACGTTGGCCGCGCCGCTGCCGGTGATGGTGCCCATGAGTGAGCTGGCCACCACGGCCACCTTGGCCGGGCCGCCCACCATGTTGCCGGTGAGGGTGGTGGCCAGGTTGCTGAACAGCTTGGCCCCGCCGCTGTGCAGCAGCACCGCGCCGAAGATCACGAACAGGGCGATCTCCGTGGCCGACACGCCCAGGGGTATGCCGAAAATGCCGCCCAGGGAGAGGTAGTTGAAGTCCACCATGTCGCTGAAGGTCAGGGGCGTGGTGTGAAAGGCGCCCCAGAGGTAGGGCCCCGCGAAGGGGTAGAGGAGAAAAGCCAGCACCACGAAGAACAGGCCCTTGTTGAACATGCGCCGGGTGGCTTCCAGCACGATGAGCACCATGCCGATGCCCAGGATCATCTCCCAGGCGGATAGCTTGCTGATCAGCGGGAAGCGCTCCTCGGTGACCCAGTCGTAGTTGAACACCAGATAGGCGGTGGCCGCTCCGGAGAAGGCCAGGAAAATCCAGTCCAGCCAGGAGGGGCCTTGCTTGCCTTTCCTGAGTATCAGACCGGGCCGCACCAAAAACAACAGAATCAGGCCCAGCCCCAGGTGGATCGCCCGTTGGATAAGGGCGTCGAAGGAACCGAACAGGGCGGTGTATACCTGAAACACCGCCAATACCAAGGCCACCAGGGTGGCGCATTTGGCCTGCCAGCTTTTGGCTCCCCAAAACTCCCGCCAACTTTTGCGCTGTTCACTCACGCGTTGCCATCCCTTTGCTCCCGCCGGCGGCGGTTTAGAATCTGCCACAGGGTTTCCGAGGACACAGGGTTGCGATAGGTGTATTCACCCAGGGCGGCGGCCACCGCGTTGTGCACCGCCGGAGCGGTGGGCAACAGGGCGGGTTCGGCCACCCCCTTGGCCCCATAGGGGCCGGTGGGTTCGGGCTCCTCCACCACCCGCACCACCACCTCGGGGGCGGGCCAGGCGTGGGGGAGCTTGTAGTCCAGGAAGTGGGGGTTGGTGATGCGTCCCTTGTCCAGGAGCACCTCCTCGCTCACCGCATAGCCCAGGCCCATCATGGCCGCGCCCTGGATCTGGGCGGCCAGGTTCACCGGGTGGATGACCTTGCCCACGTCGTGGCAGGCCACCAGGCGCAGCACCTCCAGGCGGCCGGTGAGCTTTTCCACCGCCACCTGGGCGGCGTGCACCGCGAAGGCGTAGGTGGCGTAGGGCGCGCCCTGGCCGGTCTCCTGGTCCAACTGGCGGGTGGGTGGGTCGAAGCTGCCCTCCACCTCCAGGGGCCGGCTCAGCAGGCGTTTGGCCGCCTCGGCCAACTCCAGGCTTTCGCCCTTCATAACCAGGCAGCCGTCTTCCCAGGCCACCGCGTCTTGGCCCACGGCGGCGGCGGCCAGCTTGAGCAGGCTCTGGCGCATTTCGCCGCCCGCCTCCTGCACCGATTTGCCCACCACGTAGGTAAGGCGGCTGGCCGTGGAGGGGCCGCTGTTGGGGCAGGTGCCGGTGTCGCCGGCGACCAGCTCCACCTGGTCGGTGTCGATGCCCAGCTCCTGGGCCGCGATCATTTTCATGGTGGTGGAAGCGCCCTGGCCGCCGTCGCCGGTGCCCACCAGGAGGGTCACCTCGCCCTGGGGGGTTAGCACCAGGCGGGCCCGGCCGGGGTTGGGCAGGCCGGTGAGGCCGATGCCGTAGTACACCGAGCCCAGGCCCCAGGAGGTGATCCAATCGGGATCGCTCTCGCGTGGATGGGGGGGAAGCTCCGCTTTGGCCTCCTCGACCCGTTCCAGGCACTTGGTGATGCCCACCGAGGCGGTGAGCTCCTGGCCGGCGGCGGTGCTGTCACCGGCCTTTAGGAAGTTCAGACGCCTTATCTCGGCCGGGGTCTTGCCGCAAGCGGCGGCCAACAGGTCCATCTGGCATTCGTGGGCGATGGCCACCTGGGGCACCCCAAAGCCGCGCATGGCCCCGCACACCGGGTTGTTGGTGTAAGCCAGGCGTCCGTGCGACTCCACGTTGGGCACGTTGTAGGGCCCGGCGCAGTGCACCACCGCCCGGGTCAGGATGGAGGGGCCGTAGGAGGCGTAGCAGCCGGTGTCGGCCAGTATCTCGGCCTTCACCGCCACCAGGCGGCCGTCCTTGTCGGCCCCGGTGGTCATGGTCACCGCCATGGGGTGGCGCTTGGTGCTGGCCTGGAAGGACTCCTCGCGGCTATAGGTCATGCGCGCCGGGCGGCCGGTGAAGTAGGCGGCCATGGCGCTGAAGTATCCCGGCGAGAGCCCCTGCTTGTCCCCGAAGTAGCCGCCGATGGTGGCGCAGATGATGCGCAGCCGCTCGGGGGGCATGGCCAGGATGCGGCTGAGCATGGTCTGATCCAGGTGGGCGTGCTTGGTGGGCAGCTTGATCACCAGGATATCGCCGTCCCACCAGGCCAGGCCGGCCTCGGGCTCCAGGTAGGCGTGCTCGATCATCTGGGTGTGGTAGGTGCGCTCAATGACGATGTCGCACTCGGCCAGGGCCGCGGCCCCCTTGCCCTTGAGCAGGCTGCGGGCGAAGACCAGGTTGCTCTCGCCGTTGACCACCGGCGCGCCGGGGGCCAGGGACTCCTCGGCGGTGAACACCCCGGGCAGGAGCTTGTAGTCGGGCTTGACCAGCTCGGCGGCGGCCTGGGCCTCGGGCAGGGTTTCGGCGGCCACCAGGGCCAGGGGATCGCCCACCCGGCGCACCTTGTCCACGCACAGGGCCGGTTCGTCCTTGAGGCGCGGGCCCAGCATCACCTCGCCGGGCAGGTCGGCGGAGGTCCACACCCCCACCACGCCGGGAGAGGCTTTGGCCGCGCTGACGTCCAGGCCCTTGAGCTCGGCGTGGGGCACCCGGCTGCGGGCCACGGCCAGGTGCAGGGTGTTTTCGGGCATGTGGTCCCCGGCGTAGCGGACCTTGCCGGTCACCTTGTCCCAGGCGTCGAATTTGAGAACCGAACGGCCAATGCTGCCCCCGGCCATCAGCTCTTCTCCTCGCCCGGGCGATAGATGGTTTCCTTGCTCAGCCCGCCGGGCACCTTGGCCACCGCCGCCGAAGAGGCGCTGCCGGTGATCACCAGGGGGCTGTTCTCTTTATAGAAGTACACGCCGCAATAGGGGCAGTGCAGCTCCACGGGCAGGGAGTAGAGCAGCATGTCCGCATAGTACTCACGGCCGCAGGAGGGACAGGTCACGCTGAAGATGTCCATTTCAGCCCTCCAAATAATCGTCGAGGTTCAGGTTTTGCCGCAGTTCTTGGGGCACCTCCCCCCGGCGGGGGAAGGGGCGGTCCAGGGGCCGGGTGGCGTCGATGACCATGCCCGAGGTCTTGATCTCGTGGCGCAGGCTGGGGTCCAGCACCTGGCCTTGCAGGTTCTTGAGGATGCTCAGATCCTGGTCGGCCTGCACCCGGCTGGACAAGGCCCACATCACCTGGGTGAGGTCCTCTGGGTCCACGTCGTCATCCACCACGATCACGTGCTTGATGAAGTTGCTGGCGCTGATGGCCGCCATGGCGGCGCGCATGGGCTCGCCCTCGGTCTTCTTGGCCAGGCTGATTATCAGGTTGAAAGGCCCGCCCGAGCCCACCCAGCAGGTCTTGACCACGCCGGGGACCGCCTGCTTGGCCCGCTGGTAGATGCTGGCCTCGATGGGCAGGTGGGCGTTTATGTGTTCGCTGTAGCAGGGGAAGATGTCGATGATTGTGGGCCGCTTCCTGCCGTAGACCGCGCTGATCTCCACCACCCAGGACAGGCGCTGGGGACCGGCGTAGCCGGTGAACTCGCCGAAGGGGCCTTCCACGCAGCGCTTGCCCGCCAGGATGCGGCCCTCCAGCACCAGCTCGGCCTCGGCCGGGACCAGAAGCTCCCCCCCGAAGCTCAGCGAGGGGATAAGCTCCAGAGGCTCGCCCATGACCCCGCCGGCCACGGCGTATTCGTCGGCGTCCAGGGGGGTCAGGAGGGCTCCGGTGAGGTGGAAGGCCGGATGATGGCCCAGCACCACCGCGATGGGCAGGTCGCGCCCCGCCGCCTCGGCCTCAGCGAAGTAGGACGAGAGGTGGCGCGGGGACATATAGATGGCCAGGTGGTTGGGGTCCAGGTACTGCATGCGGTTCCAGGAGACGTTGTAGCGTCCCTGGGGGGCCTTGCTCACCACGATGGGGGTGAAGTAGGGCCCGCCGTCCAGCTCGGTGTGGCGGATCAGCGGCAGGCGGGTTAGGTCCACCGCCTCGTCCTGCCACACCCAGTGGCGCACCGGGGCCTGGTCCGGCTCCACGATGAGCGGCTCCAGGCTGCGGCCGGAGAGCTCCAACATGCGCTCCATGAGCGGCATGCGCTGGTCGGTGTCCATGCCCAGGGCCAGGGCGATTTTCTTGAAATTGCCAAAGGTGTTGTTGAGGATGCGGCAGTCGGTGGGGCGGCCCTGAAGGTCGCGCACCTGCTCAAAGAGCACCGCCGGGTAGCGCTTCTGGTGCTCCAGGGCGTCCACCACCGCGGCGCTCTCAAAGGCGGCGGGCTCCACCGGGCGGCGCACCGTCACCAGTTCCTGGGGCGCTTCGGCGGCCAGCCGATCCAGCCAAGATGTGAGGTTCATTGCCATTGGCTAAAGCTTTCCTTATTTCCAGAAGGTGGCCATCTGGGTCACATGGCGGGACATGGCCTCCTGGGCCTTGAGGGGATCTCCCTGGCGCACCGCTTCGAAGATCTCTATGTGCCCGTCTATGCCCAGGTTGCGGTGTTCGGGAGGCAGGCGGCGTTGGCGCACGTTGGTGTAGAGCAGGGGGACCAGGGCCCGCAGGATCAGGTTGAGCACCGGGTTGCCGCAGGCGTCGGCCAGGGCCAGGTGGAAGTCCAGGTCGTGGATGCTGCGCGGCAGGTCCTGCTCCACCACCTGCTGGTATTGGGTGATGGTCTCTTCCAGGCGGGCCACGTCCTGGGCCGTGGCCAACTGGGCCGCCAGGCGGGCCACGTGGGGCTCGAAGATCAGGCGGGCCTGGGTGAGGTCGGCGATGCTGGCCTGGCCCAGGCGCAGCATGAGGGTGAGGGCCTCGCCCACCGGCTCGGGGCTGGGCTCACAGACGAACACCCCCCCGCCGGCCCCCCGGCGGCTGGTGAGAAGGCCCATCTGCTGGAGGCTGATCATGGCCTCGCGCACCGGCACCTTGCTCACCCCCAACTGGCGGGCCAGCTCGTTTTCGGTGGGCAAGCGGTCCCCCACTTTGAGTGCCCCGGCCAGGATCAGGTTGGTGATCTGCTCCCGCACGCCGTCGGAAACCCGGCCCTGCTTGACGCTTTCCAAGGATATATTGGCGGTCAATGTCTCATCCCGTTCCTTATAGCCGCCGCTTTGCTCCGAGGGTTGACTCTCCGCGGCGGCTACAGTGGTTAGAGGATAAACCTAATATTAGGTTTTTATAGATTAGGTCAGGAAAAGCCCCCCGGTCAAGAAACAATATTGTACTGATTCGTAGGGATTTTGGAACAAATATCAGCCTGGACAAGGCGCTAAAAAAGGGCCGCCCCACGGGGGGACGGCCCGAAATATTTAGAAAAAATCGGTCTGATTAGCTGGGGAACACCGTGTAGCGGCCATAGGGTATGAAAGCTACCTTGGCGTCGGGGCCATGTTTTTCCATGGCCGCGTCGAAGGCTTCTTGCAGGCTGGCGGAGACATTGAGGCCCACGCCCTTGGCCATCTCCAGGTTTTCTTCCATGGTTACCACCTGCACGTCGCGTTGCATCAGGGCCCGGTACAGGGGGTACCAGATGCAACCGGCCCACAGCTCCCGCTCGCCCTTGACCAGGGCGGTGAGGGCCTTGACGTGGTTCTCCTCGGTGGCAGGCATGTATTCCTGCATCAGGTCCATGAGCGCGAAGCCGGGCCAGTCGCCGTAGCCGGGGCAGGGGCTGCAGAAGATAATGCTGCTGTCGTCGTGGGTCAGGGGCAGCACGTTGACGATGGCCCAGTTGGTATGGAAGAAGAGGTGGTTGGTGGGGGCGGTGGAACCGGCGATCACAATGTCCGGCTGCTCCACGGGCACGAACTTGTAGATGCCGTCATAGTAAGACACCGCCGCCATGTGCGACTCCACCGGATCACCGGCGTTGACGTAGATGATGTCCCAGTTGTTGGCCACCACCACGTTGATGCCCACGTCCACGCCCACCATGTCCAGGGCCTCGTACTTGTCCTGCTGCATGCGGCAGTAGTTGTTGCCGGGCAGGCAGTCCGGGGCCATGCTCATCACGTGGTTGATCTCGATGGTGTCGTTGCCCGACACCGCCGGGATGATCATGCCCGAACCGCCGTAGCCCCACAGGGTGGCCTGGGTGGTGCTGATGGTGATGATCACGTCGGCCTCGGCCACCGACTTGAGCACCCACAGGGGGGTCCCCGCCGAGGTGGTGCCCATGTACACGTAGTTGTCGGGCTGGCTTACGTCGTTGCACTCCACCGCCACGCCCTTGGACATCACCTCCGGGCCCAGCTTGTCGGCGATCTCCTCGGGGGACAGGGCGGGCACCTTGCCGCAGCCGATGGCGATGCTGGCGGTGCCGCCCGCCGCCTCCACCATGTCCAGCAGGGTGGGCAGGAAAAGCTTGGCCTGGGCGGCCCGGAACTGGTTCTCGGTGATGATGCACACCTTGCAGCCCTGGGTCAGCAGCTGGGAGAGCTTCTTGCCTCCCACCGGGTTCTCCAAGGCCTGAAGCATGCTGGCGATGGGATCGGCCAGGGCCGGGGGCTCCTGGGCCTCGTAAGTGGTCAGGTTCTGGTCCGGGACTTCAAGCTCCAGAACTACTCCGAGTTCCTCGGCCGTTTCATACGGCACTTTTATAAGGGCCATGTGCTGTGCTCCATGTTTTTGAGGTTCAACGGGCTCCCGCCTTCTTGGCCGGCGCCGCATGGCGTACTCGCTATTGATGTTTTTATACTATCAAATCCACGAACGCGCCAAATCCTCAAATCAGCGTGGGCAGGTATATTTTTTCCGTCAGGGCCGACCTGGCTCCGCCCCAGGCGCGAGAGCGCCGCAGCGCCCCGGCCCGGGGGCCGGGACACTGCGGCTTGGGGGGTTACTTCACCAGGAAGGGCTGGCCCACGCTGTTGATGCCGCGGGCGCCCAGATAGGGGGTGGTCCAACGGCCCAGGTCGGCGATGATCTTGGCCACCACGCCGGAGCCGTCCTTGACGATCTCACCGATGTACATGGGCTGCACCATGTCGTGGTTGGCGTCCAGCTCCACCGAACCGCGCGGGCTGTCGAGCTTCATGTACTCCAGGGCCTTGACGATCTTGGCCGAGTCGGTGTCGCCGCCGGTCTTGTTCACGGCCTTGAGGATCATCTGCCCGGCGTCGTAGCCGTGCACCGAGCTCATGGACACCGAAACGTTGGAGTCGTTCTTGGTGAACTTGTCGTAGGCCTTGACGAACTCCTTGTTCACCGGGTTGTCCAGGGTGATGGCCCAGTTGAAGCCGCAGTGCCAGCCCAGGGCCGCGTCCTTTTGGGCCATCAAGAGGTTGCGCTCGAAGAACCAGCCGGTGGTGGTCATCTTGACCTTCTTGTTCAGGCCGAACTGGGCCGCCTGGCGGCAGTAGTTCACCGCGTCGTTGCCAGCGAACCAGCCGAAATAGACGGGCGCGCCGGACTGGGACAGCTTGGTCAGGTAGGGGGCATAGTCTTTTTCGTTGAGCGGCGGGTAGGCCGAACCCACGATCTTGCCGCCCCGGCCCCTGAAGGCCATGGTGAAGGCCCAGACCTCGTGGTGCCCGGCGGCGTAGTTGGCCCCGCCCACGAAGCACTGGTCGCCCAGGTTCTCCTTGACCCACAGGCCCGTGGGATGGGCGAAGATCCAGTGGCTGATGGAGGAGCGGAACACGTAGGGGCTGTAGAGGTTGCCGGCCAGCTCCACGTTGCCCGCGGTGGGGATGATCATGGGGACCTTCTTCTCGTTGGCGTAGTTGCGCATGGCCACGCACACCGCGCTGCTCACCGGCCCCACCAGGAAGTCCACCTTGTCCTTGTCCACCAGCTTGCGGGTCTTGGTAAGGCCCACGTTGGGCTTCATCTCCGAGTCTTCCTTGATGACTTCGAACTTGCGGCCCTTGTAGGCCCCGCCCGCCTGGTTCAGCGCCAGCTCCAGGCCGGCCACCACCCGGTCGCCGATAACCTTGTAGGCCCGGGAGAAGGGCAGGATCACTCCGATCTTGATGGGGCCCGAGCCCTTGGCCGCGTAGGCGGGCGCGCCGCTCAAAAGGTTGCCGGCCATGCCGCTGATGGCCGCGGCCCCGGCCACGGTGGCCGTCTTTTTCAGGAAACTTCTTCTGGTGACGTCCATTTTCTTTTCGTCCACGGGTCCCTCCTTTTTAATTGCTTATCAACCGGCCCCCGGAGATGCCTCCTGCCAGGGAAAAAGCCCCAGGGGAATTTGCCTATGCCGGGCGCGTCCCTAGGCGGGGGCCTCGCACTGGGCCACCGAGGTGGACACGCCCAGGGTTTGGATCAAAATGTCCTCGTTGCAGGCCAGCTCCTGGGTGGTGCCGCTGAAGCGGATCTCCCCCTTTTCCAGGATGTAGTGCCGGTCGCAAGCGCTCAGGGCCATCTTCACGTTCTGTTCCGAGAGCAGGATGGTGATGCCGGTGGTCTTGATGTCCAGGATCAGGTCCCTGAGCTCCTGCACCACCAGGGGGGCCAGCCCCTCGCTGGGCTCGTCCATGAGCAGGATGGAGGTGTCGCCCAACAGGGCCCGGGCGATGGCCAAAATCTGGCGCTGCCCTCCGCTGAGGCCCCGCACCTTTTGGTGGCGCTTTTCCCCCAGCATGGCGAAGCGGTCGTAGGCCTTCTGGATCTGGGCATTGGCGTCCTGGCCCCGCTGGGCCACCAGGGCCAGGCGCAGGTTCTCCTCCACGGTGAGCTTGGGGAACACCCCGCGCCCCTGGGGGCACAGGCGCACCCCGTGGCGGAACACGTCGTGGGGCTTGAGCTTGGTAAGCTCGATGTTTTCATTCACCAGGATGGAGCCGCTGCGGGGCGGGGTGAGCTGCATCACCGTGCGCATGAGGGTGGTTTTGCCCGCCCCGTTGCGCCCGATCAGCGATACCGCTTCGCCCTTGGCCAGCTTCAGGTTCACCCCGTGCAGCACGTGGCTGGGCCCGTAGAAGGTGTGTACATCACTCAGTTGCAACATGGCTACAGACCCCCCAGGTAAACGCGCTGAACCTCTTGGTTGGCCTCGATTTCCTTGGGCGGCCCTTCGGCGATCTTTTCCCCGTAGTGGATGACCAGGATGCTGTCGGAGACCTGCATCACGAACTCGATGTCATGCTCGATGAGCACTATGGTCACCCGCTCCGCGAGCTTTTGGATCAGCTCGATCATGGACATGCTTTCAAAGCGGCTCATGCCCGAGGTGGGCTCGTCCAGCATCAACAGGGCCGGGTCGGTGGCCAGGGCCAGGCCGATCTCCAGCTTGCGCTGGTCGCCGTAGGAAAGCTCCTGGGCCAGGCGTCCGTGGTGCTCGGACAGGCCGGTCCACTCCAGCACCTCGTCGGTCTTTTCGGTGAGGCGGTCGGAGGGGGGCAGGCTCCGCCAGATGCTGGCGCGGCGCTCCAGGCGCGACTGCACGGCCAGCTCCAGGTTTTGGCGCACGCTGAGCTTCAGGAAAAAGTTGTTGATCTGGAAGGAGCGGGCCAGTCCCAGGCGCGAGAGCTGATGGGGCTTGGCTTCGGTGACGTCCTTGTCCTGGAAGGTCACCTTGCCTCCGTCGGGAGGAAAGCGGCCGGTGATGACGTTGAACAGGGTGGTCTTGCCCGCCCCGTTGGGCCCGATGATGGCCTTGAGCTCGCCGCGCCGCACCTGAAAGCTGAGGTGGTTGAGGATGCGCAGTTGGCTGAAGCTTTTGCTGAGGTCCTGCACGTTGAGCATGGCTATTTCCTCCTCCACCTGATCTTGGAGGCGATGCCCATGACGCCGCTGGGCGCGAAGATGATCATCAGCACGAAGAAGAAGCCGATGAAGATCATCCAGTTTTCGGTGAGCGAGCTCAGTTCGTCGCCCAGGAGGATGATGATGGCCCCGCCCAGCACCGGCCCCACCAGGGTGCCCATGCCTCCCAGCACGGACATGAGGATGAGGTCGCCGGACAGGCTCCAGTGCAGCATGCCCGGGGACACGAAATCCTGGTAGGCCCCGAAGAGCACTCCGGCCACCGTGGCCAGGCACACCGAGATCATGTAGCTCTTGATCTTCATCTTGCGGATGTTGTAGCCCAGGTAGCTCACCCGCTCGTCGTTTTCGCGGATGGCCACCAGCACCTGGCCGAAGGGGCTGGCGATTACCCGCCTACAGACGAAGTAGGAGGCCACGAAGAAGCCCAGCACCAGGTAGTAGAAGCCGTAGGGCCGGGTGACCTCGGCGATCCACAGGCCGGGGATGCCGATGGTGGCCTTGGCGATGCTGATGCCGTTGTCGCCGCCGGTGATGGTGGTCATGTTGAAGGCGGCCAGATAGAAGAACTGGGCAAAGGCCAGGGTGAGGAAGACGAAGAAGATGTCCTTGGTCTGGGTGGAAAAAAAGCCCACGAAAAGGCCCACGATGAGCGCCGCGGCCAGGGCCACCAGCAGCACCGGAGCCAGGTTGGTGCTCAGGTTGTTGATGGTGAAGGCGGCGGCGTAGCCCCCCAGGCCGAAGAACAGGGCATGGCCCAGGCTGACCAGGCCGGTGTAACCGGCCAGGATGTCGAAGCCCAGGAGCATGATCCCGAAGATGAGAACCTTGGTGAACAGGTCCAGGTAGTAGTCGGAGAAAAGGGCCGGGGAGCCCAGGGGCAGCAGCACCAGCAACAGCAGCACCGCCGGCAGATAGATTCGTTTTGCACCCAACATCATTGCTTCAGCCTCTTTGCAACCCGCACGGTGAACTCCATGGCCCCTACTCCGTCTCCGGCACCAGGCCGGAGGGGCGGAACAGCAGGATGGCGGCCATGACGATGTAGATGGCGGCGTCGGCGAATCCGGTGAGGAACACCGCTCCCAGCTGGACGGCCTGGCCGATGATCAGGGCTCCGATCACCGCCCCGCGTATGCTGCCCAGGCCGCCCACGATGACCACGATGAAGGCGTCGATGATGATGTCCACGCCCATCTGGGGATACACGGTACGCATGGGGGCCACCACCGCCCCGCCCACCGCGGCAAAGGCGGCGCAGACCACGAACACTACGGTGAACACCTTGCGGGTGTCGATGCCGTGGGCCTCCAGGGTCTCGATGTCCTCGGTGCCCGCCCGCACCACCACCCCCCAGCGGGTCTTGCTGATCAACAGCCAAATGGCGATGGCCAGGATGACGCTGAAAACCAGCACGAACAGGCGGTAGGTGGGGTAGTAGACCCCGAAGAGGTTGGTGGCTCCGGCCAGGAAGCCGGGCATCTCTATAGAGTAGATGTCGTTGCCCCAGATGAACTTGATGGCGTTTTGCACGATGAGGCTGATGCCGAAGGTGAGCAACAGGTGGTGCAGGGGCGGGCGGCCGTAGAGGGGCCGCAGGGAGAAAAACTCGATGACAAAGGCGACGATGCCCACCGCGATGGGCGCGGCCAACAGGCCCAGCCAGAAGTTGCCGGTGAAGGCCACCACCGAAAAGCCGAAGTAAGCTCCCAGCATGTAAAGCGAGCCGTGGGCGAAGTTGAGCACCTCCAGCATGCCGAAGATGACGGTGAGGCCGCCGGCCACCAGCATGAGAACCATGCCCAGGGTCAGGCCGTGCAAAACGGTTGTAATCAGGGTGGAGAAATCCATCAGTGCCGCCGCAATCTAAAAGGTGTCGCTTGAACCGGGGGCGCAGTCGCCCCGGCCGTGTCCATGGAACTCCCGCGGGTGTCAGAGGACTCGCCAGGCGCATGAGGGTTGGCTCGCCTCGGGCGGGCCGCCGCCCTGGGGCGCGCGCCTATGCCGACGTTCGGTGACACGGTGGGAACGGGCCCGCCGGGCCCGGCGGATATTCCGCCGAATATTCCAAGCTCCGCAATATATTCACTTGGTGAATAGCGCGGTTTTTTTCTAAAACAGGTAAGAACGGCGGCGCAGGCGGCGGAGGCAGCCGACGCCAAGGGCAATGGAGGAAAACAGCGTAGAGCGAGGTGCGAAGCCGGCGAAGTGCTAGGTGGGCTGATTAAATGGCGCCGGCGGAGCGCGAAAAACCAAGTAGTGTTTTAGCTGCCCTTAGTTAGTTTCATATTGCGAAACTAACGTTTCTTAAATTATGATAATAAAGTGACACCATTTGTGTCAAGGCCAAAGTAAGGCCGCCACTGGCGGCAGTGGCGGCGTCTTTTGAGGGGCTTCGGGGCCCGCTTCTCAAGCGCAGCGGGACAGGGCCGGCAACTCCTCGCCCAGGTGGGTGCGATGGTAGGCTGCCTCGCCTTCGGGGCCCAGGTAGCGGCACATGTACTTGCGGTCGGCCTCGATGAGGTCGGCGGCCATGAGGCAATCCAGGGCGTTGCCGAAAGCGGGGTCCACGTTCCAGGCCACGGCCTTGGCCGCCAGCTTGGTGTACTGCTTGATGAGGATGGGTAGGCCCCAGCCGCTGGGCTCGATGTCGCTGATTATCTCCGACAGCTCGTCCAACTCCTCCACCCCGCTCAGGGCCTCCAGGGGGTGTTTGGCGGCCGGGCGAGGCCACTGGGGCGGGCGGCGCGGCGCGGCCAGGCCCGTCAGGGGGGAGGCGAAGTGGCGGTCCAGGAACTCCTGGATGAGGCGGCGGGACAGGGGGCTGTAAAGGTTGGATATGCTCACCGGACCCAGGATGTAGCGGTAGCGGGGCATGGCGGCGATGAGGCGGCCGATGCCCTTCCACAGCAGCAGAAGCCCGGAGTAGGAGCGCTGGTACCTGGGGTCCAGGAAGGAGCGCCCCAGCTCGATGGCCGGGTTGCAGCGGGCGAAGAACTCCGAGTCGTAGTCGAACAGGGTGCTGGTGTAGAGCCCGCGCACGCCCTGCTTGGCCAGGATCTCGTCCACCAGGCCCAGGCGGTAGCCTCCGGCCAGCTCCTGCTCTTGGTGGTTCCACAGGCACAGGTGCAGATAGTAGTCGTCAAAGCGGTCCAGGTCCCGCTGGCGGCCGGTGCCCTCGCCCACCTGGCGGAAGCTAAGCTCGCGCACCCGGCCCACCTCGTCCAGCAGGTGGGGGGCCTGTTCCCGGCGGGCGTAGAGCACGGTGAACTCGCCGCTGGTCATGAGCTTTTGCCGCTCGGGCAGGCGTTCCACCTCGGCGGCGGCGGCCCGGGGCCGGGCAAGGGCCGGGCGGGGCATGACTCCGGCGGGAGGCTCGGGCGGGTCGTCGGGCCGGGGGCTCTTCACCGCGCCCAAAAGGTAGACCCGCCGCCGGAGATAGGCCGTGGCCTCCCGGGCGCTGCCCCGGGCGGCCAGGCGCTTGTAGGGGATGGGCGAGCCGATGCGCGGGCTTATCTCGCTGCCGATCTTGTTGACCAGTTCCCGGGGCAGCAGGGCGGTGCGCAGGCGGGGGTGGGCCAGCCCGGCCAGCTGGAACAGCACGCTGTTGCGGCCGGGGAAGAACACCGGCAAGACCTTGGCCTTGGCCCGGCGGGCCATGCCCGCGGCCATGGGGCTCCAGGAGGGGTCTTCCACCCGCCAGCGCCGCCAAGCCAGGCTGGAAACCTCGCCGGCCGGGAACACCACCAGCATGCCGCCCTGCTCCAACCAGCGCACCGCGTCGCGCAGGGGACGGAAGTTTTGCTCCACCGCCCGGTTGGAGGAGAAGGGGTCCACCAGCAAGAACAGGTCGCGCAATTCGGGCACCCGGCTGAGCATGTAGTTGGCCATCACCTTTACATCCGGGCGCGCCTCCAAGAGCAGGCGGGCCAGGATGAGGCCCTCCAAGGCGCCGTAGGGATGGTTGGCCACCACCACCACCGGGCCCTTGGACGGCACCCGCTCCAGCTCCAGGGGGGAGACCCGCCAACCCACCCCCATTTGCTTCAGCACCGCGTCGATGAAGGCCGACTGGCCCTCCTGGGTGTGGTTGATTTGGCGGTAGATGGACTCCAGGCGGGCCAGGTAGAACAGGCGGCCGATGGCCGCGCCCATCTTGTCGGCCACCGGGCCGGGCACGGGCCGGGGCCAGTTGAAGGCGGGCCGGAAAATAGCTTCCGTGCTGGTTGGTGACATGAGCATTTCCTCCAGGCCGGGCGTTGTTGTCGCAGCAAGGGCGGGCCGCCTCGGGGCCCCACCCTGGGTTAGTTATTTCTAGGCCTGACAGATGACGATTGGATGGAGGCCGTATTGCATTTTTCCGACAAACCGGGCCGCGTCTCCGCGGGCGGGCCCGGTGCGGTTTTGTTTCGGCAAAGCCGGGTGGGTTATATTGATGGATAGCCTTACGGCCCAACCAAGAGGGATATCGGCGGCGAAAGGATTCAGGGATGGATACTTGGCTACCCAGCGTTTGCCCCTTTGACTGCCCCGACACCTGCGGCCTTCTGGTGCGGGTGGAAGGGGGCATGGCCAAGGCGGTGAAGGGCGATCCGGATCACCCCTTCACCCAGGGCTTCATCTGCCAGAAGATGGCCCAGTACCCCGCACGGGTGCATCATCCCCAGCGGCTCACCGCGCCGCTGCTGCGCACCGGCCCCAAGGGCGCGGGGCAGTTCAAGGAGATATCCTGGGACGAGGCCCTGAGCCTGGCCGCGGCCAAGCTGGGCGATACGGACGCCATGCACGGTCCCGCCTCCATTCTTCCTTATTCCTATGCCGGGCACATGGGCCAGGTGCACCGGGGCTCGGGCCACGCCTTTTTCCACAAGCTGGGGGCCAGCAAGCTGGGCCGCACCATTTGCAGCGCCACCGCCTCGGCGGGCTATGCCTACAGCCTGGGCTCCGGGCCCAGCACCGACCTGAGCCAGAGCCGCCACTCCGACCTGATCATCATCTGGGGCAGCAACACCCTGAGCACCAACCTGCACGCCTGGCCCTGGTTCCAGGAGGCCAAGAAGCACGGGGCCCGGTTGGTGGTGATCGACCCTTACGCCAACGCCACCGCGCGCAAGTCCGACCTACACCTAAAGCTGCGGCCGGGCAGCGACGCGGCCCTGGCCCTGGGCCTGATGCAGGTGCTGATCGGCGAGGACATGCTGGATCATGAGTTCATCCGGGCCCACACCCTGGGCTTCGCCGATCTGGCCGAGCGCGCCGCCCAGTACCCGCCGGAGCGGGTGGCGGAAATAACCGGGGTGCCCGCCGAGCGGATCATGGAGTTGGGCCGGGCCTACGGCCGGGCCAAGGCCCCCTTCATCCGCACCGGCTGGGGGCCCGCCCGCCAGCTCAAGGGGGGCATGGCCATGCGCACCATCGCCCTGTTGCCCGCCCTGGTGGGGGCCTTCGAGCGCCCCGGCGGGGGCATCCTGCGCAGCACCGGGGCGGGCTCCTGTCTGGACCCCAGCCGACTCAACTCGGAAGAGCTTTGCCCGCCGGGCACCCCCACGGTGAACATGGTGGAGCTGGGCGCGGCCCTGGCCCCGGAGGCCCCCCGGCCCATCAACCTGATGTGGGTGTATCTGTCCAACCCGGCGGTGGTGGCTCCGGACACTTCGGCGGTGCTCAGAGGCCTGGCCCGGGAGGACCTGTTCCTGGTGTGCCAGGAGCTTTTCATGACCGAGACCGCCCGCTGGGCGGACCTGGTTTTGCCGGGGGCAAGCTCCCTGGAGATGACCGACCTCTACACCGCCTACGGCCACCGTTGGGTGCAGATGGCCAGGCCGGTGATCGGCCCGGTGGGCCAGTGCCGCTCGTTACTTTCGGTGTTCCAGGAGATGGCCGGGCGCATGGGCTTCAGCGAGGAGGTGTTCAAGGCCGACGAAGAGCAGCACATCGCCTGGCTGCTGGGGAGCGGTTCGCCCTGTTTGGAGGGCATCACCCTGGAGGGCCTGTCCCCCTGCCGCCCCTTGAAGGCCAACATCCCGGCCAACCCCTATGCGCGGGGGTTTCTCACCCCCTCGGGCAAGGTGGAGTTCTACTCCGAGGACATGGCCGCCCTGGGCCTGGACCCCTTGCCCAGCGGCGAGCCCAGCCGAGACGACGACCATGGCGGGGCCTATCCCCTGCAACTGATCACCCCGCCCCGCAAGCAGTTTTTGAACTCCACCTTCAACGAGGTCTCGGTTCAGCGGGAAAAGGCGGGGGAGGCGACGCTGATCCTGCATCCAGTGGACGCGGCGGCGCGGGGGGTGACGGACGGCGACCTGGTCCGGGTGTTCAACGCCAGGGGCGAATGCCTGCTCAAGGCCCAGGTGAGCGACGCGGTGCTGCCCGGAGTCACCGTGGCCGAGGGCCTCTACTGGGGCGCCCACACCCCCGGCGGCAGGGGAATCAACTACCTGACCTCCCAGGCCTTGGCCGATCTGGGCGGCTCCAGCGCCTTCCACTGCAACCAGGTGGAGGTGGCTCCAGCGCCCTGAAAAAGCGCTCAACCAGCCCAAAAAGCTGGACCCGGAAGCCCGGAAAAGTGTATCAATGGGTATACATGTAGATCTGTTGCTACACCGGAGGGGCCATGGACCAGGAGAGCAGGGAGCGGGAGCTGACCCGGCTGCGCGAAGCCGTGCGCATGTACGAGCTTATCTTCAACAGCATCCACCACGGGGCCATGGTCACCGACGCCCAGGGAAACATCACCCATTTCAATAAGCCTTACGGCCAGTTCCTGGGCCTGGACACCGAGGAGTACATCGGCAGGCACTGCACCGACACGGTGGAAAGCACCCGCATGCACATCGTGGCCCAGACCGGCAAGGCGGAGATAAACTTCCCCCAGAAAATCAAGGGCCAGAGCATGGTGGTGCAGCGCATCCCCATCCGCCAGGACGGCAAGCTCATTGCGGTGTACGGCCAGGTGATGTTCAAGGACGTGCGCGACGTGGGCAAGCTGGCCAAAAAGCTCTCCCTGCTGGAGTCCAAGGTCAAGCTCTACGAGCAGGAACTGATCAACCTGCGCTCCACCCGCTACACCTTCAAGAGCATCATCGGGCGGGGCGGGGCCATCCGCGGCCTGAAAAAGGAGGCGCTCAAGGCGGCGGCCAACGGCCTGCCGGTGCTCATAACCGGCGAGAGCGGCACCGGCAAGGAGCTGTTCGCCCAGGCCATCCACCAGGGCAGCCCCCGCAAGATGCACCCCTTCGTGCGCATCAACTGCGCCACCATCCCCCGCGACCTGCTGGAGTCGGAGCTCTTCGGCTACGAGAAAGGGGCCTTCACCGGGGCGCGCTCCGGGGGCAAGCCGGGCAAGTTCGAGCTGGCCCACCGAGGCACCCTGTTCCTGGACGAGATCGGCGATCTTCCCCTGGAGATGCAGCCCAAGCTGCTGAGAGTGCTGGAGGAAAAGGAGTTCGAGCGGGTGGGGGGCACCGCGCCGGTGCGCTCGGACTTCCGGGTGGTGGCGGCCACCAACCAAAACCTGGAGGAGATGATCGCCGGCCGCGCCTTCCGCAGCGACCTGTTTTACCGCCTCAACGTGATCCCCCTGCGCATACCGCCCCTGCGGGAGCGGCGGGGGGACATCTTGGAGATAGCCCGGCACCTTCTGGAGCAGATGGCCGGGGAGATGGCCTTGGCGGGCATCGACCTGGACCCCGAGGCCCAGCGGGTGCTGCGCTCCTTTGCCTGGCCGGGCAACGTGCGCGAGCTGAGCAACGTGTTGGAGCGGGCCGTGTTCAACCTGGAGGGCGACACCATCCGCGCCTCCCATTTGCCCCTGTATCTGCACCGGGAGGCGGGCGAAAAGCCGGAGCAGGGCGGGGCCACCATCAAGAGCGTACAGGCCCAGGCCGAACATGACGCCATCCGCATCGCCCTGAAGGAGGCGGGCTACAACAAGGCCCTGGCCGCCCGGCGCTTGGGCATCCACCGCACCCTGCTTTACAAGAAGATGAAGAAGTACGGCCTGCCCCTGCGGCCCTAGTCATAAAAGCGTATCAAATTTGCTACATATGGCTCCAGCTTAGTCGCGGCCCCGCAAGGCCTGGCGGGCCCGCTCCCCGCTGGGGTGCATGCCCGGCTCCAGGCGAAGCTTTTGCAAGCCGTCGCCCAGGTGCATGCGCAGGAAGGCGTTGGCCGAGTAGCGGGTCACCTTGGCGTAGTAATGTTCGACTAAATACTTCACCATCTCCAGGTAAGGAGGCACCAACTCTGGGGAGATGGAGAAGCTGTCGTAGTTGACGATGACGTCCACCCTGCGCCCCAGATGGGCCACCTGGCCCTCCACCGCCTGACGGATATTGCTTATGTCCGCCTCGCCCTTTATGCTCAACCCATCGAAATCAATGAACAGAATGTTCTGACTCTTATCGAGGTTTAGGCGCTGGGCCAGGCTGAGGGCGCCGGCGAGATCGTCCATGAGGCCCATGGGCTCGTCCCGGAAAAGGCGGTGGTCCATGGTCCTGAGCTCCGGGGATATGACCGGGGTGAAGGCCATGTGGGCCAGGATGTCGCGCTCCAGGTCCACCCCCGGGGCGATCTCGCTGAGCACCAGGCCGTCAGGCCCCAGGGTGAACACGCAGCGCTCGGTGACGTACAGGGCCGCCTGGCCCAGGCGCTGGGCGTAGTCGCCGGAATAGGTGATGTGCTCCACCTCGTTCACGAACTTGACCTCGCTGCCTTCCTTTTCGATGGCCAAGGCCCCGTCCCGCACCCCGACCCGCAGGCCGCAGGCGGTGAAGGTGCCTACAAACACTACTCTTTTAGCGTTCTGGCTGATGTCGATGAACCCGCCGGCCCCGGCCAGGCGGGGGCCGAAGCGGCTGACGTTGAGGTTGCCCCGGCGGTCGGCCTGGGCCAGCCCCAGGACGGCGATGTCCAGGCCGCCCCCGTGGTAAAAATCGAACTGGTAGGGCTGGTCCACCACCGCGTCGGTGTTGCTGGCCGCCCCGAAGTTGAGCCCCCCGGCGGGCACCCCGCCCACCACCCCCGGCTCAGCGGTTAAAGTAATTGCTTGAATTATCTTCTCCTCGTTGGCCACGTTGGCCACGCCCTCGGGCATGCCGATGCCCAGGTTCACGATATCGTGGGGCCGAAGCTCCTGGGCCGCCCGCCGGGCGATTACCTTGCGCGGCCCCAGGGGCATGGGGGCTATGGCGTGGCTGGGCACCTTGATCTCGCCGCTGAAGGAGGGGTCGTATACTTCCGCGAAAGTTTGCCAGTGGTTCTGAGGCCTTGCCTTTACCACGCAGTCAACGTGTATACCCGGAATCTTCACCTGGCGGGCGTTCAAGGTGCCCCGCTCGGCGATGCGCTCCACCTGGGCGATGACTAGGCCGCCGGAGTTCTTGGCCGCCGTGGCCAGGGCCAGGCTCTCCAGGGTGAGGGCCTCCTTTTCCATGGTCAGGTTGCCGTCGGTGTCGGCGGTGGTGGCCCGGATGATGGCCACGTCGATGGGCAGGGTCTTGTAGGCCAGATACTCGCGCCCGTCGAACTCCATCAGCTCCACCAGGTCCTCGGTGGTGATCTGGTTGATCTTGCCGCCGTCCAGGCGCGGGTCCACAAAGGTGTTGAGGCCCACGGTGCTTATGGTGCGCGGCTTGTGGGCGGCGATGTCCCGGTACAGGTGGGTTATCACCCCCTGCGGCAGGTTGTAAGCCTGGATTTTGTTTTGCAGGGCAAGGGCTTGCAGCTTGGGGACCAGGCCCCAGTGGCCGCCCACCACCCGGCCTATCAGGCCCTCGTGGCCCAGGTGGTTCAGGCCCTTTTCCTTGCCGTCGCCCTGGCCCGCGGCGTAGATCAGGGTCAGGTTTCTGGGCGTGCCGCTGGCCAGGAAGCGCTCCTCTAAGGCGATGGCCACCTCCTCGGCAAAGCCGATGCCCACAAAGCCGCTGGTGGCCACGGTGTCCCCGTCCTTGATCAGGGCCACCGCCTCCTGGGGGGTGACCACCTTGTTCTTGGGCCGGCCCACCGGCGACAGCTCGCCGAAAAGGGGGTGGTCGTTGGGCATTGGCGCCTTGTCCTGGCTCATGGTCCGGCCTCCTTGGCGGGGGATGGGGAAGGCCGCCTGCATTGGCGGCGGTATTCTCGACGAGACTCATTGCAAAAAAGGTGCCTTCAGCTCGAGGCGGGCCCGGAAGGGCGGCACGGGACTTGCTTTGTCTGATAAGGTATTGGCCGCCCCGCCTGGGGGCGCGGACCCGAGCTACATGAGGAGAATAAAATGCTGAAGATCAAAGACGCGGTGGCGGTGATAACCGGCGGGGCCAGCGGCATCGGCCTGGCCCTGGCCCAGTACTGGTCCTCCCAGGGGGGCAAGGTGGTGCTGGCCGACCTGTTCCCCGAGGCCCTGGCTGAGGCCGCGGCCCAGCTTGAAGGCCCGGTGCACACCGTGGTTTGCGACGTGACCAAGGAGGAGGACAACACCCGCCTGGCCGCCGAGGCCATCGAGGCCTTTGGGGCCATCAACCTGGTGGCACCCTTCGCGGGGATCATCAAGGACGGCCTGTTCCTGGCCCCGGACCGGGAAGGCAACCAGGTGCTGCGCAAGATGCCCCTGGACCAGTTCGAGAGCGTGGTCAAGGTGAACCTAACCGGAGTGTTTTTGACCATCCGCGAGTGCGGCGAGCAGATGGTCAACCACGGCTGCCGGGGCCTGATCTGCCTGGTCTCCTCCACCGGCTCCCTGGGCACCGCCGGGCAGATAAACTACGCCTCCACCAAGGCGGCCATGTCGGTGATGCCCAAGGTGATCACCGGCGAGTTCATGCGCCGGGGCCTGTCCGGGCGCATCCGCTGCGTGGCCGTGGCTCCGGGCTACGTGGGCACGCCCATGGTCAAGGCCATGAACCAGAACGCCCTGGAAAAGATCCTGGGCGACGTTCCCATCGGGCGGCTCATCGAGCCCGAGGAGGTGGCCTCCCTGGTGGGCGAGCTGTACCGCAACGAGGCCCTGAGCGGGGAGGTGTACTTCATCCACGGCGGCCTGCGCCTGGGCAGCAGGGGTTAAACCGCCCCGGCGTTTTCAGCCTCGAAGCACATAAAAAGGCCCGGACGCTTCTGGAGAGCGTCCGGGCCTTGGCGGGCCAGGGAAGCTTGGGGCCCTTATGTGCTTACTTGAGCATCTGGCGGTAAGTGGTCTTGTTGCCCAGGTTGGGGCGGCCGGTGGCCAGGGAGCCCGCCCGCACCATGGAGGTGAGGGCGCCCGAGGGCCGGGGGCTGAGGGCGGGCCGGGCAGCGGGAACCTCGGCGCCCACCGGCTTGTCCAGCACCACGGTCATGCCCGCGCCCATGATGAGCAGCACCGCCGCGGTGAGGTAGGCGGACTCGTAAGAGCCGGTGGCGGCCACGATCATCTGAGAGACCCGGGGCAGCACGAAGCCGCCCACGCCCCAGGCGGTGAACAACAGGCCGTAGTTGACCCCGAAGTTCTTCATGCCGTAGTAGTCCTTGGCGGCCGAAGGGAACAGGGAGAGGTTGGTGCCGTAGTTGAAGCCCACCAGGGCGGCGGCCATGACCACCACGATGGCCTGCTCCTTGCCCACCATCATCAGCGAGAACATGATCAGCGACTGGAAGCAAAGCATGATGGCCAGGGTCTGGGTGCGCCCGATCTTGTCCGAGAGGGTCCCGGCCACGATGCGGCCGCCCGCGTTGCCCACGGCCATCAGGGCCACCACCACCCAGGCCATGTCGCCCAGGCTGGCCTGGGCCATGCCGGCCACGTTGCCGATGATCATCAGGCCCGCGCCCGCGCCCACGAAGTAGGTGAACCACAAAAGGTAGAAGCTCTTGGTGCGCAACATGGCCGAGGGGGTGAAGTCCAGGCCCTTGGCCTTGGCAGGCGTCCTGCCGTCCACCCTGGCCTCGGGGCTGAACTCCTTGGGCGGGTTGACCAGGAACTGGGCCAGGCCGCAGACCACCACGATGAAGGCGCCGCCGAAAATCATCATGGAGGCGCTGAGGCCCACCTGATGAATCAGGTAGCTGCTCAGCGGAGCGATGTACACCGAGGCCAGGCCGAAGCCCGAGACCACCACCCCGGCGATGAGGCCGGTCTTGGCGGCGGGGAACCACTTGATGGCCGGGGGAGTGGCCGAGGCGTAGCCGAAGCCCAGCCCGGTGCCGGTGAGCACCCCGAAGCCCAGGATCCACACCCACAGGGAGTAGGACTGGCTGATCAACATCAGGCCTAGGCCGGTGAGCACCCCGCCGATGAGCGCGGTGATGCGCGGCGAGAACTTGTCTTGCAGCCGCCCGGCGAAGATCATGCTGAAGGCGAAGGCCAGGCAGCAGACGGCGTAGGGGTCGTTGAGGGAGGAAAGGCTCCATTCGAAGCGGCCGTCATTGGCCACGATAGAGTCCTTGATGGCCATCTTGAACATGCTCCAGGTATAGAGGATGCCCAAGGCCAGGTTGATGCCGATTCCGGCCATGGTCACCGACCAACCGCGGTTCTTGATCTTTTCCATGCCTCTTTCCTCCCTCCGGGCCGCGCCCTGTGCTAAGTGTCGCCCGCTAATGATTACAAGTTCCGGGCCAAAGCGCGTCTATGGGGATCTAGGCAAGTTATATCGGAGGGTTGAATTAAAAAGCCGCCCCAGGGGAGCGGCCCCGGAAGCGGCGAAAAGCGGCGGAAAAGTAGAAGAATCTCTAGATTAGTGGAAGTTTTTCTATTCCTCCTCCCCGTCCAGAAGCTTCTTTTTGCGGTAGCGGAAGGTGTGGTAGTTCATGCCCACCAGCTGGGCCGCCTTGGTCTCGTTGCCCCCGGCCAGCTCCAGGGCCTGGCCCAGGTAGTCCCGCTCCACCTGCTCCAGGGTCTGGCCCAGGTCCAGGCCCTCCGGCCCCAGGCTCGGCAGGGACGGCCCGCCCCCGCCGGGCCGGTCCGGGGAGCCTTGGCCCAGGCCCATCTCCTCGGCCCCCAGCAGGGGTCCCGCCCCCACCAGCACCCCCCGCTCCACCAGGCCCTTGAGCTCGCGCACGTTGCCCTGGTAATGGCGGCCGGTCAAGAGGCCCTCGGCCTGGGGGGTGAAACCGGTGAACTGCTTGCCGTACTTGGCGGCCATCTCCCCCAGGAAGTGGCGGGCGATGGGCAGTACGTCCTCCGGGCGGCGGTTCAGGGAAGGCACCTCCACCTTGACCACCCCCAGGCGGAAGTACAGGTCCCGGCGGAAGCGGCCCTCCTCCACCATGCGTTCCAGGTCCTGGTTGGTGGCCGCCACCACCCGCACCCGGGCCTGGCTGGGCCTGGTGCCCCCGATCTTGTAGTACTGGCCGGAGTCCAAAAAGCGCAGCAGCTTGGCCTGGGCCTCGGGGGGCAGGTCGCCCACCTCGTCCAAAAACAGGGTGCCGCCCGAGGCCTGCTCCACCAGGCCCTTCTTGCCCCCGGCCTTGGCCCCGGAAAAGGCCCCCGGCTCGTAGCCGAAAAGCTCGCTCTCGATGAGGTCCTTGGGCAGGGCCGCGCAGTTGAGCGCCACCAGGGGCCCCCGGTACAGAGGGCTCTGGTAGTGCACCGCCGCGGCGATCAGCTCCTTGCCGGTGCCGGTCTCCCCCAGGACGAGCACCGGGGCGTCGGGGCTCTGGGCCACCCGCTTGACCAGATCCATGACCCCTTGGATCTGGTGGCTCTCGGCCACCATGCAGGGCAGGTTCTCGGTGAGGCAGCGCTCCTGCAGGGCCCTCACCTCCTTGCGCAGGCGGATGCTCTCCAGGGCGTTGTCGATGGTGGCCTTCAAGGACTCCATGTGCAGGGGCTTGACCACGTAGTCGTACACCCCCTGCTTCATGGCCGACACCACGGTGTTCACGTCCTCGTAGGCGGTGATCATGATGAACAGCATCTGGGGGTGCAGGGCCTTGATGCGCCCCAGGGCCTGGACCCCGTCCATGCCCGGCAGGCCGATGTCCAACAGGATCAGGTCCGGGGTCTCCTTCTTGAGGGCCTCCAGGGCCTCCTCGGCGCTGGCCAGGGCCCGCACCCGGTAGCCGGGCAGGTTCATGACCACCGCGTCACGGATGAATTCCTCATCGTCCACTACGAAAATGCTGTAGTCGAGCATGGTCTCCTATCCGTGGGAGTCGTAACCCCAGTAGGCCGAAGCGGGCAGCTCCATGGTGAACATGGCCCCTCCCCAGCGGCTTTGGCTGACGGTGAGCTTGCCGCCGTGGTCGCTGACGATGCGGTGGCACAGGCTGAGTCCGATGCCCGAGCCCTCCCGCCTGCCGGTGTAAAAGGGGTCGAACACCTTTTCCCTGAGCGCCGGGGGGATGCCGGGGCCGGAGTCGGACACCCGGATGACGATGCGGTCCATGGCGAGCGAGGAATCCAGGCCGATCTTCTTCTCGCCGCTCACCTCGCTCAATGCCTGCACCGCGTTGGTGATGAGGTTCATGAGCACCTGCTCCAAAAGCTGGCCGTCGGCGTGGGCCAGGGGCAGCGACTCGGCCAGGGAGGCCTCCAGGCTGATGCCCGCCTTGCGCAGGGTCACCGCCGAAAGCTCCATGACGTTGGTCACCACCTGGTTCAGGTTGATCAAGGAAACCTTGGGCGCGGTGGGGCGGCTGAAGTCCAGGACCCGTTTGATGACCCCCTCGATGCGCGCGCTGGCCGCCTGCATCTTGCCCACGATCTCCTCCACCTCGGCCATGCCCTGGGTCTTGCCGCTCAGGGCGGTGAGGTAGAGGTTGATGCCCGACAGGGGGTTGCGTATTTCGTGGGCGATGCCCGCCGCCACCCGGCCCAGGGAGGCCATCTTGTCCTGGATGCTCACCAGGCGCTCCAACTCCCTGGCCTTGGTGATGTCCAGCATGATGATCAGCCGGGCCTCCCGGCCCTGGTACACGATGCCCCCTCCCCGGCAGTGCACCCAGCGGGACGCGCCTCCGGGGTGGCCGTCCCCGGCCAAAAAGCCCAGGTCCAGGTCCTGGCCCTCCTCGGTCTCGGCGACGCCCTGGCGCGCCGGCGCCTGGGCCAGCTCCAGGAGCTTGGCCAGGCGAGGGTCGCCCGCCGGGCCCAGGGACTCCAGGGTGAAGGGTATCTCCCCCGGCCCCAGGATGCGCCGGGCCTCGGGGTTGCAATACACCGCCTGGCCGTCCTGCACTATGGCGATGCCCACCTGGGCATTCTCCACCAAGGTGCGGAAGCGGCGCTCGCTCTCGGCCAGGGCCTGGTCCATCTCCCGGCGGCGGGTGATGTCCTCGTAGGTGCACAGCACCCCCACCACCCGGCCGTGGGGGCCGCGCAGGGGGATGCGGTTGGCGTCCATCCACAGGGTGGAGCCGCCCGGCCCCTGCTGGGGCTCGATGACGTGGTGCTGCACCTTGCCGGTGGACATGACCTCCTGCTCGGCCCGCTGCAACAAGGGGGCCTCGGCGGGCGGTCGGGGCAGTTCGTGGTCGTGCAAGCCCTTTATCTGGGCCGGGTCGGACAGGCTGACATGGGCCGCGAAGGCCCGGTTGCAGCCCAGGTAGCCGCCCCGGCGGTCCTTCCAGAAGATAAGCTGGGGGATGTTGTCCATGACCAGGCGCAGCATGCCCCGGGAGCGCTGGGTCTCCACCTCGGCCCGGCGGCGGCGGCGCTCGGCGGCCAGGCTTTGCAAGATGATGTAGAACTCGATCACCGCCACGATGCCCACGATGCCCAGGCTGGCCCAGGTGAGCCGGTTGGTGATCACCGCCATCTGCTGGGCCACGTCCTCCACGTAGATGCCGGTGCCCACCACCCAGCCCCAGGGGGCGAACTCCTTGACGAAGCTTACCTTGGGCACCACGTGGGCCGGGTCGTCCTTCCACTGCCACATGTAGTCCACGTAGCCCTGGCCGGTGGCCTTGACCGCCTTGACCACCTCGGAAAACAGGCGCTTGCCGTGGGGGTCGCGGAAGTCGGCCACGTTTTTCCCCTCCAGGTCGGGCCGGTAGGGGTGCATCACCATGCGGGGCTCCAGGTCGTTGACCCAGAAGTAGTCCTTGCCCTCAAGGCCGTAGCGCATGGCTCTCAGCTGCTGCTTGGCCTTTTTCTGGGCCTGCTCGCGGGTGATGAGGCCCTTTTTCTCCTGGGCGTGGTAATAGGCCAGCACGTCCCAGGCGCTCTGGGTGAGCTCGCGGATCATCTCCCGCTTGCGGTCCATGAAGGCGGTTTCCACCGAGGGCAGGATCACCGCGAACAGGGCGGCGGAGAACAAGATCAGGGTGAGCACCGAGGGCAGCACCAGGCGCAACAGCGCGCCGGGCCACCAGCGGCCCGGCACGGACGGTGCCTGTTTTGCTGCGCCCGAGACGAACATGGACCATGCTCCCGTGTGCAGGGGGAGTGACGCCCCCCTGCGTCACCCCTCACATGGTTCCATTTTGCCGGCTCAAGATCAAGCGGGGAAATAGGCGATGGGGAGGTAGGTTATGCCGGATGTGCCGCGAGGGTTTGGCGACAGGCTGGGTTGGATTTAACCACAACGTTGCTAATCAGCACGAGTCCGGTCTCCAGGTGGCTTCTTTGAATACGGTTCGGCCAGGCAGTCGCAGGCAAGGCGTCCGGCGAGCGAGGGCCGGAGGTGTGGCTTAAGCCACAGCGAGGTCCGAGCGACGCCGGCAACGCAACCCCCGGCCGTCTGGCTGGGCCGTGGTTGCGGTCTTGGTTAGACGCCCGCTTATATCCTTTCGCGCACCACGTGGAACTCTATGGTCGCGGCGGTCACCTTGCTGGCTCCGGAGTAGATCAGGGTGACCGTCCACAGGCCTTGCAGGCAAAGCACCACCGCCGGGCTCCACAGGGTGTCCAGGCCCAGGGCCAGGGAGGGCGAGGCCGCGGCCGGACCCACCGGGAAGACGAGGCTCATCGCCATGCCGTAAACGATGCCCGCCAGGGCCATGATCTGGTAGGCGCTCAGGCTGCCCCCGCCCCGGTAGTCGGCCCGGAGGGTCTCGGACACCGCCCGCCACAGGCCGCTGACGATCAGGCACAGCCACAGGGCCGGGGTGAAGGCTCCGTTCAAGAAAAGGTACAGGGAGATGAGCCCGGCCGCGCCGTTGACCACGAGGGTGAGCATCTGCACCGGCACCACGGCCAGGCCGTTCAGGCCGCTCTCGTAGGAGATCTTCTTGGTCTCGCCGCTGAACACCAGGTGCCAGTGCTTGAACACCTTTTGCACCCAGTCGGGGCAGGCCACCAGGGCCCGGCCGTAGCAGCAGCCGAAGCTGAGGCAGGCCAGGCGTCCCAGGCCCTCGCCCAGGGTGTAACAGATCACCAGGGCGGCCAGCACCGGGGTCACTTGGAGGTGCTCCCCTACGCCACCGCCCAGGCAGGCCCGGGCCAAGAGGGTGAGCCAGGGGGCCAACACCAGGGCCGCGAAGCCCGCCCCGGCCACGGTGAGGGTGGCCGGTTTGTGCTCCACCCAGCGGGCCACCAGGCGGGCGGCCGGGGCGCTGAGGGAGAGCAGGGGCAGCATCACCACCATCACCTCAAAGGGGCTGACCCCCAGCGAGCCCAGCATGATGAGCATCAGCGCCGAGGCCAGGAGCACCGCGTTGGCGGTGAACATACCGTAGAAGGTGAGGTTGACGCCGCGCCAGCGGCCGTTTTCCGAGCGGCCCACCGGAATGGCCGCCGCGATCTGCCAGCGCTCGCCTGGCAGGCGGCGGCTCCACCACAGAAGAATCGCGAAAAGCAATCCCAGCCCGGCGGTGAATATCAGCTTGTCCATTTCTATATCCTCGGCTATTTAGCTGCGGGCCGCGGCCCGGCCGATCTGTTCGCGCACCCTTACCTCGGTTTCCACCAGGGGCTGGCCAAAGCCGCAGGAAAAGCGGCTCACCGCCTTGGGTGAGGTCTGGTTGTCGATGAGGTCCTGGTCGAAGTCCATGCGGCCCGGCTGGAATAGGCACACCACCGTGGAAGAGCCGGGCTTGAACAGGCTCTTGGGCTGGCCCTTGGTGAGCATCAGGCCGGGGGTCATGGGCTGGGGGTCGTCGTAGAACTCTTGGCTGTAACGCTGGCTGATCTCGCCCACCATCAGGGCCACCACCTCCACCACGGCCACCAGGCCCACGCCGGAGCCGCCGTCCACGTCGGTGTCGATGATGGTGACCATGCGCATGTTCTTGGAGTAGGGGTCCACCAGACTGACCACCGCGCCGGGGTTGCAGGAGTGGTAGTGCCCGGCGATGGGGTAGAAGTCCACCACCCGCCCGCTCACCGGGGTGTGCACGTAGTGGTACTTGTCCGGGGTGAGGCGGCACAGGGCGTAGTCGCCGTCCTTGAAGGCCTCCAGCCAGCGGGTCTTGAGGTCGCCCAAAAGCTCGTGGAAGGCGAAGAACTTCTCCTTGATGAACAGCAGGGAGTGGGGGCCGAAGGAGCCCAGCAGCACCCGCGAGTCGGCCGGAGCCACCACCGCGGCGGGTTCCGGGTTCATGGGCCGGGTCTGCCAGTAGCGGATCTTGCGGGTGAACAGCTTGCCCGGGGTGTCCAGGGTGGCCGGGTCGTCCAGGCACTCGCCCAGGTCCACCCCCCAGGAACGCACCGCCTCGGTGGTGGCCTTCATGCGCACCCCCAGCATGGCCTCGAAGTTTAATAGCCCCAGCAGGCTGGAACCCCGGGCGCTGGTGATGGCCTTGAACACGGTGGGCGTTTTTTCGCGCACCTCGGAATAGAGGAAATTTACCAGGCGGTCGGCGAAGAGGCGCTCGGTGCGCACCTGGCCGCTATGCCTGTCGATGTACTGATGGGTGGTCAAACTCATGACTCAACTCCATGGGTGGGCCGCCGGCCAATTCGGCTTGGTCCGGCCGCGCCTGAAAATCGATAACCGTTAACAGCAGGTTTATGAGCAGGGACACGTCCTCGGCCCCGGCCCGCCCGTCCAGCACCGGCTCTTTCAGCTCGGCCAGCAGAGCCTGGGGCTCGCGGCCGGCCAAGACCCGCCCCAGGGCCCGGCGGGCGGTGGGGTGGTTTTCCAGGGCGCTTAGCCCCGCGCCGGTGAGGTCTTCGCTGAGCACCTGCCAGGCCTCGCCCAGATGGCGTCGCCTGAGACCGGTGCGGTAATAGTCTTCCGCCGCCTGGTTGAACTGGCGGGCGTCGGCCCGAAGGGGGTCGCTGGCCCCCAGCTCGCTCAGGACGCCGTGGGTGAGCCGCCCCAGGGCCGAGCGTTGCCCCGGCTGGGCCAGGCGTTCCTTGAGATCGGCCATGGTTTCGCCCATGCCCAGGCACTCGATGATCTCGGCCCCCTCCTGCTCAAGCAGGCCCAGGCAGGCCTGGAAGTATTGGCTCACCTTCACCCGAAGATAGCCGGGGTACCGGCGGCTGGGCCGGGTCTCGGCGGTACGCTCCAGGATGCTTTTCATGAGCAGGTTGGGGGTGTCCTGGCGCACGAAAAAGGTGGGCAGGCCGATGGCCGCCGCGAAAAATATCTGGCGGCGCTCGCTCTCCACCTCGGGGTGGTCCGGGATGTGGCTGTGGCTCAGGCGGCCCTTGGCGATGAGCCCGAAGGCCAGCACGGTGAGCAGGCGCTGCATGTCCACCGCCCCGGCCAGGTCTCGGCGCAGGCTGTAGAAAAGGCTGTAGTGGCGGCCCTCGAAACCGGCGAAGCCGTGGGTGGCCATCTCCCGCTGGCGGTGCAGCATGTACAGGGGCATGGAGGGATCGAACACCCCCAGGGCGGCCAGGTCATTCTTGAGGCGCTCGTGGTTGCCCAGGCGGCCGTCCAGGGCCGGGCTTTGGCCGGTGCTCATCAGGCACACCAGGTAGTCCATGAGCCGAAAGTCGGGCAGGCAGTCGCCCCTAAGGCCGAAGAGCTTGGCCAGGGGCTCGTCCAGCCAGGGAGGGCCGAAGGGGGTCAGCCGAAGCCCGAGGGGCCGCACTTTGAGGTGGGCCTTTTTGCGCCAGCGCCGCCAGATCATGCGCAGATGGGTGTAGTCCAGCTCAAAGGGCAGGAAGCTCAGCACCTTCTCGGGATGAAAGTCGGCAAAGGCCAGGCGGTAGGGCGCGGCGGAGTAGGTGCCCACGAACAGGGGCAAAAAGTGCTCCACGAACTTGGTGACCAGGTCGCCCATATATTTCTCGTGGGCCGCTTCCAGCCCGCCCTGTCCCATGGCCCGGCTCAGCTTCTTGCTGCCCAGGCTCACGTGGGTGCCGTTGTTGGCCAGGCTTATGTTGGAGGCGCTGGGCAGGGTCACCAGGTTGTTCAAGACGATGCCCGCCTCCTTGAGGCGGAACAGGCCGTTGAACTGGGCCCGGGAGAGCACCTGGTGGCACAGGTGCATGTATTGGTGCTTGGCCTCGCCCTTGGCCCAGCCCGACAGGCAGGGGTTCATGAACAGCTCGCGGTAGAAGGAGTCGGAGATGCACTCACTGAGCTGCTTCTGGCGCACCGGGGGGTGGGGCGAAAAGTACACCGCCACCTTTTGGCCGCTGGCGGCCAGGCCCAGGCTGGTCTCGGCGTGCAGGGCCAGCAGATGGGTGAGCAGATAGCGGCGGCAGGTCTCATCCGCCGCCTGGCGCCCCGCGCCGGGGCCGTCGGTCCGGCTCAGGTGAAAGGAGTAGGTCTCCGGCGAGGTGTTGTCCGAGAGGTAATGCTCGGCCATGGCCCGGCCCCGCGCCCGTAGCTTCGGGGGCAGGGAAGAGCGGCGGCCCAGGGCGTCCAGCAGCGAGAGCTTGAGCAGATAGCTCACCGGCAGGCGCAGGCGGCCGTCGGCACAGGAGAAGCGCCCGGCGTCGGCCCGGCGGGGGCCCTGGGGCTGGTCTTTGTCGGCCAGAAGGTCCCGCTCCCAAGCCTGGCGGGCCAGGGGGGAGAGCAGGGCGGGGTCCAGGCGCACCCAGGAATTTTCCCACAGGCCGCGGGGGTTGCCCTGGAGCCATTGCTCCAGATCGTTGATAACCCGGCGGGGCATCTCCCCGGAGCGCTCGCGCTTGGCTATGTTGCGGTAATAGTTGGACTCCACGATGGAGCGCGGCAGGTCCACCGCCTCGGCGGGGCCTTGCACGGTCGCTTGCAGCTCGTTTTCGCAGCCGCAGGTGGCGTCGCCCAGGGAAAAGGGCAGGCTGGCGGCCAAAGAAGAAGGGGTGGAAAACTCCACCCCGGCCCGGCGCAAAAGCTCGGCAGGGCTCTGGGTGCCGGGATAGGGCCAGCCGTGCAGGGGAATGGGGCTCACTAGGGTTCGTCTCCTTGAGGCTGATCTCGGCCCCCGGTGCACCCTTGCGCCGGGTCCGGCCGGACCTATGCCTTATTAGACGTTTTATTTACCCTAGTTAGCGAGTGGTTGGGTTACAGCCCTGTGAACAACGCAAGGAGAAGTGGTGGCAATAAAAGGGGCGGCGCCCATGGGCGCCGCCCCGGTGGTTGTGCCTTTGAGGGCCTAGCTCTTGAGTTCCTCCAAATTGGCGTAGATGTCCAGGGCATCGGGATTGGCCAGGGCGTCCTTGTTCTTGATCTCCCGGCCGTGGACGGCGTTTCTGACCGCCAGCTCCACTTTTTTGCCGCTTCTGGTGTAGGGGATGTCCTGTACGGCGATGATCTTGGCCGGCACGTGGCGCGGGGTGCAGGCGGTGCGGATCAAGGTCTTGATCTTCTTGATAAGCTCGTCGTCCAGCTCATAGCCGGGGTTGAGGCGCACGAACAGGAGCACTCGCACGTCGCCCTTCCAGTCCTGGCCCACCACCAGGCTGTCGGCGATCTCGGGCATGTTCTCCACCTGGCGGTAGATCTCGGCGGTGCCGATGCGCACCCCGCCGGGATTCAAGGTGGCGTCGGAGCGACCGTACATGATCACTCCGCCCTCGGGCGTCACCTCGCAGAAGTCGCCGTGGAACCAGATGTTGGGGTAGATATTGAAATAGGCGGCCTGGTATTTGGCCCCGTCGGGGTCGTTCCAGAACATTATGGGCATGGAGGGCCAGGGCTTGGTGCACACCAGTTCGGCCTTTTGGCCCACCACCGGCTTGCCCTCGTCGTCCCAGGCCTCCATGGCCATGCCCAGGCCCCGAGCCTGCAACTGCCCGGCGTACACCGGGCCGATGGGGTTGCCCAGGGCGAAGCAGCCCACCAGGTCGCTGCCCCCGGAGATGGAGCTCAGGCACACGTCGCTCTTGATGTCGCGGTAGACGTACTTGAAGCTTTCGATGCTCAGCGGCGAGCCGGTGGAGAGCACCGCCTTGAGGGCGCTCAGGTCATACTGCTTGCCCGGCTTGAGGCCCTCGTTCTCGATGGCCGCCAGATAGCGGGCGCTGGTGCCGAAGATGGTCATGCCCTCGTCGGCCGCGAATTTCCACAGCACCTCGGGGCCGGGATAGAAGGGCGAGCCGTCGAACAAGAGCAGGGTGGCCCCCAGGGCCAGGGAGCTGACCAGCCAGTTCCACATCATCCAGCCGCAGGTGGTGAAGTAGAAGATCTTGTCCTCGCGCTTCACGTCGGTCTGCAGGCCCAACTCCTTGAGATGCTGCAACAATACGTTGCCCGCCCCGTGCACCATGCACTTGGGCACGCCGGTGGTGCCCGAGGAGTAGAGGATGTACAGGGGATGGTCAAAGGGAAGCTGGGCGCAGTTCAGGCCGGGGTCGCCGCTGCCCTTTACCAGCTCGTCGAAGCGCAGGGAGCCGGGCACCAGGCCCATGGCCGGCTGCTCGCTGGTGAAGGGCACCACCACCACCTTCTCGATGCTGGCGATCTCCTTTTTGACGTGGGCCACCCGCTCCAGGGAGCTGAAGGTCTTGCCGCCGTAGAAGTAGCCGTCCGCGCAGAACAGCACCTTGGGCTGGATCTGGCCGAAGCGGTCCATGACCCCCTGGAAGCCGAAGTCCGGGCTGCACGAGGACCACACCGCCCCCAGGCTCACCGAGGCCAGCATGGCCACTATGGTCTCGGGGATGTTGGGCATGAAACCGGCCACCCGGTCGCCGGGCACCACCCCGAACTCGGCCAGGGCGGCGGCCAGGCGGGCCACCTGCCCGTAGAGTTCGGCATAGGTCATGCTGCGCTGGGAGCCGTTTTCCGAGCGGAAGACAATGGCCGGGTGGTCGTCGCGGTGCCTGAGCAGGTTCTCGGCGAAGTTGAGTTTGGCGCCGGGGAACCACTTGGCGCCGGGCATCTTGTCCAGGCCGGTGACCACCTCGGTGTAGGGCTGGGTGTGCATTACATTGAAGAAGCGCCACACCGCCTCTTGGAAGGCCGGGATGTTTTCCACCGACCAATCGTATAAAGACGGGTAGTCCTTGAAGTCGGTGCCGTGCTTTTGGTTAATGAATTCAATGAATCGGCTGAGATTGGTGTGGGCCGCGCGCTGGGCGGACGGCTCCCACAATTTTTCGGCCATGAATCATCCTCCCTACCTTTGCTATGCCGAACTCTGACGCCGGTTCCGCCTTTTGGGCGGGCCGCCACACTTCCCCAAATGTAACCCCAGAGCCGTTAGCACCTTAGCAAGCCTGAGACGCTAAGGCAAAAAAAACCTCACCCCCCATATCTGAATTAACGGAGCCCCGTTGGGCCCGGCAAAATTCCATCATCGGAAACAACAACATTAACGTCAGGTTATCATTGGTAATACCAGTTTGACTTGCCGCTCGGACAAGGATATAGCCCTAAGTTCTATAAAGGTTTTTCAGGGCTGATTAAATGGGCCGCCATTTCGGCTTGATCCAGGCCGGGACCTGGAGACGCACCGGGTAAGGCGGCGCGGTGGGAGTGGCGGGGGGAATATCTAGCCGCCTCCTAAAATCACCTACGATCAGCAGACCTTTACCTTCGGGAGCAGCGGCGGCGGGACGTTCCTGGGAGCGTACCGGCCGAGGCATCCCTGGGCACCGGAGGGCGGGGGCCGCCCAGCGGCGGGCCGGGCCCTCCAGGCGGACGGCGCGTTTGAGGCCGCGGCCCAAACCCCGCTCACTGCCCTTTTGAGTATTTCACCCGGCAAGGAGATTCGGGCATGACACAAAAAGTTACCTCCCGGCCCGTGGGCGCGGTGATGGTGGTGGGTGGCGGTATCGCCGCCATCCAGGCATCACTGGACCTGGCCGATTCGGGCTATTTCGTCTACATGGTGGAAAAGAGCCCGGCCATCGGCGGGGTCATGAGCCAGTTGGACAAGACCTTCCCCACCAACGACTGTTCCATGTGCATCCTCTCTCCCAAGCTGGTGGAGGCGGGCCGCCACCCCAACATCAAGCTGATCACCCTGGCCGAGGTGCAGGAGGTCCAGGGCGTTGAGGGCAACCTGACCGTAAAGGTGCTGCAAAAGGCCCGCTACGTGGACCTGAACAAGTGCATCGCTTGCGGGGCCTGCGCGGCCAAGTGTCCCAAGCGCATCCCCGACGAGTTCAACCAGGGGCTGAACAAGCGCAAGGCCGCTTTTGTGAAGTATCCCCAAGCGGTGCCTCTGAAGTACGGCATCGACGCCGAGAACTGCATCTACTTCCAAAAGGGCAAGTGCAAGGCCTGTCAGAAGTTCTGTCCGGCGGGCGCGGTGGACTACGACCAGCAGGACCAGGAGCTTGAGATCAACGTGGGCGCGGTGATCCTGGCCGCCGGGTTCAAGCCCTACGACCCCACTCCCTATCCCCAATACGCTTATGCCAACTTCCCCAACGTGGTCACCGCCTTGGAGTTCGAGCGCATCCTGAGCGCCTCGGGCCCCTGGATGGGCCATCTGGTCAGGCCCGGCGACGAGGCCGAGCCCAAGAAGATCGCCTGGCTGCAGTGCGTGGGCAGCCGCGACCTGAACCACTGCGATCATCCCTACTGCTCCAGCGTGTGCTGCATGTACGCCATCAAGGAGGCGGTGATCGCCAGGGAGCACTCCCACAGCGACCTGGACGCGGCCATTTTCTTCATGGACATGCGCACCTACGGCAAGGACTTTGAGCGCACCTACGTGAAGGCCCAGGAAGACGGCGTGCGTTTCATCCGCAGCCGCATCCACTCCATCAGCGAGCTGGAGGGCGGGAGCCTGCGCCTGGAGTACGTCACCGAAAAGGGCCAGGCCAAGAGCGAAGATTTCGACATGGTGGTGCTCTCCCAGGGCCTGGAGATGAACCCCGAGGTGGCCGACCTGTGCCGCCGCCTGGGGGTGGAGCAGAACCAGAGCCGCTTCGCGGCCACCGACTCCTTCGCCCCGGTGGCCACCAGCCGTCCGGGCATCTACGTGTGCGGCGCCCTGGCCGGCCCCAAGGATATCCCCCTGTCGGTCATGGAGGCCTCGGCGGCCGCCTGCGCCGCCTCCTCGGGCCTGGCCGCCGGGCGCGGCACCCTGATCACCGAGCCGGAGAAGGTGCCCCAGCGCGACGTGCGTGGCGAGGCTCCCCGGGTGGGCGTGTTCGTGTGCTCCTGCGGCATCAACATCGCCGGGGTGGTGGACGTCAAGGCGGTGATGGACTACGCGGCCACCCTGCCCAACGTGGTCTACGTGGAGAACAACCTGTTCACCTGCTCCCAGGACACCCAGGACAAGATGACCGAGGTGATCAAGGAGCAGGGCCTCAACCGCATGGTGGTGGCCGCCTGTTCGCCGCGCACCCACGAGCCGCTGTTCCAGGAGACGCTCCAGGCGGCGGGCATCAACAAGTACCTTTTCGACCTGGCCAACATCCGCAACCAGGACTCCTGGGTGCATGCCGACGATCCCAAGGCGGCCACCGAAAAGGCCAAGGACCAGGTGCGCATGGCCGTGGCCAAGGCTTCTCTCTTAGAGCCTCTCACCGAGGCCAAGCTCTCCATCCTGCCCAAGGCCATGGTCATCGGCGGCGGCGTCTCGGGCATGAACGCGGCGCTCAACCTGGCGGCCCAGGGCTACGAGACCCACATCGTGGAGCGCGACAACGCCATGGGCGGCAACGCCCGCATGCTGCGCACCACCGCCCTGGGCGAGGACGTGCAGGCCTATCTGGCCGAGCTAAACGCCAAGGTGGAGGCCGAGCCTCTGATCACGGTGCATCTGGGCACGGTGATCGAGAACGTGGACGGCTTCGTGGGCAACTTCAAGACCACCCTGGTGGGCGACTCCGGCGAGGAACTCCTGGAGCACGGCGTGGCCCTGATCTGCACCGGGGCCGGCGAGTACAAGCCCAATGAGTATCTCTACGGCCAGGACCCCCGGGTGATGACCCACCTGGAGATCGACCAGGCCATCCTGGGCGGCGAGTTGGACCTGAGCAAGATCAACAAGGCGGTGTTCATCCAGTGCGTGGGCAGCCGCGAGCCGGAGCGCCCCTACTGCTCCAAGGTCTGCTGCACCCACTCGGTGGAGAGCGCCCTGGCCATCAAGGAGGCCAACCCCGAGGCCCAGGTGGCCATCATCTACCGCGACATGCGCACCTACGGCGACCGCGAACGCCTGTACCAAGAGGCCCGCTCCAAGGGCGTGATCTTCGTGCGCTACGACCCGGACACCAAGCCGGAGGTGGTCACCGAAGGCGACTCCCTGCTGGTCAAGGCCCAGGACCCCATCCTGGGGCGCACCATCGTGCTGGAGGCGGACCTGGTGGGCCTGGCCACGGCCATCGTGAGCCACAAGGACGAGCACCTGGCCCAGATGTTCAAGATCCCCCTGGACCAGGACGGCTGGTTCCTGGAGGCCCACGTAAAGCTGCGGCCCGTGGACTTCGCCACCGACGGCGTGTTCATGGCCGGCCTGGCCCACTACCCCAAGCCCCTGGAAGAGGCGGTGTCCCAGGCCCAGGCCGCGGTGAGCCGCGCGGCCACGGTGCTTTCGCGCACCGAGATGATGCTGCCGGGCACGGTGGCCTGGATCGACCAGCGCAAGTGCGTGGGCTGCGGGGTCTGCTGGACGGTGTGTCCCTACCAGGCCATCACCCAGGACGACAAGGGCCTGGCCGTGGTAAACGAGGCCCTGTGCAAGGGCTGCGGCACCTGCGTGGCATCCTGCCGCTCCGGCGCGCCAAACTTGCGGGGATTCAGCAACCAGGATGTGCTGGCCCAAATTTCGGTGATGCTTCAGGGCTGAAAACTAGGGCCCTGTCATTATGGAGTACGCCATGAGTGAAGAAAATCAGTTCCAGCCGCGCATAGCGGCCTTTTTCTGCAACTGGTGCACCTACGGGGGGGCGGACCTGGCCGGGGTGAGCCGTTTGCAGTACCCGCCCAACTTCCGGGTGATCCGCATCCCCTGCACCGGCCGCATGAGCCCCAAATTCATCATGCAGGCCTTCCGGCAAGGAGCCGACGGCATCTGGGTGAGCGGTTGCCATCCCGGCGACTGCCACTACATCGCGGGTAACATGTACGCCCGCCGCCGCTTCACCATCCTCAAGAACCTGTTGGAGTATGTGGGCATCGAGCCGGGCCGCTTGCATTTCAGCTGGATATCCTCGGCCGAGGCCACCAAGTTCCAGCAGACCGCCATTGAGGTGATCGAGTCGGTGCGCGCCCTGGGGCCCGCCAGCCGCATGGTCAAAGACATCCGGAGGGTGGCCTGATGGAGGCTCTAGTCACTAAAATCCGCGAGGCGGCCAAGAAGCTGCTTGCCGAGGGCACGGTCGATTGCGTGATCGGCTACGCTCAGGGCACGGT